>ENA-ORCR01000003-ORCR01000003.1-marine-metagenome-genome-assembly--contig:-NODE-3-length-640721-cov-10.512388_pt1 | contig 640721 bp, 628 predicted proteins | sample MGYA00237782_ERZ508514 | MGnify/ENA primary metagenome ERZ508514 (study PRJEB26185, sample SAMN06268960) | marine metagenome | isolation source: Eden Landing Ponds, San Francisco, CA, USA | place... | reverse complement strand
GTTCAGGCGTCGAGCTGCTGCCGGCGGTGACGCCGGCCGTGATCGTCGGGCCACTCGCCCCGAATGTTCTCGGGGCGGTTGTCCCACTTCTCGCCGTTCCGGTGGTCCGCATGGCGCGGGTCATGGGTGACCCACGGCGAATCCAGTTCACCGCTCGCGAAGCCGGCGAGGCGCTGGACGTAGACATAGCAGTCCCTGCCGAGTTCGGGGCTATACGCCCTGATGCGGACATATCCACCGAGCGCGAACTCGACGCGGGGACCGACGGTGACGGTCCCGTCGGTCACTCCGGACCACCTCCGTACTCGGTTTCCGGGGCTGACTGATCGGCCGTTCCGCCGTCCGTGGCGTGAACTAAGGTGGCCTGATCGTCGTCTTCGATGAACTCCTCGGGTCGGTCGACGTCGAGGCCGATCCGATGCCGAGCCATTTCGACGTACTCGGGATTCAGGTCGACCCCGGCGACGCGCCGACCGAGTTGTTTGCCGACGAGCAGCGTTGTTCCGGCGCCGGCGAAGGGATCGAGAACGATCCCGGCGGCGGTCTCGTCGGTCTCACAGTCACAGCCGGAGCGCCAGCCCTTCGTCTCGACGGCTGTCATCGTAAACTCGCGGAAGTAGCCGCCGAGCACGTCCTTCGCCTCCTCCGCGAGCTGCTCCACGCGATCGAGGTTCCGACCGGCGCCAGACTGCTGCTGACCGTGGCCGGCGTCGGAGAATCCCGTCGCCCGCACGGCCTCCAGGTGCTCCTCGGTAAGGCTGGAGTCGTCGAAGAGGTCCAGCGCCCGCTGGAGCTGCTCGCGCTCGATCGTCGAGCGGTCCCGCTCCCAGGCAGGGATCTCCTCAACCTCCCGCTCGTAGGGCGCACCACAGTCCGCGCAGACTCGTGGCGGGCAGGAGGCTTTGATGGGCGCCTCGGGGAGTTCCTGGGGAAAGACGGCGAAGTGAGCTTCGGGGAAGTTGCACGTCGAGAACTCCCACACGTCGCCCGGATTCTTCCCGTTCGGATGGACGCCGCGGTCGAAGTTGTGCAGCTCCGCCTCGGTCTCCCGATCGGGGTACCGGTCGGTGTCGGTCAGCTTGCTCCCGTTGAATCCCCGGGCGGATCGCTCGATCGACTCCTGTTTCGGCGCCGTCCGGATCGGGTCGAGATTGAACCAGTAGTCCGGCGCCGGCGTCAGGTGAAAGACGTACTCCTTCGTCGTCGCGTGCCGGTCTTTCACGGGATTCGGCACCGGGTCGGTCTTCGACCAAACGTTGTCCTGACGGACGATCCACCCCGCGTCTATCAGCGCGATCGCGACGCGGTGGGGCGCGAGCATCTTGCACTTCCGATCGTCGAAAGAGTCGCCGAGGTTCAGCCAGAAATCCCCGTCCGGTCGGAGAACCCGGCGGATCTCCTCGGCGACCTCGACGATCGACCCGACGAACTCCTCCAGAGAGTCTTCCAGGCCGATCTGCCCCTCGACGTCGTAGTCCCGGAGGCCAAAGTACGGTGGCGAGGTGACGACGCAGTGCACCGACGATTCCGGCATCTCCGCGAGGACCTCGGTGGCGTCGCCCTGGTGAACGTCGCCGGTCCAGTGCTCGGTATCGGTCGCGGATTGATCACTCATCCCCGGACACCTCCGAGCGCGATCGTTCGACGAAGAGATCAACGGCGTCCTGAATGTGTCCAGGAGAGACAGTTAGATGATCAATATCACATAGAGTCGTGTTACCGAATAGACCGGCGTTTAGGGAAACGAAGAAGCGACCATGGTCGAGCTCGTCGACGAGGATCGACGCTAGGCCATCCTCAGAAGAAGGAGGACGAGTAACCATGTCGACAGCACCATGATGATCGCACGAGGGGTTCCGAAACCAGCCGTCAGGAACCGTTTCAATCGGTTCAGACACGCGCGACCACCTCCAGGCCGTCAGCGCACTCCCAGCAGGTCACGATCCGACCGTGGACCGGATGCATCGCGACGACGTGAGCACCGCGCTGGCAGCCCATACGACCGCACCAGCGGCCCGAGTCGGCCGCCTTGCTCATGCCGACCGACCTCCGATCAGGGAGACAGGTTCAGGATCGTCGAGGAGGTCGACGTGATCTTGGCAGACCTCACCGGATTCGGCATCTGTTCCGATCCGGTTGATGCACTGATCACGACAGAAGCGGCAGCGATAGGAGCGCATAGAAGACCACTGGGTCATTCGACACCACCCGTTTGCAACTCCTGATTGGCAGACGGCGCGGGTCCGCGAGTTGGAGCAAAACGAACTCGTTTTTCGGGGGACGAATGCGAATACGCTAATCTCCCGAAATTGAGAGAATAGAAGCGTCTACTGTCTATCTCTAATTGTACTCGATTCGAGCAGGAAGCGTATGGGCGCTGCAGGATTTGAACCCGCGACAGCTTGGTCCGAAGCCAAGCACTCTATCCAGACTGAGCTAAGCGCCCTGTTCAACCGTATCGCTGGATGGCGTTTAAGTCCGACGATTCTGCGCAGCAATTACTGTTAAACGGGTGGGGTGAATGTATCGACTCATGGCCATCCGCCCTGGGACCATTGGCCTCATTGCTGCGGATGGAGATCGCACTGAGACGCTCGAATCTGTGCTGGCCGAAGAGGGCCATACCGTTCGGTGCGCGACCAATCTCGAGAATACTCGGAAGCTCGTCACCGAGGACGTCATCGATTGTGTCGTGCTCTGTGGCGGGCCGGAGCTCGGCACGATCGAGGTTCTCGATGCGGTGACCGATCTCGACAGTCTCCTGCCGATCGTCTGCTGCCCGAACGACGGGTCCGAAGCGCTGGCGGCTAAGATGCTGGAGTTCGACGTCGCCGCGTACGTGCCCCGGTCGGCGGGCCAGGAGGCGGTCGTGGACGCCGTTGGAGACGCCTGCCAGGCGCGTTCCGAGCCACTTCGGGACGCCGAGGGAATGCTTCGGTCCTTGACCGGGATGGTCCCGATTTCGCTGTCGATCTACTTCAAGGATCGCGAGGGCCGCCACGTTCACGTCTCCGACCATTTCCCTGGGCTGATCGGCACGCCGTATATGGAGACACCGGATGGCAAGATTCTCCACACGCCGGAGGACGTCATCGGAATGACCGATTTCGACATCTACGGCCCGGAGCTGGCGCTCCAGACGGTCGAAGACGAACAGGAGATCATGGAGACTGGCGAGCCGGTAATCAACCAGATCGAACCAGCGGAGGTCGCAGACGACGACCAGAACCACTACGTCTCGACCACGAAAGCGCCCTGGTACGATTCGACGGGTCGACTCCGCGGGATCGTCGGCGTTACCATCGACGTCACCGAGCGCGAGCGCAATCGTCGGGCACTCTCCCGACAGAACGACCGGCTGGAACGGTTCGCGAGCGTCCTGAGTCACGACCTCCGGAACCCTCTGGGAATCGCGAAAGGTCGGGTACGGGAACTCGACGGTGACCCTGGTGCGAAAGACGACGTTACCTGGGCGCTCGAGCGGATGGACGAGCTGATCACGGAGGTCCTCGAACTTGCGCGCCAGGGCGCCGTGATCGACGATCCGGAGCCAGTGGCGCTCTCCGATCCGGTGCTCGCTGCCTGGGAGACCGTCGATGGAGGGAAATCACTAGACTGCGGGGAGCTTCCGACCGTTTCCGGTGACGAGAACCGACTCCGTGCCCTCTTCGAGAATCTCTTTCATAACGCGCTCCAACACGGAGGTGAGGACGTCACCGTCCGTGTGATTCATCAGGACGACAGGCTCGTCATCGAAGACGACGGCCCGGGCATTCCCGACGATCAGCGGGACGAGATCTTCGACCACGGGTTCACGACGAACGACGACGGCACCGGGTTCGGGCTATCGATCGTCCGAGAGATCGTCGAGGCACATGGCTGGCAGATTCGCGTCGAACCATCGGGTGGTGGCGGCGCACGATTCGTGATCGACGACGCAGTCGACCTCTCCTGACGCTCCTCCATCTGCTCCCCGCTGATTCGGGTGTTTTATCTCTCGGCCATCGCAGTGACAGAGCATGGACGCGGCCGCGACGCTCACGGGGTATTTCGATCTGACGAGGGCTGGGAACGCCGTCGCATCTGGGGTCCTCACGTTCGTCGGCGCGTACGTCACAGGCGGTGCGTTCGACGCGCCCCTGGCAGCAGGTGCTGCGGTGGTTGCGACGATGTTCGGCGTCGCCGCCGGGAACGCCATCAACGATTACTTCGATCGAGACATCGACGAGATCAACGCTCCCGACCGCCCGCTCCCCCGCGGTGCAGTCTCTCCTCGCGGGGCCCTGCTGTTCAGTGGACTTCTCTTTGCCGGAGCCGTGGGACTCGCATTGGCGTTACCGCCCCTTGCGATCGGGATCGCAGTGGTGAATCTCGTTGCGCTCGTCGCGTACACGAAACTGTTCAAGGGGCTCCCCGGCGCTGGCAACGCCGTCGTCGCCTATCTCGGCGGTAGCACATTTCTCTTTGGTGCAGCGGCGGTGTCGACGCCTGGCTCTGCGGCACTGGTCCTGTTCTCGCTCGCTGCGCTCTCGACGCTCTCCCGCGAGATCGTCAAAGACGTCGAAGACGTCGAGGGCGATCGGTCAGAGGGGCTTCGGACGCTCCCGATCGCCATCGGCGAGCGCGGATCGCTCCACCTCGCGAACGGGCTCTTGTTGGTCGCGGTCCTCGTCAGTCCTGCGCCGTACATCCTGGGAACGTTCGGTGTGACCTACCTGCTCGTCGTGGTTCCCGCCCTCGCGTTGCTGTTGTTCGCGGGCTATCGGAGTTACACGGATCCGACTGCCGGCCAATCGATCCTGAAGTACGGTATGTTCGTCGCGGCGATCGCGTTCGTGGTCGGCAGGGCGGTCCCGGCCGCCTAATTGTAGGGTATCCTATGGATATTATCGGACCGTCGACCGTACCTGTCCTGGGCTGGTAGCGGGGATCCTGAGGACTCCTGACTTCCGCACGAACGCCCGAAAGCGATCGTTTCGATCACAAGTACTATATGGGTATCTACTCATTTTCCGATAACACTCGTCGCCGCGGAGCAGCGAGACTCCACCACAGCATGTACGATCTGGACGACGTTCTACCGGACGCCGAGATCGGCCCCGGAACGAATCTCCTCATTTCGGGGCCGCCAATGACTGGTAAGCGACGCGTCGCGTTCCAGATTCTCGCTCGTGGTACCGAGAATGGTGAGGGCGTCATCGTCGTCTCGACGAAGGACGGTGCGGAGAAGGTCTTCGACGAGTACGACTCCTTCGCACCCGACATCGAGGACGCTCCGGTCGGCATCGTCGACTGCGTCACGAAACAGCAGGGCGCCGGCGACGTCGAAGATTCCGCACACGTGAAGTACGCTTCCTCCCCGGTCGACATGACCGGAATCGGGATCAAACTCTCCGAGTTTCTCGAGGAGTTCTACGACGGCCGAGGCGTCAAGCGAAACCGCATTCTCCTCCACTCGATCTCGACGCTGCTGATGTACTCGAATCTCCAGACCGTCTTCCGGTTCCTGCACGTGTTCACGGGCCGCGTTCAGAGCGCGGACGCACTGGGACTCTACGTCATCGACTCGACGGCCCACGACGACCAGACGATGAACACGCTCAAGCAGCTCTTCGACGGCGTCATCGAGGTCGACGAGGACGAGGCCGGTGAGCAGTCGATCACGACGGCCGGCATCCAGTCCGTTTGAAGCGGCCCCGCGGCGAACGTCTCGATAACTCCACCTACGCCACATTCGTCGGTAGCTCTACTCGATAGCTATACCCGGTAGCGGCGTCCATTTATTGACTCTCCGGTGCATAGTGGGTCTATGGCATCTCCGACCGATGCAGAGCTTCGTGAAGTGCTCTCGCTCTCTCGGATCGCCGTCGTCGGCTGCTCGACGTCGCCTGGGAAGGCAGCCCACGACGTTCCGAAGTATCTGATCGAGCAGGGGTACGACGTGGTTCCGGTGAACCCTTTCGCCGAGGAGATCTTCGGTCGCGAGGCCTACGACTCGCTCACCGACGTTCCCGGCGACGTCGAGATCGTCGACGTGTTCCGCCCGAGCGACGAGGTCGCCGGTATCGTCGATCAGGCCCTCGACCGTGGTGACGTCGACGTGGTCTGGACGCAACTTGACATCCAGGACGACGACGCTGCAACGCGGGCCCGCGATGCCGGAATCGTCGTCGTTCAGGATCGGTGCATGAAGGTCGAGCACCAGGCACTCGACGCCGCCGAGTAGCGATCAGCGTCGCGTGGTCACGAGCGCTCACGCACGCCAATAGCACCTTATCAGTCCCACGCTTCGAACGATCGATAGATGCCCTTGGAGAGGTACCGCTCGCTCGAATCGGGAAACACGGTGACGACCGTTTCGTGCGGCGCGTCGACACTGCCATCCCCGATCTCTCTTGCAACCCGCTGGGCGGCCAGACTGTTCGCGGCGGCGCTGGAGGCGACGAGATGCCCCTCCTCACTCGCGAGCCGTTGGATCTCCGCGTGAATCTCGCGGTCGTCGATAGCGACGAGGTCGTCGACGAGCGTCGGATCGAACAGCTCGTTCGTGTGAGCATCGTGAGTGCCGATTCCTTCGGTCTTGTACTCTCCTTCCTCGCTGTCTCGGCCGAACAGCGTCCCAAACGTCGATCCCTTCGGCTCGACCGCGACGACGTGGACGTCGGGAACGCGATCGCGAACCGCTTTACTGATGCCCATCAGCGTTCCGGCAGTCCCGCAGCCGACGACGATCGCGCCGACCTCTCCATCGAGGGCGTCGAGGATCTCGGGGCCGGTCGTCTCCCGGTGTGCTTCGACGTTGAGTGGGTTCGAGAACTGCTGGGGAACGACGGCGTCGTCGAGCTCCTCGGCGAGTTCGTGAGCGCGCTGGATCGCGCCGTTCATCCCGTCGTCGGTCGGCGTGTTGATCACCGTCGCGCCGAGCGCGTCCATGAGCTGTTGTTTCTCGAGGCTGAACCGCTCGGGGACGACGAACACCGCGTCGAGATCGAGCCGACCGGCTGCGATTGCGAAGCCGATCCCGGTGTTGCCGGCGGTGGGCTCCACGACGGTTCCGCCGGTCTCGACGTCGCCGCGGTCGAGCATCGCTTCGAGGATATACTGACCGATCCGATCCTTCACGCTCGCGCCGGGGTTGAACGACTCGAGTTTCGCGTAGATCGGGACGTCGGCCGGCGCCGCGTGGACGGAGACGAGCGGCGTCTCGCCGACGGTGTCGAGTACGGAATCAACTGGCTCCCGGTGACTCGTCATCGTTCGATTGTGGCGCCGCATCTGGTAAAGTGCTATCCCGACAGGGTCGTCCACCGTGGGACGACGGTGGCCACTGGAGCGCGTTATCGATCCGGCAACAGTTCGGGTGGCGCACCAGCGAACGCTTCGAGCGCGTCGGCTTCGAGCGCGTGAGGATCGCCCGGGATCACGAGCAGGTGCAACGGATCGCCGAAAGATCGGTCGGCCAGCGCCGCGATCGTATCGGCGGCGACGACCGGCTCCGGGCTGCCTGCACGAGCGACGACGACGCCCAGCTGATCGCCGTAATCGTCCGTATCACCGTCCGAGTCGGCGAGCAACGACGCCGCACGATCAGCCGTCATGTACCGGTCTTCCGCCGCTTTGATGTCGAGGAAGACCAGCGTGTGGAGCCCGCGCTCGCGGTTCTCCTCGATCGTGTTCGTGACGCTCGCCGGAAGCCCGTCGGCGCCGTGGAACTCCGGAAACGGGAGTGTCGTCGACGGACCGAACCGGTAGTTCTGGAGCCCGGTCAGCGAGCTCGCAGCGGCCTGCGCGGTCACGCCGTGGACGACGCGCGTCTCGATCCCGCGCTCGGCTGCTCGGAGTCGGAGATCGACGTGCGTCGTCGCGATCATCGTGTCCCCGGCAGTGCAAAAGACTGCGTCGCCATCTTCGGCGGCCCTCAGGATTGGCTCTGGCTCCTGTTCGACGCCGGCGCGATGGCGGCGTTCGATCGACACGTCGTGGGAGTCCTCCAGATCCTCGATCGTGGCCCCGATCAGCGTGCTGGTGTACTCCTCGGCGAAGACGGCGTCCGCGTCGGCAATTGCGGCCGCGCCTTCGCGCGTGATCGAGTCCTCGTCGTAGAGTCCGAGACCGACGAAGGTTAGCATGGATGTTCTCCGGCTGGTGTGGGGAAAAACGAACCGGGTCGACGCCGCGGTCGCGAAGTGACAGGAACTCGGTGACTCAGTCGCCGCGAAGCTCCTCGACGTGACCGATCCTGGACTGGACGAGCTTCTCGGTACCCACGTCGTGACGTACGCGGAGTCCCTCGGTTCCAGCCTCCTCGAGTGCGGCCTCGGCGATCTCTTCTGCCTCGGCGATTGTGTCTGCGACGCCGACGACGGCGTAGGATCGGGAGGTCGTCGTGTAGATGCCGTCCTCGCGATCGTCCACGCTCGCGTAGAAGAGGAGCGCCTCACCGTCGTAGTCGGCGCTGACGTCTGCGATGACCTCGTCGTCGATCGTAACAGAGGCGCCGTCCTCTGGATCGGTCGGATACCCCTCCGGAACGGCGTACTTGACGACGGTCGCCTGTTCCGCGAAGGAGATATCCGGCATCGGCTGGCGATCACGCGCGGCCTGCATGATCTCGACGAAGTCGGTCTCGAGCGCTGGGAGCGTGTTCATCGCCTCGGGATCACCGAAGCGTGCGTTGAACTCGACGACCTTCAGCCCATCCTCGGTGAGCATGAACTGGCCGTAGAGGATGCCCCTGTAGGCCGGTAGCTCGTCGACGACGGCCTTGAGGATCGTGAGCGCTTCCGCGGAGTCGAGCTCGCTCATGAACGGTAGCTGGAACGTCGAATCCGTGTACGAGCCCATGCCGCCGGTGTTCGGCCCCTCATCGCCCTCGTAAGCGCGCTTGTGGTCCTGGACTGCAGGGGTGATGAGCACCGACCCGTTCGCGACGAACGCTTGCACGGTGAGCTCCTCGCCGACGAGACGCTCTTCGAGGACGAACTCTTCGTAATCGCTCTCGAGGATGTACTCGATGCCCTCCTCCTTGGTGACCTGATCGCCGGTGACCCGAACGCCCTTCCCACCGGTCAGACCCCGTGGCTTGATCGCCATGTCACCCTCGTACCGGCGGAGGGTTTCGGCGGCTTCCTCCGGGTCGTCGAACACCTGGAAATCCGGCGTTCCAGGGATCTCCTTCTCTCGCATGAACTCCCGCTGGTAGGCCTTGTCCGTCTCGATGCGTGCCTCGGCCTCGCGCGGGCCGAACGCGTAGATTCCCGCGTCGTCGAGGGCGTCCACGACGCCGGCCGCCAGCGCGCTCTCCGGTCCGATGACCGCGAGCGTCGCGCCCACGGACTCGGCGAAGTCGACGATCGACTCCGCGTCCGTCTCGTCGACCGTGACGAAGCCGGCCGCCAGCTCGGCGATGCCCGGGTTCTTGTTGCTCGCCGCAGCGTACAGCTCGACGTCTTGCTCGCTGTCGGCGACGGAGCGGGCGATCGCGTGCTCTCGACCACCGCCGCCCACCAGAAGAACGGTTTCGCTCATGTCGAATTCGGGGGGTGGAGCAGGTGTAAAGGTTCCCGTTTTGTGTGCGCGGAGTGCTGTGTGATCGCTCGTTACTGCTCGCTGGCTCCGTTCGTGTCAGGATCCTGTAGTCCGCTACGAGTCCTCCGGTTCGAAGATGTCCTCGATGGAACACTCGAAGTGGTCGGCGAGCGCGAAGGCAAGCTCCAGCGACGGGTCGTACCGCTCGCGTTCGATGGCGTTGATGGTCTGGCGCGTGACGTCGACGGAAACCGCGAGCTCCTCCTGGCTGATGCTCTCGGCGTCCCTGCGGGAGCGGAGGTCGTTCTTCACGGTTCGATCGCCCCCTTCATGCTCGGATTCTGAGCGCCGTGTATACTGCGCCCCAAACGAGGTACAGGGCAGAGAGGGCGAGCAAGAGCGTGTCCTGGGTCTGGCTGAACTCGAAGTGACCGGCTGCTTCGAGGACGAACAGAGCCGGGAAGGTAGCGATCCCCGCGTATGCGAGTCCCATTAGGGTGTAGTGACTCGCACGGCGCTCGATGGCCGAGAAGCGCTCGTCGGAGATCGTGACCGATCCGACGAAGCACGCGTACAGACACAGGGCTGCCCCCGCAGTCACCCCGACGAAGTAGCCGATCGTGCCGACGAGCTCGAACCCGATGCCGACGCCGACCAGCAGGGCGGCTATTCCGACGGTGAAGCTGCCGTAGATCGCCTGCTTCCAGCGCTGGCGGCGGCGACCGACCTGAGTTTCGGGACGGTCAATCACGAGGAACACCTCCGTCGTCTGCTCCTGATGCCTGCTCCCATTCGGGTTGCTGGCGCTGTCCAGTCATGCTCGGTAGTTCAGCAGTCCTTGGATTGCGAGGTAGAGGTACACGATCCCGATGCAGAGGACGCCGACCCCGAGCGCCCATCCCTGGAGTGGGACGATGCCGAACTGCTCGAGCACGATCGGTCCCACGAGCGCCGGTAGCGAAATCGCCATGACGACCAGCATCGTGTATCGGGCCGCGCGTTCGTCCATCCGTCGGTCGCGCTCGTCGAAGAGCGTACGTCGAGCCAGCACCTTCGGGACGACGATGGCGATACCGACGACACCGGCCGTCGCGAGCGCCGCCACAGTGCGTTCGCCGCCGAGCAGGTAGCCGACGATGCCGCCCCCGACGAGCGAGCTCACCAGCACGTACACGAGGTATCGTCGGCGCGTCATCCAGTCAATCCGGTAGGCGTCCACGTTCACGTCGATTCACCCGGTTCGGAATCTGCGCCGTCAGTCGACGTTTCTTGCAACTCTTCGAGGAGCACCATCCCGACAGTCGTCGCACCCATGCCGACCATCAGCAGCGTACTCACGTCGCCCGTCGCACCGGTCTGATAGACGCCCGCGACGATCGAAATCGTTCCCATCACCAGCAGCGTCCAACCGAGGGGCCTCCAGTCGGGCATCGGTCGATCACCCACAGCACCCAGAGCGGTTCGAGTCGCCTTCGGCGTAGACCGCGACGCCGACTGCGAGCGCGATCGGGGCGAGATCGCCGGAGAGGATCGGTTCGCCGTTTCCGACCGTCAATAGGAGCAGCGTCCCTGCGGCGGTCGCGACGGCGAGCAGCGCGCGTTGGAGTCGCGTGTCGGTGCGGATCATGGAAAGTTCGTTTTACAGTAAAGGGTGCTTTACATTCAAACTTAGTTCTGACGGTGAGCGATCCCAGTCGCTCTTCGTCAACTCACCGGTGAAGTACAAGGGATCGAACAGCGGACGTTCAGACGCCACCGCCGGCGTACTCCCCGAACTCCTCGCGGAGCACGCCGCAGATCTCGCCGACCGTGGCCTCCGCTTTCACTGCATCGATCAGCGGGGGCATGAGGTTCGCATCGCTTCGAGCAGCCTCTCCGACCGTCGCCAGCGCGGCATCGACGGCCTCGTCGTCGCGCTCCTCGCGGACGGCTTCGAGTGACTCGATCTGGCGCTGCTCGTCCTCCTCGGTTACTTCCTCCAGATCCATCTCCTGGCCGCCCTCATCGACGGTGAACTCGTTGACGCCGACGACGATCCGTTCACCGGACTCGACGGCCTGTTGCCGGTCGTACGCGACGTCCTGGATCTGCCGCTGCACGTAGCCGTCGTCGATCGCCTGGAGCATTCCATCGCGCTCGTCGACCTCGTCGATGATCGACCGGGCCTCGGCCTCGACCTCGTCGGTCAGGGACTCGACGTAGTAGCTCCCCCCAAGTGGGTCGATCGTGTCCGCGGCACCGGACTCGTGAGCGAGGATCTGCTGGGTGCGCAACGCGGTGCGGACGGACTCCTCGGTGGGCAGGGCCAGTGCCTCGTCTTTCCCGTTCGTGTGGAGGCTCTGCGTCCCACCGAGCACTGCTGCCAGCGCCTGGTACGCGACGCGAACGACGTTGTTCTCGACCTGCTGTGCCGTGAGCGTCGATCCAGCGGTTTGCGTGTGGAACTTAAGCTGCTTGGAGGCCGGTTTCTCCGCGTCGAACCGGTCCTCCATGATCGAGTGCCAGAGCCGTCGTGCGGCCCGGAACTTCGCGACCTCCTCTAAGACGTTGTTGTACGACGCGAAGAAGAAGGACAGCTGTGGTGCGAACTCGTCGACGTCGAGCCCGGCGTCGATGGCGGCCTCGACGTACTCGATGCCGTTGGCCAGTGTGAATGCAATCTCCTGGGCTGCGGTCGATCCTGCCTCGCGGATGTGGTAGCCCGAGATCGAGATCGTGTTGAAGTTCGGAATCTCCTCCGCCGCGAACTCGAAGACGTCGGTGACGATCCGCATCGAGGGCTCCGGCGGGTGGATGTACGTGTTCCGTGCGATATACTCCTTGAGAACGTCGTTCTGGATCGTTCCACGTAGTTCCTCGCGGTCGACGCCCTGCTGGTCTCCGAGCGCGACGTACATCGCCAGCAGCACCGACGCCGGCGCGTTGATCGTCATCGAGGTCGAGACCTCCGAGAGTGGAATGTCGTCGAACACCGTCTCGAAATCTCGAATTGTGTCGATCGCGACCCCGGATCTCCCGACCTCCCCCGCCGCCATCGCGTCGTCGGAGTCGTAGCCCATCTGCGTCGGGAGGTCGAACGCGAGCGATAGCCCGGTCTGCCCCTCGTCGAGCAGGTAGTGAAACCGCTCGTTCGTCTCTTCGGCGGTTCCCATCCCCGCGTACTGTCGCATCGTCCAGAGCCGCCCACGGTAGCCCGTCGAGTAAACCCCGCGGGTATAGGGCTCCGCACCGGGGAAGCCCAGGTCCTCCTGGTAGTCCAACTCCGCTACGTCAGCGGGCGTGTAGAGTCGGTCGACGGGCTGGCCGCCGGTGTCCGTGCGGAACTGCTCCTCGCGCTCGCCGAAGCGCTCCACCGTCGGCTCGACGTGTTCGGCCTCCCAGGCGTCCGTCCCCTCGCGAATCGTGGCGAGGTCCTCTTCGTCGAACATGATAGACCCTGAGAGTTCTCGTGGCTTAAGCGTGTTCGAGCATCCCGGAGCAAACGGACTCATGTTTTGCTGTTGACCTTTCGACCCCCGGAGCGCGGATCGCACTTCACCTCGCCGGTCAGTCCCGGCTACTTATGTCCCGCTGCCGGCTTAATTTCTCCCACCGACCTCGTCACCCTGGCCGACGTAACGACGGATCTGCTCGGGGACGGACGATGCCTCGACGAGTCGGAAAGAGACCGCCTTGCGCGCCATGAACGAATAGTAAAGGAACCACAGTCCCGCGAGAATCCAGCCGACGACGAGGAACTGTAGAGCCATCAGTAGGAACAGCACCGCAATGCCGACGCCGACGAGGAGCGCCTCGGCGGAGCGTCGTTTGATACCGATCCAGAGCCCGAGGAGGACGAATGCCGAGAGGAGCGCGGCGGTAGTGGAACCGAAGAGCACCGTCACTGCAATTTGTGCGACGTCCGTGGCGATTCTGGCTGCCTCTCCCGATATTGCGTCCCCTCGCGCCGCAATGGAGACGACCAGCAGGATGAACGCTCCAATGTAGAAGTAATGTCGGGCGAGTCGTCGACGGTGGCGCTCGCTGACCGGAGCTCGATCAGCCACCAGTTCGCCGTCGTCTGGGTTGTCGTACGTCCTGTCTTCCTGTGTCGTCGCGAGGACGTTGGCCAGAATCCCGGTGAGCACGTTCAACAGCGCACCCCCGAGTACCAGAGCACCGCCGCCCAGGAGTACGACGTACATCTGGTCGAGATTGATCGGTGCCGACACGGGACTGATACCAGCCTCGGCAGCGGCTTTGAGTGCACCCACCCCGACGGCGATCGTGCCCACGATGAAAAGGGCGATGCCCAGTCGACTGATCCACCGCAAGAACCGCTCTACCCCCCGAACCTTCCCCGACATGTTGCCTTATCTTGGTAACCACTACCAAAAAATCTGATTGCCGATCGTGTGCGTGCCGCCAATAGTCTCGTCGTATCCAGGTACCAGTCACCGCTCGAAAGCGTGATCTGAGGCAGAAACAGCCGAGCCAGAGGCGTCTAATACACCTGCACCCGCCACTTCGTTCACTGCCGCCGAACGTCCTGGCCACCAGACCCCTCGGCGAACTCGTCGGCGGGTGCTACGGATCTGACGGAATCCGCTTGGGTAGCGTCCGGATCCGCGTAGACGACGTCTCCTCGGCGCATGGTCAGGAACGGGAACACGCCGTCCATCCCCTCGAACGGCGTCCAGCCGCAGCTGGTGTGGAGGGTCTCGGCGCTGATCGGTTCGACGTCGTCCGGATCGACGAGCACCAGATCCGCGTCTCGACCGGCTTCGACTCTTCCTTTCTGCGGGAGTTCGAAGATCCTCGCGGGGTTCGCGGCCGTCAGATCCCGAACGCGCTCGAGGGAGAGTGGTCCGTGTGTCCCCGCGTTCGCAAGTAGGAGTGGGAGCATCGTCTCGACGCCGGGTACCCCACTGGGTGCCTCGGTGATGGAAGCGTCCTTCTCCTCGCGCGTATGTGGCGCGTGATCAGTCGCGACCACGTCCACCGTCCCGTCGGCAATCCGCTCGAAGACGGCCTCGCGGCGATCCTCCGAACGCAGCGGCGGGTTCATACGCCCGAACGTGCCGAGATCGTCGAGATTCTCCCGCGAGAGAAACGCGTGGTGGGGCGTCACCTCGCACGTCGCCCCGGTTTCTGCGGCGAGGTCGATCCCTTCCGGCGTCGACGTGTGAGCGATGTGGACGGCTGCGTTGAAATCGCCAGTGACCTCGAGTGCGCGTTCGACGGCCGCCGCCTCCGCCGCAGCGGTGCGGAACGCCGACCACGCGTCGGCGTCTGCGTCCCGACCGACGCCCTCCCCGGCGTTCTCGAGGGCAGCATCCTCGAACAGCGTCGCGTCCTCCGCGTGGACGGTGACCGTGCAGTCTGCTGCGGCAGCGCGTTCGACCGCGTCTGCGAACAGGTCGCCCTCGATACCCATCTCGCCGGTCGAGTCCGCGAGGAACACCTCGCCGAGCGCGAACGGATCGGCTGCGAACAGCGACTCGGGCTCCCAGTCGGCGGTGACGCCGCCGTTGATCCCGAAGTCGACGATCGACTGCTCGTCGGCGATGGTACGCTTCTCTTCCAAGGCCTCTCCCGTCACGGTCGGCGGCTCGGTGTTGGGCTGGTCGACGACGGTCGTGACGCCACCCGCTGCCGCGCTCTGGGATCCCGTCGCCCACGTCTCCTTGTGGCTCCCTCCTGGTTCGCGAAAGTGGACGTGGACGTCGATCGCGCCAGGGAAGAGGTAGTTGCCCTCGGCGTCGATGACCTGCTCGTCGGCACCGACCTCGTCCAGACCGATTCCGCCCTGGTCCCGCTCCACGACGGCAGCGATCTGCTCCCCCTCGATCCGAACGTCGCACTCGCGGCCGTCGGGCAGCGTCGCATCGACGATAATCATGACAGACACTGGACGGGCGGGCGTCCTAAACGTCCCGACTCAGCGTCGCAGACCGGCACCTCGGTATGGCTCGGTCGGGATCAGTCAATCTGTGAGGCTACGACTGCTCGATCCGCTCGACGACGGGATCGTGCTGTCCGACGAGCCGCTCCTCGATGGCAGTTACGAGCGCGTCGGGGTCACCGTCGCCACCGGCGGCTTCGATGCTGCCGACGGTGCAGGGATCGAACGCCACGTCGAGCGCGTCGTACACGTCTTCCAGTACCTCGGCGATCGGCCACCGATCTCGTGGGATCGCCACGCCTGCGACGAGCGCTGCCTCGGTCGTCACACGCTGTGCGATGCCGACGACTTTGCCACCGCCGACGGAGAGCGAGTGAGACCCGGGACAGAAGGAGTCGTCGGGTTCGCCGGCTGAAATTTCCTCGACCCCGACCGTCTCGAGTGCGTCTTCGAGGGCCTCAGTCGCTGCCTCGTAGCGATCCTGGAGCCCGGTTCGGGGATCGTCGACGGGCTCAGCGCGGGCGAACGCAACCGTCGTGCCCTGGTAGGCGACAGCGCGGCCGCCGACCGAGCGCCCGACCGGCGCGTAACCGTGCTGACGCGCGATCCGCCGGGCGCGGTCGTAGCCGGGTGCGCCCGAATCTCGTCGGCCGAAGGCGACCTGTGGCTGCGGTCGCCAGACCCGCACCGCTGGCTCGTCGTGTTCGGCGGCGTGTTCCCGAAGCTCCGCGGTGAGCGCTCGATCCGCTTCGATTGTGGTCCCTCTCCCGCGGACGACGCGCATGGACTGTGATAGTTGCAACGCCCGGAGCATAAGCGTGTGGTGAACTGGCACGCCGATAGGCTCCGCATCCGTTCCGGGTGGATGCCTGACCGATACCGACGCAACTGCCGAGGCATCTGGCAATCCGTCGGTCCGGACCGCCGCGTCTTTGTCAGGCCGCGCGGTAGTGGCATCCGATGCTCACCGTCCCGGAATCCGTGCTCGAGCGATTCCGGGCGTTCTCGCTGTACAACTCGCCGTATAGCGCCCACGACGCTGGCAGTGCTATCGATTGTTATCCCGGCCCCGATCGCTCCTCGACAGCCACGCACGCTCCGTCGCCGGTCGCGGGGACGGTCGTCGCGATCGAGCAGGTTCGCGCACCCTCGAAACCGTACGCTCCGCCACACGATTATCTGATCGCCATCGACACTGGTGGCGTCGTTGCTGGGCCAGATTTCCGAACGGAGGACGGCTCCGCGCCGATCGCCCGGATCCTTCACGTCGATCCTACCGTGTCTGTCGGCGATCGCCTCGCGGCGGGTGACGACCTCGGAGACCCGATTCGGGCCGGGTTCTTCGCACCGTGGGTCGGACACCACCTCCACGTCGGGTTTCGCCATCCGGATGATGATATTTTACGGGCCGCCGGATCGCGCCCCCTTCGACCCGGAGTCGACGTCGAGCCGGTGGCCTGGGACGGTACCGGTACCGTCGTCGAGACAGGCGACACCTACGCAGTATTGGACCAGCCACGCCATCCGGACCCCGGCGAGTGTTTCGCTGGAATTGGTGCGACGCTCGAACTCGATGATGGGACGGAGGAGTCCGTCGCGCTCGACGGCGGTCTCGCCCACTACGATCACGGCGGCATCCTGCCAGAGTGTGACCGTCCAACGGGCGCTTCAGTGTCGATCCTGGGCGAGCAGATCGGAACGACGACGAGCCGGTCGATCGAGTGGAGTCAGCCGACTGTTTCCGTGAACGGAACGCCGATCGAGGGGCTGTCATTCGCAGCGGTTCGGGACGATCTGGGCGCGAAACTGATCTGTCCGGAGCTGTCGCTGTCTGTTGGCGAACGGGTCCGCGTAGACGTCGAGGTCTGAGCTGGCGATTCGAATCGTGGCTTTACCGGTTGGATTCACTCGACGGTCCAGATCCGAGCGACGGTGCCACCGCGACGGACGTTCGTCCCGTAATGATTTTCCGCTCGCCGCGGGTAAGGCGTGTATGAGCAACGAGGAGGACATCGAGGATCTTCGCGAGCAGAAACTCCAGGAGCTGCAGGACCGTGCCGACGACGGCGATCAGGCCGAGGCCCAGCAGGCCCGCCAGGAGTCCGCCGAAGCGCAAAAGAAGGCAATGCTCCGCCAGCACCTCACCGACGGCGCGCGCAAACGCCTCAACACGGTGAAGATGTCCAAGCCCGAGTTCGGCGAGCAGGTCGAGCAGCAGGTGCTCGCACTCGCCCGCAGTGGTCGCGTCCAGGGCCGTATCGACGAGGACCAGATGAAGGAGCTACTGTCGGAGCTCAAGCCGGACTCCAAGAGCTTCGACGTCAAACGCCGATAGACGCACCGGAGGATGGGGGTTGGACAATGACGGCAGGGTCGCTTGCGCTCCTCTACAGCGGCGGGAAGGACTCGACGCTGGCAGCGCTCTTGCTCGAAGAGTTCTACGACGTGACGCTCGTGACCGCTCACTTCGGGGTGACGGACGATTGGGAGCACGCCGCAGACGCCGCCAAGCGGATCGATCACCCCTTCGAGCGGGTCGAACTCGATCGCGGCGTTGCCGACGACGCCGTCGAGCAGCTCCTCGAGGACGGATTCCCCCGGAACGCCATCCAGATGGTCCACGAGCACGCGCTCGAATCCGTGGCCGACCTCTCCTTCGATGCGATCGCGGACGGCACCCGTCGCGACGACCGCGTGCCTACGGTATCCAGGGCGTTCGCACAGAGCCTCGAGGACAGACACGCTGTCGACTACGTTGCGCCACTCTCGGGGTTCGGTCGCGGCGCGGTCGACAGACTCGTCGACGCGAACCTGGAGGTCACCGTCGGGCCGAGCGAGGAGATCCACCGGGCCGACTACGAGGGCGAACTCAGAGCCTTGCTCGCGGAACGAGAGGGCCAGACGGCAGTGGCCGACGTCTTCCCCGATCACGACCAGACGATCGTCACGGACGTCCGTCGGGAGTGACGGGCTCGTCCGGGCGCACCGTCGGTGCTCGCAGAACGGGTTTCCGGTAGCGGTCCACTCGTGTTTCAGCTATTCACTTGCTTGGTGAGCTGGCCCCGGCCCCCGCGGGCGCGGACCCACCGGGCTGCCCGTTCGGCGCCGAGTAGCGCCAGGGAGACGAGGAGTACCGAGACCGATGCGGTCCAGAACGACTGCGAGCTGGAGACGAGATCGTGAACGCCGACCGCCGAGAGCACGACGCCGATAGAGAACGTGAGGAGACTGAGCTGGAGGCCAGCCAGTACGAGCGTCCGGATGCCCGCTGGATCCTGCAGCCGGAGGAACGCACCCAGACTCATCCGATCGAGTGGGTTCGCCTGCGTTAGGGCGTCGTGGCCTTCTGGCGAGAGCGGCCAGTTCGACTCCGGATGGTTGACGTAGTACAGAGAGATCGAATCGGGGTAGGTCTCCACCGTGACGACGTCGATCTCGCGGAGCTCGTCGAGTCTGTTCCGGACCGTTTCGGCGCTGACGTCCGGCTTCACTCGCGCCTTGAGCTGCGTGATCGAGAAGAAGGGCCGGTCGGCGTCGACCATCGTCTCGACGACGTGTCGCTGGCTCAGCTTGTGATCGAGATTCGGATCGAGGCGGGTGTCGATCCACGTCGGGAGGGTCGTCATCCTGCTCGGTCGTATCGCTGCGAGGCTCCTAAATCCCCCGTCGGTTTTGGCGCGCGCCAACCGCACTAATCCCCTCGATTGACTCCCGTTCCGCGCTTCATCCTCTCCACAATCTTCCTCCGATCCGCTGCACTCCATCGCAGGGCCAACCGCTCGGGACCGACCGATACTTGGGTACCCGTCGTCAACCTGTGGTCGATGGAATCGCCGCTGTGGACGGAGCGCCACGCCCCCGAAATCGCGGATCTGCGACAGGAGCTCGCTCGCGATCAGTTCGAGCGCGCGGTCGAGGACCCCGTCAACCTGCTCGTTCACGGTCCGCCGGGCGTCGGTAAGACGGCAGCGGTCCGCGCGATGGCCGAAGAAGCCCACGAGCAACCGGACTCGGATCTGATAGAGATCAACGTCGCGGACTTCTTCGCCCGTACGAAGACCGAGATCAAAAACGACGATCGGTTCGCCGCCTTCCTTCAGGGCAAATCTGACTTCTCCAAGCGGGACATGATCAACCACGTCCTCAAGGAGTCCGCGAGCTACGCGCCGGTCGCTGGCGAGTACAAAACCGTCCTGCTGGACAACGCGGAGGGCATTCGCGAGGACTTCCAGCAGGCGCTCCGGCGCGTGATGGAGCAGTACCACCGCAACACGCAGTTCGTGATCGCGACGCGCCAGCCGACGAAGCTCATCCCGCCACTTCGCTCGCGCTGTTTCGCCGTTCCGATGCCTGCGCCGACGACGGACGAGATCGCGGACATCCTGGAATCGATCGCCACCGCAGAATCCGCCGAGTACGAACGCGACGGTCTCGAGTTCGTCGCCGGCACCGCCGACGGCGACCTCCGGGAAGCGATCCTGATCGCCCAGACCACCGCCGAGTCCGAGGGCGAGATCACGATGAACGCAGTGTTCGAGGCGCTGGAGGACGTCGGTCTTGAGGACCAGATCGAGACGATGCTCGACGCCGCAGAGGCCGGGGAGTTTACCGACGCACGCAGCGAGCTCGACGATCTACTCGTCGACGAGGGACTTTCCGGACGTGAGGTACTCGAAGAGGTGCTGGAGGTCGGCCGGAGCCGCTACGACGGCGACCGGCTCGCCGAACTCCACCGACTCGCCGGCGACGTGGATCTCGATCTGACGGAGGGATCGAACGAGCGGATTCAGCTCGGCCACTTCCTCGCGGAACTTGGACGGCCGGAGGACACGGTGCCGACCGCGGACTGATACTATCGGCCCAGGGCTGGAGCCTGGTGGACCGTCCCTTATTCGACTCGCTCGTAGGTCACGAACGCGAAGCCGTCGCGCTCCTCGCGCTCTATCTCGGTCCATGCCACCTCTGACGGCGGCCAGCCGGGGAACGTGGTTTCGCCGTCGTAAGACTCCTCTATCTCCGTCAGGACCAGCCGGTCCGCTCGATCGAGGAAGGCGTCGTACACCGAGGCGCCGCCCATGACGTAGGCTTTCCCTGCGCCAGTCGCTCTGGCCGCTTCGATCGCCGCGTCGATCGACTCCGTGACGACGATCGACTCGTCGTCAGGAAGGTCGGGATCGGAGCGGCTTAGGACGACGTTGGTCCGTCCCGGGAGCGGCCCGCCGAGGCCCGCGACGACGTTCTCGAAGGTCGTCCGTCCGACAATGACGGGGTGGCCCATCGTCGTCTCCTTGAAGTGGGCCATGTCCTCGGGGATGTCCCAGGGAAGCTCGCCATCACTGCCGATCACGCCGTTGGCTGCGACGGCGGCGATGAGAACGACGTCGAGATCCTGGTCAGTTCCCGCCATCTCACTCGGCGACGGCGAAGCTCAGGCCCGGATGGGCGCTGTACCCCTCGAGCTGGATGTCATCGAACTCGAGTTCGTCGAGTGGTTTGTCTGCAATCCCGATTTCGGGGCGCTCGCGCGGTTCGCGCGTCAGCTGCGTGAGGAGTTCGGGGACGTGATCGGCGCCGGCGTCGTCCTCTGCCTCCGACGGCGCGTTCCGCACGATCCACTCCCGGATCTCGCGGTACCCTTCGCTGACCTGTCGATCCTCGCCGCGAGCGGCGTCGGGATCGTCACGCTGCTCGACCTCGGCGATGCGCTCTTGCAGTTCTTCGAGGTTCTCTTCGTACCATTCACCGCGCTCGCCACTACCACAGTAGACGTGCGCGTCGACGATCGTGTGGGAGAAGGTGCCGGGCTCGAAGCCGGTGCGCTGGGCGATGGCCTCGGTGAGCAGGGCGTACGCCGCGACGTTGAACGGGATTCCGAGCGCAACGTCGCCCGAGCGCTGCGTGAGGTGGCAGTTGAGTTGGTCGCCCTGCACGTTGAATACGAAGGTGTAGTGACACGGCGGGAGCGTCGAGACGGCGGCGTTGGCGGGATGCCAGGCGTTGACGACGAGCCTGCGGGTGTTGGGCTTTTCCTCCAGCGAGTCGAGCACGTACTGAATCTGGTCGAAGACGCGACGACTCTCGCCGTTATCGGATTCCTCCACGCAGACCCACCGGTGCGCGTCGTCGGGCCAGGACTCGCCCGCCAACTGTTCCGTTTCCTCAGGGATCGGATAGCGTCGCCAGAATCGACCGTAGGCGGTGTCGAGATGGCCGTCCTCGTCGGCCCAGTCGTTCCAGATGCCGGTTTCCTCGCGAAGCTCGCGAATGTGCTCCTGGCCGGAGAGGTACCAGAGCACCTCGTGGAGCATCGAGTTCCAGCGGAAGCCGTCCATCTGCTTCGTCGTCAGCAGGGGGTAGCCCTCCTGAAGGTCGACCTCGTAATGCTGGGAGAAGCCGGCGATGGTGTCGACCCCCGTACGGTTGGGCTTGTAGGTGCCCTCCCCGAGGACGTCCGCGACGAGATCGAGATACTGCTGCATGCGCGATCTCTACTTGCCGGTCGTGAAAAGTCTATGCGAGTCGGAACGGAAGTGAATGAGAACGTGAATAGACTGCCGTCCGTTGGGACGGCGATCAGTCAGGAGGGCGGGATTGGAGGGCGCTTCGGAGACGTTTGCAGTTGCAGTCACCGATCCAGCGAGTCATCCGGTCGCTCCAGAACGTGAATCGACCGGTTCAGCGATCTATGCACCCGCCGTCGGTGCACGCACTTCACGAACCACCCGGCAGAGCGCGCTGCGTCGATCCAGGATCGATCCGCGACTACGACCGCGCGAGGGGCGACGTCGATCGCCGCCGAGAGCGCGCCCTCGACGAGGTCGTCCAGATCGTCAGCAGCTACGGCGGACTGTCGCTCGTAGGGAACGTCCACGACGAGTCCGTCGGCCGCATCGTCCGCGAGCGGAAGACGTCGTGCGTCACCGCGAACGACCTCCCAATCTGCGTCCGCAGCCGCAATCGATTCCATATTCTCACGCGATCCCTGGGTCATCTTCGACTGTGCGTCGACCCCCACCATCCGCGCACCGAGCAGCGTGCCCTCCAGCAGGAGGCCACCGGTGCCGCACATCGGATCGACGATCGTCGCGCCGGGACGCGCGCCGGCGAGGTTCCCGAGGGCACGGGCAAGTGCCGGATCCATACTGCCGGGCTGGAAGAACGGCCGATCCGTCGGCGCGCGGTCCCCAAAGGCAGCCTCTCGCTCGACGTCGATCCAGCCGAGCAGGCAAACGTCTGCCTCGTCGGCGTTCGCTTCGACGTCGATCAGGTCCGCCGATTCGATGCCGAGTGGATCTTCTGCAGCGTTCTCACTCGCATGATCTCGTGCGATCGGTCCGCTCGCAAACAGCGCTCGGAGCGTGTGATCCGGGTCGTCGAGATCGACCTCGAACCCGCAATCGGTGAGGACGGTACCCAGCTCCCGCTCCGCGCTCTGGGTGTCGACGCCTGCGCTCGATCGGAGGTCCCGCGCTCGGACGGCGACCGTTCCCTCGTGGTCGATCGCTGCCGTCTCGAGCAGGGCCCGCGCGCTCGCGATGCTTGCGTCGGTGTGGCCGACGACCGTTCCTGCGGCACGCGTCATCGCGAGTCCAGCAGCGCGCTCGGGCGAGAGTGCTCGCGCGGTTCCGATCCCCGGCGCGAGGATGGACACGTCGCTGGCAGCCGCGGTCGCCTCCAACGCCGCGAAAGGATCGTCCTCGCCCGCGAACTCCAGCCAGTACACGGGCGAGAGTGGCCCGGGCCGAATTTGAGGGTGGCGGTGTTGGCTTCGAAGCCAGCGAGCCGGTCGGAGCGTATCGATTTGCGGTAGCGAACCCTCCGACCGTCACCTACTTCCTGTCCTCTGCCGACGTGTCGGGTATGTGGCCGCTCGGACACGCTGCGGGTGCCTATCTCCTCACGAGCGTCGGCGCCGAGCGGGAGTGGCTCCCGGATCCCGACGCCACGTCCGTCGCGTTCGTCCTCCTTGCATCGCAGCTCCCGGATCTGATCGACAAGCCGTTCGCGTGGTTCATTCCGGTTTTGCCGGCGGGCCGGTCGTTTGGCCACTCGTTGTTCCTGATTGCGCCGCTGTGCGTGCTCGCTATCGTCGTCGCGCGGCGGCTGGGACGCGCTGGCCTGGGCCTCGCGGTCGCGCTGGCGCTGTGTTCGCATCTCGCACTCGACGTGCTGCCCGCACTCTGGGGGCGCTCGGCGTGGCGGTATCTCCTCTGGCCGGTGCTGGAGGTCGAGGGGTACAACTCGCCGCCGTCGATCGTCGCGATGTTCGAGAACTCACTCGACGATCCGTGGTTCTACGCAGAGTTCGTGCTCGCTGGACTGGCGTTCGTTCGCTGGCGATCGGACGGCTGGCCAGGGCTCCCTCGACCGCGCGCGTCGGGCGAGCCGAGCGCTGACTGAGGCGGACTGGGCCTCGAACTGTGCGTTCTCCACCGAATCTGCGTCGGTTTTGGCCGATCTGGTCCCCATTTTTGCGGCCCGTTTCAGTGGCAGATGGCTCCGTGGCACCAACCTTTATAAGCCTTAAATACGGTTCTTAAAGTGTGGCTATGACCGACCCGAAGGATACTATCAATATCGAGAACGTCGTCGCCTCCACGGGGATCGGCCAGGAGCTCGACCTCCAGAGCGTCGCAATGGACCTCGAGGGCGCCGATTACGATCCCGAGCAGTTCCCGGGCCTCGTCTACCGGACCCAGGAGCCCAAATCCGCCGCACTGATCTTCCGATCCGGGAAGATCGTCTGCACCGGCGCGAAGAGCACGGACGACGTCCACGAGAGCCTGCGGATCGTCTTCGACAAACTCCGCGATCTCGAGATCAACGTCAACGACGACCCCGAGATCGTCGTCCAGAACATCGTCACGAGCGCCGACCTCGGTCGCAACCTCAACCTCAACGCGATCGCGATCGGTCTCGGTCTGGAGAACATCGAGTACGAGCCCGAACAGTTCCCCGGTCTCGTCTACCGCCTGGACGAGCCCGAAGTCGTCGCGCTCCTCTTTGGCTCCGGTAAGCTCGTCATCACCGGCGGGAAACAGCCCGAAGACGCAGAGCACGCTGTCGACGAGATCGTCAATCGGCTCGAGGATCTCGGCCTGCTGGAGTAACGACGCGACGTTCCCACCGGTCACCCGCTGCACCACGTTGGAACTATCGACCGTTCGCTCTGGACGCGTCGACGCGGTTTCCATTTTCTGTCGCGACGAGGGGTAGCGCCTCGCCTGTGCGTCACGGACGCGACCGCCGATCGTCAGTGCCAAGAGCGTGGTGGCGCCACTCCCAGCTATGACACTCGCCGAGGTGGCGGTGCAGGTGCTCGGGACGTTTATCGTCGCGACGGTGTTCTACTCCCTGACGGTCCACCTCTCGGCGACGTACGTTCTCGAAGAGGCGTCGATCTTCGAAGCGCTCCTCGTCGGTCCGGTCACCGCCGCGATCAGCGTCGGCGTCGGGTTCGCTGCGGAGTCGACGATGCCGATCCTCGCGCCCATCGCTGTCCCGCTCGTGGCGATCCCTGCGGACTTCCTCGTCATCGGGTGGAGCTACGAGATCGATCGGCGGTTGGCCGCACTCGTCACGCTCGGTCACTTCGTCGTGAGCGTGCTCTTGGCTGCGAGCCTGATCGGACTGTTCGCGGCGTAAGAATCGCGAAGCGATCGAACAGTACCGGCCGCACACACGCACCCACACTCTCGCTATTACTCGACGAGCCGCTCGATCTCCGTAACGAGGATTCCGCTCGCGCCTGCAGTCTTCAGGTTCGTGATCGTCTCGAATACGTCCCGTTCGTCGACGACGACGTGGACGGCGAGCATGTCTTCCTCGGTATCGGCGTCGACGCCCCCGGTATCTCCGCTGGCTGGACCCTCTCGATCGGCGACGTCCATGACCGTCGGGCCGCCGAGTCCGGGGATCTGTTCGCGAACGTCCTCGAGCTGATCGCGCGGAACGTTCATCATGAGATACCGCTTCCCCTCGGCGTCGAGGACGGACTCCATGGCTGTGGTGACCTGCTCGACCTTCTCGTCGGTCGCGGCGTCCTCGCGTGCGAACAGCTGCACGGAGCTCTGGAGCACCTCGTCGATGATCGCGAGTCGGTTGACCTGAAGCGTCGTGCCGGTAGACGTGATGTCGACGATCGCGTCGGCCATGCCCGCGTGTGGCGTCAGCTCGGTCGCGCCGGTGACCTCGACGACTTTGGCGTCGATGCCGGCCTCCTCGAGGTAGTTCCGCGTGATCGTCGGGAACTCCGTCGCGACCTTGCCGCCGGCGACGTCCTCGGGCGTCTCGATACCGCCTTCCTCGGGCGCGGCGAGCACCAGTCGGCACTCGCCGAAGCCAAGATCGAGCAGCTCGGTGACGTTGTCCGGAGCTGCTTCTGCGATCTGGTCGCGGCCGGTGATCCCGACCTCCGCAGCGCCGTCGGCGACGTACTCCGGTATGTCCGCTGCCCGGGCGAACAGGACGGAGACGTCGGGGTCGACGGTGTCGGCGTAGAGCTTCCGATCGGCGCCGTCGCGGAGGTGGAGCCCCGCGCGTTCGAGCAGTTCGATCGTCGGCTCGTGAAGGCGCCCCTTGTTCGGCACGGCGATTCGCATGGTCGTCAGTACCGGGGCGGGGGTCAACTGTCTTTCCGTCCACCAGCGTCGGATCGAGCCGAGGGTCCGTCCTCGATGGACTCGCTGGCACCCGTGGTCCAGCGCTCTGTCGGGTCCCACGTTCCAGGGAGTGTCACCCCTCGCGCCGCGAGCCAGGGCCGAAGCGGTGGCCCGGCGGGACGCCGTTCGGTGGCCTGCTCGGGCAGGCGGCCCCCGTCGAACAGTTCGAGTTTGACGATCCCGCAGGCGAGCAGCATGACCGCGAGCCCCAGAAGCTGCGTCGTGGCAGTGCGCGCGATCGGGTCGAGGAGGCTCTGGACGATGCTCGGCAACACCGAGAGATCCTCGAGTACGCCCGATGGCCAGACGGCGTAGGCAAGCAACAGTCCGCCGATGAGAAAGACGATCTGGGCAGGGTGCCGGTCCAGGACGTAGGCAAGAACGATCACCGGGAGGAAGGTCAGCGCCACGTAATATTGGAGCGACGGCATGACGGTGACTGCGACAGCCGTCGCCGCGAACGCCCCGATCAGGCGGTCCAGCCGGTGCCGGAGCCGACGGAGCGCCAGGCCCGCCACGAGGAGGCCGATCGCGAGGGAGCCACCGACCAGCACTGGCGCGAGCCACTCCGGCGACCCGGGAACGACGCCCCAGATCAGGTGTGAGAGCGGCCGCTGGATCGTCACGTAGAACGTCGAGTCCGGGGCGATCCCGCCGACGAACAGGTCCGTGTCGCTCCGCGGGAACACGGCCTCGGTGAGCCACCGTTCGGTCATCCCGAATCCGAGCGCGCGATCGCCGGTGTCCCATCCGAACGGTCCGATTGCGAACAGCAACTCGCCTGCGAGCAGTCCACCGACGCCGACAGCGATCGCCGACGCGGTGGCCCACCACGCGCGAATCCGGAGCAAATAGAGCCCGAGCAGCGCCGGGAACACCTTGATCAACGCGACGAGCGCGAAGAGCCCGCCCGCGACGGCCTCCCGACGCGGCGATTGCTCGCCGACCTCGAGGAGGTAGATCCCAGCGGCGACGCCCGCGCCGAGCAGGAGGTTGACGTTCCCGAAGAAGTAGTTCACCACCATCTGGGAGCTCAGATAGCAGAAGGCGAAGATCACCACCACGTCGATCCAGCCCAGCGGCCGTCCGAGGTCTTCGACGTACCTGACTGCGAACACGGTGAGCGCCGCTGCGACGAGTGCGTTCACGCCCAGGAACAGCCAGTAGCCGGTCGTGGGCGAGACAAGCTGCGTGGGGAGAAAAAAGAGAATGGTGATCGGCGGGTAGAGATACTGATAGAACTCGCTCTCCCCAGGCGGCGAGACGTCGTAGATGCTCCCACCGTCCAGCAGGGCGTCGACGGCGTAGTAGTAGACGTCGTAGTTCACGCCGACCTGACGGGCGGGATCGACGCCGAGCGGTTGCAGGGTGGCGCCGAAGTAGGACTGGAGTTCGTGCATCCCGAAGACGACCGGGACGAGCAGGAGGAGCCAGGGGATCGGGTAGAACCGGGCGACGAGCGGCCGATTCGACCCTGGTAGCTGCATGTGGCGAGCGCTACACCGGATCTATACAAGGGTTTTGTGACACGTCACGGCCCTCGGCAGCGAAACGGAGATCTAGAATGCAGTGAGTGACGAAGAATTCGAGTCGGCAACGAGAAGCGCGGAGACGACCCGCCGAGATCTGTAGCTAGCTCTCAGCGCCCGTCTCTGCCAGTCTCGCCTCCACGTCGCCGACGAGCGCCGTCAGGGCCTCCGCACGGACCGTCTCCGCGTCGTCGGAGTCTCGCTCGTCGGTCACTTGCTCGACGAGGGCGTCCTGCGGATCGCTGTCCGCCAGCTCGAGGACGCGCTCACAGACCGCGTCCGTCATCTGGGGAACGAGCGCACCCACGGTGTCCCAGACCGCGTCGGAGCGGTTCTGCATCGGCAGCTCATCGGCCGCCTCGGTGGCGAGCGCTCCGACCAGCTCGTCGTACTCCTCGGCGTCCAGCTCCCCGTGGAGTTCGGCGTCCATTGATTGGGGGTTGCCCGCCAGTCGTATGATGGTTTCGACGATCCATCGACGATCGATTTCGGCAGCTACCGGCCAGCTGTGGCGGCGGTTGCTTTTTGCCACCACGGCCACTCTCAGTGCCCATGCTGGACTATCTCGACCTCGAGGCGGAGCTGACCAGCGAGGAACGCCTCATCAGAGACACCGCCCGCGAGTTCGTCGCCGACCGCGTCCGACCGGAGATCGGTGACTGGTACGAGGCCGGTGAGTTCCCCGACCACCTGATCGAGGAGATGGGCGACCTCGACTTCTTCGCGCCGAACCTCACCTACGGCGATCTGCCCGGCGTCGGCGAGCGGTCCTACGGTCTCCTGATGCAGGAACTCGAAGCCGGGGACTCCGGCATCCGGTCGATGGCGAGCGTCCAGGGTGCCCTGGTGATGTATCCGATCGCAGAGTACGGCAGCGAGACCCACCGTGACCAGTGGCTCCCCGATCTCGCCAGCGGCGACGCCGTCGGCTGTTTCGGACTGACCGAGCCCGATCACGGCTCGAACCCCTCCGCGATGGAGACGCGTGCAAAGCCGGACGGCGACGGGTACACTCTCTCGGGGACCAAGACCTGGATCACGAACGCCCCGATCGCAGACGTCGCGCTGGTCTGGGCCAAGCTGACAGAGGACACCGAGCACGGCGATGCCGGAACGGTTCGGGGCTTCCTCGTCGAGGCCGATCGTGACGGCTTCTCCGCCAGCGAACAGGACGGAAAGCTCTCGATGCGGGCCTCTGTCACCGGCGAGCTGTCGCTCTCTGACGTGCACGTTCCCGCGGACGCGATTCTGCCAGGCGTGTCGGGGATGAAAGGGCCGCTCTCCTGTCTTACGCAAGCCCGATACGGCATCGCCTGGGGCGCCGTCGGCGCGACCCGGGACTGCTTCGAGACTGCCCGCGAGTACGCCACCGATCGCGAGCAGTTCGGTGGTCCGATCGCACAGTTCCAGCTCCAGCAGTCCAAGCTCGCGGAGATGGCCAGCCAGTGCACGACGGCTCGACTGCTCGTTGAGCGACTCGCGGAGCTGAAAGAGCAGGGCGACCTCCGGCCCCAGCAGGTCTCGATGGCGAAACGGAACAACGTTCGCGTCGCGAGGGATCAGGCGCGGGTGGCACGCGAGATGCTCGGCGCCAACGGGATCACGATCGACTACCCGCCGATGCGCCACGCGGCCAACATGGAGACGGTCTACACGTACGAGGGTACGGACGACATTCACACGCTGATTCTGGGTGAGGATCTGACTGGGATCGCTGCCTACGAGTAACCCTGTGACCTGCCACGCGGCCCGGAACGTCGGTGAGTGGTCGCGTCGAAACTCCGCTCGATCCATTCGCCCGATCGTGCCAACAAAAAACTTATTCTGGGCCGTTGCGGAGCCGATCGCATGCCCTCCAGACGGACGGTACTTGCCACGGGAGCCGCGTTCGGCGGCGTCCTCGCCGGCTGTATCTCGGCCGACAGCGACAGCTCTGACACTTCGGACGCAACACTCCGACTGGAACGAATCACGGATCGACAGCTAGCCGATCGGACGATCGACCGGTACGACGTTTCCAGGCCGGTCGTCGACGACGCGATTACCGCCGATCGCGCGATCACCACCGCGCCCGAATCGATACCGGACGAGAGTGTTGGCCGGAGAACCGGGGGCGGGTACTATCGGTTGAGCGTCTCGGAGTCGGCCCCGCGCTGGAGCGAGTACACCGTCGGTCTCGCGCCCGCGGACGACGTGATCGACGCTTCCGATGGGTCGGTACCGACGTCAATCGCGGAGCTTCCGCCGGTCGATCAGGCCGTCATCGCAGATGCATTCGACAGCGAGGCCGACGGCGGGGCGGACCACTCTTTCGAGGACGGCCCAACTGTCGAACTGTTCGCGAACCACGTCTACGACGTGGCGGAGATCGTCCGGTCGACGATCGTCGACGGCCCGACGGATGCGCTCGAACACGAGGGATCGTCGTACGCCGTCCATGTCGAGTGCGTCCGAACGCTTCCGAGCATCGCGACCGTCTCGGCAGAACACGTCGCGGAGGACGCCGAGGAGTACGGCGAACTGGTTCGTTCGGAACGGGCGATCGAGCTCTCGGGGCTGTCGGCGGCGGAACGAGAGGTCGTCGAGGCTGCGATCCGCGACGAGTACGAAACCGGCGCGGACGACGAGACCTTCGGTTCGGTGATCGATCGACTGCAGTCACGGGGACGATTGTCCCAAGGCGGTCGGGGCTCGCTCGTCAGGTACGACGACGCCACCTACGAGCTGTTCGTCTGGGGGCTGGAGCACTACCGAGGAGAGCGAGCATGACGGACGACGGAACGGAGCAACCAGACGCCGGTGCCGCCGATCGGGAAACCGACGAGAGACTGCTGGACTCCACGAACCGACGGCGTTTGCTCGGTGCAGCGGGCGGCGCCAGCGCCGCTGCCCTCGCGGGCTGTTGGGGGGAACACACCCGGGCCATCGACTTCCAGGAGGTCACAGTCGCGGAGCTCGCGGATCGGGCCTCGATTACCGATCACGATCGCGACGAGCTCGTTGCCGCGATCGAAGCTCACGGAACCGTCGTCGGCACTGAACCGTCGCCGCCCTTCGCGAGCGAGGACGTCGTCACGACCCCGTCGGGTCCCTACCTGCTGCTCGAGGTCACGAACGCGGTCGAGTCCTGGCAGGAACTTGCCGTCGGCTTCGAACCGATCTCGAGCACTGTCGAGGGCGAAACACTCAGCGCCGAAGAGCTCCCGCCGATCGATCGGTCGGTGCTCTACGACGCGTTCGAGGAGCCGAAGGGGTACGGCGAGACGATGTCGTTCCCCGGGGCCGAATCGATCGCCGCGTGGGGGACGCGCGTCGAAGCTGCCGTCGAAGACACTGCCGGTGTTTTCGGACCCTCGGAAAACCGGATCCTCCTACGAGACGGCGACCGCTACCGAATCCACGCCCGGAAGCGAACGCACGCCTCACTCCGATCCGAGTACGAGGCGGTCGACCGGTGGGACGACCCGAGCGAAGCCGGCAACTGGATCGCCCAAGAGAGGGCGATCGAGCTACAGAACCTCTCCGAGGCCGAGCGCGAGGTCGTTCGCGACGCGATCGACGGCAGGTGCAAACGCAGCGGGACGGACGGCGAAGCCTTCGACTCGATCGTCGAGACGATACAGTCGCGAGGGTCGACCAGCGCTGAACGCTACGGAATCACCGGATACGTCGTCCGGTGGCAGGGTGCCACGTATTGGGCGGACCTCAACGCGCCAGCCGGCCCCTAAAGCCGGTCGCACCGGACCGAAAACGGCCAGACGAGACCGCAACGGCCGAACCGACCGCTCGATCTGGCCGTCCGGAACGACACGCCTTTCCCGAGCGACGGCAACTCCTCGTCCATGGAGCCCAAGCGGGAACTCGCCAGCGTCGACCTCCGCGCGCTCATCGGCGAACTCGGGAGCTACGAGGGCGCGATCGTCGACAAGGCGTACCTCTACGACGACGGGCTGCTCCGCTTGCGGCTACGTGATCACGACCGAGGTCGGCTCGAGTTGTTGATCCAGGTTGGCGAGCAGAAACGGATCCACATGTCCGATCCGGATCTGATTCCCGACGCGCCGGAGCGGCCGCCGAACTTCGCGAAGATGATCCGGAACCGGATGTCCGGCGCGACGTTCGAGGGGATCGAACAGCACGGGTTCGACCGCATCGTCAAGCTCGATTTCGAGCGCACGGATTCGGACACCTCGATCGTGGCCGAGCTGTTCGGGGACGGGAACATCGCTGTGCTCGACGACAACGGGAGCGTCGTCGACAGCCTGGACACGGTCCGACTCCACTCCCGAACCGTTGCGCCAGGATCGCAGTACGAGTACCCCGATGCCCGCGTCGATCCGCTCTCGCTGACCTACGACGGGTTCGTCCAGCACATGAACGACTCGGACACCGACGTCGTTCGGACGCTCGCGACGCAGCTCGACCTGGGCGGCGAGTACGCAGAAGAACTCTGCGCCCGTGCGGGCGTCGAGAAGGAGCTGTCGATCGAGGCGGCCGACGACGAGGCCTACGAGCCGCTCTACGACGCGATTCAGTGGCTCACCGACGCACTCGAGATGGCGGATCTCGACCCTCGCGTCTACTACGACGATCCACCAGAGGACGTGGCAGACGAGGAGGCCGCCGATCGCGGTCAGCCCGTCGACGTCACGCCGCTACCCCTCGCGGATCACGAAGCGCTTGCGAGCGAGCCTCACGACACGTTCAACGCCGCGGTGGACGCCTACTTCCGCGAGCTACGGGCCTACGAGTCCGACGCCGGTGAGTCCACCGGCGAGCCCGACCGACCGGATTTCGAGGGCGACATCGAGACGCAGGAGCGGATCATCGCACAGCAGGAGGAGGCAATCGTCGGGTTCGAGCAGGAGGCCCAGTCGCTACGCGCCGCCGCCGAGGCGCTTTACGCTCAGTACGATCTCGTCGACGAGTTGCTCCAGACCGTTCGGGCCGCCCGCGAGGAGGGCCACGACTGGGACGCCGTCGAGGACCGTCTTGCGGAGGGAGCCGACCGAGGTATCGAAGCGGCGGAGATCGTCGATGACGTCGATCCACAGAACGCCCGGATCCGCGTCGAGCTGGAAACCGAGGGAGATGAGGGAGACGAGAGCACGGAGCACGACGCCTGGATCGACGCAGAGGAAGGCGTCGAGCACAACGCCGACCGGCTCTACACCGAGGCAAAAGCAGTCGAAGAGAAAAAGGCAGGCGCCGAGTCTGCGATCGAAGATACGCGCGAGCGTCTCGCCGACATCAAGACCCAGCGCGAGGAGTGGGAGGCACGGGACGAGGACGACCAGGAGCGGGAGTCCGAGACCGAGGACGACGAGGACGACGGCCGCTCGGACCAGGAGTGGCTCGACATGCCCTCGATCCCGGTCCGAAGCCGCGACTGGTGGTACGACCGGTTCCGTTGGGTCCGGACCTCCCAGGGCTTCCTCGTAATCGGTGGGCGCGACGCCGACCAGAACGAGGAGCTCGTCCAGAAGTACCTCGAACCCGGCGACCGCTTCCTCCACGCACAGGCCCACGGTGGCCCGGTCACGATCCTGAAGGCTGCCGATCCCAGCGAGTCTGGTGCCGACGTCGACGTTCCGGAGGCCGCCGAGCGGGAGGCTGCCCGCTTTGCAGTCACGCACAGTTCGATCTGGAAGGAGGGCAAGTTCGCCGGCGACGTCTACGCCGTCGACCACGATCAGGTCTCGAAGACGCCCGAGAGCGGAGAGTTCCTCGAGAAGGGCGGGTTCGCGATCCGCGGTGATCGGACCTACTACGACGACGTGGAGGTCGCCTGCTCCGTCGGGATCCAGTGCGAACCCGAAACGCGGGTCATCGGTGGCCCGCCCGAGTCGATCGAGGAGCGCGCCGTGACGACGATCTCCGTCGAGCCGGGGAAGTTCGCCCAGGGCGACGTCGGCAAGCGGATCTACCGGGAGTTCCGCGATCGCTTCTCAGACACTGGGTTCGTTCGGAAGGTCGCCAGCCCGGACCTGATACAGCATTTCCTGCCGCCGGGAACGAGCCGCATCGCAGAGGAGTAGACGCCGCCCGGTCTTACTGCACCGACTCGAGCACGTCGCCGATCCACTCGAGATTGCGCTCGGGAAGCACTCCGTATCCATAGAATGAGAGGCGGTCGGCGCCCGCTTCGAGTGCAGCGTCGACCTGGTCAGCGAGTCGATCTTTGGTGTCGAGGATCGGATGTCCGGCGAGGATGCCTGCGGTCACGGGGACGTCGAGGAGTTCCTTCGTCGCGCGCACGTCGTCGCGGACGACCGCCGGGTCCTCGTGGTAGGCGAGGACGGTCACGTCGTCAGCGACCTCCGAGAGAGCAGTCAGATCGAGCCCGTGCTTCCAGGAGTGTTCGACGCCCATTCGATCGTCGCCCAGTCCGCCCATCTTCAGGTAGTAGGTGAAGTCGGCGGGCGCGATTTCGTCGGCGAACGACTCGAAGAGGTCGGTGAGCGTGTCCCGCCGAACGTCTGCGTACGCCGCGACTGCACGGTGCTCTGCCAGCCACCCTCCGACGTCGGTGGTCGAAGCGAGGCCACCGTCGAACCGCGCCTCGAGTCCGGCTCGAGCGTTCTCGCGAGCAGTCTCCACGTCGACGCCTGCGTCGCGAGCGTTCTCCTGGCAGTGATCACAGAAGCAGAGCCCGAAGAGGAACTCGCCGAGCGGGCCGAGCTCCGTGAAGAACTCCTGGTGGTGCCAGCCATAGCCCGTGCCGTACTGGTAGTCGGCCAGCTCCATCTCGATGGCGTCGAACCCGTGGTTGTTGGCGACGTCGCCGACGAGCGCGCGGCCGTACTCCTGGACGGCGGGGTTCGACGGGCAGAGTCCCCAGACGAGCGAGTCCCCGAACGGCGAGCGGATCGTCGCGTCGGGGTGGTTGCGACCCTGCTGCGAGCTGTGAAACGGGACGGTCCACGATCGCAGCGAGATCGGTGACCCGTCGAACGCGTCCGCGATCTCCGCCGCCCAATTCGCATCGCCCATCGTTTCGTTGACGTCCGGCGTTATCTCGCCGTATCGCTCATCCTCGGGCTGGAAGTAGGCGCTGGCGTCCGCGAAAAACGTCTTGCGCTCTGGATTGTGCGGATTCAGCGTCTGGACGGAGTGCATCGTCGTCGCCAGGTTCACCGTCGAGATCCCGAGGGTTTCGAGGTGATCCGCCGCCGATTCTGGGCCTTCGTCGATCAGGTCCCACGGATGCGCCCAGATAGCGGCGTTCACGCCGACCACCTCGGTTCGTCGATCGGAGCGATCGAACGAGGAACGCGTTCGTACGGTAGCCCTTCGAGCACCTGATCGGTCGCCACGCCGAACGCTTCGTCCGTCGTCACGTCGTCGGCGAACCTATTCGTCTCGTATTCGGTCGTGGTACCGGCGGAGTGCATCGGCCAAACGAGGGTCCGGTGGTGAGGTAAACAACCCGGTCGGTTCCGTGTACGGCGCGTTGAAATCAGACACTGGCTCGGCTGACTATCCGATCCTGAGAGCGTCAGTTTGCCAGACGGTACTCGGTCACCGCCAGCACTCACCAAACTGTAAAGTGGCCGATCTCCGTGGGTCCGGACAGTATCCGTGGCGACCGAGAACCCAGTGTGTCCCGAGTGCGATGGCCCGATCGGGACCACGTCGGCCGTTTGCATGCACTGCGGCGCCGATCTCGTTGATCGTCATCCATCGGACTCCGACGACGCTACTGCGAAGCCACGGACCGATACCGTCTCGCCGGATGCGAGCGAATCGCCCCTCGACTTCGACGTGGTCGAGTCGTCCCACTCGGATGAGACAGCCACTCAGTCTGACCTTCCGGCGGAGTACCGATCGCGGAGTGACCCCGTGGATCAGCCGAATCTCTTGCCGGACGGATTCGCCCGCAAGGCGGCTGCGTTCGTGCTGTCGCTGGCCGCGGGGCTAGCGGTCGGAATCGGTAGCATGTACGTCCTCTCGGAGATACTCTCGCCGTCGATGGCCTTCTTGCTGGGCGTGGTCTGCTGGCTGGGGTCGACTGCGGCATTTCTGCGGCTCTCCCCCGGGTAGACCGAGCAGCACAGCGATCACTCGAGCTCGCGCTTCGTCTTCTCGATGACCTCGACGTCCCCGATTCGAGTCGACGGATACGCACCGTCCTGATTTTTCTCCGCTGATTTCACCATATCCCAGACGACGTTGAGACTGGTGGTCACGCCCTCGAGTGCCTCCATCTCGCAGCCGGTCTTCCCGGTCGTCTCCACGGCCACGACTGCGACGAGCGCCTCGTCGACGAGTTCGAACTCGACGTCGACGTTCGTGATCGGGATCTGGTGACAGAGTGGGATCGTCTCCCAGGTGTGTTTGACTGCCTGAATCGCGCCGATTCGTGCCGTCGCGAGCACGTCGCCTTTCCCGATCTCGTTGGCGTCGATCGCCTCGATCGTCGATCCCTGCAGGTGAATTCGACCGCGTGCGACCGCTCGCCGCGCGGTGTCGGGTTTCTCGGCGACGTCCACCATGTCGACCGACCCGTCGGCGTCGGTGTGGGTGAGTTCTCCGGTGCGTTCCAGTTCGCCGACGGCGCGATCCTCGCGGTCGGCACGCTCGTCGGTGCCGCCCTCACTCACGCTGCTCACCCCACATCGTGAGTGGAATCTCCTCGAGGAGATCGGTCGCGAGCAGGCCGTAGCCGCGGTCGTCGACCACCGAATCGCCCGACCTGCCGTTCACGAACGCGGCGATGGCGCCGGCCTCGAGGAGCGGTTGCGTCGAGGCGAGCGCCCCGCAGATCCCGGCGAGCACGTCGCCGGTTCCACCCGCTGTCATCCCCGGATTCCCCGTCCGATTGACGCGGGTGTCCTCGCCGTCGCTGATCACGTCGTAGGGTGCCTTCACCAGCAGCGTCGCGTCGAGCTCCGCGGCGAATGCCTCGACGGCGTCCGCCCGCGATCGCCAGTCGTCGGCTTCGGGGCCGCCCATTGCAGCTAGTTCACCACGGTGTGGCGTACAGAGCAGCGTCGCGTCCATCTCACCTGGCTCGAGATCTGGAACGACCCGCAGCGGATCGGCGTCGACGACGACTGTCCCGCCCGCGGACGCGAGGAACTCCCTGGCAGCGTCGAGTGTCCCCTCCGACCGACCCAGTCCAGGTCCGATCACCGTCGTCGTTCGCTCGGCCTCGAGATCGAGGAGGGCGTCCACGTGTCCCGGCTGCACCAGATCGCCGGGGAGCGGATGCGTGATGATACTTTCGTCGTACCCCTGGACCTCGTCGGCGACGGACTCCGGGCAGGCGACGGTCACGAGATCGGCACCGGCGCGGAGCGCAGCCTGTGCGGTGAGTGCGGGTGCGCCAGTGTAGGGACCGCCACCGATCACGAGGACGTGCCCGTGATCTCCCTTGTGGCTGTCTGCGGCTCGATCGAGTGCGAGGAGGTCTCCCCGCTCGACGAACAGGTCCGCGGCGTCCGGGATCCCGATGTCGGCGATTTCGACGGTGGCGTCGAGTTCCGACAGACCGGGCTTCTCGTCGTGAAACGTGACGACGTGGTCGGCGTCGACGGCGGTACCCGCTGCCGTCCCTGCGTCCGCGTCGATTCCGGAGGGGACGTCGACGGCGAGGACGGAAGCGTCGGCGGCGTTGATCCGCTCCGCGGCGGTGGCGGCCGGTTCTCTGAGGGCGCCAGTGACACCGGTCCCGACGATCGCGTCGACGACGAGATCGGCGTCGTCGAAGAGCGCTCCTACCGATGCGTCACTGGTCTCCGTATGGAGTGCGGTCGCGTCCCGAATTTCTCGAGCGTCGAGTTCGGCCGACTGCAACGCCACCCAGTTGTCGCGAGCGATCTCCGTCGAGATCGCCTCCGCACGGCCGAGCAGGAGCGTCGTCACGTCACGGTCTTCGAGAAATCGTGCCGCGACGAACGCGTCCCCGCCGTTGTTTCCGCGACCGGCGACGATCGCTACCCGATCGCCGGGATCGGTTCGCTCGCGAACCGCGCTGGCAACGGCGTTGCCGCTGGACTCCATGAGCTGCTTTTGCGGGACGCCGAGCGCTGCAGCGTTGGCGTCGACGGCCGCCATCCGGTCGGTCGTGATCATGGCGATCCGTTCGACGCGGGAGGACAAAGGTTCCGGGGAGGCACACGGCCGACGGAACTGCCAGCTCCAGCTCGTACAGAGAGCGTGTCGATCGTTGGTGTGGTCGGCTGCCAGAGTGCAGTAGTCGACGTCCCGCACTCCGGAGATACCGGCCTGTTGCGTGCGGGAACACTGCTCGATACGGTCGCATACCTTCCGAGTTCTTTGAACTGAACAGAACTCAGTACTGTACGTTCGTGGCAATCCCAAGGCCTTAAGCCCCAGCGAGCCGGATTGGAACGATATATGGAGCTCTCGGTAGTGGTCCCCACTCTCAACGGACGGGACCAGCTCGGTGGCTGTCTCGACGCACTCACCGAGCACGTCCCGGGGGCGGAGGTCGTCGTCGTCAACGGCCCATCCGCTGACGGGACTACCGGAATGGTCTCCGAGCGCGGTGACGTGGATACGCTCGTCGAGATCGCGGATCGGAACGTCAACGCGGCCCGGAACGCGGGCCTCGAGGCAGCGGCCTCCGACACGATCGCGCTGTTGCGGTTCGATCGCGTCGTAGACGACGGCTGGCTCGACGCGGTGCAGGGAGGGCTCGCCGGCGGCGCCGACGTCGTCACGGGACCGACCAGGACGACGCTCGAGGGCATTCAGGAACCGGCGCGCTCGATCGCTGGCCGATCGGTCACATTCTGCAACGGTGAGAACGTCGTCTTCTCTCGAAATGCCGTCGAGGCGCTCGACGGATTCGACGAGTATCTGGAAGTAGGTGGCTCTCGGGACGCCTCTCACCGACTCGCCGGGATGGATTTCGACGTGGAGTGGATACCGGAGATGAGCGTCCACAGCCAGTACGGAGCCGACGGTGGCGAACTCGACACCGACCGTCGGGCACGCTACCGCTCGCTAGCCTATCAGCTCGTCAAGAACTACGGTCTTCGACCGTCCGTGGTCGTACGGTCGCTTCGCGACGCGGCGACGGACGCCGTCGGCGCTGCACGAGCGGTGCTCGATGGAGAGGGCCAGTTCACGAGCTGGTTCGGACACGGCCGAGCGGCGATGGCTGGCCTCGCCGTCGGGGCCAAGGACGGATTGGGAGCACGTCGGCGCGATCGGAGTCGTCGGCGAAATCCCAACGGTATCTCGGCGCGGGCCGACCGCGTAGTGCAGCGCTACGACTGGCGATAGACTCCGTTTCGGGTCTCCTCATTTTTCGATCTGATTCGCGTTTGCTCACTCGTCGATCGGTGCCTCGTCCCCGAACTCGCAAGTCATCCGCACGAGCTCCTCGGTATCACCCTCGGGAACCTCGATCTCTGGATCGAACAGCTCGAATCCGACTGATTCGTAGTACGGTACGAGCCCACGACGACAGAGCAAAGCCAGCCTCGGCAGCTCGGTCAGACCGGGATGGTCGACGACGCCCTCCATGAGCGTCGCACCGATTCCCTCACCCCGCCGATCACTCGCAACGACGACGTCGTACACCATGGCGTAGTACCGATAATCAGTGATCACTCGTGCAGCAGCGACGAGTCGATCGCCCGTGCGAACGCCGACGGCGACGTCTGTCTCTTCCAGGCAGCTGTAGACGCCATCGACGTCACGATCTGCCCACCACTCGTACGCTTCGTAGAGCTCCGTCAGTTCCGGAGCGTCGTTCGCCGTCAGGTCGACGGTCTCGGGCACGACCGCATCTCAGTTCAGCGACGGTAAATCGGTTGCTCCGGCGTGCCAAACGTGCACGCAGCCGAGCGGATTCCGCGTAGCTCCGCTCTGTCACCTCACCCGACGGGCGTGTTCTCTTCCTGTGGCGCGAGCGCTTCGATGACGCGGGCTGGGTTCCGATCGAACGCCCGGCGGAGCTTGTCTTCGGAGACGTCCAGCGTGAGTAGCTCCATTACGCCCACGTTCGGATGGCTCGCCGGCGCTCCGCTCCCGAACAGCACGCGATCGGGATGTTCGAGCAGTGCTCGCTCCAAGGGCTCCCGGTAGCGGACCAGACTGGTGTCGAGATACGTCTCGTCGTACTCGTCGAGCAGGTCGATCGACCGGTCCATCAGCTCACGCTGGAGCGGGTGGCCGCCGAAATGGCCGAGGATCGTCGGGAACGACCGTTCGAGCAGTGTTTCCGCGATGCGGTCCGGTGGAAACGCCTCGCCACCGGGAACGAGCACGGGGAGGTCGACGGCCTCCAGTTCGTCGAGGGTCTCCTCGTCGAGCAGCCCGTCGCGAGCGGGATCGAGCACGAATCCATGGAAGCGGTCATCGTACGCGTACTGCTCGATCTCCTCGGGATCAGTGTGGGAGTCGTCAGGCCGCGAGACGGCGTCTCGAAGACGGTTCGTCGCCGAATTCGACACCGAACGAGGGCCGCTGAGCCTGGCGAACGCGACGAACGGCCGCTCGACGCTCAGGCGCGCGACTGCGTTGTTGTACTGCAGATAGCGGCTCTCGGGGTTCGTCTCGGGAACGACGACCGCCCGGACCACGCCAGCCTGGCGCATCTCCCGTTCCAGCCGGTCCGGGGAGATCATCCGACCGCGGGCGGCGACGTCCTCGTCGACGGACAGCCGCGCGTGGACGTCGACGACCCGGAACCCGTGCTCCAGCTCCAGCATTGGTTCGTGGTACCATCCCCGCCTACATAACCGTCCTGCCTACGACGGCGTAGGTAGCCACCGAAGCAGAGTAAGGTGATAGAGGTGGATCGGCCCCACGGGGAACCTCGGTACTCCTCTCCTCCATCTCCTCACCTCACGTCAGCGTCGTCGATGCCCGATGGCGAGGTTCGGGCAGCTCCTGCCTTCCATTTGCTGACGATTATCGATTCTCGGCACGGAACACCCACGACGAAGCCGCAAGCGTTTACACTGCCGCCCTACGAACGTTCGGTATGGCTAACTGTCCGCTGGCGGACGACTGTCCCAGCTTCTCGGAGCGCATCGAGGGGATGGGTTGTTCGCATTACGGGGACCGGGGTGGGAAGGAGTGGTGTAACCACTACAGCCAGCCCATCGACGATCTGAAGACCCAGCCGGTGAAGCAGGGCGAGGAGGTCGTCGTCGACGTCGAGGACATTCACGAGAGCGGTGCGGGCGTCGGTCGCACTGACGACGGCTTCGTCGTCCTCGTCGACGGCGTGCTGCCTGAGGCTCGTGCGAAAGTCGAGATCACGAAAGTGCACTCGAACCACGCAAAGGCCGACGAACTCGAACGCCTCCCCATGGACCCCGACGAGGAAGAGGAAGACGCGGACGACGACGACGAATCCGCCGAGAGCGACGATCACGAGAAGCAGGAGGAACGACGTCCCCACCTCGGCAGCCGCGAAGACTTCTGGGGAAGCTGATCGGTCCGCCCCGAGCAAATTTATGATGTCTCCCGGTGCGTTCCAATGACGGAACAAGACGGGGTCGACGACGCGGATCTCGCAGAGTCTGAACCAAGCGAACCGACGACTGGTGAGACTGACGAGGATGACGGCACTGCGGGGAGCGTTGCCGATCCTGACGCAGCCGCTATTCTCGACCGCGCCGGCTACGTCGCCGAGGAGAACGTCCTCACCCCACGGCAGGCCGAGGTGCTGGCACTCCGCGAACGCGGGCTTACACAGACCGAGATCGCCGACCGTCTCGGCACGTCGCGGGCGAACGTCTCCAGCGTGGAGTCGAGCGCTCGGAGCAACGTCGAGAAGGCGATCGCTACCGTCGCCGTTGCCGAGGCGCTCGAAGCGCCCGTCAGCCTGCGAATCCCCGCGAACACCGACCTCTACGACATACCCGATCGGATTTACGCCGCCTGCGACGAGGCCGACGTCAAAGTCGATGCCTCGACGCCGGAGCTCATATCCAGGATCACCGATCACAGCGACGCGGCTTTCGACGGCCGCCGGCTCGTCGAGTCGCTCACCGTATCTGTGACTGCGGAGGGCGAGATCAGCGTTCGCGGGCCCTGAGGAGGCCCCGGGATGCTGGTCGTCTTCGACGCGTCCTAGAACTCGGTGCCCTGGCGAGTTGCACCAGTCCTCTCAGAAGAATCCCCACTCATCGCGGAGCGTTTCGTAACAGCTCTCGTACTGCTCGAGGACCGCTTCTTCGTCGAAACTCGCGAACGACTCGTCGAGCGTGCGCTGTTCGAGGTTCCCGGCGTCCCTGATCGCCTGCGCGGTCTCGCGAGGGTTTGTCGTCCGGAATCCACGCTCGCGCCCCTCCACGAGCTCGTGGGCACTGGAGTCGGCGTGGTACTCGACGATTCCGACGCAGCCACAGGCGAGCGCCCAGAGTAGCTCGGTGGCGAAGACGCAGCGCCGGGCAGTCTGGGCGAACGCGTGGGCGCCCCGATAGATCGCGACGCGCTCCTCCCGGTCGCAGGCCCCGGCGAAGGTGACCCGGTCGTCGATCCGGAGGTCCTTCGCCTGCTGTTCGTACTCCTCGCGAGCGGGCCCGTCGCCGACGATCGTCGCCGACCAGCCACGGTCGCGGAGTTCCGCGAGGCCGAGAAAGAGGCTCTCGAGGTTCGCGTCCTCGTCGAGACGCCGTGCGTAGACGACGTCTCCGTCGTCGTCTGGGTCCACGGACTCGATCTGTTCCATATCGATCGCATTCGGGATCACCTGCAGTTTCGCGTCCGTCGCGCCGAGTTCCAACAGCTGTCGACGGGTGAGCCGTGACGGCGTGACGATGCGTCCAGGTCGTGAGAGCGCCTGTCGAGTGGACCAGTCGCTCGCAGAGGCCAGCGACGGATCGTACCACTCAGCAAGCACCGGCGCTCGCGCGAGCGTCGCCCCGACGCGGGAAGCGACCACCGTCGACGGCCGAGTCGCGACTGCGTGGATGACATCTGGCTTCGACTTTCTGATCGCCAGTGGCGCCCATGTACTGAACGCCCGCTGGTCGTTCGCGTCGGCGATGACTGCCCGGTAGGTGACGTCGTCGACGGTGACCGTAGATGAGATTTCCTCTTCTCGTGCGGCCTCCGGATCCGCCGTATTCCGGTCCGGCGAATCTCGATCGGGTGAATCTCGGCCATCCCTACCCCGGCCGGAGGAATCGGAGTCCCCTGAATCGGGATCCTGGTCCGCCGCCGCGACGCCGGTCTCGTCGGGTGCACGCTCGCTTGCTTCGCCGGCAGCCGGGGTCCCGGCGGGCGGAAGGTCGTCCGGGTCAGCCGCTGGGGCAACGTCCGGCGCAGCTTCGTTCGTCCCTGTGGCGATTTGCTCTGCTCCATCGGCAACGGGGCCAGCGCCTTCCCACCAGCGGCCACAGCAGACGGTGACCTCGTGACCGCGGTCGGTCAGTCCGCGAATGAGCCGTTGCAGTCGCCGGGTGTCGTCCGCGTCACGGTGGTGAATCGTCTCGGGCGACACGACGGCGATTCGCATACTGCCATCGATGAACAGCCCGGATAAAAATCCCACTGGCCTGCTTCGACCGATCGATCGACAGACAAGAGCGGACATCGTACGAGATCTGTGAACGAAGAATCCAGATCCGCGATGGAAGATTCAGATCCGGGACGAAGGATCCCCTCTGCGAACGAGGTTCCCATCGGCGGAGGTTCGCTCGCCGCGAGCTTTTTGGCCGCTGCTCCAGAAATCGACCCATGTCCTACGATCTCGAACGGTATCTCAACGTTCGAAGCGCTCACGGTGCCTCGTGGGCGCCGGATGGCGATTCGATAGCCTTCCTCCTCGATACGACCGGCGTTCCGCAGGTCTGGACCGTGGACGCTCCCGGCGCGTGGCCCGTCCAGCACACGACGTTCGAGGAGCGCGTGACCTTCGTCGACTACTCGCCGACCCGAAACGAGCTCGTCTTCGGTATGGACGAGGGCGGCAACGAGCGCGCCCAGCTCCACCGCCTCGACCTCGACGACGGCCAGATAGACGATCTGACGCAACGACCCGATGCCAAACATCGCTGGGGTGGTTGGGACAGCGAGGGCGATCGGTTCGCCTTCGCCTCAAACCGACGGGACGAGGCCGTCTTCGACCTGTACGTCCAGCACCGCGAGGATCGTGGTGACGACGCGGAGCTGATCGCCGACGGCGACGGCTGGCTCTCGCTTGCCGGCTGGAGTCCGAGCGACGACAGACTGCTCGTCCACGAGGCCCGATCGAGCTTCGACCACGAACTCCACGTTCTCGACGTCACCAGCGGCGACCTCCAGCAGGTGACCGATCACGAGGGCGATATTCGGTACTCGAGTCCGGAGTGGGCGCCAGACGGGGAGGGGATCTACCTCGCGACCGACGAGGACGCCGACACCCGATCACTCTGCTACCTCGAGCTCGCTACTGGTGACATCGAGACGGTCTGGGACGGCGGCGACTGGGAGGTTGGCGGAGTGGTCGTCGACGAGGATAGCGGGCTGGTCATCGCGTCCCGAAACGTCGACGGCGACACCGATCTCGCGGTCGGGTCGCTTGCCGGATCGGCCGAGATCGATCCGCTTCCCGCGCCACAGCTCCCAGGGCGCGTCGCCGGTGGCGTCGACGTGGCACCGGACGGAACGCGGTTCTCGATCACGACGACGGGCAGGAGCACGAACGCGAACGTTTTCGTGGTCGACGTCGACGACGTCGACGTCACGTCGATCGCTGGCACCGGCTTCCGGGCAGACGCTGGACGCGACGGGAGCCAGAGCGACACCGACCCGCTCTCAGTCGAGCGCTGGACCGACGCTCCGACGGCGGGCATTCCACGGGAGACCTTCCGCGATCCGGAGCTCGTTCGCTACGAGACGTTCGATGGACGCGAGATTCCGGCGCTGTTCACGATGCCTGGAGACGACGGTGCAGACGGAACCGCCGTCGAGGACGGCTCGCTTCCCGTGATCGTCGACGTTCACGGCGGCCCGGAGAGCCAGCGAAGGCCCTCTTTCAGCGCGGTCCAGCAGTACTTCCTGGCGCGCGGCTACGCCCTCTTCGAGCCAAACGTACGGGGATCGACAGGTTACGGCAGAGAGTACACTCACCTCGACGACGTCGAGCGACGGATGGACTCGGTCGCAGACCTCGCCGCGGGCCACGACTGGCTCGCAGAGCATCCCGCAATCGACGACGACCGGATCGCAGTCAAGGGCGGCTCCTACGGCGGGTTCATGGTTCTGGCAGCGATGACGGCGTATCCCGACCGCTGGGCTGCGGGCGTCGACGTCGTCGGAATCGCGAACTTCGTCACGTTCCTCGAGAACACGGGCGACTGGCGCCGCGAACTCCGCGAGGCCGAGTACGGCAGTCTCGAGGACGACCGCGACCTCCTCGAGCGGATCAGCCCGATCAACTCCATCGACTCCATCGACGCGCCGCTGTTCGTCGCTCACGGCGCGAACGATCCCCGCGTGCCGCTGGGAGAGGCCGAGCAAGTCGCCGACGCCGCTCGCGAGCAGGGCGTTCCCGTGGAACTGCTGGTCTTCGACGACGAGGGTCACGGCTTTAGCAAGCTCGAGAACCGCATCGAATCGACCGAGCGAATCGCGTCCTTCCTCGACGAGCACGTCTGAATTCGGACCACGACGAAGGCGGCGCCGCCCGATCGGTGACGCTCCGATACACTCTCAGCAGTCCTGATGGATGGGGGAGTCGAAAAGTGAGAGAGAGAGATAGCGACGACGGATGAACGAAGCGCCGAAGAAGTAACGAAGTGACGAATTGCCCAGATACTCTCCCTGGTAGCGATCGGATCCGCGCCCTATCGGTCAGTTAGCGTCGGTGCCGGACTCGTACGGCCAGTCGCCGATGATCTTCATCCCTGTCGCGAGATCCTCGTCCTCGAGTTGATCGGCGATCGCTTCCGCAGACCTGTGGTCGACGTCGGTCTCCTCGTCTGCGAGTCGGACGACGAGTTCCGCGATGAGAATCGACTGCTCGCGAAGGTTCCTCGGTTCGAGTTTGTCGAGGGTGTCAGCGCGGGTGTGTCCCCAGCCACGACCTTCGTAGTCAGTCTCTGCCATCAGGTGGTAGCCCGGCACGCCCCACTGTACGTATGGCCAATGGTCGCTGTGGGGTCCAAGCTTTGGCGTCGTCTCGATCGGATGATCGAACTCGTCCGCGACGCTCTGGGCAACGGCGTCGAGGGCATCGAATCCGTGCGTGAAACACGTGAGCGTGCGTCCACGGACCACGCCGTCGTTGTTGACGATCGCGCGGATCGAATCCCGATTTCGCTGGGCCGCGTCGTACTCGGATCCACGGAGGCCAACCTCCTCACCACCGTATGCGAGCAAGTGGACTTGCGTATCGAGTTCCGTTTCGCGGGCGGCGAGAGCGTTCGCGACCTCGACGAGAACCGCCGTTCCCGCGCCGTTGTCACCTGCTCCTTCGGCAATGTCGTGAGCGTCGACGTGGCTCGTCAGCAGTATCTCCTCCTCGGTGTCCGGTCCGACCGTCGCGTGGACGTTCTGACTCGTCGCGGCGTGGACGTCGGCGTCGACCGTCACCGTCACCTCCTCGCTCTCCCAGCGGCGCTCGAGCCGGGACCCGACCTCCTTCGAGACGCCGACAGCGGGAATATCGCCGATCGGATCTGCCGCCGTCCCGACGCTGCCAGTGGGGGCCAGACATCCTTCGACGTGGTTCCGGAAGACGAACGCCGCCGCACCGGCCTCCACCGCGTGATAGTACTTCTCACGGCGGTGCAGAAAGCGGTCGTACCAGTCGGGGACGTTGCTCGCAGCCATCACGACTTTCCCTTCCAGGTCCTGCTCGAAGTCCTCGGGAAGTCCGTAGCCGACGTCGACGAGTTCGCCGGTCGCGTCTCCGGCTGGGCTTCGTGGGAGCGCGATGGAGTCCTGGGTGGTGTCACCGGCCTGCACGGCTGAGGAGCCACGTGTCCAGCCCTGTAGTTCGAACGTCTCCAAATGTGCGTCGCGGGCGCCCGCGTCGGCCAGTGCATGTCGCGTTGCCTCCGCAGCACGGCGTTCCCCCTCGCTTCCTGCCATTCGATTGCCGACGTCGACCAGGGTCTCGAGGTGATTCCAGCCGGCGTTGCTCGTGAACGTCTCGCCGATCCACTCGGTCATAGCTCCACACCCGTAGCGGTGCGCAAAATGTCCTCGGGATGGTATCGGGCGATCGAGGCGGTCCCCTTACGATTTCTCTCAGTCTCTTTGATCGGCCTCCTGAAACTGGAATGATCGCACGTCGGATATGGAGAGCATTGCTCGACGTCGAAACGGAGCTAACCGTCCGAGCGCTCGTACCGGTTCCGGAGCAGGATGGCGGTCCCGTTCATCACGAGCAAGACGAGTAGCAAGGTGACGACGCCAGCGGGAACGACGCCCCGCGGGAACGGCTCTGGCTGACCGTACCAATTGAACAGCTGGAGCGGCATCGCAGACACCTGATCAAAGACGCCCGACGGAGCTGCGGTCCGTGCGGTTACGGCTCCGATCAAGAGGAGCGGCGCCGTCTCACCGATGGCGCGGCCGAGGGCGAGGATCGTCCCCGTAAATATTCCTGGCAGTGCTTCGGGGACGACGACGTTGCGCGTCGTCTGCCATCTGGTTGCGCCCATGGCGTCCGAGCCACGTCGGAGATCGTCGGGGACGGCGCGAAGCGCCTCCTGCGCGGAGATAATCGTGATCGGCAGGATGAGCAAGGAGAGCGTCAATCCCGCAGTCACGACCGTTCCGAGTCCAAATCCGAGCATGTTCGCGAACAGGGCCAGCCCCAGGAGCCCGTAGACGACGGAGGGGACCGCAGCGAGGTTCGCGATGTTGATCTGGATCAGACGTGTGAGCGAGCCGACGAGCCCCTCGTCGGCCGTGTACTCCTCGAGGAAGATCGCCGTTCCCACGCCGAAAGCGAAGGAGAGCACCGCCACGACGGCGATGACCAGTACGGAGCCAACGATCGCCGGATAGAAGCCGGCCTCGCTCGCCGTGCCCGACGGCGGGTTCGTCAGGAATCCAGAGTCTAGCCACGGGTCCGGACCGGCAATACCGAGCGCGTTTGCCACTACGGTGCCGATAACGATTCCAATACCGAGAACTAGCGGTGCGAGCAGTCCGATCCGCTCCGGTGACGTTCCGGCGGTGTCGAATGCGTATCGTCCGGCGGGAACGAGCCCGATCAGGAGGAGGAGACCGTAGCTGGCGGCGATGCCCTGGGTTCCGATTGCGAGGCTACCGACGACGAGGACCAGTAGCGTCACCCCGGCAGTGGTCATCCAGCCCGCGTCGGTTTCTGGCTCATCGTCGAGCCAGGCCGTCGCGACGGCTACCGGTACGGCCAGCGCCCAGACGTGGAAGACCCAGTACGGGACGGTAATGAGGAACACACGGTGGATTGCCACAGCGGCGAACAGGCCGAGAACTCCGACGGGGATCCGAAGGCGACCAAGGATGGATGTGGGGTTCTGGCGTGCGTATGCCACGCATCCGACCGCAGGCAGCACGGCCAGAGAGTATACGAGGAACCAGAGCTGTGGGTCGAGTATCTCGAAGACCACCACGAGACCTGCGGCAAACACGGCACCGCCCAGGATTCGTCCGAAGAGACCGTTCGCAGCTCCGCCGACCGGTCCATCGCGGCCGGTGACGAGCACCGTCCCCGTGACCGGAACCACGACGGCGAAGAGGTAGAGTAGCTCCCAGTTCAGCGTGGGGATAGAGACGCCGACGGCGGCCAGAGCGGTTTCGAGGAGGAATGCCGCCGGCGCGCCGACGAGGAGCGCGGCGCCCGCCCGTCGAACCAGCCACTGGTCATCGAGCCGATAGCACCACAGCGCGAGCATCGGGACGACGAGAGCCGCGACGTAGGTGAGGATCCACCCCGTATCTGCAGCCGCAAGCCCAAATGCGTCCACGACGACGAACACCAAGAGTACTGCCAGGGCGACAATGCCGAGCACCGAGGATCCGAAGGAGACTGCCTCGAACACCTTTCCGCGAACCCTGCTGACCGCGCCGAACTCCTGTTCATGCTCAGTTGCCATCTCAGTATTCCTCCCTGTAACGTTCGGCGACCACGTCACTCGCGACGTTGAGGACGAGCGTTCCGACGAACAGTGTCAGCCCGAGAGCGAATAGTGCGTCGTACGCTATCGAGCCGCCGGTGAGTTCACCGCCGCGGGTGTGGACCATCGCCGACGTGATGGTCATGCCCGGTTCGAGCAACACTTCGCCGGGATGAACGTAGGGGATCACCCCACCGGCCTCTCGGACGGTCGGCATATTCGCCTGCGTCCCCGCGGCGACTGCGATAATCATGGTCTCGCCGATCGCTCGCGAGACTGCCAGAATGTAGGATGAAGCGATCCCGGACACCGACGCTGGCACGACGACGCCGGTCGATACCTCGAACTTCGTCGCGCCGAGTCCGTAGCCCGCCTGTCGGAGGTCGTCTGGCACGGCGCTCATCGCGTCCTCGCTGATCGAGGAAACCATCGGAATCGTCATGATTCCGATCATCAGCGACGCCGAGAGCAGGTTGAACGTCGGCAGTCCGGGGAAGAGTAGCTGGAGAACGGGTGTGACGTAGACCAGCGCAAAAATACCGTACACGATCGTCGGGACGCCGGCGAGGATCTCGAGCAACGGTTTTAGTATCGCTCTGACACGCCCAGATGCGTACTCGCTGAGATAGATCGCGGTGAGCGTGCCGATCGGAAGGGCGACGATTGCGGCGGTGATCGTAACGAACAGGGTCGCGAGCGCGAGCGGGAGGATCCCGAAGACTTCGTTCGAGGCGCGGAACGTGGTGCCGGTGAGAAAGGAGCCGGCATCGTACTCGGAGAAGAACTCGGCGGATCGGAGGAGCAACATTGCAGCGATGCTGAGGGTCGTCGCGAGCGTGAGAACCGCACAGCCGACGAAGAAACCGGCGTACCCGCGCTCACGGAGGTCAGACAATGCACTGTCGCGCGTGAGGTCCGGAGCGTCTGGCTCCGCGCTCATACTGTCACCTCCCAGATTATGTCGTTGAGTTCGGTGAACTCCTCGCCTGCGAGCTCCGGCGAGTTCGGGACGTAGCCGACTTCGTCGGCGACCAGGGGTTCGCTCGTGCTTCGCTTGAGAGCGTATCGGGCGAACTCCCTGACGGCCTCTCTCTTGAGGGCTGATTTCGCGACGTAGGTGTACAGCGGACGCGAGAGGACGCCGTACGCTCCAGAGGATGCGGTCTCGAGACTGGGAACGACGCAGCCGTCTCCGCTATCGACGCCGAGTGCTTTGACTGCCTCTGGGTCGTAGTAGGAGAAGCCGAGATAGCCGATGGCGTATTTGTTCCCCTCCACGCCGGACCGGATGTTGTTGTCCTGTTCGGTTGCCTGGTAGTCCGTCGTGTGCTCGACGTCTTCTCCGACGACGTGGGTGTTGAAATAGTCGAACGTGCCGGAGGTGTCGGCGGCACCGAAGCGGGCGATCTCTTTGTCGGGTAACGACGATCGGACCTCACTCCACCGTTCGGCGCCGTCGGCGCGCCAGATCGAGGAGAGTTCATCGACCGTCAGACAGTCGACGAAGTCGGCGTCCTTGTTCACGATGACGGTAATCGCGTCCCTCGCCAGCGTCAACTGGAGGAACTCGACGTCATTGGACTGACACTGTTCGACCTCGGGTTGGCGAATCTCTCGGCTCGCGTTGTTGAAATCCGAAGTTCCAGCGCAGAAGTAATCCGAGAAGCCCGCCCCCGTTCCTGTCGACGTGGTGTTGATAACGACGTCGTCGTGATCGGCAGTGAACTCTTCGGCCATGCTTCGCATGAGGGGAAAGACGGTCGAGCTGCCCCTGACGTCGATCGTTCCAGAGAGCCCCGATCCAGACGATGCATTGCTCCGGAACTCGACACAGCCCGAGAGCGCTGCGCCCCCTATTCCCGCGATTGCAGCAAGTGTTTCACGACGCGAGACGGTTCGGCGGTCCGACGCTGTGCCGCCTGGCATTAGCAGTACGTATCGACAGGGTACACTAATACCGTGCTATTTCACGTATATACTCCGACCATCACATACACATTCATGGGTAGGACTATATAGAATGTCTCTCACTCCTGTACAGCCGGTGGTCCACGAATTCGTCCAGTAACGGCCGGGAGCAATACTCGGTGAATCCTCGAGGCCAATCGCTGACGGGTGTCGTCTCGTCTGAGAATTGCCAGTCGTGATCGTTCGGAGCGCAACCGATTTCACCCGACTTGCAGTAGATGGCATACATGACGAGTTCGCCTGGCCCCCTCGCGGATCGGGAGTGGCGATTGATCCCCGAAGAGTCCCGCTCCGGACCGATGCAGATGGCGCTGGAGGAGGTCGCTGCGGAGACTGCCGTCGCTGGCGGTCCACGGACTGTCCGTGCCTTTCGTTGGGAACCGAGCACGCTCTCGCTGGGCTACCGACAGGAGCCCCATACGGTCGACTGGGACTACTGCGAGACCGAAGGCATTGGCGTCACCCGCAGACAGACCGGTGGTGGTGGGATCTACCACGATTTCGACGCCGACATTTCCTACAGCGTGATCGCACCAGCGGAGGAGCTACCGGGCGATCTCATGGAAACTTATGCGTTGCTCTGTGAACCGGTTCTCGACGCGTTCCGGCGCATGGGCGTCAGCGCGGCGTTTGCCGATGCCGAACAGCCCGCGATCCACGAGCCGACCTGTTACCTCAGGGCGATCAATCCGGCACACGACGTCATGGCGACTGCAACGGCCGGACGTGCCGGTGATCCCGAAGCCAACGATTCGGCTAATCCTGCCCCGAAGAAACTCAGCGGCAACGCCCAGTACCGACAGCGCGAGGCCATCATCCAGCACGGGTCGCTCTCCTACTCGCTCGATCCCGAGCGACATCTCGGCGTCTTCGCCGACCCCGGCATCGATGCGTCGAGGTTCCGCGAGCGCGTGACCTCGATCGCGGAGCAGGCCGACGTTTCGCGGACGGAAGCGGTCGATCACCTCGAATCGGCACTCACCGACTGGGCCGACGCAGAGATCGGCTCCTGGTCGGACGAAGAACTCGACCGCGCACGAGAACTCGCCGACAGAAAGTACGCGAGTAAATCGTGGCTCCGCGAGCGAACTGCGCCAGACGCCTGAACTGCATCCATCCCCGATTCCGGCGGTAGCGTCGTTCCCGTTCGATTGGTTGCAATCGAAGTCCCTTTGCTGGTCGGCTGGCTCCGTTCGGGCATGAAGATCGGAGCACACGTCTCGATCGCCGACGGCGTCCACAACGCCGTCGAGCGACAGCTCGACGTCGGCGGAAACTGTGGCCAGATATTCACCGCTTCGCCCCAGGTCTGGAAGGGTCCCTCTATCGACGAGGACGAAGCCGAAGCGTTCCGCGAGAGAACCGCTGAACAGCTCGATGGACCCTGGCTCATCCACTCCGCGTACCTCGTGAACCTCGCGACTCCCAAGGACGATCTCCGAGCGAAGTCAATCGATAGCATGCAGGCGGAACTCGACGCTGCGGACACCCTCGGCGTCGAGTACGTCAACGTCCACCTCGGCGCGCACACGGGCGCCGGCGTCGAGCAGGGACTCGACAACGCCGCGGAGACGCTCGACGCACTCGACGTTCCCGACGGCGTTCAGATCCTCGTCGAGTCCGACGCCGGATCGGGAACGAAGCTCGGCGGCGAGTTCGAACATCTCGCTGGCGTCCTCGACCGAAGCGAGCAGGATCTCGGTATCTGTCTCGACACTGCCCACAGTTTCGCCGCGGGGTACGATCTCGCGACCGAAGCTGGCGTCGAGGCGGCCATCGACGAGTTCGACGACGTCGTCGGCCTGGAGCATCTGAAAGCGTTCCACCTCAACGACTCCAAACACGCCAGCGGTACGAACAAGGACGAACACGCCCACGTCGGTGAGGGCGAAATCGGCGAGGAGGGTATGACCGCGATCCTCACACATCCCGAGGTCCGTGACCTCCCGTTCGTGCTCGAAACCCCCACGGAGGACGGCAAGAGCTTCGAGTGGAACGTCGACCGAGCGCGGACGCTCCGCGAAGACGCATAGGGAACCAGCGAGTTCTCGCGGTTGATTTCCCGCCAAGCCAACTACCGCGGACCCTGTGATGGGTACTCGAACGTGGAATTGAATACGTAGTCGATGGTGTGATCGAATTATCACGTGGCGATCGCTCTTGCCCAATTTTTCGGTCCTGGCATCAGGAAGACGGCTATCGCCGTACGAAAAAATTCGACGGGATCTTATCCGAATGTTTTCGGACCAAAAACACTCGTTCATTTTATATCCGGTGATAATTTCGATAATATGAATGGAAGACCAGTACAAATATTACGGTTCTTTTAATAGCTTCTGGCCTCTTTTCGGTGGCAAGTGGCCACCACAAATCATGACTGATATCGGAGGGGTGCTCGTCGGGACACTGGGAATGATAACCACTGCCGCCTCGGGGTGGTACGTGGTTCGTGGTCCGTTCTTCGGCTACCCAGTCCCGCCCGCAGAGTACTTGCTCGCAGCGTGTGGCGTGTTCATCGTGGCGACGTACCTGTTCGCCTGGGGACTGGACAGGAACTACCGCTCGTTCAAGACGGAGCGGCCAGACATCGACGAGGAGCAGAATCAGACGCTCGATATGCCGTTCGGTCGCCGATAGCTGCTCGCCGTTGTCTCCTCGATCGAGTTGCTACACGCGCTTACTACCAGACGGTGAGTGCTATTGATGTCGATCTACGTTGAGAGAGCCATTCAGGTGCGTCCGGTTCAGGCACCTGGCGCCGACACCGGATGTTCGACATTGCGGATCATCCGGCTGATCTCGGGGGACTGCTGTTGCAACGCTTCGGGGTGGACGCCGATGGCTGCGATTAGGTCGCCCTCGTGTTTGACTTTCGTCACGTGAACGTACAGCGTCACGTTACGATCGCCGATCATGGTCTCGGTTTCGAACACCGTGACGTTCGCAGCGTAGCCAAGCATGGGCTCAGTCCGCTGAGAGACCTCCCTGAGCTCCCCGATCTGACCGATCTGTGACTCCAGTTCTCCCTGGAACTGATCGACCAGTTCGCGGTTGGACATCCGCGCAGCAGGATTGACCGACTGGCCACCGATCGAGACGTCCGGCGTCGAGATCACGACGAATCCGCCGGTGTCCCGGTCGAACTGCTCGAGGTTCGACGTCCGATTGTAGATCACGGCGTGATTGGTCGTGTTGATGTGTCGTTCCTGACCCAGTACGTCGACCGTCTCGTTCAGGTGGACCGTTCGGTACTCGGAGAACGTGAACTCCGTCTCATCGACCGTATCCTCGTTCACTGCTGCGGGCTCACCGTCCATCTGGACGCCGTCACCGATGACCAGGCCGACGCAGCCACCAGTGATCATCACCGCGAGCACAGCGAGGACGAGTACCCCCTGCCGCTTCATGGCCCGTACTGAGCAGGGATCGGATAAAGGGCTTCCGGGGGTCTACGAACAGAGGTCACGATATCCGTGATACGCTGCAGTCACGGGTGTGCGCGGAGGAGTCTCGAAAGCTTCCGCACTGACAGACCCGACTATCCGCCGTAGTGCAGTCGCGCGAGCCGGGCGAGCGTCGGCACGTCTCGCAGGTGGAGTAGTTTGGCAATCGCTCGCTTGTTGCCTTCGTTGGCATCTGCGAGAGTGTCCTTCTCCGAGCGTCGCAGATCGCCCATTAGCTGATCGTACCGGCTGTTCGGTGCGAGATACAGGAGTTTGGTGAGCAGCAGGCGCTTGTTGGCGTTGGGGGCGACCTCGTCGTGCCAGAGATCGTCGTAGATCGACATCTTCTCGGTGGAGGTGTTCACCTCTCCGGTGAGTGCGTGATCGGCGACGATCGCGGCCGCACGCGCGGACTTCATACACTTGTGGATCCCCTCTCCCCAGAGCGGATCGATCGTCGGGACGGTGTCGCCGATCGCCATGAACGACTCGGCGGAGAGCGAATCCGGCGGCTGGATGTGTGCCGACCCACGGTGTTGTTTGCCGGCGATGCGTTCGGCGTTCTCGAACCGTGGGTCGTTCTCGAGCCAGTGATCCAGGTAGCCGTCGATCGTTCGGTCCGCCGAGGAGTAACGCTGGTAGCTCTCGTTTTGGATGTAGCAGAGTCCGACCTTCGCCGTGTCACCGCCGGTGTGGAAGATCCAGGAGTAGCCACCCGGTGCGAGGTCGTGATCGAGCCGCAGCATCATGGCGTCCTCGAGATCCGCGTACCCCTCGACGTCGAGGTCGACGCCCTCGAACTCGTACTCGATTCCGATCGCCTGATTCCGTCGCTCGAGATTGCTCACGCCGAGCTTCTTCGCGAGCGGGGCGCTCGGTCCGGTCGCGTCCATGACGATGTCGCCGTAGATCTCCTCGTCGCCGTTGTACGTCACGCCCACGAGCTCGCCGTCCTCCTCGAGGGGTTTGGTGACTCTGGCGTCGAAAATGTACTCGGCGCCCTTCTCTCGGCTGTCCTCGACGAGATACCGTTTGAACTCGGCGAACTCGAGGACTGCCCCGGGCTGTTCCTGTACGTAGTGATCGTTCGGGGACTCGAGAACGACCGAGTCGGTGAACTGCATCACCACGTCGTCGGGAATCCCGAACGTCGCCATCATGGACGGGAAGGTTCCGCCAGTCGACTTGTTCGATTGGGCAGGGAACTCGTCCTCGCCTTCCGTCTCGAGAACGACCACGTCGTATCCTCGCGCGGCGACGTCCCGCGCACACTGCGCGCCTGCCGGTCCTGCACCGGCGATTACCACGTCGTAGTGGTCGTCCATGGGCAAAGGTCCGCCCTGACGGTTATGAATATTGCTGAATGGTGCGCACGGTGCAGTCGGGTTTCAGCCGTCTGGCGTGGGTCAGAATCCAGATCCGGCCACACGTTCCTGCCGGCCAGATACAGACGTCGAGTCCGAGCACCTCGCCGGCTTCCCAATGCCTTTGACCGAACGACGGCAATTTCTCTCCATGAGTGAGCAACTCCCAGCGGCTGCCGACTGTCCGTCGATCGGCGGTGCACCGGCACTCGGCGTTGGAACCTGGCAGAACGAGGATCCCGAGCAGTGCGCGGCAAGCGTGAAGACGGCGCTCGAAGCCGGTTACCGTCACGTCGACACCGCACAGATTTACGGGAACGAATCTGCCGTCGGCGATGGGATCGCCGCTGCGGACGTGGATCGCGACGACATCTTCCTCGCGACGAAGGTCTGGATCGACAATCTCGATTTCGACGACGTGATTGCGACGACGGAAGAGAGTCTCGACAAACTCGGCGTCGACGCCGTCGATCTTCTCTACGTTCACTGGCCTGCACGCGCGTACGAACCCGAGGAGACCTTCTCGGCGTTCGCCGAACTCCGCGAGCGTGGCCTGATCGACCACGTCGGTATCAGCAACTTCCTCCCAGAACAGCTCGACGAAGCCATCGACGTCTCTGACGTACCGATCGAGTTCCATCAGTTCGAGATTCATCCGTTCCTCCCACAGCGAGAGCTCGTCGACCACTGTCAGGACCGTGACGTGACGGTCGTCGGCTACTCGCCGCTCGCTCGCGGTGGCGTTCTGGACGATCCGACGATCGGCGAGATCGCCGAGAAACACGGCGTCAGCGAAGCACAGGTCTCGCTCGCGTGGCTCCGACAGCGCGACGTCGTGACCATCCCGAAGGCGACCAGCACCGACCACGTCCACGACAACTGGCGGAGTCTCGACCTCGAACTCGACCCGGACGACGTCGACCGAATCGACGCGATCGATCGTGAGGAGCGGTGCGTCGACCCCAGTTTCGGCCCCTGGAACTGACGACCGAGTTGGCGATCCGAACTCGTCTTTGCAGGTAACTGCGTGCCCGTAGTGCAGAAACGGTGCCTTTTGACCACTACGTTGCTTTCTATACAGCTTTTCCCACAGCCCACTGGACGTTTACTCCGTACCGCTCCTCCCGCTCTCACTCAGGCCGCACGATGGGGAAATCGTCCCAGTCATCTGCTCTGGCGTTTCATCGGCCTTTGTCGTGGTATCGGTTCGTCGTCCCGAGCCCTGGGCTAGAGGTCGCCGTCGTTCCCCAACATTCAATTCCCGGCGGCGCGCACAGATCGTGTATGGCAGCCGGCTCTGCGCGCGGCGGCGTCCTCGACGGGGTCAAGATCGACCTCCGGCGGCTCCACGACACGTGGATGGAGCTCGTCTTCCCCCGGCAGCGGCAGGCCCACTCGGTCCTCGGTCGGTGGACCCCGAACACGACCTCCGGCAAGATCGCCTACCGCGCGTGGAGCGCGGTCGGCATCCTGATGGTCGGCATCCTCTACCCGCTCGCCCTCTTCGGCGTCGTAACGCGCTTTTACTCCCGTCGTATCGACACGTTGATCGCTGGCATTGGCATTCTCGGCGTCGTCATCGTCGCCGCCGTCGTCTGGGGCGGGCTGACGATACTGGCTCACTTCCAACTATCCTGGGAAGGGTTCCTCGCCGTCGCGGCAGCTGGCGGAGTCGCCACGTTTTCGGCCGGACTCGCCGCGCTTTGTACGCGCTATGGCGGCCGCGGCCTCACGATCACGATCGCCTATCCCGCTGCGATGACGGCCATTTTCCTCCCGCCGGTCGTTGCCGCGCTCTTCTCCGGCGTCGTCGGCGATGCGATCTTCCCGCGGAGCGAGGATCTCGCGATCTGGCTCCTCGACAACGTTCTGTTCGTCGGGGATCTCAACGAGTCGATTCGCGACGCCTTCGATCTCGAAGGGTTCGCGTACGTGCTCATGTGGCTGGGAATCTCCGTGCCGCTGGGCTGGCTCCTCGGACTGGTGGTCTCGCTCGCGGGCGTCATCAGGCCGAGTGGCCAGTCGTCCTCCTCGTCGTCCTGAATACAGGCGCGGTCTCGTTGGACCTCCGGCAGTCAACGCCGAAAAGCCCGGTATTTTCAGGCTGCAGCGGCTTATTACGGCCATGGTCGAGTTCGACCCAGTTACGACGCTAGTCGCGTTCCTCGCCGTGATCGCAGTTGGTATCGGCGGCCTGGTTGCGATGGGGTTCATGGCGCTGCAGACGACCCTGATGATGGTCGCACCGTCGATGGCAGTGTTCGGTGTGATCTGTCTCGCGATCGGTGTCAAGTTCGGCGAGTATCGGGCGACGCAGTAGGTCGTATCGGTCGCAGTAATCGACAGTTTTCGACGGACCCGTTCGCGTCGACAGTCGGTGTGCAGCGCGTTCGCTGATCGTTTTGGTCGGCAGAAACGTCCTGGCTGAGATTTGAACTCAGGTCCCCGGCTCCGCAGGCCAGGAGGATAGTCCACTACCCTACCAGAACTCATCCTATCATAGGACCCGACCGCACTAAAGGGGTTACGATGCGGAACCGCCGTAGGGTGAAACACACGGTGCCTCGAATATGGATACCATACCCGCCGCGAGCGACGTCCACACCTTCTTGTCCGAGACCGCGGCGAGGAGCGGGTATGGGACACACGATGCCCACGGAATACGGCCGATCGACGCGAGTCGAAAACCACCAGCAAGCGCGGCGATTCCGCGCCAACGACAACGCTTAAACGGCGCCCAGCCATGCTGAGCGATAGAATGGGCGTCATCGAGGAGATCCACGAGGACCTCGAGGCCGACGTGGAGCTCGAGGAGTTTCGCGAGCGGGTCGAGGAGCGGGTCGAGCGGATGGGTGGGCTCGCCGACGACGAGACTGCCGCCATGCTCGTCGCACATGAGCTCGACGAGGACGGCGGCGAGGTCGAGGGCGTTGCGGAAATCGACGCGGGAATGGAGGAGGTGAAGTTCGCCGCCAAGGTCGTCTCGCTGGGCGAACTCAAGACGTTCGAGCGCGACGACGGCGGGAGCGACGATCAGGATACGCTCGAGGACGAGAGCACGGAGCGCGAGGAGACGACCGAAACAGAGGCCGATCCTGCAGAGCGAGCGGAAAAGGAGCAGCCCGAGGACGCGGATCGTCCGAACGAGGGCCGTGTGCTCAACGCCGAGGTCGCCGACGAGACCGGCCAGCTCCGGATCGCATTCTGGGACGCGCTCGCCGCCGACGCTGCCGAACGAATGGAGCGCGGCGACGTGATCAAGATCGCGGGCCGGCCTGCCGAAGGCTACCGTGGACTCGAAGTCAACGTCGACAAGGCCGAGCCCGCACCGGGCGTCGAGGTCGCCGTCGATCTCGACGGCACCACGGAGATCGACGACCTCACGCTCGGACGCTCGGACGTGAACGTCGAGGCGCTCGTTCTCGACACGGAGTCGGTTCGGACCTTCGATCGCGACGACGGCTCGGAAGGGAAAGTCGCAAATCTCGCAATTGGTGATCCGACTGGACGGATCCGCGTGACGCTCTGGGACGGCATGGCCGACCGGGTCGATGAGATCGATCCGGGGATCTCCGTCGAGGTCGTCGACGGCTACGTCCGCGAGCGCGACGGCGATCTCGAACTGCACGTCGGCGAACGTGGTGCGATCGAAGAACTCGACACGTCGATCGAGTACGAGCCGGACTCGACGCCGATCGGCGATGTCGAGATCGATCAACAGGTGGATCTGGTGGGCGTCGTTCGGTCCGCGGATCCCAAGCGCACGTTCGATCGCGACGACGGCTCGGAGGGACAGGTCAGAAACCTTCGCGTGCAGGACGACACTGGCGACATTCGCGTCGCACTCTGGGGGGACAAGGCCGACCTCGACGTCTCCCCCGGCGACGAGGTCGCGCTCGCCGACGTCGAGATCCAGGATGGCTGGCAGGACGACCTCGAAGCGTCCGCTGGCTGGCAAGCCGCGGTAACCGTCCTCGAGCGCGACGACGGAATGCCTTCGGCCGGCGGCGGTACGGCAGACGGAGACGCAGATCTGTCGGCCTTCGGTGGCGATGGTGACGCCGGCGATGACGGCACTGGTGACAGTGACACTGGCGGTGACGAAACGACCGAGGATCGACCGGCCTCGGAAGCGGCAGCCGTCACTGCCACGGATGGAGCGGCACAAACGACGACGGACGTGACCGAGGACGCTACCACGGCCGAGGCAGGCGAAGCCAGCGTCGTCACTGTCGGCGAAACCGTCGAGTTCACGGGCGTCGTGGTACAGGCCGGCGATCCGATCATCATCGACGACGGCGAGCAGACCGTCCGCGTCGACGCGGACACTGACGTGCACCTCGGCGACGAGATCACCGTTCGCGGCGAGGGCGTCGAGGACGACCGGATCGCAGCAAACGACGTCTTCTGACCTCGCGGTGACGATTCGTTCCGGTCGAATCGAGGCGTTTGCCGGTTCGAGCGCGCCGTAGCGGCACGCAGAGCAAAACGTTAACGGCAGCGCTCCACCGATGATGTGTATGAGCGTCGAGCTCCCCTTTGCACCGGTCGATACGATCATTCGACGGAACGCCGGCGACCTCCGGGTGAGCGCGGAGGCCGCCGAGGAGCTCGCGAGACGGGTCGAAGAACGCGGCGCGGATCTGGCGGTCGGTGCCGCAGATCGCGCGACTGCCGACGGCCGAAAGACGCTGATGGCGGAGGATTTCGGCGTCGAAGCCGCGATCGACAAACAGTCGCTCGAACTCCCGGTCGCGCCGGTCGATCGCATCGCGCGGCTCAAGATCGACGGTCAGTATCGGGTTTCGATGGACGCACGTATCGCACTCGCAGACATCCTCGAGGATTACGCCGACAACGTCGCCGCCGCGGCGGCAACTCTCGCCCGACACGCGGATCGTCGGACGGTGAAAGCCGAGGACGTCGAGACCTACTTCGCGCTGTTCGACGCCACGTGACATGCATTTCGGGTACAGCGACCGCTGTCTCGGCCACGATCCAGGGCGACGACACCCGGAGTCACCGGACCGCCTCCGGGCGATCCGTGAGGGACTGAAACGCGAGCACAGCGTCGAGTACGTCGACGCGGAGCCGATCGATCTCGACACGGTCAGATCGATCCACGATCCGGAGTACGTCGACGAACTACAGGAGTTCTGTGCGAGCGGCGGTGGTGAATGGGATCCCGACACGGTCGTTGGAGAGGGCACCTGGGAAGCAATTCGGACGAGTGCGGGGCTCGCTCGGTGGGCAGCAGAGCGGGCGATGGACGGCGCCAACGGACGCGAGACTCCGTTCTCGATCGGCCGTCCCCCAGGCCACCACGCCGTCGAAGACGACGCGATGGGATTTTGCTTCGTCAACAACGTCGGGATCGCTGCGCAGACTGCTCTCGATCACGGAGCGGAGGGCGTCGCGATCCTGGATTGGGACGTTCACCACGGCAATGGAACGCAGGACGTTTTCTACGACCGCGGCGACGTGTTCGTCGTCTCCATCCACGAGGACGGCATCTACCCCGGAACGGGCGAAAGCGACGAGACCGGCACCGGAGCCGGTGCCGGGACGACGCTGAACGTTCCGATGCCTCCCGGCGCTGGCGACGCTGCATACGCGCTCGCACTCGAAGAGTTGGTCCGCCCGGCAGTCAGCGGCATGGATCCCGACTGCCTCCTGATCAGTGCGGGGTTCGACGCACATCGACACGATCCAATCTCCCGGATGCGCGTCTCGACGGAGGGTTACGGCTGGCTCGCGTCGCTGGCCCGATCGATCGCGGAGGACGTCGATGCGGGGATGGGCTACGTTCTCGAAGGGGGATACGGGTTGGACGTGCTCGCAGAGGCGGTGACGAAGGTCAACGAAGTGTGTTCGGGCTACGAACCCGTCGAGCCCGAGGACGATCCAAGCGATCAGGTCAGGTCCCGTATCGACGCCATTGCGACCAGCCACCAGGCGATCGGTCCGGACTGATCTGCCGGAGCGAAATGGGAGACAATCATCCGGCCGGCGGGCTCATCCGATCCGCTTCTCAGGGTTCGGGGTCGAAGTACGCTGCGAGTTCGTCCGCGAACGTCGGTAGTAGTTCCGTGAGTTCAGGTCCCGTGAGCAGATCGTAGCCGCTTTCGAGACGTCGCTCGACGCCCGCACCGTGGTGCCCGTCGAAGATGGCGTCGCTATCGAGGAGTTCGACAGCGTGCGTCACGTCCCGCGGGCGTTCGACGACGTATCTATCTCCATCGACGAACGGCCCGTAGACAGAGTCGTCGGTCGCATAGGTTTCATAGAACGCCTCGGCGTGCTCGCGTACGTGGACGGGCGGGCCCTCGTGGCGCTCGATGGCCGGCCGTTCTACGACTTCGAGCTCGACCAGCAGGATTGCATCGCCATCCGCGACGGCAGTAGTCGAGCGAAGCACGTCGAACCCCAAGCGTTCGAGGAGCCCGACGATGCCCCCGAGCGATGCCCGAAGCTGCGGGTAGAGGTCGTCTTCGACGAGATCCGGTGCGGTGAACCGAATCGCGATCGGCGTGGTGCCTCGTCGCTCGACCTGCGACCGGAGCGTGTCGGGATCGATCGCGGTCTCGTCAGAGGTGGTGGGCGTTTGTGTCTCGAAGGCTTCGACGTCTGGGCGCTCGAGGAAGAGCCTGGCGTGGTGTTGTAGCCGAGCGACGTTCGCCGCCGAACAGACGGCTGCGACGTTGCGCTCGGGGTCCGTCGGATCGATCATCACGAGAGGGTCCTCGAACGTCGCCGTGCCGTGTTCGTTGGGATCCAGCTGGACCGGTGGGTGCCAGTCTGCTGCGGCCTCGAGGAGCTCTCGGAAGCCGCCGTACTCCAGAACGAGCAGCTCCGTAAGATAGCCCGATAGTCCGCGCGTTCGGAGGTCGCTCCCGTAGATGCCAATCCCCGTCGCGAAGGCTTTCGCGAGACGGACCTCCGTCGCGAGATCGTCGTCGAGCTGTCTGCGGACGTACTCGGTGTGGAACGGCGTCCGATCGACGGCGGACCGGATGTCCGTTGCTGCGTCGAGGTCGTAGCAGGGGACGACGTCGACGTCCACGTCCTCCAGATCGCCTTCGTCGACGGCCCCAGTCACGTAGGGGTGCTCTGCGTACTCCTCGTGACCGTCCCCGAGGACGGCGTGCCCGACGGCGAGTCCGTGCTCTTCGAGCGCGTCCCGATCGAGATCCGCGGGGAACTGCAGAAAGATGTCGACGTCGCGCTCACCCGGAAGCCAGGTGCTGCGCGCGGTCGACCCCACGAGCACCACGTCGGCTTCGACGGGCAGCTCTTCGATCGCCGCGACTGCTCGCGCTCGGAGCCGCTCGGTGGCCGCCCGGAGCGCCGCTCGCTCGCCTTCGTCGGGCGTGACGAGCGTGCGTGCCCGTTCGAGCACCGCATCGAGGTCGTCGCTCATTCGGTCGTGGCTTCCAGTGTCTGGGCCGAAAGCGTTCCGGTCGGCGTGTCAGCCCGTGGCGTAATCCCCTGAAAGCGAAAGCCTAATCAAACGCTTCCGGGTTATTTGGAACTGCAACGGGCCGCCATAGCTCAGTTGGTAGAGCACCACGCTGTTAACGTGGTTGTCCCAGGTTCGAGCCCTGGTGGTGGCGCTTCTCGGGTTTCGTTTGCTTCGGTCCTCGTTTCGTTGCCAGATCAGCACTCTCTCCGCGATCCGCAACGGCACACGAATCGCAATGACTACGATTCCCTAGGGGAGCAGCTACTCGCTAACTCCGGGACTCACCCCAGCACGACGGGATCGACCTTCAGATACTCGCGCAGTAGCACGGTCGCGTAGGAGCCTTTCGGCAGCGCGAAGGTGAAGCGGGGATCGTCGCCGCCGTCAACGGTGAGGTCCGTGCGGACGGTGATCGCGCGTCGCGTACCCGTCGATCCGAAGGGGTCGGGCAGATCGAACGCATCGTTCGTGAGATCCAGATCGTCGAGCACGCTGCGTTCGATTTCGCCGGGCTCGCCGTCGCCCAGGTCGGTGTCGGTCCCGACGAGCGGCGCAGTAACGAACGCCCGGCCGCGCTCGCAGTGCCGAGCGATCGTGTCGACGCGGTCTTCGGTCACGCGCTGGAGGCGGTCGGTGTCCGGCAGGGAGAGGTCCTCCGGTGCGTCGGCGTCGGTGAAGCAAACGACGTCCCCGGCGACGGGCTCGTGAAACGGTAACCCGCGCTCGAGGCGCTGGGAGAGGATCGCGTTGAACGCGTAGGACTGTGCCGCGTGCACGAACATGCGCTGGAGATTCTCTGGAAGGTCCTCCAGTGCTTCACGGAACGCGGCCTCGTTCTCGGTATCCTCGCCGGCGGTCTCCTGACGGTCCAGTGCGTGGAGGAGCGTTCGCTCGTACCCGAGGCGGTTTGGCATCGCATCGAGTGCGCCGGCCCAATCGCCGTCGGTCATGCACTCGCCAGCGACGGCCCGTGCCTCCTGGCTGGAATCGGGCTCGGAGTCGTAGCCGTCGCCGACGTAGATCCGTACCGCTTCGCGCCACTCGCCCCGCACGATCGCCAGACCGACAGCGTGAGTGATCGGCCGTCGACTTCCGAAGCGTTGCTGTCCGAAGTAGTTCGGCACCGCGACGGACTTCGTGGCGTCTTCGGAACTGTCTCCCGGGAGATCGCCTGCCGCAAATGCAGCCAACGAGTTCGTGATTGGGTCGACATTCTCGGGCCGTTCGGGATCGGTGATCGTGATCTCGAACTCGTTTCCGACGAGATCGCCCAGCTCGATCGAACGACCGAGCCGCCCGAGTAGCTCGATCTCAGCCTCGTCGATTCCGCCGGGACCGGTTTCGTCGGTGTAATCGGTCCCGTCGCCGCGATCGGTTTCTTCGCGACGGTCGGGTTCTTCGCCCAGATCAGTCCCACTTCCACGGTATCCCGTACCGGGCACTGCCGCCGGATCGACGCCGTCGATCGAGAAGAGTTGCGTCGTCACCGCCCGCTTGTCCTTCGTCCCGGCCCAGTGGACGCGTTTTCGGCTGATACCCATCCGATCGGAGAGCGTGCTCGCGAAGTCGTTGGTGTCCCAGCTTCGGAGGGTCGCCCGAATCACGACGTGTGGGTACGCGCCAGGATCGGCGTCGATCGGCTCGGGATCGATCCGTTCGATCTCTCGGACGCGGAACGCGTCGGGACTGGTGCGAAGTCGGCCGCCGGTTCCGTCGACGTCGCTGACGTAGTGTTCCATGCCGACGGCTCGTTCGGAAGGGTGAGCAACGCGGAGCGAGCGGGCAGCTTCCGAGCCGTCGGCGTCGTCGGCCATCAGTAGAGGGAGAGGTCGCCGGTGATCTCGTCGACGGCTCGATCGCTTCCGGGGCCGACGGCCAGCGCCGTGACGGTGCCGGGTTCGAGCTGTGTGTGGCCGGCGTCGCGGATGATCGCGTGCGGGAGTCCCGACCGTTCGGCGCGGTCGGCGAGTTCGAAGAGCTGATCTTCGCCGTCGGCCTGGAGCACGACCTTCTTCTGGCCACTGCCCTTCCACTCTCGGCGGTTCGGTCCGTCCGTGTCCTCGTAGGCCGACAACGAGGCGTGGGCGACCTGCGCGGCGAGCTTGCCCTCGCCCATGTTGATGTCCGTCCGGGCGACGATGGCCTGTTTCATGCTCGCTGGTGGGCGCCCGCAGCCTAAACGTCTGGCTACTCGCGGGCGAAACGGAGGCCTGGCGACGGCGCCTGCTTCGAACCAACCTTTATCGCCTCATTAGACCAACGTGCATACACTGACCGACATGCTCGATCGGATCTGTATCGGCGTCGACGGGTCGGACTGCGCGCGACGGGCGACAGCGGTCGGTATCGCCATCGCCGAGGCGGCAGGTGCCGAGGTGGACGTCCTCCACGCCGAGGTAACCGGTCGCGGCATCGAGTCGTGGGACTCCCAGGCGGTGCTCGAGGACCTCGACGACGCGATCGAGGGCGCGAGCGTCTCGGTGGAGCGCCACGCAATCGACGGACCCGCTGCAGCGTCGATCGTCGAGTTCGCGACCGATCGCGACGCTGACATGCTTGTCCTCGGTCGTCGAGGTCTGGGTGGCGTCAGCGATCGACTCCTCGGGAGCGTCGTCCACGCGGTCTTGCGCCGATCCACGGTGCCAGTCCTCACCGTCCCCGATAGGACGGGACCGTTCGAGTGCACCGACCTGCTCGTCCCGACTGACGGCAGCGAGGCTGCCGAGCGGGCAGCGCCGCACGGGGCGACGCTCGCCGGTCAACTCGACGCGAGTGTTCATAGCTGCTACGCGCTGGACCTCCTCACCGTCGCAGGACCGTTCAACGCGGGTGGGGTCGACGAAGGGACGATTGCCGGCTACGAGGAGGACGGACGTGCGGCGATGGATCGGCTGGTGGAGCGACTCCACGAGACCGATTCACGTCTGCCCGTCGAAACGGACGTGATTCGAGACGTACCACACGCCGCAATCCGCGAGTACGCTCGCGACCACGACGTCGATCTTATCGTGATGAGTTCGACTGGTGGGTCCAGTGCCCTTGGGCAGGTCCTCGGCAGTACGGCCGACCGGGTGCTACGGACGGTGGACGTTCCCGTCCTCGTCGTGATGAGCGATCAGTGACGGTCACGGGCGCAGCCCCGATCCAGCGTCACTCGGCCGAAGCGCCGCGGTCGGTCCCACCACCTGCGCCGATCGAGCAGGTTCGCGGGTCGCCGGCCCGTGCGAGAAACACCAGTAGAAGTGCGATTCCGCCGACGCGCAACAGCGTCCCGTCGTAGGGCAATACCGCCATCGCGCCGACGAACCCGAGCGCCCCGAGTACACCGGCCCCACAGCTCGCACAGCCCGCTGCGAGTACGCCTGGCAGAATCCCCGCGATGCTCGTCGCGCCAGATCGGCGTCGGTGCCTGAGGAGTGTGACGGCGTTCGTCACTGCGACGCCGGTGAGCAGCGAGTAGACGACCACCAGGGCGAGCCCGAGCCAGCCCCTCGTCAGGTACACTTCGCGCGTGAGTACGGAAACCCCGTAGGTGACGTCCGTCACGTCTCGTTCGAGAAGCTGGCGGGTGAACTGGGGGTAGGTGCTCAGCACGAGAAGAACGTACGTCCCGATCGTGACGAGCCCTGCCCCGAAGAGGCGAACGTCGGTGGTGAGTGGGTAGACGAGCGCGGCACGGAGATCGGCCGCACTGCGGCGGAGGCGGCGTCGGTCGACGCCGATCACGTCGCCAACACCCGATCGATCGCCGTCTCGAAGTTGTCGTAGGGATGTGCACCCACCAGACGGCCCGCCTGGTCGGTCTCGCGGTTGTATACCACGAACCCGGGCGTGCCACGGATTCCAGCTGACTGTGCAGCCGAGGCGTCCGCATCGAGCTGGTCGCGAATCGCATCGCCGCGCGTCTCCCGACAGGATTCGACGTCAGACAGGGAGACGTCCGCGACCCGTTCCGTAACGTCGGCGAAGGTCGCGTCGTCGGCCCAGCCATCGCCGGAAGATCGCTGGACGTCGAACACCTCACCGTGCCAGTTCCAGTACGCGTTCGGATCGTCGCCGCGGACCTGCTCCCAGACGCACCGATCCCAGACCGCAGCGGGCATCGAGTACTCGCCGATGTTCGGATACAGGAGGAAAGGGATGCGCACCTGGCCGGCGTCCACGTAGTTCCGCCCGATCTTCGCGAGGGTGTTGGCCTCGAAGCGCGCACAGAACGGACAGAGGTAGTCGGTCCAGTAGTAGAGGTCGACCTGCGCATCGGGTTCGCCAACGATGGGACGCCCTGACAGTTCGATGCCGAGTCCGCTGGCACCGGAGCCCTCGTGGATCGTCGCGGGCTCGTAGGTCGAGTCCGTCGACGGTGAGCGCGTCGCGAGGTACGCGACGCCGGCGCCGAACCCGAGCGTCGCACCGCCAGCGAGGATCGCCCGACGTCGCGTAATCGTGTCTTCGTCGTCCATCAACGTGCAATACTATCACCATCCGCCTCAAGGAACTTTCGTCCGTCAGACACGGGGAATGGGCGTGAATCGGGGGCACCGAAGCGAAAATCGGCGGGGCGCGGGCGTCGATGGCGGGAACTGACGGGACGCTGGCGTGATGGCGGGAACTGACGGGACGCGGGCGTGATGGCGGAAACCGACGAGTTCGCGTTCGCCGAGGACTGAATTGACCGTCCGTGGGTTGCGCCGAGACGCATCGCTCCGATCCGTCGTGTACGATGCCCCAGTCCGGGGCATCGAATCAGTTGTAGCGGAGACCGCAGGAAGCTTCAGGGCGCAACAGGAGTCATCGCGGCGTGCGCCCGACAATCGCGGCTCAGTTCGTGTAGCGATCGATCAGCGACGCGAGCTGGTCCTTGGACTGGACGCCGACGATCTCCTCGACCTGCTCGCCCTCGGCGAAGAGCACGAGCGTCGGAACGCCACGGACGCCGTACGCAGCAGCGAGTGGCTGGTTCGCGTCGACGTCGATCTTCGCGACGGTCGCCTCCGTCTCGGCTGCGAGCTCCTCGACGACGGGCGCGATCATCTGGCAGGGACCACACCAGTCGGCGTAGAAGTCAGCCAGCACGACGCCTCCCTGGTCGACGAGTTCCTCGAGGTCGTTCTGACCGTTCACGGCGACCGGCGCGTCGTTCGTCTCTGCGCTCTGATTCGTAGCGGTATCAGTCGTCATCACTATCGACTACGGGCGGTCGGTACTTAGGGGTTTTGGATAGATCACACAATATTATGAAACACTCTATCGGCCAGTGCGTACTGAAACTCTCTGACGGGCGAACAAGTCGAACGACGACTCGGGAGGACGTAGTAGCGCCCATCAATACGCACCGGGAAATCGGCGATAGAAGACTACGGTTCAGGAAAACGGCGTTAACCCTGGACGGACGCAGCCGGCTCGGCCTCGTCGTACTTCGTCTCGAACTCCTGGATGAGCTGGCCCATCTTGGCGTACCAGTCGTTGAGCATTCGCTGCATGTCGTCGGCGATCTTTCCGGGATCGGTCGGCGAGTAGACGTGGTAGTAGCCGCCCTGTTCGTAGTTGACCTGCTCCTTCTGGATGAACCCGGTCTGCAGGAGTCGCTGGACGGCACGGTAGGCGGTCGATCGCTCGCGATCGACTCCGTCAGCGATCTCATCGACGGTCAGTGGGTCCTCTGCGGACACCAGGGCCTGGAAGCAGTCTTTGTCGAGCTGCTTCAGCCCGTGAAAACACTCGAGGAGCCCCTCACACTCCATGTCCTGCTGGAGTTGTTCGGACATCGAATCTGGCATAGTTATCGAGCGAACGTTGCCACCGCGGCGGCAAAAGACTTGTGCATGGTCCCTACAATTCTGGAACTGCGAGCACCGTTCGGAGACCGTGATGACGCTTCTCTCCAACCGATCCGATACAGACACGCCTCGTGCCACTTGGTCGCTATGGGACATCGAATTCGCAGGTCGTGAATCGGCACTCGGAGACACCGTCCGATCCCACAGCGAAAGCGAGGAGCGCCACGACAGCGTGGACGTCTACGTCAGCGACAGCCTCGACGCAGACGGCTCCTTCTCAGTCCGGGATCGAGGAGCCGGAGCCGTTGGACTCCCGGAGCGCACTCAGGCTACTCTGGACGACTGCACCGCTGACCAGGAGCGCGGAGCCGACGATCAGCACCATACTGACGACGTTGAGCTCCGAGATACCGGTCACGTTGCCGATCTCTCGGACCGCGACCGCGACTGCGCCGCCCAGGAGCATCACGCCGAAGTACACCTTGATCTCGTCTTCGTCGACGATGCTCGTGGCCGCGGACCCGACGCGGGCACCCAGTGCGCTCCCCGCGAGCAGCGGGACGACGATGCCGAGGTTGACGCCGCCGTCCATCGCGTAGAGGAAGCTGCCGATCCCGCCCGAGAAGACGATCTCGAACAGGTCCGTCCCGACGGCGATCGGGACCGGCACGCCGATCAGGTAGAACAGCGCGGGCATGCGGATGAATCCGCCGCCGACGCCGAGGAAGCCCGACAGCAGGCCGGTCGCGAACGCCACGCCGAGGATCATCCACAGCGAGACGGAGACGCCGCCCCGTAGGTCGATCATCGGTGGAACTCGGTACGACTGAATTTTCTTGGCGATCTCGGGGATGTCGTCGGAGAGGTCCTCGTCGGGGTCGACGTCCTCGACGTCGTGGTCGACGCCACCGCCGCCGTCGCCCTTGACCGCCTCGTAGGTGACGAACGCACCGATGCCACCCAGCAGGACGACGTAGGTCACGCTGATGATGCTCCCGGCCAGGCCAAGTTCCTGAAGGTGGAGGACGATCTCCTTGCCGACCTCGATCCCGGCAGTCGTCCCGGCGATCATCAACACCCCGAGCTTGTAGTCGACCTGTCCGAGGTCACGGTGTTTCAACGTCGCGATAACGGAGGTCCCGAAGACGAACGCCAACCCGCTCCCGACGGCGACGCTGGATTCGTAGCCCATGACCAGCAGCGCCGGCGTCACCAGGAAGGATCCGCCCATCCCGAAGAAGCCAAACAGGATGCCGATCAGGAGGCCGAAGCCGACGAACAGCGCCAGCATCGCCACGCTCATTCCAAACAGTGCCATCGTGTTAGCTCGTGAGTCGATCGATCAGTTTCTGGCCGATCGCCTGTTCCACTGCGCCGTAGCCGACGTAGAGGATCATCGCCTCCACGAGGACTACGCCGATCAGCGCTGCTGCCTCTGCCCACGCCGGCAGCCCCGACAGACCGATCATCGATACTCACCCGCTCCGTTGCACAGTTGTGTGCGAATCATGCTTTTCTACTCGAATCAACGTACCCGGAGCGACCTAATAACGGTTGTGGAAGTACAGTGCAAGATTACTGCGCTGGTGCGTATGGCTATCCCACCGAGATATACGCATAACGTATGCGAATACTGGAGGTTCAGCGCCCGGACGATTTTGGCGGGATTTTCCCGGGTCGAGGGTTCGCGCGCGCCGACCGTTCGAGCCGGCGCTCCGACGCTCTGTCAGGCCAACGCCCTAGCACCGCCGACAAATACTCTGCACCGAATATTGGGCAAACAAAACAATATTATGCGTTCGCCCGCTACACACGTACATGCGAGCAATTTACGCGACCGACCTCTCGGCGGCGAGCGAGGCGGCGATCGAGAACGAAACCTGCCTCGAGTGTCTCGAGCGGATCGGCGTCGACACGTTCCACCTCGTCACCGTCATCCCGTCGAACGTCCACGCTGGCATGCCGGGAATGCGCTTCGAGGAGCGCAGGGAGCAGGCGCTCGACCGCTATAGCCGCGTGATGGAGGCGGCAGGCTTCGACGTGGAGACCCACGTCGTCCGCGGGACGCCCCATCGACGGATCAACGGGATCGCCGAGACTGTCCGCGCTGACCTCACGATCGTCGGCTCGCGTGGGAAGAGCCCGCTGGAAAACAGGGTGATCGGGTCCACCGCCCGGAACCTCGCACGCACGACCGTCGTCCCACTCGTGGTCAACCGGATCGAGCGCGAGGCCGAACAGCCCGACGTCCTCCGCGAGCACCTCTTCCAGCGGGTGCTCTTTGCGACGGACTTCTCCGAGAACGCCGAACGCGCGTTCGATTCATTCTCCTACCTCCGACACGCGACCCAGGAGGCCACGCTCGTCCACGTCGAGTCCCCGAAGGACCCGATTCCGGACGAGGGCGAGCCCACTCCCGAGGAGCGCCTCGACGAACTCGCCGAAACCCTGGAACAGTGGGACATCGAGACCGAGATCGACGTCCGCCGCGGCGATCCCTCCGAAGAGATCCTCGCCGCCGAGGAGGCGTTCGTCCCCACCACGACGCTGGTCGGCTCCCGCGGTCGGAGCCGGATGCGACGGCTGCTGCTCGGGAGTACCTCCGAAGACGTCGTCGCGCGTGCGAAGGGGAACGTGTTCCTCGTCCCGCCGCCGCGGACGGCCTGATCGCTCGCCGTTCGGACGACGTCCGTCCTTTTCTTGGACCGCGTGAGACGACCCGAGCTACCGCGCGAAACGACCTGAACGACCGCGCAGCTGGCCGATCGTAGCGACGGATCGACGATGACGAAGAAGAAAGACGAGCCTACCGCGCCGGGCGTCGATCCTCTGCAGTCGACGGCGACTCGGAAGCATCGGTAAGCCGATCGACCGACTCGGCAACGTCGCCAAGTGCTGCCGTCTGTTCTTCTGCCGAGGCAGCGAGCGACTCCGTCTCCCCTGCGACGCGATCGGCGGCGTCGGCGAGTCCGTCCATCTCCGCTGCGATCGCTTCGGCGCTTCGCGCCTGTCGATCCGTCGCCTGCTCGATCTCCGCCATGCCATTTGCAGTCTCGTCGGCCGCCTCGTGCACGGTGTCGAGCCGCTCGCCGAGCGATTCCACCCGCTCGGAACTGTCCTCGAGTTGGGCCGCGGTGTCGTCGATCGCGTCCGAGACCTCCCGGGCGATCGTCCGGAGTTCCTCGACGGTTTCGGGAAGCTCCGCGAGCTGGTCGCTCGTATCCTCGGCGAAGGATCGGACCTCCTCGCCGAGAACGTCGAGCGCCTCGCTCGAGGCGTCGCTCCGGCTCGCCTCGACGCGGGCGTTGGCAGCGAGGATCTTCGTCTGGTTCGTGACCTCCTCGATCGTCTCGACGACGTCGTCGATGCGATCGGCCTGCTGCTCGAGGCGCTCGGTCGCTGCCACGGCAGCCTGCGTTTCGTCGCGGAGGTCGTCCATCGCGGCTGCGGTCTCCTCGGCCTCCTCGAGGCCTGCGCTCGCGATCTCCTCGGTGCGTTCCCCGAGCGTCCGGACGGTGCCGGCAGTGCCGGCGATCTCCTCGACGGTGGCGCTCAGGTCCTCTGCCTCCTCGGCGGCGGTGCGGACGCCCTGTGACTGGTCGGTCGTCAGTTCGTGGATCGTCTCCGCGCTCTCGGCCACGTCGCCAGCAGCGTGGTGGAGATCGTCGAGTGGCTCCTGCACGTCGGTTTCCACGTCACTGGCGAGCTGCTGCCGACGTTCGATCTCGTCTTCCAGCCGGTTGCTGTAGGAGTCGACGTAGGTGTCACACGCCACCTGTACGTCGAGGTTGATGATTCGCAAGAGCGCGAGGAGGTCCGCGACGCCGTCGTGGATCGCGTCCCGGACGGTCGACTCGAAGGCGTCGTCCAGCTCTCCCGGGTTCTCTGCGTCGTCGTCCCCGAGCGCTCCTAGCACGCTGCCGAACAGCCCGTCCGAGCGCTCGGCTTCGGCGCGCTCGACGGCCCACTCTTCGATCGCGTCGACGACCTGATCCTGAATTCGCTCGTCCAGTTGCTCGAACAGCAGGTCGTAGTAGACGCCGTACTGGCCGATGTAGTGCTTGAGCGGCATGTCCAGCAGCTCGTGGAGCTTTCCGATCCGCGCCCTGTTCTGGAAGTACGCTTCGTCGTACTCACCGGTCGCGAGCGTCACGAGGTAGGCCTGCTGTGTCAGCTTGAGTTGCTCGACTGACTTCTCCGATCGGCCGATGACGTCGGTCGTCTGGTCGTACTGCGTGAGGTTGACGTAGAAGCGTTCCGCGATCTCCTCGCGGTGTTCGCGCAGGAGCGGCTCCATCGACGCGAGGCGGCGCTCGTCCTCCGCGTCGAAGCCGATGAACTCCTTGCGCCACGCGATCTCGTCGCGATCCAGCCCGATGTCGTCGGTCAGCTGATCGGCATCGACGTTCGCGTTCAATTCCCCGCGACCGAACACCTGCTCCGGCTCCATATACGGAGATGGCAAGTCCGGTTTCAAAATCCGTCAGCCGGGTTCCTCCCGAGCGGGAACGGGGAAGTCCTTTTTAAGAGCGGTGCCGAATATGTCCGTCGTTACGCGGTATCGGTCGATGCGGATCGACTGGCGGTTCACACCAGCGAGAGCAGGGCGATCGCGCCGAAGCCGACGACGAACGCCAGCACCAAGGAGCCGGCCCACGCGCCGAGCGTCACGCCGATCTTCCGCGGATCGATGGCGTCGCCACCGCCCACCGCTGCGCCGCTCCCGATGATCGCACTGACGACGATCTCGTTGAACGACACGGGCACGCCGAGCAGGACGGCGAGTTGGGCGATCAGAAAGGAGGGCACCAGCGCGGCGATCGAACGGCGCGGGCCCAGCGAGGAGTAGTCCTGCGCGAGCGACTTGATCATCCGCGGCGCGCCGGTCCAGGAGCCCACGAGCATCCCGAGCCCGCCGCCAACGAGGACGACGATCGGCGAGATCGCGCCGACCTCGTCGAGCAGCGGGAGCAACGGACCGACCGCGAGCCCGACCTGACTGCCGCCCGCGGAGAAGGCGACGAGCGAGCCAAGCGAGAGCAGCACCCGCCGTAGTCCGCCTTGCTCGTCACGACGGACGTCCCAGCGGACGAGCACAGCGACGGCCAACGCGATCGCGAGCGTGGCTGCGAGCACCGACGCAGTTCCATCGACGCCGACCGTCCGCTGGATCGCGCCGACGATCGATCCCGCAGACGTACCCGGACCGACGAACGCGAACTGGAGGTTGACCACAACCGCTGCGACGAGGGCGGCGAGCAGCGGGATGCTCAGTCGCTCGGGGACACCATCGCGGGGCAGGACGCTCGCGATCGCGAAGGCAATGCCACCACCGACGAACGGCGTGAACACCCAGACGGCCCCGATTTGTCGGTAGGTCGCCCACTCGGGCGTGCCGCCGAGTGCGATGCCGACGCCGACGACGGCGCCGGTGACCGTGAACGCCGTCGCGATCGGGTAGCCGGTCCGGATCCCGACCGCCATCAGGCCGGCACCGATTCCCAGCGCGACGATCACGCCCGTCGCGGGCAGCGAGACGCCGCCCACGAGCCCGCTTCCGAGCGTCTCGGAGACGTTCGCGCCCTGCGTGACGGCGCCGGCGAAGCCGAAGATGCCGACGACGAACGCGGCGCGCATCGTCGAGATGGCGTTGGCTCCGACGGCTGGTGCGAAGGGCGTGGCGCCGCTTGAGCCCGCGCCGATGACCCACGCCATGAACGTGCTGGCGAGGGCCGCGATCAGGAACAGGGCGACGATCGTGGGATCCATCTATGACTGGTGAAAGTGCGGGTGCCGGCTGGAGAAACTGGGAAACAGCGTTGGTGGGTTACTCGTCAGTCGGCACTGGTTGGAGCGGCCTCGTCGCTGGGCGATCGGCTCCGGAACACGCCCTGGGCGTACGCGCCGATGAACATCCCGGCGATCGCCCAGAGGATCGTGACGTTGCCGATCCCGACGCTGGCGTAGGCGGCGCCCGGACAGATTCCGGAGAGTCCCCAGCCGACGCCGAAGATAGCGCCGCCGACGAGCACGTTCCGGTCGAAGGGCTTGAGCCTGCGCTCGAAGTCGTCGCCGGACAAGACCGCCCGGCCCAGCAGCCGCGGAGCCAGGAAGTACGTGACGCCGGTGACGGCCGCTCCGCCGAACATCACGAACACCAGCCCGAAGTCCTCGAACTGGAGGAAGTCGAGCACGACCTCCGGTCGCGCCATGTGGCTGTAGGCGAGCCCGAAGCCGAATATCAGGCCGCCGAGGATCACCAGCGGCGCGAACAGCGGGTGTCGCTGCGAGGCGCTCCCCGCCATCACGGCGTCACCCCGGCTGCTGCGACCAGTTGCGCTGTCACGATCGCGACCAGCAGGAACGTCACGACGCCAACGATCGACGTCTTCGACGCAGAGCCGACCCCGCAGACGCCGTGTCCGGAGGTACAGCCCTTGCCGACGCGGGTGCCCACGCCAACGAAGATGCCGCCGACCAGGAGCCGCCACGGGTGGACGTCGGTCGTCCAGGCGCCGCCCTGGATCGTCACGGCGTAGACGGCCGCGCCCAGGACGATGCTACCCGTGAACAGGAGCCGCCAGTCACGCGAGGCGACGTACCGCTGGAAGCGGGACTGTCCGGACACGTAGGATAGCGTCGACTCGAGGAACGTGCTCGCGCCGGCGCTGATGCCGGTCCCGAGGTAGATGACCGCGGTTCCGAGGCCGACGAGCAACCCGCCGACGGCGTACCGACTGATCCCGTTGGGAAACGGGTCGGATGCGATCGAAGCGGGCGCGAGGTCGACCGCACTGGGGGCGACCAGGTCGGCCGCGAGCGCTACGGTGATGAGGTCGGAGAGCATTGGCTACCGACTTAGTCCCCCGCGAGCGACTCCTGGCTCGCCGCGCAGTTGTTCGGGCCGAGTTCGAGCGTGAACGCTTTCTCGTCGTCGACGGTTTGCTGGCCGAGGTTCGTCGCGATGATGGACTCGTAGTTCGCGGGACGGGGCGGCATGTCCGAGAGGATCAGCTCCACGAACTCCTCCTCGTCCATCGACAGCACGTCCATTCGCTCTTTCAGCTCGCCGATCGGGGCGGTGTAGGTCCCGTCGTCGGCCGGCACTGCCGCGTCGCTGAAGTGCGCGCCGCCGACGAGCGTCTCGTCGGGCAGCGTGAGGACGCGCTCCTGGAGCGACTCGTAGAGCATCCGGGCAGCGTCGGGCGCGCCGTCGTCGCCCTCTTCGAGGTCCGGACGAGCGACGCTCTCGATGAACAGGCCGTCGCCGGTCGCGAGCAGGCTGTCGTCGACGAGGTAGGAGGTCATCCCGGTCGTGTGGCCGGGCGTGGAGACCGTCTCGATCGTCGCGTCGCCGACGGCGAACTCGTCACCGTCGTCGGCCTGGGTCAGGTCGTCGGCGTACGCGACGCCGCGGTCGACTGCTGCGGCGGGAATGACGCCCTCGACTCCTTCGTCGTCCAGATCACGAACACCGTCAGTTCGCTCCGCTCCTGACGAGCCCGCGAACTCGTGGAGTTCGCGGACCCCCGAAATGTGATCCGCGTGAATGTGGGTGTCGATCGCGTACAGGAGGTCGGCGCCGAACGCCTCGGCGTCCTCGAGGTATCGATCGGTGAACGCCCGCAGGGGATCGATCACCGCGGCCTCGTCGCCCTCGACGAGGAGGTAGCCGAGACAGCCCGAGGAGGGCCGCTGGTACTGGTAGAGCGTGCCCGCGCCGTCGTAGTCGTTGACCTCGACTTGCTCGTAGATGCGCGCCCAGCCGTTCATCCCGTCTTCGAGGTGAACGACGTCGTAACCGTCCTCGATGAGTCGGCCCGCGACGTACTCGCTGGCACCGCCCTTCGCACACAGGGCGACGATCTCCTCGTCCTCGGGGAGCTGGTCGAAGACAGTCTCGTCGATCTCGTCCTCGAGGAACTCGAAGTAGGGGACGTTGATCGACTCGACGCCGTCGCCGTCGATGCGCCACTCGTCGTAATCCGAGCTCATCCGGGCGTCGAGAATGGTGAGCTCCTCACCGGCGTCGACGCGTGCCTTGAGCTGGTCCGGTTCGACCGATTCGACCGCCACGTCGGGCGTGGGGAAGTCGTCAGCGTTCATGTGTCGTGTACCTCCACGTTCCAGAGGCGAGCACATAAGAGTTTGCATAGTAGTTCAGCAATCGCACAATACAGTAGTCGGGAAAACGCGGCGAGATCGTTGCAGATGCGCCACCACACCCATACGCGAGAATCATAAGGTATCCGTGCAGCACAGTAGTTCGCAGAACGCACAAGAACCGATATCCTTTAGTGATCGGCCTTGGTATTGTGTGGTAACTCCAATACAAGCCAACGGAGTGATTCACCGATGACAGACGCAATCGACGTTACTGAGACGCTCGACGTGAAGGGAGCATCGTGTCCAATGCCGGTCGTCAAGACGAAGTCCGCGATCGACGACCTCGCCGAGGGTGAGGTCCTCGAGGTACTCTCGACGGACTCCGGCAGCATGAGCGACATCGACGGGTGGGCGAGTGGGACAAAGGGCGTCTCGCTCCTCGACCAGGTCGAGGACGGCGACCTCTACAAACACTACGTGGAGAAGACCGCATAGATGAGCACCGACGCAGCCGAGACGGAGGAGACGCCCGAGGAGAAGGCCGCCGCGAGTGGCGACGAGGCCCCGACGGCGGACGGGGCGGACGCCCCACAAACCGAGGCGGAACTACAGGCCCGCATCGAGGAACTGGAGGATACGGTCGCGACGCTCGAGAACGAGGTCGACGACGGCCCGATGAAGATGACGATCATTGCGACGAAGGGCACGCTCGACATGGCGTACCCGCCGCTGATCCTCGCGAGCACCGCGGCCGCCTTCGGCTGGGACGTCGTGGTCTTCCACACGTTCTGGGGCCTGGACGTACTCCACGAGGAGAAGTCCTCGAACCTCCAGTTGTCCTCCGTCGGCAACCCGAACATGCCCGTCCCGAACGCGCTCGCCGCGCTCCCGGGCATGGACCGGGTCACGACGAAGATGATGGCGAAGAAGATCGACGACAACAACACCGCCACCATCGAGGAGCTGATCGAAGTCTCCCTCGAGCAGGGCGTCGAGATGCAGGCCTGCCAGATGACGATCGAGCTGATGGACTACGACGAGGACGACTTCTACGAAGACGTCACCGTCGGCGTCGGCGCGGCGACGGCGCTGGAGCACATGGCCGAGTCGGACGTGCAGTTGCTGGTCTGAATCGCGGTGTGAATTTGGCCTGACCAGCTCCGGCGTTTACTTCTCAGGAACAATTGACCGCTGAGCCGTGGTGCGTATTCTGCTCAATAACAGCGGCGTGCGATTGATGTAGCCCATGGATGGGTAGCCATTCATCATATCCTATAGCTTAGAAAAGTAGGTAGATGTGGCGACAAAATCGAGTATTGATTTAGCATATCGGACGCCATTATTCCATTGCATTCTGATTGGGCCATCTGCCAGTTGAATCTGCAAGGCATGAATGGAGGGACAGGAATAAAGCCCGTGCCGGAGAAACTATCTATACTCAATGGTCCGGCTCACAAATATTGATGTCAAGGGGTTCAAAGGGATCCAGTCAACCTCGATAGAGCCGGGTCAACTAAATATTATTACTGGGCGGAATAACGCAGGAAAAACATCGCTTCTTGAAGCTATCGCGGTGCTTTCTGATCCTACTACGCTTGAAGACTTCGGAGACCGAGCTACATCAGTCATCAACAAACAAAGTGATGAGACATCACTACATGGCAAATATTGGCGAGAACAACTGTCACTTGAACAATATGATGCAGAAGGAAACCCGAGCGATCCACTTACCAAGTCAGTTAAGATTCGGCAGGCTACCGATAAAGAAGTATATGAAATTGCAATACAGAAGTTCAATCAAAATATTCCAAAAGAAACGGCCCAAGTAAGTCTATTCCCATTACACCGCGGTGATTTGCATCTTCGCCAAGATACACGTAGTAATAACCGATCAGATGAGGCAGCTCTCGCAAAGATTCTGAACGAGACACTTACAGATTCACTACTATCGATACCTGAAGAAGATATTATTGAGGTTCTTTCGGATGACGTTCTGGCTGTCGAGGTTCAAGACCAACAGCTGTATCTTTTTTCCTCTACTGAAGGCTATCGGGAGATCATTCTCCAGATTGTTGATAGTGCTACAGAGACGCTAGTTGACGATAATCGAATTGTCAGTGAAGCATCTAAGAGGGAGTCCAAATCGCAAGCCATTCACCGTCTAATCAGATCTGTACTTTCTCCAAAACGCCGAAAAAGAGCACAGCTCTTTGGCGGATCTCCAACCACGGTGAGTGGTATTCATTATCTCGATGAAATCCCCACAAAGGCAGGGGAAATCGATTTCGAAGACAATGCAATCAGAGTTAATAAGGTCGAAAATTACTTACAAAAACACGATATTGCAGGCCCTTTGGAAGATTTCTCTTTCACAGACCTTGTGTTTCAAAAGGATGACGAGCCACCATATGATGTCCCCTTTGAATTCATGGGAGATGGGTTCAAAACTATAGTTGGCATACTCTGGGAACTGTTTGATGAATCCAACGACGGTGATGTTCTCTTAATCGAAGAGCCGGAGCAGCATATGCATCCCGGATACATAGAACAATTAACACGTACGCTAATACAAATGTCAAAAGAAGAGAAATTGCAATTATTCATCACAACACATAATACAGACTTCCTGGAATCATTTATTTCCAAAGAAGTTGAGAATCAGCACGGAGAGTATCTGCAAAAGGAATTCCAACTATTCCAACTAACAGAACCAATCAATCGGTCTTTATCCTACGAGGATGCAAAAGAGGATATGAATAACCTCAACTTGGACTTGAGAGGTCCATAATGCAGGGGGACACCATTGTCCTCACTGAAGGAATCAATGACTTGGCCTTTCTTGAGCAGCTTCACTCTCGATCTGGCGTGGGAAAATATTGTGACCGATTCAATAATCAAGAAAGTGATGAAACACAAACACAGCGTATACGTCAGCATCGAATAGGGACGTCGATTACATATTTATACAAGTGTGAGGGGGGACGGTCAGAAGTTGAGAAAATTTATGCTCGGGAAGGACCCTCAATTGGCGAAAAGGGCTTACGAACGGTACTAATGTTCGACATGGACGATGATAGTAGTTTTAGTGATGTATTAGATAGTCTGAACAGTTCATTGTGGAAAGAATGGGGGAACCGAATTTCGTTATCTGCAAATAGACATATAGACATTACCTCTGATTTTATAATTAAAGAATGTTCTTTAGGAGGCAATGGGGAAATTTTTGATGAACCCATTGTCATCACATTTTTCAACGATATGGAAACGGCTACGGGCATGTCTTATGGAGCGCCATTCAGTAAGAAAAAACAGGAAGCCGAACAATATTTTAGAGATAGCCCAAACGAAACTGAGTCACTTATTAACGCATTGTATTCGTAGAAATATCTAGCAATACAGCCGTTGACTCTCAGTCCAGTAGTCAATGATTGAGAACTCGAGTAATTCGGTTGGTGTTAACGGGATGCGCACTCCATTCAGCAGGGGCGAATAGAGCAGTCAGAATCTCTACATCCAACAGAACGGTTCGGACGGAACTAAACTGTCTCAGAACTCCTCTTCCAACCCCTCCAACAATAGATCCACCTCCTCCGCCGTGTTCACCGCGTGCACTGAGGCCCGAATCGCGTCCGGGAACGGCAGCGGCCGAACGACGATTCCCTCGTCCGCGAGCCGCTCGACCGTCGCCTCGGGATCCGGAACGTCGATCGTCACGAGGCCGGACTCCGGCTCGGCAGGACTCAATAGCTGCTCCTCCGGCACCCCATCCGCGAGCCGACCCGCCAGGTCGAGCGTCCGCTCCTCCATTCGATCGACGCCGACCTCCTCGATCGCCTCGATCGCTTCCGCCAATGCGACGTGGGACGCCGGATTCGCGGAGCCGACCTCGAAGCGCTTCGCGCCGGGTTCGAATTCGAACTCGTCGGCGGTGGGCGTCTCGACGCTGCGGTAGCCGACGGTCCGGGGTTCCAGCCCCTCGGCGACCTCGCGATCGACGTAGAGGAAGCCGCCGCCCCAGAGCCCGAGGAGCCACTTGTGGCCCGCGGCTGCGACGGCGTCGGCGCCCCACTCCGAAACGTCCAGGTCGGTCTGGCCGGGGACCTGCACCGCGTCGACCAGCGTGAACGCGCCGGCGTCGTTGGCGACGTCGACCAGTTCCGCGACCGGGAGGCGGGTGCCGTGGGTCCAGGTCAGCGCGCTGAAGCAGGCGAGGTCCGCACCCTCGACGGCCTCGGCGAACTCCTTGGGATCGACGCGGCCGTCTGTGGTCTCGACGACGCGGACCTCGACGCCCTCGCGTTCGAGGCGCTGCCACGCGAGGATGCCGGCGGGGTGTTCGAGGTCGGTGCGGACGACCACGTCCCAGGGCTCCCAGTCGATCGCTCCCGCAATCGCGTTGATGCCGGCGGTGGTGCTCTCCGTGAGCGCGATCTCCTCGGCCTCGGCACCGACGAAGTCGGCGACCGTCTCGCGGACCATCTCGAACGTGTCGAACGCCGTCTCGTAGGGGTCGTCGACGATCGGCGACTCGTACTCGTGACTCTCGATGAAGTTCTCGGCTGCTTCGACGACGAACCGCGGGCTCGGGCCGTGCGCGCCGAAGTTGAAGTACGCGCCATCCTGCAGCGCGGGGACGTCGGCGCGGAGCTCGAGGGGCGTCATCGCCTCGCCCGTCCCGCGTGGATCTCGCGGCGTCATTGCGACGATGCGTCCGCTGCGCGTGCTCGACCGATCGCTCGTGCCATGGCTAGCACGTAGCCCAGCCCGTACTTCACTTCGGGGTCGCGCATCGCCCTCGCCATCCCGATCGCGCCGACGGGTTCGGGCTCGGCGCGCTGGGCTTCGCCGATCCCCTCGAGCATCGTCTCGATGCCGTCTCTGGTGTCCGGCGCCGCAGCCGTGTCGGCGACCTCGCCGAGCGAGCCGCCCATGGCCGCGAGCGAGCGAACCATCTCGTCGTCGAGGGCTGCGGTTCCGAGCGAGGCGATCGACGACAGCTCCGCGAGGTCGTCGAGCGTGCCCGCCCGCTGGAGTTCGAGCATCGTCTCCAGGGCCTCGGTGAGCTCCTCGCCGTTGTCGCCGACCGTCTCGGCGAGCGCGACGGTCTCCTCGGTCGCGAGGCCGTCGGCGGACTCCGCGAGCGTGGCGCCCGTTCCGGCGAGTTCGGTGACCATCTCGTCGGTCATCGCGCTCTCGCCGAGCGCGACGACGTCGAGCAGTTCGTTGACGGCGTCGAGCCGGCGGACGAACTCGGCGACCGCCTCGGGGTTCTCCGCAATCGCGGCCTCGAGGGTATCGCTTTGGCCTGCCTCGGCGCCTTCCGCGACGCCGCCGTCGGCGATTTCTGGATCGTTCTCGGTCATGATCTACAGCAGCCCCCGCGCGGTGAGCCAGTAGGACTCGTTGTACGACAGCTTCGACCAGTGCAGCGCCGTCGAGGGCGGCGCGGGCGACGGCGGGGTCTCGTAGTCGAACTCGACGAAGCTGGCCTCGTCCATGCCGGTCTCGATGAAGCACAGAGTCTTGCCGTCGTAGGTCGCCGTCGCCGGGCGGCCCCTGACGTCGCTGGCGATCCGCTGGGCGACGACGCCGGCCTGGTAGTGGGCAACGCTGCCCGCTTTCGGGACGCCAGTGTCGGCGGTGTCGCCGAGTGCGTAGACGTCCTCGGCGGCCGTGGCTTCGAGCGTGTGGCTGTCGACGTCGACCCAGCCGTCGTCGCCGAGGCCCGCCTCGGCGATCAGGTCCACGCCTGCATGGGGTGGGATCGTGACGAGAAGGTCGTAGTCGATGGAGTCCCCCTCCATCGTCTCGATGGTCTCCGCGTCGGGATCGATCTCCTCGGCGTTGACGAACGTGTGCACCTCGATCCCGCGCTCTTTCATGATCGGCTCGGCCCACTCGGCGATGTGCGGGTTCCCGTGGACGCGCTGGATCGGGTAGGTGTAGACGACCTCGACGTCGTCGCGCAGCCCACGCTTCCGGAACCAGTCGTCGACCATGAACGCGAACTCCAGTGGCGCCGCGGGGCACATGTGCGGTGACCCGACGACGCTGAGGACGACCCGCCCCTCTTCGAAACCGAGGAGCTCCTCGCGGAGCGCCTCGGCCCCGTCCTCGCTGTAGAAGTCGTGCCCGGCCTCCGCGAGCCCCGGCACGGTCTCTGGCGCGAGCGTCGAGCCGGTCGCAAGCACGAGATGGTCGTAGCTCACCGTTCCGGCGCCGTCGCGAGTCCGCAGCTCCTTCGCGTCGGTGTCGAGGTCGGTGATCCGATCGATCCGGAGCTCGATCCGGTCGTCCACGAGGTCGGAGAGTGCACGGCGGCCGTCCTCGGGTTCGCGCAGCCCGAAGGGGACGTACAGCCAGACCGGCTTGTAGACGTGGTCGGGATCGTCGTTATAGAGGGTTATCTCGACGTCACCCGCGTCGATCTCCCGTTCGAGTCGATCGGCGAGGTCGTTGGCGAGGACGGTCCCCCCGGTCCCCGCGCCGACGATGACGACGTGCTCGGTCATGCTTTCTGGACGTAGATCGCGTAGTGGTCCTCGGCCTCCTCGACCTCGAGCACCTCGTTGCCGGACTCTTCGGCCCACTCCGGCACGTCGGTCAGCGACTGCTCGTTGTCGCTCAGAAGCTTGACGACGGCTTCCGAGTCGATGCCACGGATCGCCCCAATCAGGTCCATCAGGGGTCCCGGGCAGCTTGCTCCCCGTGCATCCACGATCGTCGCCGGATCGATGTCTGGACTCGGCATTGTCACAGGTGCAGCTACGACGTCCGGGCTCTTAATATTGTACGTCATTTCCAAGATTGTGGTAATCTACACACCGAACCCGTTCTACCCCTCCATCATTCTGCACCCCGTAGGCCCACTGTACAGCTTCGACTGCACTCTAACCCCGTCACCCAGGTAGTCAGAACGAACTCAGCTTGACGTGGTAAACGGGGTAGACCATGCCGACCGCGTCGTTCCAGATCGCCGGGAGTCCCGCCGTTGATCGCGCCGTTGCCGACGAGGCGTCGACTGCCGTGTACTCGTCCACGGCGTGGACGATGTCGGTGCCCAGCGCACACTCGGCAGTCGGAATCTGGGCGTTCCGGAGGATTTTCGCGTCGCCACCGCCGGTAGCCCGTCGTCATCGCCGACATCTTCGTCGCTGACGAAAGCGAACGACAGCGTCACCGGTGGCGGATCGTCGACTTGGCGATAGGGACAGGGCGAATTCAGACGGGTGGCTACGACCCCCAGGATCCGATCCTTTCCACTCTGACCCACTTCATTCCGACGACAACGAGAAGCACCAAACACTTGGTGCGCGCCGTGATTGCTGGAAACGTGCTTCCGCCGACGCCGTTCCACCGTCCAGTTACGTTCTTCTCGGACGCGCCCAGGTGGGCCCGTTCCCCCGCGGTCGCGGTCGGCGTCGCGGTTGGGTCGGCTCTCCTGCTGGCGATCGCGGTCTACGCGCTCGGCGTGGAGTTCGCCTCGCAGTTTTCCGAGACCGTCACGGTCGATAACCCCGCCTACCCGGGCGATCAGTTCTGTGAGATAAACGACGGATCGTTCCCAAGTGGACCGGAGGGTCACGATCCGTGTGACGAACCTGCGACGGTCGAGCGCGACACTGGGCCGATGGTTCGGGAGGCATTCAACGAGGTCGCCGTCTACGCCTTCATCGGCTGGATGCTCGCGTGGGCCGTCGGAGTCATTCTGTTGCACGTCGGCGCGAAGGTCGCCGATGGCGTAGCTGACATGAGCGACACGTTCGCGATCGCAGCCTGGAGCGGGGTTCCGTCTGCGGTTGCGACGCTCCCGACGGTGGCCGTGATAGCGTACGCACTCCGATCCGAGGATCTAACGTTAGAGGATCCAGAAACGACGCAAGCGGCGATCGAGGCCGCACTGGCATCGGTCGAGCCGATCCTCCTCGTGTTGGCGGTCGTCGGGACGACCTGGCAGGCCGCAGTCTGGTACGGTGGATTGCGCGGGCTGCACGATCTCGACAGACAGAAGGCCGGGGTCGTCGCCGCCGTCTTCTGGGTGATCACACTTTTGATGAGTGTATAGCGCCAGGCCACTCGATCCAGCCGCCGCCGACGGTTGGCCAAAACCGCGCCAGACCGCACCATTTACGCCGACCGCCGCGCAGACGACAGGTATGATCCTCTCGGACCGGGACATCCGTCGTCGGCTACAGGACGGCGAACTCCTGATCGAGCCGCTCGACGACCCCGACATGCAGATTCAGCCGGCGAGCGTCGACATGCGCCTGGGCCGTGAGTTCCTCACCTTCCGGCAGTCGAACATTCCCTGTATCCGACCGGATCAGGGATCGGTGGCCGCGGACTACACCGAGCGAACGACGATTCCCGGCTCCAGCGGATCGGGCCAAAAGACGCTCCAGGACGTCGCCGACGAGACCGACGAGCAGACCGATACCATCGACGACGAGTTCATTCTTCACCCGGGAGATTTCGTGCTCGCGACGACGAAGGAGCGGGTCGCGATCCCCGACGACCTCATCGCACACGTCGAGGGCCGGTCCTCTCTCGGGCGCCTTGCGATCGTCGTCCACGCGACCGCTGGTATCGTCGATCCGGGATACGAGGGCCAGATCACGCTCGAACTGTCGAATCTCGGCACTGCACCCGTCGCGCTGACGCCGGACATGCGGATCTCCCAGCTGACCTTCACCAAACTCAGTTCGGCGGCGGAACGGCCCTACGGCAAGGAGCGTGGCTCGAAGTACCAGGGTCAGAGCGGTCCGCAGGCCTCGAAGATTCAAAACGACCGCGAGTTCGGCGGCGATCAGTAACGGCTGCCGCCTGCGCCAGTCACTACGTGGACTGGGCCACCTCGATCCACTCCTCGGCTCGGCTCGTCGCGACGTCAGCTTCGTCCGCGATCGTCTCCGCAGCTGCGTCTGCGAGTTCCGTCATCGAGTGAATGCCGCCCTCGTAGAGCCGTTCAGCGTACGTCGGGCCGAGCCCGTCGATGGCTTCGAGCTGCTCGATCGTCTCTTGTCGCGTATGCCTTTCTTCCTGCCGAGCGTGACCGCTGTCGTTCTGTGCGTCATCGTGATGCGTCGTTCTGGCCTGCTGCGCACCGCGGGTCTGTCCATGGACGGCGGCCTCCTCGTCCGCAGCCTCCAGCCCCTGTTCGGTTGCTGTTACCGTCTCTGATGCAAACTCCTCGCCCTGCCGCTGGGCTGTCTTGGCGACGTCACGAGTCCGACCGGCGCTTTCGATGGCCTGCTTTTCGACGGTAGCGTGGGCGTCTAAGGCCGAATCGACTGATTCGACGACAAAATCGCGCTGCTGAGCGGTGAGGTCCTCGAACGCGTCGAGGAACGCGTTTTCGAACGCCTCCATCGCTGCAGCGCCCTCGTCGTCGTAGGCTTCGAACTGGCGGTCGACGATCGCGCGGAACTCGTCGCCGTTCACCGTGGCCTGGACCGCGTCCGTCTGCGCGTGAAAGAGTCGCCGAGCGAGTTCGGCTCCCTGCTCCTGGGCTTCTCGCTGCATCGCGAATCCATTGTGCATCGTCGTCTGCATGGTGTCTCGCTGGGCCGTGAGCAGCTGCTCGAACAGTCGTTCCCCGAACTCGATCGACCGTCGTTGCAGTTCGAACGCCGCCGCCATGGGATTGGTTGCTGTCGACATCGGGTTTCGTCTGGATCGGGGGGTTCGGCGCCGTTAAGTAGTAGTCCCGAACCCTGGGACAACGCCACCATTCCAGTCGCTCCGCACGACGGGATCCTCGGTAACGAGCCGATCGTCCATCTCCGCGCAGCCTGCGATCCTCCACGACGTGAGCGGTAACTCCAGCCGTGTCATGAGTAACGAGATCGTGTGTGCCCTCAGTCGGCACCAGCGCCCTTCAGCAGTCGTCCGACGTGGTCGAGTTCGTCATCGTTGACCGTATGACCCATTCCCGGGTAGATCTCGACGGTCACGTCCCCACCGAGCGTGTTCAGTGACTCCGCGGTCGCGTGGACGCGATCCTCGGGGATGTGCGGATCGACGTCGCTACAGCCGAGGAAGATCGGCGTGTCGTCGAGATCGGCGTTGGCCTCCGCCAGCGTCGCTTCTTCGTCCCACTCGATACCCTCCGGACCGATTCGTCCGCCAGAGAGTCCAGCCAGCCCACCGTAGCGGGCGGGGTTCCGAGCGAGGAACTCGCTGGAGAGGCAGGCGCCCTGTGAGAACCCCAGCAGGATCACGTGGTCGCGGCCGACGGCGTCGGCTGCACGATCGACGACGCGTCCGAGCAGGTCCAGGGCGCTCGTGAGGTGGGGCTCGTTGGCGTCGATCGGCGCCAGAAACGAGTTCGGGTACCAGGTGTTTCTGGTCGCCTGTGGGGCGAGAACTGCGGGCTCGTCGGCGCCACTGCGCTTGGCCGCCTGTTCGACCAGTTGGACGACGCTGCGTGCCGTGGCACCGCGACCGTGGACCGCTACGACGGCGATAGACGCGTCCTTGAGGTCCGCGCCCGCCGTCACGACGTCCGCTTCTCCGTGGGGATCGCTCATGATACTTCGAACGCCGTCTGGACACTAAGGGCGTCTGGTGGCGGCGAGCGGGGGAGGGTTCAGGGCACGGTATCGCGCCCGATTCGAGCGCGCCAAACTACGAGGAAACTGCTCGAACCGGATCGGGGGACAAGGACCGTCTGGCCCGGAATGGAGACCCGCTCCGGGCCTCATTCGACGGAGACAGTTCGCGTTTCGACGATCGGATCCAGTGGGAGTTCCGGGAAGACGACCTGGATCCGGAGTTCGAGCTCGTTGGCGTCGGCACCGAAGCAGGCGACCGGGACCGTCGTTGCGTCGCTGAGGTAGGTCTCGTCGGCCGTCATCTCCACGTCGTTGACGGTCACGCGAACACCCGCCTGTGCTCCGCCGCCACGGTTGCGGATCGTCGCCTCGCAGAAGGTCCGCTCGCCCGCAGCGATCGAACTCGGAAGCTCCCCCCACCCGATTTCGATTCGTGGAAGCGCCGCCGCGGCTTCGACGATTCGCTCGGCGACGCCGTCACCGACGCCCGCGGCGGCGATCGTCGTTGGCGATGCGCCAGCCACGTCTGCCGGCGAGTCGAAGCCGGCCTTGGCCAGCGACTGGGCGCGCCCCTCTCCGACGCCGTCGATGGCGGTCATCGCCGCGGCGTCGGGACCGACGCCGTGTTCGATCCGAGCTTCCAGGCGGCAACACTCGTTTGCCGCTTCGGGGCCAGCGAACTCCTCGAGGACGGCACCGAGTGCAGCGAGCATCCGGAGTGCGTTCTGGCGAATGATCCACGCGTCCGAGCGGAGCGAAGCTGGGGTAGCGCCGGAGACTGCCGCCCGGAGGATCGCGAGAACCTTCCGCTGGCCGTCGGGGAGATCCGTCCCTCGCTCGCCGAGCACTGCGTCGATGGCGTCGGCCTCGTCGCTCCGTGCGGCGACGTCGTCGAACTCGACGGCGGTTGCGACCGCCCGGAGAATCCCAGCCTCGTCGACGTGATCGCGGGTCGCCAGGTCGTGGAACCCACGGGCCGTCTCGAGGCGTAGGTAGAACTGGGAGGCGAGGCGTCCCAGCGCAGTGGGGGCAACGCCATCGGTCCCGCCTGGCCCGTCGAGGTCGAGGAATCCGTCCCCCGCGAGCGAAGCGAGCGTATCGTCGATCTCTCCGGCGAGTGCCTCGCTCGAGTGGTCCGCCCCGTCGTCGGCTGCGACCCCGTCGGCTCGGACGGCGTAGAAGGTCGTGTCGAGCCACTCCAGTGCGTCCGCTCGGGATTCGATCGTTCCGACGCAGACCTCTGCGAGCAGGTGTTCGGGGAGGTCGTTGGAGAGGTTCGAGTGGATCTCAGTGCCCTCCCGCAGCAACCGTCTGTAGCGGTCTGCGTCGGAGCGGTCCGTCACGACCCAGCCGTACCCGACGTCGTCGTAGCCCGGGCGGCCCGCGCGGCCGAGCATCTGGAGGACGTCGAGGGGGCTCATCTCGACTTCGCCCTCCAGCGGGTCGTGGTATTTCGTGTCCCGGATGATTACACAGCGTGCGGGGAGGTTGACGCCCCACGCCAACGTCGAGGTCGAGAACAGCAGCTCGATCTGCCCCTCGCGAAACCACTGCTCGATGAGGTCCCGGTCGGACTTCGAGAGTCCGGCGTGGTGGTAGGCGACGCCGTCGAGGACGCCCTGCCGGAGTTCGTCGTCCTCGAGTCGTTCGGTTTCGGTGTGGAAATCGTAATCCCCTCGCGCGCCGATCCGGACGTCGCGCTCTGCCAGCTCGTCGCGTGCCTTGGCGGCCGCCCGCTGGGTGTCCTGGCGAGAGGCGACGAACACGAGCGACTGTCCGTCCTCTTCGAGATGTGGCTGTGCGAGATCGAGCGCGCGGTAGAGTCGCCGGTATTTGTCCGCGAAGGAGTTCTCGCCGTGGCTGTAGGTCTTGACGTCGGCATTGAGTTCGACGGGACGGTGATCCTCGTCGAAGTCAAAGGTGGTCGCGTCGGGTGCATCGAGCCACTCCGCGACCTCCTCGACGTTCGGCATCGTCGCGGAGAGCGCGACGATCCGTGGATCGCAGAGCCGGCGCAGGCGCGAGACTGTGACTTCGAGTGCGCTCCCGCGGCGTTCGGAATCGAGCAGGTGCACCTCGTCGACGACGACGGTTTCGACGTCGGTGACGAAGTCGTACCGGCGGGTGTCGTGTTTGCGCGTCGCGGAGTCGACCTTCTCGGGCGTCATTACGAGGATGTCCGCGCGGCGAGCGCGCCGGGGGTTCAGATCCCGCTCGCCCGTGACGACGTAGACCGAGTAGCCAAGCTCCTCGAAGCGTTCCCAGTCACGTTCTTTCTCGTTGGTGAGCGCCCGCATCGGCGCGACGAACAGCGCCGTGCCGCCAGCGTCGAGCGTCTTGCAGATCGCCAGCTCTGCGATCGCGGTCTTGCCGCTGGCCGTCGGCGCGCTCGCGACGAGGTTGTGATCGGTCTCGAGGATGCCCGGAATCGCCGCTCGCTGCATCGCGTTGAACTCCTCGAACGCGAACGCGTCAGCGAAGTTCGGCAGAACCTCGGTGACTTCCATCTACACAACGAGGTGCTGTCACTCCTCATAGGCGTTTCCGTCACTGGACCGTGCGGAGTGAATGTGGAACTGGTCGGTGACCGATCGACTGGCGCAGTTCGTCGCGGTGGGAAGGCAATCCCCTGATAACTTGCTGGCGGAGCGTTCTTGCCGGACCCGTTCCTACCATCGGGCGGCCGATGACGACGGCACCGACTCCGAGCCGGTCTCGGCAACCGGCCATGAGGAGCCCTATGAGTGCCGAGGCCCAACTTCGTTAGTAGGCTTCGTCGCTCCGGCGTGGCGAGGACGATTTGCTCGTACTTCTGATCGGTGAAGCTCGCATCCCCAACTGTTCTGCTACTGTCAGTCTCCGGTGTAGCAATCCGCCGTTCGATATCTGTAGCCGCGATTGTCCGATAGGGTCACTTTCACAATCCGAATGGGCGTACGGTCAACCGTGTCACCGACGCTCTGGCTCAGTATTTCATTGTTACTGCTCGTTCTCGGCGTCGTTGGAGCCGTCACGCCGCTCGTTCCCGGCCCGTTGCTCTCGGTTGTCGGCGTTCTTCTCTACTGGTGGAGCACCGGCTTCGGGGAGCCAGGGATCGTCTTCGTCGTCGGCGTCCTCGCCGTCGGGATCGGGGCATTCCTCGTGGATTGGCTCGCCGGGGCGATTTCGACCAAGGCGGGTGGTGCGTCCACGACGAGTGCCGTCGTTGCGGCGATCGTCGGATTTCTCGCGTTCTTCGTTGCTGGTCCGGTAGGCGTTCTGGCCGGCGTCGCAGTGGCCGTGTTCGCCACGGAGTTCTACCTGCAGCGCGACCTGCGGAAGGGGTTCAGGGCGTCCATCTACGCGACAGTCGGATTGCTCGCGTCGGCCGTCGTGCAGGTGCTCATCACGGCAGCGATTCTGGTTGGCTTCCTCCTCGTGCTGGCAGTATAGCTGGCGTTCGTTGGCTAATTCTCCCTCATCTGCAGTGTACTCTACTGGTTCGTCAGGATGAGTTCGACGACGTCGCGATGCTCCAGCACCATATCTGCGCTCACAAGGCGGCTGCATTCGTCGCACTCAGTCCTGCGCCGAAGCGGTCACTGGGAAGCCCCAGCGGGCGATCGCTCAGATCGGCGAGGTGATCGTCCCGAAGTAGACCTGCCAGGCAAGCAGGGACTTCGCGACCAGACTGAGCAGAATGTAGGTCTTCTCGCCGAATAGATAGTCCTCCCAGCGCCAGAATCGCCGGTACTGGAAGATCATGGTGAGCGCGAAACAGTTGAAGAACAGGAAGATCGAGACGTAGATGTAGAGGACGAAGTCGGGCACGTTCCCACCGCTTGCGGTGAGCGAGCCTGCGATGGCGATAGCGATCACGATCCACGGAACGAGGCCGGCGATCGTGCCGACGACGTACGGCGACCAGTCGACGTCCTCACGTGCGAACTCGTTTCGGGACTCCATCAACAGCCCTGAGAGGTTCATCACGGCCACGAGTCCGAAGAGGGCTACGAGCGTCCCGGCGTCCCAGATCCCAGCGAGCATCGCGACCACGACGATCATCAGCGACGCGCTCACGGCGTACTCATACCAGCGGTAGGGGTTCATCCCCCGTTCCAGATACGCGACGTAGCTGTCGTACCGGAGCGTCGCGATTGTGGCGTGGGCCAGCGCCGAGACGAAGAGGAATCCAGCGACGAGTAGCGGCAGGGTGACCTCGGCCCACTCGACGCTGATTGGGGCGATCGTCTCCGTGGCAGGATCGAACTCGTATCGCGTCCGAGTGATCGGCCAGCGAACGGGTGAAGCGAGCGCCACCATCAGTGCGCCCTGGAGAAAGTGAATGACTGCCATCACCGCGTTCCAGCGACGGAGACGTCGATACCGTGGGGCGTCGACAGGCGAGTTCGCATCGGTGGGCGAGGCCGGGGTCTCGGCGCTACCGGTCTGTGTGCCATCGGGGCTCGTCATTCGCGAAACAACGCTTCGGCGTCGGAAATGTATACGGGGGCTACAACCTGGACCCCTTTTTCAGGCGTCGTCGGGACGCACCTCCCGCGATTACTGATTCGTCGAGATGATCTCGACGACGTCGCGATGTTCCAGCACCGTGTCAGCGCTCACCTGTCGGCTGTCACGGCAATCGATTGCGTGGAGAAACCCGTCCCCGATGTCGGAGTGGAGGTGGTAGGCGAACTCCTCGGCAGTCGCGTCCGCAGGGAGGAGGAAGCAATCGCGGAATGGGCCGTTCGTCCAGTTGCCCGAATCCGTGCCGGGAAACACGGCTTTGAGATCGAGCACGTCGAAGGCCGCGGCCTCGAGCGCGCGCTGGACGCCGGTGCCGTCGTAGCGCTCGACGAACGACTGGATCTGCTCGAGCCCCGCTGCTTTCTCCTCGGGGAGGTCGCCGACGATCTCGAACTCGGCGTCACCGGGCGTGTACTCGATCGCTCCCTGCTCGTTCGCGTTCTTTAGGGCCTTCTCCGCGTGCGCGGAGACGGGAACGAACTCGAGGTGATCGTACTCGGGGTCGTCGGTGATCGACTCCCAGTTTTCCTGCGCTTCGGGCGTGTCCATCTTGTTGGCGGCGACGACCATCGGCTTGGTCCGTTTGCGGATCTCGCGAGCGAGCGACTCTCGCTCCTCTGGCTCCCACTCCATGGGCGTAACCTCGAGGCCGAGACCGAGAATTACCTGCTTGACCTCCGCTGCAATGATTCCAAACGCGGAGAGTTGCTCGGCGAGCACGTCCTCGGGATCGTCGTCGGCCATGTGACGGTCGGCGTAGCGCTGGATTCCCTTCTCGAGGATGTCGAGGTACCAGGCGTCGAGTTCGTCTTCGAGGAAGTCGATGTCCTTGCGGGGGTCGTGCCCTTCCGTGGACTCGCCTTCGAGATCGGTCGTGCCGGAGAAGTCGACGACGTGGACGAGGACGTCGGTCTCGTTCAGGTCGGTCAAGAACTGGTTCCCGAGCCCCTTCCCCTCGTGAGCGCCGGGGACGAGCCCGGCCACGTCGACGAGCTTGACCGGGACGAACCGCGTACCGTCCTCGCAGGCGCCGACGGACGGCTCGCAGGTCTTCTCGAATTCTGGCGCGGCGCAGTCCGTCCGGACGTACGCTTCACCGATGCTGGGGTCGATCGTCGTGAACGGGTACGCCCCTTCGGGCACGTCGTTCATCGTCGCAGCGTTGAAAAACGTCGACTTGCCCACGGAGGGCTTGCCGACGAGACCGATCCGATAGCTCATTGCAGATGGATTCGCGTGTGTGCCTATACGGATTTCCAACTCGATCCCCGTGTGCGTGAGGTTGTCAGTGGTGACTATCTGATCGCGTTCCGTGTAGGTGGGTATTTTCGTCTGGAGTACCAGGTTCCGGTAATGACGTTCGAACTGGGAACTACACCGAACGGAGGCCCGCATCGATGAACCCAACGCGCGTCGACTTCGCGGTCGACCTCGCGTACGGCGTGATGATCTTCGTCGCAATCATCCTGCTCGTCCAGGTCGGTACCGGTATTGGGATCGCATTCGGTCTGGGCGTGCTGGCGTCCTACGTAATTCACGTCGCCTGGAAGATGGCCCGGTTCGATCCCGACTGGATGACGCGACAGGTCGCCGAACGCGTCGAACAGACGGTCGGAGAGACGGTGAGCAAAGAGGTCGAGGATACCGTCAGTAAGGAAGTCGAGGAGAGCGTGAGCGGAACGGTCAGCAAAGAGGTCGAAGAAACCGTGACTGACACGGTGAGCAAGGAGGTCGAAGAGACCGTCAGCGACACCGTAAGCAAGGAAGTGCAGGACACTGTCAGCAAAGAGATGGAGGAGACGGTGAGCAGGGAGGTAGAGGACACTGTCAGCAAGGAAGTCGAGGAGACAGTGAGCAAGGAGGTCGACAACGTCGCCGAAACCGTCGGCGAGACCGTCAGTGAGGACGTAACCAAGACGGTCGAGGAGACGGTACACGACGAAGTCGAGAAGAAAGTCAACGAAGCCTCGGCCGAATCTGACGAGTCCGACGAGGGCAAAACGGCGACGGCGGACGAGGACTGAACGCTCGGGTGCCGTGGGCGTGCGTCGGTCTGATCGGTTGACCTATTTTTGCTCGCAGTCCGGCTGTTCGCGCAGACTCGCCAGATCTAGACCATTCGTAGCATCCCGTGTACGTGAAGCCGCGGGCACAACTGCGTGGACGAGATTGCTGGCGCCCCGTGCCAGTTGCTCCTCACGTGCGTCTTCGACCGATTTTGTACCGGGAATGCGGGCGGCTGTGGGGTCGGAATCCGGACAAACGATTTGACGCTGGCGACCGAACAGATCCGTATGGTCCCCTCCGAAGATAGCGATCGAGTCGAAGGCGTCGACTTCGCAACAATCGATGAGGTCCTGGACGACGTCTCCTTCCCGATCACCGCCGACGAGCTGATCGACCAGCACGGCGACGTCGAGATCGAGCGAACCAACGCAGACCCGATCACGCTGGCCGAGCTGTTCGACTTCATGGGCGACGACACGTTCGAGTCGGCCGACGGCGTCCGCCAGATGGTCATGAGTCAGATGCCACGCGAGAGCGTCGGTCCCTCGAACTACTCGGATCGAGGTGGTGCGACGCCCACGGAAACCGAGGCTGCGGAGGCTGCCGAGGAGCAATCCAGCAGCGACCTCCAGGACGGCTCGGCGACGGACCGGGACGTCGATGCGGACGGCGAGCACCACGATGACGACGATTACCAGACGGAAGACGAGGCTGACGGTGACGCGTAATGTACGATCGTCAGCGTACCCACGGCCAGTGGCCACTGTCGCTCCGGCCAGTCCGACGCAGTCGTCTCCAGATCGTTGCAGGTGACTGATGCACAGATCCACGGACCGGCGCACTGTGCTCGAGCGGCTGCAGGAGAGTCGGTCGTCAGCAGATCCCCGACCACCCGTACTGCCGGCTATCTGGAACACCCATCGTCCCTGTTCCGGCACGTGAGACCTGACGATAGCACGCAACCGTCCGACGACGCCCTCCACCGATCATGAACGTCCAGCTCATTCGATTGAACGACGCCGTAGCGATGGTAGAGGAGCCGTTACTCCGGCCGAGTAATAGCTGTTCACACATCATGGCGCTGCACCTCGATGTGCGAACGCCCGGGACTCTTGGCGTCCTCCGCTGTATCGGTAGCAGGGATGGCCGAGTCCACATTCCGGGGTTCGTCGACCGTAGCGTGCTCCGGGTCGTGGAGATGGACTCGGAGTACGCTGCAAGGATGGGGCCGCAGCTCCAGATAGACGGAACAGAGGCTATCCTGTCCGTTCTCGACGAGTACGGGAGCACGGAGTTTCTTGGGTACGAAGACCCGATTCTCCACAGGTTCGACGGCGCGGAGGACCAGCTGCATCTCTACTGTACGATTCCGTTTTACGATCCCGAAGAGGAGGGTGCAGTGCTCTACCTCGGGCACGCGAGCGGCCCCGATCTCCATTCACTCACGATGCAGGAACCAGTGCTCGGTCCGGAGTCCGGCGTCCATCACGGTGCGAAAGAGCCCGCAATCGCTCCGGTGTCCGCCGAGGGCCACCGGTACAATCTCGTCGAGTCGACCGACACCGAGGATGGAACGACCTACTCCGTGCTGCGGTCGGTGATCGCGAGCGATCCCAGCGGCCCCTGGGAGTACGGTGATATCGTGCTTCATCCGGCGCACCGTGGAGAGGAGTGGTGTGCCGGCCACGTCTCGCCAGGCCCGTTTCTCCCGCAGTCGTTCCTCGACGTCGGCGATGGGAAACGCGTCGGCATCCTCAACGGTCGCGAGACGGAGCGCTGGCATGGGGATACACTCGGGTTCGGCGCGTTCACGATCGGGCTCATGCTCTACGATTACGAGCAGGGTGTCGTCGAGTGGATCTCGGAGGAGCCGTTGATCGAGGATCCCGACGCCCACACGATCACGTTCGCGAGCGAATTTCGTCAGATCGCCCCAGATCGTGGTCTCCTCTACGCGCACGTCGACGACTCGTTCATTCGGGTCTACCAGGTCGACGCCACGGCGCTCGAGTCCTTCCTCCCGTAACTGTCGCTGGCGAATCTGTGCCCAATTTCAGCTGTTCGGTGCGGATTCACAGGAGGTCTCTCTCTCTCTCTCGACGGATTTGGTCCCTCTCAGTACATCTGGGCTCTTTCAGTAGATCCCGTTCGTGTCGAAAACTCAGTGACTGAATCTTCGAGAGACGATCTCATCGGTCGACAGGGGAAACGCCGTCACCTGGTCACTCGGGATAGAGTTCGTGCTCGCGCTCGACGCCGTCGATCGCGTCGACGTCTTCTGCAGTGAGCTCCACGTCCAGCGCTGCCCAGTTCGACTGCTGGTGGGTTCGGCTAGATGCTTTCGGGATCGGATGGATTCCTTTCGCGAGCAGCCACGCGAGGCTCGCCTGCTCGGGCGTGATCCCGTGGCGATCCGCGACCTCGACGACGGCCTCCACGGAGCTGACCTCACCACCCGACAGCGGCGAGTAGGAGACCAGGGGGTAGTCGTGTTCTCGGGCGTGCTCGAGTCGGTCTTCGGGCTGGAAGAGCGGATGGTACTCGACCTGATTCGCTGCCGGCGGGCGACCCAGCAGTTCCTCGAACTCGTCGAGGTCGGGCAGTTCGAAGTTGCTCACTCCGATGGCGCCGATCAGTCCGTCCTCACGAAGTGATTCCATCGCTGGGAGCGTGCTCGATGGCTCGTACTCTCCCTTCGGGCGGTGGACGTAGAGCAGTTCGACCGAATCAAGGCCGAGCCGATCGAGGCTCGCTTCGGTGCTTTCCCGAACGTCGTCGAGCTGGTCGATCCAGAGTTTCGTCGCGACGACCAGCTCCTCGCGATCGACGCCGCTCGCGGTGATCCCATCGCCGACGACGGATTCGTTGTCGTAGATTTGCGCGGTGTCCAGATGTCGGTAGCCGAGGTCGATCGCCGAGCCGATCGCGTCCGGGTCGTCGATCCCCATCGTCCCGAGACCGAGTGGCGCTAGTTCCATACGGCCCGTTCCGAGCCCAATCGGAACTGTGTGCCGATCACGGCAGTTCAGACGGCGGTCAGCGAACCGTATAGCCGCCGTCGATGACGACCGACTCTCCGGTCACGTAGCTCGACGCGTCGGAGGCGAGATACACGACCAGCGGCGCGATCGCCTCCGGTTCGGCGAACTCGTCGACGAGCATCTCCGATCGCCACGTTTCGAGATGTTCGTCCGCTTCGGCGTCGAGCCCGGTATCCACGAAGCCGGGATTGACGTTGTTCACGCGAATGTCGTCCTCGGCCCACTCGGAGGCGAGTTGGTTCTTGAGTGCTTCCAACCCGCCTTTCGACGCCTGATAGTCGACCTGGTGTTTCGGGTAGTTCGCGACGAAGGCTGACATCGACGAGACGTTGATGAGTACCCCACCGCCGCCCTCGCGCATGACCTCGCCAACGTACTTCGCAGTCCGATAAGCCCCGGTGAGGTTTACGTCGAGCGTGTGCTGGAACTCCGCGACCGATTTTTCCTCGACGGCGTTGTGCTGGACGATTCCGGCATTGTTGATGAGGATGTCCACGCCGCCGAACTCGTCGACGGTCCGATCGACCATCGCCTGGACGTCGGATTCCTCGGTGACGTCCGTTGGGACTGCGAGGGTCTGCACGTCGAACTCGTCGGCGATCTCTTCGGCAGCACGGTCTCCAGCCTCGGCATCGCGGTTGGCAATCACGACGTTCGCTCCAACGTCTGCAAGCCCGTCCGCGATCGCCCTGCCGATGCCACGGTTCCCGCCCGTCACAATTGCCGTCCGTCCACCGAGCCGGAACTGATCGAGGATACTCATGGCTACGTGAAGGTCGGGATCTCGGTTAACGCTGGTCGTACCGGCGATGGAACCACCCAACGCTCCGATCCTGTTGGGGTAGTTTCTGTGCTGCCTACTCGACGATCGCGGGCGAACGATCCGTTGCCCGACGACTTACCCGTACCGAGTCCCTGTCTTCGACCGAATGCGAACCCTCCAGCTGAACCCCTACGAGGGAGTTGCCTGGGACGCCGTCGAGGCACACCGGGCGCAGCTCCACGCACACACCTCCCACCCACCGACCGAGGGGCACAGCGGGACCGACCCGCCCACGACCGTCATCGACGACTACGCCGAAGCAGGCTACTCGGTTCTCGCGCTCACCGGTCACGAGTACGCGACTGATGGCACGACGTGGCCATGGAGTGACTGGGAGCGCTCCCCGGACCAAATCGGGATGATGGCGATTCAGGCGGCCGAGCTCGGGGGCAGTGGGGACGGACTCGATCGCGACCTCTTGAGCTACTTCTCACAGCTCGCAGATACCGCCGGAATGACCGTCTCCGACGCGCTCACGGCAATCGGTGAACGGGACGGGCTGGCGGTCTTTCCGCATCCCGGTCGTTATCCCGAGGACGCGGCGTGGTACGTCGATCACTTCCGCACTCACCCACATCTCCTCGGGGTCGAGGTGGTCAACGCAGCGGACAGATATCCGACCGATCGCGACGTGTGGGACGCGCTCCAGGGCCTGCTCGGCAACGATCGGCCTGTCTGGGGGTTCGCCAACGACGACTACCACGGCCGAGGCGCTGGCTACTCCTTCGATCGATCCCGCAACGTCCTGTTCCTCGAGGATCTCTCGGCGGCTGCGGTCCGCCAGGCGCTGGTCGATGGACGGTTCGTCTATCAACACATCGTCGAGGGAGACCAGTCGGGTCGAGACGGCAGCGCTCGCGAGGCTGCGCTCGAACCTCCCGTCATCGAGGCAATCGAGCACGATCCCGATCGCGGTGAACTCCACGTCCAGGCCCGTTACTGGACCGAGATTCAGTGGGCGTCTGCCGGCGAGATCGTCGCGACAGGTCCGCGGCTGCACTACCGCGACGTCGACGGCATCGGCGAGTACGTTCGGGCGAGACTCGTCGCCGAGAGTGGTAGCGAGACGGGGACGCAGCCGTTCTTGCTCGGCCAGACGTAATCCGCGGCTTTGGGGACTGCCGCAGTTTCGCCGCCGTTGCTCACCCTACTGAAAATTCTGCTGAGGTCGGCGATTCACTGTGCATCGTCGGAGTCCGAACCGGACACTCGATCGTCGGATGCCTGTTCCTGGCTCGCCCGTTGTTGGGCTGGATGACCATCAAGGTCGCTATCGGCTTGGGCCGGTGGCTGCTCGTCGTCCGCGCGCTCTTCGCTCCAGACGGCACCACCGCTGGCTGCGTCGGGACGTAGATCGCGATACGCACCGTCCTCGAACTCCGAGAGGAACGCTCTGTAGGCGGCCTCGGCGTCCTCGAACTGATCGTCCATCCGGTCGAATGCGCTATCGAGCGATTCGGTTTCGTTGGGAAGATCGATCGAGCCGTCGGCGTACGTACCGGCGAGCTCCTCGCTGGTCGTCGGGTAGCTGCGTTCGCCGAGGTCGGCACGTACCGACGCGAAGACATCCTCGATGGACGACTCACGTTCGTTCTTCCGCCGTTTCGATCCAGCCTCGACGTCCTCGTGATCGTTCGCCATACAGCGCATTCGCCCGGAACCCAGAAACGTCCCGTGCCGGCACAGGACGGGTGCGGTTTGTGCACGATCGACAGACGTGAGCCACCCGACGCTCGCCACCGCCCGTAGCTGCCTGCACACACAGCGCGACGACTGAATGCCTCGGCAGCCGGACCTAGACGTGGCGATCCCACATGACGACAGACTCCACCGAACAGCTCCTCGTCGACGGCCTCCAGGAGCTGTACTACGCCGAAGAGCAGCTACTCGACGCGCTGGAAACGCTCGCCGAACAGACCGAGGACGAGCAGACCAGCCAGGCCTTCTCGGAGCATCGCGAAGAGACCAAGGGCCAGATCCACCGACTCGAACGGATCTTCGAGGACATGGGCGTCGATTCCGAACCCCGTGAGGAGCCCGTCATCGACGCCATGATCCAGGAACACGAGGAGTTCTCCAGCGAGAACGACGGCGAGGTGCTCGATCGGTACAACATGGCCACGGGCCAGAAGACGGAGCACTACGAGATCGCTGCCTACGGCAACCTCACGTCGATGGCCGAAAAGCTCGGCTACGACGAAGCTGCCGACCTGCTCGAACAGACGCTTCGCGAGGAAGAGGAGGCGCTCGAGGAGGTCACAGAGTCGAGCGAGCAGTTCGACCGACAGAAAATCTCGAGCGACTGACGGCCTGCAACATTCCGCTCCGGTCCGAGCGGATGCTTGCCCAATGACACCTGCCCGGGCGCCTTCCCCCGGGCAGTTGGTCGTTCGGCGCGGCTTCCGTTACTCTGCGTCGTCAGCCGTTCCGACGAGGAGCGTGTCTTCCATGAGCGCTCCCGTCCCCCGCCGCAGCTGTTCGGAGAGCGCCTGATGTGAGACTGAGAGCTCTTCTGAGAGCTCCTCGAGTGTTACTGACCGTGGCACGTCGTAGTATCCCCGTTTCGCTGCCTCCACGAGCGCGGCGTACTGGTCGTCCGTGAGCCCGTAGCGACCAGCCGGATCGCCGTCCATCTCCCGGATCGACTCCACGTCGAACGTGAGGCCGTGTTCTGCGACGAACTCGTGAGTCTGGGAGAAGTACTCCCGATTCGGGTAGAGCGCCCGGAGCTGCCACGTTCCGTCTCGACCGTGTGCGTCGAGCACCGTTGCCTCCCCGTTGGTGATCATGTGGAGCAGCAGGCGAACGTGATCGACCCACTGCATCTGGTAGAGGGCTTCCGCCTCGAAGAGTGACAGGCAGTTCACCGCATCGACTGTCGGGTCCGCTTCCAGGGCCGCTTCCACGGCATCGTTCTCCCTCGAGCGAACCCAGAGGAGAGGCAGAATCGAGCGCTCGCCGCTCTGGACGATACGTTCACACTCGAACTCGACCTCGGGCAGTTCCTGAAGGGTATGGCTGAGCGCGAACTCCTCGGCGGGGACCGTTCCGCGAATGATGATCGCCACGACTGCTCGTACTGCTTCATGGCCCAAGAATCGACTTCCGACGTAGGGGCCGGCTGGCTACGAGGTTATTCCCGATCGGGCCCCGTTCCTGGCCCGTCCCTGCTGACCAGTCCATCACGGCTGATCTGGTGAGGTGCGGTTTCCCCGACGAAATCGCCCGAAATTCTCGTGGCGCGTTGATCGGCACTTCGGTCCGACGGGATCGATCCGTCCTCGAACTGATCTACACGTTTTCGAGGTGTCGTTCGAGGCTTCGTGCGTTCCAGACGTTGGCCTTCCAGAACGCGTCGAACAGCGTACCGAGCACCGGAACCGATCCAACAATGGCGTCCACCACGACGAGCGAGAGCATCTTCGCGATCGTGCTCCGCGGCGCGTCGAGGCGGTATGCCTCCGCGATCGGGTACAACGATAGTGCTGCTGCGACTGTGTCACCACCCGCTGGCAAGATGCCGAGTAGTGGATCGATTCCGAACCGGACGTCCGTCCCAGGGATCCGGATCGACTCGTCGAGGAGATGGGCGACGCCCTCGACGCGTTCGAGCGCAGCCTGCTCCCTCTGTGTCATGTCCGACCCGCTCGCTGGGTCGTCGATCGTTACGTCGATCGTCCGAGACTGGTTCACGTCCTCGTCCGTCAGTGACTCGGCGGGTCGATCCTGCTCCATACACTCCATTGGGCGCTCGGGACGAATAGGCGGGCCGCCTGCGAATGCCGGGTACCACCGATCCGGTGGCGCCGAGCACTCTCTGCTCGGAAAACCGAAGGGTGATCGTTGGCAAGAAAAGGACCGATGCGAATCGTTCTGCCAGCTCGTTGCCGACGTTCGTGGATGAATATCCAACTGAATAGGATTTCTTCGAAATATCGCGTGTGAAACAGTGTCTCGAGCGTACAGATACGGAACCCTTATCCGTCGCTCGGGCATCCATATGATTGCAATGGCAAACGGTAAGGTTGACTTCTTCAACGACACAGGCGGCTACGGCTTCATCGAGACCGACGACGCGGACGACGACGTTTTCTTCCACATGGAGGACGTTGGCGGCGAGGATCTCACTGAAGGTACCGAACTCGAGTTCGACATCGAACAGGCCCCCAAGGGCCCCCGCGCGACCAACGTCGTTCGGCAGTAACTAACCGGTTCTACGTCGTCGGTTTCCGACGACAGAATCGATTTTCGTAGTACTACTCCCTCGAGAGAGTTCGCTGCGTCGGACGGTTTCGACGACCGAACTCGACTCGGTGAGCACCTGCTTCGGTTTGGGGACCAGCCCTGGCCTCGCTGTGGCGGCTCTCCCGGATTCTCTCAGTCTGCTGTTCCCAATTCTCTGAACTAGCCTACAATCCCACCGAGCTCACCGCTTGCCGACGTTCCACTCGCCATGTACGGATTGGTAGCAATCCCCAAAGTAAACACACTACAACGTTCTTCGAGTGGAAGGGAACGAACTCGTTTAATAATCGTGAAGAAATGGGCGTACGGCAGGATTCAATGACAGAACCTTAGTACGCGCGAAAACAGATTCCTACCGACGCACGTCTATCGCGAGTAACTGGGAACCTACGTATGAAAGATACCTACGACCTCATCATCGTCGGCGGGGGGATCAGCGGTGCGTCGTTGCTCTACACCGTCGCATCGTTCACGGACGTCGAGTCGGTCGCACTGATCGAGAAGGAATCCGAGATCGCTGCGATCAACTCTCACCACACGAACAACTCACAGACGCTTCACTTCGGCGACATCGAGACGAACTACACGCTCGAGAAGGCCGAAGAGGTGAAGGAGGGCGCGGAGATGCTCGCCGGCTACCTCGAAGACGTCGATCCAGAACGTGAGCTCCACAGCAAGCGCTCGAAGATGGTACTCGCGGTCGGCGACGACGAAGTCGAGGAGCTGGAGGCCCGCTACGAGGACGAGGGGTTCGGCGACCTCTACCCAAAACTCGACGAGATCGGCCGCGACGAAATCGCCGACCTGGAGCCGAAGGTCGTCGAGGGCCGGGACCCCGACGAGGAGATGCTCGCCCTCCAGACTCCCGACGGCTATACCGTCGACTACGGCGCGACGGCGCAGTCGTTCGTCGACGCCGTCGCCGAGGAGACCGGTGTCGACGTCCATCTCGGTACTGCGGTCGAGGACGTCCGCGAGACGGTCGACGGGTTCCTCGTAACGACTGCCGACGGTGACAAATTCGAGAGCGACGCAGCAGTCGTCGCTGCTGGCTGTCACAGTCTCCAGTTTGCCCAGAAAATGGGCTACGGAGAAGAGCTCTCACTGCTCCCCGTCGCCGGGAGCTTCTTCGTCGCGAACGAAGGGCTGCTCAACGGCAAAGTGTACACGCTGCAGATGAAGAAGCTGCCGTTCGCAGCGGTTCACGGCGACGCCGAAGTCCACGACGGCGATCTCACGCGCTTTGGCCCGACGGCGAAAGTCGTCCCGACGCTCGAGCGCGGGGACTACGACACCATCCGGGACTTCTTCGACGTGTTCGCACTCAACGTGGATTCGTTCGCGAGCTACACCTCGATCCTCGCCGACCGCGTCCTGTTCCCCTACGTGGTTCGAAACCTCGTCTACGACCTGCCGGCCGTCGGCGAACGTGCCTTCCTCCCTCACGTCCAGAAGGTGGTCCCGACAGTCGAATCCGGAGACATCGAACGGGCGGAGGGCTTCGGTGGCATTCGTCCGCAGATCGTCGACACCTCCGAGCGCTCCCTCGACATGGGCGAGGCGAAGATCACGGGCGACGGCATCGTGTTCAACGTCACGCCGTCTCCGGGCGCCTCGACGTGTCTGAAAAACGCGATGCGAGACACCCATCAGGTGCTCGAGTTCCTCGACGGCGAGTACGAGTTCGACGAGGAGGCCTTCCGCGATGCGACGATCGGCAACTTCCCACGAGCCGGATCGCCGACGACAAAACAGCCCATCGCCGCTGACGACGACTGAGTCGGCGCGTCGGTTTTTACTGCGTCGACGTCCGGAACGCCCGCACCGTGTCACCCTCGTGGACGACGGATCGCTCCTCGGGTGTGAGTTCGATTTCCGTGAGATCCTCGTTCGCGAACTCCTCGCTCCAGTTCCGGTAGTAGAGCGGCACGTCGTCGTCGACGTAGTTCACGGTCGTCTCTGAGTCGTCTCCCTCGTTCTCGATCGAGATCAGGAGCTCGTCGGTGATTCGGATCAGTTCGGAAAACACCCAGCTCGAGCTTGGATGGATGTGCTGGAGTGTCTCGACGGAGTACACTGCGTCGAAATGGTCGTCGGGAAACTCCTCGACGACCGCTTCGATCGCGTCGTGATAGAAGGTTCCAGTTTCGGCGAGTTCGGGATACGTCTCTTCCATGACGTCAAAAGCGTCGGCGTTGACCTCGATGCCCGCGAGGTCTTCGTAGCCACCGTCTCGCAAATGTGCGAGATGTCGTCCCGAGCTACAGCCGAGTTCGAGCACACTCGCGTCGCTATCCAGGGTCCGATCGAGAATGCTACGAACCGACTCACTCGTTTCGTCGGGTCCGTAGTACGCGTAGTAGCCCGGCGAGTACTCACCGGAGCGTTCCGCCCACTGGCGACGGACATCCTCAGATTTCACACCGGAGATGGCCACCGCGTACGGAAAGGTTCGTCGCCGTGCGTGTGAGCAAAACATCGGTGTCTCGCGCGAACGTATCGTCTCTCTTCAGACGCTTTGGCCGTGCGCCAGCCACGTCTGTCGACTCGCTGGCGACGTGCTCGACAGCGAGTAGACCCCGGGTGGAACCGTAATCAGGCGTCCTCGGAGGTGTTGTCCGTGCCAGTGGTGTTGCCACCGTCAGTCGTATTCCCGTCGGTGGTGTTGCCGCCATCGGTCGTGTTCTCACCGTCGGTCATATTTCCGCCGTCCGTGGTAGTGTTCCCGCCGTCAGTCGTGTTTTCACCGTCACCGTCGGTGGTGTTCCCGTCAGTACCGTCGTCGGTACCGGTGCCGTCGTCTGTTTCGCCATCCGTTCCCGTTCCGTCGTCCGTATCCGCGCCGTCGTCCGTCCCGGTGCCATCGTCCGTTCCATCGTCGGTGCCGGTGTCCGTCCCGTCGTCCGTCATTCCCCCATCGCCGGTGTCGGTGCCTTCGTCGTCCGTTTCGTTTCCATCGCCACCGCCACCGCATCCCGCCAGCCCGACCGTGATCGCACTCGCGAGGAGTGCCCCGAAGCGCCTCCGCGACGTATTGGATCGTGACATGCGTGTCCTTCTGGTGGGTCTTCGGCCCTTTGTTATGAAGCGCGTCAGCCCAGTATCCCGATCGTAGCGACAAGGACGACCTGGTACAGCGGAGACATCGGCGTGGGCACGTCTGACCGAGAGCGTATCACTCGAGACACCCCAATCGCCTGCCATCGGCCCGTAACGCTGGAGTACGTCCTATCGGTCTGACTACTGAGAAGAGTAAGTCCTGCGGCAGTGAATTGTTCGAGGCGCTAGACGGCGACCCACGCCAGGTAGACCAACGTGGCACCGATTCCGGTGCTGACGACGGCGTGGATGCGGAGTCGGTCCAACAGGGCGTGGTCGTCATCGTGCTGGTGGGCGACGTGGTCGTGAATCTCACTTCCCGTCTCACAGCGTGGTAGGAAATCCATCGCGACGTGGAGGAAGGTTCCGGCAGCGAACCCGAAGACGACTGCCTGGACGTTTCCGTCGGTCGGCCCACCGATCATGCTCACAGCGAGCGCTGCAAGGCCGACGCCAGCTGCCGGGAGCAAGATTGGAGCGACCGATCGGTCGGATCGAACCAGCCGACGAGCTGCGGCGTAGCCGGCAGGCCCCTTGTGCGAGACGATAGCGAGCCCGAGCAGTGGGCCGAGATCGGGCATCGCTGCGTAGACGACGCCGATGATGATGCCAGCAGACAGCGCGTGCGCAGTGAGCTCAGCGACCGTTCGGTCCATCGGAAGTTCGAGGTGGGTGAGCCTGTGGCCGATGGTGTGCCCAGCGAAGCCGACGAGCAGGCCGATCGCGACCCCGAGACCACCGTATCTGGGATCGGCGTTCGTCGCCTGCGGGATCAAGAATAGCGCGGCGCTGGTCACCATCGCACCGGCGGCGAGTCCGTACCCCCACACCATCCCGCGCGGGTGTTCGTTCCTGGCGCGCATGCCGAGTACCGCACCGCCGGCCATCGCTCCGAACGCTACCCAGCTAATGACGAGGAGTTTCGGTGCGGGCGCGATCGTACTCACGGCTGCAGAGAGCGCAACCAGTGCGACGACGGCAGCAACCCCGAGATACGTCTCCGACGAAATTTCGTCCCGGGAGAGGGTGACGTTCATCGTGTTATTAACCACTGGCCTGGATTTAATATGCCTATCGATGCAGTGCGCTCGGCGTTCCTACTGCAGTCCTATCAGCAGCTACGAGGCCGGAGAGACAGATCCGCACGTCGCCGCAGAACAGTTACTGAATGTGGCCTTCGTCCCGGAGCTGGTCGGCGTCCTGCTCGGAGTAGCGCCACTCGATGTTCGCCTTCTCGTCCTGCCAGTCCCAGGGCTCGACGAGGACGACGTCGCCCTCGCTGATCCAGGTTCGATATTTCATTCGGCCAGGGATTCGACCCATCCGGTCCTCTCCGTCGGCGCACTGCACGCGAACGTGATTTCCGCCGTTGTGCTCTGTGACTACCGCGAAGACCTCGTCGTCGGACGGCATCCGAAGATTCCGTCGCTCTTGTTCCTCGCTCATGCACGGTAGTAAGACCTGCAACCGTTTAAAGTGCCGCGGAAGTCGCGGTACCATCCCACACGGATCGCAGCGGTGAGAAGCAGGAAGCGGGACTGCAATTGCGAACGGATGGCGGTGAGCGAAGCGCTACGACCGACTGAAAATCCGAATGGCTGGGGCGAGTGAGTGTGAAAAGATGACATCGACTCGTCGCAGTGGAGCGTCGGTGAGATACTCGAGAAGGTTCAGCTAGTCGAGAGACGGCGTTTCGTCGGCAGCCGGCGTCGGCTCGTCCGTTCCGCCGTGGCGATAGAGCGGGGCGGTTCCGAGCGCAGACCGATCGCCCTCGTAGCGACCGTACGTCTCGAGGAGGGATTTGAGCGCCGGACAGTGCTGGCCGAGCAGGCAGCTCTCGCCCCACTCGGGCCAGTAGTGGTCAACCGGACGACGGACGTCGATCGGGCCCCACGGTTCTGGCCGGTACTCGTAGTGGCTGTACACCTCGATACAGTCTGGCCGCTCCCAGAGGTGGACGTGCCACTGTTTGGATCGGTCCTGTGGATCGAGTCGACGGTACGAACCGTCGTCGGGAATTCGAAGTTCGGGGTGGAGTTTCTTCGCAGAGATCGGATTGTAGGAGTACGACCGAGCCTCGAGGATCGATCTAACCTCGGCGAGGCTCACGTCCAGCGAGCCGACGAACTCGGATGGCTTCAGCGTGAAGACGCCGTAACACCGACCGGGAAGGATCGAATCCGCAACGCCACCCACGGCGTGACGGAGACGGTGTTGCAGCTGTATCATAGTCGACTACTTATCTACCTGCCTCTTGAATCGTGGTGGTTTCGGGTTACGAAATCGGCAGACGACGGCCACATGTGCGAACATATCTCGAACGTAGGGATCCATCCGAAACCGGAGCTATCTATGGGTGCAGTTTCGGACGTGGTGGCGTCAGCCGAGAGCGGTCTCGAACGTCGTGACAGCACCAGAGACCACGGAGTGTGAGTGAAGCTACCGCTCACGGCTTTACTGTGCCGGAGACGGCCCCAGACACCTAGACTCCTTCGACTGTACTCCGAAACGCCCGAACGTCCTCGAGTGCCGCGTCGACGGCCTCCTCGACCGAGGAGGGTCCATCGTCTTTCAGATTACCAAGCTTGGTCTCTACCCGCGCGAGCGTTCCGTGATCAACCGAGTAGTCTCGCTCGGCGAGGTCGTGGAGTCGATCAGCCTGGTCTTCGATCCGTGCGGCGAGTTCCTCGGGTGCCTCCGCTGTGACGTCGCGCAGACGATCGCTGGCGGACTGCAGCTGCTCTCGTGTCATATTCTTCGCTTCTCATTGCCGGTACAAAACTCTTGACAAGATGCTCGGACTCACGTCACCCGTGGTAGCAGACGGTTTCTGGAACTGTGGTAGAAAGGGTAGTCATCCTCACGAACCTCGAGTAGCTTCCCTCGAGCGTGCGCTCGGCCGTCGAACGTGGTGCTCCGTGGATGGTGGGATCACGGCCGGGACGATACGATCGTCACGAACGGAACGCTTAGGCGACAGCCACGACCACGCATTTGCATGTCCACGAGCGATTGGGACGACTGGCTCGTTCGCGAAATCGAAGCGGCGGATCCGAATGGACTCGCCACCTGGTATCTCGGCTGCAACGGGTTCGTCGTGAAAGCAGGCGACGGAACGACGATCTGGATCGATCCGTACGTCGGCCTGGGGGATCCGCCACGAACTGTACGGATGATCCCGATTCCGTTCGATCCAGCGGACGTCGAGGAAGCAGACGCGATCCTGGCGACCCACGAACACACAGACCACGTTCACGGCCCGAGCCAGGCGCCAATCCTCGAACGTACCGACGCGGAGTTCTACGCACCCGACGATAGTCTCGCGGTCGCTCGCGAGGACGAACAGTGGCAGACCGAGTTCGATATCGATGACGAGCAGTTTCAGGAAGTCACAGAGGGCGATCAATTCGAGGTCGGTTCGGTCTCTATCACGGTCGAACACGCCAACGACGCTGACGCGACCCATCCCGTGTCTTACGTCTTCGAGTACGACGGAAGGACGCTCTTCCACGGCGGCGACACGAAACCCTCCGACGAGTTCGCTGCCATGGGCGAGGAGTACGACGTCGATCTGGGAATTCTGGCGTTCGGCTCAATCGGCAACATCGACGACAAGGAGACAGGAGAGCCAGAGCGAACCAAGTGGTACAACACCGAGAACGAGATCGTGGACGCAGCCAGCGACCTCCAGTTCGATCGGCTGCTCCCGAGCCACTGGGACATGTGGCGCGGGCTCACTGCCGATCCGACCGCACTCCACCATCACGTGAACAGCTTCTCCCATCCTCGCGATCTCGAGATCGTGCAGATCGGCGATCGCGTCGACGTGTAGGTCGTTTACCGGATTGCTCGGGGCGCACGTTGCCGCAGTTCGGGCAGTTCGGTTCTACTTGTTGCGTTCCGCTGGCACCGGGGCGGTCTCCGGGCACTGTTCGTGATTGCGCACGTCGCACGTCCGCTGCACTCTCGCAGCCATCCTCACCGCCAGACCGTCGTGCTCTCTTCTCGTTGGAATTCTTCGCCCCTGGAGATCTACACCGATCCAGCCAGGAACGGATCGCTCCTGCGACCTGTCGATAGCGATCCAACACTCTGTCGTCCTCGAGTGGAGCCCCACTGTGTGGAACTGCGATCGCTCGATCGATCGCCAGCGTCGTGCGGACCGCTGTGGGGACGTCGTCGGCTCGTGTGACGATCGCGCCGAGGACTGGAACGCCGAGGGTCCGGGCCATTCGGACCGTCTTCTCTGCGTCCTCCGTACTCTCTCGTCGATTGGTCGTGACGACGATCGCGGCGTCGGCTTCGCGAAGTGGCGCTGTCGCTGCTGGCCCTGCGCCTGCGGGACAGTCGAGGAGAGCGATGCCATCCTCCGGCTGGATCGCGTCGAGCGCTGTGGGGACGGCGAGGTCTTCGAGCGCGCGTGGGGCGGGCACGATCTCCACGCCGGTGGCGTCCCGCTGGATCGGTTCGTCGGGTGCCTGTTCGGAAGCCCCGTCGGCCGTCTCGATCAGATCGGTCAGTGACGGATCACGATCGACGTCGGCCATACGGTGGAGGTTGGGCATTCCGGCGTCGAGGTCGACCGCTCGGACGTGGACTCCGCCGGCACCGAGCGCCCGGGCCGTCGCCAGCGTGGTCGTCGTCTTTCCACAACCGCCCTTACCGCCAGCGATCGCGATCATAGCGGCTCTGGCCGCGGGCTGGTATTTGAAGGTGTGGCCGTCCCGATCGCCGCTGCCACCCACTCACTGCTGGAGCGTGTGACCACCGGACACCGGCGGCGTTTTGAACCCACCGGGAGAATGCGATCACAATGGACGAGGATCTTCGCGATCGGGTGCGTGCGGCCGCAGAGACGCACGCCCTGATCAACGCGGTCAAGCACGAGAGCGATCCGGCCGTCGGCCCGATCATGGGGCCGATGATGGGCGATCACCCCGAGTTTCGGGAGCACGGCGACGAGGTTCCTGGCGTCGTCGGGCAGGTCGTCTCCGAGATCGGCGAGCTGAGTCACGAGGAACGCCGCGACCGACTGGCCGAACTCGATCCCGACGCTCTCGCAGAGATCGAGGCCGAAGACGAGGGCGAGGAGCACGCGCTTCCAGACCTGCCGAACACCGAAGAGTACGACCAGATTCGGATGCGTGCCGCACCGAACCCCAACGGCCCCTGGCATATCGGGCACGCTCGCATGCCGGCGGTCATCGGCGAGTACGCCGAACGCTACGACGGCTGGTTCTGCGTGCGCTTCGACGACACCGACCCAGAGACGAAGCGGCCCGATCTCGACGCGTACGACGCGATCCTCGAGGACGTCGAGTATCTCGGGTTCGAACCCGACGCCGTCTACCGCGCCTCCGACCGGATGGAGACCTACTACGGCTACGCCCGGGAGCTGATCGAAGCCGGCGGTGCCTACACCTGCTCGTGTTCGGGCGAGACGTTCAGCGAGCTGAAAAACGACGGCGAGGCCTGTCCGCACCGCGAGCAGGACGCCGAGGACACACTCGCTGATTTCGAGCAGATGGTCGACGGCGAGTACGAGTCCGGCGAGAAGGTGCTTCGCGTGCGAACCGACATCGAACACAAGAACCCGGCCCTCCGTGATTTCGTTGCCTTCCGGATGGTGGACACGCCCCACCCCCGAGAGTCCGCTGCGCACTACCGGTGCTGGCCGATGCTCGATTTCCAGTCCGGCATCGACGATCACGAGTTGGGGATCACGCACGTCATCCGCGGCATCGACCTCCAGGACTCCGCCAAGCGCCAGGGGTTCGTCTACGACTACTTCGATTGGGAGTACCCCGAGGTCGTCCACTGGGGACACGTTCAGGTCGACGCGTACGAGGTTCCGATGAGCACGTCCTCGATCAAGGAGCTCATCGACGACGGCGAACTCGACGGCTGGGACGACCCGCGCGCGCCGACGCTCAAAAGCTTGCGGCGCCGCGGAATTCGCGGCGAGGCGATCGTCGAGGCGATGGCCGGCCTCGGCACCTCGACGTCGAACGTCGACCTCGCGATGAGCACCATCTACGCGAACAACCGGGAGATCATCGACGACGACTCGGATCGCTACTTCTTCGTTCGCGACGGCCTGGAAGTCCCGCTCACCGGCGGTCCCGACGAGGCGAACCCGCCGCTTCACCCCGATCACGCGGACCGCGGCGAGCGGTCGATCCCTGTCGGCGAGACGGTGCTCGTCGAAGCAAACGATCTACCCGGCCACGGCGAGCGCGTCTGGCTCAAAGGGTTGGGCTGCGTCGAGAACATCCGCGACGCCTTCCAGTTTACCGGCGACGACATCGAGGTCGTGAAATCCGGTGCAGTCGACGTGATTCACTGGGTCCCCGGCAAGGAATCCGTCCCGTGCCGGATACGGACTCCCGACGGCGACGAGCAGGGACGAGCCGAGCCCGGCGTGGGCGAGCTCGACGCCGACGAGGTCGTCCAGTTCGAACGGGTCGGGTTCGCGCGAATCGACCGCCAGGACGACGCGGAGACTGTGACGTACTTCGCGCACGACTGATTCATCTACGAGTAGATCACTGCACTGGCCATCTACACGAACTGATCGGATATATTACAAAAACTCGGTTCGGCGAACCCTTTTGCTACAGTCGCCACAACGTAGCCGTATGAGTCAGCACGACGCCATCGAATCCGAGGAATCGATCCTCGAGTGCGTCGACTGCGTCGATCCTGCCGAGGCCTTCTCCGTCATCGGTAACGAGACCCGGTTGTCGATCCTCGAGACCCTCTGGCAACTGGAGGAGTCGCCGGTGAGCTTCTCCGAACTCCGTCGCGAGGTCGGTATGCGCGACAGCGCGCAGTTCAACTATCATCTCGGCGAACTGACCGATCACTTCGTCCGCAAGGCCGACGATGGGTACGAGCTCAAGCACGCCGGCGAGAAGGTCGTCACGGCCGTCGTCGCCGGATCGATCACGGAGAAGCCAGACATCGAGCCGTTCCCCGTCGAGGGAGAGTGCTTCGCCTGTGACGCCGGGCTCCAGGCCGTTTACGAGGGCGAACGCCTCGCGATCGAGTGCGTCGAGTGTGGGCACCAGCACGGCAACTATGACTTCCCGCCGGGCGGGCTGACCGACCGCACGCCGGCGGAGATCGCGGAGGCGTTCGACCAGCGCGTTCGCCACCTCCACTGTCTCGCTGCCGACGGCGTGTGTCCTGAGTGTAGCGGGCGGATCGAACACAGCATCGAGGATGAAGGGGACTGCTGTCTGGGCGTTCCAGTTCGGGTCGAACACGAGTGCCAGCAGTGTGGCCACGAGCTATGCTCTGCGCCGGGGTTGCGACTCCTCGATCACTCCGCCGTCGTCAGCTTTCATCGCGAACACGGGATCCACCTCGACGAAGAGCCGTACTGGACCCTTCCCTGGTGCGTCGGAGGGGGATATACGGAACTCGTCGACAGGGATCCTGTTCGAATCGAGCTCCGGGCATCGATCGACGGCGAGGAACTTCTTGTGACGGTCGATGGTAATCTCGACGTCGTCGAGACCGCCATCACGACGCAAGGCTGACCGTCGAGGAGTGGATTCTTGGAGGAGGAAGAGCGGTCGATTCCGAAAGGTGTGGCTCGCTCAGATGGAGGTACCCAGCGCCGCCGCGATACCATTTGTCCATCCAAAACCATACTGGAGACGGTACTCCCCGCTATCGTCGGCCGTCGTCACCGATTCTACGTCGTATTTCTCGGCCATCCGCCCGGTCTCCTCGAACGCCGACCGGTTCAGCGTCACCCATCTCTCCGCGATTTCGTCGGCGAGATCGTCGTGACCGTATCGCCGCAACCCGGTGACCGCCATCCACTGTAGCGGTGCCCAGCCATTAGGGGCATCCCACTGCTCGTCGGACGTTTCGAGCGTCGTAATGAGGCCGCCGGGGTGGAGGAACTCCGCTTCCAGCCGCTTCGCGACTGCGTCGGCGCGTCGCTGCTCTGCAGCTCCGGTAAACAGCGGCGCCACGCCAGCGAGTGTCACGCGGTCGGCTGCTCTGGCGTCAGTCCAGCAGTAGTCGACGTAGAAGGACGCGTCGTCGTCCCAGCAGTACTCCTCGATCAGCTCGCGTCGTCGAGTTGCTGCCGCGGCGTAGCGCTCGGCGGCGTCGTCCTCCCCGATCAGGGGAAGCCACTCCGAGAGGGCCGATTCGACGCCGAAGAGCACCGAATTGAGGTCGACTGGGAGCATATCTGTCGTACGGATCGACGCGAGATCCGCGGGGTTGGCAAGCCACCGCGTGCTGAAGTCCCATCCGGACTCGGCGGCCGCCCGGAGGTCACGAAACAGCCCGGGTCGATCGTCCGTCGGAACCTCTGAAGCGAGCGTTCGATCTTGCCAGTAGGATTCCGGTCGGGGACGCGCTCTGTCGTCCCAGTACCGATTGCCGACGGTGTCGTCTGGTAGTGCGACCACGCGCCGGTGGCTTCGGTCGCTTTGCGCACCGGACGCGTCGATCCGGTCAGCCCCGTCCATCCAGAACTCGTGCTCTGTCCGGAGCGCGTCGACGTAGGGTTCCACGGCCCCCGGACCACGCTCGCGCTCGAGGATCCGGAGCATCCGATAGAACAGGGGCACCTGTGAGCGACTGTCGTAGTAGACGCGATTTCCGAGCGGAACGAACTCGAAGCGCTCCAGGAGCGAGGCGACGTTGTCGATCATCCCCTCGACGAGTTCGAGCCTATCACACGCGCCGAGCCCTTCCGCGGTAAAGTAGCTGTCCCAGTAGTACATCTCACGGAAGCGCCCGCCCGGGACGACGTGAGGATTCGGCAGTGGAATCAGAGTAGTTCCGGCGGTCGGGTCGATTTCGAAGGACCGCGTCAGTGGATCCCAGAGTGCCTCGATGTGTTCGTCCATCGTCCGGGAGGGGTCGAGTTGGGGATTCGCTGCCACCGGCTCCGGGAGCCGGAAATGCTCGTCGACGAACGATTCGAGATCGAAGGTTGCTCCGTCACTAACGGCGAGATACCGCTCGAGTAGGAGATCGACCGGCACGCGAGGCTCCGCGTCGACGAACTGTTTTGGGTCGTCGAACAGCTCGGCGTGCTGGACTGCACGGAACAGTTCCCCGGATACCTGCGGGTAGCTGCTGTAGTCGAATCCGCGGGAGGTCATCGCTTCCAATTTATCCCAGTATTCATAAATAATTGTTGGGTTATCCCGACAAATCGATGGGGAGAAGCGATCTAACCTGCGTCTTACAAGTCCCTTAGGAATGATTAATTATAAGTGCCGTAAACGAATAATGTTGGGGTACGCCGATGACCCGCATCTCCATGCGGTCGGTCAGCAAGTACTTCGATGGGGGTGAGACAGTCGCCAACTACAAGCTCGATCTCGAGGTCGACGACGGCACGAAACGTGCACTCGAACTGGTCGACGTCGTCGACGAATTTTTCTCGACACGTGCTGCGGATGGCGAGCACGCAGGAGCGGGATCTCTGTTTTTCGTCTCCATCGGTATCGAGGAGCCCCATCGACCGTTCCGTCGAGAGTACCTTCCAGAGGACGTCTACGAGGACTCCGATCCCGACGCGACCGATACTGCCGATTTTCCCTACCTCCCGGACGCTCCGGGCGTTCGAGAAGACGTCGCAGATCTTCACTCGCTGATTTCAGGGACGCTCGACCCCGCAGTCGGCGAATATCGCTCCGCTCTCGAGGACGCCGGGCTCGCCGACGAAACGCTGTTCGTCTTCACCACCGACCACGGGCTCGCGATGCCGCGTGCGAAAGGTACGTGCTATGACGCAGGTCTGGAGACTGCTCTGATGCTCTATCAGCCGGGCGTCGTCGACGGTGGAGCGGCCCGGGAGGAGCTCGTCAGCAACGTGGATTTCACGCCGACGTTGCTGGACCTCCTCGACGTCGAGCCGCCGACTGACGTTGCGGGGAAATCCTTCGCACCAGCGCTTCGCGAGACTGGCGAACATACCTACGAGTCCCGAGATCGCATTTTCGGCGAAATGACCTGGCACGATCGCTACAATCCGATTCGTGCGATCCGCACGGAGCGCTACAAGTACGTCCGAAACTTCTCACTACTCCCTCGCGTGTTCGTTCCGATGGACGTCGCTCCGACGCCCGCTGGCCGGGCGGTTCAGGAGGAGTTCTACGTGGAACACAGGCCCGTCGAGGAGCTCTATGATCTGGAAGCCGATCCTCACGAGCTGGAGAACCTCGCATCGGATCGGAAACCGTTCGAGACGGCGGACGAAGCCGGCGACGCGGACCCAGAGTACGCCGATGTAGTCGATCGGCTTCGCAAGGAACTCTTCGAGTGGATGACGAACTCGGACGATCCCCTGCTCGATGGTCCCGTTCCGTATCCCTCGATGGAGTAACTGACTCGTTCTACCTGCTTGTTTCCGGACGCAGAAATTTTCCACAGGCTGCGTTTCTTCGTCGTCGCTCCTCGTACCCGCCGTACTACCATTCTCTTTGCCTCTCGTCCCTCACCACCCCGCTGCCGGACGCGAATATTCGCCAAACTCGATACTTTTTACCTACTGGAGTGGTCAACTCGTGTCAATGGATACCGAGGAACTGTCGGAGGTCCTCCAGGCAGCGGACCTCTCGTTCTACCAGGCTGACGCGTACGTTACACTCCTCGAACTGGGAACTGCCTCTGCGACCGACGTTGCGCGGTCGAGCGAGGTGCCCGACGCGCGAATCTACGACGTGCTCCGGGATCTGGACGAACTCGGCTACGTCGAGCTCTACGAACAGGACACGTTCCAGGCCCGCGCGACGGATCCGGAAACCGTCGTCTCGAACCTCACACAGCGCGCCAACCGCTTCGAGAGCGCGGCAGAGGAGATCACCGATCGCTACGAGCAGCCGACGCTCGACAGCCATACAGTCAGTATCGTGAAGCGATTCGATACCGTGCTCGAAGCGGCACGGATGTTCGTCGCGGACGCCGATACGCAGATCCACGCGACGCTGACGCCAGACCAGTTCGAGGAGCTGCGAGACGACCTCGCCGAGGCAAAAGGGCGTGGGGTCACGGTCAACGTCACGCTCCTCTACCGTGGTGACGATCAGGAACTCGATGCGCCTGACTTCCAGGGCGTCTGTACGGAAGTCCACCGACGCCCGCGCCCCTCCCCGTTCATCGTCACCTCCGATCTCCAGCGAACTGCGTTCGCGTCCAATCCTGCGGCCATCGAGGATTACGGCATGATTCTCGAGAACCGGTCGTTCACGTACGTGTTCTTCTGGCACTTCCTCATCTTCATGTGGCTTCCGTGGCCGGTCACGTTCTCCGATGAGCCGGGCGGAACCCCCACGCGGTACGCCGACGTCCGACAGTTTCTGCTGGAGTACATCCAGCCGATTCGCGAAGGCGCACGCGTCAGCGTCGAGATCGAGGGCCGCGATACCGAAAACGATCAGGACGTGACGATCTCCGGTGTCGTGGTCGACACCGAGTACGTCTCCGAAGCCGCAGCGGCTCTCGATTCGGAACTACTCGAACTCGCCGGGACGGCGACGATCGTCGTCGACGACGGCACCGAGCGCCACACTGTCGGGGGCTGGAGCGCGACCTTCGAGGACGTCGAAGCAAAGCAGATCACCGTGACCGGTCTCGAGGCCGCCGACGGGTCCGAATCCGAGTAACCGCTCGTTTGGTCGATTCGCGCGGTTCCGTTCGCTCGTGCTTCGTATTGCATTGTGCGAGTACTGCCAGTGGATGCACGTGATCTCAACGACCAGATCGAATGTAGCCGTCGTAGACTGGTAACGAGGTGGATGCGTACCCTAGTCGAAGCTGCTCCTACCTGTTCCAGGACGTAACTACACTGAAGGGGGAATCTCCTGTCGCGCTGTCACATGGTGGGGACTCCGTCCGAGCAAGAGCCAAAACTGCTAGAGCAGACCCGAATGCTCGTTGCCGTCGGTTTCTTGCTCCTATTCTTCGGCATTGCCACGTTCACGATTATCGGTGGAGACCTCGGTACCGGGCCGCTCGCCGACGACGCTGGACCGTCCGGAGTCGAGGCGCCGCCATCCGGGACGAACGACACAGTCACTGGTGACGATCCGGACTCCTCGGGGAACCCTGTCGGTGATGGAATGTCCAGCGAGGTGAACGACGGAGCCACGGATGAAGATGACGGAGGGGCTGGAGAGGACGATGGGGATCCTGGTGTGGAGGATGCCAACCCTGCGAACGAATCTGCCAATGCGACGGTGAACGAGACTGCGCAGGACCAGAGTAACACGGACGACACGGAGGATGACGGTCAGGCTCAGGACGCCGGCGAGCAGGATAGCGGTTCCGCCGAAGACGGTGACGGCGCAGACGGAACCAGCTCACAGGACGCAGACACGACATCGGGTGGGGACGACGATAACGAAGACGACAGCGAACAGGATGCGGATACGAACCCACAGACGGACTCTGAAACGAACCCGAAGCCGAATCCTGAGACGAGCGACGACAACTCTGCGACGCAGGGCGACTCCGCTGACGGTGATTCCACCGATGACAGTGGTGGCGCGAACGACGACGCCGACGAATCAGGTGATGATGCAACGGATGGGGATTCCTCGGAGGGACCCAACGACGCACAGCACTCGGATTCGAACGACCAAGAACACGATGAGACCACCGACGGAGTCAATGAAAGCGAGCAATCAGAGTCTGGCGACGAATCCGAAGATTCCGGTGAGTCAGGGGAGTCCGAAAACGCAGAGGACGCAGGAGATTCTGACTCCTCAGGGGAATCCGGCGATGCGCAGGAGACCGAGGGTTCGAACGAGACCGACGAATCCTCGAACTCCAGACGGTCCATCAGCGAGTGTCGGTTGATCACCGAACCGGGCACCTACGAACTCACGCAGGACATCCAGGGAGCCTCGGGGGTTCCGGTGGAGCTCGGTAACGGGCTGGAGCGGTCCGTCTGTATCGGGATTCAGAGCGCTGGCGTCACGGTCGACGGGAACGGACACGTCGTCAGCGGGGTCGGCGCCTCATTGAGCGTCGGCGTGCACGTCTACGATCCGGCCGGTTCCAGCGTCGATGCCGTTACCGTTCGCAATCTGCAGGTCGAGGGGTGGAGTAACGGCATTCAGGTCGGCGTCGATTCCTGGGCCGTCAACCCGGCTGGCCCCGCGTCGGCGCGTTTCGAGAACGTCGCTTCGGCCAGAAACGGCAATCACGGGTTCTTCATCACGGGCGCAGGCACGCAGCTCGTGTCGGTCTCGGCGACCGACAACGACGGTAGCGGGATCGGTATCCTCGATGGGAGAGCACTCTCTGTAGCGGGTGCGGACGTTTCCGGGAACGCCGAAGACGGCCTGGCGCTGTTCGAAGGGGTGTTCGACAGCGACTTCGATAGTGTGATGTCGCAAAACAACGGGGAAGCCGGCGTTTCTGGAGGCATCGGCGTTGCCGGCAACCGGTTCACCGATCTTTCCGTCGACGGGAACGGTGAGCCCTTCGACGGGTTCGACGGAACCGAGAACTCGTTCGAAGATCCGAGCCGCTTCGACAATACGAACGCCGATTCGGAGGGTGCTGAAGACGGCCAGAGCGGAACAGAGAACGACTCTGAATCGGGCGACGATGCGAACGACACCGAGGATGAAGCAACTAACGAGGGTGACGACGGAACGGAGTCGGACGGAAACGGAACTGCGGAAGCCGAGAACGAGAGCGTTGACGACAAGGACGCGAATGCAACGGGCAGAGAGGACGCCACTGACAACGAGAATACTACCGAGGAAGGCGCTGCTACCAGCGACGAGGATGACACCAATCAGTCGACGGGTGACGACGATACTGGCATCGAGCCTCCGAACGGGACCGAATCCACCAACTCGTTAGACACGAACTCGACCGCGGATGGTGAGGAACCATCCAAAGACGGGGGGTCGGCATCCGAAGACGCGGACGACACCCCCGGTGAGGACGACGATAGCGACGCTTTCGAAGACGCGGAGAGTGAAGAAGAGGAGGAAGAGGAAGAAGAGGAGGAACAGGAAGAAGAGGAGGAACAGGAAGAAGGCGACGACGATTCTGAAGACAGAACAGAAGACGGTAACCACGGAGACGGTGGCGATGTCAACGAATCTGAAGCAGTAGACGCTGGGGCAAGTGACCCGCTACCGTCCCTGTCTGTTACTCTGTTTCGGTAATCGAATTAGAGCGGGCTCTACTCGTTCGCGTCGACGTATCGCTTTGCGAAGAGGATCCCACCAAACAAACCCAGAAGTGCGCCAGCACCAACGTACATCGAGAACTCTTGGGTGGCGACCAGTGTCAGTGTCGTGCCCAGAAACGCACCTTCAGACGCTGCTAACAGGTACGCTGCAGCGGCACCGTCCGTTGAAACGTGGGACGGAGTCACGGCTATTTCTGCTCTGATTTCCGAAGTAATAAAGGCTGATGCACTCCGGTCTGGTAACTGGGCCAGTTACTGGGGTCCGCTGTATTGGTAGCGTTTCCAATGGTGGCCTCTGAGATTTTCAGATAGATTGAAGATGAAAATGGGTTCGGGCGGATTTGAACCACCGATTTCGGCCTTGTAAGGGCCGCGTCATAACCAACTAGACCACGAACCCGCCGCTGGAAAATCACCGAGCCGCGCAGATAACCCTTTCTGTCCCGGGCACGAACCCGTCGCCGTGCAGCGACGGTACGTGCTGACGCTGGTCGTCGGACTGCTTCTCGCGGTCCTCCTCATAGCAGCTGGTGCAGCACTTTACGAGCCAAGCGATCCGGAAGGGTCCGCCGTCATTTACGATGGAGACAAGCGCGTCGCTACTGTTGATCTCGAGATAGCTGATGACCAAGACGAACGATGGGAGGGGCTGAGCACCCACGATTCGCTGGCCGACGACGAAGGAATGCTGTTCGTCTACGACGAGCCGGGGAACCACACCTTCGTCATGCGGCAGATGGACTTCGGGATCGACATCATCTACGTCGACGCCAACGGTTGCATCACGTCGGTCAATCCGGCCCCGGAGCCGGGACCAAACGAGACGGGTTCGAACCAGGAGTATCCCGGCTACGGACAGTACGTCATCGAGGTGCCGATCGGTCTGGCGTCCGAGAACGGAATCGCCGCTGGTGATCCGGTTCGAATCGAGTACGGCGGCACTACCGTAGACGGGGCGGAAGAGACCTGTTTCGAATCGTAGGCCTAAAACGCCTCGGCTGCCCAGAATGTGCAAATGAGTGCCGGTGACGTAGCCGTCGACGACGATCCGTTCGAGGAGCAACGAGAACGGGTCGAAAATCCGATGAAGCGTCTCTTTCGGGTGTATGGAGTTCCGAATCTCCGCTATCTCATCACAGGTATCGTTTCCTCGATCGGCGCTCGACTGCTCGACCTCGTTCCGCCAATTTTGCTCGGTTTCGCCGTCGACGCGATCTTCAGCCAGGAGAAGTCCTACGCTGCGATCTGGCTCGTTCCCGACGGCTGGATTCCGGCGAGCCAGGAGGGTCAGGTCTGGTTCACCGTCGGGCTGATCGCCGCGACGTTCTCTGTTGGAGCGATCTTCCACTGGACGCGGAACTGGGGATTCAACGCGTTCTCACAGAACATCCAACACGCGATACGGACGGATACCTACGACGCGATGCAGGGGCTGGACATGGACTTCTTCGCCGACAAGCAGACCGGCGAACTCCTCTCGATCCTCTCCAACGACGTCAATCGCCTCGAGCGGTTCCTCAACGACGGCCTGAACTCGCTGTTCCGCCTCTCGGTGATGGTGCTCGGGATCGCCGGCGTGCTCTTTTACTACAACTGGCAGCTCGCGCTCGTGGCACTCCTGCCGGTTCCGCTCATCGCCGGCTTCACCTACGTCTTCATCCAGATCATCCAGCCAAAGTACGCAGAGGTCCGTTCGACGGTCGGCAACGTTAACTCCCGTCTCGAGAACAACCTCGGCGGCATCTCCGTGATCAAGGCCTCCACGACCGAATCCTACGAATCGGATCGCGTCGACGACGTCTCGCAGGATTACTTCGACGCGAACTGGGATGCGATCGACACGCGAATCAAGTTCTTCCCGGGTCTTCGCGTGCTCGCCGGCTTCGGCTTCGTCGTGACCTTCCTCGTCGGCGGTCTCTGGGTCGTCTCCGAGCCTGGGCAGGGTCCGTGGTTCTTCACGGAGCCGATCTCGACCGGTGAGTTCGTCACGTTCATCCTACTGACCCAGCGGTTCATCTGGCCGATGGCGCAGTTCGGGCAGATCATCAATATGTACCAGCGAGCGCGCGCATCCAGTGCTCGCGTCTTCGGGCTGATGGACGAACGCGGACGGGTCGAGGAGTCGCTCGACGCCAAGGAACTCGAGGTGACCGAGGGTTCCGTCGAGTACGAGAACGTGAGCTTCAGCTACGACGATCCCGCGACGCTCGATGACGACGAATCGGTCGAGCTGATTCTCGACTCGGTCGATTTCGACGTTGACGGTGGTGAGACGGTCGCACTCGTTGGGCCCACGGGCGCGGGCAAGTCGACCGTCCTAAAGCTCCTCCTTCGCCTCTACGACGTCGACGACGGGTCCGTCCAGATCGACGGCACCGACGTGCGCGACGTGACACTTCCGAGCCTCCGCCGACAGCTTGCCTACGTACAGCAGGACACCTACCTGTTCTACGGCAGCGTCGAGGACAACATCCGCTACGGTAGTTTCGACGCCTCTCGCGAGGACGTCGTGGACGCAGCGAAAGCCGCGGAGGCTCACGACTTCATCACCAACCTCCCCGAGGGCTACGACACGGAGGTCGGCGAACGTGGCGTCAAACTCTCCGGTGGGCAGCGCCAGCGTATCGCGATCGCTCGTGCTGTCCTCAAGGATCCGAAGATCCTGGTCCTCGACGAGGCGACCAGCGACGTCGACACCGAGACGGAGATGCTGATCCAGCGATCCCTCGACGATCTCACGGAGGACCGCACCACGTTCGCGATCGCACACCGGCTCTCGACCATCAAAGACGCAGACCAGATCCTCGTCTTCGAGGACGGCGGCATCGTCGAGCGTGGCTCGCACGAAGACCTGCTCGCACGCGACGGTCTCTACGCGCATCTCTGGGCTGTACAGGCTGGTGAGATAGACGAGCTCCCCGATTCCTTCGTCGAGCGAGCGGCCGAGCGGAGAGCGAAGACGGACGTGGAGACTGACGACGATTGATCGGTCGCGACGAGTTTCTATCCCTAGCGCATCGTCACGTCCTCCTGCGGATCGTGACAGTCTCCAGTAGGTGACTCCCTTTCGCCTGGCGCTTGGATCAACCGCTTCACCGTTACGGCTGTTCTGTCCGATCAGTGGTTCGAACGAAGCAGGTATCGAAGCCGCTCAGTTGTTCGTGACACTCGGTCTCCCGAGCCGCTCAGTTATTCGCGTTGTCCAGTTGTCCAAGCCGATCGATTTGTACGGGCTGCCCAACTGGCAAGACGATCAGTGCCGCTCGGTCGGTCCTCGGATCGATTCTCTACACCGCCCTATCGTGTTGGAACGAGGTTTCGGAGGATCCCACCGACGTCAGGAACGAAGTCCCCGTTGTCAGGCAACATGGGGTAGAGTGCGCCGAGGAGCAGTCCCCACACTACGTGAGAGACCAGGCCGATCATTGTGAGGTTCGGGAGGGTTGCATCGAGGTTGACGGCCATCATCCAGACTGGCATGACGATGCCCGCACCGACGAGCCACAGCACCAGTCCCCAGCCCAATCCCAGGGCCGTCGATCTCCGAACCGTCGACGCAACGTCGTCGAGCGGTGCGACAGTGCAGCCAGCAGCGAACAGCAGCGCGAAAAGGATGCTGTGGAAGAGGTGGGCGACCCACCCGACGAGCCCGTGCTCGACGCCGTACATCGCGCCGAGGGTGGGCATGATGCCCGCGATGTGGTCCATGAGTAGCCCCATAGCAAATCCGGCAACGAGTGCTGCGACGGACACTCTGAGGAGGTCAACGACCGGCACGCCCAGAGCGAGAGCTGGCGTCGATCGCTCTCGCGTCCGCTGGAGTGTCACAGTCACCGACGCGCCCCCGTCGCTGGTAGCTGCGATCGCGCCGTCGTACTGCTCGACGAGGAGCCGAACCATCTGCAGACCGTAGCCGAAGGACGGATCGTCGTATTCGGGGAGAGAGCGTGCTGCGAGCACTTCTTTCGCTGTTTCGGGAAGACCGGGGCCGTCGTCACGAACGGTAAGTTCGACGGTCCGTCCGTTCGGGGTCAGTTCGATGGCGACGTCCGGGTTCGGTCCAGCGTGTTCGATTGCGTTCTCGACGAGCTCCGCCACGAGCAGTTCGAGTCGATCGTCAGCACGGACGAGGGTATCGTCGGGAATCGATCCGACGACCGTCACCTCGACGTCGTCTGGGAATAATTCGAGCGTTCTCTCGACTGCGTCGCCGAGATCGGTTGGGGCGACCTCCCCCGTCGTTCCGGCGAACTCGTTGACGTGATCGACGGTTCGCTCGATCTGCTCGGTCGACTCTCTGATTGCGGTGCTGGCGTCGTCGATCTCGTCGTCCTCGATCCCGTGGGCGTACCCCTTCACGATCGCTGCGACGTTGAGAATTTCGTGGCGAAGCCGTCGGTTGACGAGCATCGCTCGCTCGGCGTACTGGACGAGCTCTTCGTTCTTCCGTCTGCTTCTGGCAGTACGATGGCCGACGATCGCTCCGAGAATTGCGCCGCCCAGGAACACGTTCGCGATCACGATTCCGGACTGTTCCCAGAGCTGGTCGAGTGGCTCGCCCTGGAGCACCGTGTTCAGCGAGGCTGTGGCGAGGACGAGCACCATCGTGAACGTTCCAAGTACGGACCAGCGCCAGACAGTGTGAGCGTAATCGTGCGAGACCGCTCCGACCCCGATTGCGACGCCGTAGATCGTCAGGCCCAGTCCCGCTACGAGAGGGACCAGAATAGCGAAGACGAACGTGTCGACTTCGGCCCGTGTGGCTCCGGCGACCAGGAATCGAGTCAGGAAAAACGCGAGAAAGGCGAGCCCGAACCCACTCAGGCGAATTCCGGGCCGCGAATCGCTCATGACAGACCGGTGGGACGAGCGACGCAATAAGTGTCGGGGAACTGGATCGCAAGAGAGCAGGTTCGCCTCCGACGTTGTCTGTCGACGATCTCGAAGCGACGCGTGGACGCTTGTCGACGTGCGAAGGGTTGCCCGCGTCCAGATCGTTGGGGTTGAAGAGCGTCGGGTCCGATCGTCTGGTCATGAATCTCGCGGAGGTGGCCTGGCCCGACGCCGCGGCCGTCGACACCGATCTCGCCGTCCTTCCGGTTGGTAGCACGGAGCAACACGGCCCCCACGCACCACTCGCGACGGACACCATCGCCGCCGAAGCCGTTGCGAAGGCTGGCGTGGATGCGTACGAGGGTGACGTCGTCGTCGCTCCGGCGATTCCGGTCGGCATCGCCGAGGAGCACCGCCAGTTCGACGGCACGTTGTGGGTGAGCGAGGATACCTTTCGTGCGTACGTCCGCGAGGCAGCAGCGAGCCTCGCCTACCACGGTTTCGATCGCATCGTCATCGTCAACGGCCACGGCGGCAACGTCGACGCACTCCGAGAGGTCGCGGGCAGTCTCTCTCGCGACGGCGACGCCTACGCGGTGCCGTTCACCTGGTTCGACTCAACCGACGCTTCCGACATGGGACACGCGGGCCCCGTCGAGACGTCGATGCTCCTGCGCGTCGAACCCGATCTCGTCCGCGAGGACCGACTCGAGGAGGCAGTCGCCGGCGCGAGCGAGGGGTGGGGCGATTGGGTCGCCGGAGTCAACCTCGCCTTCGACAGCGTCGAGTTCGCCGAGAGCGGGGTCGTCGGCGATCCCAGCGCTGCGGATGCCGAGCGTGGCGAGGCACTGCTTTCGGCCGCTGCGGAGGCGCTCGCGACGCTGCTCGATGCCGTCGCAGAGCGCGATCCGCCGTCGTCCTACGATCGCTGACCGGGTGCTGGAGTCTGGCGGTTTCAGGATCGGAACGCGTTTTTCGTTGGCAGTTCACTCGTTCGTATGGCGTCCGTCTCCGGGACTGTCTACACGCGCGAGAACTGTGACCTGTGCGACGACGCAATCGAGACGCTTCGCTCCGTAGCGAGCGAAGAGGACGTCGACCTCTCGCTGTCGATCGTCGACGTAGATGAGGATCCAGAACTCCGTGAGGAGTACGGTGAGCGAGTTCCCTACGTCCTTCTCGACGATCGGCCGGCATTCAAGTACAGCGTCGATCCAGTCGCTGCACGGAGCACGCTGCGCGCACTCGCCGACGAATAGCCATCGGACGCTCGTTTTGTTCCTACCGAATACGTTCGGCACAACGCGGAGTTGGCCAGCGATCGGACGTACGAGCGCATGCCACGACTGGACCTGCGCGACGTTTCGCCGCCAAAGCGCCATCCACTGATCCACGAGGCCTTCGACGAGATGGACTCCGGCGACACGCTCACGATCGTCAACGATCACGAGCCAAAACCACTCTTCTATGAGTTCCAGGCCGAGGTCGAGGCGTTCGACGTCGATGGATACGAGGTCGAAAAGACTGGTCCGAACGAGTTCGAGGCCGAACTGCCCAAGGAATGACGACCGAGCTGGTTTCGCTCGACGATCTCGAGTCAGAACCACACGCCGTGCTGTTCGAGGACGAACCCAAGACGATCAGGCTCGCGCTCGAGGCCGGTGACGAAATCGCAGCACACAGCCACCCCGATCGCCAGATCGTGTTCCACCTCCTCAGTGGGTCGATCGCGGTGGTGCTGGACGACGAGGAACACGAGCTTTCTCCCGGCGACGTCGCACGATTCGACGGTGATCGGGACATCTCGCCGCACGCGCTGGAGGATAGTACGGCGCTCCTCGTGCTCGCGCCACGGGCCAACTCCTGACGTCGTCCGTTGCAGCGGGACGCCTGTGGGCGGGCCGTCCTACTCGGTCGCGGCGTCGATCGCCTGATCGAGGTCGTCGATCACGTCCTCGACATCTTCGAGACCGACGGAGAGGCGAACGAGGTCGTCGGTGACGCCGCTGGCGAGCTGTTCTTCGTCAGTTAGCTGCTGGTGGGTGGTCGATGCGGGGTGGATGATTAGCGTCTTCGCGTCGCCGACGTTCGCGAGGAGGCTCGCGAGCTCCGTCGATTCGACGGTCGTTCGCGCTGCGTCGTAGCCCCCCTCGAGACCGAAGCAGATCATCCCGCCGTAGCCACCGTCGAGATACTCGGACGCTGCGTCGTGGGTTTCGTGATCGTCGAGACCCGGATAGGTGACCCACTCGACCTCGGGATGGTCGTCCAGATGTTCGGCGACGGCCATCGCGTTCTCGCAGTGGCGCTCCATCCGGAGGGGAAGCGTCTCGAGTTTCTGGGTCGTCACCCAGGCGTCGAAGGGCGCCTGCTGATTGCCGAGGTCCCGCAGCGCGCGAGCCCGTGCCGTCATGCTGAAGGCCAGTTCGCCGAACCGCTCTTTGAAGTTCACGCCGTGGTAGGCCGGATTGTCGCCGGCGATCTCGGGGTAGTCCTCCGCGGTCCAGTCGAAGTCGCCGCCGTCGATCAACACGCCGCCGATCGTCGAGCCAGCACCGTGGATCCACTTCGTGGTCGAGTGCCAGACGAGGTCGGCGCCGTGGTCGAGCGGGTTGCAGAGATACGGCGTTGCGAACGTGTTGTCGACGAACAGCGGGGCGCCGTTCTCGTGGGCAATCTCCGCGATGCGCTCGATGTCGGGCGTCACGAGAGCGGGGTTGCCGATCGACTCCAGATGGACGTAGGCGGTATCGTCGTCGATCGCGTCCGCGTACGCGCCGTAGTCCAGCGTATCGACGAAGCGCGTCTCGATCCCGCGCCGGGGTGCAGTGTGGGTGAAGTAGGTGTAGGTCCCGCCGTACAGCGCCGATGCCGTCACGACGTTGTCGCCCTCGCTCGCGAGCGTGAACGTTGCAAGGTCGAGCGCTGCCATTCCGCTCGACGTTGCGATCGCGCCGACGCCGCCCTCCAGCGACGCGAGTCGCTGTTCGAGAACGCCGTTGGTCGGGTTCATGATCCGGCTGTAGATGTTGCCGGGCTCCTCGAGCGCGAAGAGCGACGCCGCGTGCTCGGCGTCGTCGAACTCGTAGGACGTGGTCTGGTAGATCGGGGGCGCGCGTGCGCCAGTCGTCGGGTCCGCCTCCTGTCCGGCGTGCAGGCTCCGCGTGTGGAAGCCGAGATTGTCGTCTGACATCGGCTGGACGTTCTCAACGGTGGCGCAAGAAGGTTGTGAGAAGGGTGTCCGGCCGAAGACAACTCACTCCGTCGAGGAGGAGACGATCGTCGCGGTCGGCGACCGCTCGACGAACAACGAGTAGGCGAGGGCGACGAAGCCCAGCGCTGTGAATGCGCTCTGAACAGCGATGCTCTGGAGTAGCGATGCGGCCGTGAGCTGGTGAAGCGATCCGCCCAGAAGCGTTCCCAGCGTCACGAGCCCGAGACCCACGCTCAGCGCTCGAAGGGCTCTCGATCCGGTTCGGGTGTACGCACGGTAGGCGAGGAAGACGATCGCACTCCCGAAGACGAGCGTCACAGTGTTCGCAGCGACGACGGCGGTGGTGAGAGCGTCCATTCAGATCACCCTCCCAAGAGTATCAGCCGCTCGACTGTTGGTGAACTTTCGGTCGCGGTACGGGCGGCGCGAAGAGGAATTCCGGATGGAGTGTTCAGTAGAAACGCGGTTCTTGCTGACGTGTTCGGTGGCAACGGCGGGGAGGCCGTCTGGTAGCGGGGCGTGTGGCATGGTTAGTTCGTCTCGACCGTCGCAGATTCAGGCGATCGGAGCTGATCGTCGGCGAACCGCTTGATCACTTTCTCTTCTGCTCGGTGAAGCGTCTCAGAGCAAGTAGATTTCGCGATATCCAGGGCATCGGCCAGCTCCGTCATCGAAGACTCTCGTGGCGTGTCGTAGTAGCCCATCTCGATCGCGGTCGTAATGAGTTCGCGCTGCCGGTCCGTCAGGAGTCGCTCGGACTCGGCCCGTGGGCTCACGTACTCGACGTCGAACTCGAGACCGAAGGCGTCGAACTGACGACCCAGTTCGGAGAGGCGATCCCGGGAGGCCGTCAGCTCCAGCGTCGTGGTACCGTCGACGATATCGACGGGGAGTTCGATCGGCATTCTCGACTCGCGCGCGGAGAAGAGGAGGAGCGGCTGGGTCGTCTCGAACTGGACCATCGCGCGGTCCTCGCCGGCCTGGAGGAGTTCCAGTCGCGTGATTGCGTCGTGATCCTCCATGTCAGCGAGCACCGGTCGCGGATCCGACGCAGTGAGTTCGACGAGGCCGAATCCGGCGTCACCCCCCGGAAGCGCTGCGAGCACCCGGAAGGTGGCGCTGGGATGTTTCGTGGACACGTCCTTGATCCACGTCCCATCCGGGAGCGTGACGGTGAGTTCTGCGTGGGTCATCTGGCGATCTCTGGTCAATAATACTGAACACAGCCTTGTATGATCGGGTCCGATTCCCACGTCCTGAGAAATCGAGCGCCTGCCAATATGCCACTTGAGGGGGCGAACGCAGCCGCTCGATCCGACGGACGTGATTCCCGCACACTGTTCGGTTCCCGCAGCTACCACTTCAATTTATTAGGGAGGAGTCCCGATACCAGAGCATGAACCGGGACGACGATCGGGCTGGAGACGAGTACTCTCAGCCTCGCGTCCCCGCCCCGCTTCGCGATCGCGTTCACGAACTCTTCGTCGCCGAGCGGGGCTACGAACCGGCGAGCTTTCAGGAAGCCCTCAGCGTCGCCGTCGACCTCGCCGCTCAAACGCAGGACTCCACTGCTGAGTCACGCACAAACGAACCGGGCGCTGGCAACGCGGTGGAGACTGACACTGAGAGTATAACGGAAACTGACGCCGGGACTGAGATCGGAGCTAACTCGGAGCAGTCCGGGCCGTCTTCACACTCCTCCGAGGGCACCGAGATCGACCGGGCCCCCTCGACTGAGCCGATCGATGCCGTCGTCGACGAGCCTGCCCTCGATAGCCCCGATGGCGAGTCGGTGAGCTTCGACGAGTACGTCGACGGGCTCGAAGAGACGCGACAGGACCCATCGCCGTCCGTCGAGTCGATTCTGGATACCGAGCACGCCGACAGCGTCGTACGAGAACTCGCAGCGGAGGTCCTCGAGGAGATGACCCAGGACGCGTTCCAAGAGCTCGAACACGGCGTCGATCACGGCGTCGGCGCGGGAGTGACCGACGGGATGGGATCAACTGCGACTGCCGATGGATCGGGAACGGCACCGTCAGATACCACGGGCGACGGCGTTCCTGACTCGCTCACCGCAGACCCGAAAAGCGACTGTGCCGTCTGTGGCCGATCACATCCGGTGAGCGTTCTCCACACGACGATTCTCGAAGACGAAGGCAGTGTTGCGTTGGTCTGTCCCTCCTGCGCCGAGTGACGGACTGATTGCTGGCCTATTGACTGCTCCGTGCGTTTCTCATCCGCTGCTCTATTCCCTCTCTCGTTGGCTCTGTTCGCCGTCGATCGGCAGGTGATCGTCACTGCTTTGCGCCACCAGTGGTCAGTGGCGTCCATGTCGACGCTGGATTCGGTCGCAACGGTGGTACACGTGCTCGTCGGGGGCCTCTGGATCGGTGGTGTAGTGTTCGTCGCACTGGCGGTGCTTCCGCTGGGTCGGGACGCCGACGTCGATCCGCAGCCGCTGGAAACCGTCGTCGATCGTCTTCTTACGCTTTCGAGGTTCGCCGCGGTGGTGATGCTCGCTTCCGGGGCGCACGTCCTCTATCACGTCACCTTGGGTGGTGAGGTCAGCACTGAGCCATTGACCAGCAGTGGTCGGGGGCACCTGATTCTCACGATGGTCGTCCTCTGGCTCGGCGTGACGGCCATGGTCGAGATCGGTGCCAGCAAACTGTTCGACGGTCTCGACGCAGGGAAACTCCGCGAGCCGACGCGAGCAGCGTTGCCGTGGTTTCGTGCTGCGGCCGTCCTCGGCATCGGCGTCCTGACCGTCGGCGGAATGCTCTCGGCCGGGGTCGGGTTCTGAACGCGCACTCGGGTCGGCTGGAGTGAGCAGCGAACGCAGTGAACCGGAACCACTACCTGCCGGCACCCCGCAGCCCGGGACATGTACGTAGGCGTCATCGGTCTGGGTCGGATGGGGCAGATCGTCGTCGATCGGCTACTCGACGCCGGTCACGACGTCGTCGCGTTCGACATCGACGAAGAGGCAGTTGCCGACGCTGTCGACGCCGGGGCCGAGCCAGCGGAGTCGATCCCCGACGTCGCCGACGCGCTAGGCGGGGACGCGCGTATCTGGCTCATGGTCCCCGCCGGGGATCCCGTCGACGCTGCGCTGTCCGAGCTCGACGGGCACGTCGACGGAGACGATGTGATCGTCGACGGCGGCAACTCACACTTCGAAGCGTCCGTTCGGCGCGCGGATGCCACGGACGCCGCGTATCTGGACTGTGGGACCAGCGGCGGTCCCGCGGGAGCCGAACTCGGTTTTTCGCTGATGATTGGCGGCCCGCAGTGGGCGTACGACGAACTGGTGCCGGCGTTTGACGCCGTCGCGACCGGGCCCGACGGCCACGATCGAATGGGACCCGTCGGATCGGGTCACTACGTCAAGATGGTTCACAACGGGGTCGAGTACGCGCTCATGCAGGCCTACGGCGAAGGGTTCGAACTGCTCGCCCGGGGTCGCTACGATCTGGACCTCGAATCCGTCGCGCGGACCTGGACCAACGGTGCCGTGATCCGCTCCTGGCTCCTCGACCTCTGCGAGGAAGCGTTCCGCGAGGAAGGCTCCGATCTGGGCGACGTTGCCGACCACGTTGAGGGCGGCTCGACCGGTACCTGGACCGTGCAGGAAGCTCTCGAGCAGGAAGTGCCGGTCCCGCTCATTTACCAGGCGCTGGCGGAGCGCTTCGATAGCCGCGAGGATCGGTTCGCCCGCAAGCTTGCGAACCGCCTGCGGTACGGTTTCGGCCGTCACGAGATCGTTCGGGAGTGACGACGACGGCGACGACCTGCGAGGGTTACGCTTCGACGACGTCGTCGGAGCGATCGAACTCCATTGCTGCAGCTACTTCCTCGGCGAGGTCCGCTCCCCAGAGTCGTTCTGTGAGCCAGCATCCCAGATCGAGACCTGACGTGACGCCGCCGGCAGTGACGACGTCTCCGTCGTCCACGACGCGCGCGTCGACCACTTCGGCGCCCGCTGCTCGAAGATCGTCGATCGCGCCGTGATGCGTGGTCGCCGGTCGTCCGTCGAGCAGGCCCGCCGCTTCGAGGATCATCGCCCCCGTACAGACCGAAGCCACGACCGCGCCCTGTTCGTGCGCACGACGGACCGCCTCTGGTAGATCTCCTGACTCGACTTCCGCTCGGGAACCGGCGTCCGCACCATCGTTCCAGCCACCACCCGGCACCACGACTACGTCTGCGTGATCGGAGAGCGAGCCCTGTGCAGCGATCGTCAGATCGTGCGCCCCGGTCACGTTCGTCGCTCCGTCGAGTGTGACGAGATCCACCGCGGCGGTAGCGCCACCGTCCACCGCGTTCTCGAGGACCTCGTACGGGCCGAGTGCGTCGAGTTCGTCGAATCCCTCGAAGACGACGATCTCGATGGACGTCCGGTCGCTGGAACTCATAGACCGGCCCTTGCTTCGCATCGACAAAAAGACTCGGTGCGATCTGATCCGAACAGCTTCGGGGCGACGCGGTCAGCGGATCACAATGTAGATAAACCACCGTTTCGAACGCCCATGCAAATGGAACTCGGTCTGCCCCTTGCGGTCGGGCTCGGTCTCACGGTGCTCACCGTTCTGGTGCACTTCTCCCGCGGGACCGGCTGGTCGGCCAACGAGGACATCTCACAGGCGGTGCTCGAACAGCGCGCGCAGTCAGTCCCCGAGACCGACTTCCCGGAGCCGTCGAACCGGACCTTCGGCGCGGGCGGCGGTGGCGCCGTCGCCGTCGGCGAGGGTGAGGAGGGTGCCGAGCTCGAGGAGGGTGGTGAGGATGATGGGGCCAGCCCCGGAGACATCCCCGACGACGAAGTCGAGTATTTCGACGTCGAGTTCGTCAAAGAAGGCGAGACGATCGAAGTCTCGAACGACGAACCGCTGCTCGATCAGGGCGAAGACGAAGGCTGGGACCTCCCCTACGCCTGCCGAGAAGGCCAGTGCGTCTCCTGTGCAGGTCACATCCCCGATGGCGACGCGCGAGACTTCGTCGAACACGACGATCAGGAGATGCTCGACGATCCCGAACTCGAGGATGGATACGTCCTGACCTGCGTCGCCTACCCGCGTGCTGACTTCTCGCTCGAGACAAGCGAGTCGCCCTGAGCGGTCGGAACTGCGCTTTTCTTCGTCCGACGTTTCTGCTGTCGCCAGCATCGCAGAGCCGCCAGTTCGTTCTTCGAATCGACGCCGCTGAGGAGCCCCTGCTGAGATCGCAGTCACCGACTGGTTTCTGACGGGCGTGTGCCCTGTGTCTGGTCCCCACACCTCCCACTACTTTCATACCCGAACCCTCGGTAGCTGGACGGTGTGTCGCGACAGTCGAACCGCGAGAATCTGACAGGCGGTGGGCTGGCTCGCCCGCTTTTCCGGTTGGCGTGGCCGATCGTCGTCATCCAGCTCCTGCAGGTCACCTACAACATCGCGGACACGATTTATCTGGGCTGGTACGATCCGACGTCGGTCGCTGCGATCAGCCTCGCCTTTCCCCTGCTCTTCCTGATCATCTCCGTAGCTGGCGGATTCACCACTGCCGGCTCGATCCTCGTCGCGCAGTACACAGGTGCAGAGGGGGAGCGATCGGCGGGGAGGGTGGCCGGCCAGACGCTGGCGTTCGTGGGGACGCTGTCGGTGGGACTCGCGATCGTGGGCTTTCTCATCGTGGATCCGGCGCTGGGGTTCCTCCCAACGGACGCCGAGACCGGCGAGGAGGTCGTCCCGCAGATGGCGGCGTACCTGAAGGTCCTCTTCGTTGGGCTGCCCGCTATCTTCGGCTTCTTCGTCTTCTCGGCGCTCATGCGGGGCTACGGCGACACCCGGACGCCGATGCGGATCATGGTTGGCTCAGTCGCGCTGAACGTCGTCGCAGACCCGATCCTCATCTTCGGGCTCGGACCCGCCCCGGAGCTCGGGATTGTCGGCGCCGCGATCGCCTCCATGGGCGCACGCGGGCTCGCCACGATTGCGGGTCTCTACGTCCTCTTCCGGACGAATCGCGGCCCGGCGATCACTCGCAAGGATCTCCCCTTCGATCTGGATGTCATCCGCCAGATCCTCCGGATCGGCGTCCCGAGTGCGCTCGAGCAGTCGATGGCCGCCGTCGCAATGGTCACGCTGACCGTCATGGTTGCGCAGTTTGGCCCGCCGGTCGCAGCTGCGTACGGCGTCGGTAACCGCCTCGTCTCGCTGGTCTTCCTCCCAGCGATGGGCGTCGGGCGCGCGACGAACACGATGGTCGGGCAGAACCTCGGCGCGAACAAGCCCGATCGCGCGGCCAAAGCCGTTTGGCTCGGCGTCGGCGTCGCCGGCGGGGTGATGGCGCTGGTCGCAGTGGTGGCGGTGCTCATCCCCGAGCCGATCGTAAAGGCCGTTCTCGGTGCGGACACCGAGCACACCGCGGAGTCGATCCGGCTGGGCACGGAGTATCTCCGGATCCGCTCAGTGGAGTTCCTGTTCATCGGCGTGATGCAGGTAATCCTCGGCGGGTTCCGCGGTGCGGGCAACACCCGCACAGCCCTGGGCATCTCGTTCGTTACGCTGTGGGTCGCCCGAGTACCGACGGTATATTACCTCGCGATCGTCGCGGGCTGGGGTGCCACGGGTATCTGGATTGGCATGACGATGGGACACATCCTGGGCACGCTAGTGGCAGTACCCTGGTTCCTCCGGGGCACCTGGAAGCAGGCAGTCGTCGATCGGGAGAACCCACGAGCACCATCGCCTACCGAGGACTAAGCCGTTGAAACAGGTATTTTACTGACCTTTTACCTATGTCCACGTGAGAAGTCGCCAATCAGTGTTCTGCGCACTCAGTACGGAAGCGGTGATGCGGGTACGAACTCAACACAACCCTGCGCAGCGTCGGACTTCTTGCCTTGTGACTAGCACTTCCCCCTGTCCGTCCTCCTGCAAAGCTCAGCGACCAGCTACTGCTGCCATGGCCGGGTAATCAGGGGCATCGCAACACTCAACCGACCGAGTCACCTCGTTTCAGCCGATGACGGCGGATCCCACGACCGAGCAACACGTCATTCTCTTCGATGGGGTCTGCAATCTCTGCAGTGGGTTCGTCCAGTTCGTCGTCCCCCGAGATCCGGACGGAACGTTCGCGTTCGCGTCACTGCAGTCTGACGTCGCCGACGAGCTACTGGCTGATCACGACGTGGATCCGAACGCCCTCGAATCAATCGTCCTGCTCGAGGGCGATACGGCCTACGTCAAGTCGGACGCAATTCTGCGAATCGGCTACCATCTCGGCCCCCCCTACCGCCTGGGGTGGCCGTTCCGGTTCGTCCCCCGTCGGTTCCGGGACTGGTGGTACGACGTGGTCGCCGAGCGCCGGTATCGGTGGTTCGGCAAGAAAGACCGCTGCATGGTGCCGGAAGGTGACCTCCAGTCGCGGTTTCTGGACTGAGATAGTTCACGTCTCTCACTATCGTTCTGTACGAAGCGCGACTGATAGCGCAGCAGCACAGTTGGGATCCTATGCGTGGCTGCTCGAAGATGAAGCATTCGCACGAACGAACCGATCAGGGTGACATGATCAGTCCGAGGAGGACGAGGATCGCAGTCCGCTGACGCGGCTCGAACTTCGTTCTTTCACGTCGTCGATGCGTTTGCGCGCGGAGAGGCGCGTCTCACCGAAGGCAGCGCCAACCATTGCACCGAGTGCAGCTCCGGAACTGGCTGCGTTTCGGCTGAAGAGACCACCGAGGCCACCACCGATCGCCGCGCCCATCGCTGCGTACCGTGCTCGACTCAGCGCCCGCTTGATTCTACTTGGGGACATTACCAGATAGTAAGCGCGAGAACGGAATAAAGGTATGGTTGAGTGATCCCAGCGTCTGGGCTATCGGACGTGAGAGTAGCCTCTCAGTTGCTCTCACAGTGTACGTTCGATATATCGCTCGATTCGCTGGACGCGGACGGGATCGTACGTCCAGAATCCGCTCCACGTCCGCGGTTCGATCTCGTACGCGACGAGAGCGATCGAACCGTCGGTCCCGTCGGGTGGATTGAACAGTACGAACCAGCTTCGTCGGAAGTCCTCTGTTTCGCCAGCGTGGACGATCCCGCGGAGGTCCTTGGGAGGCAAGTCCTCGGCGGTGCCATAGAGGTGCACGTCGAGATCCGTGTCGACGAGTGATTCGTACACCTTGCGAGTACCTATTTCGTCCTGAATGCGACCGAGCTCCTGGAAAGACGCCCGGAGCGTACCGTCTCCTGCTTCCCAGGCACGGCGTTCGATCAGCCTGGAAATAGCGATCAACACGAGCTTCTCCCGGTCAGATTCCGGGTACCCGCGCAGACGAAACGGGTGTTCGTCCATCGCCATGAGCACCTCCGGAATGACGACGTCCTCTAGCTCCCGCGTCCCAGTCCGATAGATATCCGAGTTGACGTACAACAGGTGATCCCCGATCTCTGCCATCGGAGATCGAGCGACGACGGTCCCGTCTTCGACGAGCAAAAGTAGATCCGTCTCCGCATCGGCGGCTTCGCGCTCGATCGTGGGAACGTCCCGCTCGGGGAACGTCGCCCCGAGAAGCGACGTTACCTGCTCGGGCTCGGTCCTGTTGAGCACCACGAGCGTTCGATCCTGCTCGGGGAGCTCGTCCACGAAGGACTCAAGCGTCACAGAGGTACGTTGACGATTTTGCGGTCTAAACGTTCTGGCCGTGGTGACAGCTCTGCGGTCGGCCGGGACGACCATCGTCACGATGTCCCGGGTAGTTACCGATACGAATACCTTTTGTGACCCCTCTTCGAAGTGATTTCCATGGCTGATTTGGACGATGCCCTCCCAGCACAGCGATTTCTCGAACGTGACTGGGACTACTGCATCGTCCTCGACGCGTGCCGATTCGATCGTTTCGAGGCCCACTACGAGGAGTATTTCGTCGGGAACCTACAGAAGTTCCTCAGCCCCGGTTCCTCGACGCCAGAGTGGGCATATCGGACCTTCACCGGAGATCACGACATCGCCTACTTCTCGAGCAATCCGTTCATCAACGGGCTCGGAATCCCCCTCAACGAACTCAAATGGGGCGCTAGCTGTGACTACCCCTGGACGGCGACGGACCACATCGAAGACGTGATCGACGTCTGGCAGGACGGCTGGGACGACGATCTCGGCACGGTGCCACCGGACGCGCTCGCGGAGTCGCTGGCCACGCACCGCGAGCTTGCAGAGGACGCCGAGCGAGTCGTGTTACATTACATGCAGCCCCACGCACCATATCTGGACAGGGGGACAGGTGGCAAGCTTTCGACGATCAAAGAAGCCTTCGAAGCACAGGGGGAACGGGCCGACGACGCGGAGCCTGGCGTCATCGAGCGTATCAGTGACCGTGTTCGTCCCACGGTCGAGTCGGCACTGGACGGCAACTCCTTCGCGCAGAAAGTGGGTATGTGGCTCGAACTCGACAAGCGGAATCTCCTCCGCTCGGGCACTCGGGAGGCGGCGTTCGACCACTACGACCGCAACCTCGAGATCGCACTCGACTCCGTCGTGGAGCTGATTCCCGAGCTCGATGGCGACGTCGTCGTCACCGCAGATCACGGCGAGGCCTTCGGCGAACAGGGCGTCTGGGAGCACCACATCGAGACGCCGATTCCACCGCTGATCGAGGTCCCCTGGATCGAGGTCGAAGACGTCGTCTAGATCCTGCTTCCACCCTTCGTTTCGTCCCAGGAAACGAGCTCGCCCCTACCGTCTTCGCCGTGGCAAACGTCTATAGCATTGACAGCCCATTCTCGAGTCATGACGCACGTAATCGTCGTCGGAGGCGGCCCAGCCGGGCTCACCGCTGCACTGTTCGCCGAGAAGAACGGCCTCGAGGCAACGGTCTTCGACACCGACGAGACGTGGATGCACAAGGCGCATCTGTTCAACTATCCAGGCGTCGGCTCGGTCGACGGCTCCGCGTTCATGGAGACGCTCCGGACGCAGGTCGACAGCTTCGGCGTCGAGCGCAAGCAGGGCGTCGAGGTGGCCTCTGTGTCCGACTCCGGCGACGGATTCGACGTGGAGACAGACGACGGCGAACTGCACGAGGGCGACTACGTCGTCCTGGCGACGGGCGCAAATCGCGATCTCGCGGAGTCGCTCGGATGCGAGTTCGACGGGGACGTCGTCGACGTCGACGTGACGATGGAGACCAGCGTCGAGGGCGCGTACGCGACGGGTGCGATGGTCCGCGCCGAGGAGTGGCAGGCCGTCATCTCCGCAGGCGACGGTGCATCGGCTGCCCTCAACGTCCTCTCTGAAGAGATGGGCGAGCACTACCACGACTTCGACGTGCCGGCTGACGCCGAGCAAACGTTCGGCTCCTTCGGCGAGGAGTGAAGCGTCGTTGATATGGCAGATCCGCTGGGGCGGCCAGTTGCCAGCCCAAATTCGGCGCGAGGGATTCTCGGCATCGAATCGTAGCCCGTCGTTGAGATCAGCCAATCGCGGTGCTCGGCCGGAAATTGCTGGGATGGGTGGCGTATCCACGTCGCCTATCCACGCCGAGTCTCTCGAGGATCGCGCTCCCTGGCGCGACGAAAGCGGCAACGGCCACACCGTTAACGTCGTCCGACGCCTGATACAACTCATGCCAACCGATATTCCTGGGATTCACCACGTGACGGCCATCGCTGGCGACCCTGGACGAAACCTCGAGTTCTACACGCAAACGCTGGGCCTCCGTCTCGTGAAACGGAGTGTGAATCAGGACGACGCCGGCACGTACCATCTGTTCTACGGCGACCACGGCGGATCTCCGGGGACCAGTATGACCTTCTTCCCGCATCCCAACGCCCGCTCCGGGACGATCGGGAACGGTCAGGTCTCGACCACGCAGTTCCTGATTCCCGGCGATTCCGTCGACTACTGGACGGATCGGCTCGACGAGGCGGACGTCGAGGTTACGGGGCCGAGCGAGCATTTCGGCAACACCGTCCTCGCCTTCGACGATCCAGATGGACTTCCCCTCGAACTGGTCGCTCGCGACGACGCGATTGCCGGCGATCTCCCGGACGGTCCAGTCCCCGATGAGCACGCAATTCGGGGGTTCTACGGCGTCTCGCTAGCGCTTGCTCGCGGCCGAGCAACGAAAAATCTCCTCGAGACGATGGGCTTCGAGCCCGGCGAGACAGAAGACGAACGGCAGCGATTCGTGGCCGGCGGCGACCTCGGATACGTCGTCGAAGTTGTCGAGGACGAGTCGCGATCGGCAGGAACGCAGGGAGCAGGGACAGTTCACCACGTCGCGTTCCAGGTAGCTAGCGTGGAGCAGGCGGAGTGGCGCGAGATCCTGCAGGATCATGGTCTTCGCCCGACAGAGATCATCGACCGCAAGTGGTTCGAATCGGTCTACGCCCGGACCGCTGGCGGTGTTCTCTTCGAGTTTGCAACGAAAGAGCCCGGTTACACCGTCGACGAACCGCTCGATGAACTGGGGGAGCATCTCGTCCTCCCGGAGTGGCTCGAGGACCGCCGCGAGGAGATCGAGGCACAGCTACCGCCGCTGGACGTCAGCAAGAGCGCGGACTGAACTGGATCGACAGTGGACTGTGGCCCGATCGAACTGCCACGATACCGAATTTTGATTCCAAGTGGTGAGGGGAATCTTCCTTGCTCTCGAAACTGGACTGCCATAGATCTATGTGGCACGAGGTCGAACCTCGCTGTGTGCACGAACTCGACGATACTGATCTCGAGATCCTCGAACTGCTCGGCGAGGACGCACGTCGACCGTACAGCGAGATCGCCGACCAGGTTGGGATGTCCGGGCCTGGGGTCTCCGATCGCGTCGATCGACTCCGCGAGGCCGGCGTGATCGAACGGTTCACCGTCGACCTCGACCGGTCACAGATCCGTGGCGGTTCGCCAGTGCTCGTCCAGGTCTCTGACGGTGGTGAATCGGTGGAGCGGCTGCAGGAGGATCTCTCCAGTGCAGACGCCGTCGAGCACGTGTTCGTGACCGCTGCTGGCGACCTCACGTTCATCGCGCGTCCTCCAGAGGGATCGGTCCGAGAGTGGCTCGACGACCGACTCGATCTCGGGACAGTGACCGTCGACGTTACGCTGCTCGACGAGGTGAACTGGACCCCGTCGATCGGTGGTACCGCCTTCGCGCTTGCGTGCGCCGAGTGTGGCAACACCGTCGACAGCGAAGGGGAGCAAGAGACTATCGACGGTGATCGGTACCACTTCTGTTGTTCCTCATGTCGCTCACAGTTCGTAGAGCGTCACGATCGGATCGCCGAAGAGGCCTGAATCGCTTCGAACGCGAGATTTGGGTCCACTCGTAGTTTGGATTTCGAGGGACAACGTGCCTAAAGGAGGAACCCCTACTAGCTAGCAATGACGAATAGGACTACGCACCTCACGATTACCGGGATGAGCTGCGCGAACTGCTCGCAGACCATCACCGAGCGCGTCGAGTCACTCGACGGCGTCGAGCGCGCCGACGTCAACTACGCCACCGACGAGGGCTCCGTCGAGTACGACCCCGGCGCCGTCTCGCTGAGAGAAATCTACGACGCGATCGACGCGGCTGGTTACGGCGCCGTCGACGAGTCCCGCTCGATCGCGATCACCGGCATGAGCTGTGCGAACTGCGCGGACACCAACGAGGACGCGCTGGGCTCCGTTCCTGGTGTCGTCGACGTCGACGTGAACTACGCCACGGACGAAGCGTCGGTCCGCTACAATCCCAACGACGCCGACCCTGAGGACCTCTACGACGCCATCGAAGGCGCTGGTTACTCGCCGGTCCGTGAGTCCAGTAGCCATGCTGGTGGTGGGGAATCAGGTGAGGCCGGCGACGTTGCCGAGGATGGGGGAGCCGCCGACGACGGGCGATCCAGCGCCGACGCCGCTCGAGACGCCGAGATTCGCAAACAGCTACGGCTGACGCTGTTCGGAGCGGCGCTCTCCATACCGTTCCTGCTCTTCCTGTTCGATCGGTTCGTTCTCGGCGGGAGTTTCGTCCCCGAGACGCTGTTCGGCGTCGAGTTCGGCTGGCTCGAGTTCGCGCTCGCGACGCCGGTCCAGATCGTACTCGGGCGGCCCTTCTACAGGAACTCCTACAACGCGCTCGTCAACAACCGTCGCGCCAACATGGACGTGCTCATCGCGATGGGCTCCTCGACGGCGTACGTTTACAGCGTCGTCGTCCTCCTCGGCCTGATCGCGGGGAGCCTCTACTTCGACACTGCCGCGCTCATTCTCGTGTTCATCACGCTCGGGAACTACCTCGAGGCCCGTTCGAAGGGCCAGGCCAGCGACGCCCTGCGACAGCTTCTCGAGATGGAGGCCGACACGGCGACCCTCGTCGACGAGGACGGCAACGAAGAGGAGGTGCCACTCGAAGACGTCGAGGTTGGCGATCGCATGAAAATCCGTCCCGGCGAACAGATTCCCACCGACGGCGTCGTGGTCGATGGATCGTCGGCCGTCGACGAGTCGATGGTCACCGGCGAGTCCGTTCCCGTCGAGAAATCAGACGGAGACGAGGTCGTGGGCTCGACGATCAACGAGAACGGCGTGCTGATCGTCGAGGCGACCAAGGTGGGCGAGGACACGGCGCTCCAGCAGATCGTCGAGACCGTCAAGGACGCGCAGTCCCGCCAGCCCGAGATTCAGAATCTCGCGGACCGCATCTCCGCGTACTTCGTTCCGATCGTGATCGGAAACGCTCTCTTCTGGGGTGCTCTCTGGTTCCTCTTCCCAGATCTCGTCGGCGGATTCGTCGGTGCACTACCCGTCTGGGATCTCGTGGGTGGCGGTCCCGAGTCCCTCGGCACCTTCGAGTTCGCAGTCGTCGTCTTCGCTTCCGCGGTGCTGATCGCCTGCCCCTGCGCACTCGGGCTCGCGACGCCCGCCGCGACGATGGTCGGGAGCACGCTTGGCGCGAAAAACGGCGTCCTGTTCAAGGGCGGTGACGTCCTCGAACGGACGAAAGACGTCGATACCGTCGTCTTCGACAAAACCGGGACGCTGACCACGGGCGAGATGCAGCTGACGGACGTCGTCACGCCGGAGTCGATGGCCGACGGAGCGGACGACCGGGCCGCTCCGGACGGCGGTGCGGTCGCCGGAGAAGCCGAAGATCGGTCGTCAGTCGACGAGGACGAACTGCTCCGGCTCGCTGCGAGCGCCGAGAGCGGAAGCGAACACCCACTCGGCCAGGCGATCGTCGAGGGGGCACGCGACCGCGATCTGGACGTCACCGATCCCGAGTCGTTCGAGAACGTCGCCGGTCAGGGCGTGACTGCCACAGTCGACGGGCACGAGGTCAGCGTAGGTAATCGTCGGCTCATGGAGAGCGACGACGTCGACGTCAGTGGTGCAGAGGAGACGATGAATCGCCTCGAGTCCGAGGGCAAGACGGCGATGTACGTCGCGATCGACGGCAGGCTTGCTGGCGTGCTCGCCGACTCGGACACGATCAAGGAGTCCGCGAGCGACGCCGTCGCCGCACTCCAGGATCGCGGCCTCGACGTGATGCTCATCACCGGCGACAACGAGCGGACGGCCCGTGCAGTCGCGAGCGAGGTCGGCATCGACCCCGACAACGTTCGGGCGGAGGTCCTGCCGGAGGACAAATCCGACGCAGTCGAGTCGATCCAGTCCGGGGGCCGGAAGGCGATGATGGTCGGTGACGGCGTCAACGATGCTCCCGCACTCGCAGTAGCTCACGTCGGGACGGCGATTGGCTCCGGAACGGACGTCGCAATCGAGGCTGCGGACGTCACGCTAATGCGCGACGATCCGCTCGACGTCGTGAAGGCGATCCGGATCTCGGAGGCGACCCTTCAGAAGATCAAGCAGAACCTCGTCTGGGCGCTCGGCTACAACACCGCGATGATCCCGCTCGCGTCACTCGGGCTGCTCCAGCCCGTCTTCGCTGCTGCAGCGATGGCAATCTCCTCGGTGTCGGTGCTCACGAACAGCCTCCTCTTCCGCCGGTACACGCCCGACCGGGATTACCGGCTGTTTGGCTTCCTGCGACGGTAAGTTCGAGTCTTCGTTTTTGAGCAGTGGTGCTGTACCGTCCGCTTCTTCGTTCGTTTGAGGACACTCGGTCTACGCATCCGCCGCAATGAGTTCCACGTCGTCCCCGACGGTGATGGAGTCGCCGCGATCCGCGTCGTCGACGGACGCGATCACCATCACGGTGTAGAAGTGATCGAAGGCCGCGGAGTCGGCCCAGTCGGGGAACGTCTCCTGGCGTTTCTCGACGAATCGCTGCTGGAACCCTTCGATCGCCTCCCCACCGTCAGGATCGCGACTCGGCACGACACACCGGCCACAGGGAGTGACCCCCTCGATGCGAACGTCTCCAATACGGACCGCCGGTGCGGCCTCGCCGACGAGACGATCCTCCCAGAAGGCTGGAACGCCACCGATCTCGATGTTCGCACGGAGACGCCGTCGAGCGCCGTCCAGAGATACGCCGTCGAACCAGGACGCGACCGTTTCGAGGGTCGCGGTGCTGATCACCGAGGGCCCCATCTCCGGACGGTCGACGAATCCGGTTGTGTCGTTCCGTTCCAGCGTGCAGTCCACAGAGAAGATGGATCCGAATAGCTCGGCGGCACCCTCCGATTCGGCCGGTAACTCGAACTGCTGGGCGAGCCCATCGACTGCTGGGCCGCCTACAGTGAGCGCTCCTTCGTCGGGATCGTAGGCCGTCTCGACGTCGTGCACGAGCGGCGTTCGCTTTCCGTTGACGACGTCGCCGTCACCGTCGTATATCGCGTACTCCCGGTCGTGTTCGAGTGTGCCGCCCTCGAGGATCTTCGCCCGGGCCAGGGGGCAGCGATCGAGCCCTTTCACCGGGTAGGCGTCGATCCCTTCGACGTGCGCCATCGAGTCGACAATGCAGTGCGCACCGATTAGAGTTTGTCCCGAATCGGAATCGGTGGACGTTCGTCGATGTTGAGGGCCGCTGGCTCGGACCGACGACGGCATCCGACGGTGACCTCTCTGGTCCCGAATCGGTGTCTTGGCAGATCCGCCCCCAGGTTATTGATGATGGTAGGTGAACCACCACCCGATGACCGAAGCGGACGACGCCGTACGAGTCTGGCTGGTGGAACGAACCTACTCTGACGACGAGCAGAACCTGGTGATACTCACCTATGCGACGCCGGACGGTGAGCAGTATTTCCGCAAAGAGCGTGCGCTAACGTCGTTCAACGACGTCCGGGACACGACTGCGGCTGTGGACGCGGAGCCCGACAATCTCGGGCCCGTCGAGGATCCAGAACTGCGAGAGCGGTACGCGGACGAAGCGACGCGGATGGCGAACGAACACGATCCGGAACACGTGATCTGAGACGCGCATCGATTCCCTCGTGCTCCCCGTGGATCTACGACGCCGAATCGTCGGTTCGGAGGATCGACAGCAGCCGGCCGCGGTAGACGTAGCCGAGTACTGATGCCCCGAGCAAGACTACTGCGAGCATCGTTGCACCGACGAAATCGCCGCTGCCGAGTCGATCGCCGAAGACGTTGATCAGGAAGAATCCTGGCGCCCGACCCACGAGCGCAACTGCGACGAGCTTCCGTAGCTTCAGGTTCGTGAGTCCGCCCACGAAACAGAGCACGTCGTCGGGCAACCCCGGAATCAGAAAGAGAACGAAGAGCGTCGCGAGAACGTTATCTTCTCCGATTGCATCGAAGGTTTCCACGATTTCGGGATGGACGATCTCTTCGACGTAGGAGCGGCCGTACCGACGGGAGAGCCAGAACGCCGCAGTGCTCCCGATCGCGATACCGATCATGTTGTAGAACGTCCCCAACCAGGCGCCGAAGAGATAGCCAGCGACAATGGCGAGCACCTGCCCCGGGATCGGCGCAATGAGTACCTGCAGCGCCTGGAGGACGATCAACGCGAGCGGTGCGAACACGCCGAAACTGGCGACGAACTCCCGGGCGTCGTCGGGATCGAGCAGGAACTCGAATCGATCGACGACGAGCAATCCGGCCGCAAGTACTACGACCGCCGCGACGACGGCGTGAAAGAAGAAACGCCGACGAGCCGTCCCGGAACTGAACACTTGTGGCGACCGGGTGATCCCCATACAGAGAACAGTCTGGCCATGCGCACATGTCGTTTCGGATCGACGACCCACTTTTTGCAGTTCGGGCCGAAGGACGTGGTATGGTTCCCGACGCTCCAGCGGAGATGACGGCCGAGGACCGGTCAGCAGTGCTCGGTACCGGTGGTGTGGGTGTCCTCTCGCTCTCGACGGATGGATCCGATGCGCCACATGCCGTGCCCGTCTCCTACGGGTTCGACCCAGTCGAGGAGGTGTTCTACTTCCGGCTCTCCACTCGACCAGGGAGCACGAAAGGAGAGGTCGACGGCCGGTCGGCGAGTGTCGTCGTTCACGGAGACGACGGTGACGGTCACTGGAGCGTCGTCGCTCGAGGGACGCTCGTATCCACGGACGAAGCGTCGGTCTCCAACGAGTCCCTGGCGGGGTTGGACCGGGTCAACATTCCACTCGTCGACGCGTTCGACGCACCGATAAAGGAGATTACCTTCGCGTTCGTCCGACTCGACCCCGATTCACTGACCGGACTCCGTGTCGACTGAGGGCTGTACTACTGCGTTACTCCGAGTATCCTTCCTGGAGGAACGTACCCTCGGTCTCGTAGACGGTGAGGAGCTCCTCGATGAACTCAGCGTGGGATTCGCCCTCCTCGCGGTAGTCGTCGATTCGCTCCCAGACGTCGTCGTCGAGTTCGATGGTGTGGGGCATGGGGGATCGCTCCGATATTGAATAGGGGTTCCACCCGTATCAATCGGTCCCCGTACGGGAGAGTCTGGAGAACGAACCGACGCTACGTGGCATCGAGCAACGCGATCGCGGCCTCGCCGGAGGTCTCCCTGCGGTCCTCGTAAAACTGGCCGACTGCGGAGAACGACGTTGGCGAGTGTCCCCGATCCACGAGCGCCGTCCCGAGCGCTCTACCGTCTGCCTGACGATCTGCGAAGCCGCCCTGCCCTCGTTTGTCGTTCACGCGATCTCAGACGACGAACACGGGTCGCCCCGCATTCGAGACGACTCGGTCGGTGACCCGCCCGAGGTGGCTGGGGTCGGAGTGTGAGTGGCCCTGGTAGCCGACGACGATCACGTCCGCGTCGATGGCGTCACCGTATTCGACGATCTCGTCCGACGGCCGCCCGTGCGAACAGCGCGTGAGAACGTCGATGCCGAGCGACTCGGCGCGGTGCGCGACCTCGTCGAGCTGTTCCTGCCCCCAGGCCTCGATTTCGTTGGTCGCGAGCTCGGCGCTGCTAAGGGCCGGCTCCGCGAAACGCTCGGTGTCGACGACGTAGAGTGCGTGGAGCTCCGCACTGGTCTGCTGGGCGAGTTCGAGCGCGTGCGTCACTGCTCTGGTCGCCGGGCCACTGCCGTCTGTCGCCAGAAGGATGGTTTCGTACACGCCGTCGTAATTGGGCGAGCACGCCAATTAGTAGCACGTGCGTTGTCCATAGATACGGTCACCGTAGCAGAGCGCAGAGAACGTATTGTGGCGAGGACGCAGGGCTTACCAGCAACAATGGATGTGATACTGGGCCGCGGTATAGCTTCGAGCGACCGATCAGATCGGCGTACCGACCGAACGGTCGCGCGTACCGAGTGGAGCCGCAAGCTACGCCAAAGAGGTGGCCAGTAGCTGGCAACGCCGTTATTTGGCCGTTGACGTTGGAATAGGCGCCGTGAACGTTCGCCGTCGCGATGGCATCGCTCTGGCCATACAGTGCTGCCAGGCCGTAGTGGGTTCCCAGACCCTCTCGCCCTCCCCGCCCGTTCCGAACAGGGGCGAGTTCGGCTCTCTTCGGCGAGCGACGACGAGGTGAATCTCCATGAGCGACGAGCTACCGCCACGATCGACTGCCCGGCGCTGGCTGACCTCGACCAACCACAAAGACGTCGGCATCCTCTATATCGTTACGTCGCTGTACGTGTTCGTCTTCGGCGGCCTGATGGCGCTGCTCTTTCGGACGCAGCTCTGGACGGCTGGCGAACTGTTTCTCACCGGTATCCAGTACAACGAGGTCGTCTCCGGCCACGGGCTGTTGATGATCTTCTGGTTCATCACTCCCCTGGCTGCAGGATTCGCGAACTACTTCGTCCCATTGCAGATTGGCGCCGACGATCTCGCATTCCCCAGACTGAACGCGCTGTCGTACTGGCTGTACTTCGTCTCGTTGCTGGTCTATCTGAGCTCGTTCCTGATCGGCACCACCTTGGCCACAGGATGGACGATGTACGCGCCGCTGAACCTCCCGATGTACACGCCAGCGCTCGGCGGGACGGTGACCGTGGCCGCGCTCGCGATACTCATGCTCTCCTCGACGATCGCGTCGGTGAACTTCATCACCACCATTCACTACTGCCGCGCGGAGGGGCTCTCGCTGCTCAACGTGCCGCTGTTCACCTGGACCTGGCTCCTCACCGTGTGGATGATGCTGTTCGCCTTCGCGACGCTTCTCGCCGCGTTGCTCCTCCTCGGCTCAGATCGCGTGCTGGGGACGCTTTTCTTCGTGGGTGAGGGGCCCGGTGGCTCCCTTCTCTGGGGGCACCTCTTCTGGTTTTTCGGCCATCCGGAGGTCTACATCGTCTTTTTCCCGCCGCTGGGGCTCATGTTCGAGATGTTCCAGACGTTCTCCGGCCGACGGGTGGTCGGGCGCAAGTGGGTGATCCTAGCGATGATTCTCATCGCGCTCCAGAGCTTCCTCGTCTGGATGCATCACATGTTCCTGACGACGATCAACCTCGAGATGAAGACGCTGTTCATGGCGACGTCGATAGGCATATCGCTGCCATTCGACCTCATTGTCTTCTCGCTAATCTACACGCTCGTCAGGGGAAAGATCCGTTTCCACACGCCGTTCCTGTTCGCCCTCGGCGGGCTCATTCTGCTGATTCCCGGGGGTATTACGGGCGTGTTCCTCGGTGCAGTCGTCCTCGACTACGAGTTCCGGGGGACGTACTGGGTCGTCGCACATTTCCACTACATCATGCTCGGCGGCGGTGGCACCGCACTCATCGGCGGACTCTACTACTGGTTCCCGAAAATGACCGGGCGGATGTACGACGAGTTCCTCGGGAAGCTGCACTTCGCGGTGTATTTCCTGGGGTTCAATCTTGCCTTCGGCGCGCAGTTCGTCGGCTGGGAGACGCCGCGGCGGGTGTTCGACTACGCTCCAGGCCTGACCGAGTGGCATCAGGTCATGACGATCGGCGCGTTCTTGCTTGGCGGCTCCTTCCTGCTCATGTTCTACAACTTCGCGAAGAGCATTCGATCAGGCGATCAGGTCGAGGGCAGTCCCTGGCAGTACGTGCGGACCGCGGAGTGGGCAACTGCGTCGCCACCGCCACTCGAGAACTGGCCCGGTCGGCCGACGTACACCTCAGGGACCCTCGAGTTCGTGAGCCGAGCCGCTCCAGACGGCGGTGCGGCACAGTCCGCCGACAAGCCGGCGATCGAGAGTGGCCGGGAGCACCCCAGCCATAGCAGCCCTTGGCCCGTGGTTGCGGCGGTTGGGGCGGGGCTGTTGTTCCTCGGCATCGCACTCGCACAACGGAGCATGCTCGATGCAGCAGTGGTCGGCATTGCGGGGTTCCTCGTGACCACGTACGGCGCACTCCAGTTCGGTCTCGAAGAGTTCCACGCGCCGGAGTCGCCAGTCGCTGCGCGGTGGCCGTTCGACGGCGTCGGGAAAACCAAACTGGGCATGTGGGTGTTCCTCGCCTCGGACGTGATGGTCTTCGGGGCGATCGTTGGTTCTTACGTCTTCGCCCGGGCCAATCTCGGTTGGAACGCCTGGGAGACGGTGCCGCCGTCCGCGATACCGGGCCTGGTGAACACGTTCGTTCTCCTGACGAGCAGCTTCGCTGTCGTGCTCGCACTCGAGTACGCCAGACGCGAGCGACAAGCCGGAGTGGTCGCCTCGCTGGGAGCGACGCTCGTGCTGGGATTCGTCTTCCTCGGAATCAAGGGGTGGGAGTGGAGCGAGGAGTTCGCACACGGCGTCTACTGGGACAGCTCCATCGAGGCGTCGACATACTTCGTAACGACCGGGCTCCACGGGATTCACGTCATTCTGGGGATGTTCGTCGCTGGGTTCCTACTCTGGCGGTCGTGGAACGGCGCATATCTCGACGATCCGCGCCCGATCGAGTATTTCGGACTCTACTGGCATTTCGTCGACATCGTGTGGGTGTTCCTCTTTCCGCTGTTCTACCTGCTGTGATTACCCCAGAGCCACTGGCGTAGAGGACGCTCTACCACGCCGGATCAGTCTTGCAGCGACCCCGATCCCGGTTGCCAAACCCGCAGCTCACGAACTGGGCATCTACACACCCGTCAGTAACGGCTTCATACCTTTTTTCATGGCTACGCGGATTTCGAGCATGGCAGCCATCGAGTGTTCGAACCTTAGCAAACGGTTCGGCGACGTCCTCGCCGTCGACGATCTCGATCTCACTATCGAAGACGGAGAGATATTCGGATTTCTCGGACCCAACGGTGCAGGCAAGTCGACGACGATCGACATCCTTCTCGACTTCGTCAGACCGAGTTCGGGAGCAGTTTCGGTCATGGGCCACGATGCCCAGACGGAGGGACGGACCGTGCGGCAACGGACTGGCGTCCTCCCCGATGCGTACCACGTCTATGATCGCCTCACAGGGCGCCAGCACGTTCGCTTCGCCTGTGAGATGAAGGGCGTCGACGACGATCCGGTCGCACTCCTCGACAGAACGGGCGTCGCCGGGGCTGCCGACCGAAGGGCTGGTGGCTACTCGAAAGGGATGCGCCAGCGACTCGTCCTCGCGATGGCACTGGTCGGCGACCCCGACCTGCTCATTCTCGATGAACCGTCCACTGGGCTAGATCCCAACGGCGCTCGCGAGATGCGCGAGATCATCCAGGCCGAGAACGACCGGGGGACGACTGTGTTCTTCTCGAGTCACATTATGGAGCAAGTCGAAGCGGTCTGTGAGCGGGTCGGGATCATCAACGAGGGCCATCTCGTCGCCGAAAACTCGATCGACGGACTCCGCGACGCAACCGAAACCGGCGAAATACTCGTGGTCAGCGTCGGGCACGTCGATCAGACCACCGTCGAACGCGTACAGAGCATCGAGGGGGTATCGGGTGCAGCGATCGAAGACGGGCGCGTTCGGCTCTCCGTGACTGGTCGATCCAAGTTTCGAGTGCTCGAATCGATCGACGATGCGGTCGGTCCCATCGAGGATTTCGAGGTCATCGAGGCCTCACTCGAGGACCTGTTCGCGCGTTATACCACCGGCAACCAGGGGGATCGGATGTGAGCTCCCTCACAGTAGCCCGGAAGGATTTCCGGGACGCAATTCATTCACGGGCACTCTGGGCGCTCGTCCTGACTTTCCTCGTCTTCTCCGTGATCACGGCCTATGGATACACGGAAGCTCCCGAACTGTTCGGTGGTGAGGCCGAGGCGACCTTCGGCGGACTCGTGTTCTTCTTGCTCGCATTTACCGCACTGTTCGTGCCGCTCGTTGCGATCGTCGTCGGCTACAAATCCATCGCCGGTGAACGCGAACTCGGGAGTATCAAACTCCTGCTCTCCCTACCGACTACCCGGAAGCAAGTTTTCGTCGGGAAGGTTCTCGGGCGAGGTGCCGTGCTGATGACGGGGCTGTCGATCGGCATCGTCGTTGGACTGCTCGTCGGCGCTGTACTGATCGGGTCGATCGACCTGTACGCGCTGGTCGCGTTCGTCGGCCTCACCCTGCTGTTCACGGCCGTCTACGCGGTGATCATGGTGAGTATCTCTGCCACGACCGGGTCGACGACCAGAGCGACCACGTACGCAATCGGCTTTTTCCTCCTCTTTGAGCTAATCTGGGACGTGGTCCCGCTCGCGATCGTCTACGTCGTCGAGGGGTTCTCGATTCCCTCGGAGTTTCCGCCGTGGGTGTACATCGTCACGCAAGTCTCCCCGTCGACCGCGTACTCGTCCGGACTGCTGGCACTGTTGCCGGATATTGCGGACTCCCTCGGTGAGAATACCGGTGGTGGCACGGCAGGAGACGTCGGGAGCGGACCGGAACCGTTCTATCAAACCCCGGAACTCGGTCTCGTGATGCTCGCGTTCTGGCTCGTCGTCCCACTCGTCGTCGGCTACGTTCGGTTCGAACGTGCAGATCTGTGAGGTGACCGCTATCCGGCCAGTAACCGGGGCCGATCGCGCCATTGTCCCTCCCACCTGTCGAGAATGGTGATCCCGTTTTATCGCACTGGGCCACGTTATACCCTCACACGGGTTGGCGCTTCCGCGATAGCGCCGGAGAATCTCCAATGAATGGAATCAGCGGTTCGACGACGATCGTAACGGGCGGTGGATCAGGTATCGGTCGGGAAGCAGCGTTGCGCTTCGCTGAAGAGGGTGCGAACGTCGTCGTCGCTGACGTCGACACCGACGGCGCAGCAGAGACTGCAGATCTCGTTCGTGAGGCTGGCGGCGAGGCGACGGTCACGGACACCGACGTGAGTGATCCAAACGACGTCGAGGCGATGGTCGACACGGCGGTCGAGACCTACGGCGGACTCGACTACGCGTTCAACAACGCCGGGATCGAGGGCGAGTCTGAACCCGCAGGCGAACACCCACTCGACAACTGGGAGCGGGTGATCGACGTGAATCTCAAGGGCGTGTTTCTGTGCATGCGCTATGAACTCCCGGCGATGCTCGAGTCAGGAGGCGGTTCGATCGTCAACACGTCTTCGATCGCCGGCATCGTTGGGTTCCCGAACCTGAGCCCGTACGTCGCGAGCAAGCACGGCGTCATCGGACTGACGAAAAACGCTGCACTCGAGTACAGCGGTGAGGGCGTCCGTGTCAACGCGATCAGCCCCGGCGTGATCGAGACGCCGATGGTGCAACGATCACAGGAAGACGATCCCGAGCAGATGGAACAAGTGAAGGCAGCAACCCCGATCGGCAGGCTCGGCGCTCCGGACGAGATCGGCGACGCCGCCGTGTGGCTCTGCTCGGAGGACGCCTCTTTCGTGACCGGCGAGACGCTGGTGATCGACGGCGGCTACGTCGCGCAGTAGCCGTCAGCTCCATCTCAGGGAGCGTTTCGCCCTCAAAAGTCCGAGCCCAGGACTGCCGCTATGCGCTCGGCACTGTCCTGCAACAACGGGAGATCGTCAGAGAAGACCTCGACGGCGACGGTTCCGTCGAATCCCTCCAGATGCTCCTCGACGACGTCGAAATCGATCTCCCCCGCACCGATCGGTATATGCGTGTCACCGCGGCCCCGTGCATCGTGCACGTGAAGGTGTGAGACGAGATCGGCATTCCGTGAGAGGAAGCGGTCGATTGCATCGTTACCCCCTTCCATGTATCCGTGCCCGACGTCGAAACAGACCGGAGCGTCGGCGTCCCGCGCGAGATCTGCGAGCACAGACAGCTGAACGCCCTGTTTCTGGTGCCCGACGTTCTCGACGACGACCTCGACGTCGTACTCGGCACCGACCGCGACGATGCGACCGAGCTGCTCGCCGATCGTGGGTCTCAGATCGGTGTCGTAGGGGTTCCGCGCGGTCGCGTGGAGGACCGCTTTGTCGGCGTCGAGTGAGCCGGCCCACGCCAGGAGATCGTCGAGGTAGTCGACGATCGCGTCGTTGAGCTGTTCGACGGGCGTTGCGACCACCTGTTGAAACGGAAGGTGAACGCAGAGATCGCAGTTCGTGGTGGCCAGCGCCTCGCGTAGCTCCGGCGCGGCCGCATCGGTGGGTAACGGCTGTGCCTCGCCGACACCGACCTCCGCAAAGTCGAACGGTTCGCCAACGGCTTTCAGTCGCTCGATCGAATCACCAACGGTGACGCCCACGTCCATACTCCCGATTCCTCGCCCGTTCCCTTGAACGTCAGCGTCGTGGTCGATACGTCGTCTCGGATGCCACGTCCTGGGGACCAATCCATTCGTGGCGTCACGTGATTCGGGCCGGCACTTTAAAGCGAATCTCGTGACAAGGTCAGTTGTTCCATGACTGATTCCCCTCCCAGCGACATGTCTGCTGACTCCGGGGAGGACGGGATCGGTCGCGAAGTTCTCGACACCGACGCCGGCCGAATCGTCTTCGATCCGAACGGCAACGGGTCAGTCGAACGGACTGCACACCGGCTGGCTGATCTCGACGGCGGACCGCCCGCCCACTGCACGATCGAATTCGACCCGAGTGGCGCCAGGAGCAGCGAATCCGGGTCACTCGCACTGGAGCGACATCTCGAGAAGCAGCCCGGCATCTTCGACGCGATCGCGTCGTTCCGAAGCGGTATCGTCCGCGTGACCTACGACGACTCTATACTCTCCGCCGCCGACGTCGAGACGCTCGTCCGCCGCCGGGGGCTGCATCGAACCGATAGCTCGACGACGGAGTCGGACGCGCAGTCGGGGACCGATTCCGACGACGCAGCCACTGGTGACGACGCGAAGCTACGGCGGGAGGCTACATTCGTGGGGATAACGCTGATCGGGATGATGACTGGGCTGCTCGGACACTGGTTCGGTGCGCCAGCGGCAGTCGTCGGGCTCGGCTACGGCGCCGCCTATCTCTTCGGCGGCTGGTACGGTCTCCTCGGCAGCATCGACGTGCTGCGTCAGCGGGCGGTCGACATCGACCTGCTGATGATTCTCGCGGCGCTCGGGGCACTGGCGATCGGCGCGCCCTTCGAGGGCGCCATGCTCCTCTTCCTGTTCTCGCTGTCGAACACCCTCCAGCACTACGCCACCGGCCGCTCGCGACGGGCAATCAGGTCCCTACTACAGATGCGTCCGGAGACCGCGCAGGTCCTCCGCGACGGCGAGGAGGTGACGATTCCGATCGACGAGGTTGACGTCGGCGATACGATCGTCGTTCGGCCGGGGGATCGTATCCCACTGGACGGGGTGGTGGATTCCGGTGAGAGCACTGTCGATCAATCGTCGCTCACCGGCGAATCCGTACCAGTGCCGAAAGCGCCGGGAGACGAGGTGTTCGGCGGGACGATCACAGAGAACGGGAGCCTCGAAATTCGCGTCACGCGTCAGGCCCACGAGTCGGCCATTGCACGGCTCATCCACATGGTCGAGGAGGCCCACAGCGAGCGTGCACCGACGCAGCGGCTCATCGACCGACTCGAACAGCCCTACGTGCTGGCAGTGCTTGGCATGACAGTCGCCGCGATGGTGATCCCGCTCGCTCTCGGTGCCGAGCAAGGCCCGACGATCTATCGCGCGATGACGCTCATGGTCGCTGCCTCACCGTGCGCCGTGGTGATCTCGACCCCAGCCGCGGTGCTTTCGGCGATCACGGCCGGCGCACGACAGGGCGTCCTCTTCAAAGGCGGCGAGCACGTCGAAAGCGTCGCCACCGTCGACGCGGTCGCCTTCGACAAGACCGGGACGCTCACCGAAGGCGACACCAGCCTGACCGACGTCGAGGTCGTTCAGGATGCGACGCTCTCTGGCTCCCCGCTCACGGAGGATCGCCTCCTCGCGACCTGCGCCGCCGTCCAGGCTCGTTCCGAACACCATCTCGCAGAAGCGACCGTCGACGCCGCCGAAGAGCGCGACCTCGACGTTCCGGCGGCGACCGGGTTCCAGGCGATCGTCGGAAAAGGCGTCAGCGCAACTGTCGACGACAGGACGATCCACATCGGTAACCCACGCTACTACGAGAGCCTCGAGGGCCCGGACCCGGAGGGGGTAGCGACGGGGCTCGATGCGCTCGAAGGTCTCCAGCAAGACGGGAAGACCAGCGTCCTCGTCACGGCCGAGGAAAACGGGGAACGAACGGTGCTCGGCTGGCTCGCGTTCAGCGACGAGATTCGGGAGGGTGCTGTGGAGATGATCCAGTCACTTCGCGATCTCGGCGTCGAGGAGATCGTCCTCCTCACCGGCGACAATCAGCAGGTCGCCGATCGGGTCGCCTCGGAGCTTGGGATCGACACCGTCGGCGCAGAACTCCTCCCCGAACAGAAGGTCGAACGCGTCAGCGATCTCGTTGCCGAGCACGAGACCGTGGCGATGGTCGGCGACGGCGTCAACGACGCCCCTGCCCTCGCGACGGCCGACCTCGGGGTCGCGATGGGCGGCGCTGGCACCGACGTCGCGCTCGAGACCGCCGACGTCGTGTTGATGTCCGACGACGTCTCGAAGCTGCCCTACGCGCTAGGACTGGGCCGCAGGACGCAGCGGACCCTCTACGCAAACTTCGCGATCGCGTTCGGTGCCATCGCGGTGATGGTCGTTGCGATCCTCACCCAGGGTATCCCACTGCCTCTTGCTGTCGTGGGCCACGAAGGATCGACGGTTCTCGTCTCGCTGAACGGCCTTCGGCTGCTCGGGTTCCGCGGCTAAGAATTTTCACCTTCTTTTGGCTCCTCTCTTCGCCCTCTTCCTCTACCCCCGCACGCCAGCGACTGGCAAGTACGGTGTGACTGTCTTTACTCGATGACGGAGCCAACTGTTCACATGGTCGAGACACTGCTCCACGTGAGCGACTCGATGGCCTTCGCCAGCAGCGACGCGGAGGACGACTCGATCGACCTCGGCGGCATCCCGATCGTCGTCCAACGAGTGATCGACCGCGACGTCGACGCCGTCGTTAACACCGGCAACCTGTTCCGCTCGCTGTCGCCGGGCGAAGAACCCGCCGAGGGGGTCCGACGGACGGTCCAACAGCTCGACGACGCCGATATTCCGTTCGTGCTGCTGAAAGGGACCCGTGAGACGACTGGTGAGAGCGACGTGATCGATGCCGCGGTGCGACGATCCGCCGTGACGAAAACCGGAATTGTAGTTTACGGAAAGGTATAATGGGTTCGCGTCTACGATCCGGACACGTCCCCTTCGATGGCTTCGACGGAACCCACAGATTGGCGCCAGAGAATCACCGCTGGTCTGGACGCGGTCGCGGCCGGCTTCGAGCGACGCGTCGAGATCGATTTGCGGGCGCTCGCAGCGTTCAGGATCGGGCTCGGCTCGTTGATCGTACTGGATCTATTGCTCCGAACGAGGGACTTCACCGCCTTCTACACCAACGACGGCGTCCTTCCCACGAAGGCACTGTACTCGGATTACACCGACGTTCACTCGCTCCACGCGTGGCTGGGTGAGTGGTGGCTGGTCGCACTCCTCTTCGTGGTGGCCGCGGCCGTTGGCGTCGCGCTCGTCGTCGGGTACAGGACGCGGACGGTGACGCTCATCTCGTTCCTCCTACTGTTTTCCCTGCACAACAGAAATCCGATGGTGCTCAACGGCGGGGACATACTGTTCCGGCTCCTCGTCTTCTGGGCCATCTTCCTGCCCCTTGGCGAGCGGTGGTCGATCGACGCCCGCCGGATCGATCGCGATCGATCCAGCGTCGCCACGATGGCGACGTTCGCTGTCCTCGCACAGATCGTGATCATGTACGTCTCGAACTTCGTCCACAAGACTAACGGCCAGGATTGGATCCAGGGGAAAGCCGTCGCCTACATCCTCCATCTGGACCAGTTCAGCGTGTTTCTCGGCCCGTATCTCGCAGAGTACACCGGACTGTTGAAGCTGTTCACATGGGGGTGGCTGTTCCTCATGGCACTATCGCCGTTCCTGTTCGTCCTGACTGGCTGGCCACGGGCGGTGGTCGCGACGGGGTTCATGGGAATGCATCTGGGTATGCTCGTGACGATGCAGATCGCGATCTTCCCGCTGGTCGTCGTCGTTGGCCTCCTCCTCTTCTATCAGGCCCCTGTCTGGGACTGGTTCGAGGCAGTGGCGAGCCGATTCGTCACCGCGGATGGATCTGCGAGGGGTCCTGACCTGCTCGGCACCGCTCGTCGCTCGGTGTCTGGAGCAGAGGGGTCCGTTGCCAGTCGTCTCCCGACCGCGTCCCTGAACCGTCTCCCTCGGATCCCCTACCCTGCAGAGATCCCGGGCGTTCGCCCGATCCTCTCGATGATCATTCCGGCCGTATTCATCGCGTTGATCATCATGTCCAACGCGCATGCACTGGGGTATACGGCCGAGCCACCCGAGCAGGGACAGACGTTGCTCGACAAGACGGATACGGACCAGTCCTGGCAGCTCTTTGCACCGAATCCGCTCAAGGATACGCGGTGGTTCGTCGCCGAAGCTACGTTGGCAAACGGCGAGACGGTCGACGCGTTCACCGGTGGTAACGTGACGTTCGATCGGCCGCCGAACGCGGCGGATCGGGCGGGGACTGCCCGGTGGCGCAAGTATCTCGCGAACATGTTCACCGCGGGCAACGAGAACCACCAGTCCTACTTCTCCAACTACCTCTGTGGCAAGTGGAATCGGAGCCACGACGTGAAGATGGAGAGTGTGGAGCTCCACGGCCTCCACGAAGAGGAGACGCCGTTCGGACCCGACGTGGAGATCCAGCGCACACGGTTTTCAGAGTACGATTGCTCGGGGCCGTTCGTACAGGACTAGCGGCGGTCGAGATCCGGATTGTCGGTTCGATTCCAGCTCGATTCAGCCGCTCGGAACGTAGGTATCTGAGTGAGTTCGCTTCCTAACTCGTCACATTCCCGCGCGGTGACGATTCGGCACGGCGACACACTACCGGTATTCCCTGTGCTACTCGACGCATCGAACGGCACGTTACCTCGCGCTACAGGCAGTATAACGAAACGGGACGAGCCCCACTGTTCACGCGATGTCACTGGCAGAAACCGTCTCCAAGATCGATACGCTCACCGAGGAACAGCGAAACTGCATCGAACTCTGTAACGAAGCCGTCGAGATCTGTGAGTGGTGTGCAGACGCCTGTCTAGGCGATGAAGACATGGAGGAGTGCGCCCGGCTCTGTCGGGACGTCACGGACCTCGCCTCGCTCCACGCTCGGTTCATGGCACGGGACTCCCAGTTCAGCTCACAGCTGGCCGAAGCCTGCGCAGACGCTTGCGAAGCCTGTGCCGAGGAGTGCGAACAACACGACGCAGACCACTGCCAGGCTTGCGCAGAGATTCTCCCGGAGTGCGCCGAGAGCTGCCGATCCATCGCGTCGGCGTAACCCGGAACTGGGAGCGCGGAGCCTCGACAGCGACGCTATTTTGCCCGCCCGGCACGTGTCTCTCTCCGTGGCCGTTTACGAACGCGAAACCCGCGTACACGCCCCCTTCGAGGACGTATGGCAGTTCCACGGGACGACCGACGGGCTGGAAGCGCTCACGCCATCGTGGTTCGGACTGTCCGTGGAGTCTGTTCGTGGTCCCGATGGCGAGCCTGACCCTCCAGAACTGTTCGAGGGCTCTTCGATCGAACTTTCGGTCCGCCCGTTCGGTATCGGACCTGGCCAGCACGTGACCTCCATCATCGAGCGGCGCGAGCAAACGGACGGTGCAGGTCTGTTCCGTGACTCAATGATCGGCGGTCCGTTCGCCGAGTGGGATCACACCCACGCGTTCTACGCTGACGATGGTGGGACGATAGTACGGGACCACGTCGAGTACCAGCTTCCATTCGGACCTGTCGGCAGGCTCACAGCGAAAGCGATGGTCGCCGGACTCGCCCCCGCGTTCCGTTACAGACATCGACAGACGCGAGCCCTTCTCGAGGACTGACCACGCTGGACAGTCCAGGTATATAGCACACGCCAGGTAGTGCAGTGGCGACGCGCGGTCAGCCAACGGCGCTGACCGCTGCGCCCCACAACGGGCAAGACCCCCGGCCATCACGATCCAGACGTGTTCGAACGCGTCACGGGTCGCTCCTGGTCCGGTGCTCACCTCGCGCTCGCCGTCGCAGTGTTCGGCGTGGCCTGGAGCGCCATTCTCGTCCGCTGGAGTGACGCACCCAGCGACGTGGTCGCGTTCTATCGCGTGCTGTTCACACTCCTGGCAGTCGCACCGTTCGCGATCGGCCGCCACCGGGATGCATTCGGTCGCATCGCCGGACGCGACGTCGTGGTCGCGAGCGTCGCTGGGATCGCGTTGGCCGTCCATTTCGTCACGTGGTTCGAGAGTCTCGCGTGGACGAGCGTCGCCGCCTCGGTAACGCTGGTCCAGACGCAGCCGGTGTTCGTCGCGATCGGTGCTGCGCTGGTACTCGGCGAGCCAGTCGATCGACGGACGGTAGGCGGGATCGTGCTCGCCGTTCTGGGTGCCGGTGCCCTGACGGTCGCTCAGAGTGGGGCGTCGGTTCCGGCTGGCGGTTCGGCGCTGCTCGGTGGCTCACTCGCCGTCGTCGGCGCGATCTCCGGCGCCGGCTACGTGCTCGTCGGTCGATCGCTCCGCCAGCGAATTTCGATCCTCCCCTACGTGACCGTCGTCTACGCCGCTTGCGTCTCCACGCTTCTGGTCGTCGTCGCGATCGACGGCGCCGCAGTCGTCGACGTTATGGAGGGAAGCAGTTCGGGGGACCATCTGCGTGCGATCGTCGACGCTAGCGCCTTCGTCGGCTACCCCGCAGAGGAGTGGGGTCTGTTCGTCGCGATGGCGCTCGGACCCGGACTCCTGGGCCATACCGTTGTGAACTGGACGCTCGAACATCTCCGCTCGACGGTCGTGAGCGTTGCACTCCTCGGCGAGCCGGTGGGTGCAACTGTGCTCGGCGTCGTGCTCCTGGGCGAGGTAGTGGGCAGCGTGACAATTGCCGCAATGGGACTGGTGCTCGCTGGAATTTACGTAACGGCGACGGCAAATCGATCGCCGACGGAGCGTACGGATCAGCGGGAATCCCGCGTGTGAGCTGAGACTACGTTCCGTTGGGCCGCGTTCCATCCGATCCGGCGGGGGAGTCACTCTCTTCGAGATCCAGGGTGGCACCGTCGCCGTCGAGGCCCAGATCGGCGCCGTCGATCGTCCGGCGGTAGACGCTGGTTCGTCGGCCCCGTTTCGAGGTCTGTTGGCCCTCACAGACCAGCAACCCTGCTGTTTCTAACTCCTCGATGCGACGATAGCAGGTCGCGATAGGTATCGCGAGCTCGTCGCTGAGTTCCTGCGCCGAGACCGGACGATCGGCAGCGGAGAGGATCCGCGCGGCGTACTTGCCACCGAGGGCCGCCAGCGTCGATTCGACCACGCTCGGATCGTCGACGGGCTCCCTCGCCATGGCGGCGTAGTTCCAGTGATGGTGGTTTGTATCTTTGGGCGGCCTCGGCTCGGGCATGGCATTGGGGAAGAGGTCAGTCCAGGCCGTTTCGACACTCCCGCTCAGGACTGATGGATCCGAAGTGGATCGATCAACACCACGTCATCACCCTCGATGCGAACCTTGCCGCGCACGTGTCTGATAGAGCCGACGGTCGCACGAATTTCGTCGACGGTCGTCGGATCGCCAACCTCGGAGACGAGCCACCCCGGAACGTGGCCGTCGGTTCCGCAGCCGTGAAACACCACGACTGCGGTGGTCGAGTCAGAGTTCGCACCGAGCAACGACGCCGCATCGGCAATTTCGACGGTGTGATCCCGTACGTCTATCACCGATCCTGGCTCTGCATCGTCCAGCACCCCGGTGCGGAGCACCGTAGCGACCCTGTCGAGCTTGACTGCGTAGGTTTCATCGCCAACGAACAACGGTAACACGTCGATTCCACTCCTGCGATCTCCACGTTGATCGCCCATTCACTTTCGATCAGAAGACCATCGTATTAACACCTTTTGTCAATGAATATTCGCGAAGCGTGATCGACCGCAGCCGTCGACGGTCGTCTAACGGTCCATCGTACCCAGATCAATTGCCTGGCAGTAACTGCTGATGGCAGAGAGACAGAGCGAAAGAGAGAGAAAGACAGAGCGAAAGAGAGCGAAAGAGAGAGTGAGATAGAGAGAGCGAGATACTGCCGGAAACCGTTCATCTGGATCAATATAGTCACTCGGGGGTCAGACTTAACAGGACGGCCATCTTGCTGAAACCCGATGGAGCTGCCGGAGGAACTCGTCGGGATCGAAGAAGAACTCGACATCGACGAGGAAACGGAGCCCGACGTTGCACTGGGCGAGACCGACGACGACCGGCCAACGCAGGAGGAACGCGAAGAGCGGGAGCAGTTCGTCCGCTTCTCGTTCGGCGACGAAGAGTACGCGCTCCACGTGAACGCCGTCCGTCGGCTCGTGGACGTCGGCGAGCGTACGCGCGTGCCTCGGACAGCCGAAGCGATCGACGGGATCACCGACCTCCGCGGAGAGATTACCGCGGTGATCGATCCACGGAAACTCTTCGACCTCCCCGAGTCAGACCGTGACGTGGACCTGCAGGAGCTCATCGTCTTCGCGACTGGCCCCGAGCAGGGTAACTCCGGCATTCGCGTCGACGCCGTGGATGGCGTGGAGGCGACCCCGGTGTCGCAGGTGATCCTAGAGCCCGAGGACGTTGACGCTGACGTCGAGCTGGTCACCGAACTGCTCGAGGACCCGCTCGTCGCCGGCCTCATTCGCGAGCAGGGTGACGACAGGAATGTCGCGTACGTGCCCGTGATGGACGTCGACGCAGTGCTCGACGTGGCGCGAACTGTCAGCGTCTGAGTCGATCGAATTGGATTGTCCTCAAGGGGGTGCGCTTCTCACGAGCAGATCGTGTGCAGACGAGTCTGACATCGCTCAGTACTGCGCGTCCGCCAACTCTGAAGACTACGGTCGTCCTATTCAACAGAACGGGGAGATCGCTCCTGGGGCCGTTGAGCTAGGCCGGTCGTCAGCTACCAAGCTGCAGAATACCCGTTAGAAGGCTCCTACGGCAGTTATTCTGGGGAGCGTGCGTAGCAATGGCCGGTAGGACGAGCTTGTGCCCATTGTTATCACATTCGATATTGTGGCGGTAGCATTTATGTTCCACCTTCGCCAATCCGCTCGTGGTGTACCAAATGTCGACAGGGGTCCTCATCGTAGACGACTCTCATTTTATGCGGAACCTCCTCAGGCAGATACTCGAGGAGGAGTACCACATCGTGGGAGAGGCGTCAAACGGTGCCGAAGCGGTGAAGCTGTACAAAGAACACGAGCCGGACATCGTGATGATGGACATCGTGATGCCGAAGTGTAACGGAATCAAGGCGACAGCGGCCATAAAGAAGCTCGATTCCGACGCACGCGTCATCATGTGTACGAGCGTTGGCCAGCGCGAGAAGATGAAACTCGCAGTCAAGGCCGGCGCCGACGGCTACGTGACGAAGCCGTTCGAAGAGCCAAGCGTCAGAAAGGCACTCAAGGACGTCGTTCCCGCATGAGCGAGGTACTCGTCGTCGACGACTCGCAGTTCATGCGTACAGTGCTCACCACGGTGCTCGAAGAGCACGATTTCGACGTAGTAACTGCTAGCGACGGCGAGACCGCGATCGACGCAGTAGCAACGCACGAACCAGACGTGATCACGATGGACGTAGAGATGCCCGGAATGGGCGGGATCGAAGCCGTCGAGGAGATCATGAACGAGCGTCCGACGCCCATCCTCATGCTCAGCGCTTACACGAAGGAGGGAGCAGATGCGACGCTCGACGCGCTCTCTCGCGGCGCGATCGACTTCCTTCCCAAGCCAAGCGGTGAAATTTCCGCCGATATCGGCCAGCTCGAGGACGAGCTGATCGAAACCGTCGAAGCCGTCCAGGGCGCGGACGTCGGCACAGTTGTGGCGTCCCGCGCAGCATCAGCGGCGCGGACCGCCGCCGATGCCGAGGCAGTGGTCCGCGAAGCGAGCGCCACGGTCGAACAGGCGCTCAGTAGCGGCGAATCGTCGAGTACGACGTTCGGCGGGCCAACGGCAGGAACCACGGCCGACGGCGAGCCGTCGATCGAAGCGGCCGACGACAGCGCCGTTCCCTCGACCTACGATGGATCGCCGACGATCGTGATCGGTGCGTCGACGGGCGGTCCGCGCGTGCTCGAACGAATACTCAGCGATCTTCCCGCCGAACTTAACGCTCGCGTGCTGATCGTCCAGCACATGCCGTCGAGCTTTACGGACCGGCTCTCTCGCCGACTCGACGGCTTCAGCGAGTACGACGTCCGCGAGGCAGCAGACGGTGCGCGCGTCACGCCCGGTGAGGCGCTCATTGCCCGGGGCGACTACCACATGGAGGTGGCCTACTCCGGCCCCGAGCACTGCAAGGTCCGACTCACCGAGTCCGAGCGCCTCCACGGCGTTCGACCCGCGATCGACGTGACGATGCTTTCCGCAGCGCGCGAAGTCGACGGAGCGCTGATCGGCGCCGCGCTCACCGGCATGGGCCGGGACGGCGCGCAGGGCATCAGCGCGATCAAAGGCGTCGGCGGTGCGACGATCGCCCAGGACGAAGCAAGCGCGCCAGTGTACGGTATCCCCAAGCAGGCGATCGCGACGGGTGACGTCGATCGCGTCGTCGCCGACGAGGATGTCGTCGACACGCTGGTCGAGATTGCGATCGATCAGGACGAGAGCGGCCCACCGGAGGTGGACGTCAATGGCTGATTATCTCGATGCGTTCGCACGCGAGAGCGAGGAGCAGATCACCGAGCTGAACAACGCACTCCTCGAGTTCGAGGACGATCCCACGGACGAGGCAGCGATGGAGCAGATCTTCCGCACTGCCCACACGCTGAAAGGCAACTGCGGTGCGATGGGGTTCGAGCCGGCGGAGGACCTCGCGCACGCGATCGAGGACCTCCTCGAGGCGATCCGGTCGAACCGCGTCGCCGTCTCTCCGGAGCTCATGGACGCGATTTTCGCGGGCGTCGACGAACTCGACGCGATGATCTCCGAGGCCGTCGAGACCGGCGCGGTCGAACGCGAGGCCGACGAGGAGATCGCCACGCTCAGGGAGTACGCAGACACGGAGGGGATCGCCTCTCCGACCGATCCCGAGATCGACGAGTTGCTCGACGCCGTCTCGACGCCGTCGGACGACGAACACAGCGTCTATCACGTGCGGCTCGACGTGGCCGGTGACCCCGCGGTCCACGGCCGGGCCGTCGTGGACGCGCTCGACGACGCGTTCGAACTGCTCGGAACCGATCCCGCTGGGGAGACGATCGATGCCGGCGACTACGATGGAACGGTCGACGCGGCGTTCGCGAGCGTCGTCCAGCGAAACGCAGTCGAAGCTGCCCTGGAACCGGTCGACGCCGTGGGCGATCAGGTGATTTCCGACGTCTCCGACCGCGTCGACGATCCTGCAGCGTCCGGAGACGCTGCTGGCGCCGCTACAGCGGGAGCGCCTGCTGCGGCAGCGGACAGCGACGAGGACGACGTCTCGGCGCTCTCCGTCGACGAACTGCTCGAGGACGACGACGTCGACCAGTTCGACGATCTCGACGAGATGGCCGAAGACGTCGGTGACACCTCCGAGTTCGAGGATCTCGGCGACGCCGGATCGTTCGCCGACCTCGGAATCTCAGGGGACGACATCGACGTCGGCCCCGTGGACGACGCGGCGCCAGACGCCGAAGCAGCAGATGACACTGCGACGGATGAAGCCGTAGACACGGCTCAGTCGGACACGGGCGCCGACGCACCAGACGACGAGGAGGTCGAAGACGCCGCAGCCGAGTTCGCCCAGCTCAAGGAGGAGGTCGAGCCCGTCGGGTTCGACGAACTCCAGGACGAACTCGCCGAACTCGAGTTCGACGAGTACGATAGCGACGACGAGGTCGGCTTCGACGAGCTGCTCGAGGACGACGAACTCGATGACGACGGCTCGTTCGCCGAGTCTGCCGTGACGGCAGCGGCGGCGGACGACGCGGCGCTCGTCGACGACGGAGACGACGTTGATGCTGCGGCTGACTCTCCCGGGGAGACGGACGCAGCCGACGACGGTGCGACAGTGGACGCAGGGTCGCCCGACGCGACCGCGGAGGACCTCTTCGGTGGCGCAGGCGGCGACGATACAGCGACAGACGCGACGGCCGATCCAACTGCAGATGGCTCCGTCGAGGCAGAGGCAGCAACTCCGGACGCAGACGAGAGGGGTGCTGAGGTCGAGGAGACCGGCGACGCCCTGGACGAAGAGCCGGCGTCGCCAGCTACCGACGAGCCTTCCCCGGCCGTCGAGGACAGCGATATTTCGCCTGCAGTCGAGGCGCACGATTCCCAGGCCCCAACGACTGCAGACGATACCGAACCGGTCGTCGAAGACGTCACTGCCGACGACGAGGCGTTCGACGCGGCGGAGATGCTCGACGCGGAGTCTCTCGACGAGAGCGCCCAGTCCTTCGGCGAAGGAGGCCTCGATCTCACGGACGAATCCGTAGACGAGTCTCCCCCCGACGCTGAGGAGGAAGTGCCCGCCGGCGCCGACGAACTCGATCTCGACGACTCCTTCGGCGAGATGGAAGCCGAGGCTATCGACGAAGCGGCGGCCGAGGCCGACATAGTGTCCGACGCCGGCGGCGACGACCCGCTGGATCTCGGCGAGAGCGACATCGACTTCGGGGACGGAACGATCGCAGGTGCCGACGACGGAGACCAGTCCAGCTTCGCTGATTCCGTCGACGAGGGACTCGCAGTCGGCGAGGCGCTCGAAGACGATTCCTTCGGCGACGGGTCAGCGGCCGCTGACCTCGAACCAGACGCCGGAACTGCCGCCGATTCAGACACTGCGGACGACGAGATGGAGCCCGTCGACGGGTTCGGTGACGATGACGACAGCGTCCTCGATCTCGACGACAGTGCCGTCGCTGGCAGCGAGGCGCCGCCGGAGGGCCAGGAGGATTCGCTGGACCCGATCGACGCCGAAGAGGTCGGCACGGGCGCGCGCATCGAGGGCGACGCCGCCGCTGGCTTCGACGACGGCGTGGATGCAGAGTTCGATGACGTGGATGCCGGGTTCGACGACGTAGACGACGGACTCGACGACAGCGTCGATGCTGGCTCTACCGCAAAGGGTGACGCTGGTCAGATGGCCGATGCTGCATCTGGCAGCGACGAATCGACGACCAGCGCACTCGACGATCCCGGGTTCAGCGACGCCACCGAGGCAGACGACGAGGGGCCGGACGTCGACGAGGAGCGTATCGATCGGATCCGGAGCCTCGGCGTTCCGTACAGCGACGAAGATGCGGCGGCCAGCGCTGGGGGGACCCAGTCGATCCGCGTCGACGTCGCCGCACTCGACGAGATGCTGAACATGGTCGAGGGGCTCGTCACCAGCCGTGCCCGACTACGGCGTGCGCTGATCGAGAACGAACCCCGCGAGGTGCTTGACGACGAACTCGACGACCTCGAGGATGTCACGAGCGAACTACAGGACACCGTCATGGACGTGCGACTCGTCCCGCTCCGGACGGCAGTGAACAAGCTGCCCCGGATCGTACGCGACGTCGCACGCGAGGAGGACAAGCAGGTCGACCTCGAGATGGTCGGCGAGGACGTCGAACTGGATCGGTCGATCCTCGACGAGATCGGCGATCCGCTCGTTCACCTGGTCCGCAACGCGGTGGACCACGGGATCGAGACGCCGGAGGTTCGTGAGGCGGCTGGGAAGCCGGCGGAGGGATCCGTCGAGCTCAGGGCCACCCGCGAACGCGACCGCGTCACGATCACCGTCGAGGACGACGGGGCCGGCATCGAAGTCGATGCCCTGCGTGACGCGGCCGTCGAGGAGGGGATCCACACCCGATCCGAGGTCGACTCGATGGATGACGACGACGTCCTCGAGTTGATCTTCCACTCGGGCTTCTCGACGGCAGCGGAGGTCACCGACGTCAGTGGGCGCGGCGTCGGGATGGACGTCGTCGCCGAGACGGTCGATCGTCTCGACGGCACCGTCTCCGTCGACACCGAGCCCGGCGAGGGGACGACGATCACGATGGAGCTGCCGGTGACGCTGGCGATTGCAGAGGTGCTGTTCGTCGACGTGGGGGGCGAGGAGTACGGTATTCCAATCAAAACCGTCGACGAGATCGGTCCGGTGGTCGGCGTCGAGACCCAGGACGGACAGGAAGTCCTGGTGAGCGACGGCGGCGAGGACCGACGCGAGCTGATCCGGCTGGACGAAGCGCTGTCCACTCCGGGACGGTCTGACCCGAACTCGGGAATGCTCGTTCACCTCCGGAACGACGTTCGTGAGGCAGCGATCCACTGCGATCGCGTCCGCGAACAGCAGGAGGTCGTCGTGAAACCCTTCGAGGGCGTACTCGGCGACGTACCTGGACTCAGTGGTGCGAGCGTTCTCGGTGACGGGGACGTGGTAACGATCCTGGACGTTGAAACGCTATGATCGCATACGAGGTTCACAAATGACGCTAATGGTCGATATTCGGAAGTTGAGCTTCATCAACGAGATGGCAAAAGTAGGGACGAACGGCGTCGCCGAGAACATGTCCACCCTCACGGGAGAGGACGCCCAGATGGAGGTGACGACCACGAACTTCGTCGAGATCGAGGACATCAAAGCCCAGCTCGACGCCGGCAAGCGCGTGGGCGTCCGGACGCGGCTGATGGAACCCCCACACGGCCACGTCCTGATCCTCTTCCCCGAGTCCAGCGCGAAGAAGATCACCGCGCTCATGCTCTCTGACATGGTCGACGACATGTCCTCCGTCTCCGGAGAGATGGCGCGCTCCGCAGTCGAAGAGCTCGGCAACATGATGGCGTCGGGATTCATCGACGGCTGGGCTGACGTGCTCGGAACGACGATCGACGTTGCTACCCCGCAACTCGTCTATGCCCCCGCGGGTGAGATCGTCGAGCGAACCGCCGGACTTGGCGGCGACGATCTCGCACTGTTCTTCGATTCGAGTCTCAACGTCCCCAGCTACGAGATCGAGGCAGAGATCTACGCCTTCCCCGATCTCGAGGAGTTCGTGGAAATGGTCAACAATCTCGAGACCGCCACAGCATGAGGCTCGACACTACGGCACTTGGAACCTTCCACGAGATGGCTCGGGAAGGGGCCGGGATCGCCGCTGGCCGACTGACGGGCATCGCCGAAGTCGAGGCCCGCGTCGGTATCACGAAGCTGAACTTCGTGCGCGGCAACGAGATCCGAAAGGAGCTGGCCGCCGGTGGCGAGAAAGTTGCCGTTCGCGTCGAACTCTCTGGCGCGATCGAGGGGCACTCGATGGTCGTCTTCGACGCCGACAGTGCACGTCGCGTACTGGAGACGCTGCTCGGTGAGGAGTTCGACGACACCGCTCCGGCGGTGGCCGACGGCGAGGACGCTGCCGTCGACGCGACTGGCACGGACGCGGGCGCAGACGCAGCTGCCCCAGCGGAGTTCGACGAACTGAGCCAGTCAGCGATGGAAGAGGTCGGCCAAATCATCAACAGCGGATTCGTGGACGGCTGGGCGGACGTCCTCGAGACTGCGATCGACATGACCACCCCACAGTTCGTCCAGGGGACCGATCCGGAGCCCTTCCTCGACGGAATCGACACCACGCCGGGCGAAGAGGATATGGCGATCATGTTCCGCAGTCAGATCGAGGCTGTGGGTGAAGCAATCGGTTTCACTCATTACCTCTTTCCCGACCACGACGACTTCGCTGATCTCCTCGATCGGCTCCGCGAGACCGAGGGCATCGAGTACGACAAGCTGGTCGGATTCGATCGCATGGCCCAGCGTGGGGCGGAGGAGGTCGCCGACAACATCTCGACGATGACCGGGTTCGATACGGAGATCGAGCTCCGCCGGCTCAACTTCGTGCCGATGGCCGCGATTCCACAGGAGCTTGGCAACCGGCAGCTAATCGCCGTCGCCTTCGAGTTCGAGGGCACGCCGAGTGGCTATCTGGTCTTCTGTTTCGAGGAGGAGTCCGCGGCGACCGTCGTCGAAGGTATGCTTCCGAGTGCGCCCGACGACGCGTTCGGCGAGATGGGACAGAGCGCGATCAAGGAGCTCTCGAACATCATGGCGAGTGGTTTCCTCGACGGCTGGGCGAACGTGCTCGATACAAACATCGACCACACGCCCCCGGAGTACTCCCACGATCTCGGAGCCGCCGTGATGGACCCGATCGTCCTCCAGTTCGGCGATTCACAGGAGTTCGCGTTCGTCTTCGACACGCACGTCCAGGCAGCCGAACGCGGGTTCGACGTGGAGATCTACGCGATCCCCGACGAGGACGATCTCGAACGGGCTCTCTCACAGCTCGACGTCGATCGCATCGACGACGAACCGATCGAAGCGGACTTCCCGATCGACGAGGCCTGATTCATGAAAACGTATGGCAGTGAACCGGGGGCCCCGACGCCCCAGCAAGTCCAGGTCGGCATCTCGGAGTTCGTCGTCACGGACGCCGATACGACTCTCAAGTCCTACGGGCTCGGCTCGTGTCTGGCTGTCGCGCTCTACGACGACCAGGCCGAGGTCGGTGGCCTGGCACACGTGATGCTTCCGAGTGGCGACGAGGCCGGCTCCGAACCCACGAACCCGGGGAAGTTCGCCGACACCGCGATCCGCGCGCTCCTCCGACGCATGGTCGAGGAGGGCGCTACCTACACGGACGTCGAAGCCAAGATCTCCGGGGGCAGTGACATGTTCGAGTTCGAGAGCTTCGGCGAGGGCGTCGGAATCCGGAACGTCGAGGCCGCAAAGGCAGAACTCGAGAAGCTGGGCGTCCCGCTCGTCGCCGAGGACGTCGGCGGCAAGAAGGGTCGTACCGTCGAGTTCAACGCGACCACTGGCGTGCTCACCATCACCGTCGCCGACGGCGAAGTCGACGACGGAGAGGGCGCCGGAGTGACCGAACTGTGAGCGAGGTCGATTCGGACGCCGGCTTCGACGATCTGGCAACGTTCGTCGAAGACGAAATGTCGTTTGCGACGAGTCATTACAACGATAGCTACCTCAAGCGCCGGTTCACGTCTCGTATCAGGCGGACCGACACCGAGAACTTCGAGGAGTATCACGAACTACTCGTCGGGAATCCCGAGGAGCAACAGGCGCTTCTCGATGCGCTCTCGATCAACGTCACCGGCTTCTTCCGGAACCCCGACGTCTGGGAGGGGATCCGCGAGCGCCTCCGCGAACTGACGGAGGAGCGGTCGATCGTTCGGGCGTGGAGTGCCGCCTGTGCCGACGGTCGCGAACCGTACTCGCTGTCGATGCTTGCACACGACGACGCGAGGTGCGACCCAAAGCGAGTGCGGATCCGTGCGACGGACATTAACCAAGAGTCCCTCGATCACGCGCGGAACGGAATCTACGAAAATACCCGCACGATCGACGTGGACGAGCAGCTGCAGTTTCTCTCGAACTACCACAGTTACGTCGAGCGATCGGGCGATCGGTTCCGGATGCGCCAGAACGTCCGCGCTCCGATCCGTTTCGAGAAACACGACCTCATCAACGACGAGTCGAAGTCGGAGTTCGACCTCGTCATGTGCCGGAACCTGTTCATCTACATCGACAACGAGTACAAGCAGCCGGTGCTGTCGACGATAGCGGAGTCGATGCGCTCGGGCGGCTATCTCGTCATCGGGAAGGCGGAGACGATTCCGCCAGCGCTTCAATCCGCATTCGAAGTCGTGGACAGTACCCTGCGGATCTACCAGCGCGTCTGATCCGCAACTAGAGCTCCAGCGATACGGTTCAGCCGCACTGATCGAACCATCGTCTCTCCTCGCGCCCTCATTGTCGAAGGCCATACGTCACAGCGGAGCCTTCACCCAACCGTGGAACTCGGAGTGCTCGGCTGGCCCGACGACTCGCCACGACTGACCGTCGACCACGAGCAGTTCGCGTACGCCGGGAACTTCGCTACCGGTCGGACGGGCATCGCCGTCGCCGTCGAAGACGACGTGGCGCTTCCAGAGGACGGTATCTGGGAGCCCGCCAGCGGCGAGGTGCTGGCAGCCGCGTCCTTCGACGAGGATCGAGCCGCACAGGCCGCCCTCCGAATTCGCTACGTCTCCGTTCGCGAGGATCGGAGGGGAGAGCGAATTGGTCCGACGTTGCTCGCGTTCGTCGTTGATCACGCCGTCGGCGCTGATCGCGGGTACGACCGCGTCAGAATCGGCGTCAACAACCCGATCGCGTACCAGGCCTGCTATCAAGCGGGGTTCGAATTCACCGGAGAGGAAAGCGGGATGGGCGAGCTCGTACTCGAAGCACCGGCAGGTGGGGAACGGTCACGGGAGGACTATCGGGACGGGCTGGCGCGCTTCGGCGAGCGCGACCTCCCAGAGAGACAGACAGCTGTCGTCCAGCGACACCTCGGTACTACAGTGCCGACCACTATCGACCTGGAGTAATCGTCCCCTCCGTCGATTCGCTATGACGGGGATTCAAGCCCAGCGATGGCATAGCTGGCCTCAATGGGGAACGCAGCTCTGCGAGATCTCGCCGCGATCGAGAGCGTGTCGATCGACACGCTCGCCGGTGACGTCGTCGCTATCGACGCCCACAACTGGCTGTATCGGTATCTGACGACGGTCGTCCGATTTACGCGCGATGACGCCTACACGACGCCGAACGGCGAAGAGGTAGCGAACCTCATCGGCATCTGCCAGGGCGTACCGCGGTTTCTCGAAAACGACGTTACGCCGGTGTTCGTCTTCGACGGCGCAGTCACCGAACTGAAAGACGACGAGGTCGCCCAACGCAGGGAGGAACGCAAAAAACGCGAGGAACAACTCGAAGAAGCCCGGGAGTCTGGCGACGCGACGGAGGTCGCGCGACTCAAGTCCCAGACCCAGCGCCTCACTGAGACGATCCAGTCCACCTCTCGTGAGCTACTACAGCGACTGGACCTTCCCGTGATCGAGGCGCCCGCCGAGGGCGAGGCCCAGTGTGCCCACATGGCGAGTATCGGCGACGTCGACGCAGCAGGAACGGAGGACTACGACGCGCTCCTGTTCGGATCGCCGATCACGTACCGCGATCTCACGAGCAGTGGGGACGTCGAACGAATGGACCTGCAGGCAACACTCGACCGACACGACATCACCTACGAGCAGCTCGTCGACGCCGGCATCCTCTGTGGGACGGACTTCAACGAGGGCGTCCACGGCATCGGGCCCAAGACCGCCATCACTGCGATCAAGGAACATGACGATCTCTACGGTGTTCTCGACGATCGCGGCGAGACCCTCCCGCACGCCGATCGCATCCGGCAACTGTTCTTCGATCCGCCGGTGACCGACGAGTACGATCTCGATCTCACGGTCGAGCCGGACGTCGAGGCAGCGCGGGAGTTGGTCGTGGACGGTTGGGGCGTCGCCGAGGACGAAGTCGACCGCGGGTTCGAGCGGATTCGAGAAGCGACCCAGCAGACCGGACTCGATCGCTGGAGCTGAGTTCGTCGCCGCGGTCACACACACACACACACACACACACACACACACACACCTATACGTCATCGCCGCTCGCGTCGGATTCGTCAATCCGGTGCGTTTTACTCCCGGCCCGAGAATTCTCACCCATGACGGAGGATTACCGCACGGAGCGGGATAGCCTCGGCGAGATGCAGGTGCCGGCCGATGCCTACTGGGGCGCACAAACCCAGCGCGCGGTCGAGAACTTCCCGATCTCGGACCGGACGTTCGGTCGTCGGTTCGTTCGCGCACTCGGCATCGTGAAGAAGGCCGCGGCACAGGCCAACCTCGACCTCGGATTGATTCCCGAGGAGAAAGGCGAAGCCATCGTCGCCGCAGCGAACGAAGTCATTGTCGGCGATCACGACGACCAGTTCCCTGTCGACGTGTTCCAGACCGGCTCGGGGACCTCCTCGAACATGAACGCCAACGAGGTCATCGCTAACCGAGCGACGGAGATCGTCGGTGGCGAGATCGGCAGTCGGGAGGTCCACCCCAACGATCACGTCAACTTCGGTCAGTCCAGCAACGACGTGATCCCGACGGCGATGCACGTTGCCGCGCTCGAGGCGGTCGAGAAGGATCTCGTCCCGGCGCTGGTGACGCTGGAGGAGGCGCTCGCGGAGAAAGAGGAGGAGTTCGATGGCGTCGTCAAAACCGGCCGGACGCATCTCCAGGACGCCACGCCGGTCCGCCTCGGCCAGGAGTTCGGCGGCTACCGTACGCAGGTCGAGCGGGGGCTGGAACGGCTCGACACCGCCGGCGACCACCTCGAAGAGCTGGCACTCGGAGGAACGGCCGTCGGAACGGGACTCAACACCCACGAGGAGTTCGCCGAGCGTGCTGCAGAGTACATCTCCGAAGAGACCGGTCTTCCCTTCAGCGAGGCCGAGAACCACTTCGAAGCCCAGGCCGCTCACGACGCGATGGGCGCCGCCCACGGCGCACTGCGAACGATCGCCGGCTCGCTGAACAAGATGGCCAACGACCTCCGGCTGTTCGCCTCCGGACCACGCAACGGGCTGGGCGAAATCGAACAACCCGAGAACCAGCCAGGCTCTTCGATCATGCCTGGCAAGATCAACCCCGTCGTTGCCGAGTCCGTCAATCAGGTCCACAAACAGGTCGTCGGCAACGACGCCGCAGTCTCGGCGGGATCGGCCCGTGGCGAGCTCGATCTCAACCTCTACAAGCCCGTGATCGCGAGCAACTTCCTCGAATCCACGCAGCTCCTGGCCAACGCCAGCGGCACCTTCGCAGAGAAGTTCGTCGCGAAACTCGAGGCCAACGAGGCACACTGCGAGTCACAGGTCGAGCAGTCGATGGCGCTCGCGACCGCGCTGAACCCCCACATCGGCTACGACAAAGCGAGCAAAGCCGCAAAACAGGCGCTTGCAGAGGACAAGACCGTCCGCGAGGTCGTGGTCGAGGAGGGCTACTTGAGCGAAGCGGAGGCCGACGAGGTGCTCGATCCCGAATCGATGACTCGTCCCGGTATTCTCGGCGAAGAGTAGACCGAAAGCCACGGCTCGCCGTCTGATCCTCAGCCTTCGTTGTGTTCACCATCACTGAACCAGGCAGCCTACCCGTCGTACACAGTCCCACGACGTCGAAATTACTCTTCGAACTGCTGCCGCCAGCCAACGTGCTCGTCGATCCGTGCGAAGGCAGCCGTCGATCGCTCGTCCCCCGCAGTAGCGACGACGTCGCCGAGCTTTGCGAGGCGTTCCAGACCGTCGGCATCGTCGAAGGCCTCGACGTCGAGTCGTGAGGCCGGGACAGTCGCTTCAATGACGGCGGCACAACCCCGATTGACGGTCGGAACCACCCGATCGCGAACGCCGGACTCGACCGGACTGAGTGACCACTCGACGATCTCCGTGCCCTGATCGTCGGTTCGGTCCTCCTCGTCGACGATTATCCGAGTCCATGCGTCTGCAGAGGCAAGAATCGGGGCGTCGGTTTCGAAGACGCCGAGGGCTGCCTCGACGAAGTCCAGCGGGTCGCGCGTGAACTGAACGAACGCCTCTGCATCGGTGGGGCCTGGTTGGAGTTTTTCGTCTATTTTCGTCGGAGAGGTTTCCTTCCCGCTTGTATTGACGTCTGAGCCACTGATTGCGTCGAAATTCCGTCGTGTACGAGTCTTCCCGTAGGTCCGGGCAGTCATCGGAGTGTCCGAACCTGGCTCGACGGAATCCGTATTCGCTGCATCCGGTGTGATTCCGAGTGCCGCCTGATTCCACAGACCGTTCGGCCCCTTCGTCGCGACGATGGTCTCCGTGACGCCAGTGAGTCGCGTCGGCCAGCCGTCGACCAGCTCGCCGTCGGGGTCGATACCGGGGCTGGGTTCGTGGCTCACGCCGACACCTCTTGGCGAATCATGGCAACGAACAGCCCGCCGGCGAGGACGTCCGCGGTCGTCCCAGGGTTGATACCGCGTTCGACCAGCTCCTCGGCAAAGGCGCGGACAGATGCTCTATCATCAGGATCGATCGCAGCCGCGCGATCCCTGACCGATTCTGCCGTCGCCTGGTCGTGCTTCGTCGCGACGAGCGTGTCCGGCTCCTCGGCGAGCAACTGCAGGTGGACGCTGGCGGCGCAGTCTGAAGACGGGCCACCGCGTTCTGCGAGCCATTCGGCGGCAGTGAAGGTTCGTTCGAACTCATGGGTCCACTCGGCTGCGATTCCGTCACGGTTAGCGGCCGACGCCATCACGTCTTCCAGTGTCAGCCCACGTTCTCGAACTGTCGGGACAGCGTCGGCGCCGCGACGGACGTCCAGTGGTTCCATTTCAGCAGGCGGATCGTCGACGCGGACGTCGACGTGATCGAAACACCGATAGAAGGATGCCGCATCGTCGACGGTGGTCTCTTCGACGACGTCGCTCGTCGTTGCTGGTGTCAGCGTCCGATCCGAGGCGGCTACGCGGACCAGCGGAGCCAGCAACAGGAGGGAGCCGAACTGGGTGTTGGTGCCGGCCGCGCTAGCCATCCCCGCAACCGCTGACTCCAGCCCCTCCCCTAGTGGACTCCCGAGTGCGAGCTGATCGAGTCCAGCACGTGCGCCGGTCGCGCCCGCGAGGAACTGATCGAACTGAAGGTCTGCGAGGTCACGCTCGCGGTCCACGTTGCCCGGCGTCGGCGTCGCTGCGACCTCGAAGAGGAGGGCACGCTCTGCCACTGCCGGCGGCGTGGTCATACGGCGTTCGTGGCACCGGCAAGCAATAAGGCCGATGCCACCGGCGGCAGTCGCCGTGGGCTCGTACCCGGAGCGTCCGCGCTCCCAATTTGTCGATCAGGGTGCGACGTGCTCGGCGTCGAACCACTGCGCGGTTGCCGTCCGGACTCGCTCTAGAACCGCTGGCTCTGTGCTGGGTCGCCCCACACTCACGGCGTCTGCTCCGTACTCCAGATACTCGCGGACGCTGGCTTCGTCACGGACCTCGTTGTTGGCGATCACGAACGCGTCGGTCTCGTTTACCACGTTGGCGACGATCGATTCGGTATCCATCGCGTCGACGTGGAGGACGCCGGCGCCTGCGGCATCAGCCCTCCGAGCGACGTGGGGAAGGTCGACTCCGTCGAGTTCGGCACGAACTTTGACAGAGACGGTTGCACCCGCGGCACTCGCCGCCTCGACGTACGTCACGAGACGATCCGGATCTCGGAGAAGGGTCTCACCCGTCCCCGAGGCACAAAGTTCGGGCTGGCGACAGTGGGCGTTCACCTCGAGAACGGCGCCGTAATCGGCACAGATCTCGGCCGCGCGGGCAACCGGGTCCGGCGTTGCAGCGCGGACGTTCACTGCCGGGAGTAGCGGTTCCCCCGCGAGCGAAGCGAGCTGCTCGTCGATCCAGTCGAACGGATCCGCAGGGAGGAACTCGTCGCGGTCACGCTCGACGAGCTCCCGGGCAGCTTCACGAGTCGGCTCGTCGAGTGCGATGCCACCGAGAAAGGCGACGCCGACGTGGGGCAGCGCCCCCTTCGCCCAGTTGGCGTCGGACTGACCGCTCAGGCTCGCAGCGGCGACGCGTGGCTCGAAGGAGGGGTGTGTATCCCTTCGATCGTTTTGTATCGCTTCACTCGCGCCAGAATGGTTCATATAGGTCGGTGAGTGGCCGGTCAGACCTCGTCCAGTGCGCGCTCGACGGCCTGCACCACGCGCGCGGCGTCCTCTCGGTCGTCGATCTCTATGTCAGTCCGGACGACGGGCCGATCGAAGTTCGTGTCGTCGTCCTCGTCGACGACGAAGGCGTCCGCGAACGGATAGGCCGTCGCCAGGCCTGCCGTCGACGGTTCGGCACCGACTGCCTCCATCAGTTCGGCCACCGGACCGGAGAACGCGTCGTCGCCGCGGAATGGTGACACTGCGACGACGGTCGACTCCGCGAGCGCGTCCCCGATGCCGTCCAGTGCGAGCATCGGCCCGATGCTCGTGACGGGGTTGGACGGACCGATGACGACGTCGTCCTCGAGCGCTTCGAGCACGCCCGGCGCGGGATCCGCCGTCGAGGAGCCGCGAAACTCGACGTTCTGAACGTCCGGCTCGCCGTCGCGCGCAACCCAGTACTCCTGAAAGTGCATGACTTCGTCGGGCGTGTGGACGAGGCTCGCGACGGGATCGTCGCTCATCGGGAGCAGGTCCAGCGTGACGCCGAAGGCCTCACAGAGCCGCTCCGTGACCTCCGAGAGAGTGAGGCCCTCGTCGATGAGGCTCGTCCGAGTGACGTGTACCGATCGGTCGCGGTCGCCGATCTCCATGAACTCGACGGCGCCGGAGAAGCGGCGCCAGTCGGCGATGGACCGCCCGGCCGTCTGCGCGTCGTCTTCGAGATATCGGGGACCGGGTTCGAGCCCCATCGCCTTCCCGATGTCGTGAAGTCCGTCGTGCGTGCGGGACGTGTCGCCGCCGATTCCCCACCAGCGGTCGCGGTTCAGGACCCCGCCACCCTGGTAGAGCAGGGTGTCGAGGTCGGGACAGACCAGCAGTCCTCCGAGCTCGATGTCGTCCCCCGTGTTCGCGATGACGGTCGTCTCCTCGGGGTCGTACGCGACGGCAGCCCCGTCCAACAGCTTCGGCGTTCCGGTCCCGCCGGAGAGGAACGTTACCATGCTCTGACCCATTGGAGCACGCCCCCTTAACGATGTTCACCGTTGCAAACCCGTCGGCCAGTTGAATTGGGGAACACAAACTCCGCGCTCGGTTGCTCAGTCCGCGAGCCAGTCGACGAACGAACCTTCCAGTAGCGTTGCCCGCTGCCGTTCGAAATAGTCGTGCTGGGCAGTCTCGATCGCTTCCATGAGATCTGCGCCGTCTTCGGCGGCCGTGCGCGCTCTGTCACGTTTCCAGGTGGCTGGCGTTACGCGGCGCTCGACGCGCTCGCGGAGCGGCTGGAGGTACGCGTCGATCTGATCGTCCGTGAGATCCTTCGCGCGCAGTCCCGCTTCGGCGTGGCCGAGCAGGTCGTCGTAGATCCCCTCGATCCGTCGGGTCTCGTGGCCGTCTTCGGTGATCCAGCAGAGATCAGCGTCCAGCCCGTCCCGCATCGCGGCGTAGAAGTTGTCGTAGGCCGTCTCCCACTCGAGGCGATCGACGGGATGATCGCTCCGGGGAAGCTCGACCATCAGTCCGGCGAACGCGGCGAGCACGGCGACGGAGTCGCGGACAGTTGGCTGGCCGGCAATTGGCCGGAATTCGATTCGGGCGTTCGCAGCGGACTTCGAGGGACCGTCGAACACGGGGCGAACCCACCGCCAGAAGCTCCCGTGTTTGTGTCTGAAGTGGGCGAACGCGTCGTCGTAGCGTCCTTTCGACTCGACGTCGGTAGGGACGAGTAGTTCGTCGTCTGCGACGCGATCGACGGCCTGTTCGGCGGACTCGATCTCGCGAGGGAACCGGACCTTGCCAGCGGTTTCACTCGGTGCGTTGAGCACAGTCTCGAAGACGGCGATGCGGTGAGCGTCCCAGGCGTCTTCGATAGCGTCCTCGATCGTCGTTCCGTCGTCGTAGCAGTCCGGCGGGACGAACGGGCTGTTCGCACAGAGCGCCAGCAGCGGCGCTGCGACGCGCAAGGCGTAGGCAAAGTAGTTGGGAAGGTCCGTCGCCTGTGGAACCTGGTAGTGGGGCTGGATGGAGGTGATGAGACTCTCGGGCATCACCGTGTCCGCGTCGAGAGAGACGTGTGGTGCGTCGAGGACCAGCCCGACTCTCGCAGCGTCGCTGTTGGCCATCGCGTGGTAGCGAACGGCGTCGCTCATGTTCGTCGCGATGGTGACGTCCGCATCCGTCGCTGACGCCATCAGATACTCGCGTGCAGTCTCACCGTGGGGTGGGATCGTCCAGATGCCGTCGCTGACGAGGCGCATGCCCTCCGTCCGCGTGACGTCGAGTGCGGCGGCGAGTCGGCTCTGGACTTCCGCTTCCTGTGATCTGAGGCCGTACTCGTTGAGCGGCTGGGGGCTCGTGCTCATCTCCGCGTTGTGGAGGCCAAGCTCCTTCTCGAAACCGATCATCGAGAGCAGTCTGCGTGGCACCCGCATGAGATGACCGGCGTCGCTCACTGGGGAGCGTCCCTCGGCCGTATCGGATTCCGCGACGGCGTAGAACTCGTACTCGAGACCGATGCTCCCCTGCGGGTTATCGAAGACACCGTCTCCAATCGCATCCTTGAGCTTGGCGCGCTCGTGCTCGACCTCGGCGCGGAACTCCGCGTGGTCGACGTCCCTGAGCGATGCGACGTCTTCCACGAGATCCACGTCTGCCATGCCCGTCGTTCCAACGGCGACGACCTTGAAGGTGGGGAACACTGGTGCCGATCGGCGTCGACGCACGCCTGCGATTCCGCCACATCACACGGTCAGACGATACCACGCCGATCTACGACGACCCGATTCGCTTAACAGCGATCCCCCGAAACCCCGAATCGATGGAGTTCGAGGCGTTCGCCGATCGCGCCCGCGAGATCGAGGCTACGGACGCCGACCTCGACGTCATATCGTTGACTGCGGCACTCTTCGACGCCGCTGACGACGACCTCGCGGTCGTCGCCCGGTTCGTGCAAGGGCGGGTGTTCCCCGCCTGGCAATCACGAACCCACGACATCGGTCCCAGTCGCTGCTACGCGGCACTCGCCCGCGCCGCAACGCCCGGCGTCTCCGCCGAGACCATCGAGGATCGGCTCGCAGAGCGTGGCGATATCGGTGACGTGGCCGCGAGCCTCGACCTCGGTGGTCAGACGGGGCTCGACGCGTTCGCAAGTGGTGGTGGCGACGGTTCTGGTGTTGATGGTGCCGGTGGTGGAGCACCCAGTGACGGAGCGGATGCCGCGGAGGTCACCGATGGAAGGACGGTCGCCGAAATCTTCGCCGAGTTCGATGCGATCGCGGACGCGTCCGGTTCGGGAAGCGAGGAAGCGAAAGAAGACCGCCTGTTCGCTCTATTCAGTAACAGTTCGCCAGAAGAGGCGCGCTACCTCGCTCGACTCGTGCTCGGCGAGATGCGTATCGGCGTCGGACAGGGAACCGTCCGCGACGCGATAGCGGAAGCGTTCGACGTCCCGGTCGATGCGGTCGCTCGCGCGCTACAGGTAACCAACGACTACGGGCTCGTCGCAGAGCGTGCTCGTGAGGGTGGTGAATCCGGTCTTGCAGAGCTCGGCCTCGAGGTCGGCCGTCCAGTTCAGGCGATGCTTGCCCAGGCAGGCACCGTGACGGACGCACTGGAGGACTGGGAGGAGGCACTCGTGGAGACGAAGCTCGACGGCGCACGCGTGCAGATTCACGTGGCTCCCCCCGACGATGTGACCACTTCAGAGCTGGAATATCGGGATGAGCAAAGAAAGCAGGGACAGAGGGGAGAAGAGAGTGAGGATGGAGAGGAGGTAGCCACGGCGGGGAGGGGAGAGAACCGGCAGAGTTCCTCACCAGAGTCCCGAGTCCGGCTCTTCTCCAGAAACATGGAAGAGGTGACGGATGCGCTCCCCGAAATCGTCGAGTTCGTCGCGGCCCACTGCGACGGGCCGGCGATCCTCGACGGTGAAGTCGTCGCCGTTGACGAGGAGGGCGATCCGCTGCCGTTTCAGGAGATCCTACGGCGGTTCCGACGGAAACACGACGTGGCTGCTGCTCGCGAAAACGTCGCCACCGAACTGCACGTCTTCGATTGTCTGCACGTACCGCGGCCCGTCCACGAGGAACTCGGGTTCGACGCCGTACCGGTCGGCGCCTCCGACGGGGGCGATTCTGCGGCGGACGCGGTGGTTTCAGACGGCACTGATCGAGACGACGATCAGGCTGGGCTAGATAGCTGGGCTGACGATCAACCGGCGGATCCAGCGCCGGACGAACACTCGAGATCCTCAGATGGCCCGGGTGTGGACCTCCTCGACGCTCCGCTGAGTGCGCGGCGGACATACCTCGAAGCGGTGATGGAAACGGGCGTCGTCGACGCCATCGTCACCGACGACGCCGAGGCAATCGAGTCCCTGGAGCAGGACGCACTCGCGGCCGGTCACGAGGGGATTATGCTCAAGAATCCCGAGGCCGCGTACACGCCGGGACGCCGCGGAAAGGACTGGCGCAAGCGGAAACCCGACGTCGAGACGCTCGATCTCGTCGTCACCGGTGCCGAATGGGGCGAAGGACGACGGGCGTCGCTGCTCGGAACGTACGAACTCTGCGCGCCGACCGATGACGGCTACGCGACTGTCGGCAACGTCGCGACTGGGATCACTGACGAGGAGCTGGCCGAGCTCCACGAGCTCCTCCAGCCACACGTCCTCTCGGAAACTGGGCAGTCCGTCGAGATCGAGCCTGCAATCGTCTTCGAGGTCGGCTACGAGGAGATCCAGCGCTCGCCGACGTACGACTCGGGCTACGCACTGCGGTTTCCGCGCTTCGTCACGGTGCGAGAGGATCTGGATCCGGACGCCGCGGACACGCTGGAGCGCGTTGAACGGCTGGCTGAGGAGCAGTAACCGGACAAGAAGCCGCTACGTAGAGGAACCCGATTTCGCGTTCCCTCGTGCCGCCTCGATCGACTCGACGTAGGCCTCGGTCACGATCTCGAATATCGCCTCGCCGGCTGCCTCGCTGGCCTTCCGCGGATCACCGAGCACGCCCTTCGGAGCGATCGACGCGAACCCTTCTTCGAGGAGTCGGTCCGTTGAAATCTCTCCCTCCACCCCGACCTCGATGCGATCGTCTCTGACCAGTTCGGGATCCGTGGCGAGGATCATCGATGTCTCTGCCGCTCCGGCGTGGATCACTGGCTCGTGGTAGTCGACGCTCGCGGCCGCGAGCCCCTCGTTCAAGAGCTCCATGTGGTGATCGAGATCCGTCAGCGCGATCAGCGTCACGTCGAGATCGTCTGCGATCGATTCGACTGCTGCATCGACCGGCTCGAAGTTCCCGCCGTGGGTCGGGACGAGGACGACGTGTTCGAACCCGTGGTGATCCAGGGACTCGCAGTAGTCCCGGACGAACGCGGCAAGCGTTTCCTCCCGGAGCGAGATCGTTCCGGGAAATTCCATGTGGTGCTCAGAGCAGCCCGGTCGGATGCTCGGCGCGGCGAGGGCGTCGCCGAGTTCGGTTGCGATCCGACGGGCCATCTCGTCGGCGTCGATGGTGTCCATGTTCAGTGGAAGGTGGGGCCCGTGTTGTTCGATCGCGCCGATCCCCACGATCACCGTCCGCGAACCGTTTTCCAGAGCACGCTCCACGTCGGTCCAGGTATGCTCCGCTAAGGAGACTGCCTCAGAGGACGTCACAGCAATAGCTTCAGCCGCGATGGGAAAAACGTTCAGGTCACGTGCTAGCAGGACCCGTCCTGGCCTACATCGGCTACTCGATTCCGAGTTCCTCGATCAGCGTCTGGGCCGCCGCTGCGGAAGAACCTGGACCGCGGGCAGTGATCAGATCACCGTCGACGGTGACCGAGGTATCCTGATCGAGTTCGGCGTCCCAGTGGGCGCCAGCGGCTTTCACTTCGTCCTCGACCCAGTAGGGCATCTTCCGTCCGTCTGGCATCAGGTCGTGCTCGTCCACGATACCCTCCTCCCACTCGTTGGGGAATCCTGTGACGGAGCGCCCGGCGACGAGGAAGCCGCCGTCGGCCTCGCGGGTGAACGCGAGGAGGCCCACGGCGTGACAGACGACGAGTGCCTTCCCGTCGGAGCCAGCAACCCCCGTTCGGAGCAGTTCGCGGGCGTGTTTGTCCTGATTGACGTCCCATTCAGTGCCGTGGCCGCCGGGGAAGACGACTGCGTCGTAATCGTCGGCGTCGACCGTCGCGACCTTGACGGGATTCTGGAGGCGCTCGTCGGATCGGGCGACCTCTGTGACGTGTTCGGCCTGCTCCTCGCCGACGTTCTCCGGATCGACGGACCGTTCGTCGGGCTCCGGTGCGGCCCCTGTCGGTGTTGCGACCGTCACCTCGACGCCGGCGTCGGTGAGCGTTTCCAGGGGTTCGACGCACTCCTCGCCCCAGTAGCCGTGCTCGCTGACGACGAACAGAGCGGATGTCATCGTCTGAACTACGGCTCGCTCCCGAAAAACGCTGGTGCTACCCCACAGCTACGCGAGATTTTTACTGAACTGACTGGGGTCCTACCGGACGACCGGTCGACCGTGCGGGGCGAACGCAGGACATTTCCCCGGCCGGGGCAGATCGCGATGTATGCGAATCCAGGACCGGTATCACGTCGAGGGCGGTGCCGAGCGGATCACCCTCGTTCCGGACAGCCTGGACGACCTCTGGCACCTCCAGTACGTCGTCGAGCCGGGCGATCGGGTGGCTGGCGACACCCACCGGCGCATCACCCGCGACGATGAGGAGCTACGGGACACCGGTGGCGAGCGTGAACATCTCTGGGTCGAGCTCGCCGTCGAGACCGTCGAGTTCCACAAGTTCGCCAACCGCCTCCGTATCGGCGGTGAGATCGCCGACTGCTCCAGGGAGGACCAGCTCGGACTCCACCACACGCTCAACGTCGAGGTCCACGACGAGATAGAGATCGAGAAACATTTCGCCGCGGACCAGATCGAGCGCATCGAAGAGGCAGAGGCCGCCACCGACCAACCCGACGTCGCCATCGCGACCGTCGAGGAGGGCGAAGCCGCGGTCTACACCGTCGAGGCGTACGGCACCGAAGAACGCGCGACGATCACCTCGACCACGGGAAAGGGTGAGTTCGCGCGCGATCGCGACGAGTTGTTCGACGAACTGGCGACCGTGCTCGGACGGATGGACGCCGATGCGATCGTTCTCGCTGGACCGGGGTTCACCAAGCAGGACGCACTCAAATACGTCGAGAACAACGATGCCGAGCTCGCCGAGCGCATCCGAACGGTCGACACGAGCGCCGGTGGCGACCGGGGCGTTCACGAGGTTCTCAAACGCGGCGCAGTCGACGAGCTCCGGGAGGAGACCCGCATCGCGGAGGAGGCAGCGCTCATCGACGAACTAACCGCACGTATCGGGAGTGACGAGCCAGTCTCATACGGACCCGATTCGGTCGCGGAGGCGACGGAGTTCGGCGCCGTCGAAACACTGCTCGTACTCGACGACCGGTTGCGCATAGAGCGGGCCGGTGAGGGCGAGTGGTCGATCGACGCGGATCACGTCGTCGAACGCGTCGAGCAACAGGGCGGCGACGTCGTCGTCTTCTCCGGCGAATTCGATCCAGGCCAGCAGCTCGCCAACCTCGGAGGCATCGCCGCGCTGCTCCGGTATCGGATCGACTAACGGGCGCGTCCATACTCGCCGTGTTCTCTGTTTGGAGTCCTTGCAGTGCGTCCAGCGTGCTATCGTTGATCGATCGTCACGGAGAGTCCGTCCTGAGCCATGCGCGCGTCGACGTCGTATGAAGCGGTCAGGGAATCGAGCATCGCCTCTTCGTGCCCGTCCGCGTGGGGATACCGGTGCGTGAGATAGAGCCGACCGATATCGGCGTCGGCCGTCGCGAGCGTCTCTCCGAGCTGTGACGGCGTCGGATGGTTGGAGACGTCGATGCCATCGGGAAACGAGCAGTCGTGAGCGACGACCGCCGTCCCATCGAGGAAGGTTGCGAGCTCCTCGATGGCTTCTGAATCCCCACTGAACGCGAATCGGTCGTCGAACCGATACGCCAGACAGGGCATCGAGTGTTGGGTCCACTGCGCCTCGACGTCGAATCCCGCGACAGTCGTCGATCCCGGGCCGATCTCCCGGACGGTGAGCTCGATCTCGTCGTCCATCTGCTCGTGAGCCTCGAAGAGGTCGTCGAGCAGCGACTCGGTACCCTCCGGACCGACGACGGTGAGGTGCTCCTCCCCAGCGAGGTATCGCGCGTTGCAGAGTGGGAGGAGATCCGAAATGTGATCCAGATGATGGTGAGTCAACAACACCGTGTCGATCGCTTCGTAGCCTGGGCCGTGGCTCTGGAGCCGATGGATGACGCCGCTCCCACAGTCGACGAGAACTCGGTTGCCAGCGTCCTCGACGACGATTCCCGCCTGGTACCGGTCGCCCGTGGGCATCGCACTCCCAGTTCCCAGAAACGTGACGCGCATACTGGGCTCGATGCGACGGGACGGTTTCAACCCGGCGACGAGACCTCAGTCGTCTGCCGGAGGCGTCGAGCCGCCCTCGACGATTGGAACCGTAACGTGAATGCGACTCGCTGCATCGTCGTCGATCCGGAGTTGCCCACCAGCGGCCCGGACGGCCCAGCGAGCGATCCAGGGCGAGATCCCTGTGGCATGCCGAAGTTTCGTCTCGTCCAGTCCTTCCAGAGCAGCCCGCTGTTGCTCACAGAGTTGGCCGTCGGTCTCGAGGGTGACAGTCACGCACTCGTTCGATACCTGTGGATCGAGGCGGATGTACGTCGCGTCGCCGTGGTCCGACAGCGTTCGACAGAGCTCTTCGACGGCGACCCCAGTACGGCGATCGACGGATACCGTCGGAACGGTCCCAGCGATCTGGAACTCCCCGGAAAGGGACGCCGAGATTGATCGTCTGACGCGGGTCGTCGCGTTCCCGAGTTTCGTCGCGGTTGCCGTCTCGGTCACGGACTGCATCCGTCCTGCAGACGTTGCAACACCCCGGAGATCAGATGCAGCCTCGACGATCATGGCCGCCTGCTCACGGGACCGCGGATCGTCGGACGATTCGGCGATGGTTTCGGCGTAGCCGAGCAACACGGTTAGATCGTTTCGAAGGTCGTGGCGGAGGACGCGTCGTAGGACGGAAAGCTGCTGATCGCGCACTCGCCGGGCCGTGACGTCTCGAAACTGAAGATAGGCGGCGACGTCGGCCCCCGGAGCGGGAATGCCACGAACCGAAAACTGGCGGTGGCCGGCGGGCGTCCGTTTGGTCGTGACGGTCTGGGTCGAAACGCCGCCGATGGCTGTCCCTGCGACCTCGCGCTCGGTATCGGAGAGGCGCGTCTGGCGACCGAAAGATCCCTGCTCGGTGTCTGAGACGCATCGGCCGTCGAACTGCTCGAGATACGCCCGGTTGACGACCTCGATCCTGGGCGTTTCGGCACTTCGAACCGCGGCAAGGGGTTGCGGGGCGTGCTCGAACAGCGCTGCCGAACCTCCGATCGACGGCCCAGGGTGAACCGTAGCCTGTTCGTTGCTACTTGCGTCGCTCACTGAGCGTCACCCGCTGTAAACTGATGAATTGATCGCGCCGTATCGTGTACGAAAAACGTGACGTTGCCCGGGCTGGGTGGGACCCGGGGGCAGTCACCTGCGTCGGCAACGTCTTCTGTGGTTGGATCCGGCATCGTGGGGGAGAGGGGTGGGCGCGGCCAGTTCGCCGGCCCGATCACGACTTTGGCCCGGAGGTTAATAAGATTACCGTTGGCAATTTCCTCTGGAGTAGGGGCCGGTTACTCCAATCAGATCCACGATATTGGGGTCCGCTGTGCCACTCCTTGGGATGCGAAAACCGCAAGTAGAGACGCCGGAGGCAGTCGCCGTGGCGAAGGCAAGGATATTTACTCACCCGACGCGTATTAGACTCCAATTGTGCGACTGAGGCAACCAACTGACTTCCTGGTGCTGGAAGCGCTCCACTCCTACGGCAGGAACGTCGCTCCGAACGTAGCAGAGATCACAGGCAAGAGTCGGAAAAATGTCAACAATCGCCTTCCCGTGCTCGACGACTACGGTCTCGTCCGCAAGATCGGGCCTGCGGATCGGTCAGGGCTCTACGAGATCACCGAGCGGGGTCGCGTCACTCTACAGCTCCGAGACCAGTACGATGCTGCAGACGATTTTGACGCACTCGTCGATCGACGCGCCGACTCACAGAGCGCGAGTGCAGCGACGGCGGAAGCGGCGGTCCGCGGTGGCGACGGCGACGAAGCCACTGACGAAGACTGATCTATCGCCCCTCACGTATCAGCAGTTTTCAGTAGGACTCGTTCCTCAATCGCAGGTGTCGGCTCACTCGTCGCCGAGACTCGAGAACAGTTCCGAGGCCGTGAGGTCGGCCGCATCCTGCGGAACGTCGTCGCGCTCCTCGCCCTGGGGCGATCCCTCCTCGACGCTTTCGACGAGATCCGCGACGTTGGCCTCGCGGCCTGCGTCGGCATTCTCCCCCGTTTCAGGCTCGGTATCGGCGATGTCACGTTTTAGTTCGTCGAACAGATCGTCCATCGGATCGTCGGCATCAGTCGCCGCCGCGGCTCCGCCGTCGATCGCGAGTGTGCCGCCACCGGCGTTGCTAGTCGCTTCCGGATCCGGATCTTCTGGTTCGAGTGAGACGTCGGAGAGGTCGCCGAAAACGGACTGCACCTGATCGTCGCTCGCTTCGACGTCTTCGCCTGCGGCCGCTGCTGTGGTGCCAGAGCCAGCATCGTCGCCTTCGACGGAGTCGAGAATCGACTCCGGCGAGTCATCGACGTCGAAACCGAGATCGGCGTCGGTGGGTTCGAGGTCGTCGAGTGACTCCGTCGCCGGCACGTCGAGAGAGATGTCGGACTCGTCCGCCTCGTCGGACTCGTCGCTCGGATCGTACCAGGACGGAACTGGTGGTTGCTCGTTTGCGAAGGCCGGAGGCTGGTCGGCCGCGAGTATCGGCGCGCCGAAGATCCGCAGCCGGTCGCCGTACCGCTTTTCGAGCGCCGCAAGCTGGTCGACGCTCATCATCGCGAACCGCCAGCGGCCGCGTGGAGCGACGAGACGAACGATTCGGAGCCCTGCAGGTGCGAGTAGCTGCTCTTCGACGTGGTGGAGCAGCGCAGGGTAGTTGTCCGAGCCCAGCTCACTGTCGGGGTAGTCGAATCTGGTCCAGAACTCGGTCCCCTGGGCGTCGGTCAGCCGGACGACGAACTTGCCCTCGGCGAGGGTATCGGCCCACTTCGAGGGCTGAATCGTGATCGAACAGCCGTAGGGTGCGAGCAGTTCGTCGAGGTGAACTTCGGGAGCGTGGTTCCAGTATTCGGCGGGTGCGTCGATGCCGCGTGCCGACGCGGCGATGGCGTCGCCGAGCTGATCGTGAAGCTCGGTGTTTTCGGTGCCCGGTAACACGTCTGTCAGATACGCATCTAGCGAACGTTCCTGTCGCTCGCGGTCTCCGTGGGCGTCGGCGATGGCCGACTCGGTCAGCCCGATTCCACGGAGAACGGCAACGTACTCCTCGATGCGTTCGGATGACGACCGCTCGGGCATATGCTCTATGTGTTGAGCAGTCGGGCCGGACGAATATAACTTTTGACCACCATACTGTTCGATAGAAGCCGAACATGATTGGCGGCCGACGCTCGCGGCCTCCAGTGTCCTCGAAACGCAGATAGAGGAACGAACGTTGCAAACGATGAGAGTGAAAGCAAAACGTGACCGATGGAGCGGGGCCACTTTTAATCTAGCAACTATGGCTGCAACCCCAGCTGACGGCCGAAGCTCAGGTATCGGACGCCATACAAAACGTGTGTTGGTCGTCTCTGGACTATGGCCCTTCGATTCGATCAGACGACCGATCCGTTCGAACTGCTCGGTGATATCGTTGTGACCGATCCGCTTGCCGCACCGATGTTGCTCGTCGGAGTACTCCTGTTGACCGTCACCGTCGGCGTCGTTGGGTTCCTGACGATCGGTGCCCTGCTGGAGTCCATCGCGACGCCACTGGACTGAATCTGGTTCTACTCATGCTGTTTCACTTCCAGACTGAGAAGCGACCGCAAAAGAGCTACTGCATCGCCCGTTCGACGGCGTCCGCGGCGAGATCGATCGCGTTCTCAAGATCGGGACCAAGCGGGGAGCCAACGACGACCCCGTCGACTATCTCGACGATGGCTTCGAGCCGGTCGGCGACGTCTTCGGGCGTTCCAGCGACCGACAGCGCGTCGATCATAGCCGGTGAAACGGCGTCGAACGCGCGTTCGAAGTCCCCGCGTTCGAGTGCTGCGCCGATCCGGTCCGCCCGATCCGTCTTCAGGTCGTGGCGATCGAGCACTGGTTGCTCTGCCCCGGCCGCGATGAACGCGACCGGTCGCCGGGCGAGCTCGCGGGCAGCGGTTCCGTCCCGAGCGATCGAGACGCTCGCGTACGCCAGCATCTCGGGATCGACGTCGTCCTGTCGCTGGGATTTTCCTTCCTCGACGCGGTCACGAGCCCACGACAGATCCTCCGGGTGTGCGGCGTTCACGAGGAGCCCGTCGCCGTATTTTGCCCCCATGCGAAGCATGTCGGGCCCCTGTGCGGCGACGTAGGCCGGGAGCGGCTCGACGTCGTACTCCAGACCGGCGTCGGCGGCCTCGAACGTTCCGTTCACGCTCACGCGCTCGTCGTTCCAGAGGTCTCTGGCGACCTGCACGGTCTCGAGGACCCGGCGAAGTGGTCGCTCGCGGTCGATCCCCAGCGAGTTCAGCGCGGACGCGTCGCCAGGTCCGATACCGAAAATGGCACGGCCCGCACTCGACTCCTGTAGCGTCGCCATCCGCGATGCGAGCGCGACGGGATGCGTGTCGTAGGGGTTCGCCCCAGCAGTTCCCACGCCGATCGTGTCGGTCGCGGTGGCAATCCGGGCCAGCGCAGTGAACGGGTCGCGGTTGAAGTAGTGGTTCGCGACGAATACCGAGTCGAACCCAGCGTCCTCGGCGTGGCTCGCCAGTTCTGCGACCCGCTCGATCGGATGCTCCGGCGTCAGTTCGATGCCGGCTGGGCCTGCAGTTGTGTGCGTCACGTAGAACCACCCTCGAAACTCCATTCCCGCAGGGCATCCCGGACGAGGTCGTCGTCCACGTCACGAAAGAGGTTCTCGCTGCCGTCGTGGGCGCCGAACTCGAAGTCTCGGACCACGACGATCGGAATGCCATCGTCGCCCTCCCCGGTGATCAGATTCGCCGTTCCAGCGAGCTCGTCGACGATCGATTCGTTGGTCACTTCGAGTTCGTGTCCATCCCGATCGGTCTCGCCGCGCCAGTCGCGCGTGGCGGAAATGCCATCGTAGCCGATCGCGACGCCGGTCTGGCCGTGTCGGAAACAGCGACCACAGGTGTCAGTCACCACGACGCCCACGTCGGCGTCGAGGTTCGAGCGGATGCGCGCAGCGCTTGCACTAGGGGACTCTGGAAGGAGCAGCAGGTCGTCGTCGGGGACGTTCGATCGATCGATACCGGCGTTGGGCGCGACGTGGCCGAACGTCGTTGCCGCGAGGATGAAAGGCGCCTCGAGGACGAGTTCGTCGCTCTCTTCGATTACGGCCTGTGCGAAGCGTGGGTCCTTCTCCTCGCCCGAAATCGCTTCGAGCCGGTCGGCGATCGACCGCGCCCGCTCGCTCGCGGGAAAGGCGGAGAGGTCGAACGCACGATCCTCCGCCTTAGAGACGATCGTGCTCGCAACGCAGACGACATCGTCGTCGCGGAGCGTCGTTCGCTCCTCGATCAGCGCCGCGACGTCGTCTCCGGGGCGGACCTCCGGTAGCCCCTCTATCCCGATCGCGTTCATACCAGCGGGGTCGGCGCCGGACGTGAAAAGGTATCCGCTACCGGTGACGGCTCTACGAGAGCTGCGAGCAAAGACGCAACCCCCACGACCAGGACGTGTCGGGGGCTTTTTGTCTGGCCCAGACACTGGTCGCATTCGATGGCAGCGGTGGCGACGGAGTGGGAACGGGCGGTCCTCTCGCTTCTCGACGATGAGTACGCCAGGCGGATTCTGGTGGCGATCAGCGGTGAGGCCAAATCCGCCGGCGAGCTCGCGGACATCTGCGACGCGTCCGAACCCACGATCTACCGTCGCCTCGACCGACTCGGAGAACACGATCTGGTCGAGGCTCAGCAGGCGCTCGATCCCGACGGCCACCACTACAAGACCTATCTCGCCAGCGTCGAGCGCGTCAGCGTAGAGATCGACGGCGACGGCGTCGTAATCGAGATCGTCGAACGGGAACGCGATCCAGCCGATCGGTTCACCGAACTCTACGAGGGGCTCCGATGATGGGGAACGAAATCGCGTCCTCGGTCACGCCCGTGGCTGGAGGAAGTGCGGCCATTCCCCTCCAGGCGACACAGGCCGAAGGCGGCTCCGCGCTGCTGGTGGGGCTCGTACTCGTAACCTTCGTCGTCGCTGCGGTACTTTCGATCGGGATCGCCTATCGGCTCTACGTTGGCTATCGTGGGTCGGGCGATCGATCGATGCTCGCGATCGCCGTTGGACTCCTGCTCGTGACGACGGTACCGACGGTGATCCGCATCGCCATACCGACGGTGGTCGGTGACGCCGCGCGGCTCCGTATCCTCGCTGCGACCTCCTCGGAACTCGCCGGGTTGTTGGCTATCGTCGTGGCTGTCAGAACGCCGGCACGGACGCGTCGACGTGTCAGACGAGAGCGAGCGACGATCCTCCCGCTCGTGATCGCTACAACAGTCGTCACGATAGATCACCTGGTGTGGATCGCGTACAGTGTCACGCCGCTGGTCGGGAGCTACGTGACGTGGCTGGCCTACAGGGGGTACCGCCGAAACGACAGTGCACCGATGGCGTTTCTCGCGATGGGGATCTTGTTCCTGACTGTAGTTCCGACGATTGCGGCGTTCGGTATCGGGCCGGTACTCGGTGCAAGCGACGCCGGATCGCTGCTCGCAGCCTCGCTCTCACAGGTTGGCGGACTCCTGTCAGTCTACTACTCGCTCACGCGTGCGTAAGATTGACCAAAACGTTTGATGTCCCGATAGCGTCTGCTTTCCCGCCCTTTGCTGTGTGATCTATCCGAACTCTACACGCCGTGTGCACGCAACAAATCGCACGATGCGAGGCTGTACTCGGCACGTTTTTCATACCGTTCGTCGAATCGAATATCGATGGCCGCTGTGACGTCTCGGATGATCAGCACGCTCAGATGGTTCTTCGGAGTGGCGATCCAAGGGCGAACGTACCGACGGCTCCTCTTTCTCGCCCTCGCCTTCCCGCTGGGAATCGTCTATTTTGTGGTACTCCTGGTGACGTACACTCTGGGGATCGCGCTCGCGATAGTCCTCGTCGGGATCCCGATACTGGTCGTGGCAATCGGTGCGACCGTGGGGTTTCTTGCGCTCGAACGGGTTCTTGCGAAACGTTTGCTCGACGTCGAGTTCGACCGGTCGATGCAACCGGAGCTCGACTCTGCCCACGAAGTGATCCACTCGCTGGTGGTGACTCGCCGCACGCTCCTCGGGTTCGTGTATCTGCCGAGCAAGTTCTTCGTCGGGATCGGTGCGTTCGTCCTCCTCTGGTGCACCGTGGGAGTGAGTATGGCGTTACTACTCACGCCGTTGTACTACGGCGGTGCATCTGTCGGCATCCACCTGCCAGAGACGATGCACCTGTCGGCGGATCTGGTCGTCGGCTGGGGCACTCGTGAGATCGAACTCGTGGTTCCGATTACTATCGGGAGTTGGATGGCCAACTCGCTGCTCGACGCGCTCGGCATATCGGTGATCGGACTTGTCATGCTCGTTATTTCGCTCCACCTGACGAATCTTGCGGGCTGGATCCTCGGACTGTACAGCAACGTGATGCTCCGGTAACGGGGCGTCCAGATCCGGTGCGTTCATTGTCCGTTTCGACGAGATGCGCGCATGGACGGGGAAGCGCCTGCGGGAGAGAAAACAGCGAACGGAGACGAGGAGGATCGGGACGAGCACGGCTGGTTCGAGGCGGAGGTCTGCATCGTTGGCGCCGGGCCAGCCGGACTCACAGCAGCGATCTACACTGCCCGTGCTGGGCTGGATACGATCGTCGTCGACGGCGGCCCGTCGATTCTCGAACGAAACGCACATCTCGAAAACGTCCCCGGATTTCCGGGCGGCGTCGACGCGCGTCGGTTCCTTCGCGGGACCGAACGGCAAGCGGTAGATGCGGGGGGTCGCGTCGTGGACGCTCACGTCGAGGGAGTGACGCGAGACGGTGACCAGCTGGTGGCGACAACAGCCGATCTGTCGATTGCCGCGAATCGACTCGTCGTAGCCTCGTGGTCGGACTGTTCGTATCTCGATCCACTCGACGTCGCCACCAAGCAGCGCGGGACCAAGACGTTCCTGGAGACCGACGGGGATGGCCGAACCTCGGCCGACGACGTCTACGCTGCTGGCAGGATCGCTGGCAAACCCCACCAGACCGTGGTCGCCGCCGGCCACGCTGCCGAAGTTGCTATGACAGTTCTCTACGACGCAGACGTTCCGTTCTATCACGACTGGGTGACTCCGGAGGGGTATTTCACCGATCGTGGTCGGGACGTTCCGCCGGGCTGTGAGGAGATCGACGCCGAAACGCGCCGCGAGCGTGAGTCCGTGAGTCGAGAGCGACAGAGAGCTCTCCTCGAGGAGCCACCAGACGAACCACGAACTCACCCGAGTCTGCGCGACGAGACCGACCCCGAAGAGTGAGATTGGGGGGTAGTGAGTACGTGATCTTGTGAGTGAGGGGTAGAGAGATTTACCTACACGCCGACATCGGCGCCATCCGGTACCGACCGTAACGGCCAAACCACGGCCGGGCGAACGGGGTTTCCATGACCGACGGTCTGTTCGTGGCGTTCGAGGGGCTCGACGGCGCCGGCACGACGACCCAGGCCGAGCGAACGGCGGAGTACGTCGACGCCGAAACTGGCCGAACGTCCGCGCTCTCTGCCGAGCCCACCGACGGACCGGTCGGGACGCAGATTCGGCGCTGTCTGGAGGGCGAAATCGACTTCGACGCCGAAACGCTGGCCCTGCTGTTCGCTGCCGACAGACTCGATCATATCGACCGAGATATCGAACCCAGCCTCGCCGCTGGCGACGTCGTTCTCGTCGATCGATACTCGCTGTCGTCGTTTGCGTACCAGCACGCCGACGGCGTCGATGGCGACTGGCTCCGATCGATCAACGATCGAGCGCGTTCCCCCGACGTGACGTTCTATCTCGACGTGCCACCCGCGGTGTGTATCGAGCGGCTCGCCGACGACGGTGGGGGAACCGATCGCTTCGAACACGCAGAGACGCTCGAACGCGTCGAGGCGGCTTACGAGCGAGCGATCGCAGCCGAACGTGACGCAGGGAACGACGTGCGCGTGATAGACGGTACGCGTTCGGTGTCGGCGGTATCGGACGATATCGCGGCGGTCGTGGACGAACTACTGTAGCACACCGGCTCGCAGTTGTCGCACGCAGGATCCGACGCAGACCAATTCTGTACCCCGATCATTCGGTTTCGACGTGACCAGTTCCTGACCTACCGGCTCGCAGACCTTTTTGAGTGTGCCGTTCGTATAGAGTCGTATGGAGATACTCGTCACCGGCGGAACGGGGTTCATCGGGACGGCACTCGCCACCGAACTGGCCGACCGCGACCACGACGTGAGCGTGCTGTCGAGAGACCCAGAACCCGAGGAGCTTCCCGAAGGCGTCCAGGGTGTCGTCGGTGACGTGAGCGCATACGATTCGATCGAGTCGGCGTTCGATGGCGTGGACGCCGTCGTCAATCTGGTCGCACTCTCGCCACTGTTCAAGACGCCCAGTGGTCTCACGCACAAGGGCGTCCACCTCGATGGGACGAAACACGTCGTCGAGGCAGCCGAGGCCCACGACGTCGACCGCATCGTTCAGATGAGTGCGCTGGGCGCCGACCCGGATGCATCGACGGAGTATCTCAGAACCAAGGGCGAGGCTGAAACCGTCGTTCGCACCGCTGATCTCGATCACGTCATCGTCCGACCCTCGATCGTGTTCGGCGACGGCGCGGAGATCGTCCCCTTCACCAAGCGAGCCAAGCAGATGTTCGCGCCCCTGGTTCCTGTGGCACCCCTTCCCGGGGGTGGAAAGACGCCGTTCCAGCCCATTTACATCGGCGACCTCGCGCCGATGCTCGCCGACTGCGCAGACAAAACCGATCACGCGAATCAGACCTACGAACTCGGTGGGCCAGAGGTCCTGACGCTCGCGGAAATTACTCGCCGGGTGTACGAGGCCGACGGAAAACGAATGCGCGTGGTCCCGATCCCGATGCCCCTCGCCGGCCTGGGACTCTCGGTGCTCGGCGTCGTTCCGCCGTTCCCGTTCACCGCAGAGCAGTACCGCTCCCTGAAAGTGGACAACACCGTTTCCGAGAACGACGTGAGTGCGTTCGGCCGATCGCCATCGGAACTGACCACGTTCAGTTCGTATCTTGGCATCGCCGACTGAGTCCTCGACCCGCTCGTTTGGAGAGGATCCAGGTGCCGTCAGTTCAACAAGTCGAGTTGGCGTTCGGCAGTGATTTCGCGTACTCACTAGACTAGCAGTCGTGGCCGACTTGGCGGTAGAATCTTCCTTCCAAAAAGTAACACTTCACTCATCGACAGTACCGACGCTGATCCTTTCCCAATCGTAATCACACGTCGCCACGACCTACGGAACTGCGCCCGACTGGTTTCCGTGACTTAAATCGCGAACCCCGGATGGAATACTGTGAGCTCGAGAGAGCGCCTGCAGAGCAACGATGTCGACATTGTGGTGCGGTTTGGTGGCACGACCCCATCGCACGTGTCATGCTGACCAACACAAGGCTTATCACCCTAATCCTGCTTTCCTACCGTTACGAGGCCAATTTCAAGATGAAACTGGCGATGATCGGATTCGGCCAGGCCGGCGGGAAGATCGTCGACAAGTTCCTGGATTACGACCAGGCTACCGGGAGCGGTATCGTCCGCTCGGCGATCGCTGTAAACACGGCCAAGGCCGACCTAATGGGACTGGACAACGTCCCCCAGGAGAATCGCGTTCTGATCGGGCAGTCCCGGGTCAAGGGACACGGCGTCGGTGCCGACAACGAACTCGGCGCCGAGATCGCCGAAGAAGACATCGACGAAGTCCAGGGGGCCGTCGACCAGGTACCCGTTCACGAAATCGACGCCTTTCTGATCGTCGCCGGAATGGGCGGCGGCACCGGGTCTGGTGGTGCACCCGTTCTCGCCAAGCATCTGAAACGGATCTATACCGAACCCGTCTACGGCCTGGGGGTCCTCCCCGGCTCCGACGAAGGAGGAATCTACACGCTCAACGCTGCTCGTTCCTTCCAGACGTTCGTTCGGGAGGTCGACAATCTGCTCGTCTTCGACAACGACGCCTGGCGACAGGCCGGCGAGTCCGTAGAGGGCGGCTACGCGGAGATAAACGACGAGATCGTCACGCGCTTTGGGATCCTCTTCGGCGCTGGCGAGGTCGAAGCCGGCGACGAGGTCGCCGAGTCAGTCGTCGACTCCAGTGAGATCATCAACACGCTCGACGGCGGCGGCGTATCCACCGTTGGCTACGCTGCAGAGGACGTCGAACCCCAGGGCGGGGACGGCGGTCTCCTCTCACGATTCACTGGCGACGAGCCCACGGACAATCTCGACACCGCGCACACGACGAACCGCATCACGAGCCTTGTACGCAAGGCTGCACTCGGTCGACTCACTCTCCCCTGTGAGATCGAGGGGGCAGAACGTGCGCTGCTCGTTTTGAGCGGTCCGCCGATGCATCTGAACCGGAAAGGCATCGAACGCGGCCGGAAGTGGCTCGAAGAGCAGACCGGTTCGATGGAGGTTCGCGGTGGCGACTACCCAGTTCCCCACTCCGGGAAAGTGGCGAGCGTGGTCCTGCTCTCCGGCGTGAACAACGTCCCACGGATCAAGGAGCTCCAGCAGGTCGCCATCGAGGCACAGGACAACATCGACGAGATCAAACAGGAGAGCGAGCAGAATCTCGAGAATCTTGTCGAGGACGACGAGGATGAGCTGGAGCCACTCTTCTAAGCTCGGGCTCGTCGCCGTCGCCGTTCTCGTGCTCGTCGCCACGGTTGGTGTGGCGAGTGCCGTCTCGGTTACGCAAGAGGATGCGCCCGAGGAGGCCCAGGTCGGCGATTCGGTGACGATCACCGTAGAGCTAGGAGAGCTGTTCACCAGCGAGAGCGCGTGGCAACTCAACGGACAGACAGAGCTCCAGAACGCGCAGTGGACGATCGAACTCTACCAAGGGGATACGTTACTGAACACCCACGAGAGTAGCGGTGATCAACCGGATCCGGTAACCCTCGAGGAAAGTTCGACCGACGCCGATCGCGTCGTCGTAAAGATCAGTGGGACGACGCCGGAGGTATCCTCCTACTCCTATGAGGAGCCAGCGACTTTCAAAGGGGGTGAAATCGTACAGGTGATCGGCAACGGTGAGGAGGTGAACTACCTCTCCGAACACCAGGTCCATCACTTCACCTCCGCTGACCCGGGCAGCAAAGAAGCCCGGACGGCACTGAACGACGCCGACGCGGCGATTCAGTCCGCATCCGACGACGGAGCGGACGTCTCTGACGCCGAGTCGTCGTTCGACGAGGCCGTCACGGCGTACGACAACGCCGAGTTCACCAACGCAGTCTCACTCGCCGAGGAAGCTCAGTCCCAGGCCGAGTCGTCCGGCTCTGGTGGATCTGACGGCGGGTCGTCCACCGACGACGGATCCAGTACCGATGGGAGTTCTGATGGAACTTCCGGCGACGGGTCCACTGACGGTACCAGTGCTGACGGGGCCGACTCTGGCGGAAACACGAGCCAGAACGGTGACGACAGCGGAAACGCTTCCTCCGACGGCGGTTCGGACGATTCCGACGACGGGGGTCTGCTCTGGCCGATTCTCTACGGGGTCTTCGGCCTCCTCATTCTCGGCGGCATTCTCGGTGGCGTCTACTGGTACCAGCAACAGAGCCAGGGACCGAACCGCGACCCGCTCGGGTAGCGGACGACACGCCTTTCTCGGGGCGCTCACAACGCGGAGCTATGGACGTTGCAGTGCCGTTCGACGCCGTCGATCCGAAGAGCCGGCTCTCCGGTGTGTTCGACGCCGACGAACGGACGTCATTCGCACGGGTACTTCTTGTCGACGTTCTCGATGCTGTGCGAGCCACTGGTCACGAGCCGACAGTGTACGCGACGGGGCCAGTCGCGGTTGACGCGGAGGTCGTCGTCGATGAGCGGGGACTCGATTCGCTGTGTAACTCACTCCTCGACGATCCCCCAGTCGCCGTCGTCATGGCGGATCTCGGACTTGCGACGCCTGCCGCCCTGAAGCGACTGTTCGATGCTGAGGGTGAGGTCGTCGCAGCGCCAGGGCTCGGCGGGGGAACGAACGCACTGGTCGTTCGCGACGATACCTTCTCGACTGATTATCATGGGGTATCTATCCGCGATCATCGACAGATTGCGAGCGACGCAGCGCTCGAGTGGACGGAGATCGACTCGTTACGGTTGGGCGTCGACGTCGACGAGCGTGCCGACCTCGTCGAAGTGCTGCTCCACGGAGACGGCGAGGCACCCGACTGGCTCCGGGCCCACGGATTTGCCGTCGCGGTCAGAGACGGCCGTGCGACCGTCGTCCGGGAGAGCTGAAAGCAGGTCGGTCTGCAGGATCTGGCGGCGTCTCCGAGTGCGGCGACGGGTGCCCCGAACCGAACGCATTTGCCCGCGGAGCGGCGATCCGCGAGTGTGATTCCCGGGGCCGCCGAATACGACGTCGACGTGACCATCGAAACGGAGGACGTGGAGCGACTGCTCGACGTGGGTCCCGACGACGTCGAAGCGGCCGAGGAGCTATCCTTCGCGCGTAACGTCTTCATCCCGCTCACCACTGCCTGCCGGTACACCTGCACCTACTGCACGTACTTCGATCCACCGGGTGAGGCGACGCTCATGTCGCCGGCTGATATCCGTGACGTGTGCGAGCGCGGCGCCGACGCCGGCTGCACCGAGGCGTTGTTCACCTTCGGTGACGATCCGGACGATCGGTACGACGAGATCTACGACCAGCTCGCCGAGTTCGGGCACGACTCGATCCACGAGTATCTTCGCGAAGCCTGTGAAATCGCGCTCGACGCCGGGTTGTTGCCCCACTCGAACCCGGGCGATCAGACGCGCGAACAGATGGCGACCGTCGCAGATCTCAACGCGAGCATGGGCGTCATGCTGGAGACGACGGCCGACGTCGGCGCGCACGCTGGCCCCCGTACGAAATCGCCCGGGCAGCGTCTTCACACGATTCGCACCGCTGGCGAGCTCGGCGTCCCGTTCACGACGGGCATCCTGCTCGGGATCGGTGAGAACTGGCGCGATCGGGCCGAGAGCCTGCTCGCAATTCGCGATCTACACGAGCGGTACGATCACGTACAGGAGATCATCGTCCAGCCGGTCCGCGAGAACGAGCGCTGGCACGGCGACACCCCTGGCCTGGAGACCCTTCGCCGAGCGACCGCGATGGCCCGCGCTGCGATGCCGGAGGAGGTCTCCATCCAGGTGCCGCCGAATCTCGCGCCGGCAGGTGAGGTCGTGGACTGTGGCATCGACGATCTGGGTGGCGTCTCACCGGTCACGGACGACCACGTCAATCCCGACTACGCGTGGCCCGCGCTCGATCACCTCCAGACCATCGCAGACGGCGCGGGCGTCCCACTACTCGAGCGGTTGCCTGTCTACGAACGCTTCGTACCCGCCGAGCTGCAAACGGCTGATAACGAGTCTCTGGCTCCGACTACTGCAGAAGAGCCGATCCAGATGGAGTCCCAGTCTCGCTGGCTTTCCGATCGGATTCGAGACGTGATCACGGCCCACGACGACGCCGGTCATCGGTACCGGCGTGTCCTCGCGAACGAGTCCCTCGAGTGAGCCCGTCTCGGCCCCAGCCGGATCCGCACCGAGACGACCCCGCAAGCCTTATGGCCAGCTCCGTTCGTTAGTGTACACATATGGACGCTAGAGAAGAGGTCGCTCCCGCCGTGCGCTCCATCCTGGACGCTGCCGGAGCGCGAGAGCCACCGGATCGGCGCCTGTCGGTCGATCCGCGATCGCTTCCAGGGGCGGTGGCCGACGCCACAGCAGACGGCCGGACGCCAGTGATCGCAGAAGTCAAACCTACGAGCCCGACCGCAAACGGGACGCGCGAGGACGATCCCGTCGAGCTCGCCGAAGCGATGGTCGATGGTGGCGCCACCGCACTCTCTGTGCTTACGGAGCCGGAGCATTTCGGCGGAAGCCCGGAGACGCTCGAACGCGTGCGGGACGCCGTCGACGTTCCCGTGCTCCGGAAGGATTTCGTACTGAAGGATGGCCAGCTCGACGTCGTCGAAGCCGACGTCGTACTCCTCATCGCCCGGTTCGTAGACGATCTCGAGGGACTCCTCGTCGCTGCGCGGGAACGCGGGTTCCAGGTCCTCGTCGAGGTACACACCGTGACAGAGTTCGAGACAGCGCTCGAGGCCGGTGCGCACGTCATCGGGGTCAACAATCGGGATCTCGCGGCGCTGGAGGTTGATCTCGGGACGACCGAAGCGGTTCTGGAGTCCGTCGACGTGCCCGAGGACGTGACAGTGATCGCAGAGAGTGGCATCAGTTCTGCTGCTGACGCACGCCGGATGCAAACAGCGGGCGCCGACGCGTTGCTGATCGGGAGCGCGATCATGGACCACGCAGCAGCGGGAAGCGATTCGGGAACAGCAACCGTGCGAGCGAACACCGAGACGTTCACCACCGCGGAACGAGAGGGGCAGCCATGAGCAGTGACGCGACGTTCGGGGGCTACGGTGGGCAGTACGTTCCCGAAGCCCTGATGCCGGCTATCGACGAGCTGACGGATGCCTACGAGCGCTACGTCCTCGACAACGAGGACGGCTTCATGGACGAGTTCCGTGCCCGCCTGCAGGATTTCGGTGGCCGACCGACGCCTATCCAGCGGGCCGATCAGCTCTCCGAGCGGTACGGATGCGACGTCTACCTCAAGCGGGAGGATCTCCTCCACGGTGGAGCGCACAAACTCAACAACGCACTCGGCCAGGTGCTGCTCGCGAAGTACATGGGCAAAGATCGGATCATCGCCGAGACAGGCGCCGGCCAGCACGGCACCGCGACGGCCATGGCCTGCGCACACCTCGATATGCCTTGCGAGATCTACATGGGCAGGACGGACATCAACCGACAGCGTCCCAACGTCTTCCGGATGCGGATCAACGGCGCAGAGGTAAATCCGGTCGACGTGGGCCGCGGGACGCTCAAAGAAGCCATCACCGAGACGTTCCGCGACTGGGCCGGGACCGTCGAGGACACTCACTACGTCGTCGGCTCCGTCGTGGGGCCGCACCCGTTCCCGAGCATGGTCCGGGATTTTCAGGCAGTGATTTCCGAGGAGGCTCGAGCGCAGTTCCGCGACCGTACCGGGGGGCTTCCCGATACGGTCGTCGCCTGCGCCGGTGGCGGGTCGAACACGATGGGATCGTTCGCGGCGTTCATCGACGACGATGGCAGCGACGGCGACGATCGCGTCGACCTCCACGCCGTCGAAGCCGGCGGCTCCTCCCTGCAAGTCGACGAGGAGGCCGGGGTCGCCCCCAACTCCGCGACGCTCTCGACTGGCGAGGAGGGCGTCCTTCACGGAGCACGGACGAAGCTCCTTCAGGACTCTGACGGGCAGATCATGGAGTCTCACTCCGTCTCTGCCGGCCTGGACTACGCCGGCGTCGGGCCGGAGCTCGCCCAACTCGTCGACGAAGGTCGCGTTACGCCGGCGAACGTCGACGATGACGTCGCGCTCGCCGCGTTCCACCGACTCTCCGCGACGGAAGGGATCATCCCGGCTCTCGAAAGTGCGCACGCACTCGGTTATCTCGAGGAGAGGATCGGTGTCGTGGAGGAGACCGAGAAGGGTGGCGCGGCCCTCGGCGACTCGATCCTCGTCACGGTCTCCGGTCGCGGCGACAAGGACCTCGAAACGGTCATCGAAGAGTCCGCCGACCGCGATCTCGACGCAGCGCCTGACATGGACGTCTTCCGTGAGGGGATTCGATGACGGGAGACGCCACGACGTCCGGCACTAGCGGCTCGGGCGATCTGGACGGATCCACGCTCTCCAATGCGTTCGCAGAGGGCCCGGCTTTCGTCCCGTACCTGGTGGCGGGCGACCCCGACTTCGAGTCGTCGAAGGCCTATCTCGAGGCACTCGACCGCGGTGGTGCGGACGTCATCGAACTCGGGCTACCTTTCTCCGAGCCGATGGCTGAGGGACCGACGATCCAGACTGCGATCGCGCGAGCCCTCGAAGGGGGAATGACCCCCGGCCGGTATTTCGAACTCACGGAATCACTCGACGTCGAGGCCTCGCTCGTCTGCATGACCTACTACAATCTCGTCTACCAGTACGGTACGGAGAGTGGGCCACGGCCCTTCGTCGAGCGAGCCGCCGAGGCGGGGATAGAGGGGTTCGTCATCCCCGATCTGCCCGCTGAGGAGGCTGAGGACCTCCGGGCCGCATGCGACGAGTTCGGGCTCGATCTGATCTTCATCGTCGCACCGACGACGGACGGGGATCGGCTCGATCGAATGCGGGAACTCGTCTCGGGCTACGTCTACGTGCAGGCCCGGCTCGGCACGACCGGCGCGCGAAGCGACGTCTCGGATCAGACTGCCACGATCCTCGAGCGCGTCGCCGACTGGGAGGTTCCCCGGGCCGTCGGTTTCGGGATCTCTTCTGGCGAGCACGCAGAGCGGATCGTCGCTGGCGGCGCCGACGGCATCATCGTCGGAAGCGCGTTGATCGACGTCGTTGCGGAGGGCGTCGAGACCGGACGACCGGTCCGCGAAACGGCCAATCAGCTGGAATCGCTCGCGAGCGAACTGACCGAGGGAGCGGCGGCCGGCGCTCGCAAAAACCGTTCCGAACCGGAAGGGCAATAACCCGGGATTGCCACAGATTGACACACGACCACACACGCCTTTCGAGCATGACAACTGGAACGACAGCGCGACTCTCGCGCATCGGCACCGACGGCAGCTACCTGATCGTCCCGATGGACCACGGGCTCACGATCGGTGCAGTACAGGGACTGAAAACGATCGAATCGACCATCGACGCGATCACGAGCGGGGGAGCGGACGCAGTGTTGACCCAGAAGGGAATCGCACCCCGCGTACATCCGAACAAGAACGGCGCCGGCTACATCGTTCACCTCAACGGATCGACGACGATCGGTCCTGACGAATCGGACAAACGCCAGACTGGCACGGTGAAGGAAGCCATTCGCGCCGGCGCGGACGCCGTCTCCTTTCACATCAACGTGGGGAGCGAGTACGAACCGGCACAGCTCACCGAACTCGCAGAACTCACCGGAGAGGCCTCGGAGTACGGTATTCCGGTACTCGCGATGGCCTACGCCCGTGGGCCGGGCATCGACGAGCAGGACGCGGAGTCGCTGGGTCACGCCGCACGGCTCGCCGAGGAAACGGGCGCAGACATCGTAAAGACGGCCTACAGCGGCGATCCGGAGAGTTTCCAGCACGTGATCGACTCGACGCGCCTGCCGGTCGTCATCGCTGGCGGCTCCAAGGGAAGCGATCGCGAGACCATCGAGATGGTCCGGGGCACGGTCGACGCTGGTGGCGCGGGCGTGTCGATGGGCCGATCGATCTTCCAGCACGATGATCCCGAAGCCATTACGCGTGCCATCGCGGCAGTAGTTCACGACGACGCCTCCGTCGACGAGGCGCTCGAACTGTCCGGTCTGGCCGTCGAAGCCTGATCGGCACGACCCTCTCCTGCTCAACGACACGACCGCAGTCGGTTGACTGCTGGTGAGTTCGATTGCAGTCGGCATCCAGGTCCGATTCAGTCCGATTCTGAACCAATAGTGTCGGTCTGTCGAACCCGTTTCGTACCGGCACCATCCGTCTTCGGCCTCACAGATCGCTCTACGACTAGATCAGTCCATATCGGACGTATCAGTCGATTGTCGCAATCTGTTCTCCCCATCGGCACCGGCGATACGTGCGACGGTGATCCTCCACTACAACTTTAGGTACGATGCCGCGACCAGACTCCGTCGTGCGAAGGGCCTCCCTCGTCGTCACCGTGCTACTTCTGACTGCTACGGTAACACCGGCCAGTGCAGTCGCAACCACCACGGAGAGCGGCCAACTCTCGTCACAGTCGGGAGACGCACTGACAGCTGCAACTGGTGTCGGATCGCCCCCTCCCAAAGCGAATGTCACGGGATTGCCCGACTCGGGCCAGAGCGACGCATCTGAACCGTCACTCGTCGGCTTCGTTGCGAATCCGTACGCCGACGAGGACGCTGGCGAGTACGTCGTCGTCGAGTTTCCCCATCCAACCAACACCACAGGCTGGACGCTCGTCGACGACGCGGGCGCCGTGGCATCGCTTCCGGCTGCAACGCTCGAGGATCGCGTCGTATTGTCACCGGAGCCTGAAGCGGTCGAACTGAACGAGTCCGTCCCAGTTCACCCACTCGGTGGCCAGCTTCAACTGGCCAACGGTGGCGACGCCCTCGAGCTACGTCGAACCGACGGGAGCGCGGTCGCTGCGACCAGCTACGACGATGCTCCTGAGGGTGAACGCTATGCGCTGACTGACGACGGATGGCAGTGGCGCGTGCCGGGCACGACCTCTCTCGATCCCGTCACGACCGAGCCAGATCGAGCAACCGCGTTCGTCTTGCCAGACGCACCAGCCGTCGTCGAGAGCCAACTCCGGGCTGCTGAGCAGCGAATCCTGCTCGGAGGATATACGCTCACGTCGGATCGAGTCCTCGAGGCGCTGCTAGACGCAGAGAGCAATGGGGTCACGGTTCGCGTGCTCCTCGAGGGGTCTCCGGTCGGTGGCGTGAGTCAACAGCAAGCGGACGCACTCGACAGGCTGAGGAACGCCGGCGTGCAAGTGACGGTCCTCGCTGGTCCAAAGGATCCCTTCGGCGTTCATCACGCGAAGTACGTCGTCGTCGACGATAGCGCACTCGTGCTCACGGAGAATTTCAAACCGGCTGGGACCGGTGGCCACTCGAGTCGCGGCTGGGGCGTCGTCGTCGAGGGCGGCGAGACCGCAACCGAACTGGCATCGTTGTTCCACGCGGATCGAACGGGCCCTGGCGCAGTCGACTGGACAGACCACAGATCGTCGATCGATCCGGTTCCAGGCGGATCGAGCACCCAAACGTATCCCACGCATTTCACGCCCAAAGACGTCCCTCTCCAGCAGGCCGAGCTACTCGTCGCACCGGACAACGCACGCTCGAACGTCGAGACGTTGCTCAGATCGGCGAACGACTCGATTCGGATCCAGCAGATGGGAATCGAGGGAATCGACGACCCGCTCCTCCAGGCAGCGATCGACGCGGCACGCAACGGAACCGACGTCGAGGTACTGTTGAGCAGCGCCAACTACGCCGTTGCTGAGAATCGGGCCCTCGTCACAGCAATCGACCGTCTCGCCGAACGGGATGCCCTACCCATCGATGCGAAACTCGTCGATCCACGCGGTCGATTCTCGAAAGTCCACGCGAAGGTCGCGATCGTCGACGAACGCCACGTCGTGCTCGGAAGCTTGAACTGGAACCCTGCAGCGTACGAAGAAAATCGAGAAGTCGTACTGGTGCTTACCGGAGAGGAGATCGCAGCCTACTACACAGCGGTGTTCGACGCCGACGCGAGAGACGAACCGCTGTGGCCAGTGCCGACGGGGATCGTCGTTACAGTCTGCGTCCTCTGGGTCGCGCTCGCGCTACTCGCTGTCGCTCGAATCAGATGGGCGGCGTAGAGACGCAGCCACAGCAGAAACAGTGAGGCGAACCGACCGACGATCGTTACTCGATCGCCGTCGTGGTCGTTCCGAGATCTTCGTCGATCTCCGCCGCCGCCATCTTCTCGACGAGGGAGTCGAGCACTTCTTCGCGGCGTCCCTCGACGTACTTGATCGACCCGACGACGAGGTGACCACCGCCAGAGACGCCACCGCCGACGATATCGTCGGTGAGTTCGCTCACCATCTCCGGTATGTCGAGTCGGACGCCGTCGGACCGGAGAACGGCAAAGTCTGGACCGAACCCGATCGAGATCGCGGGTTCACCATGTTCCTCGACCATGTGGTCGTGGACGGCGCCGGTGGTCTTGCCGGGGGCCGGGTAAGTGAAGCGGTGCGCGTGATTCTCCACGTCGATTCGGTAGAGCGAGGCGCCGTTCTCGAGATCTTCGGACTCGACGTGGGGAAGTGCAGCGTCCAGTTGTGTGTCGATCGCTTCGCGCGAGCGCTCGGCGAGGAGGTCAACGAGTTCCTCGTGACGCTCGGGATCGTCACAGCCGACGTTCAACACGTCGTCCACGAGGTGTCGGCCGTCGTCGTAGCGCAGCCAGTGAGCGGTGTAGTCCAGAGCCTCGCCGACGTCCCGGAGATCATCTTCGTCGTAGCCCGATTCGTCGGCGAGGTCGATGTAATCTGCCATCGCGTCGGCGTCCGATCGGTCACAGAGGCCAGCGACAGCTGGGACGTGAGCGAGTTCGTCGGTCGTCTCCTGGGGTTCGGGATCGACCATTCGTGCCAGTTCGACGCAGAGCATCCCGGTGGTGACGGCGTAGTCCTCACCGTGGAGGTACGGGTTGACGTGCTCCTCGACGAGATGGGCGACTGCGTCGGGATCTGGATGGTGGTGGTCGACGACGACGATCGGGACGTCGTAATGCTCGAGTGTTTCGTAGGACGGGACGTCCTCCTCGGTCGATCCGTTGTCGAGCATGCAGACGAGTGGGAGTTTCTGCCCGTGGCGAGCGCGATCCTCCAGCGCCTGCGTGAGATCGCGCGTGGCGTCTTCGAGTTCGTAGAACGGTGCCTTGCTTGGCAGCCGACGGATCGCGTGGCCTGGCGCCTCGGGATCCTCGCTCACGTCGGCGACGAACCGTTCGAGAGCTCGCTGGAGAGGCACGCTCGCACACATTCCGTCGCCGTCCGCGTGGTGACGAACGCTCACTGGGCGACCCTCGAGGATCGACTTGCGGAGCAAGGTTGCAACACGCTCGAGCTCCGGCCACATCTCGTCGAGTGCGCTCCACTCGACCAGTGGATCGACGTCGTTCGGGGCTGCTCGCTCTGCGACGGCGTCGTCGATGGTCGCCTGCGTCTCAGCTGCCTCTTGGCTTTCGAGTACGGTCAGCTCGTTGATTTCGAGCTGGAGACTCTCCTCGTGGCGCTCGACCGAGCCGATCACTCGAACGACGTCGCCGACGTCGACCTCGGGGTACGCCCGAACGCCAGCAGATTCGAACGCAGCTGCAGGGACGATCCCATGGCCGTCGAGAAGCTGGAAGATCGTCGGGCCACCAGTCTGTCGGACCTGGGCGATCTCGGCCTCGAGCTGGATCGTCGTCTCGAGATACGTCTCGAGTTGGCCTGTGGTGATGACGTCGTAGTCGGGCGTGACGCGTTCGAGCGTCGCGCCGATCGGCTCGATTCCGGCGGGGACGAAGGCGAGATCGCCGTTCGCCTTTCGCTCGTCGAGCTCGACCACGAGGTCGTCGCCGACTTCGTAGCTGTCCGCAAGTGCGGATTCGTGTACGAGGCCGGAGACGGACTCGGTGAGGTCGACGAACACGCCGTACTTGACGACGCCGTTGACGGTCGCAAGGTAGGGGCGGCCGGACTGGACGTCATCGACCGAGCAGGCAGGGTCGAGATCGTAGACGACGGACGCAACGTCAGAGTCGCTCATGTTGAACATCGGTTCGCTTGGCCGACGGTTAACCCCTTTGGGATCGGCCGCAGGCCCGCGAACCCCGCCGATTCCTGGTGCAGGAGGGGCGCGCCAGGGTGCGATCGCCAATGTGCTGATTCCGGAACGTTTAGCAGTCACAGGCTCCGATTCTGATTATGGGCCTCTTCGGCAGGCTGTTTCGTTCCAGTGACCTTCTCGGTATCGCCGAGGAAACGCTGGAGTTTGCACTCGAAGCGAGCGAAGACGCCCATCCGAACGAGTATATGGCGTTTCTCCGGGGCACGGAAGCCCACGATCTCGGCCTCGAGCGAGACGGGATCGTGATCACCGACGTGCTCGTCATCCCGGGGACGAAATCCAACTCGGTCAGTGCTACTGTGAAGACCAACATGATCCCGAATGACCGGTCTGCAGTCGGATCCGTCCACTCTCATCCAAACGGCGTTCTCCAGCCAAGCGCAGAGGACCTCGCGACGTTCACGCGCGGCGACGTCCACATCATCATCGGCGCGCCGTACCGACGCACCGACTGGCAAGCCTTCGACGAGGAGGGGCAGCGTCGACCACTCGACGTAATCGACGTCGAACTCCCCGAAGGCGACGATTTCTTCCACTTCGATCAGGCTGACCTCGACCGAACCGCAGGTGAGCACCAGTGACCGACGCCGACGCGATCCCCGGCGACGATACCAGTGGAGATACAACGGTCGTCGCACAGGGAACCTTCGACATCCTCCACACTGGCCACGTTCACTACCTCGAAGAAGCTGCGAGCTTCGGCGACGAACTCCACGTCATCGTCGCCCGGGACGCCAACGTCTCCCACAAGCCGACGCCGATCGTTCCAGAACAGCAGCGCCGGGACGTGATCGGCGCGCTCTCGGTGGTCGATGAGGCACGTCTCGGCGATTCCGACGACATCTTCGTCCCGATCGAAGATATCGATCCGGACCTGATCGTGCTGGGCCACGACCAGCACCACGACGAGGACGCACTTGCAGACGCACTCGCAGAACGCGGTATCGATTGTGAGCTTCATAGAGCGTCCGCTCGCCCCGAATCTGGCGACGACGAACTTCTCTCTACTGGGCGAATTATCGACAAAATCCTCCGCGATCGGTCCTGAACGACCGGATTCGTTTTTCAGTTTATTGTAACGACCAGCCCCGAGGCTGCCGCCTCAGAGGTCGGGCCAGGCGGCTTTCGCACGCCGCCAGGAGGTGACGTCCTTGATCCAGCGCGCCGCGATCGTCTTCTTCAGCAGGCGAGCCGGGACGGAGCCGAAGGTGTCGAAGAAGGGCACGACGTCGACGTCGTGGGCGACAGCGTCCTCGCCGATCGAGACGACGGTCCCCTTGTCGTCGTACCGCCAGGATTTGAGCGGCCGGCCCTCGATCGTCCGGGCCAGATTCACACCGGCGACCTCTGCGGCCTGCCAGGCTGCCTGCGCCGTTGGTGGCGCCACGTCGTCGTCCTGTGCGACCAGTGCGGAGTCACCGATAGCGAAGACGCGATCGTCAGAGGTCTGGAACGTGTCGTCTGCGGTAAGTCGGTTGTGCTCGTTGTCGAGCCCAGAGTCCTCCATCGCATCGCGGCCACTGATCCCGCCGGTCCACACCAGCACGTCGAAGTGGAGGTCGTCGCCCTCTTCGAAAATCACGGCTTCGTCGGTTGCTTCGGTGATCGGGTCGCCGGTGAGGATTTCGATACCACGCGCCTCGAGGCGCTTCCGGAGGGCCCTCTGGATCGATGGAGCCTGTCCAGGGAAGATCTCGTCGAGCGCCTCGACGAGGACGATGTCGATGGGCGCGTCGTGTTCGTCGCGATACTCTGCGACCTCACCCGCGGTCTGAATACCGGAGAGGCCGGCCCCACCGACGACGACGGTTGCTGGATCGTCGTGGGGCGCATCGGCGGCCGCCGCTGCCACGTCATCGTGGATGCTGAGGGCGTCGTCGAGACTCTTGAGCGTGTGTGAGTGCTCGGCGAGACCGGGAATGCCGTAGAATGCGGTCGCACTGCCGATCGCAACGAGTACGTAATCGTACTCGACGTCGTCCGCGTCGCCGAGTTCGACGACCTGGGCATCGGTGTCGAGCCCGGTCACTTCGCTGTGGACGAACGTCGTCGACGGCGACTTCACTTCGTCGATTGGGATGACGATGGAATCCTGAACCTCGGGATCACGGATACAGCGATGGGACTCGTGAAGAACGAGATGGTAGTCCGTATCTGAAATCCAGACGAGATCCACATCGTCGAGCTCCGACTCGAGACGTTGCACCGCGCCGGCACCCGCATACCCTGCGCCGAGCACGGCGACCGTCGCTGACATGTGCGGTATTCCGCGATGCCCCGATACAAACCCTGCGAATCGCACGCCTGCGTGCCATCAATTCACGTCCATCACTGTTCGTGACAGACCAGATGGTCCGAGGAAATCGGCGATCGCTACCTGCCGTTGGTGAATCGTTCCTTCGTGGGCGAACGAATCAACGTATCCCGAACGACGAACGGCCAGGTCGAGCCTGAATTCAGTGGGACGGCTCTTCGGATGGGGCCACCATGTCGTCGATTCGCAAGATGAGGATATTCGCGCTGTCGTCTTTTCCGTCCACGGTGCCTGTGACTTGCAGCTTCGAGAGCGGGGTCGGGCCGACGATTACCTGATCGCCCTCGCCGATTCCGCGGATCGACCCCTGCAGGTGGATCTCTGCGCGGCAGAGTTCGGGGTGATGGACGCTGTTGAGGTCGATCTCTTCGACGGTCGCACCTTCGAGTAGCTCACCTTCGTGGAAGAGAGGGACGCTCGCTGCGTCGTCCATCTGCTGGACGTCGAGGGCCTCGTACGCCGTCGGTGTTGGTTTGTACCCGCCTTTCGGACCGGGAACGCCCTCGACGAGCTGGAGTGCTTTGAGGCTCTGCATCTGGTTCCGAATCGTACCCGGGTTGCGATCGACTTCCTCGGCGATCTGCTCCCCCTTGACCGCATTCTCGGATTCCTCACCGTAGAGGTTGACCAGTGCGGTCAGAATCGTCTTTTGGCTGGGAGTTAGCTCGATCGATGACATGCACAATCTTTGCTCGTAGATTTCCTTAAAACCGTGGGTACCGTCCTCGAACGTCGCATCGGGCGATTCGTCGGATCAGGCACGCTCGAGTTCCGCTGAAACTGCCGTCACGAGTACTTCCTGGGCGACCTCCTGCGGCAGTGCACAGGTCTCAGCTTGTGCAGCAGCCCGAACCGTTACGACGCCGAACGGTGCAACGTCGGTAAGCTCGAGCACTGCTCCTGGCTCGATGCCGCGGTCAGCGAGATACCGGAGTATCTCCGGGTCGCCGTCCTCGATGCGCGCAACGGCGACGCGATCCTCTGTCTCGAACTCGGTCAGCGGGACCCCCTCGTCGGCGGGCGGTGGATCGAGCTGCTCGTTCGGAATTGGATCGCCGTGGGGGTCGACCTTTGGGTCGTCGAGGAGCTCCGCTAGACGTCGTTCGAACTTCTCGGAGATGTGGTGTTCGAGGCGGTCGGCTTCGTCGTGGACTTCGCTCCAATCGTAATCGAGGTGTTCGGTGAGATACGCTTCGAGCAGCCGGTGGTGTCGAAGCACCTCGAGTGCGACCGTCTCTCCTTCTTCGGTGAGTCGGACGCCCTCGTACTTTTCGCGGTCGACGAGACCGCGCTCTTCGAGCTTCTCGAGCATGCTTGTGACCGTCGGCGAAGTCACGTCGAGATGCTCGGCGATCTCGGAGGTTCGGATACGCTCCTCCTCGTCCTCGCCCTGGAGGTAGTAGATCGCCTTGAGGTAGTCCTCCATGACGTCGCTCAGCATCATGCGCCGAGTTGGGTCGGCCGTCTTCTATACCTGCCGATCGTTCACCCGCTGGCCATCCCCGATCCCCGTCCGTTCGTGGGCATCGACCCGTCACGCTTTTTTGAGTCCCCCGTGGAGTACACTGTATGACACGGGGTGACCTGCGGTGAAGCAATCGACGCTCGACATTCTCCGATGTCCGCTTGACAAGGCGGAGCTCGATCTGGACGTCGAGGAGCAGGACGGCGAGGAGATTCTCGATGGAACCCTCACCTGCACCGACTGTGGCGAGACCTACGAGATCGACGAGGGCATCGCGAACCTGCTCCCGCCGGACATGCGGGAAGAAGCTCCCTCCTGAACGTCCGACTCGGTTCTTCGATCGTCGACGTGCGATCGGCAGATAGGCCCGTTCCGATGTTCGGGTTCTGGATCGATTTTTGAATCTCACCGACGCCCGCGAACGCGGCGAACCTTTTTGCCCGCTGCCTGAGCAGTATGCCCCGTGACAGACGCGCTCGTGGTTCACCTCAACCGCTCGGAACATCACGCGATCGAGCCCGCGAGCGACAGCATCGAGACCGACGGACCGTTCGTGGTGCGCGTCCAGAACCACGGCGAAGGGAGTCACATTCACTGCTCGATCGCTGGTGACCTGGCGAGCACTGCGACGGTGGCGGAGGGAAACCCATTCCTCGAACCAGAGGAAGTCGTCGAGATTCCAGTCGACGTTCGGACGGACCTCCGGCCAGCGCGGGGAACTCTCGAGCTCTCGACTGGTTACGGCAGGGAGTCCGTCACGATTGGCGTGCTCGTTCGGGAGTCTTCCTCCGTTCCGACGAGCCCGATCGAACGCGATCCTGCTGATACGGAAAGCAAGGGAGCGACCAGTAACTCACCCGCACCGGCCGCATCGACCGCTGGCTCCACAGAGGTCGCTGAACAGGGCAGCGACGAAGAGTCTACGCACGCTGTCGGGGGAGTGGTGACGACGGTCGAGGAGACGACCAGCGACGTGGTCGATTCACTAACCCCTCGTCTGGATGCCGGGACAGGTCTGCTAGCTGGACTTTCTCTCCTGGCGGTACTCATCGCGATCGGTGCGTGGCAGTTCGTCGACGGGGCAGTCGTCCGGCTCGCCGTGATCGTCGTCCTGGCTACCGTCGTCGGCACAGTTGGAATGCTAATTCGACGATAACGCACTCATGCGACGTGCCACCGACGATCTCTGGGTAAAATTTACTCCCCGTCTCCGTTCGTCGTCTCGACGCCACAGAGATTGCCGTCCTCGTCGAAGCGTTTCGCTCTGAGATATCGGGCCCGGTAACGGTTCGCCCCGTCGCCGACGTCGGCCTCCCGAACGTCGTCGACGCGACCGTCCGCGACGGCGTCGATCAGCTCCTCGAGCTGGTTTTTCTCACTGGGCGTGAGTTCGAACTCGTAGGTTCGCTCGGATTCGCCCTCCAGAATCGTCCACTTTCGCGCGGCCGCGACCACGAGCGAACAGGGCTCACGGCAGGGGAACTCGCCGTCGCCCGCTGGCGCGGCGAGCTCCTCGTCATCGTCGTACTCCCACTCGCGGCGTTTGAGACACTGTGAGTCCACGCAGCAGGCCTGAGCGACCCATTCGACGGCCTCCCGTGGAAGCTCCTCGACGACCTCGTAGATGCCGGTCTGTCGCTCGGCTGTGTCCCGCCAGTTGTCGATATCGAGATCGCCTTCGCCCTCTCGGTACCAGTTCGGAATCGTCGCGGGGTAGAAACACTCCACCGCGCGAACGAGTTCGTGTGGCCCCAGGTCGGGGAAATGCCACCCGCGCTGGAGCATCGGAGCCGTCTTCAGAGGGCGATAGCGACCGTCCTCGTCCAGTTTGGAGAGCTCGCGAGCGTCGAGTGGATCGTGATACTCGGTGAGATCAGCCCCGTCACTGGTCACGTCGTCTGCGTGACACAGGGCGTACTGCCGACTGTACTCGCCAGCGTCACCGTCGGGATCGAGAGAGACCGTGACGTGCAGTTGGCCCCACGTCGCGTGAACTCCCGATTCGAGTCGGTCCAGCCGCTCCGGCAGTTGGGTGGTGTCGGTGCCTTCCAACCACCGCAGGAACGCCACCCGGTCGTCTCCGGGTGGGACGCCTCGCTCCCAGAAATACCAGTTTCCGACGTAGCTGGAGTGGTCCGACGCGACTGATCGGAACGCAGCTTCGTCGAGACCGTCACGGCGGTCGCCATCGACCGCGAAGACGTACTCGCCGGCGGCCTCGTTCTGGCTGTCGCCCCCTGACCGCCTCGCTGCAACGAGCCCATCGCAATCGACTCCGTCCTCGGCGGCCGCGACGAAGGCGTCCAGCTGTGCGTCCTCCATATGCGGCCGATCGCACCGGCGAGAGAAAAGTGGGGCGCTTCCGGCGGTCGAACAACCGCTCTGGTGTCGAGAAAACCGGGCGGTTGGCCAGTACTCAGTCGTCAGCGGGGCCGGAGACTCGTGTCCCCTCACGTACTTGCTCGATCGCATCACCGACGTCAGCGCCAGCATCAGCCGCACGCTCGAGAAGTACGTCCGCCATGAGCGGTTCGGTACCGACGGCGCCAGCATACCAGATCTGTTGGCCGTCGACTGTTGCCGGCGTCTCCCAGCCCTCGCGATAATCCTCGGTCAACCCCATATCCTCGGGGATGTCCTCCTGGGTGTGGTAGCCGTCGGCGACGAACAGTGGAACGACGACTACGTCGTCGCTATCGAAGTACTCCGTTACGTCGTCGACCTCCGGCTCCTCGTCCATGAACAGCGCCTCGACCTCGTCGAATCGGCCCCGCTCGCGGATGCGATCGGCGTGGTACTCGATCGCCCTCGCGGAGTGCTCGTTGCGCTTGGTCCCGTGACCGACCACCGCGAGTCCGAACCCTTCGCCGACGTCCGGATCGCCGCTCACTGATTCGGCCCTGCGGACGATGACGTCGGACATCGCGTCGTGGGTGCCGGCTGGCCCGGCGTAGTGGACTCGCTTCTCCACGTCGTCTGCAGTGTAGGTCGCGTGGCTCGCGCTGACGCCGTCGCCGGACTCCCAGTCGGTGACGTCCCATCCCTCGAGACGCAGCTCCCTGGGGATCACCTCTTCTGTGAAGTAGCCCTCGCTGATGAACAGTGGAACGACGAACACCTCGTCGGCTGCGACCGTCCGGAGCGCTTCCCTGAAGTGAGGCTCTTCCTTCCAGAACGCTTCGCGAACCTCGTCAAAGGCGCTGGTCGCGCGGATCGTATCCGCGTGGGCAAACGTCGGCGCACTCGATTCAGGGTTGAGATGCGAGCCGTGGGCGACGATCACGAGTGCCTGCATACCCAATCAGTGGTGACGGGTGGCTTTCAGCCCTTCGTCCGGCGACGCTTTTGCACCGATGGAGCCTCGCGTGCTTAAAGGGGATTTTTCGGTGGAGAGAGATAGAGAGTTCTGTTGAATACGGATAGAGAGAACGAGGACAGAGGGGATGGCGGGTGAGAAGAGAGGCAAAGGACGGCGAGGCATTGCAGCGAGGATGCACAGAGTGAACGACAGTGAGGAGTGGCACTGAGCGGGACGAGTGAGGCGGAGGGACGGTTTGCAGGGTCTGCAACAGTCGTGTCCGGTTGAAGTGGGGCGGAGACGACTGTTCGAATGCAGTCCCTCTGGCGCCGGTCGGCCCTCCCTGACCGACGAGTGTATCGACTCTGGGAAGAGCGGTGATGGATCGACACTGCCCGGCTGAATCCGTCCGGTGGAGAAAATGTCGGATCGTTTCGTGCGATCGTTTCACTCGGTATAGTACGATTTATGGTTGTTCCCGCTACGAATGACGAGTAACATTGCTTACTGCCCGCCACGTCCTTCTCGCGCTCGTCGTCCTCGGCGGGGTCACGCTCGCTGGCTGTAGCTTCACGTCCCAGGACACCACGTATCCGGACGAACCGCAGGTCCGCGACCAGCTCGCATCTATCGAGACGCTCGAAGCGGAGGTCGTCACGGAGACCACGGTCGATGGCAACGAAACGACGGTGCGCACCCACCTCGTTCGAGAGTTCGATACTGGACACTATCGATCGTCTGTAATCGATGGGCCAGCCGAAGGGATGACGGTCGTGATGAACGAATCGGCGATGCAGTTCTACGATCCCAGTTCGAATACGCTCCAGTACATCGACCGACCGGCGATCAACGCAACCGCGATCAATCGCACCGTCGATACGGTGAGCACCATCTACAATCGTCTCGACGATGGCGATACGAACACTGATGGTCAGATCGGGATCTCCCCCGCACCGACGGTCCCCTCGACGGGCACTGGCTCGAACGAGGGTCAGCCCTCGATGATACTTCCAGTCGGCGACAACGTCACCGTCACGAACGCTGGCATGGACACCGTCGACGGCCGCGAAGTGCGCGTCGTCGACCTCGACTCGACCGACGAGAAGAGTCTGATCCAGAACGCGACGTACTACATAGACACGGAGTGGCATCTACCGTTGCAATCCACCGTCGCAGTCGAGGTCGGCAATCAGACGACCGTCACGACGTCGACCTACACGAACGTCACCATCAATGGAGCTATCGACGCGGGAACGTTCGAATTCCAGGCACCTCCGACGACGACCGTCGTCGACGGACCGAACGGGAGTTTCCAGCAATTCGACGAACGGGCGTCGCTCGTGGAGGCAACCGACGAGACGGTCCCCGACCCATCCGTACCGACAGGCTACGAGTTCGAGAGCGCAGAGGTCTACCCCGCGGCGAGTGGCCAATCGCTGACGATCGTGTACGCGGGAACGTCGGACTCGATCACCGTCACGAAGCGGACCGAGAGCGATGTGAACCTCACGAACGGGGAGCAGATCGAAATCGCGGGCGAGCCCGCTCGCCGCGTCTCGGTCGGTCCCAACGACGCAATCGTCTGGACGTGCGCTGGCACCACCTACTCGGTCGTTGGTCCAACAGATGGCCCATCGATAGCCGACGTCGCGGCGTCCATGGGCTGCAACTGAAGCTCGACCCCACGCCTGTATCCCACTTCTCCACCTCGCCAGACCTTGGAGTGCCTGCAGCCGACGCTACGGAGTTCGCTTAGGGGTAGGGCGAACGAGGCCGCGGGGCGAGTCAGCACACGACGAGTGGGAGATCGCGGGACGACGGTCGGACGCCGAAATCACTCGGGACGATTGTAGAGGGAGTACGTGATGAGTGCCAGCCCCGCGACCTGTAGCAGCCTGACCACCAGTGTCAGTGGATCCTGCAGGGACGCATCGAGGTAGCCAGCCCGGAGAAGCAGGGTGCCGACGAACGCGAGCGTGTAGGAGCCCGCCGTGAGCAACAACAGGCCTGCAGAGAGCTGACGCATCGACGCGCTGTGGTGGCGACGAAACCCTCTGTACGCCTGGTAGCCGACGACGAGCCCGAGGAGCGTCGCGAGGAGCGACGCCGCGAGAATCACCAGCTGCAACGTCGTCATCCCGAGCATTAGAGACCCTCCCACATGCGAGTGAAGCGATCTGCAGGGTCCTCCGCGGACGCCTCGGCTCGTTCGACCTCCAGAACCGGATCCGCGTCCTCGAAACGAACGCGGACCTCCTCGAGGCGCGAGGCGTAGACGCTCCGGTGGTGGCCCTCCGGATCGTACTGCATCTGCTCCTCGAGGAGATCACAGTCAGTGAGTCGATCGATGCGCCTGTATATCGTCGACCGGGACGCGTCGCACCGGTCGCTGAGTTCGGTTGCTGACATGGGTTGGGCACTCGTTTCCCCCAGAATCGCCCGTGCGTACTCGTCGTCGAGGAGAGCGAGGATCTCCGACTCGTCACACTCCTCGGTCACGGTGTTCCTTCGCTACCGGTCCCGTATAAATGCCCTGTGACTGTCGCAGGCTGCGGGAAGGCCAGACCAAGAGGAAGGAGGCGGCTGGTGTCGGAAGGTTTTCGAGCCGTCGCGATCGAACTCGGCCGTATGTCGGTTGCTGCGCGGACCAGACGAGCGGTGAAAGCGGATCCGGCACTCTACGACGCGCTTCGGGACGGTGTCGTCAACTACAGCGCCGCGGCACGATCCCTGAACGTCGAGGGCGACGAGGAGTCCATCGCGACCGCTCTCCGACGGTTCGCCGACGAGCTGGACACACGCCAGGAGGATCAGCGACGCGTGAGCGTTCGGCTGCACCGCGGCGTCGCACTCGATTCAACCGCGGCTCGCGGTATCGATTTCGAGGCGAGTGGTGACGTAACGGCGATCGAGGCGAGTGGTGACGTCGATCCTCGTGCGCTCGAAGCTGTGCTGGGCCGGCTTCGGACGGCAGAAATCGGGGTCCTCCAGACAACCCTGACGGACGAGTCTCTCGTGGTGGCGGTAGAGCAACGTGCCGGTGCGGATGCACTCCGCGTCACGGAAGACGCGCTCGAAGGGCCCCGGTAACGCCTGCGCCGCTCCATCGGACGGTCCACGAGACCGGAGCGTTGAAACGCCGTCCCGCTGAACGACTGCCCATGACGTTGCGGCTTCACGATACGCTCTCTGGAGAGACGACGGAGTTCGAGCCGATCGAGGATACCGTCACGCTCTATCTCTGTGGCCTGACGACCTCCGACCCCGCACATCTCGGCCACGCGCGAGTCTGGCTCCACACGGACGTCCTCCACCGGTGGCTCGAGTACTCCGGCTACGACGTTCGCCACGTCGAGAACTTCACCGACGTGAACGAGAAAGTGCTCGCCCGCGTGGGCGAGGACGGCGATAGCGAGGCAGAGGTCGGTCGTCACTACGTCGCCGAGTTCCTCCGCGACATGCGATCGCTACGACTCGAACGCGCGACTGTCTACCCCCGCGTCACGGAGCACGTCGACGAGGTGATCGAGATGGTTGAGACGCTCGTGGAGAAGGGCTACGCCTACGAGTCAGCCGGCTCGGTCTACTTCGACGTCACCAGCTTCGACGAGTACGGGAAGCTCTCGGGCCAGCAGATCGACGAACTCGAGACGCAGGGACCGGAGGACGAGCTCGCCGAGAAGCGTCATCCGGCCGATTTCGCGCTCTGGAAGGCCGACGGCGTAACGCCCGGTGAGATCGTCGATCATCAGCACGACGGCGCGGCAGATCCCGCCGACGCCTGCGAAACGGCCCAGACCTGGGACTCGCCCTGGGGAGAGGGGCGCCCAGGCTGGCACATCGAGTGCTCGGCGATGTCGACCACCCACCTCGCGGATACGTTCGACGTTCACGTCGCCGGCGAGGATCTCGTCTTCCCACACAACGAGAACGAGATCGCTCAGGCGGAGGCGGCGACCGGCGAGCCTTTCACCAACCACTGGCTGCACGTCGGTCTGCTCGAGACTGGCGAGGAGAAGATGTCCTCGAGTCTCGGGAACTTCTACACCGTCGACGAGGCGATCGAGACGTTCGGAACGGACGTCGTCAGAACGTACCTCCTCTCGGCAACCTACTCGGAGAAGCAGACGTACTCCGAGGCAGCGCTCGACGAAGCTGCAGAGCGCTTCGACCGCATGGAACGCGGCTATCAACGGGCTGTCGGCGTTGCGGACTCTCCGGACGCACACTCGAAGAGCGTCGACCAGTCGCTACGTGCCGCCGTTGACGAGGCACGAGAGCAGTTCGCGCAAGCGATGGACGACGACCTCAACACCCGAGAGGCACTCTCTGCGTTGCTGGAACTCACCTCGGCCATACACGAACATCTCGACGCCCACGACGCTGCGGATTACCAGGGACTTCGGTCGGCGATCGAGACGTACGACGATCTGGGGGGATCCGTCCTGGGGCTCTCCTTCGGGGACGTCGGTGACGGGCACGTCGACCTCACTGCAGAGCTGGTGGAGCTCATTCTGGAACTTCGTGAGCAGGAGCGGGACGCTGGCAACTACGGGCGTGCGGACGATCTTCGCGACGAACTACAGGCAATCGGTGTCGAAGTCCACGACACGGACGATGGGCCAGAATTCCGGCTGTAGGAACGAGACGGAAACTGTACTCTGGGCCTGTACGTCGACCCTGCTGATGTGGAAGTAGGTTTTCTTCGCGCTTTCAGGGCCCGTGTCGTCGCTGCTAATATCTGATTCCCGCAGCGCTTCGTCGAAGTAGACGTTCTGGCCACCAGTCACGTCGCCCCTACTCTTGAAGATAGTACCGTCACGGGTCACCAGCGTAGAAATCGAGATCGTTTTCGAGGAATATCGGCTACGGAGAATTTGTCCCAGGGCGTCAGTCGTCTACCTGCAGCGACGTTTCGGAAAGATGGAGGTAGTAGAACGGTGCGTCGCCGACGGTCTCGTATAGTTGAATATTCTGAAGTTCCGAGCTAATCTCCATCTCTGTGTTACCGAAGTCGTAATCCTCCGCGACGAGTGCCCCGCTGGCGTCGTTATTCCCTCTGAAGAGATTCACCTCTGAATTTGGAGCATAGATGAGACCGTGGAAGTCGGTGTTCTGTCCCTTGTCACCAATCTGGTCCACGTCAGAGTGGAAGAATAGACGGAGCTGTGAAGCCTTACCGTACGTACCGATCTCTCCACTCCCACCGCCGGACGACACTGCTTCGCTCGTCGCGTACACGCTTACATTGTTGTTGCCAATGATGTCGACGTCGGATTGACTATCGAAGATTGGCGTTTGGTCCGAAGCTATCTGTATATCACCGTCGGATGTGTCGAATGTGACACTTCCGCTCGAAAGATTGCCGTCGTCGTAATATAAACCGGATTCATCGATGACACCGTCGTCTGGAAGAACTTTCCCCGATTCTTTTGCTTCTTCGAGTTTGGCCTCGACCATCGGTGTTGCACTGGGTGCATCCGTCGAATCTGCAACCTTATCTGGGTCGATGTCGAAATTATCTTCTAATTCTTTGTCACTGTGCTCACCTCCGACCAAGACACCATTCTCTAGACCATCGAGTTCGAAGGGCACGCTAAACTGGATTTCGAGGACACCCTCCTCACCGTCGTCACAATCTTCCGCTGCTGATCCGTCGGTCCTGCTCCGGAAGTACTCCTCCCACCCTTCACAGTACTGGCTCTCGATCTGGATCAACACGCTTCCGTCCGTGAGGGGGTTGTAGTGATTCGGTTGATCAGGATAGAGGTTGGTGGACTCCGATGCAACCATCGATCCTGACGTATCGCCCGTTGCCGAGAAATTGCTGTCGACAGTCACGATCGGGAACGTGATTGTCGGATCGGGGTTCGCCCGGTAGTGGAACTCCGGAGATCGAACGAGTGAAGATCCACCGGTCGGATCCTGGCGCCAGACGCCACCGCCCTGATAGGCGATTTCGGTGCCGTCGGACGCTTCGTAGACGATCGCACCCAGGGACCGCTCCATCGTCAGCAGCTGCTTATCGTTGGTCCGGTTGGTGACCGTAATGTTCAACCTCCCAGTATCGCTAACTGCGCGTACCTTCCCCGAGTCGGTCCCCAAGATCTCGAAGTCGGCCTGACTGCTTTCTCCAGCGGCGATCCGATCACCAGCGGCGGCCAGCTGTGCCATCGACTGCTCGGCCTGTTCGTACTCGGCGGACGATTGCGTGGCGTCCGAGAGCGATATACCGACCAGAAACAGCGCCATGGAGGCGACGGCGGTGATACCCAGGAGTAGGACGAGTCCGAGCACCGGTGTCAGGCCTCGGGAATTCATATGGCGAGTAAACGAACTCGTATGTCATATAGTTATTATATACCCCCGATCATAAAACTAGATAGTTCATCAATTTACTCGAATTAATCGCCGGAATATACTTGATAATACATCCTGACGCGTGATAATTTCCAGAGCGAACTACCGTTTTGGCCACAATCTATATATGTTCGTTTGTGATTTGCCACCCACCGAAGGTCGGAATTCAGCCTCGGCCGATCGATTACTTGGGCCGTTTCGTCGCTCGCACGGTCTACGGGCAGAGGATTTACCGGGACCCTCCCGTACTGGTGAACCGAATGCCGGACCAACGCGCGACGCTCGCCGAACTCGCGGACGCCGTCGGTCGTGGAACCGACGACGGGTCGCTGGACTCTGAACGTGCCGTCCAGCTTCGAGCCGTCGAGCCCCTGCTCGAGACACTCGATTGGGACGTCCGCGGTCCAGACGTCGTTCCAGAAGCGGACCTCTGCGGGCTGACGATCGAGTACCTCCTGCAGATCGAGGAAACGCCATCGGTCGCCGTCCGAACGGTGGAGCCCGGAACCGATTCACTGGACGACGCTGCCTCCCAGCTAGAATCGGTGCTCGTCGATGGGCGTCCGTCGCGTGGTATCGTGACCGACGGCCATTCGATCGCTCTACTACTAATCGAGGGCGGGGACGCTCACCGCCGTACGATCTCGTTTGTCGACCTTCCCTACCACGCCGAGGCACTCGGACAGTTCCACCGGTCAGTTCTGGAGGAGGCAGCCACTCACGATCACGCCGACCGACGAGCGGCTGCACAGCGGTTAGCCGAGAATCGCGACGCAGTCGAAGACGCAGTGACTGCAGAGATCGTTTCGGAGACTGGCAGTGAGTTCCGCGACGTCGTGGCCGCGGAGAGTAGCAGCACAATCGACGCGATTCTGGAGGCGCTGGACCCGACCGATGACCCTGAGCGAGGCTCCGCCGAGGTCCAAGCCGAACAACTCCAAGAGGGCGTAGACAGCCCCGAAGACAGTGATGGCGGAGTCGACGTCGAGGACAGAGCTGACGGAGAGGGACCTGACGAACCACGCGACGAAGCTAGCGATGCGGCCGAATCCGAGAGTACGCCCGAGCAAGCGAAATCAACGGGTCGTTCGACAGCCGGGACTACGAAAACCGACCGCCTGACCAACGGCAGTTCCACCGACGGCTCAGGAGCGGGATCCGACGGCTCGTCGCCCCGCGGCGAGTACGTAGTCCGCTTCTTCGGCGGTGCGAGCTCCGTCGGCGCTGTTGGCACCCAGTCACCAACCGGGACGGTCGTCGGGACCGTTCGGTATCTGCTCGAAAATCACGACCTCGAATCTAGTCTCACGCTACCCTGGCAGACGTCGAGTGGAGCGACCCTCCTCGCAGCGTCGGGTGAATCGCCGGACTGGACGACCCTCGAGAACGCGCAGGGCAAGGCGGTCGCAGTGCACTTGATCGACGATCCGGCAATCGCGAGGGAAGGGATCGAAGAACTCGCTGACGCTGCCGGCCTCCGCGTCATGTTCCAGGGCGACTGGTAGCTACAGATCGGTGGAGAGCGGCTCTGCACTGGATCCGCATGAGAGTTCCTCAACGCTGAGAGAAGGAGAGAAAGAAAAAGAGAGATGTCATCCGGAGCGACGACCATTTCTCGATTCAATCCGTTTCGGGAATAGCGACTGCGCCCACCACGAACGCCACCACAGCGAAGGCCACGAGCACTCCCAGATCGATCCAGGGGTGACCGCCACCGTACATAGCGTCCCGTGCCCCCCGTGCGAAGTACGTGAGCGGAGAGAGATTGACTATCGGCTGGAACCACCCCGGGAGTTGCGAGGGAGTGACGAAGGTGTTCGAGAGGAAGAGCAGCGGCAGCCCGATCGTGTTACTCGCGGCGACCGCGCCGTCTCTCGAATCCGTCACGCGCCCCAGGATAGTTCCGACGCCACAGAACGCGACGATTCCTGGGACGACGAACAGCGGCAGCGTCCAGAGATCACCGAGGGGCGCGCCGGTGAGCGCCACCACGAGCCCCAGGATCAGTGCAGTAGCGAGACTAACGATTGCCACGTTGACCGCTACGTGCGCAGCCAGCCATTCCCAGCGTCGGAGTGGCGTTGTAGCGAGCTTCTCGAAGCGATTTCCTTCCCGATGACGTGCAACCTCGCTCGACATCCGCGAGAGCGGCGTGAACAGCACCACGACTGCCAGATAGCCCGGGACGTAGTACGCGGGCGACTCTGCGAAGAGGCCGCCGCTGCCGGGATCGGTCCTCACGAGCGCGCCGAAGATCACGACGAGAATCGTCGGGAAGAGGAACGTGAAGAAGACTGCAGTGCGCCGACGGAGGAAGGATCGCCAGGCGACGCCGAACTCAGAGCGAAGTCGGCCGATGCGGCTCACGAGCCGTCACCTCCACGTCCGTCGGCAGGGCGTGCAGAGTCAGGACTCAACACTGCATCCGCCGAGACATGTTCGCCAGCGATCTCGAGATACGCGTCCTCGAGTTCGGGACGACGCCACTCCAATCCCTCGTAGGAGACGTCGACAGCCGAAAGTCCCGCGACGATAGATTCGATCGCTTCGGGACGCACGTCCGTAACGACGACGCGACCGTCCCCCGTGGTGGTGCAGTCGAACCCTCGTTCGCGGATCGCCGTTGCCGCGGAGTCGACGTGAGCGCGATCGTCGCTGCTCACTTCGTCCTCGACTTCCACGATTACGCGAGGGGGTCCGCCGTGTTCGTCGATCAACGAGGAGGGTGTCCCAGTCGCACGAATCCGACCGTCTGCCAGCAGTGCGACGCGATCGGCGATCCGTTCGGCTTCATCCATGTCGTGCGTCGTAACGAGGATCGTCGCACCACCATCCGCAAGTGAAGCGATCTGCTCACGGACGGTCCGCCGACCAGCAGGATCGATTCCGGTCGTGGGTTCGTCGAGGAGGAGGACGCGTGGATCGTTCACCAGCGCAGAACCGAGGCAAACTCGGCGCTGCTGGCCACCTGACAGGTGTTCGTAGCGCGTCGAGCCAGAATCCGCCACGCCGATGGAATCGAGGAGCGCGTCAGGATCACGGGCGTCATCGTAGAGACCTGCGTAGTAGTGCAGGAGCTCCCGCGCAGTGAGACGATCCGGCGGCGAGAACGCCTGTGGCAGTACCCCTAATCGGTCGCGGCGCACGGAGGCCGGGTCCTCGCCCAGCACCTGAATCATCCCGTCGTCGGGCGTCACGGTGCCGGTAAGCGAGCGTAGCAGCGTCGTCTTTCCAGCGCCGTTCGGGCCGACGAGCGCGAGCACCTCTCCTTCGGAGATCGTCAGCGAAACGTCATCGAGCGCGACGGTATCGCCGTACGTCTTTCGAACGCCGTCGGCGACCAGCACCGGACACATGGGTGACCGTGAGCGTGGGACCGGGAAGGGCGTTCCGGGTTGCTACCGTGCGTTGCAGGAAGCGCACCCAATTCGTCGAGATGAGAACGAATGCAACCCAGTTACTGAGGTTATTCGCTCGACGCCGACCGACCGCGAAGCACTGGTCGCCAGTAGAGCAGTGCGACAGTGACGACGTAGAGCACCATCCCACCCTCGTACGCGATCGGTGCGACGACGGCCAGGAGCCCGCCGCTTGACGCCCCGACGGCCCCGGTGATCACCGCTGCCACGAGCGGCATCGTACAGCTAACGCAGGAAAAGAGCCCGACGAGCCCGACCGTCGCGAGGCTCGCAGCGTCGAGGAGCGTCGCGTAGACGAGATAGGATAGCGCTGCGAATCCGATCACGTACGGCGGCATCAACGAGATGTGGATCAGATCGCCGTTGTAGAGGGCGTAGGGGCTCCACCCCGGCGGCTGCGGACCGTACATCACGAAATCGAATCCCAGGGCGGGCGTGTTGCTACCGAAGGCCGCTCCCGGCGCGAACATATTGCTCAGAAAGCCGAGCGCGACGAAGTACAGGGCTGCCAACACGATCGCGACCCGTTTCCGTCGTGGCGTCGCCTCCGGAGGATCCGTCCGAATCAGCGCCCAGAGTCCGACGTTGATCCAGACGAACGGGAACAGGAGAAAGGCGAGATCCGGCGACCGGCCGGTGATCGCGAGATACGTGAGGACGAAGAGCGCTTCGACGTTGACCAGGACGAGGCCCCAGACCACAGTGCTGCGACGAGGGCGAGGGATCCGAGCGTCGATGGTGGAGGCGGCTTCGTGCATTGTGACAGGCCGGATTCGATTAGAGCCCGATCGCATCGAGTACGGCGGCATCGAGCAGCAGTGCGTCGACGACGATCGCGACGAGAACCAGCCCGAGATACGCATTCGAGGCGTGGAACGATCGCAGGGCAGCGGACTCCGTCTGCTCCTGATGGAGGCGAATCGCGGCCCAGAGGAAGACTCCGCCAGCGACGACGCTCGTCAGCGCGAACAGTGGGCCGAGCGACGATACGGTGCCGAGGATAGCAGCAGCGGCGAGCGTCGCACCGAGGTACCAGAGCACGTGCCGTCGAGCGGTCGCCTCCCCACGAACGACGGGGAGCATCGGGAACCCGCCGCGAGCGTAGTCCTCCTTGTACGCGAGCGCAAGATTGTAGAAGTGTGCCGGCGTCCAGAGGAAGATGACGCCAGCGAGCGCGAGCGCGGGAATGCCGATCTCGTTCGTGACCGCGGCCCAGCCGATCAGAGCGGGGAGTGCGCCTGCGCCACCGCCGATGACTGTGTTCTGGACGGTGTTGGGCTTGAGAAGGACGGTGTAGATCACGCTGTAGTATGCGATAGCGACGAGCCCGAGAACCGCCGCAAGCCGGTTGATGGCGAGGAAGGCACCAAGCGAGGCGAGTGCTAAAACGAGCCCGAAGGCGATCGCGTTCCGAACCGGAATCAGATCGACAGCGAGTGGCCGATCGGCGGTCCGGTTCATCTGCTGATCGACGTCACGCTCGAGGACGTTGTTGAACGTGCCACTCGCGCCGATGGCGAGGACGCCACCGAGCATCGTGAGGAGGAACGTTCGCGTCGAAATCGCGGGGCCCGCCGCGAGCGCCATCCCTGCTGCCGCGACGAGACAGAGGAGCCACATCAGGCGTGGCTTGGTCATTCGGAAGTAGGCCAGCACGACGAGTTTCAGGCGAGCAACGCCGCCGGCAGGAATGTCCCGTGGCTCGGCCTCACCCTCGATCGGGGCGGGATCGTCCATGGGTTCGCGGTCCTCGGCACTCGCGGTCCGGGCGTCGAGCGACCACGCGAGCGCTGCGAGGACGCTGGCGAAGATCGTGAGTCCGAGGCCGAGGTGAAAAACGCCGAGTATCCCCGTGGCGCCGCCGGACGTGGCTGCAATAGCGCCGAGTCCTATCTGCACGGGGTAGAGGGCGAGCGCGAGGAGAAGTGCGGCGCGAACACGACGGCCGCTTTCTCGACGGACGGCGAGCACCGTCGTGGCGAGGACGAGACCGCCGACGAGCAATGCGGCGATACGGTGGCCGATCGCGATCGCAAGTTGTGGCTCCTCGAGCGCACCGAGAGCACCTTCGCACGCTGGCCAGGTTCCGCACGTCGACGCGGCCTCGGAGACTGCGTTCGTCGCACCGAGGATCACGAGAAGGTATGCGCCGATCGCCGTCACGGCGAGCAGCGTCGTGAACGAGTTTCCACCCTCGATGTCGGTCTCGGCGGTCACGGCTGTTGTCGAAACCTTCGCCTGTGCGTATTTAGTCCCCGCGCTTCGGCGATACCGCTGACGGTTGCGGCGGGGAAATAGAACACCGAGAAAGCCCCAATACTGGGGACCGGTGCTGTAGTCGGATCGCCAGTATGCGAAATCGACGCGCGGCTGCTCCGGGATAGGGCGCAACTCTCACCGATCGTCACATTCCCATACTTTCGGCGGGGTCGGGAACGGGGAGGTCGTGTGGCGCGACGCCGAGTAGTTCCGCCGCGTGATCGAGTGCCATGTCGAACCCGTAGTACCGTTCGAGTTCGTCCCCGTCTGCAGACGGTCGCACTTTCAACATCGCGTAGCCCTCGCGGTTTTGGGCGATCGCAGCGGTAGTCCCCTCACGATCGAACTCGAGAATACGTTCGGTCGTTGACTCTCGGTAGCTCGCCGTGATGCCGGACTCCGTCACGGAGGCTTCGGTCATTGTGCAAACTCTGCGAGCCCTGCCCTCGTAGCTGTCGGTTCGAAGCGGGCTGATGACCCACAGTGCCGTTCGGGCCCATCCGCAGACCGCAAGAATCCTGTCGGCACCACTCCAGGGGTCGAGCATGACCAAGTGGCTTCAAAGCGGGCTTCGTCGCGACGTATGTATCGTACTCGCCGGCGAGGGCGAGCTCCACGGCCAGCAGCTCAAATCTCGAATCGCTACACACTACGACGAGCGCATCGACCCGTCGACGTTCTACGGCGCACTCGACTCACTCGTCGACACCGGTCACGTGGCCGTTCACGAGGACGGGCTCCACGACGCCTACGCGCTGACAGATGCAGGACGTGCGATGCTGGAGTCGCAGTTCGAGTGGATGCGCGAGCACGTCGAGAACTGAATCGGCAGGAAATCGGGCGAATCACCGTCTCTTCGAGAACTACCACGATCACCCGCCTATACTACTTGAACTACTCCTCCAGTACGCGCTCGCCGATCGTATTCCGCAGCACCTCGCTGGTCCCCTCGTAGATCTCGTTGAGCTTCGCGTCACGGTAGAACCGTTCTGCGGGGAAGTCCTTGACGTAGCCGTAGCCGCCGTGGATCTGAATCCCTTCGTTGGCGACCTCCCGAGAGATTTCGGAGGCGTAGAGCTTCGCCTGCGCGGCCTCTTTCACGTAGCTCTCCCCGCGGATCTTTCGATCCGCCGCGCGGTGCATCAGGAGCTTCGCAGACTGGACCTTCGTGTCCATGTCCGCGATCTTGTGTTTGATCGCCTGGAACTCACCGATGGGCTGGTCGAACTGCTCGCGTTCGGTCGCGTACTCGCTTGCTGCCTCGAGTGCAGCCCGGGCGATACCGACGCCGCGAGCAGCGATCGTGATTCTGCCTCCGTTGAGCGTCTTGAGTGCCTGGACGAACCCCTCACCCTCCTCGCCGAGGCGTCGATCGGCAGGTATGCGGAGGTCGTCGAAGCGAAGCTCCGCAGTGGGACAGCCTTTGTCGCCGAGTTTGTCTTCGGTCCCCTCGACGTGGAACCCCTCGTCTTCCTCGGGACGAACGACGAACGACGAAGTGCCCTTGCGCCCGGCGTCGGGATCCGTCTTGGCGAACACGGTCACTGTGTCCGCGACGGAGCCGTTGGAGATCCAGAGTTTGCCACCGTCGAGCACGTACTCTTCAGCGCTTTCATCGTACTCGGCCGTCGTTTCCATCGCGGGAACGTCGCTCCCGGCACCGGGCTCGGAGAGTGCGAACGCGCCGATATCGCTGCCTTCCGCCAGTGGTGTCAGGTACTCCTCTTTCTGAGCCTCGTTGCCGAACTCGTAGAGCATGTTGCCGGCCAGCGAGACGTGGGCGGCGACGATCGTTCCGAGGCCACCACTGCCCCGCGAGATCTCCTCGAGCGCGATCGCGTAGGAGTGGTAGTCCAGGCCGGAGCCGCCGTACTCCTCCGGAAACGGCGCGCCCATGATCCCAAGCTCGCCGATCTGTTCGACCAGCTCCGCCGGGAACTCGTCGGTCTCGTCGATTTCGGCAGCGCGGGGGACGACCTCCTCGTCGACGAACTCAGCGACGGCGTCACGGATCTGGCGTTGCTCCTGGCTGAGACTGAAGTCCATACACCCCTTTGAACGGAGGGGCCCTTCAGTGTCTTCCCCAGACCTTGCGTGTGGATGACCCCCACTGGTAACAGGCGGAACTACTGACCGCTGGTATCGATTGCTCCAATCGGCCGAATCAATCGATCGAGGCAGTCGGTCGAACCAATCGATCGGATCGATAGATTAGACGCTCCGAACGGAGCGATCTGCGACGAAACCGAACTCACCGACCGAACAGACCGACCGAACTCACCGACCGAACGGACCGATGGACAACATTACTCCGCGACGAGCTGTTCTTTCTCCCGCTTCGTGAGCGACTTGATCTCGTGCTCGCGAGAGAGTGCATCTCCACGAGAGGAGTGTTCCTCGACGTGAACGAGTTCGACTGGCGTGCGGCTCCGCGTGTACTTCGCACCCTCTCCGTCGTCGTGCTCCTCGACTCGCCGCTCCGGATCCGTCGTGTAGCCGGTGTAGAGGCTGTCGTCGGCACAGCGCAGCACGTAGACGTAGTGCTCTGCCACAGTGGAAGGGTGCAGGCCCAAACGAGGAAGCTTTCGGTTCGGTGCAATCTCTGGGGCACCGTCACGCGGGTACGCCGATACGTCCCGCGGAAATCGAATCCGCCAGTCGGCACGATCCTCAGTTGGCCGCGTCGCGCACTCTGGCCTGCTCGGCGATGCCGGCGTTGGTCGAACAGTTGGGGCAAGCCTCGATGCGGCCGCTTTCGAGGGCGAAAACGCGGGCGAACTTGTCGGAGACGTGCGCGTTGCAATGATCGCAGGTGGGCATTGTCGGGAACCGCTCGGTGGAGCGGCGACACCCCTAGGGCCAGCAAAGCAATATTGTTGTCTCCCTGCGGTCGTATTTGGGACGCAAACGATCGTACTTGCGGAACTCGACGTATTCTCGCGTAGCAACCGCTGCTTATCGGGCTGCGGCGATCGATCGCGCTATCAGACTAGCCTGGGCGCCCGCAACGAATCCTGCATCGACGTTTACGGTCGAGAGCACTGTACAGGACTGGAGCATCCCTGCGAGAGCAGCCTCGCCTTCGCCACCGAAACCGTAGCCACTCGATACGGGTAGACCGATCACCGGAACGTCGACGAGGCCGGCGACCACTGTGGGCAGCGCTCCCTCACGCCCGGCAGCGACGATCAGCACGTCCGCTGCCCGGAGCTGTTCGACACGGTCGATGACTCGCGCGATCCCCGCGACGCCGACGTCTTCGACGCGATCGACGCGGGCACCCATCTCGCTGGCGATCGTGGCGGCTTCACCGGCTGCCTCTGCGTCGGAGGTTCCGCCCGTAACGATTCCGACGGTCGCATCGAGACGCGGTGGCTCGAAATCGGAGGCGTGGGCGACGACGGTCCTGGCGCGCTCGTCCCAGCGAACCGTCGCCTCTGGTACTGCCTCCTCGAGGGTTGCAACCACTGCGTTCGCGTCCGAAGAATCCGCACGGGTCACGATCGCTCGGCCCGTCGTCGCCACCGCCGTCTTGGCCAGTTCGGCGATCTCCTCGGTGGTCTTGCCGTCGGAAAGGATCGCCTCGGGAACACCACGACGGCGCTCGCGCGCGGCGTCGAACCGGCCGGCATCGACGGAGGCGTACCCGGCCAGCTCGGCCTCAGCTTCCGCGGGCGAGAGATCGCCAGCAGCGACCGCATCCAGAATGTCTCGCATGGGCAGTTCGTGGTCCCGGGGGGCTAAGTGCGGTTCGCTCGCGGAGTGACGGAGTCCGAGTGGGCCAAAAACCGTCAGTCGTCGATTCTCCCTACGATGCCCACGATTCGACGCTACAACCGATCGATCAGCGTGTTCGCAGTGGTCGATCCGACACCGTCCACGTCCTCGAGCTCGTCCCTAGAGGCCGAGCGAATTGACTCGATGCTCCCAAATCGGGCGAGAAGCGCCTCGCGCGTCGTCGATCCCACGCCGTCGATCTCGTCGAGTGCCGTCGACACGTCGTCACGGACCGTCTGGTGGTACTGTACGGCGAACCGGTGCGCCTCGTCGCGGACGCGCTGACACAGCCTGAGTGCCTCGTCGGGAACGTCGATCCGGCCGTCGCTCCCGAGGATCCGATCGCCGCTGGCATCCCGGTCGCCGATCTCACCTTTCGCGATCGCGACGAGCGGAATCTCCCAGCCCGCTGCGTCGATCGCACGCCGTGCGGCGTCGAGCTGATCGCTGCCGCCGTCGATCAAGAGGACGTCGGGATCGGGCCTGTCGTCACGACCTTCGACGGCGCGAGTCGCGCGCCAGCGAAGCAGTTCGTACATGCTCCCGGGATCGTCGTTCCCCTCGGGAAGCTTCTTCCGGCGGTAGCCGTCCGTCTGCTCTGCACCGTCGACGGCGAGCACGTTGCTCCCAACGGTGGCCTTCCCGCCGGCGTGACTCACGTCGAACCCCTCGACTCGCTGTGCGGAATCGATTCCCAGCGCGTCGGCGAGCGCGAGACAGGGATCCCGTCCCGGGCCTGCTCGCCGGGCGTTTTTTAGGGCGAGATCGACGAGTCTTGCCTCCCGTCCGGCACCGGGAACCCTGACGTCGACGTCGCGGTCCTCCAGCCAGGCGCGGACCTCCGCATCCGCTGGCTCCTCCGGGAGCAGGAGTACGTCTGGCAGGCGGCGATCAGCGTAGTACTGTGGGACGAAGGCCGCGAGCAGCGACGCTGGGTCCTCCCGTGCGGACTCGGGGTCGGCCAGAGGGGGACGGTGACGGTCGACCAGCTTGCCGCCCTCGCTTTCGAGCACGGCGACGGTCGGCTCCCGTCCCTCGACGGCGGCGCCGAGGACGTGCGTCCGAACGCCGTGGTCGCCATCGTGACTGCCGGCGTGCGAGACGACGTCTTCGCCCTCGCCGTGAAACGCTTCCACGGTCTCCAACCGGTCGCGAAACGACGCCGCCCGTTCGAACGCCTGGTCCTGTGCTGCAGCACCCATCCGTTGGCGGAGCGGATCCGCGAGCGCCCCGGTTTCACCCTCGAAGAATCGTTTCGCAGCGAGTACGTCCTCCGCGTAGGCCTCTGCGGATATCTCACCAGTGCAGGGCGCCGTGCAGAGCCCGATCTCGTAGTCGAGGCAGGGACGATCCCGACCGCTGTATTTGTGATCGGAACAGCCCCTGAGTCCGTACAGTTCACGGATCGCCTTCACGATCGTCTCGAGTTCGCCGCGGTCGGTGAAGGGGCCATAGACGGTCGCTCCCTCGTCTGGATCGCGGGTGATCTCGATCCGTGGAACCTCGTGGTCCGTAAACTGGACCAGTGGATAGGATTTATCGTCGGTAAGGCGGACGTTGTAGCGTGGCTGGTGGCGCTTGATCAGGTTCGCTTCCAGCAGGAGTGCCTGCGTCTCCGTGTCCGTGACCGCGACTTCCACGTTGTCGGCGTTCTCGACCATCCGCGCGATTCGCGTGCCGCGAGGATCGGCGTAGGAACGAACGCGATCCCGAAGATCGACGGCTTTGCCGACGTAGAGCACGCGTTCGGTGCCCGAGGAGCCAACCGTGCCGTCACCACCGCCCACTCCGTCCGACGTCCCCGCGTCGGTGTGACCGCCGGCGTCAGCGTCCGCGGGATAACCGTCAGCAGCGTCGCCGCCAGCACGATCCTCGGTCGCCCGAAACTGGTAGACGCCCGACTCTCTGGGCAGGTCGTTCGCCAGCTCGCGGACCGCGGCGGCGTCCATCGACGCAGGCTACGCTGTCTGGCGTTGATGTGGGTTTCCCTGTGGGACGACGGAGAGCCAATACAGAGCATCTTTCCGACGACCGCAGCCAGTGGTTTACACCGCTGGTGGTGCTTGCGCTTCCGCTTCCGGCACGTCGATCGCAGCGTCGATCTCTGCGACCGTTGCGTCGTCCACGCCCCAGGATAGCACCACGTCGTCCTCGCCAGCGATCTCGATGGCGAGTCGATCCTTCCGCGTCGCGAGCTGAACGGTGAGGAGCCCGACCCCCACAATCGAGAGCACTGCACCGAGAGCTAGCAGTGCGAGATCCAGCGCGTAGAACACCCCGAGCATCGAATCGACGGTATCGACGACGCCCATTCCCTGCGCACCGGAGAGGTCCGGCCGCGGGAACAGTGCCTCTGGATCGACGACGAGCCCGACGAGCACGAGCAGGCCGCCACCGACGCCGAGTTTCGTCGCCTTCGAGAACAGATCGAACGGCGAGACGCCGCGTTGCTCCACGCCGAGCACGTTCGGTCGATCGATAGCACGGTAGCGCGGGCCGTCACCCTCCGGCGTGAAGACGAGCACGCGGTGGCTGGTCACGACGATCGTGCCAGCGCCGACGTCGACGGTCGATTCGACGGACTCGCCGTCGAAGAGCAGCTCGTCGACGCGCTCGCTCCAGTCGGCCATCGGGACCGGTTTGGCCTGCCGCCCCAATAGCATCTTTGGGCGGCAACCGACGGGACGGACGAGACGGGGCAGGACGAAAGAGACCATCGGCGGACGCCTACTCGCACCCTACAGGTGCCCGCGCGGTCACGCCACCTTCTTGGTCGGCCTCGTCGTGGACCGCAGTATGAGCGAGGACGCGCAGGTCCGGTGCTGGCTGGTCGAACGCGATTACTGGGACGAGGACGTCGTCACGCTCGTCTACGCGACGCCCGACGGCGAGCAGTACTATCAGCGGCAGCTCTCCGGGGCCCTGCTCGTGAAAACCGACGTGACGGCGGCGACGACGGTCGAACCAGAAGAGCTGGAAACCACCTCGTCCGAGGATCGGGAACGCTACGCCACCGAAGCCGAACGAGTCGCCGCGTCCCACGATCCCGACGACCTGTTGTAACCGGGATATCGGCTGGACTCGCCTCACCATCGAAAGAGGCCGCACAGCAGATCGGGCGGAACGAAGGGGTGCTCGTCGGCGTCTCGGCCGGGCAGCAGCGGCCGCCGCTGGCGACCACGCGCGGGAACATCCCAGGGCAACGATCGTGGCCGTGCTCCCAGACGGCGGAGAGCGATACCTCTCGACGGATCTATTACCAGCACCTGCTGCCGAGCGCTGAGGCGGCCGAACGACCGTCCCATGGATTAGCCCGCAGATTCGAGCCGTTCCTCGAAGGACTCGGCGGAGAGCTCCGGCACGTCGTTTTCCTCGGCGTCCTCGCGCTTTCGCGTCCCGGGATTCTCGCCGACGACGAGATAATCGGTGTTCGAGGAGACGCTCGAGGTAACGTTGCCGCCCTGGCGCTCGATTTGCTCGGTCGCCGCAGAGCGAGTCAACGACGGCAACGAGCCGGTGAACACGATCGTCTCGCCATCGAACGCCTCCCCAGCGTCGTCGACGTCCGGTGACTGTGGTTCGACGTGTTCCAGTAGCGCATCGAGAACGCGCTGGTTCGCCTCGGCCGCGAAGAAATCGCGGATGCGCTCGGCGACGACGGGGCCGACGTCGTCGACGGTCTCTAGTTCCTCGTGGCTCGCGTCCTGGATCGCTTCGACGCTCCCGAACTCGCGTGCGAGCGTTCGAGCCGTTGTGCCGCCGACTTCCGGTATCCCGAGCCCCGTGAGGAAGTCAGCGAGTGTAGGATCACGTGCGTCGTCGATCGCGTCCACGAGCTTCGTCGCTGCTCGCTCACCGAAGCCTTCTAGCTCGGCGAGATCATCGACCTCGAGTTCGTACAGATCCGCGAGCGTCTCCAGTAAGCCTGCCTCGACCAGTTGATCGACGGTCTCCTCTCCCAGCCCTTCAATATCCAGTGCGCCGCGACTCGCGTAATGCTGAATCCCACGCCGACGCTGTGCTGGACAGTCCAGGCCCGCTGGACATCTGGCGATCGGCCCCTCACGTTCGAGCACGGTTCCACAGACGGGACACTCCTCAGGATACTCGAAGTGGCCGTCGCCGTCGTTGCTCTCGACGACCGCCACGACCTGAGGGATCACGTCGCCAGCACGCTCGATGCGGACGCGATCCCCGATGCCGACGCCCAGTTCTGCGATCTGATCGGGATTGTGCAGACTCGCACGGGAGACAGTGACGCCGCCGACGTCGACGGGATCCATGAGCGAGACGGGCGTAGCGCGGCCCGTTCGACCAATTTGCAGAACGACGTCCCGGACGGTGGTCTCCTCCGTTCGTGGCGGGAACTTGTAGGCGAACGCCCAGCGAGGATGACGGCTCGTCGATCCCAGCGCTTCCTGTGCCTCCCGACCGTCGACCTTGATCACCGCGCCGTCGACCTCGAAATCGAGATCGTCACGGTCGGCCACGATCTCGTCGCGATACTGGATGGCGCCATCGATCGAGTCCACCCGCTCCATCCGATCGCTCACTGGGAGACCGAGGTCGGAGAACGCCTCGTGTTCCGCCCACCGCGACGGCCAGGGATCCGACGTGTGGAGGACGTCGAAGGCGACGAAGGCGAGGGGTCGCTCGGCAACGATCGACGGGTCCTGCTGACGGATGGTGCCGGCGGTGGCGTTCCGCGGATTCGCGAACGGCTCCTCGCCGCGCTCGACGAGTTCGCGATTGTACGCCTGGAACTCATTGCGGGGCATATACAGCTCTCCGCGAACGGCGAACTCCGCCGGGGGATCGCCGGTGAGGCGCTGGGGGATCGTCGGAATCGTCAGCGCGTTGCTCGTCACGTCGTCACCTTCGGTGCCATCACCGCGGGTGACGACGCGCTGGAGCGAGCCGTCCTCGTAGACGACTTCGAGTGAGACGCCGTCGAACTTCGGCTCACAGACGTACTCGACGTCACCCACTTCTCGGCGGACCCGGTCGTCGAAGTTCCGGACGTCGGCTTCCTCACCACTCTGGGCGATCGATCCCATGTGTGCGACGTGTTCGACCGTCGGGAACTCGTCGACGGGCTCGCCGCCGACCCGGTTCGTCGGGCTCTCTTCGGCGTCGAGGTCGAACGCATCCTCGAGATCCTGGAGTCGATGGAATAGGTCGTCGTAGGCGCTGTCGGCAACGAGAGGATCGTTCTCCACGTAGTACCGGCGGTCGTGGTGCCGGATCGCCTCGCGAAGGAGATCGGCCTGCTCGCGGGCGTCCGCCGCCGGGAGGTCGTCGACGGGTTCGAACTCGGTGGGCGGGTCCTCGAGATACGGATTGTCCGCGTCGGCCATTGACGTGACTTTCCCGGGCGATCGTGGATAAACATTCGCGATTCGGCACCAACTGGCCTCGGTCGGCGGTGGAACGATCGGATTCGGGAGCTCCGGCGCGTCCGACTGCTTTTTCGAGGGCTGGACACGGATACCAAAAATCGGATATCCCCGCGCTGTGAGTGATTAGCCAACGGTGGAACACGTGACGAAGAAACAGGAGTATACGGACGATTACGACGACAAGACCCTCTACATCCCCGGTCCAACGGAGGTTCGTGAGGACGTCATCGAGGAGATGGCCCAGCCGATGTTCGGTCACCGGATGGATCGGATGACCGACCTCTACACCACGATCGTCGAGGACACGAAGGAGTTCCTCGGCACCGACAACGAGCTCATCGTCCTCACCGGCTCCGGCACGGAGTTCTGGGAGGCGTCGACGCTCAATCTCGTCGACGAGAACATCCTCGTCCCGACATGCGGAAGCTTCAGCGAGCGACACGCCAACGTCGCGGAGCGACTCGGCAAGGACGTCGACCGGTTGGAGTACGAGTGGGGTCAGGCAATCAAGCCCGAGGACATCCGGGCGGAACTCGAGGCCAGCGACAAACACTACGACGTCGTCGCGACCGTGATGAACGAGTCCTCGACCGGCGTCCGTAACCCGATCGAAGAGATCGGCGACGTGATCGCGGAGTATCCGGACACCTACTTCGTCGTCGACGCCGTCTCCGCACTGGGCGGTGACTACGTCGACATCGACGAGCACGAGATCGACGTCATCTTCGCCTCGACGCAGAAGGCGTTCGCGATGCCGCCGGGGCTCGCGGTCTGCGTCGTCAGCGACGATGCCTACGAACGCGAGCTCGAGAAAGGATCTGCGTCGTGGTACGGCGGGTTCCAGCGCACGCTCGATTACTACGACCGGAAGGGGCAGACCCACTCCACGCCGGCGATCCCCATCATGCTGGCCTACCGCAAGCAGATGAAGTACATGCTCGAGGAGGGCCACGACGGTCGCGACCAGCGTCACCGCGAGATGACCGAGTACGTCCACGACTGGGCCAGCGAGCACTTCGACCTGTTCGCCGAGGAGGGGTATCGCTCCCAGACCGTCTCCTGCATCGAGAACACCCAGGACATCGACGTTGCCGAGACCATCGAGACCGTCTCCGAGGAGTACGATTACGTCTTCTCTAACGGCTACGGCTCCCAGCTCGGAGAGAAGACGTTCCGCATCGGTCACATGGGTGAACACGACGTCGAGAGCATCCGCGAGCTCACCGACGCCATCGAGGACGTCGCCGGACTGTAACCCCGATCTCACGCGCGCCCTGAATATCCCAACAGCGTTCTCGAACGTCTTTTTCGATCTACCGACCGTTCACAGCTCCTCTACAGCCACGTTCAGTTACAACTGCAGTTTCGTGCGTTATCGTTCACGAAAAACTATGCGCATTGGTTCCATGGACCGACCATGGATCTCGGACTCGAAGACAAGACGGCCCTAGTCACGGGCGGTGCAGGCCGCCTGGGAAGCGAATTCTGTGAACACCTCGCTGGAGAGGGTGCCCACGTCGTCGTCCTCGACGTCGACGAGGAGGGTGCAGCGGCAGTCGTCGATGGGATCGAGGAGGCCGACACACCGGGCTCGGCAATGGCAGTCGAGTGTGACCTCACCGATCGGGAAGAGGTGGGAGCCACTGTCGAAGCCATCGAAGCGGAGACTGACGGCGTCGACGTGCTCGTGAACAACGCTGGGTTCGTCGACGCAGTTTCGCGGATCGGTGAGTTCCCCGACGACCTCTGGGACCGCGACGTGGCGCTCAATCTCACGGGTGCCTACAACGTCACGAAGGAGGTCTACCCCCACATGAAATCCCGCGAGTGGGGCCGCATCGTCACGATGTCCTCGATCGCGGGCTGGCGAGGGAGCTTCGCGCAGGTCTCCTATGCAGCCACGAAATCCGGGCTCATCGGCTTCGGAAAGGCGCTCGCGCTGGAGGGCGCAAAGTATGGTATCACCTCGAACGTTCTCACCCCGAACATCGTCGTCGGCGAGCTGGCGGATCTGAGCCCCGAGGAACTCGAACAGTTCAACCCGCAGTTCGAGCGCATCCGACAGGCCACGCCGATGCAGAAACTGGGGCGGGAGGAAGACGTCGCGCCGCTGGTCTGTTTCCTCGCCAGCCAACACGCCCGTTACATCACCGGGCAGGTCGTCGGCGTGACTGGCGGGGCGGACCTCTTCTCGTACTGACCGGATCGGCGATACGCTTCGCCGAATGCCTGTGAAGCCATGCTTCGCTACCAGTAGGAATACTCTCCCGACCCGTACAGGAGCGTGCTTGGGCGACGCGTCCATCGGGGAGGGGACGAGCGATTTGCCGACGGTCGTAACCGGCCGGTCGCGAGAGTTCATACGACCGAGGCTCACCGACGACGGTTTCCAACGATCACGGGACTCGAACACCGTGGTCCGGAACGATTACCTTCCGATTGATCCAGAGGGTTGTCATGGACGAAGAGGACGAGACGGCTGCTGTCGAGGACGTCTACGACGAAATCGCTGCATCCTACGCCGAGGGATACTGGTCGGACAATACCCATCAAGCCGAGCTCGAGTTCCCCGCGACGACAGACCTCATCCCTACCGTGAGCGGTGAGAGGGTCCTCGATGCCGGCTGTGGCAGCGGCGTCTACACCGAGTGGCTGCTCGATCGAGGCGCCACGGTCGTCGGCGTCGACCTGAGCGAGGCGATGCTCGAGGAGGCCCGAGACCTGGTCGGGACCCGAGCGACGCTTCGCCTGGGCGACCTCTCTGAGGGCATTCCCTTCGCCGAAGACGGGGAGTTCGACGGCGTCGTCTGTGCCCAGGTTCTCGACCACCTGCCCTCGCTGGAGGCACCATTTCAGGAGTTCGCCCGGATTCTGGAGGAAGGCGGTTTCCTCGTCATCTCGGTCCGACACCCACTCCGGAACGCCAGCGAGTACGAGGACTGGACGTACTACGAGACCGAGCGTCAGATCGAGGATTGGGGCGTCGAGACGCCGCATTACACACGGCCGCTCCAGTCGATCCTCAACGAACTCGTGGCTGCAGGCTTCCAGCTCGAGCACGTCTCCGAACCCGAACCGACGGAGACGTTCAGGGAAGCGGCGCCGAAGGAGTACGAGCAGTTATCGAAGCGGCCGCAGTTCCTCTGCCTGAGGGCGAGGAAGCGGTGACGACGCAGACACCGGAGCTAATTCACATTCTCGAATAGACGACCACGCCAGCGGCAGGCGTTACGGTGAAATGCCGTACACGTCGCCCTCCCAACCGCGCAGTCGGTCGTCGTAGACGGCCTGTCCGCGGTCGATGTCGTCGATCCGCGCGAGATCCGCCTCGTCGATCGACCAGTCGAACAGATCGAGGTTCGCCCGGACGTGATCGGGGCTCGTCGACTTCGGGAGCACCGTCACGCCGCGGTCGACGGCCCACTTCAGCGCGATCTGCGCCACCGACCGATCGTATTTCTCTCCGATCTCCTGCAGGACCTCGTCCTGGAAAATCTCCGTCCGTCCCAGCGGTGCGGCGGCTTCGACCGTCACATCGTTCTCGCGGCACAGTTCGACGAGTTCCGGTCGCTGCAGCCATGGGTGGAACTCGATCTGGTTCACCGCGATGTCCACGGGTGAGACGTGCAGCGCGGCCGAAAGCTGGTACGTGTCGAAGTTCGAGACGCCGACGTTTCGCACGAGGCCCTCCGCTTTGAGATGTGCCATCGCCTGGAGCGTCTCCCGGACGGAGATCGCGGGGTTGGGCCAGTGGATCAAATAGAGGTCGAGATACTCGGTCCCGAGCTTTTCGAGGCTCTCCTTGCACGATTCGATCACCGACTCGTAGTTGAGGTTCTTGGGCAGGACCTTCGAAGTCAGGAACAGCTCCTCGCGATCGACGTCCGCATCGGCGATGACGTCGCCGATCGTCGCCTCGTTCATGTACCCCTCCGCGGTGTCGACGTGGGTGTATCCAGCTTCGAGGCCTGCCCGGAGTGCGTTCTCGAGATCCTCTCCCTCGATGTTCCAGGTTCCCTGTCCGACCATCGGCAGCTCGTCGCCACTTGGAAGTCCCGTAGTTGGAGTCGTCATCGGATAGAGCGAGGATCGTCGGGGTCCTAATGGCTGTGGCTGCGGCAGTTCGATGGGTGCAAGACAGCCGTATACGGCCCTGTAACGGAGTCGCACACCTCGAGAATCTTTTTTGAACTGACGGACAATCTGCCGGTCGTGAACGTCCGACCTACGACAGCGGCAGATCGAGAGGCCATCATCGACGTCCACGAGCGGTCGGTCTACGAACTCGCTGGAGAGCACTACCGCGAGGCGGTTCTCGACGCCTGGACGGACCTTTCTCAGGGAGACGATTCGGACGGCGAAGCCACTGAGGACGACGTTCAGCCCGAGAACGGTCGTCGGTACGTCGCCGAGGTGGAAGGCCGTGTCGTCGGGTTCAGCGACGTCCGGTTCGACCCGCCCGAGTACCTCGAGGAGCCAGTCGACGGTGGCGTGCGCGCCGTGTACGTCGACCCAGACGTCGCCGGAGAGGGCGTCGGCTCGTCGCTACTCGCGACCCTCGAAACCACGGCACGCGAAAACGGTCTCGACTCACTCGGGCTCCTCGCGTCCCTCAATGCACGGGGGTTCTACGAGCACCACGGCTACGAGATCGTCGCCGAGACCACGTTCCAGTACGGCGAGGACATCGAAGGGCCGGCGGTGGAGATGCGAACCGACCTCTGAGCGGCGCTGCCTGGCGTGAACGCGCTCAGGCGTACGCCTCGAACTCCTCGCCGAAGACGAGGAAGTAGCCAGTCCCGACGAGACCGATCACGGCGGCGACGACGAACGCCACTTCCGGACTCACGAAGTCCCAGAGCGCGCCACCGATCGCCGCACTGGGGATCACGATCGTGTTCCGCAGCAAGTAGTACGCACCAGTCACGCGGCCCCCGGCACCAGCTTCCGCCGGACCGACGATCAAGGCCTTATGGGAGGGGAGGCCCGCGAATCGCAGGCCGGAGAACGCGAACACGACGAGGAGCGCGTTCGGGCTGGCGGGCGCGTAGATCAGCACGATCGGGAAGATCGCGTAGACCGCGAATCCGAGCGCGACGACGGGTTTGAGTCCCACGCGCTCGGCGATCTTCGCTGCAGGCGCCATGACGAGCAGTGCGACCAGCATCTCGACGCCCAGCAGGTAGCCGAAGAAGGCCGCCGGTGAGACGTTCAGGTCGAAGGTGGTTCCCGCGAGCGTGATGGAGTCGAGTCCCACAGCCAGAAAGTCGGTAACGACGAGCACGAAGAAGACGTACACCATCCCGTTCGCGAACCGGACCAGCGTGTCGCCGATCAACAACGGCCGGAGCGGCGCCGGCATCGCTGCGAGATCGTCTCGGAGCTGTGCGACGCCCTCGAAGGAATCGCCGATCGAGTCTTCACTCGCGTCGTAGAGCACGTGTTGGGCCAGCGTACCGATCACGCCGAAGACGATGCCCACCGCGAGCACGTACTGGAAACTGACCGTGAAATCTGGGTGGAGACCGATCAGGACCGCCGCGAGCACGGGCCCGATCAGAAACGCGGTTCTGCGGAACGTCTCGGTGCTCGCGAACCCGGCGGCTAGCCGGGATGGCTCGGTCGCCTGCTTGACGACGGCGAAGGTCGCACCCAGGCCGAACGACTTCCAGGCCTGTGCCAGCAGCAGACCGACGAAGATCCAAATCCAGGGGGGAATCGTGAGGCCGACAACACTGATCGGCCCAATCCCGGGGGCGATCAGCCAGACGACGAATCCCAGCGTCGAGAGCAGTCCGAACAGCGTCAGCGCGTACCGCGATCCGATCCGGTCGGAGATCGCACCACCTGGATACGGATAGACCGCCGAGACCACGTTGCCGACGGTGCCGAACAGACCGACGACGAATCCACTCGCGCCCAGCACGGAGAGATACTCCGGGAGAAATCGGCTCGTCATCTGGAAGCCGAGGCTGAACGCGAACATCGCGAGCGAGAGCACGAGGACGTCCCGTTCGAGCGCGAAAAACTGCCGGAAGGCGTCTATCGGTCCCCCGACCTCGGCCTCGTCGGTCCCCATAGATCCCCGTGCCGAGCCCGGTGACTAAGGTGTTGTCCCAGCGGCGAGCGCGTCAGTCGCGTCGGCTGCCAGTGGATCCTGCGAGAACCCCTGGAACCGAACCGCTAAAGGGGGTAGGGGTATCCACCTTGGACAATGACGTCCCTCGGGTCGGCGGAGGCCGCACCGGGTGAGCGAGACACCGGGCGGCTGGTCGTCGGCGAGACGCGTGATGGAAGCGAGTTTGGCCTCCCCGTGGCCGTGATCAACGGCGCCGAGGACGGCGACACACTTTATCTGCAGGCGGCCAGCGACGGCGACGAACTGAACGGCGTCGGCGTGCTCCAGCGAGTCGTGCCCCAGCTCGATCCGGCCGAGCTCGCAGGGACGATCCTCATCGTCGGCATCGTCAACTACCACGCCTTCCAGGTTGCAGAACACCGGAATCCCATCGACGATACGAAAATGAACCGGACGTACCCCGGCGATCCGGAGGGTACGTCCAGCGAGCGGATCGCCGCGGCGACCTTCGACGTCGCGTCCTCCGCGGATCTGATCGTAGATCTCCACCAGGGGTCGACGAGTCGGATGATCGACGAAGTTCGTGTCCGTTGTGGCAACCGCCACCGGCTCCACGATCAGTGTCTCGAACTCGCGAAAGCCTTCGGCTGTGGCCACGTGCTCGACCAGAAAGGACCCGACGGACAGCTCGCTCGCGAGGGCCCCGACGCTGGCGTTCCCACTGTCGATCCCGAGCTCGGCGGCTGCGTCGGCTGGGACGAGACGTCCATCCAGGCCGGTGTCGAGGGCGTGTTCAACGTGCTCAGACACTACGGGTTCCTCGATGGAACCGTGGACATCGAGGCACAGATCCGCGCCAGCAGTTTCGAACAGTACGGGTCGCCGTGTGGCGGGCTGGTCTCGATGCACGTCGACCTCGGCGAGCGCGTGGCTGCAGGTGACGAGATTTTCACGGTGACCGACGTGTTCGGGCAGCAAAAAGAGACCGTGACGGCGACCGAACAGGGAATCTGCTGGCGCACCCGTCGACTCCCACAGGTAGCGACCGGCGAGTACGTCTGCTCGATCGGCACGGAGGTCGACCAGTACTGATGCCGGTCGACGACGCGACGCCCACGGACCTCGAGTGCGCCGACTGTGGTGTGACGTACGACGCCGGTGCCGACGAACCGTGGCGCTGCTCCTGTGGCGGCCCGCTGGATTACGCGGAGAATCCGATTCCGGACGGCTCGCCACCGCCGTTCTCTCGACTCGACACGCGCCGTGGGCTCTGGGCCTTCTTCGAGTTCCTGCCGATCAGCCAACAGGTAAGTCTCGGCGAAGGATTTACCCCGCTCGTCGGCTCCGAGACGTGGGACGCACAGTTCAAACTCGAGTACGTGTTCCCCACGGGCAGTTTCAAAGATCGCGGCGCCACGACGACGCTCTCCCGCGCAGCGGAGATCGGCGTCGACACGATCGTCGAGGACTCCTCGGGCAATGCGGGCGCGTCGATCGCTACCTACGCCGCCCGCGCCGACGTCGACGCCGAGATCTACGTCCCTGCGGAGCTTCCACAATCGAAGTTGATGGCGATTCAACGCGCTGGTGCGAAACCCGTGCGCGTCGAGGGCACGCGAGAGGACGTGAGCGACGCCTGCATCGACGCAGTCGAACGTGGCGATGCGTGGTACGCCAGCCACGCCTGGAACCCTGCCTTCCTCGCTGGAACGATGACGTTCGCGTTCGAGGTCGCTGCACAACGGGACTGGTCGGTGCCGGACTCAGTGGTGCTCCCGACGGGTAACGGCACGCTCAGCCTCGGTGCCTACAGAGGGTTCAAAGCGCTCTACGACGCTGGAATGATCGATCGGCTGCCACGGATGCTGGTCGCGCAGGCCCGAGGGTACGCCCCGATCGTGGACGCACTCGACGGCATCGAGATCGATCCGGCAGAGGAGTCAGATGCCGACGAAGAGACCGCGGCGCCATCCGACGGTCCGAGAACAGGCGGCGGACTCGGCGTCTCGATCGGTGACGACGACTCGCCCCTCCCGGACAACGAACTGGCCGATGGGATCCAGATTCGGGATCCCCCGCGAAAAGATCAGATCGTCGAAGCCATCGAGGCCACGGACGGCGCGGCCATCGAGATTGGCGAAAACCAGCTCGAAATCGCGCTCGATCGGCTTCACCGGTCGGGGTTCTACGTCGAACCGACGTGCGCCGTCGGTCCCGCTGCGCTGCGTGCGTTCCGCGACGAGGGGCTCGTCGGACCCGACGAGGACGTGGTCGTCGCGCTGACGGGGAGCGGTCTGAAGACGCTGTAGACGCTGGAGGTCTCCCGAGGACCGTTCGCTGCAACGCAGTCCGCCCCGGCTATCGGCTAGTTCCCTGTCACGCGGTCTCCCGCTCGCGTCACGTTCAGCGCCTCCTCGTGGAGTTCGCCGCTCGTTGCGACGATCCCGCGAACGTCGTGCCGCCAGCGCTCGCCGTCGACGTTGGTGACCCGTCCGCCCGCCTGTCGCACGAGGTGAGCGCCGGCGATCGTGTCCCAGGGATGCGCGTCGACGTTCGCGAGCGTGGCATCCAGGGCACCGTCAGCGACGAGCGCGAGTTCGTACTGGGCGGAGCCGATCCGCCGACAGTCCGCGAACGTGTTCACGACCGCGCCAGCGATCGCAGCGAACTCGTCGCGTCGCTCTCGGGACCACCAGAGCGTCGGGCACGCGGCTGCAGCCTCTGGATCCGTCGTCTCCGAGACGTAGATCGGCTCTCCGTTTCGGGTGGTTCCCTCGGCTCCGGCGGCGTAGACGTCGTCGAGTGCAGGCGCAACGACGGCGGCCGCGACCGGTTCGCCGTCCACGACAGCTGCGACGGCAGTCGTCCAGTTGTGCACGCCGCGAACGTAGTTTGCCGTGCCGTCGATTGGGTCGATCACCCATGCGGGCCCGGAGTCGGGGACCGTGCTCGGCGTCTCGTCCTCCTCGCCGACGATCGGATCGTCGGGGAACGACTCGCGAATCTCCGAGATCACCGCTCGCTGGGCGGCGCGATCGGCCTCAGTGACGAAGTCGGTCGGCCCGTCTTTGGTCTCGATCGGGATGTCTCGCCGGAAATCTTCGAGTGCTCGCTCTCCACCGGCCTCGGCTGCAGAGCGGGCGACGTCCAGCCGCGTCGCTACGTTGGTCATGGTGTATCGTCACGAGTCCGGAACTATCGTGCTTCCGGTCTCGACCACGTTCCTCGTGCTCCACGGGTCGAGACGTTCGAAACGTAGCATAGAGCGTAGATGGCCTCAGAATCAGCTGATGACAGTAGCCCCTCGGGCAGGGCCGTGGATCACGATTCGGGGTGGACCGGTCCGTCGAACCCACCGCGCACCAGTGGCTTCGCGACGTGACGGCGCGCGACCGGCGGCACTTCGTACCACCCTTCCTCGAGCGTTCGGTCGATCGGACGCTCGGTTGGACCAGGTGCGTCGGTCCCGCAGTCTCGGCACCGATATCCCTGGTTCGCGCCGGCGCTCTCCATCGTCCGATCGCAGTCCGGACAGACTGGCGTCGTCAGTTCGGTTTGCACCAAGTCGCGGATCGCGAACTTCTCGAGTTTCACCGTCCCGTCGCTCACCTCGCCACAGACCGTCACGGCGTCGCCAGGACGGAGGGCTCGCACCCGATCCCGGAACTGTTTGGTCGGCTCGAAGGCAACGCAGGGAACCAACTCTCCGGGGGAACCGCTCGTATCGGCATCGCCTCCCTCCCCAGCATCGATTGCCAGAAAGACGTGGCCGCCCTCTCTCGTTTCCGGCGCCGTCGCGACGGTTCCGTCGACGCGGTACGCGTGATCGTCCTCGAGGTCGTCGAGATCGGCGTCCCGGAGGTGTGCGTCGGTCCCCTGATTCGTAACGAACGTGGCGACGCGATCGACTGGCTCAGACTCGATGGCAGCGGCGACGTCGGCGATCGCGTCGGGATCGTCGCCCCGGATGCCGAAGAGAACGGGACATGGCGTCCGTGGGACGCAGACAGCAGTGCCGGTCGATCGATCGACGGTGTCCCAGACTGCTGGCCGGCTCTCGGCCGCCGCATCGAATACCGATTCGACGTCGACATGGCGCTCGGTCCCCCAGCGCGGTCGTTCGCGGTAGGCGATCTGTTCGTAGGTCCAGTCGTCGAACGGGCTGCTCCAGGCGCCGATGGCAGCGAGCGCGCCGATCCGACCCCGGCCAGTCCCCCAGCCAACGTGCTCGAAGCCGTGCTCGTCGGCCAGCGCGGCAGCATCCCCCAGTTCGTGGTGACCACGTACGGCGGTGTCCGCGAACGCAGCGACATCGTCGGGTAGCCCCGCTGGATCGGCGTTGGCGACGACGAGCCCCGGGTTCGCGTCGCCGCCTGTCGTCGCGGCGAAGTCGGAGATGGTCTCCCGAGCGATCTCGAAACACGCATCCGTGGCCGCAGCCCGCTCCTCGTTCGTCTCTCCGGGTTCGACGTGGAGGGCGAGCGCAGCATTCCCCCGCGTCTTGTGTTCGATGGCCGGATTACACCGTACCAGCAACTGTCGGCGAACCTCGAAGCCCGCGTCGTCGAGGCGCTCGCCGATCCGCGCTGCAACGTAGGTCGTACACATCCCGCGCTCGCGGGAATCGGTGTCGTCCAGGCCGACGACTGGCATCGGTCCGGTCTACCCGCCCACGGACATAAGAGGTTCCGCTCGGGGAACCATACCGTGGCTGCGGGCAGTCAGGCGGTGCCGTGCGCCGGGGAGGGCGTCGCATTGCGCACGGGCGAAAGGACGACACGGGCGGTGACGATCGCAAAGCCAACCAGTATAAAAGTATTCGCCCCGTGAAACCTGGGTGATCGCCAGACGTGGCTCCGATTGGCCCCCACAACACTCTTAAGGTATGAACCCCCTATTCCCGTCTATGTCACGGTCCGCACTGGTCGGGAACGTGATCGCGATGCTCGAAGACGCGGGCTTCGCGGTGAGCGACCGGTGTGCAATTAGGCCACGGAGTTTCGATCTCGCGGCCCGCCGCGGTGAAGAGCTGTTGCTCCTCAAGGTGCTACGAAACGTCGACGCCTTCGACGCCAACACCGGCGAGGAGATGCGCCGAATCGGTGCGTATCTCGACGCAACGTCGCTCGTCATCGGTCTCCGGACGCGAGACGAGCCGCTCAAACCGGAGGTCGTCTACCTCCGTCACGGCGTCCCGGTTCTGAGCCCGGACACGGCGCTGGACCTGTTCCTCGAAGGAGTGCCGCCGCTGATTTACGCGGCTCCGGGTGGCCTCTACGTCAGCATCGACAGCGACGTCCTCGCCGACGAGCGCGAGGAACGAGGCTGGTCTCTCGGCCAGCTCGCTAACGAACTTGGCGTCTCGCGACGTACCGTCTCAAAGTACGAGGACGGAATGGACGCCTCGATCGAGGTCGCGGCCCAGCTCGAGGAGCTCTTCGGCGACGGGCTGACCAGCTCCGTGAACGTCCTCGGTGGGGCCGAGGAGATTCGCGACACGGAACCGACGCCGGACGCACCAGAAGCCGATCCCGACGACGAACCGATGGTCGCGGTCATGCACCGCGCAGGCTACCGCGTCCACCCGACGATCCGCGCACCGTTCAAGGCGGTCAACGAGGACGGCGACACCGACGAAGGGATCGTGCTCACTGGACACTCCGAGTTCACGCAGTCCGCGGAGAAGCGCGCCCGCATCATGGCCTCCGTCGGCGAGGTCGCCGAGACGCAGTCCGTCTACTTCGTCGGTTCGACCAATCGCGACTCCGTCGGCGGCACCGCCCTCATCGAACGCGAGGAAGCAGAAGAGATCGACGACGCCGATAGATTACGCGACCTGATCCGCGAGCGGTCTGACGCGGAGCCGGCCTAAGTGAACCGACCGGCATCGCCGCTCGGTACTGACGAGCCGATTTCTCGATTCGTCGCGTCAGGTAGCGCCGCCGTACGTTTCCTCGAGATACGCGACGATGTCGTCGCTTTCTGCCATCCCCTCGACGTCGTGCTCGGGATCGACGAGTACAGGGACGCCGGTCTGTCCGCTGACTTCCTCGACCTCGGTTCGCTCGCCGTGAGATCGGGGAACCATCCGGGACTCGTAATCCAGGCCCAACTCGTCGAGCGTGTTGATCACTTTCGCACAGTACGGACATCCCTCCAGTTCGTAGAGGACAAGGTCAGAGTCTACCATCGACCACTAGTTCGACGACGATCCCCTTCAGGTCGGCGGTGGCGGGCATTCGGGTTGCACGAGCGATCCGTATCTCTTCATCGCCACACGGTTGCTTGCTAACCGAGTAGATCACGACTAGGAAAGCAGGTCGGACTGTTTACGGACCGAAGAGGTGCGATCCAGCCCACCTGCGACCGATCATGGTGCCTGCAGTTCGACGGATGGCATCTCGAAGAATGCCGTTTCGTACCCGTCGTGTCTGGAAAGCTGTGGCGGCGAACCGATCTCGATCGTCGGTGCAGAGTCGAGAGCGTCCTCGAGTGCGACGCCGTAGTGGTGGCCGAGCTGATCGTCGATCGTTTCCACGAGGTCCACCGTGTCGCCATCGAAACTGGCGGAGAGCGAACTGCTGGCGAGCGCGATCCGGTTGTACGGCGTCCGCATCGACACTGCGAGATATTGGCCCTCGCCCTCGACGCCCGCCGGCGGCGAGTCGAGCAGTCGACCGACGAGGACGGCGTCACTGGAGGTGCCGCTGCCCAGGGACGTTCCCGGAAGATCCTCGGTGAGGGGGACGCGCCCCGGCGGGGGTCCCATGCCGTCCATCGGCTCGATCGCCTCGCGATTGCCGCGCCGGTTCTCCGCGATCTCGTCGATGTTCAGGTCGAGGACGTCGCTGCTCTGGAAATCGATCGAGAACGTCGTGCTCTCGGGCTCCTGGAATCGGCCCTCGAATGTACCGGCTGTGCGGACGGCGATCGGATCGAAGGAGATCCTGACCTCGTAGCTCCCCTCGCCGGGCAAAGCGACGTTGTTGCCGAAGTGAAAGCCCATCCGCTGGGCGAGCATCGACCAGAGCTGATAGCTCTCGACGGGCTCACCATCCTCGAGCAGCGTGCCCGTTGGCTGGCGCGGAAGCACGACGCCGGTCTCTGGGTCCCACGCCGAGACCATCAGATGCATCGAGTCGTCTTCGGAAACCTCGACTCGGCTGGGGGCCGACCCAGTGACGGTCCAGAAACGGTGTGGATAGGTGTAGTGGAGCGAACAGCGAGCCTCGTCAGCGAGATCCTGCATCCCGTACGTTCCCATCTGCTCGCTGGATGCTGGCAGGTAGACCGCTTCGGGCCGGTCCTCGACAAGCGGCGCACCGCTCCAGACGGACTCGGTTTCGAAAAAGTCCGTGCAGCCAGCGAGCACTGCACCCACCCCGACGCCAGCACCGCGAAGGACGCTGCGGCGATTCATTGACGGACGTAGGAGAGACGACGGATTAGAGGTTCTGGTTCGCAGGTGGCGACCCCATTATTTCAGGGGCATCGCAGTGAGAGGACGGTCGGTAGTGGATCAGATCGGCGACACCGTCGGGAGCGAGATGATCCAGAGGCTCGCGATCGTGAAGCATACCATCACGAGGATGAACGAGTACTGGCTGCGAATCGCCTGAACGCGTCCCGGGAAGGTGTCGATCGCCGTTCCGTGAGCGAGCCAGACGGCGAGCACGTGCCCGAGCAGGATGGCAACTGCCTCCACGTGTCCGAACCACGACGGAAGCACGATCTGTGATGGATTGAGCGTGGAAAACGGCGCCTGAGCGACGGTAGTCAGCGTCGGCCACAGCGAGAGGAGGAAACCGCCGTAGTGCGCAAAGTGGTAGCCGGCGGCGATCGCGAGGAGCGGCCCTGCGAAGCGGTAGCCCAGATACCGCGTCGAGAGGAAGGTCTGAGCGCGGAGGCGAGAGCGCTGTGCAGCCAGAAGATACGCCCAGAAGAAGAGCCCGAAGGTCGTCAGCAACAAGACGGCGTACACGATCGGCGACGGAACTCCCAGGTCGGTGATCGAGCTAACGACCCGAGTGCCTGGCCGGGTCGCAATTGCTCCGCTGAACGTGAGTTCTGCGACGAGGAGGACGGCGAAGGCCACGCCGGATCTGTCGTCGAAGACCTCACCGTCGCGTAGCCGAGCACCGAACGGTCGTAGTTCGACGCCGTCGTCCGTACGTTGCAGTGGTGCAACGGCGCCATAGTATCGGTACCAGACCGAGAGTGGGTCGGCGCGGCGGAACCAGACGTCTTCACCGAAGGTGATTGCTCCGAGGAGCGTGAACGCCGTGTATCCCAGGACGAGCGTCGCCAGCAGAGCCGGATCGCTCGTGACGGGAAGCACGACCTCGAGCCAGATCAAGACGAGGAGTGCCCCGACCGCTGGCCAGGTCCCGGCGCGATCGGGATACTCCCGGAATCCAGACGGGAGCAGGCTGGCGATTCGTCGCCACGGGTCGAGCATCGGCCACGGATTGCCAAACAGGTACGCGACGATCGTCAACCCAGCGCGACCCCCGACGAAGACGAGGAGCACGCCGAGGTTCACCTGCCCGATCTGTGGGCCGAACAGTCCGACCGCGACGATCGTCACGAGACCGAGGATACCGATCGCGCCACCCAGCAGCGTCCCGATGCGTCTGGCTGCCGTCGGAATGCCGAATCCGGCGCGTTTGCCGTGGAGTGCATCGAGGAGCTCGCGATCGGTGACGAGCATCGACATGAGTCCGGAGGCACCGATCACGCCACCGCCAGTGATTGCGTAGAGCCAGGTCGGCACCGACACTTCTCCGCGACTCCCCAGCCCAGCGGAGACGTTGCTAGCTGCTACGACGTCGATCGAGGCGAGCAGCGCGATCGCGAGCGCACCCGAGAGCACCCCACGCCGCACGTGCCTGTTCATCGGCGAGACCTTTCCGTGGGAGCGGCAATTAGCTGTCGTTCTTTACTGCGGCCGGGCGGTCTGTAGCCGAATATCTGGGGGTCGATTCGCAGCACTTCGACGCGATGCCACGCTTGGACACCGCCGTCGAAGTAAAGGGTTAAGTGCAGCCGGCGGGGATCCCAGTGTAGATGACGAGCGTCCGCTTCTATACCGGGGTGTACGTCCTGCTGGTCGCCCTCGTATCGATGAAGATCGTGTTCTTCGAGACCCTTTCCTACGACGTAGCGCTCGCGCTCACGATGCTTTCCGCCGTCGCAGAGGCCATCGTGATCGCTGGCTACTACCAGCACCTCCGTTTCGAGCCCCGTTCCCTGACCTACGTAATGCTCATGGGGGTCGCTGGCGTGTTGCTGGTCACCTTCGCCGCCGCGTTCTCGATCCTCTGATCGGGCCTCACGTTTCTTCGAACACTGCGTCTTTACTCAGCCACCAGCTCTCTACCATTCTTGGAACGCCACGCAGCAGACGCAACATCGGCTGGCAGCGATTGAGGCTCCGATGTCGTGCCACCTCTGACACACACACTGGCAGCGGAACCACTCCACCCGATCGACGAGAAATACCGTGTTCGAAGAGCGGAATCGAAGCCATCTGACACTGCAGCGCAGGACCGGCGCGAGTGACTACCCGTTTCTGGCAGGCGGGAGTCAATCACAGTGCTGACGCTGACGAACAGGTGGCTGTGAACTCTGTGAGCAGCAAGCAGAGAGTTGGATCGGTAGCCCCTCGTGAGTGCGAACGGCCACACGACTGGGTATCAGAGGACGCAATGGAGGCTGGATCCAAGGGGGCCAGCCCCAGTCAGCTGACGGAAACGGAAACGCCGTGATCGATCAGGCGCCCGTGATGAGGTTGCCTGCGATAACGAGTACGACGATGATGCCGAGAACGAGCGACGTGATGAACGTGGCCCCGGCGCTGCCGAAGCCTGCGTTCTCGACGATCGAGTAGGTGCCAAGCGTGATGCCGATCCCCGCGGCAAGGACCGAGAGCAGGAGTTGCGGTTCGGCGAACGCGTGCCCCTGCAGGTAGAAGATGACGCCACCGAAGGCGCCGACCGCCAGGAGCGCGAAGGAGACGAACAGCGCGTCCGTACTCGACGCCCAGTGTTTCGCCTGCTGTCGTTGGGAGACGAAACCGCTTCCAGCGGCCTCCTGTCCGAGCAGCGTCGGGTGACGGCGCCGTGACAGCGTCAACACCGCGAGGATCCCCAGGACGATCAGTCCGGAGAGGACCGCGCTCGCAGCGAGTGAAGCCTCGACCATGTGCGAGGCGAGTGGACGACCGCTATTAAACCCTGCCGGATCGCCCGCGGCGAGCCCCCAGTGTGGCGGTTCCATCGGGCCCGATTTCGTCCCTGAACGGGCAGATCACCACGGGACCGACAGAATGTTCCCCCTACAGTCCTTCGAAACGAGCAATGGCAACGCAGGAATCGCAGGCCCTGGACGTCGCCGCGATCCGGGAGGACTTCCCCATCCTTCAGCGACGCGTCGGCGGCGAGGTCACGCCCGGCACGATCGGCCAGGACGTTCCCGACGGCCAGCGAGTCGTCTATCTCGACAACGCGGCGACGACCCAAAAGCCCGAAGCGGTCGTCGACGCCATCACCGAGTACTACTACGGATACAACGCGAACGTTCACCGCGGCCTCCACCATCTCAGCCAGGAGGCCTCCGTCGCGTACGAGCTCGCACACGATCGGGTCGCGGATTTCATCGGCGCATCGGGCGAACGCGAAGAGATCGTCTTTACGTCGAACACCACAGAGGCAGAGAATCTCGTCGCCTACGCCTGGGGACTGAACGAACTCGGTCCCGGCGACGAGGTCGTGCTCTCGGAGATGGAACACCACTCCTCGCTGGTGACCTGGCAGCAGATCGCAAAGCGAACCGGTGCGACGGTGCGATACATCCGCGTCGGTGAGGACGGTCGTCTCGACATGGAGCACGCGCGCGAACTGATCGGCCCCGACACCGCGATGGTCTCTGTCGTCCACGTCTCGAACACGCTCGGGACGATCAACCCCGTCTCGACGCTCGCAGACATGGCACACGAGCAGGACGCATTCATCTTCGTCGACGGCGCACAGGCAGTCCCCACGCGTCCCGTCGACGTCGAGGCGATCGACGCGGACTTCTACGCGTTCTCCGGCCACAAGATGCTCGGCCCGACCGGCATCGGCGCTCTATACGGAAAGAAGCACATCCTCGAGGAGATGGACCCGTTCCTCTACGGCGGTGACATGATCACGAAGGTCACCTACGAGGACGCAAGCTGGAACGAACTCCCCTGGAAGTTCGAGGCCGGAACGCCACGAATTGCCCAGGGCATCGGCCTCGACGCCGCGATCGACTACCTCGACGACCTCGGGATGGAGAACGTCCGCGAGCACGAGGAGCTGATCGCCGAGTACGCCTACGACCGTCTCTCGGAGTTCGACGACATCGAGATCTTCGGGCCCGAGCCCGGTCCCGACCGCGCCGGCCTCGTCGCCTTCGAACTCGACGGTATCCACGCCCACGACGTCGCCTCGATCATGAACGACCACGCCGTCGCGATCCGCGCCGGACACCACTGCACGCAGCCCCTCCACCAAAAGATGGGTATCACCGCCTCTGCGCGAGCGTCGTTCTACGTCTACAACACCCGTGAAGAGGTCGACGCGCTGATCGACGCGATCGACGACGCTCGGCAGCTGTTCGCCTGATTGGGATGTCTATCTGGTCTACTTTCGATCGAGACCGAACCTTTTCGTCTCGCGGCGTGACGAAGCAGGCATGACGAGCAGTCGTACGTTCGTCGCGACGACGGTCATGCTGGGAGTCGCCGCATACGCCCACGCGCTCTTAACCTGGTCGCTGGAGGGCGCCGTTGCGCTCTTCGTCGGTGGTGCCGTCCTCGCCTTCGTCGGCGAGGTGATCGTCGTGAATTTCGGTTGGCTCGAGCACCACGTGGGTCCGAAAGTAGCCGGCGTGCCGCTGTACGTCCTGCCAGGTTGGACGGCCATTATCTACGTCGCCGTCAGGGTCGCACTCGTCATCACCGATGGCTGGATGGTCGTCCCGATCGCGGCTGCGCTCGCGACGGGCTACGACGTGCTCGCAGACAATCGCAGCGTCGAGGACGGATACTGGACGTACACCGACGACCTGCCGGGGCCACAGCACGGCGAGGTACCGTGGTGGAACTACGCAGGCTGGTTCGCGATCAGTGGAGTAACTGCTTCCCTCGCCGTGCAGTTCCTCTAGCTCGGACATTCCCAGGCAGATCCTCGATGCGACGACCGCTCACCGCAGTCCAGGATTCGGATAGTGGCCGATCGTCTCGAGTGCCTCCCACTCCCCTACAAGGCAAGTATTGAGGACCTCGTGATGCTCCTCGTCGATTTCGAAGACTTCCTCGTCGCCAGCGGCCGACGCAGCCTCCACGTCTTTCGTCTCCATGTAGACGTAGAGATACTCCACGCCGTCGCTTTCGCGGATGAATGCTGTTTCTGTCTAGACGCCCTCGTGCTGGAGCATCTCGACGACTTCGTCCTCGCGGTCGTGCAGTTCCGCGTACCACTCGCGGAGTCGGTCGGCCTTCCCGGGTTCGATCGAGGCGCGGGCGAGCGTGACGTCCATCGAGAATGTCGCCGCAGTCGAGTCAGGAACCGATTTCGGTATGCCTCCGAAGGAGAATCCGAGGACTTCGTGACCGCTAACTGGTGGAGGCGGTGCTGTGGCGGACGATCGCAGCACCCGCGCCGAGCGGAGCGAGGCGCGGTCTTTTTTGATGGAGATTTTTTGCGCGAGGGGTTCCCGCAGCGAGCGACCGAAGGGAGCGAGCGAGGAAACCCGAGCGGAAAAAAGGTCCCTTAGAAGCCTTTTCCGAGCAGTTCGCGCGCGATGATGTTCTTCTGGATCTCCGTCGTCCCCTCGTAGATCTGCGTGATCTTCGCGTCGCGATAGAGGCGTTCGACGTCGAAGTCGTTGACGAACCCGGCGCCGCCGTGAATCTGGACCGCCTCGTTGGCGACGTCCACGGCGGTCGCGGAGGCGAACTCCTTGGCCATCGAAGCGAGCGCGGTGAGCTGCTCGCCCTCGTTCTCGACGCTCCACGCGGACTTGTAGGTGAGCTGGCGTGCGGCCTCCGTCCGGGTGTGCATCTCGGAAAGCTTGTGCTGGATGGCCTGGAAGTCGGAGATCTGGCGGTCGAACTGCTCGCGCTCCTGGGCGTAGTCGAGCGCGCGCTCGCAGGCGCCCTTCGCGATACCGACGCCCTGAGCGGCGACCATCGTTCGCGTCTCGTCGAAGAACTGCATGAGCTGGAGGAAGCCAGCGCCCTCGGTACCGATCAGGTTCTCCTGGGGCACGCGTACGTCGTCGAAGATGAGTTCGGCCGTGTCGGAGGAGCGAATGCCCATCTTCCCGGTGATTTTCTCGGCGGTGAACCCGTCGCGATCGGACTCGACGAGAATCTGGGAGAATCCGGAGTATCTGTCGTCGGTGTCGTCGGTCTTGCACATGACGACGAAGTAGTCACCGACGCTCCCATTGGTGATCCACATCTTGTTCCCGTTGATCACCCACTCGTCACCGTCCTTCTCCGCGGCGGTGGACACCGAGGAAACGTCCGAACCCACGTCGGGCTCGCTGATCGCTGCGCCCATCACAGCGTCGCCAGCCGCGATCGGCTCGAGATACTTCTCCTTTTGCTCCTCCGTGCCGTTGGCCATGATCGAGTCGGCCCCGAAGGCAGCGCTGGTGATACAGAGGCCGATCCCAGGGTCGACGGCGAAGAGCTCCTCTGTAATCAGTGCCATCTCGAACGGCGTGTAGCCCGCGCCCCCGTACTCGACGGGAATGTGCGCGCCGGTCAGCCCCATCTTCGCGGCCTCGTCCATCACGTCGTAGGGGTACGATTCCTCCTCGTCCAGTTCGGTGGCCACGGGCGCGATCTCGTTCTCGGCGAACTTGCGTACCTCGTCGCGAATCGCTTCCTGCTCCTCGGTCAGTTCGAAGTCCATAGGGTGACAAGGAGCGCCATCCCCAAGACGTTTTTACTCAGTTATAAACTCCAGAGGCGTTGCAAGACCGTCGTGAGGGCAACGTTGAAACGACCGGGTGGCAAAAGGAGTGGTATGGAGTTCGACGAAATCAACCGCATCACGGTTCTCGGTGCAGGAAATATGGGCCACGGCATCGCGGAAGTCGCCGCGATGGCTGGCTACGACGTGACGATGCGCGACATCGAGGAGGAGTTCGTTCAGGACGGCTACGAGAACATCGAGTGGTCGCTGAACAAGCTCGCAGAGAAGGACCGGATCTCCCAGGACGAGGCGGACGCCGCCATCGAACGCGTCACGCCGATCGTCGACCTCGAGGAGGCCGTCGAGGAGGCAGACGTCGTCATCGAAGCCGTGCCGGAGGTTATGGACATCAAGCGAGACACCTACGAGGAGATCGACGAGTACGCGCCCGATCACGCCATCTTCGCCAGCAACACGTCCTCACTCTCGATCACCGCACTCTCGGAGTTCACGGAGCGTCCCGAGCAGTTCTGCGGGATGCACTTCTTCAATCCACCAGTGCGAATGGACCTCGTCGAGGTCATCTCCGGTGCCCACTCCAGCGAGGAGACCCTGGAAACCATCGAGGCACTGGCGAAAGACTTCGACAAGTCACCGGTCCGCGTGCACAAGGACTCGCCAGGCTTCGTCGTCAACCGCGTACTCGTCCCGCTGATGAACGAGGCTGCGTGGCTGGTCTCCGACGACGAGGCGACGATCGCGGAGGTCGACTCCACGACGAAGTTCGGAATGGGCCTGCCGATGGGAAGCTTCGAGCTGGCCGACCTCACCGGCATCGACGTCTCCTACCACGTTCTGGAATACATGGAGGAGGAACTCGGTGACGCCTACGAGGTCGCACCGCTGATCGCGGAGAAGGTCGAGGCCGAGGAGCTCGGCCAGAAGACCGGCAAGGGGTTCTACGACTACGAGAACGGCGGCGTCGACATCCCCACGGACGCGCAGAGCGATCTCGTCGCCTCCCGACTCCTGGCCTGCATGGCCAACCAGATCGCGTTCCTGGTCGGCAACGACGTCGCGGGCCCGGACGCGATCGACCGCGCCGTCAAGCTCGGTGCTGGCTTCCCGGACGGCCCCGCCAAGCTGGCCGACGAGCACGGCCTCGACGACCTCCTGGCGACGCTGGAGACAGCCTACGACGAGACCGGCCACCCCCGCTACGAGCCTGCACCGTACTTCGAGGAGGCCGCAGAGGCAGGCGGGTTCCACGCGGCAGAGGACGGCGGCACGGCGGACGACGAAGCCGGCGCACCCGATTTCGAGACGATCAGCGTCGAGTATCCCGGCGACATGGTCGGCAAAATCGTCATCGACCGGCCACACCGCATGAACACCATCAGCACGGAGGTGCTCGACGAACTCGGCGTCGCGATCGACCTCTTCGAGGACGACGAAGACGTCCGAACCATCCTGCTACGGGGTGCTGGCGATCGCGCGTTCTCCGCCGGCGCCGACGTCCAGAGCATGGCGGCGGGCGCGAACCCACTCGACGCCGTCGAGCTCTCGCGGAAGGGGCAATCGACGTTCGGCAAGCTGGCCGACTGTGACATGCCGGTCGTTGCCGCCATCGACGGGTTCTGTCTCGGCGGCGGAATGGAGCTTGCAACGTGTGCGGACATCCGCCTCGCGACGGAGCGATCGACGCTGGGTCAGCCCGAGCTTGACCTGGGGCTGCTACCCGGCTGGGGCGGTACCCAGCGGCTCCAACAGATCGTCGGCATGGGACGCGCCAAGGAGATCATCCTCACCGCGGACCAGTACGAGCCCGAAGCTATGGCCGACTACGGCTTCGTCAACGAGATCCACGAGGTCGACGGATTCGACGAGGTCGCACAGGAGTACGCCGCAGATCTCGCTGCCGGTCCGCCGGTCGCACAGCGCTACACCAAGCGCGCCATGAAGAAGGGCCGCGAGTCGACGGAAGCAGGGCTGGAGATCGAATCCCAGGCGTTCGGTCAGCTGATGAACACCGACGACCTCATGGAGGGCGTCACGGCGTTCATGGGCGACGAGGATCCGGAGTTCGAAGGCAAATAGGCCTGCGCGACCGGTCGGCACCGGTACCGATGGCAGTCGTCTGTACCGTTCGCAGTCGATGTACACGCGTCCGTAGATCGGCCCCATTCCGTGCGTCGATCCACGCACACTTTTTGTCTGGAGGGGTCGTAGGTCAGCTGCATGTCGCTCGAGGCCGTGATTGCGTCGGTCGAGCGGAGCGAGCGAACGCTGACGGTGTTCAATCCGAACGACGGCGAGGCCGACGCGTCCGGCGTCGTCGACGATCTCCGGACGACGCTGATCGATCGCAACGTCGAGGTCCGATCCGAGACCACGGAGTCGGGACGGCCCAGGGATTTCGCCGTTCTCGCGATGGACGGCGTGGTGCTCGCGACGATCGACGTCGAATCCCTCGAGTCGATGCTCCAGGCAAGTGATACGGCGTCGGGGAAGCTGGGCTTCGATACCGAACCGTACGCGGACGTCCTTCGTCACCTCCAGGAGACGACGTTTACCTCCTACGACCGGTCACGGATGCTCGAGGCCACCAGAGAAATAGAGGATCGCGCATTTCGGGTCGGCCACGGCGAATTACACGCGGGGTTTCAGACCGTCGACCGGCTGGAACTGCAACGAGAACCCTACGAACAGCTGGTAAAGCGAGGCCTGTCCGTCACTGCCTACGCTACACCTGCAGACGCGCCGTTCGAGCTACCGAATCTCGTCGTCCGGACCACCGACGCCGAGGAAATCGCGGTGCACTGGTTCGTCGCGTACGACGGTGGCGGAGAGCCCAGTCAGAAGTGCGCGCTCCTCGCCGAGGAGCGATCTGACGGGTTCTACGGCTGCTGGACGTACGACCCGGACGTCGTCGACTGGATTCTGACGCATCTCCGCGACCGATACGGCACGAACGAGTGAGTCTCGTCCGCCACACACGGGGCCATGGTACTCTCAGCGGGGCGGAGGAATCACAGTCGAGCCCATCCGATCAACGTTAGGCCACCGGCTTTATGAGAGAGTACGTCAAACCTCGGGTAGGGACCCCCCGGAATCACATGTCTGAAGACGCACCCGAGATCCTGGTCGTGGACGACGAATCGCGGCTCGCAGATCTCTTTGCCGCGTGGCTGCAGGCAGACTGGAACGTCGAGACCGCCTACGACGGCGAGACGGCGCTGGAGAAGATGGGCGAGTCCGTCGAGATCGTTCTCCTCGACCGACGGATGCCCGGGCTCTCCGGCGACGAGGTGCTCGAACAGATCCGCGAGGAGGGGTACGACTGCCGAGTCGTGATGGTAACTGCCGTCGACCCCGATTTCGACATCATCGAGATGGGGTTCGACGACTACCTCGTCAAACCAGTCTCCAAGGACGATCTGCTCGACATCATCGACCGTATTCAAACGCGATCCACCTACGAGGCAGACATTCAGGAGTTCTACTCACTCGTCTCGAAGAAGTCTCTCCTCGAATCCGAGAAGTCCGAACGAGAACTGGAGGACAACGAGGAGTACCAGGAGCTCGCCGAACGCGTCGACGAACTCGAAGAGTCAGTCGACCACTCTGTCGGACAGCTCTCGAACCACGACGACTTCGTCGGGGCCTTTCAGGATCTTCCGGGCAGCGACGACGCATGAGACGCCGATAGTTCTCTGAGGCGGAGTGTTCATCGTTGAAATCACGGCGACGAGACGCGTCGCCGCCGAGCATCGGACCGCGGATCGCTACGTTCGCACCGGCGTCAGCGCTCACTCTTCCGCGAGTTGCAACCCCGTTCCGGCGCCGCGTGGAATAGCGATCGTCCCGTCGATCACCGGCGCAGGATCCGGGCCGAGATCCTCCGCGAACCGATCCCCCGTCGCGAGTCCGCAGGCACCGATCGGCGCCAGCGCACCGGCGACGTGTACCGCACCGAGCCGTCCGACGACCGCGTCGACAGTCGTCGAGATCACTGGCTGAACGCCCTGCTTTCGAACGCGACGTGCGAGCCCCACGGTCTTGTCCGGCCCGCCGAGGACCATGGGCTTGCACACGATCACGTCGGCTGCCTCGACGTCCAGCAACCGATCGAGATCGGCCGTCGCAACCGATTCGTCGAGCGCGACGTCGACGGCACCGCCGCGCAGCTTCGCGTGGCCGACGAGATCACCAGCAGCGAGTGGCTGCTCCACGTATGACACGTCGAACTCGGCGAGTCCATCCAGTGCCGCCTCCGCAGTCGATCGATCCCAGGCCTCGTTGGCGTCGGCGCGGAGCTGCGGACCCGGTCCGACGGCGTTCCGAACCGCGCCGATGCGGTCGAGATCGGCCTCGAGTGATTGCGCACCGATCTTGATCTTCAGGCAGTCGAACCCAGCCGCAACTGCTCGCTCCGCGGCCTCGACCGTCTCCGCAATTGATCCATCGCCGATCGTTGCGTTCACGCGAAGTCGTCGAGATCGCGAACGAGAGCCGCCGCCCAGCTGTCGAACGAGCGGCACGTCGAGACGTCTGGCTCGAAGGTCGGCGAGCGCGAGCGCGAGCCCGTGGCGGGCTGCTGGCGCGTCTGCGATCTCCGCGAGCGTCGGATCGGGGCCACGGAGGCCGATCAGGTCCTGTGCCCGGTCGAGGGCCTCCGTACATTCCTCGAGGGATTCAGTCCAGCCCGGTAGCGGCGTCGCCTCCCCGAGACCGCGGCGATTCTCCGTCCGGAGGCGCACGAGGAATCCCGATCGGGACTCGATGACGCCGTCGGCCGTCCGGAGCGGGTCGACGAGGTCGAGGTCGAACCGCTGGAGATCGAGCTCCACTCAGTTCACCTCCGAGAGAGTCACAACACCACCCCGAACGCGAACGTGACGGCGTAGACGAACAGGAGCTGGCCGGTGCGCTCCAGCGCGGGATTGAGCGCCTCGCCGTCCGTTCTCGTCCGGAGGATCTGTGTCAGTGCAACGCCCAGCGGAAGGGTGACGAGCGGAACGAGCACGCCGATCGGATAGCCAAAACCCAGCCAGAGCACTGGCGGTACGAGGTACGCGAGAGCCATCATCGCGAAAAACTCGACGCGACTCCAGCGGTAGCCGATCATCACGGCCAGCGTTCGCTTGCCAGCTTCCCGGTCGGTCTCCAGATCACGAACGTTGTTGATCACCAGAATCGTCGTCGAGAGTCCCGCCATCGCGAGACTCGCGACGACCGCTTCGGGGACGATCGCACCACCTGGCGGCGATACGATCGGAGGGTTCGCGAGGGTTGCTGCTGCCTGCACGTAGGTCGTTCCAGTCACTGCGACCACGCCGAAGAAGACGAACACGAACAGATCGCCCAGCCCTTTCGACCCCAGCGCCGGTCCGCCAGCGTAGGCGTAGCCGCTCACCACGCTCGCGAGCCCGATCACGACGATCGGCAGCCCACCGACGTAGACCAGGTAGATCCCCAGCACAATTGCGAGGCCGAACGTGCCAAATGCCGCGATCTTCACCTGTTCAGGCGGGATGAGTCCGGCGTTCGTCGCGCGGGTGAACCCCTCACGATCGGCGGAGTCAACCCCGCTGACCGCATCGTAGTAGTCGTTCGCGAAGTTCGTGCCGATCTGGATGAGGAGTGCCCCGACCAGCGCTGCGAGCGCGGGTAACGGAGCGAACACTCCTTCGTGTACCGCGACGGCCGTCCCGACGATCACCGGTGCCGCACCAGCTGGAAGCGTCTGTGGTCGCGTGGCCAACACCCAGGCCCGAGCACGGGATGGCTCGCCGCTCATTACCCGTTCTCGGGAGCCGGTCGGCCTTAACCTTGGCATCTCGGCGACGGTTCTTTGATACGAGAACACGAAGCTCGTGCAATGGCCCGACCGTTACTCAGCCGTCTCTGGGACGCCAGTGAGGCCACTGACTCCGAGAGCCCTGGGAAGAACGAATCACCTGCTGACTGCGAAGCGGCGGATCCAGAGGAGCGAACTGACGCGGACACGGACTCGAACGACGTCTGGGACCTCATTCCATCCCGAGAGTACGATGGAAAGTAGGTGGAATCGGGTGGCCACTCGCGAGGCGAACAGGAGCAGGCGCTCCGTGAGATTCAGCGGCAGGCCGCCGAAATCGAGGGTACGGACGACCCACAGGAGTTCGCGCAGGACGGCTGAGAGAACTGTTCGGTAGTCAGTACCGCCAGGGGTAGTCGTCGAAATCTGGCTCGCGCCCCTCGACGAACGCGTCGCGCCCTTCCGCTGCCTCGTCGGTCATGTAGCCCAGCCGCGTCGCCTCGCCGGCGAACACCTGCTGGCCGACGAGTCCGTCCGAGTCGAGGTTGAAGGCGTACTTGAGCATCCGCATCGCGGTCGGACTCTTCGACGTCATCTCCTCGGCCCATTCGAGTGCGCGCTCTTCGAGGTCTTCGTGGGGGACGACTTCGTTGACCATCCCCATGTCGGCGGCCTCGTCGGCGTCGTAGGCCTTCCCGAGGAAAAACACCTCTCGGGCCTTCTTCTGGCCGATCTGTCGGGCGAGATACGCCGAGCCGAATCCGCCGTCGAAGCTCGCCACGTCGGGGTCGGTCTGCTTGAACGCCGCGTGCTCCTCGCTGGCGATCGTGAGATCGCAGACGACGTGGAGTGAGTGGCCGCCGCCGACGGCCCAGCCCGGAACGACCGCCACGACGGGCTTGGGAATGTGGCGAATCTGGCGCTGTACCTCCAGAATGTGGAGTCGGCCGACGTCGGAGTTGCCGTCGGAGGCCTCCCCGCCGTCCCCCTCGTCGTCCCCGCGGTACTCGTAGCCGTCAGCGCCCCGAATCCGCTGGTCGCCACCCGAGGAGAAGGCCCAGCCGCCGTCTTTCGAGGACGGACCGTTGCCAGTCAGCAGGACGCAGCCGACGTCCGTCTGGCGCTTCGCGTGGTCGAGGGCGGCGGAGAGCTCGTCGACCGTTCGCGGGCGGAACGCGTTACGGACGTCGGGCCTGTCGAACGCGATTCGAACCGCGCCGACATCCACGGCGCGGTGGTAGGTCACGTCCTCGAACTCGACTGCGTCCACAGGTTCCCAGCGCGCCTCGTCCATGATCGCGGAGGTCATGCTCACCGGTGGGTTCGGCCCCCTGAAAGCACTTTCCCGACGTCACACGCCCCAGACGCTGGGAGTATGGAGAGCGTCCGACGAAGTCGACCCGTGACATCCCCGGGGGCGGTGTCCTTTTTGGTTCTGGAGGGTGATTGAACGGACGATTCAGGCCCTCCACATGGCAACCACGTACTACGATCTGCTCGAGGTTGACGCGGACGCCGACCAGGAGACGATACGGGATGCCTACCGCGAGAAGGTCAAGGAGTACCATCCGGACGTCTCCGATCACCCCGACGCAGGGGAGCGGTTCAAGCGAGTCAAGCGCGCCGAGATCGTGCTCACCGACCCCGACGAACGATCGACCTACGATCAACTCGGTCACGACGCGTACGTGAACGGCGACGATCCGGAGCCGAACCAGCCGACGGAGGACGAGGTGCGGTGGGCCGCAGCCAGGGCCGCAGAAGGCGATCACGACGCAGGCGGTGGCCGGAGTGCCGGCTGGCGCGAGCGCGAACGCCGAGCGCGGCGACGGGATCGCACGGAGTGGTTCGGTGGCGGGGGGAGTGACGACGGCCCCTTCGACGACCTCTTCGACACGGATTCGGGAGGCGGATTTGGTCGCAGCGATCCGCGATCGGACGTGGGGAACGCGGGTGGCCAGGACGGTAGTTCGCCAGCCGGCGGTGGCCTGGGTGCGGAACGAACCGCGACCGACGGCTGGGGCACCGCGGACGATCAGTCTGCCAGCCACACTGTCCACGAGTGGGGGCCCGAGGAGCGGACCACCGGTATCCCTCGGCCGAACTGGACCCAGGACGACGTGGTCCTGCTCGCGTCCTCGATCATGCTCTATCCCCTGCTGCTCGGTCTGGCCGCAATGCCGGCATTTCCGATCGTCGCGCGCGCCGCGATCGGCCTCTGTACGATCGCACTCGTCGCATTCTTGCTTCCGCGACCGGCCTTCGGCATCCCGGTGTTCGGCACCTGGAGCATCCTGCTCCCCGCAGTGCTCGTCGGACTCGAGATATCGCCACTCTCCGTCGTCGGCATCGTACTGCTCGCGGGCGTCTGGCTCCCGCTTGGCTACTCGATTGCCGTCGCGATGGTGCTGGTGCGATAATGCCAGTCGCGATCGCTACCGATCTGTGGGCGCAGAAGTCTCTCTGAGGATCGAATCGAGCTCGGCGGCGAGCGAATCGCGCGTGCGATGACTGGACGCAGCATCGAAGCAAAGCTCGATTACGTCGACCCCGTCGCGTCCGATCGACGACGAACACGCCGTCTGAAGTGCGTCGAGTGACTCCACGCGATCGAATTCGAGATCGTAGAGCTCGGCCGTCGGCTCGAACTCCAGACCGTGAGGCGTCTTGAACGCCTCAGTGAACGGCGGCTCGAACGACTCGATCGGCAGCGCGTGGAAGATGCCGCCGCCGTCGTTGTTGACGACGACGAGCGTCGCGTCGAGGTCGCATCGGCCCGCAGCCAGCAGTCCGTTCATGTCGTGATAGAAGGCCAGATCGCCGAGGATGCCGACGAGGGGTTCCGCACCGCCGCTGGCAGCGCCCAGTGCCGACGAGACGATACCGTCGATGCCACTCGCTCCGCGGTTCGCGAGCGCGCCGATTCGCCGGTCGTCGGGCGCACCGAATCGGTCGAGATCGCGAACTGGCATGCTGTTCGACGCAAAAACGGTGGCCTGCTGGGGAAGCGAGTCGAGGACGGCGGGCACGACGGCGCCCTCGAAGGGTTCGTCGGACCGCGCGTCCGCGAGCAGCGACCATTGAGCCGACTCGGCAGCCGCGAACCGCTCGCGATACCAGACGCGTCCAGAATCAGCTGGATCGACGTCGCGATCACGAAGCGATGCTTCGAGCGCGTCGAATACGATCGGTGGGTCCGCGCGCAACACCGCAGACGCAGAAAAGGTGGCTTCGCGCCATTCGCCTGCGGGATCGATCAGTACCTGATAGGCGTCCGTCTGCGCGAGATACGTTCTGAGTGCCTTCGACGTCGGCGAGGCGCCGGCACGAACGACGACTGACGGCTCGGGCCACTCCGCGACCGCATCGGAGCCGACGTACGCGTCGTAGCCACCACAGACGAGCGGCGGCACGTCGCTGGCAGCCGATTCTGGACCGGGACCGAACCGCGCCCCCGAGAGTGGATCCGCGAGCACCGGCGCGCCTGCCGCCGCGGCCGCCGATCGGATGGAGTGGCCACTCGAAATTCCGGTGTGGTGTTCCCCGGCGTTCACGCTCCGCGTCCCGTCCGAACTCTGCTGCCCGCCCGCACTCCGCTGCCCGCCCGCGCCTTCGACGACCGGGTCGGCAGGCCCTGCGACGAACAGGACACGATCCGATTCGGCAATTCTGTCAGCGAGTGCGTCGATGCGGTCCTGTGACGGACGGTGTGACCCGTCGTCCGTGTCCACGAACGGTCCGTCGCGGCCGCTGACGCCCAGACCGTCTGGATCCTCGGGATCGTCGCCCTCGACCTCGATTGGTTCGAGGGGTTTGCGGAACGGGACGTTCAGGTGAACTGGGCCAGCGGGCGACCCGCTGGCGCTTGCAACTGCACGCGCGGCGTCGACGCGCAGCCGTCGGAGTTTCCGATCCGTCGGTTCGGGCTCCGGGAGTTCGCGAAACCATCGGACTGCGTCCCCGTAGAGCTTCGTCTGATCGACGGTCTGGTTCGCACCGCTGTCGCGCAGCTCCGGGGGGCGATCCGCCGTCAGCAGTACGAGCGGAACGCGGGCCTGGCTCGCCTCGATCACTGCTGGGTGGAAGTTCGCCGCTGCGGTACCAGACGTGCAGATCAGTCCGACCGGGCGACCGGTTCGGCGAGCGCGGCCAAGCGCGAAGTAGCTCGCGGAGCGTTCGTCGAGGTGGGAAAAGACGGTCAGCTCGTCGTGATCGTACGCCGCTACTGTCAGCGGCGTGGATCGGCTCCCCGGAGCGATGCAAACAGCGTCGAGACCGTTCGCGACGAGCTCGTCGACGAGGATCTCGGCCCAGAGTGTGTTCCGGTTGGGCGCGGTCATTCCGAGAGAGCCTCCAGCATCGGACCGTACTTGAGCTGTACCTCGTCCCACTCGCGGTCGGGCTCGCTGTCCGCGACGATGCCGGCGCCGGCGAAAAGCGTCGCCGAGTCACCGTTCGCGATCGCAGAGCGGATCGCGACCTCGAACGTCCCGTCACCGGCGGCGTCGAACCAGCCGACTGGTGCGGCGTACCAACCCCGATCGAACGCCTCCGTCGATCGGATCGTCTCAAGAGCGGCCTCGGGTGGGAGACCGCCGACTGCGGGCGTCGGATGGAGCGCCTCGACGAGTGAGAGAACGTGCTCGGCGTCGGAGAGCTCCGCTGAGATCGGCGTCTCGAGGTGCTGGACCGTCGCGAGCGTCCGGATCTGGCGCTGTCCAGTCCTGACGGATGCCGCGAGCGGCGAGAGCTGCTCCCGGATCGCCTCGACGACCAGTTCGTGTTCGTGAGCGTCTTTCCGGCTCTCCTGGAGCTCCTGGGCAAGCCACTCATCTTCTTCCTCGGTGTCGCCGCGGCCAGTCGATCCCGCGAGTGCTCGCGTCTCCACCGAACGACCCGAGAGGGAGACGAGTCGTTCGGGGGTCGCACCAAAGAGCGTCGCGTCGGTGGTCGGACTGAGCAAATAACGCGTGCAGTCGGGGTAGGTGCCGGCGAGTCGTTCGAGCGCGTCCGAGGGCGAGAGCGACCCGTTGAGCGCCAGCTCCGTGGATTGGGCGAGTACGACCTTTCGGAGCGAGCCGGCGTCGATCCGTTCGATCGCGGTACGGAGCTGCTCTCGCCACTCGTCCTGTGAGGGGTCCCGACTGCGTTGTTCGAACCCCGGCGGCGCAGCGGGAGGGCCGGGGTCAGGGAGATCAACCAGCTCCTCGGCAACGTCGTCGGCCCGTGCACTTGCGGCGCCCGCCTCGGCGTCGGTGAGTGTGACGGTCAGTCGGGTCTCGTCTCCGTCGCGGACGACCTGAATCTCGGGCAATACGAAGTAGGCGCCGGGGAAGCCGGTCCACGGGTGGCCCGGCTCGTGGTCGCCGTGGAAGGCGAACCCGCCGAACAGACGCGGCCGTGCAGCGCGAGGCGTGCTCTCTTCGAACGTCCCGAAGAGCTCGTCGGCCTGTGATTGGATCGACTCGAAGCGGTCCGACCCGCTCGCCGTGAGTGTCGCAGCGGCGCCACACCCCACCAGCGAGGGGTCCTCGGGTGCGCGCCAGCACGCCGTCGGGGGACCGAACGTCTCGAGTACCGCCCGGAGGGAGACGTCCGGTATCGTCCGCGTGTGCGAGACGAGAGCGCCATCCCCCGCGACGACCGACACGGCTCCGGTCCCGTCCATTGACGGTGAGTCGGGGCCGCTGTCCCTTCAGGCTATCCCATTCGGCGAATCGGTCGGCGACGGTGAATCGCCGCTCTCGTACAGGGAGGCACGATCACGTCCCAGGCTGTCCACCAACGTCCCATTCCCATCGGCCGATTCCAGGAGTGCGCTCGTCGTGGGCCGCCCCGTCAAAGTTAAATACCCCTCTGCCGAACCGCCGCACGTCCGATGCCAAAGGTCGAGATCACGGTCCCGGAGCACCTCGAGATGCAGATCGCCCAGCTCGTCGAGAAAGGGGAGTTCGTCAACCGAGAGGAGGCAATCGAAGAGCTCCTCTCCACGGGCCTCAAGGCCTACAAGACGAGTGGACCCATGGACGACGAGAACGAACCTGGTGGCCTCGAAGACGACGGTATGATGGGCCACGACGACGAATACGTCTTCTGAGAGCGCGCGTGGCGAACGGCAGCGTCCTCCACACCGGACCGAACTCCCTACGCCGTCCGTCCGATTCCGCACGCCCGACACCGGCCGATAGTACCGTCTGAACGATGCCGGATCGTCGCCGCCCCGTTCCCTCTGGCGTTCTGGTCGCGACTGGCGGCTTCACCGGCGCGATTGCCCGGTTTCTCGTCGACGAGGCCATGGGAGCGTCGTTGCAGTCGACGCTCCTCGTGAACGTCGTCGGGAGTTGTGCCCTCGCACTGCTACTGGCGAGGCTGCTCGATGCGAGCGGGTCGGAACTCCCTACGGGGCGACGGCGACTGCAACGGTTCGGTGCGACCGGCTTTCTCTCCTCGTTCACGACCTACAGCACGTTCGTCGTCGGGACACTCAAGCAGGAACCGGCAGTCGCCGTCGGATACGTTCTTGCGACCTACGCCGCGGGCTTCGCGGCCGCGGGCCTCGGCCTGGCTGCAGGAAGGTGGCGGGGTGAGCGCAGGTGACGCCGATCGGCGCGGTACTCACAGTGAGCCAGGCGAGCAGCGGCGGATCGGGAATCGAACCCGTCCTCCTCGTCGGCGTTGGCGGCGCAGCAGGTGCACTCACGCGATTCGCAATCGGCGAACTGATCTCCATCGATCGGTACCCTGCGTCGGTGATCGCCGTGAATCTGCTGGGATCCGTGCTCGCGACGCTCTTATTCGTTCGCTCCCCCGGAGACGAGTTGGTTCTCCTCACCGGTGTCGGATTCTGTGGATCGCTCACGACGTTCTCAACGTTCTCCGTCCAGACGGTACGTCTCTGGACAGAGGATCGGCCCGCAGCGGCGATTTCCGTCGCATTTGGAACGTTACTCGCCTGTCTGGTCGGCGCGTCGCTCGTAGTGGCTATCCACTCGACACTCTGAGTGAATCCAATCGAGGTGCGCGTAGAAAACCGCGCCGACCTTCGTTGAGAGACCGTTAGGCGAGCAGGGCGGGAACGCCGTAGGCGACGACGAGCCCAACAGCCGTCACCACTCCGCCGATCGCCGCTTCTCGCATCGTGAACTCACTCTGCGGCGCGGTCGTGCGACCGGCCGGCTCGCTGTCGTGGTCGTGTGCGTCGTGGCCGTGACTCTCGTCCCCGTGATTGCCGTGGTCGTGATCGTCGTGGCCGGCGCCGTCGTCATCGCTATCGTTGGCGATCTTTTCCAGGTCGATGTCGGGACCGACGGAGTCGGACTCCTTCTCGTCGTCGCTCATACGAGCACGTCGTTGCGCTCTGGCCTTAAACGCAGCCATCCCAGTTCACGTAGCAACCGTTCGGAGGCCGATCAATTAGACGCGGGCTAGAAGGGCAATCGTTCAAAGGCCGCGGAGGCTGTGAGCAGCGCCACGGGATCGACCGCGGATTGGCAACCAACACGACCGACTGGCGAATACTGCACGCGAACGCACGGTTTTTCCCGACTGCGATGGTAGCCAGAGGTGAATGGGACTCACGAAGCGGATCATTCCCTGTATCGACGTGGACGTCGACGAGGACGGGAACGCCGCGGTCTACACCGGTGTCAACTTCGAGGATCTCGAGTACACCGGCGATCCCGTGGAGATGGCCAAGCGGTACAACGAGTCCGGCGCCGACGAGTTCGTCTTTCTGGACATCACTGCCTCCGCCGAGGGGCGCGAGACGATGCTGGAGACCGTCTCCGCCGTCGCCGACGAGGTGTTCATTCCGCTCACCGTCGGTGGCGGGATCCGCACGCGCGAGGACGTCAAGGAGACGCTTCGGGCCGGTGCCGACAAGTGTTCGATCAACACTGGCGCGCTCCAGCGTCCCGAGCTGATAGAGGAGGGTGCCGCCGCGTTCGGTTCGCAGTGTATCGTGATCTCGGTTGACGCCCGGCGCCGCTTCGACGAGCAGGGGGAACACTACGAACAGGTGGACGGCGAGTCCTGCTGGTTCGAGTGCACGGTCAAAGGCGGCCGCGAAGGAACTGGCCGCGACGTCGTCGAGTGGTCGACGGAAGCCGAGGACCGCGGTGCCGGGGAGCTGTTCGTCAACTCGATCGACGCCGACGGGACGAAGGACGGCTACGACGTGCCGCTGATGAACGCCGTCTGTGACGCCGTCGACACGCCAGTCATCGCGTCGTCGGGCTGTGGTGGTCCCGAGCACGCGTACGAAGTGTTCACCGAGGCAGACGCCGACGCGGCGCTCGCGGCGTCGATTTTCCACTTCGACGAGTACACGATCCGGGAAGTCAAGGAGTATCTCGACGACCGCGGCGTTCCCGTTCGACTGTAGGTACTCCGGGGCGTGGTGAGGTCGGCGCTATCCTACCGAACCAAGAGAAAGAACGCTTCGACGATCAGGCTGCTTTGACGGCCTCGGTCAGCTCGTCAGTCTTGGCCTTGACCTGCCCGGCCGCGTCTTCGAGCGTTTCGAGGGGATCCTGGCCGTCGGTCTTGATCGTCAGAATGGGGTCGGTCTGGCCACCGGACTGCTCGGGGTTCATGTCGTAGGTCGCCGCCTCGACGCCGTCTGTCTCCAGCAGCGTCCCCTTCAGCACGTTCATGAAGGTGTGGTCCTCGTCGGCGATTTCGATGGAGAGTTCCTCGTCGGATAGGTCGATGACCCGCAGATCCATGTTACAGAGTACTGAAGCACCGCGTTTGTAGCTTTCGAAGCGTGACCAGTCTGGAGGTGTAGTAACCAGCCAGGGGAGCGGTTGGGAGGACTGCGCACGCCCTAACGCTATCGAAGCCGCCATTCTGCTCGGGCAGACCGACCGAATAGCTGACAAGGGACCTGTTCGTGACCTTGTACAATGGCACCCTCCCCGATGCAAATCGTCGTCGCCGTGGTGCTGGCGGCGACCGTCGTCTCGCTCTGGCTGTTCCCGGGTCGCGACCGCTGGCAGTCGAAGCTTCAGGAGCGATTTATACTCGGGGTTCCGTGGGGATCCCTGATCGTCGTCGTGGTGAACGTCGCCTTCTACCTCTTCGCCCAGAGCGGCCTCCAGCAGTGGGGATCGCCCGTCATCTACGCCTTCGTCTCCTGGTCGTACTTCTACCCACTCGGGGTCGTGACCTCCGGGATTGCACACGGCTCGCCGGCGCATCTCGTCGGCAACATGGCAGGGACGATCGTCCTGGCCCCGATCGCGGAGTACGCCTGGGGTCACTACGCTCATTCGGAGCGATCCTCCTCCGCGGTGGACGCAGACGAGGAGACTGATCGGAACGCCGAGGAGCGGCACCGAGACCACGAGTCCGACGAGCAGACCGGATTCGAATGGGGTACGGACTCGACAGCGACCAGTGCCGGTGGCGCGGACGAGCCGTGGGACACCGACGACGAACTGCTCCCCGATGCGCCCTCTAACGGGACCGATCGAACGATCGTGGAGCAGCCGTTCCTCCGCGCGTTCGTTTTCTTCCCAGGCGCGCTGTTGGCGATTTCGCTGATCACGTCCGTCTATTCACTCGGCCCGAGTCTCGGATTCTCCGGCGCGGTCTACGCAATCATCGGGTTCGCGGTCGTCTACTACCCGCTCGCGGCGGTCGTCAGCGTCGTCGCTGCCAGCGGGCTGGGCGTGCTCTGGCAGACGGTTACGAATCCGATCGTCAGAGGATCGGTCGAGGCGGGCGGTCCAGCGCCACCGAGCTGGGCGGGTATCGGGTTCCAGGCCCACGCGCTCGGCTTCCTGCTCGGTGTGTTTGCAGCGCTCGCTCTCCTCTCGAAGCGTGACCGATTGCCCTCGCCGGGGCGGGTGTTCTTCGGCATCCTCGGCGTCGGTCTCGCCCAATCGCTCTGGCTGGTCGTGTGGCCCGGTGGCGACGACGTGTTCGTCCTCTACCGTGCGGTCGGAGTGGTGGCGCTGTTCGTGGTCACTGCGCTGGTCACGGTCGCGGCAACTTCCGAACGCACTGATCAGCTGCTCACGAAGCGAACGGCCGCGATCGGGATTCTGGCGATCGCGACAGGTCTGCTCGCGTTCCCGAGCATCTTCCTCGGTATCGTCGCCGTCGACGACGGCGGCGTCGCCGGCGCACAGGAGGTCGAGATACGCGATTACACCGTGGCCTACGCCGACAACGTGACCAGCGGCCACGGTACCGGCTTCGACCTGGGACTAGAGGACGACGCGCTCGCGAGTCAGATCACGGGGGTGGTCGTCACCAGCGAGCAGCGCGATGTCTGGACGATCGGGATACGGGAAGACCAGCTGGCGTACGCCGGGAACGACTCCGTCGTCGTCGGCGGACCCGGATGGTCGGAGACGGTCGACGTGGAACGAAGCGGCTGGATCGTCGCCGGGAACGACACCGCATTCGCAGTCGACCTGCACCACGATGGCGAAACGACCAGATCGTTCTCGACGGACCCATCTACTGCCGACGCACGAATCGACGGCTACACCACGACGATCGTACCGACGGAGTCGGCTTTCGAGCTCCAGGTCACCGACCAGTCCGGGACCGTCGACACCATCGCGATTCCCGAGGCGAACACCACGACCGATCTCGATGGGCTCCGGATCACCACCGAGTCCGACGGCGACGTCAGGCGAATCTACATGGAAACCGACGACGGACGAGCGCTCGTCGCGACCGAAGAGACCTACTCCTGAGAAGTACCGGCGACGTGCCGATTTCGTCGATCGGTGTCGCTCACTCGCCACCGCGTTTCCGTGCTTCCAGTGCCGCCATGGGTTCGAACACTCCGACTCGAGTGCGGCGATCCATCGGCGGTATGAGTTGCGTACCAGATGTACGCCGAGAGTACGGGGGACCACACGACATATAGCACGGCGGTTCTAGGGCCCGGGCATGGACTGGTCGCCGTTCGCGGCTCTCATCGTTCTCGCCTATCTCGTCGCGCTCGCGATCGCGTTGCATCTCGGAGACACTGAACGCTGGCGCGACCGCCTCACTGATCGGTTCGTGTACGGTGTTCCCTGGGGAACGATCGTCACGATCGCCCTCGTGCTCTCAGTGTATCTGTTCGTGCAGGGCGGCTATCGGCACTGGTACGAGCCAGTCGTACTGCCGTTCCGGGCCTGGTCGTATCTTTACCCGGTCGGTATTCTTACCGCGGGCTTCTCACACAGCTCGGCGGGACATCTTATCGGTAATCTCGTCGGAACGGTTGCGCTCGCACCGATCGCTGAGTACGCCTGGGGGCACTACCCCGGCGGGAGCCGACGGGACCCAGAGCGTCGCCAATCGCGTGACCTTCGAAACCAGCGTGGGGGCACGGACGAACTCGGAAAGCGTGTCACCACCCGCGTCCAATGCGCACTGGAAACGCCCTGGATCCGCGCCGTCGTCGCGTTCCCAGCCGCCGTGGTCTGTCTCGGTCTCCTCACCGCGCTGTTTGCGGTCGGACCGGTGATCGGATTCTCCGGCGTCGTCTTCGCCTTCGGTGGGTTCGCGATCGTTCGGTATCCGATCACCACCATCGTCGCGCTGTCGGTCGCGAGCGTCGTCTCGACGACGTACTACGCTCTCCAGTCGCCGATAGTGCGGGCGGGAATCTCCGGCAGCGCGCCCAGCCCGCCGGGGTGGGCGACGATCGCAGTCCAGGGCCACGCGCTCGGCATTCTGATCGGCGTGTTGCTCGGGCTCGCACTTCTCTACGATCGCGGAGTTCGGCCAGACGTCGGCCGCGTGCTGCTCGCAATGGTCGTCTACGGCATGGGGCGGGGACTCTGGGCGATCTACTGGTTCGAAGGGAACGGCGTCTACGTCCTCTTCCGGGGACTCGGCGTGAGCCTCGTCGTCTTGTTGGCTGTCGCCGTCGCAATCGCCGCCACGGCGAGCGATCGTCCATTCCCCGAAGCTCTGGCGTCGCTTCCGGGATCACCGACGACCAGACAGGTCGCAGCAATCTGGCTCGGTCTCCTCGCGACGCTCGTGGTTCTCGCCGCAGTGTTCTCTGTGGTCTTCGACTGGCAGACGACGATCGTTGTCGCGGTCACCGGTGGCGCCGCGCTGATTCTCGCACTACCAGCGATCTGGGCACTCTCATCGATCGAACTGGACGATCTCCCGAGCGGTCGCCAGACCGCCTTCGGCGCACTACTCGCCGTGTTGATCCTCATCTCCGTCCCCGCGATGTTGCCCAATCTCGTCACCGTGGGGGACGATCCAGTTCCCAACGAACAGTCGATCACCGTGGAGGGGTACAGCGTAACCTACGCCGAGGACGTCCGGAACAGAATGATCCCGGCAATCGACCTCCCAGTCGTCGCGAACCGAACGACAGTACCGACAAGCGGGGTCATCGTCGTCAACGAGGATCGGACCATCTGGACGACTGCGCTATCCAAACAGTATCTCGCGAGCGAGGGGAGCGGCTCGATCACCGTCGGCGGGGTCGGCTGGCGCGAAACGGTCGACGTCGAGCGATCAGGCTGGAGCGTCACGGGCAACGACAGCGCCTACGCCGTCGATCTCGCCCACGATGGGGACACCGTTCGGACGTTCACGAGTTCGCCCGCCGTCGGTTCGCCGGTGATCGAAGGGCATAGGGTCGCCGTCGTACCCGGGGAGAATCGGTTCCGCCTCCAGGTGTACGAGGACGGGGAGATCGTCGGTGACGCCGAAATCCCCACGGTTGGATCTGAGACAGTGATCGGTCCACTTACGCTACGAACTGCACGGGTCGACGATCGCGTGACGATTATCGTGACGGCGGACGAGACGCGAGTCCCGATCGCACAACGCGAAACCTATCGAACCGACTGATCCGAGGTGTAGACGGTGAGAAAACGCGGCGGCGGCCGCGAATGCCGGGAGTGAACCGGCGTCAGTGCCACTCGATCCGATACACTTCGGCGTCGAGTGTTCGCGTCTCGTCCTCGTGGAAGGAGAACTGGTGTTCGAGATCGAACTCGGCCTCGAAAGCGTGCGTAATGTCGCCACCGACGTCGCCCACGTACGCCTCGAGGAACGACTGGCTACCCTCGTTGTGAACGGAGTAGGAGACGCCGGCGATCGACCGAGCAGTCTCCAGAAACTCCCTGTCGGCGCCCCGGTTCCCGTTCTGCGCGCCGAAGGGGGGATTCATCACGACCGTCGTATTCGAGCGGTCGGGCACGATCGGCGTACGCGTCGCGTCTGCCTGAACCCACTCGATCTCGCTCGTGGTGCCGATCTTCTCTTCGTTCGTTGCCGCAGTGTCGAGGGCATCGCTATCCAGTTCGACGCCCACGACCAACTGCGCGCCCCGGAGTGCCGATGCGAGAGCGAGCATGCCAGTACCGGTGCCAAGATCCACGACCGTCCGTCCGCCGAGGTCGTCCTGCATGTCGGCGACGTGGACGATGTAAGCGGCGAGCTCTGGAGGCGTCGGGTACTGTTCGAGATCGACGCGAGGATCGTCGAACCCGGCGACTACGCCCAGGCGTTGGGCGAGCGAGCGACGCGTGCTCATCAGTCCTTCAGTGCCGTCTCTCCCGCGGGCCCCTCGACGTCGAGGGAGAGCCCCTCGCGCTGTGCACGCTCAGCACACGCCGTCAACGCCGTCCGGGCCGAGTCGCTGAGCTCGTCGTCATCGATTCGGACGGTGAGGCGGTTCGCGCCCAGAAAGACGGCCGCGCGAACGTGCCCCCGGATTCGATTGGCTTCGGTTTCGGTAGCGATCGAGCAATCCTCGTCGAAGCAGGCGTCGACGACCAGCTCTACCGGCGCGATTCCCGTTTCGGCCAGCTCTGCGTGGAGATCTCGGAGGTGTTCGGGCGACGTCGAGTCGAGCGACGCGGCGTCGATGCGGACCGGCGTGACCGAATCGACTGGCTCGTGGTCGACGAGCGCGTGAGGGGTGGTGCTCATGGCTGTCGTCAAATACACTTGGCGTATACAAAAGCATTTGCAAATGCGTAGTAGTAATCATATTGTGCGACGGCACACTATATTACGCCACAGAGCCCCGAGCATTCTAGGCATAGTAGCCGTCAACGACCCGTTCACGGCCCGTCCGCGCTTGGGCAATCATTAAGGCCCGGCCCCGAATAGCTCGCAGTATGGACTGTCCACGGTGTGGCGGCGAGATCGAGACGTACTCGCTGTCGGGTCACGACGCCGAAATCTGCGAGAGTTGCGGATACGTCGGCGTCGCAGTCGAGCATCAGAGCGAGCCCGAGGAGTTCGAATCCTGGAACGACGCGCTGCAGCGGTTCTACGACGACCACGCTTCGTAACTGTCGACGTTCGTACTGGGCTGAGCCACTATTAGCTCGTAGTTTTTTGCCGCCCACTCTTTCGAACGGTAGCACAGCCGCTCCGCGAACGGACTCCAAAAAATGTGGGTGGCAGCGACGTTACTCGTCTGCTGCTGCGGCTTCGCCTTCGGCGTCTGCACTCTCTGCTTCCTGCTCGTCCGAGCGAGCGGCGACGAGTCCACCGCGTGCGACGGAGTAGAGCGGCTCGTCTGCGTGGGAGACGCCACTGATCGAGAACGGAATGTTGGCGTCCTCGAGGTGGTCACGGAACAGCGCCTCGAAGCCGTCGGGGCTCGAGGTGCCGCCGGTGACGACGACGGGCACGTCGAGACCTTCCTCGACGTCCTCCTCGTCGACCTCCTCGACGATCAGGTCGATGACGTAGTCGAGCAGGTTCTCGTAGTAGATCGACAGTGCGCCTTCGACGCCACCGACGTCCGTCTCGAAGTCGAGTTCGAAGTCCTCCTCCTTGATGGAGGTGACCTTGTCGACGGGCGTTCCGGTGGCCTGGGCGGCCTGCTCGTCGATCCAGTCGCCACCGCGGGCGACGGAGAACTTCATGACCGGCACCGCGTAGTAGGACAGGCAGACGTTGGTCATGCCAGCCCCGAAACTGATACCGAGTCCAGTGAAGGAGTTGTCCGCGAGTTCGCTGTAGACGACGGCCATCCCCTCGTTGATCGGCTCTGCGTCGTAGCCCATGTCGCCGAGGAAGGATTCGATCGTCTTCTGGTGATACAGCGTCGAGAGGTCCGTGTCGATCGGATCGGCCGGTGTGGAGAAGTAGAGCTTCTCGCCCGGTCGGTCGGGCTCGCCGATGACCTGCTCGATGATGAGCTTCATCATCGGGATGGCGGACTTCTCGTCGGAGGAGAGGATACCGTCCTGCATCGGGCGGCGGGTCTCCCGGTTAAAGATGTTCGCGAAGTTCAGGGCATCATCGCCGACGACGTACACCTTGTCGTCCTTGCGAATGTGAAGGACTTCGCTTCGCGAGAGCATCTGCTCGGCCATATCCGAGTAGTCGATCTCTACGAAGGAGTTGCGCTGCTGGACGAACACCGTGTCGTTACCATCCTGCTGTGCGGACAGGATGTTCATGGTACCGACGTCTAGGCCTTTCGCCATGTCAGGATACACCGTCCCGGCCGGTAATAAAACTATGTGAAATAATTTCGAGTGGTAGAAATCCCAATTAACAAGACTCCGCCGGGGTCGATGATACCCTTTAACTGAAGCCGAGTCGCTGCAGTACCCGGCTCAGGAACCCATTACCGGCAGTCGGCGCGTTCGAGGGAACCTGATCTTCCTGCTTTTGCTTTTTCAGTTCGTTGAGCGCAGCAGTCTGGTTGTCGACGGTCGATTCGGAGGTAGCCGTCTTGGTATCGCCGCCTTTGAGATTCTTGAGCCCCTGGACCTGTGAATCGACGCCGCCGGACTCGACGCGCTTGTTTCCTTCCAGTCCGAGACCGCCCGCTTCCAACTCGTCGTCGGCGAAATCGGTGTTGAGTTTGAGTCGGCGGTTTTCGGACTTCTCGACGCCGCCCCAGGTCATCTCCACGTCTTCCATCGCGTTCTCGATGTCCGCTTCGATCTCCTCGGTCGTGTAGGTTACTTCCTCTTCCTCGTCTTCCTGAGCCTTGATCTCCGAGGGCGCTGGGGCCTGGGCTTCGTGCAGATGGTGGCCGATCAGCGCTGCACCCGTCGAGGCGGTCACGACGGTGAGACCGACGGCGTACGCGCCGACGACGTAGAGCGTCTCCGTGGGATTGTGATCGAACCAGTCGGGATAGATAGCTGCGAACCCGATGACGGCGCCGAGGATGATCGCGAGGCCCATCCCCGCCGCGTACGTCGCTCGCTTCTCCACGGGAAGCAAGACGACGAACGATATCATCGCGACTGGGACGGAGAGCATCCCGCTCGCGTAGGCGATTCGTGCGACGGCGAAGTAGCCATCGTCGCGGATACCGTAGATCGCAGTGCCGAGGACGAACAACACAAGTGCGAGAAGCGCGAGACCGATCGCAGTGAAGAAGAGGCCAAAGCCGAGGTAGACGTCTGTTTGCGTCTCCGGTTCGCCGATGTAGCGCTCGTACCATTCGAAGAGTACGTTGTTAGGGGATTCGTCGCTCGTCATTGCGAGTGAGTTTCACCCCCAACCTCATCATTGTTCTGTTACCTCCCAGATACCAGATAGTTGTCTTGCGCTACTCCGAGCGTTGACATTCGAAAACTGGGACCGATCGGATACCTGTCGGTAGTTATCGGGCGTGTAGTTTCGGTACAAACGGAGCGACCGGCCGGGATCGTATGGTCGGATTTTGGAGAAGTATGCGGTGGATTCTCCCAAAAATACTACCAGCGGCTATTGGCAAACCCAGGAGTGGCCCTGGAGTGTCGCCATTCGCAGCGAGTCGTCCCGTGACCCATACCTCAACCGCAGTCGATCACGATGACGGATTCCGCTGAGCGCCCGGCGCGACAAAGCCGTCAAGTGCAAGCCGTCCCGAGATCGTAGTATGCGTATCGGCGTGCTCTCGGACGTTCACGCGAACCTCCCCGCCCTCGAGGCCGTGTTGAACGATCTCCCGTCCGTCGACGCGCTTCTCAACGCTGGCGACGTCGTTGGTTACAACCCCTGGCCAAGTGAGTGTCTCGCGACTGTGCGTGAACGAGACGTTACGTCGGTGATGGGGAACCACGATCGCGCGGTGGCCACCGATTCGAACTTCCGATTCAACGGGATGGCTGCTGCGGGCGTGCGTTACGCACGCGAAGCACTGGATGACCACGATATCGAGTGGCTTGCAAGCCTCCCGGACGAACGAACATGTATCGAGGGACAGGTCCGGATCGTTCACGGTCACCCCGACGACCCCGATCGCTACACGTACGCGGAAGACTTCTCGCCGTCGCTCCTCGACGACGAGGACGTACTCGTTCTCGGCCACACGCACGTCCAGCACGCGGAGCGATATCCCGAGGGGGTCGTTCTGAATCCCGGAAGCGTCGGCCAGCCGCGCGATCGCGACCCGAGAGCTGCCTACGCCGTGTTGGATCTGGAGGAGCTGACCGTCGAGTGTCACCGAGTCGAGTACGACGTCGATCGCACGGTCGAGGCCGTCCAGGACGCCGGGCTCCCCACCAAGACCGGAGAGCGGCTGCGAGACGGTCGGTGAATCCACGGCAACCGATCGCTGGGGGTGACGCCGCGGCCTCGACCTTCCAACCGCCCGAGACCGCACCCGCGCACCTTTTGTCGTCCCGTCGGCTATCGACCGCCAATGAGCGAGCCGAGCCCGGAGGTCTACGAGGAGGGGCGCGGAATGGACGCGCACAACCAGGTGATGCGTTCCATCCGTGCGGAGAAGGATGCAGAGTACGACCCCCGGGAGCCCACGCGCGTCTGGATCGACGAGGACAACACCCCAAACGGCGTGCGAGAGTCGCTGACGATCGTTCTCAACACTGGCGGCTGTCGCTGGGCGCGGGCAGGCGGCTGTACGATGTGTGGCTACGTCGCGGAGTCCGTCGACGGCGGCGAGGTTAGTCACGATGCGCTGATGGCCCAGATCGACAGCGTGCTCGCCCACGAGGAGACCCACGCCGAGGAGCCCTGCGAGCTCGTCAAGATCTACACCTCCGGTTCCTTCCTCGACGAGCGAGAGGTGAGCGCAGAGAGCCGTCGTGCAATCGCCGACACCTTCGCCGATCGGGAGCGAATCGTCGTCGAGTCACTCCCTGATTTTGTCGATCGGGAGACCCTAGCAGAGTTCACTGACCGTGGGCTCCACACCGACGTCGCGATCGGTCTCGAGACGACGAGCGACCGAATTCGTCACGACTGCGTCAACAAGTACTTCGCGTTCAGCGATTTCGAGGACGCATGTGCGGAGGCCGTAGCCGCGGACGAAGCCGCCGGAACGGCCGAATCGGATCTGGACGTCGGCGTCAAAGCCTACCTCCTGATGAAACCCCCTTTCCTCAGCGAACGGGAGGCCATCGACGACATGATCGACTCGGTCTACGACTGCGCCGAAACGCCGGGCTGTCACACGGTCTCGATGAACCCCTGTAACGTCCAGCGCTACACGATGGTCGACGAACTCTACTTCCAGGGTGGCTACCGGCCGCCGTGGCTCTGGAGCGTCGCCGAGGTCCTCGAGTCGACCCCAGACGCAGACGCCATCGTCATCTCCGACCCCGTCGGCCACGGCTCCGATCGAGGCCCGCACAACTGCAAGGACTGCGACGACCGCGTCCAGCGTGCGATCAAGGATTTCGACCTCCGCCAAGACCCCACCGTCTTCGAGCAGGTCGACTGTGAGTGTGAAGCCACCTGGGAGGCCGTCTGCGAGCGCGAATCCGGATACAATCTCCCGCTGGCACAGTAGCGCTCGCGCCTGTCCATGGACCGCGCGGTCCAACTGTATCCACAGCCCTCACTCTCAGTCTCTCTATTTCTGTCTCGGTTCAGGACACGACCACAGACGGCCAGCTTCTCGTAGAGCTCCGCACCACAGATGGCCAGACCTATACGACGATCGACGATATCGGAATTCGACAACCCTTACAGTTAAGGACTCGTCAACCGACGGCTCGAACGTGGTTTACAGCACCGGCAACACGACGGTCGATCGGGCGACCGAGCGCGTGCTCGCTGGGGAAGAGCTCTCCCGGCGCGACGGACTCGCGTTGATCGCCCAGCCGGTCGAGGATCTCGCGCCAGCAGCGGACTACGTCCGCGCGCAACGCAACGACGACACCGTCGACGCCTGTTCGATCGTGAACGCGAAGGCCGGCAACTGCGCGGAGGACTGTGGCTTCTGCGCCCAGTCGGTCCACTTCGATACGGGCATCGACACGTACGGATTCCTCGATCCGGAGGAGATCCTCGCGGCAGCGAAGCGTGCAGAACGCGACGGCGCACAGCGCTTCGGCATCGTCGTCGCGGAGAAAGGCGTGAACAAGGAGCAACGACCCGAGGAGTGGGAGCAGGTCCTCGAGGCGATCCGACTCGTTCGCGACGAGACGGACGTCGAGGTCGACGGATCGCTGGGGATACTCACCGAGGAAGAGGCGGAGATCCTCGTCGAGGAGGGTCTCAACCACTACAATCACAATATCGAGACCTCGCCGGAGTTCTTCCCGGAGATCGTCGACACGCACACCTTCGAGGACCGCGTCCAGACGCTCGAGATCGCCAAGGAGGCGGGCATGGACCTCTGTGCGGGCGTCATTCTCGGCATGGGCGAGAGCCCCACCGATCGGGTCGACGCCGCTATCGCGCTACAGGAGATCGGCGTCTCGTCGGTTCCGGTCAACGTCCTCAATCCGGTCGCTGGCACGGATCTCGGCGAGCGACTCGGCGACACCGCCGACATCTCCACCGAGGAGATCATCAAGGCGATCGCCGTCTTCCGATTCCTTCACCCCGACGCACGCGTCCGCCTCACGGGCGGGCGCGAAGTGAACCTCGAACCCGACGAACAACACCTTCCCTTCGAAGCCGGGGCGGACGGCATCCTCACCGGCGACTACCTGACGACGAACGGCAACGACGCCGCGGACGACCTCGACGTGATCGAACAGGCGGGCATGGAGCCCAACATGGACGCCAACGAGTTCGATCCCGACGAGGTTCGAGCGCGTGCCGACGGCGGGGACGATGCACATACGGCGGCGGACGCTTCCAAGCCGGAGACGGCCGCTGGCACGGCCACGAGCAAGGCTGGCGATCCGCGAAACGACCGCGGCGACGCACCCGACACCGAAGCGACGAACGCGAGCGACTGAACGAGCGATTACGAACGCACTCACGACCTATGGAATCCATCGACTTCGCGGTACTCGGCACGGGCGGTATCGGACGACGAACGCTGGAGGTCAGTCAGCGAAAGGAGGGCCTCAATGCGGTCGCGGCCTGCGATCGCCACGGCGTCGCGATCGACCACGAGGGGCTCGACGTCGACGAACTCCTCGAGGCGACGGAAGGTAACATCGCTGGCGACGGACGCGGCGACACGGACAGCGAGCCGCTCACGGACGGGGGCGTCAGTTCCGACGACGCGACCACCTCGGCCAACGTCAAACAACACGGCGAGGACGCTGGCGTCGTCGCCTCCGAGCAGGCCGAGCCGACGGATACACCGATCGACGACGTTATCGCCGAATCTGATCAGTTCGACGCGGTCCTGATCGCACTGCCGAACCTCGAACACGACTTCATTCCGCGAATCGCGGACCGATTCGCCGACGCGAACTACTCCGGCGTCCTCATCGACGTCCTCAAACGATCGCGCGTGATCGACATGCTCGACGATCGTGCAGACCGATTCGAGGAGACCGGCATCACGTTCGTCTGTGGCGCTGGCGCCACGCCCGGCTTGCTGACGGGCGCTGCGGCCCTCGCCGCGCAGTCGTTCGTCGAGGTCGAATCCGTCGACATCTGGTGGGGCGTCGGGCTCAAATCTGGCTACGAGGACAACCGCGGAACGGTGCGCGAGGATATCGCTCATCTGGATGGCTATACCGTAGAGACAGCACGCAAACTTTCCGAGGAAGAGATCGAGGCGATCGTCGACGAGCACGACGGCGTGCTCGAGTTCCACGATATGGAACACGCCGACGACGTGTTGCTCGAACGCGCTGGAATCTGCGACGCGGAGGACGTCACCGTCGGCGGGATCCTCGACCTCCGCAACGACGAAAAGCCAACCACGACGACGGTCACGGTCACGGGTACGACCTTCGACGGTGAGACGGGGACGAACAACTTCGAACTCGACGACGACACGTCGATGGCGGCGAACGTCAACGGCCCCGCGCTCGGCTATCTCCAGCGCGCCGTCGAACGCAACCGAAGCGGTGACTACGGCGTCTACGGTCCTGCCGAACTGATGCCCGGATTCTGAGCAGGCGCAGGGCGCAACCACACCCTGCCACAACCGTCCGCCAGTGCGAACCGCGACGCCTAAATCCCCCACCACCAAGGCTCACGTCAATGCGAGAGCGCGGGTTCGACCTCGACGCTCGCCTCCAGAACCGTCGACACCGGGACCTCTATCGCAACCTCCAGCCGGCCGACTCCGTCGGTCCACGGGCGCGCTTTGGACCCGATCCGGGAGCCGGCCTCCCGGTCCTCGACGCCGAGAGCGATCTGGTGTTCGCCGCGAACAACTACCTTGGACTGGCAAACGATGAGCGCGTGGTCGAGGCGGCCCAGCGGGCCGCCGACGTGGTCGGGACCGGTGCGGGTGCGAGTCGTCTCGTGACCGGCGACACGATGGTCCACCGGGATCTCGAAGCGAGAATCGCCGACGCCAAACACGCGGAGCGGGCGCTGGCCTTCTCCTCGGGCTACGCAGCAAACGTCGGGACGATCGCTGCACTCGATCCCGACGTCGTCTTCTCGGACGCACTCAACCACGCCAGCATCGTCGACGGGTGTCGACTCGCCGACGCCGACGTCGTGGTCTACGATCACTGCGACCCGAAAGATCTCCGCGAGCGGATGGACCGACGCCGATCCGGTCCCGCTGCAACGGACGAGGCTATGATGGCAAACGGTGGGACAAGCACCGAGGCGGAATCCTGGCTCGTCGTCACCGACTCCGTCTTCAGCATGGACGGGACGATCGCGCCGCTGGAATCGCTCGCCGACGTGGCCGAGTCGGCGGGCGCGTGGCTCATGGTAGACGAAGCCCACGCGACGGGCTGCTTCGTGGACGGTGGCGGGATCGTCCAGCGTGATGGGCTCGAGGATCGCGTCCAGATCCAGCTCGGCACGCTCTCGAAAGCGCTGGCGAGCCAGGGCGGCTACATCGCCGGCTCGAACGAACTCGTCGAGTATCTGGTCAACGAGGCGCGTTCGTTCGTCTTTTCGACTGGGCTCGCGCCGTCAGCCGCAGCGGCAGCAGGCGAAGCGCTCCACCTCGCACGGACGACGGATCGCCGAGCCCGACTCTGGCGGAACGTCGACAAGCTCCGGGAGTGTCTCGAGGACGTCGGCCTCGAGGTCGCAGGCGAGAGCCAGATTCTCCCAGTGCACGTAGGCGACAGAGCAGACGCCCTCGCGCTGTCGGAGGCGCTCCGCGATCGCGGGATCGTGGCTCCGGCGATTCGGCCGCCGACGGTTCCGGCTGGAACGAGCCGGATCCGCGTCGCACCGATGGCGACTCACTCCGCGCCTGAGCTGGAGGCCTGTGTGAACGCTTTCGCCGAAGCAGCCGAGGAGATCGGGGTGATCTGACAATGGGCGACGGCGAGGAACGGGCGCTGAGCGACGCAATAGAGGAGATTCGAGATGGCCCCGGCGTCTTCGTCGCTGGCTCTGATACCGGCGTCGGAAAAACGGTCGTGACTGCCGGGCTTACCGGCTGGCTCCGTGAGGATGGCCTGGGTGCACGTGCGATCAAGCCTGCACAGACGGGCGCGCCCGAAGACGACGACGCAGCTGTGATTTCCGCCGCTGCCGGTAGGGACTCGGATGCCAGCACCTGTTGCAGACGGCTCGGTCCGGCACTCGCACCACGCACCGCTGCCGAGCGCGAGGGCGTGGCGCTGGCATACGACGAAATCCTCGCAGACTGTCGTGACGAAATGGAGTCGTCGGGGTTCCCGATCGTCGAGGGAATTGGCGGACTGCGCGTTCCTCTCGCGGGCGAGGCCGAGGTACTCGATCTGGCGGTCGATCTCGGACTCCCCGCGATCGTCGTAGCGCGCTCTGGACTCGGAACGCTCAATCATACAGCCCTCACCGTCGACGCACTCCGATCCAGAGGTGTCTCCGTGCCGTTCGTCGTCCTCAACGAGTACGAGGGCGCCACCATCGCAGAGCGAACGAACCCCGACGAGCTACGCAGAATGCTCGACGTTCCAGTCGCGAAGCTCGCGCCGTTCGACGCGACAAACGCGTCGGAGATTGTGCCAGCAGTTCGGGACGCGCTCACTCCGCCTTTCGACGAGGACGATTTCGTCGACTGACTCGGTATTACCCGCCGAGCGAACGCGGCATACGCGATACTCACAGTTCGATGGATTTGGGGACGGCGTCGCTCGTCTCCAGTTCAGTGCAGCCAGTACTGGGGAGGCCGTCTGGCGTTGCAACTGCTGGGATATCAGGAGTGAATAGCGGGGTAGTATTCGTTATAGTCTCGGGCCAGCGCACAACCGACGACGAGTGCCAGACTCCCTATGGCTGCAACACAGCCTCGGTAGACTCACGCTCGCCGTCGACGTCGTGGAGAACGTACGTCGCGAGATCGCTTTTGCGGTGTTGGACCATAAGATGCGTCCGGAAGGCGTTCGCGTCTGTGGATTCGTGCTCACACCACGGACAGAGGAGGGAGGACTGGGAGGTCATCGTGCGTTCGAGTGACATACTCCCCGGACGATATTGAATCGTTCGTCCCTCCACACGATGATACGACAACGATCAGAAGAACTCGTCCAGACCGGACTGATCGTCGGGATCGTCGGAGGTGTCCTCGCCGATGGCCGCTTCTTTCGTCCCAGCTGATCCATCTCCAGCGTCGCTCTCGGCATCGCTCGACGATCCGTCCGCGTCGGCGTCTGCCAACGTGGACTGGGAGTCGCTCGCGGCGCCAGCGCCCCCCGATACCTCCGCATTCTGGCCGTTTCCAGCTGCGGACTCGTCGTCCGGGTCGTCGTCCCGAGTTGCGCCCTCGAATGCACCCTGGGACGCATCCACCGCCGTCGACTCCCGGAGTTCCTCGGCGTCGTCGACGATCGACTGTACCTTCTTGGTGTCCTCTCCACTCCCCGTGATAAAGGCGAGTTCGCCCGCATCGAGATCGTAGGCTGCAGCGACGGCGACGGTCACGTCGCGGGGCTTGCAGTGGTGGGTCATCGCCGAGAGATAGGGAAGCACGCGGCGGCGTGCCGTCCCGAGAGAGCAACCCTCCCGTTCGGCGATGCGCTGGGCGATGCCGTCGCGCGTCGAGCGCGTTCCCTTGGATCGGCCGAGTTTCGTCCGGAAGCTGGGAGGGCCGTAGCGAGTCCAGCCGCCTTTCGACTCCTGGCGTGAGGCAGCGACGCCTGCGACCATCGCGTCGCTCGCGTAGCGCCAGTAGGTGTAGTTCTGCGTCTCGCGCACCCGACCCAGCCACCGGTCCGCGTTCGAAAGGTGATCGTATGCGTCCGCGAGCTCGACGCCCGCGTAATCCTTCGGCATGTTGTCCTCGATCCACTGGATCAGGTCGTCGGGGTTCTCCTCGACGTCGTAGGATTTCTTCAGCGCCGCTTCGGCGCCATCCTCCTTGATGAGCGCGTCGAGAAAGTCGAAGATGTCGACGGTGCCATCGCGCTCGCCCGTCGAGACGTCGGCCTCCGTGATGCGATCTCGGCCCTCCGCGATCGCCTGTAAGTCGTTGATCGCCGAGCGGAGGTCACCGCTCGTGCGCTGGGCGATCGCCTCCAACGCCGCGTCCTCGAACGCGACGTCCTCCTTGCGGCAGATATCTCGCAGCACCGGGACGATCGAGCGTGCGGAGACGTCACGGAACTCGATCTCCTGGCACGCGTTGCGTAGCCCGCGGGACATTTCGTAGAAATCGTTTGCGACGAGCACGATCGGCTGATCCGCGTCTTTGACGACGTCGGTCACGGCGCGAGAGCCACCGTAGTCTGCGTTGCCGTGGAAGTTGTCCGCCTCGTCGAGAATCACGAGTCGGCGCATCCCGCCGGTGAGCGTCGCGGATTTCGAGGCCTCGCCGGCGATGCGCTCGACGACGTCCCGCGTCCGGTCGTCGCTCGCGTTCAGCTCCATGACGTCCCATTCGAGGTCGCTTGCGAGCGCGTGCGCAGCAGAGGTCTTCCCGACGCCTGGCCGACCATAGAGAATCGCCGCGTCGCCGTGGTCGGTCCAGGTCTCCGCCCACTGCCGAAGGTCGTCGCGTGCGGCGTCGTTCCCCCGGACTTCGGCGAGCGTCGACGGGCGGTATTTCTCCGTCCAGTCCATCGAAATCCAGTTGGGAGGGTCGGGGGTTATGGCTTGCGGAGCGGTGGTGAACGCAATGCAGTGAACGCGGGCCGCCGGTAGGAACCGCTCATTCCAGTGGCCCGCCGAGGTCCAGACTGTACTCCAGTGCCCGGTCCACGTCGAGGAGCACCGGCTCCGGAACCGAGCCGACGATTTCGACGATCGCCCGCTCGATTTCGACGGTGGTGGGTTGGCTACACAGCGCGACGGCAGCCTCCGCGAGCCCGCTGTCCTGTGGCTCGAGCACTACCTCGTGTGGGTAGCGTTCGGGACCGAAATCGGTCGTCAGTGGCACGACGACCGTCGTCGAGGAGTGATCGTTGCCGACGTCGTTCTGGACGACGAGACACGGACGGTGACGCGCGGACTCACCGTTGCCGCCTTCGCCAGCACTGCTTCCTCTACGTCCAAATGCCACGACGACCACATTTCCGCGTGAAACCTGCATCGGAACTCACCACGTGGGAACGTCGTCGGGGTCGCCACCATCGTCGTCCGGTGCAATCGCGCGAGCGACGGTACGGTCACGGTCGTTCCACTCCCGGTAGCCCTCCTCGAGTCTGTCGTCGACCGTCCGCTGGGCGATGACGATCTTGTCGTCCTCCGAGCGGACGACGACTTCGTCACCTCCGCGGATACCGAACCGCTCACGCAGCTCCTTCGGTATCGTGATCTGCCCGCGCTCCCCGACGATCCGCGTGTCCCGGGCCATTGTCGTCCCTGAATACACCGATAGCCTGCAAAAGGATTGTGCATGTAACTGTACCACACGAACGGTGCCCGTGGATGGTGGCGGAGAATGTGGTGTCGAGCGCTATGGGCCGACGCTGGACATCGTGAGGATCGAAAGCCCCGAGTGGACATCGACGCCAGTCCGTCCGATCGACAACAGACTCGGGCCCCGATAGCGATCGAGCGTGCCGCTACGAACGGATCTGCCGTAAGCGCTAACTGTTGGCCACGTAACGTCGGGCTATGGGAGAGGGGCCGCGTGCCGAGCTCGCCGAGAAGATCGCGGGGGAGGTCGCGCTCAGCGACGATCCGGGGGCAACGTTGCGCAAGTGGCGCACCGATTTCGACGTAACGCAGACCGAGCTCGCGGAGAAACTCGACATTTCGTCCTCGGTCATCAGCGACTACGAGAGCGGCCGCCGTGACAGCCCGGGCATCGCAGTCGTTCGCCGGATCGTCACCGGACTGCTCGATATCGACGAACGTCGTGGCGGGAGCCGCATTCGTCAGTACGGCCGAGTGCTTTCTGCCGGCTTCGCGAGCGACGTCGTACTCGATCTCAGGGAGTACCCCGCTGCGATGCCCGTCGACGACGTCTTCGACGCCATCGACGCCAACGGGCTCGTCGATGGCGAACGGGATCGGATCACGGGACACACGGTCATCGACAGCGTGGAGGCGATCCAGCGGCTCTCCAGCGAGGAGATCTTCAATCTCTACGGCCAGTCGACGAGCCGCGTCCTCGTGTTCACGGGGTTGACGCGAGGCGAGTCGCCGCTGGTCGCACAGCGCGTCGTCTCGCCGACGCCGAACGCCGTCGTGTTGCACGGCATCGACGAGGATGACCTCTGGGAGCACGCCCCAGATTTGGCGCGCGTGGATGGGTTTGCGCTCGCGACGTGTACGACGCCGCTCGACGAAGTGCTCGACGACCTGTCGTCGCTTCCGTAGCTCGCGAGGGATGGCTCAGCTCACGCTGCCGTAACTGTGTCTCGACTACTGGCCGTCCCGACGAGCAGAGAGCAGAACTCGCGAACGCGGCGTTACCTCGACGGTCGCTACTCCACGTACCGGTACTGCCGTTCGCCCATCCGGCCCCAACCATCGAAGACGAACTCGCTGTCTGGGGTAGTCAGCGCCTCGATGTCGGTGTCGAGATCGTGGTTGTGCGAGTCGTGGATCGTCTCGTACTCCTCGAAGGAGATGTCGTACCGGGATTCAAGCTGTTCCCCGACGTTCATCGAATCGATCTCCTCCCGCCAGCCATCCAGCACGGTCTCGTCGTGAATTTCGGCCTGCGCGCCGGAGCCATAGGACGCGACGAGAAGCTTCGATCCCGACAGATCTCGGTCGGTCTCGTAGGCGTCGAGCAGCGCGCTTGCACGCGCCACGTGCACCGAGCCAGTGTACCAGTTGCCGACCTCGCGTGAGACGTCCAGCGTCGGCTCGATCCGCTCGTCGTACCACGTCTGATACCGATCGGTCTCGGCGAGGTCGTCCGTGTACTCGCTGAGCGCTTCGCGGTAGGCTTCCGTGTCCTCGAACTCGTCCTCCTCGGGCTGGGTGCCGATCTCCTCGGCGAGCTCGGCCTCGATCTCCGTCCCGCGGACGAGGTTGCGATAGCCAAGGACGGCGGCCTTGCGGACCATGCCCGGGAACGGCGTGTGGAAGGGAACGTAGGCGAAATCGTGCGGGTGCACGTCGCCACCGGACGCCTCCTTGTAGTCCTCAAGCGCCTCCCGCGTCCGGGCGAGATAGACCTGCATCGAGCGTTTGCCGTCGACGCTCGGGAACTGCTGGTTCGGCTTGAGGAAGTCCGTCTCGTCGGCGCTCCCGATCCCCTGGGCGTGGGAGAACTCCACGACGGAAGGATTCTCGGTGATCCACAGCGCGACAGCACCGGCACCCTGCGTCGCCTCGCCGGGATCGTCCCGTGCGTACAGTGCGGTGTCCGTCGCGATCACGATCGCACCGCGACCACGATTCCGGCCGGAGGCGATCCAGTTGAACGCGTCGTTGACGCTCTGGGTGCCCGCGATGCAGGCGAACTTCCGTTCGCCCTTGTTCGCGTGGTGGAAGTCGTCCTCGTACACCTGCTCGAGACAGCCCGCGACGTACGTCGAGACGGGCTTCGAATTGTCGAAGGCACTCTCCGTCGCGACGTCGATGCGCCCGACGTCCTCGGGCTCGAGCCCCTTGCGCTCCATCAGCCTGTGGGCGGCGTTCGCACCCATCGTGACGATGTCCTCGTAGCTGTCCGGGAACGAACTGGCGTGGAGGCCAAGCCCCTTCGTGTACTTACCCGGATCCTCGTCCTGTGCCGGTGCGAACGTGCCCGGAAGGTCCAGTTTGAGATTCCCGACCCAGAGCTCCATTGCGTCGATCCCGACGGCTGTCATACTAGGTGGGTGGCCGTCGGCGTGGGATAAGGGCTTGTCGATCGGGGGTTCGACGGGTGTCGAAATAGTGTACAGGAACGTCCGGCAGTGGGTAGGACTGTCAGAGGACCACGTCAACCGACCAGATCGATACCGTCGATTGATGGCGACTGTGCAGGATCCGTGGACGTGAGTTCGATCGATAGCTCGAACTGACTGCTCGCCGTCGTGAGTCCGGTGACGGAGTATGAGGACGCTCCGGACGCGAGATCGATCTCGTCGGACTGCTCCTCCATCGTCCCATCCCCGTCGGGATCAGAGTAGACGGTGACGGTCGCGGTCGTTCCCGTCGGGACCGTCGCCGAGACGTTCTGCAATTTCAGCCCCGACGGATCGATGGACCGGTCGAACGTCTTCGTCGCCGTCGTCAGATCCCCATTCGTCCCGGCGGCGTCGAGTGCGGCGACCTCGCCCGCGCTCAACACGCGATCGTAGATGCTGACGTCGTCGAGGCGGCCGTCGAAGTACTCGGGCGTCTCCCCCGTGTCTTCGATTCGCCCGATACTGGAGAAGGAATTCGTTACCACACCTTCGGCGGAATTTGTCGTGCTCTCTACGGTCCCGTCGACGTAGACCTGGACCTCGCCGCTGTTCGCATCCCGCGTAAGTACGACGTGATGCCAGTTTCCGTCGTTAATTTGGGTGGAACTCATCGCACCGGAATCGTCGCCAGCCTGGATACCGATGTGACCGTCGGCGTCGATCCAGCCCCAGAACACGTCATCTACGCCACCCGACTCCTCGACGCCAGTGATACCCGGTGCTTGCCACGCCGTATCGCTTCCAGTCTGTTGGGTATTCACCCAGACCGAGAGTGAGGCAGTTCCCTGCAGGGTATCGAGGTTCGAGGAGGTATCGACGTACTCGTCGCTGCTCGAATCGAAGGCGTAGCCGGACGTCCCCAGCGTTCCAGGTTGGCCGATCGTCGCGCCCTCGACCGTCCCGGCGTTCGTCCCGACGACGTCGGTCGTCGTGGATCCGGTATCCTCGTCGAGTGGCCAGAAGTTCGTCGGCGTCGGGCCCCACTCGCCACCCGTCGGATAGCCGAGCTCGACGGAAGCGGCACTCCGGTCGCCGTAGTCCTCGTGAACGACGCCATTCTCGACCACTACGTCGTCCCAGTCGGCCGCGGTCGACCAGGATGCCTGCTGCGCGGGCCGGTAGAGTCGATTCGTGGGGAGTTGCTGTTTCGCGATGGAGTCCGATTCATAGGACGCGCTGAGGACCTCCTGTCCACCGCGCTCGAAGTACCGAACCGTCACGTTGTGATACCCACCCTCGAGAGCGATCTGGCCCGACGCCTCCTCGGCGGGATGTTCTCCACGGTTGTCGACGACCTCCGTGCCGTCGACGAACAGGACGGAGCCGTCGTCGGAGTTCGTGTAGAACGTGTAGATGCCGTCCTCGGGGACGTCCAGATACGTCTGGTGCTGGAATGCGAAGTCGTCTCCTCGATGAGAGGGGTCGAGATCGATCGCATCGGTGGTGCCCGACCGCGTCGGGTTGGACCAGTCGACGTCGGTCAGCGCGCCGTACTGACCCTCCGCCTCGTAGTAGTCGTACTCGACGCCCTGGACGACGGTCCCCGGATCGATGGCAGGCTCGTATCCGGACACGTCGATCGTCCGCTCGACCGTGTCGGTGCCGCCGCCGTCCCCGGTCACTGTCAGCGCGACTGTGTACTGGCCACTCTCGGCGTAGGTATGGTCGACGACCTCCCCGGTGGTAGTGTTGCCGTCGCCGAAGTCCCACTCGTAGCTGGCGATAGAGCCGCCGGGGTTGGTCGATCCGCTCGCGTCGAACGAACACTCCGGACCGGTGCACGACGATCCCATCGTCGCGATCGGGGAGTCGACGCGGTAGAACGCGCTCGCCGGGACGACCCCGTCGGTGACGCCTGGGCCGCTCCATCCGATCTCGAGCCCTTCGTCGCCGGTGTGTTCGAACATCGTCACGGTGATCGCGTGCTTACCAGCCTCGAGACCGATCGTTCCCGAGCTAGTCTGGTTGCTATGGAGCCCGCCGTTATCGACGACGAGTTCGTCGCCGACGTAGAGTTCGCTGCCGTCGTCGGAGCGGGTCGATAGCGTGTACTCGCCGTCTTCGGGCACCTCGATGTAGCCTGTGAAGCGGAAGGCGAACTCTTCTTCGCGGTGAGCGGGGTCGAGATCGATCTGGTCGGAAACGCCGGTTCGAACGGGCGTCTCCGAGTCGAAGTCGGGCATGCTCGCGTACTCGTCGTCGGCCTCGTAGTACTGGTAGTCGATGCCCTCGACCGTGTTCGCGGGATTGTCGGCCGCCCGGAGATTGTCCACCGAGAGCGTCTTCGTGAGGGTGGCCGAGCGCCCGTCCTCGTCAGTAACCGTGAGCGAAACGTCGTAGTCGCCGCTCGAACTGTAGCTGTGCGTCACGGTCTCGCCGGTCGCAGTGCTGCCGTCGCCGAACGCCCACTCGTAGCTGGCGATCGAACCGTCGGCGTCACTGGATCCCCCCGCGTCGAAGGTGAGGGTCTGCCCCGGCTCCGGATCCCCGGGCGCCACCGTGAAGGCAGCCGTCGGGTCGCTCCCGTCGTCAGAGTCGTCGGAATCGTCGTCATCGCCGCTTCCCCGATACGCGTCGAGACGCTCGCTGTGGAGCATCGAGTTCGACGCAGTGTGGAACACTCGAACCCGGAACGCACCGCTCCCCAGAGAGTGGTTGCGAGCGAACGTCTCGCCAGGTTCGAACTGGTCGTTCGCGTTACCGGTGACGTTCGCTTTATCCATCTCGTAGCGTTCGGTGGTCGACCCTTTCCTGAGTACGAGCGCGAGATCCTCGTAATCGACGGCGTCACCTGTGGCGTGGTGTACCTCGATCGTCTCGTTGGTGAGCTCGACGTCGAGGTCAACCAGCCGTTCCGATGCGTCGGCCTGCTCGGAGATCGTACCGAGGAAGAAGACGCCGATGGTGGAGACGGTGATGATGATAACTGCTGTGAGGAGGAGAACGCCGATGACGGAGGATTGGGCACGACGGGAACCGTTGAGCAGGCGATTTCCATCGCGACGTGGAGTGATGCTCATGCGCCCATGCCCCCAGCTATTACGCCGTTCCTGAGTCGGTGTCCCGGTTGCCGTTGCTGTCCCAGCCGATCGCCCGAACCGTATAGGTCTCGCCACCCTGGACGTCGCCGTCGGCCTGGATCGTGATCGTTCCCCGGCTGGATCTGCTGCCCGCTCCCGCTGCGAGTGGCCGTCGCGATGACGTTGTTCGAACTGTCCGTGATGACGTAATCGATCCGGACGAGGTCGTTGTCTCCGTCCTGGTCTTGCAGCTGGGCCTGGACCGAAAAGCTGTCCTGCCCCGGTTTCTTGCCAAATTTGTTGACCTGTTGGTTCAGCGCAGTGGGATCGTTTCCGTCGACCGAGCCATCGGCAGTGTCCGAGATAACCTGTTGATCGACGACGATGCCGTCGTCGTCCAGGAGCTGCACGATGATCTCGAACTGGTCGCCGTTCGTCCCACCGGCACTGTAGGCAGCCCAGCCGGTGAGGTCGGTCGCGGACGCCTGGGCGGTGGCCGTCGAACCCGAATCGTGGACGAACAGGACCTCTGTCTCGCTGAACTTGCCAGCGGGGTCGCTGACGTCGTATCTGACGAGGTAATCGGCCCCGGACGAGTCGGAACTGTCGACGAGGGCGACCGACTCGTAGGTGGGGCTATCCGTTTCCGAGAGGTCGTCGTTCCCGGCAGGATCGGTCCCGTCGGCGAGGTCGGTCTCCGTTCGGCTGTCGATGACGTTGCCACTGGCATCGAGCACGTCGATGGTGATCTCGTAGTTGTCCCCGTTCGTACCCCCTCTGGTCGGACTCCAGCCGTACTCGAAATTGTTCCTGGGGTCGGTGCTACTAAAGGAATCGTCCGCTCCACCCGAGTCCAGATTGTCGACGGTGACCTCGACGCTGTCGAAGTTAGCGACGTCAGTCACGTCGTAGGAAACTTCGTATCGTGCGCCGTTGCTGCCGAAGTAGCTCTGATCGACGATCGACGACTCGAACGAGTTCGTGGTTCCCGACGACATGTTGGTAACCTCGATTTCGATCACGTCCCCGGCGCCGTCAGTCGTTCCACGGACGTGGACGGTCCCCTCGTTGTCAGCAGTCAGTTCCGTTTGCACCGACCCATCCGGCCCGGTGGTGTCATTCTGCGGGCTGATCGATCCCACGGTGGTATTGTCGACGGCGAATTCGATATCGGTGTCGTCGAACTCGGGATCGAGAGCCGCTGAGAGCTCGAGCGTATCGTCATCGCTCGCACCGACGTCCCACTCGCAGCTCTCTGCATCGCAGTCTGGCAGTACAGCATCCCCGCCACTGTCCTGTGGGCTGTCCCACTCCAGCGAGTACGAACTGTTGCCACCAGCGCCACCATTCCCATTCCCAGATCCATCTGTCCGGTCGACGTCATAGCGATCGCTCTGGGGCACGCCGTTGCCCACTCCGACCATCGCCATCTGGAAAGTGTACGACGAGCGATCGAGCGCGACGCGGATTGTGTTCGTCGCGGGGTTCCAGGATGCGACGCGTGCGTCGGACTCCCCGGTGTCGAACGTTTCACCCAGCGTTTCGTTCCAGACGGCGGGCGTCTTCGTGGGGAGATCGAGCGTGATCGGACCGCCCTGGGACTCGATATCGATCTCGTCTGTGGCGGTGACGGTCCGAGGATCGATCGAGGTAGCACTCGTGCTCTGATCCGAGACGTTGCCCCGCAGCACCGTCAGCGTGATCGAATCCCCGTTGACGACGCCCTGCGGGGTGATCGGATCGCTCACGTTGTTGTCGAAGGTGTTGAATCCCAACGAGTGCTCGACGATCGTCGTCGGGGCGCCGTCGAACTCCGTGTAGTACGGCGTGTAGGAGATTCGCGAGGTAGCGTGGGAGCCATCGAGGATCTCCTGCGGCGTATCGCCGTCCGTCGTGTAGTCGCCCTCGGCGACCGTCGCGTTCGAGATCGAAATGTTGCCGATCGATTCCGTCTGGAGACGGCCCCTCGGCGGTGGCGGGTTCAGAAAGATCGTCCGTGGCGGGTACTGTGTGCCGAGATTGACAGAGACGGCGGTTGAGGTTCCCGTCGTTCCCGCGTTGTGGATTGCGTTCCGCAGCTCGGTCATGTCGTGGCGGACCTCCTGATTGTGATTGAACTCGACCTCGGCGTTCTGATCGGGCACGACCTGCACCTGATACATCGTGATCGCGATGACGACGAAGCCGAGGAGAATCGCAGCGCCAACCTGGACTGACTGGCCTCGTTCGTCGGCGAGGAGTCTGCCAGGCTGGAGGTCCCGCATTCGCGGTAAGTAGTTGGGTTCGAGGTAAAACCCTTGTTGCCGGTCGATCGAAAGGAACCGAATGTAGCTCCGATGGTATCGGGTACGAGGCCCGGTTCAAAAAACGCGAGACAGCGGTCCCGCTGTTACTCTTCGGCGTCTTCCTCTTCGACGACCTCGGGATCGCTCATCGCGCTCTGGAGGCTATCGAGTCCGTTGATCCACTCGGTGACGAGTCCGTACTCTAGCTCCTCGGCGACGCTGATGTCGAGGTCCTCGCCGTCGATGACGAGCGTCCCCGCCTGCGCGGCGAATCCGAGCGCGGCGTCGAGGTCCTCTTCCGCTTCGGCGTCGGCTGCTGCGCGGAGATACTCGCCGACGTCCGCGTCCTCGGCCGGACCGCCCACGACGTACTCCTCTGCAGAGTAGAAGACGCACATGAGACCCGTCTGAACGCCATCGACCAGGATCGCCGTTTCCTCGTCGTCGAGACCGGGATCGTCGAGCACGACCTCGCGAATGTCCGCGATCTCGCCCATCGCCTCCTCTTCGTCGAGGTGGCCGTCCTCGTAGGCCGTGACGATCTTGGCGATCGCCAGCGCCGCGTCGTCCTGCAGATTCAACAGGAGGCGGGCGGAGTCCTCGTCCTCGGGATCGATCTCTTCTTGAGATATGCGGTCGATCCAGTTCTGCCAGCGATCCTCGGAGTAGAACTCCTGTGGCGGCTCGCTCATACCCGAGCAAACGGGTGTGCAGTGAAATGCCTTTCTCTGCGGGACGGCGATGGGTTTCGAATCGTACGTGGCGATCGCTGGCGAGAGGAGCCCGCTCCCGGATGAATGCGGTTCTACGACAGGCAATCGTGAGTAGACTGATCCCCGAACTGCTATCGATCGGTACCGGCGACGCGACGGGCGACTCGCCGAGACGGTCAGAGTCGGTCCCTGTACTCCGACGCCAGTTCCTCCGCGCGATCGAGTGACGGCGTGGTCTCCCAGCGGACCTGCTCGCCAGCCCCGTAAGCGAGTGCCTCCTTCAGTTCGTCGGTGAGTACGCCGGCTCCGACCTCGACGACGTCACCGTCCGCGTCGCCGATTTCGTAGACACCGTAGCGTTCGGGAGCTTTCCCGACGGTAGTGCGGGAGAGGTCCTCCCAGGCTTTCCGGAGCGGCATCGGTCACTCCTCCAGCTGGTCCTGGCCGTTCTCGGCAATCTGGGCCTCCTCCTCGGCTTCGGTATCTTCGCGAACGATTTCGTAGGAGGCCTCACCCATCTCGTCCTCCGCGAAGACGAAGATGCGACCGCGAGCGACCTCCGGCTCGCCCTCGATCACGATCGCGTGGCCCTCGGCGCGGGCGGTCACGCCGGGGAACAGTTCGGTCTCCTCGCCGGGCTCGACGAAGACGCGGCCGACGCCAGTCTCCTCGAGGATGTCGTCGTGGGTCGAGCGATCGTTGACGTAGGTGAGCACGCCCTCTGTGTCGGTGGGATCCGTGACGAGGACCTGAACGAGCACGCCGGGACGAGTCCGGACGGAGCCCTCGCGTTTCGCCGGAACGCCGTTGTAGAACGCCTCCCGCTCGTCGAGATACTCGACGACGACGCCCTCCTCCCGGAGATCTACGGGGAGGGTCGACGGGGAGACGGTCGATCGGTGGGACATACCCGTCGGTTGGTCGGTGACCGGGAAAAGAACCGCGTTCGCGTCACGTCACGTCGCGTTTGGATGCGTCACTGCACGCCACACGCGACCGGCCGCGATCTCCACCCCCTCGACTGGTACCTCCTCCGGTCAGGCACCCCTCGACCGCCACCGGGCGATGAACGATACCAGTCCGTCGCAGGCGCTTCCGCGGAACGACACCGTCAATGGTATGTGGTGGCGAACGGAGGGACGGATATGGACGGTCGGGCGAAAGCACCGGGCGCGGGGACGATCTGCAACGCACTCGCGAACGGACAGGGATCGGCGTTCGCCATCGAGGCCTACACCACTGCGAGCGTCTCGCTCGACCCAAAACGAGACGGTGTCGACGGCACGATCGACGGAGCACCGGACGCGGACACGTCACTGATCGAGCGCTGCGTAGCGCTGACCATCGAGCGCTTCGGTGACGGCGAGGGCGGTACGGTCCGCACCGACAGCGAGGTTCCGATGGCTGCCGGCCTGAAGTCATCGAGCGCGGCGGCGAACGCCACGGTGTTGGCGACGCTCGATGCTCTCGGCGTCGCTGACGAATCGGATCCGACGCTGACAGCCACCGACGCGACCGACCGAGTGGACGCCTGCCGGCTCGGCGTCGAGGCAGCACGCGACGCTGGCGTCACCGTCACCGGCGCGTTCGACGACGCCTCCGCCAGCATGCTCGGTGGCGTCACCGTCACCGACAATACCGACGACGAGCTGCTCGCCCACGAAGACCGGGACTGGGCAGTGCTCGTCTGGACGCCCCCGGAGCGGGCCTACTCCGCGGACGCCGACGTCGAGCGCTGCCGGCAGATCGCCGGGACGGCCGATCTCGTGATCGAGCACGCCCTCGAGGGCGACTTCGCTCGCGCGATGACGGTCAACGGGTTCGCGTTCTCCGCCGCGCTCGAGTTTCCGACGGAGCCGATGGTCGAGGCCCTCCCCGAGGCTGCGGGCGTTTCGCTGTCCGGCACCGGGCCGAGCGTGACGGCCGTCGGGGATCGGGAGGCACTCGAGACGGTGCGCACGGGGTGGGCGGAACGCCCTGGAACGATCAGACTGACGACCACGCAGACCGAGGGAGCAACTATCCAATGACAGACCACGAGGAAACCCAGACCGACGACGCGCCCGAATCGATCACACGACTGCTGGCCGATGGCGGTGAGCCGAGCGGGGCGAGGGGAACCTCCTCGGAGCTTCGCTCCGACGGTGGTGAGCGATCGCAGCGCGATCGCGATCCTCGTCAGGGCCTCAGGCCTGACGGTGGTGAACGCGAGGGAATGCAGGACATGGCCCTGGACGAGCTCCGCGAGGAGATCGAGTCCATCGACCGGGAACTCGTCGAGCTGATCGCCCGCCGGACGTACGTCGCAGACACGATCGCGGCGGTCAAAGACGATCGCGACCTGCCCACGACCGACGAGCAACAGGAGCAGCGCGTGATGGATCGCGCGGGCGTCAACGCCGAGCAGTTCGACGTCGACGCCAACCTCGTGAAGGCGATTTTCCGGCTACTGATAGAGCTGAACAAGGTCGAGCAGCGAGAGAATCGGTAGGTACGCCGCCTCGGTCGCGGTCACGTTTCGGCCGGTGTCACCTGCTGCGGGAGCGAGAAGCGCGAACGCAGTGGTCAGTGCTCGTGATCAGTCGAGTCGCCGTGATCGTGTGGCTCGCCGGCCTCGTGAACGTGTTCGTGGGGATGCGCGTGCTCGTGCTCGCCAGCATCCGGGATCACCATCACCTTGACACGGCGGACGGCGTCGAAGTCCCGGAGCTCGTTCACCAGTCCGTGGATGCGATCGCCATCGCCGCGACAGAACAGGGATTCCAGACAGAGATCGCCCTGGTGTGAGTGGCTCGTGTTGAGAATGACGTCCTGAAAATCGTGCTGGACGCCGTGGAGCTCGCGGATGACGTCGTGGTGGCGGTAGTCAAAGCCCACCAGCGCGACGAGATCCTCTCCCGCGCCTTCGAGACGAGTGTGAGCCTCGACGTACTCCAGCATTGCCTCACGGACCGCCCGAGAACGGCTATCGATGCCCTGCTCCTGCCAGACCTGATCGAATTCCTCGAGCAGCTCGTCGGGGACGTTCAGACTCGTTCGCACGAGTACATCGAGAGGAGCCCGAACCAAGAGTCTGCGGTCTCTCCACTGCCGCGTATGCAGAGGTGGGCGTCTGGGTAGTAACAATCGCTAAACGGGGTCGTGGTGTGAATCACATCCAACCGATGGTACACGGGGAGGCGCCCGGCGTTCTCGCCGGAGCGATCGTTCTCGGATTCGCCCACGGGGAGGAGTTCGAGATCATCGCGCTCTGTACCGGCTCCTCACACTGTCGGGAACTCATGCCCGCGTACGCGATAACGGTCGTCCTCGGCATCGTCGGACTAACGATGCTACTCGTTGCAGGCTACCAGCACTTCGAGGAACGAGTCGAACGGATCACGCCCTACCTGCCGGCGTTCTCCGCAGCGGTGCTGATCGTGATGGGGACGGGTTTCGTGTTCGGAATCCTCTGAGAGCAGATGAGTACGTGGACAACCCCGATGGATCGAGCGGTCAGATCACTGGCTCCGGGACGCCGACTCGTCGTTCGCTGACGCTGACCCGTCGCCGGACGTCGCCGAATCCTGCGAGCTCGGGACCGGATCGATCGGGGCATCACGGAACTGATCTGCAGGCCGATCGTCTTGCTCGGCCAGCGATTCGAGTAGCCGGTCCGCGATCGTCTCGCGGATCTCACCGGCGACGTCACGGTCCACGTCGATCATCTTGCTGTCGTCGCTGACCAGACTCCGCGAGCCAGCGACGTCGACGTGAAGCGTCGCGAGCTGCCGACGGCGCTGGAAGATCGTCTGCGAGTCCGCGACAGTCTGAACTCGATGGTAGGGGACGATCTTCGTGGTTCGGCTCCAGAACCCGTGGCGAGTGACTACGTACTCGTCGGTGAGCGCGTAGCCGAGATTCCGCCACTTCAGGTGTGCTGCGACGGGGATCAGCGGCGCGGCGAGGGGCACGATCCACCACGGACCGTTCCAGACGCCGCTGGCCACCGCACTGTAGGCGATCGCAGTGAGAATCCCGAGGACGATCGCGTATCGCGCCACGTAGCGGGTCCGCGCCCGTTTCGGCGGGCGTTCGAACGCGGGCAGATCCACCGGCTCGATCTCCTTCGCGAGCTCGAGGACGCGATCGCGTCGGGCAATCGGCACTGCAGCCTGTGAGCCGCCCTCCTGCCCCGGGGAGAAGCCGGCTGTCTCGGCAGTCAGCGAGGCGTAGCCGACGAACCGTGAGAGCACGTTCTCGGTGACCGTGACCGCCTGCACTTTCTCGAGCGGGATGGTCCCCGAGAACTTCTGGAGGAGCCCTCGCTCGTACCGGAGTTCGTCGTCGACCGCGAACAGCTGGAAACCGTAGTAGTTCGTCACCGCGTACGCGGCGCTGAGGACCGCTGTCGCGAGGTAGATCGCGAGCACGATTGCCGGAACGAATAATACGGCAAGACCGGCGCTTCCGCCAGCGAGCTCCGTGATCTCCGGAACGAACGGCGTGAGGGCGAAGAAGACCAGCGGGAGAATTCGGGAGTCCAGCGAAACGACGCCCAGAACCCCCAGCTCGCGCGGCGTCATCTCGAAGAGGAGTTCGCGTCGGTCGGCAAGGGTTCCAGCCTCGGTCGCTGCGGCGTCCGCAGCAGATGCATCCCCCGCGGTTTCCTCGGTGCGACTCCGGCGCTTGCGCTCGCTGATTTCGTTTTGAAGTCGGTTGGCCTCGGCGGCACCGACGTACTGGAGGTGTGCCTCGGTGCCGCTCCCACCGGCGGTCTCGACGCGGACTTCCGCGAGCCCGAGCGCTCGCTGGACGATCGTCCGTTCGATCGATACGTTCTGCACGCGGCCGTAGGGGATCTCGCGGGAGCGCCGCGATACAACGCCGGCGTCGATGTCGAGCGTGCTCTCGGTCAGCGCGTACTCATAGCGGCGATAGTAGGCGTACTGCCAGCCCACGATCGCGATCAACCCTGCGATGATCACCATCCCGGCGACCGCGAACGCGAGCGCGCCGTCGAGGAACTGTGGAACGCCGAAGAAGGCGAAAAAGGCGATTAGCACGACGTTGCCGGCGGTGCGGGCCGCACGATACGGGATCGAAAGCGGGTGGAGCTTCATACGGCGGTGTCGTCCTCCGCTGCGATCGCGAGCTGTTTCAGCCGGCGCTGGTGCTCGGTCGCGCGGTCCGACTCGATACCGGGGATCGTAACGTCGGCCCCACGCGATCCGGCGGTGTAGACCACGAGCGTCGACAGGCCTGCAACTCTGGCAATCGGCCCACGAGCGGTGTCGACGTGCTGTATCCGGACGAACGGAACGACGGTCCGGACGCGCGTCACAACCCCGCGTTCGAGATAGATCGCGTCCTCGCGGAACTCGTACTGCCAGGCGCGATAACGCAAGACGGCGTGGGTGACGAACAGTGCGAGTAGTGCGATCGTGATCGTCGCGGGGACGAGCAGGCTGATCTCGAGCCATTGCCACGCGGCGGCAAAAGCGATGGCCCCGAGAACGAGCGACCAGACGACACCACGAGCGATCCAGATCGTCCGAATCCGCGGGTGGAGCGAGCGTTCGGAGACGGTCAGCTCGGAGGGGTCGACGTCGGTTGCGTCGAGATTGGAGTCATCTAGCGAATCGCCAGATGACTCGGCGGCGTCTTCAGATCCGTCAGTGAGGTCGGGATCGTCACCGGAGGCTCCTCGCATACGTACGTCAATCTGCCCCGAAGCATCAAAAAGGGCCGCGTCGCGTCCCAGCCGGTGCTACAGATCGATCCACTGACTGTCGACGTCCTGATCGAGCAGTCGCCAGCGGTGCTCGGCGCCAGTTTCGCTGGGCCGGACCTCGACAACCGCGTCGAACAGCGGCTCGAGTAGCTTCACGTGATCGTCGTCGGGCGCGAGCCGCAGGTGGAAGTGGCCCATTCCGTTGACGTCGCGAACGCGGGCGGTGACGACGTGTACCAGTCGGAAGACGGTCTCGGGATCGTGCTCAGAGAAGAGGGGACCGAGCGAGTCGAGGCAGACGCGAAACTCCGCCGGCTCCAGTCCTTCCTCGGCAGTCAGACCGTCGATCTTGTCCGCGACCGCCTGGCCGAGTGGCCCGAGCAGGTCGCTGTCGACGATCGTCGCGTTGCACTCCACGCCGGGATCGCCGTACGTGATAAGATTCGTGTCTCCCGCGGCGTCCTCGGGTGGAAGCCAGCCACAGGAGCCGCCGGGCGACGTTCGAACGACGAGCCGGGTCCGCGGCGCGTCGGTCCCGAGCAGTCGACGGCAGACCGCGTCGTGGGCGGAACGGTCCGCAGTACCGACGACGACCACGTTCGAGCCCGTTCGCTTGAGCGTGGCGAGTGCCTCGGAAAACGTGGACCCGTCGGGGCCCTCGCCGCCCTGTTCGGACCGCATTCTTGCATTATTCTGATTTCAGTATCCAATAAGCGTTGTGGCCAAAATTACCGACGTGATTCTCACAGAACAAATGTGCGGGCGACGTGTCACTCGTTTTTCGAACGGCGTTGTCGATAGCTGGTTTCGAACGATCGGGTGATACTACTCTCTGGTCGCAGACGAGTTCCAGCGATACGCTCCAGAACACGGGTGAGAACAGTCACTCACAGCCTAGGCCCGGAGCTATGAATAAGATCGTATGTTGTAGGTGAACTTCGACGCCGAGGAATGTAGGAGACGAAACCGGTTCGCCTTCTCAGAGTTGCTTGGAGACGTATGGACCGTCCTGCCGGTAGTCGAGTTGCTCACGGTAGTACTCGCGTGCGCCGATCCCAGCGATGACGGCGAGCTTCGAGTACCCTTTCTCCCGAGCCATCGTCTCCGCGCGCTCGACTAGCCGGCGGCCGTGCCCCTGGTGCTGGAACCCCCCGTCGCTCTGGTTCGAGTCGGCGGAGGCACCGTCGACTGCAACACCCGATCCCTCGGAGCCAGCGTCAGTCTCTCCGATTCCCAGCTCGTTACCGTAGACGTGGAGCTCGCGGATGATCGCGGCGTCCTCGAGCTCGCGGCGGATCGGATCGCCGGGCTCGCGAAGTCGGCAGAAGCCGATCAGGAGGTCCCGGTCGAAGTCCTCGATCGAGACGAAATGTTCGGTCCCGCCGGCGGCTTCGTACGTATCGACGCGGAGTTCGGGATCGACCGGCTCGGCGTCGTTCATCCCGACCTCGCGACACCGGATACAGTCACACGTCCAGCCGTGGTCGTCCATGCGCTTGCGGGCGAGCTGTCGGAGGTTTGACTTCCAGACGCCCCCTTCGATCACGGTGGCGGGGATGTCTCGCTGGACGCGCTGAAGTCGCGTATAGCGCGGGAGCATCGACTTGATCTCCGCGACGAGTTCCGCCGCCTCCTCGTTGCCCAGCGGTTCGAATTCGCCACGCCGGAACATGTCGTAGGTTACAGTCCCCTCGACGATCAGGGTGGGGTAGATCTTGAGATAGTCCGGCCGCCACTCTGGGCGTTCGACGAGCCGGCGGAAATCCTCGAGCACCATCTCCTTGGAGGCCCCGGGCTGGCCGGGCATCATGTGAAAACCGACCTTGAACCCCGAATCCCGGAGCCGGCGGTTCGCGGAGACCGACGCTGCCATGCCGTGTCCACGGTGCATCTCTCGGTTGATCCGCTCGAACGTCGTCTGGACGCCGACCTCGACCTTCGTGCCGCCGAGTCGGAGCATCCGGTTCACCTGCTCGGGATCGCACCAGTCCGGCTTGGTCTCGAAGGTGATCCCGATCGCGCGCACGTCGCCGGTCTCGTTCTCGGCGATGACGTCCTCCGTGTAATGGTAGTCGGACGCGCGCCACTCCGCTCCGTTCTGGCCGCTATCGCGCTGTGGCCGACGATTGGGAGCGAAGCTCTCCTCCTCGGATGGAGTCGGCTCTGCGTCGGGATCGAAGTCATTCATCGCGCGGAGCGCCTCTTTCACGAACCACTCCTGGTAGTCGTGGCTCCGGGCGGTCATCGTGCCGCCCATGAGAATCAGCTCGGCCTTGTCCACAGGGTGGCCGATCTGTCGAAGCTGGTTGAGGCGGAGCGTGACCTGACCGTACGGGTCGTAATCGTTCTGTTCGCCACGGGCTGCAGCTGGTTCGAGTCCGGTGTAGCTCTGAGCGGAGTCGAACTCCGAGTCCGGCCCACCCGGGCAGTAGAGGCACTTCCCGTGTGGACAGGACCGGGGGCTGGTCATGATCGCGACGGGAGAAACGCCCGATGCTGTCCGGACGGGCTTCCGGTGAAGTACCTCCGCGAGCTCGTCGCGACGACCGTCCGGAGCCCGATCGAGCAACTCGGTGTGTTTTGGCACCTTCGACGCGGAGTACTTGGAGCAGACGTCGAGTTTGGCAGATTCGACGTCGTCGCGCTCGAGGTCGCCAGCCAATACCCGTTCGACGAGCTCCTCACACGCCTGCTCGAACCCGTCGTCGGTGCTCATCGGCGGGAAATCGGGGAGGTTCGGGAATAAGCGTGACGCTACCAGTGGCGCAGAGCTGCCCGAAGGTGGTGCCCTCCTCGTGGCCAGAAACCCCCCAGAGAGCAACCAATGGTTTAACGATCGGGCTCGTAGCGCCGTCCAACGGCCAGCCATGGCAATCGAGAACCACCCGAGCGTCCGAGACCTCGTGCGGCGGACGCTCGACGCGCCTGGGGACGCCCGCGAGGCGCTCCCGGTGTTGCTGGACGCCCTCGACCACGAGGACCCAGTGGTTCGCGTCGGCGTCGCCTGGGCAATCTGTGCTGTGACCATCGCGAATCCAGACGACGCACCCGACGTCGTCCAGCGTCTCGAGGGGACCCACGGTCACACGGCCTCGATGGCAGCGACGTGGATCCGCCGCGAACTAGAACTCGATGGAACCGACGGCACGCCGGGCGATCTGCCTGCCCGACGGTCCGAGCAGGCGGACGGGACGGTGGAGGACGATACTGCGGAGCACGATCCAAACGCGCCGGCTCGCCCATCGCAGGGTGCAAAACGTCAATCGTCTCCCCCGGAGGAAGAATCGGCGAACGACGCTGGAACCGACGACGCCTCGACGTCCGGTAGCCCCGTGCATGAGCGCCCGGACCAGGTCGTTCAGAACGGACAGTTCACGCTCGAACTCGATCGGACGAACCTCGACTCACTCGAGATAGTCGAGCGCGTGGCGTCGGATCGCAACTCTTGGACGTATGCAGGGATCGCGAGCGTGAACGCCGAGCGCCACGCCGTGCTCGTCCGGACCTACCGACCGCCACAGGGTGCGCGACTCTCAACGTTCTCCGGATCCTTCGAGACGGCCGTCGCCGGCTGGGACGGCGTCGACGACCACGAGAACGTTCTGAGCGTCCACGACTACGGTCGGCGACCGCATCCCTGGATCGTCACGCAGTATGCCCAGCGGACGCTCCGGTCGGTCGGTCGGCTTCCAGTCGAAGCCGCACTCTCGGTCGGACTCGACGCCGCGACCGGACTCGGCCACGCCCACGAGCGCGGGATCACCCACCGGTCCCTCGATCCGCGTGCAGTCGCGCTCGATAGCGAGAACGGCCGGGCGATCGGCCGGCTCGCGAACTTCGGGATCGTCGACCCCTTCCAGACCGTCGACGGGCCGCTTCCGCTCGACTCGCGGTACGCCGCTCCGGAACTGTTCGACTCCGACCACGGCGCGGTCGACTGGCTGACAGACGTGTACCACCTCGGAGCAGTGCTCTACACTGCTTTCACCGGACGACCACCGTACGAGGAGTCGTTGGTCCGGCGCGGCGGCCCCGTCGGCCTCTCCTACCAGCCGCCGTCGAGCGTCGCCGACGGGGTGCCAGTCGCTGCGGATCGAATCGTCGCGAAGGCGATGGCGACTCACAAGATCGCACGCTATGAAAGTGCCGACGAGTTCGCTCGCGACCTCACGAGCGCGCTCAGCGAGGTCGAGGACGGGACATGACGCTGGCGGCGGCCGCGATACTCGCTCGAGGCCCACCGCAAGCGCCTGGATCGGCACTTATGCAACTCCAGACTTCGCCAGCACCCGACGTCGGCACCGCCGTCGTGACGATCGTCGGCGCGGCGTTGCTCGGTGGGCTCTCGCTCCGGCTCGCGTACCTGGCCGTTCGGACCCGAAACGCCGTTGCACGGCCGCGAGCAGCGCTTTGGGAGTACTTCGGCTTTGCCGGCGTCGTCGGCGTGCTCTATGCGGCCTTCGTCCTGCTGGGGCTCTGGATCGACGCCACACTCCCGTTCGTCGACGGACTCTTGCTCGCGTTCGTCCTCTGTTTCGCGCTCGCGATGCGGGAGGCCTACTTCAACGCCGCCCTCGCGAACGCCGAACGCGACCGTCTCGGCGAGTACCGAATGCGCCGATCGCTCGAAATCGCCTTCGTCGCGCTGGTGCTCGTCGTCTCCGTCGGTCCCCTGTTGGGCCGCCCGGAGCTGTTTACCATCATCACTGCAGCCAGTGCCGTCGCAGTCGTGGGCTACGGGCTCTACTTCCAGCTTCGCAGAAGCCGTCGACCGGGCACCCGCGGAACGCTGATCGACACGCTTCTCCGGCAGACGGTCCCAGTGATCGTCTTCGCCGGCGGCGCACTCGTCGCACCCGCTCTCGCCTTCGTGGTCGCGTCAGAGACCGTGGCCAGCGCAGTCGCCGGCGTCTTCGTGGTCGTGACCGCGGCGTCGCTGATGACTGTCACGATCAAGCTCCACCAGCATCTGTCCTCGCGGCGCTGAGTCGGCTGCAGAGTCGTTGGTCGGTCAGAGAAGGTCGGTACGCCCAGCTTTGGTAGGTGCCGTCACCGCTGCTCGGAAGGAAGAACGAAATCGAAGAACGTTCGTCGTCGGCCAGTCAGTTCAGGCTTCGATCGAACTCGCCAGCACGCCGACGACTGCCTCGATAGCGGCATCGCGATCTCCGGGGAGATACTCGAGGTGACCGTCGGCGCCGCCGACGGCCTCGATTCCAGGCGCTGCGTCGTCGGCCGACGCCGCGATCTCTCGAACGTCGACTGGCTGGGTCGAGCGAACGAGCAGCTCGTCCTCGCCAGCGCCGATCGTGACGACTGCCCCTGCCGCTTCCCCGCGCTCGCGGCGGTGCACCTCGTCGATGAGGAGCGCCGTCGGTGGGAAGTCAAACCGGTGGGTAAACGCGTCGGTGTCGAGGACGGCGAAGCGAACGCCGCCGGTCTCGCGTACGACGAGATTGTCTCGCGCGGTCGCAACCTCGGTGTCGAGCTTCTCGCGGAACTGCTCGGCGACGTGCTCGGCGAGGCCGGGCGCGCCCTCGAACAGGAGGTCGGCGACGAGCTCGCGCTTGTCGTTGTAATGCTGGTAGTGCGCTTCGAGCGCGAGCGCCTCACGGATCGCCCGGCGCTCGTCCTCGTCGACGCCGGCGTCCTCCGCTGCCGCGAGGTACGCGCCGGGAACGTCCTCCCAGTAGCCGATCGAGGGGACGTGGACGAGATCGTCGGTGACGGGGGGCGCGATCGTCGCGCCGAGTGCGCTTCCCAGTGCAGCGTTCGACAGCTCGGTTTCGACGTCCGCGAGATGGGGATTCACGACGGGATCGCCAACGGCTTCGACGCCGTCGTCGGGCTGCGCGACGTCGAGCACGACGCGATCGACGTCGTAGACGTCGAGTAGCTCGACTGCCTCGCGTGCCTCGGCAGAGCTTCCGACGCCGACGAGTACGATCAGGGGAAGCTGCTCCCCGTGGCGCTCGCGGTCCTGAAGCATCCGGGTCAGGTCGGAGGTAGCCGCGTCCATTCCGTAGAGCGGGTCGTCGAGCGGACGGCGGTGAACGACGTGGTAGTCGGGTTCCGCGCCGCCTGCGTCCGATCGGGCACGGGCGAACGCGCCGCGCTCGATGGCTGCGCCAGCGGCATAGCCGTCGGCGGTTGCAGGGTGGCGAAGCACGACGGGGCGATCCGCTGCCAGCGCGCGACGAATCGCGGTCGCTGCCTCGACGATGCCCGCTGCGAGTGGCTCGGCCGGATCCGACTCCGCGACGAACTGCGCCGCGTCGGGTCGGACGGCCTCGGCCATCGCCTCGTCGACTCGCTTGGCGATCGCGTTCGCCTCGTCTGCGCCGAGTTCGGTCAGCGTCTCGGTCTCGACCTGAAGGTCGCCGCGACGTCGCTCGACGGTTCCGTCGAGTCTGACGACGTCGCCGACCTCGATCTCGGGATAGGCGCGGATTCCGGCGCCGTTGAACGCTGCGCAGTCAACGGTTCCGGAGCCGTCCTGGAGTTCGATGATCGTCGGACCACCAGTCTGGTGAATGCCCGTGATCTCGCCCTCGAGGCGAACGAGCTCACCGACTGCGTCGTCGAGTGCGTCGATCGACGCAGAGGTCGGCTCGTCGGGTGTCGCGGTCGCGTCGGCTGACGTATCTTCCGCGGCTGCAGATTGGGAAGCGCTCGCCGACGGTGCTGCCGATTCGTCGTCGGCACCGGCGTCGTCAGTGGACTCGCCTGCTGTCTCCGCGTCTTCGTCGGCCGCATCGCTCGCCGCAGACGTCTCGGTATCGTCGACAGTTTCGGGTACGTCTGTATCGTCGCTCGCCTCGTCGCCTCCGTCAGCACCGCCGCTCGTGCGTTCACGAGCGGGCGTCGGCGTCTCACCGCCGTCGCTCTGGCGCTGACGGACGTTCTCATTTCCCGACGACTCGCCTCCGCTCGCGGCCGCGTCGGTCGACGAGCTACCGCCGTCTGCAGATGCTTCGTCGCCCGATTCGTCGAACACTCGCTCGCCATCCGGCCCGTCCACGAGCAGCCCGCGGAACTCTCGCTCCGCCTGGCGGATCGACCACGCGAGGTCGACGTTGCCGTTGTCGCGAACGCCCGTGACCTGGACGAACACCTCGTCACCGGGCTCCCAGGTGAGACTCTCGAGTCGCTGATCGAGCTCGCTCTGGTGGAGCAGGCCGGTGACGGCGTCGCCAATGTCGACGAACACGCCGAAATCTGCGTAGCCGTCTACGGTTCCTCTGTAGTATCGATTCGGGGTCAACTGATCGGGGGAAGTGCCCTCGAAGACGAAGCCGACGTCCTCCTGATGGACGTCACAGACCTCGCCATCGGTGGCCGTCCCACAGATGATGCAAGAACCCATTACACGACAGGAATCACCCCGGCCTAAAACGGTTGTCGGAATGACCGTGGCGCCATGTTCACTGGTATCGGTCTGCGTTCCTTCGATTGCCAGGGCATGCCTCGACGCATCTCATGAGAGCAACGACAGTTCGGCAGGAAACAGCCAGTAGAGGTAGCTGGGTCGCACGCGTTTCAGATCATCATCTAAGGGAGACGCCACCGTGTAGTCGGCCGTAGATCCGACCACAGGCATTTCCTTTCAGTCTCGCGCACTCGGCCAGTCATCTCTCCCACTCTGCCAGCCCTCTTTCTCTCAATCTCTCTCTCTCTCTCGTGCGCGACCCACCGAATCGACCGGCGCATTGGCTTTGGATCCAGAGGCGTCCAATTCAGGAGAATGAGAGTGAATCGGGACCAGTCTCGAGGGAGTAGTCACCGAGTACCGAGAGCGGAATGCTCGATTATCACCAGCTGAAACTCTACGGTGGAGAGGCCATAGCTGGAGGTGAAACCATCTCAGATACCATCCAGCATCTCTGTTCGTAGTTGCCTGTTACCGTTGGTAAGCAGACTGTAGTATCAATTCTCAATCTATGAAATTTCGAGCATATGCTTATGTGCGATGTCCGAGAAGGGTAGAGTATGGCAACGACGGACAACTCGATCGATGGTATGACCGAGCACTGTGACGGCTGTGACATGGACACGCTCCACCAGGTCAACGTCCAGATCAAGACCGAAAGCTCCAGCTCCGAGAACGCCCACTACTCCCGCGAGCCCTACCGCGTGAAGGAGTGCCAGCAGTGCGGCGAGCGCTCCAGTCAACGGATGAACAACGCCTGAACCGAGGCTGGGCCTGAATCCGCCGTTTCGTTCAGCGATTCCGCGCGCTATGCAGCGACGCAGCGATTTTCTCCTCGAGAGCAGGTGACTGCCCTTCGTTTACTCCACGATCGTCGACTCGATGGCCTGCTCCAGATCCGCGCGGAGGTCTTCGACGTGCTCCAGCCCGACAGAGAAGCGGACGAGCCCGTCACGGAGTCCCGCATCGAGACGCTGCTCCCGGGGGATCGCCTGGTGGGTCATCGCCGCCGGCTGCTCGATCAGACTCTCGACGCCACCGAGAGACTCTGCGAGCGTGAACACGTCCGTCGCTGCTACCATCTCGGAGGTCTCCTCGAGAGTCGCGTCGAGTTCGACCGAGACCATCCCGCCGAAGTCGTCCATCTGCTCGGCAGCGACCTCGTGGCCCGGATGTGAATCGAGGCCTGGGTAGTAGACGCGCTCCACCGCGTCGTGGTCGGCCAGCCACTCCGCGAGGGTGTTCGCGTTTTCACAATGCCGGTCCATCCGCACAGGGAGCGTCTTCGTTCCCCGCAGGACCAGAAAGGACTCGAATGGGCCGGGCGTCCCGCCTGCTGCGTTTTGAACGAACCCGAACTGCTCGTCGAGGTCGGGGTCGTCTGTGAGCAACGCTCCACCGACGACGTCGGAGTGCCCACCGAGATACTTGGTCAGCGAGTGGCAGACGACGTCGGCACCGAGCTCGAGGGGGCGCTGGAGATACGGCGTGGCGAACGTGTTGTCGACTGCGCAGACGGCGTCGTACTCGTGAGCCACGTCAGAAGCACCGTCGACGTCTACGACCGAGAGCAGTGGGTTCGTCGGCGATTCGAGCCAGAGCAACTCGGTGTCCGGCGTCATCGCCGCGTCGAGCGCGTCGAGGTCCGTCACGTCGACGAAATCGACCGCGAGATCGTGGCGATCGTAGACCTGCGTCAGGAGGCGATGGGTACCGCCGTACACGTCGTTGCCGGCGACCACGCGGTCGCCCGCTTCGAGCGTGTGCAAGACGGCGTCGATCGCGGCCATCCCCGAGGCGAACGCCCGACCGTGCGAACCGCCTTCGAGGCTCGCGAGGTTCGCTTCGAGTGCGCCCCGCGTGGGGTTCCCCGTGCGTGCGTACTCAAATCCCCTGTCCTCACCGGGAGCGTCCTGTTCGAACGTCGTGCTGAGCTGGATCGATGGCATGACTGCGCCGGTATCTGCGTCTGGAGACTGGCCCGCGTGGATCGATCGGGTCTCGAACCTGTCCATACCGCCCCGTCGTGCGCCGTGATGTAATCGTTGGTGGTCCCCAGGTATCGGCCGCCTACCGGTTTCCCCCACCGAACTTCCGCCGTCGGAACCGTTAATCGGGTGCTCGTTCACGGCCGGACATGGTCAACGATTCTCCCAGGATCGGCTTCGTCGGCCTGGGCAACATGGCACGCCATCACGTCGAAAACCTCCTCGAGACGGACGCCGAGATCGCAGCCGGTGCGGACGTCGTTCCCGAAGCCCGCGAGTCCTTCGCCGCAGATTTCGGCGCCGAGACCTTCGAGGACGTCGGCGAGATGTGTGACGTCGTCGACGCAGCGTTCGTGACGACCCCCAACCGCTTCCACGAGGACGCGGCGCTGACGATCCTCGAAAACGACGTCGGACTCTACCTCGAGAAGCCCCTCGCACACACCCTCGAGAGCGCCGAACGCATCGCGAACGCTGCCGCTGACTCGGACGCGATCGCGATGGTCGGACTCCACAACCGCTTCGCGGGCGGTGCGGAGGTCCTCGACGCTTATCGGCAGCAGGGACGGTTCGGCGATATCAGCCACGTCGAGATCGAGTACGTCCGCAGGCGAGGCATCCCCGCAATCGGCACCTGGTTCACCGACAAATCCACCGCCGGTGGCGGCTCGCTGATCGACATCGGCGTCCACGCCATCGACCTCGGGCTTCACCTCGCTGGCCACCCCGACGTCGTCGAGGTCTCGGGCACCGCCCGGAGCCAGTTCGGTGACCGCGACGACACCGCCGACATGGACGTCTGGGGCACGCCCGATCCCGACGGCGTCTTCGACGTCGACGACTCCGCGAGCGCGTTCTTCCGTGCCGACGACGGGACGACCTTTTCGCTGGAGTGTGCGTGGGCGGCCAACCGGAAGCCGAACCAGGAAGTCACGCTTCGTGGCACCGACGGCGGCGCCACGCTCGATCTCAGCGCGGGCGAGACCACGATCTACGAGGACGGCGTCGACGGCGTCGACCACGTGTCGGACGCCCAGATCGAGACCGAGAGCAGGGACGCACACGCCGCGTGCCAGCAAACGTTCCTCGACGCGCTCGAAACGGGCGAACAGCCCGAGCGCAACACGATCGAGCAGGCACTGACCGTGCAGCAGGTTATCGATGGCGTCTACAGATCCAGCGACGCCGGTCGAGCGGTGCAGCTGGACTAAGAGCGGGCAAGTAGTCCAGTTGGGCGAGTAGCTGACGGGCACTCCGGTTTGAGGAATGGCACGCGCGCCTGAGTTACTCTTCTATGGCGAACGTCGCCGTCTTCGTCGCCTGAGTCTCCGAAACCCCATCCATCACCGAGAGCGTGGTCGTATACTCGCCAGCGGCAGCGCGGCCGGCGAGGAGAATCTCGGTGCCAGTGAAATAGCCGTCGAGCTGGTCGGGTGCGAGCTCGTCCTGGAACGTCCGCTCGGACTCGACCACGACGGAGCCATCGGGATCCTCGACTGTTACGGTCTGCTGGAGGTCGATCGCGACCGTTGACTCACCGGATCCGTTATCGTCGGCCTCGGACTCGATCGGCTCGCCGGCGATCCCGGAGTAGTCGGCGTAGAGCCAGATCGGCTGGTCGGGGGCGTACGTCGAGGACGGCTGGAGCTGGTACTCGTCGAGATCCTCCGGTCGGTCTGCCGTGAAGACCAGCTCGGCGATCGCGATCGGGCCGCGAGCCGCCGGGTCTGCGCTGTCACTGCTCCCACCGCTATCGTCGGAGCAGCCAGCCAGAGCAGTCGCAGTGAGGCCCGCACCGGCGAACAGCACTCGACGGCGCGAGAGGGACGACACGGAGTCGCATTCGACCCAGCCGGAGAAAAGGGGTTCGGGACTGCCGGCCCCGTGAACTTTAACCGAGCACTCGGTGAATCGATCAGTATGGAAATCGGCGTACTCACCGTCCCACTCGGCGGACAGGATCGCACGGACGCCTTCGAGTATCTCGCAGACCTCGGCGTCGGCGCCGTCGAACTCGGTGCCGGTGGCTACCCCGGGCAGGACCATCTCAATCGAGCCGCGCTGCTAGACGACCCCGAAAAGCGGGAGGCGCTTCTCGACGACGTCGCCGAGTACGACCTCTCGATCAGCGCGCTCGCCACGCACAACAATCCGATCCACCCCGACGATGAGCGCGCCAACGAGGCTGATCAGGAGATTCGCGAGGTCATCGAGCTCGCGGACCTGCTCGACGTCGACGCCGTCACCTGCTTCTCCGGGCTGCCCGCCGGCGCACCCGGCGATTCGACGCCGAACTGGATCACCGCACCGTGGCCCGAAGAGCACGCCGACGCCCACGAGTACCAGTGGGAGGAAGTCGCGATCCCCTACTGGGAGGACCTCGCCGACCACGCGGCCGACCACGACGTGAAGGTCGCCATCGAGATGCACCCCAACATGCTGGTCTACGAGCCCAGCGGGATGCTCCGACTTCGCAACGCCACGAACGACTGGATCGGGGCGAACTTCGATCCCTCCCACCTCTACTGGCAGGGGATCGAGGTGACCGACGCCATCCGTCTCCTCGGAGAGGAGGACGCCATCCACCACTTCCACGCCAAGGACACGAAGGTGTACGAGGCCAACGCTCGCACGAAGGGCGTGCTCGATACGAACGCCTACACGGACGAGCCGAACCGCTCCTGGCTGTTCCGCTCGATCGGCTACGGACACGGCGAGTCCCACTGGAAAGACGTCGTCTCGACGCTCCGAATGGTCGGCTACGAGGGCGCGCTCTCGATCGAACACGAGGACTCGCTCACTTCGGGCAAGGAGGGCCTCGAAAAAGCCGTCGACATCCTCGACCGTGCGGTGTTCGAAACGGAGCCCGGCGACGCCTACTGGGCCTGAATCGCCGGTCACCGATCGAACTGGTACAGTTTTCGCCGAACGCACTTGTCCCCGGAGCGCGTGGCTGGCCCCATGCCACCAGATGACACGGTCGACGATGACGCCGTCGACGACCACACGTCTCACGACCTGCCCTTTCTCGAGGACGCCCTTCCAGCGGACGCCATCACCACGAGCGACGACGTTCGGGACGCCCACGCCACCGACTGGGGGACGGACGAGGGGACCACACCGGACGCGGTGGTATGGCCGGAGACGACCGAGGAGGTGTCCGCTGTGCTGGCGGGCGCGACAAAGCACGGGATTCCCGTCACGCCATACGCCGCCGGTACGAGCCTGGAGGGGAATCCTGTCCCCGCCCACGGCGGGATCAGTATGGACCTCACGCGGATGGACAGCGTTCTCGAGGTCCGACCCGAGGACCACCAGCTCGACGTCGAGCCGGGCGTGATGGGTCCAGCGATCGAGGAGGCGGCCGGCGAACACGGCCTGTTCTTCCCGCCGCTCCCCTCCTCCGGCGACATCTCGACGATCGGTGGTATGATCGCGAACTCGGCCAGCGGGATGCAGACGGTCAAGTACGGCGAAATCGCCGACTGGGTGCTCGAACTGGAAGCGGTGCTCGCCGACGGCTCCGTGATCACCGCGGGAAGCAGGGCCGTCAAGACCTCCTCGGGCTACAATCTCCGCGACCTCCTGATCGGAAGCGAAGGTACTCTCGCCGTCGTGACGAGCGCGACGCTCGAACTCGCCGGACGCCCGGAACAGATCCGCGGTGGCCGCGCACTGTTCCCCACGCTCGACGACGCGACGGCAGCGGTCACCGACGCCGTCCAGTCCGGCGTCGACGTGGCGAAGATCGAGCTGATCGACGCCGAGAGCGCTCGGATGGCCAACGCCTACACCGGCGCCGACCTCCCAGACGAGCCGATGGTCTTCGTCGAGTTACACGCCGACCACGGAATCGAGGAAGAGATCGCATTCTGCGAGTCGATCTTCGAGGCGCACGGAGTCGAGCGCTTCGAGATCGCCGACGACGACCGGATGGACGACCTCTGGCGCGCCCGCAAGGACCTCGCCTTCGCGGTCCGCTCCTACGATCCCGACCTCGAACCGCTCCACCCCGGCGACGTCACCGTACCGATCAGCGAGTACGGCCCGCTGATCCAGTACGCAAAGGAGCGTGCCGCCGAAGAGGATCTCCTCGTTCCCTGTTTCGGGCACGCGGGCGACGGCAACGTCCACTACTCCATACTCGTCGATCCAGACGATCCGGACGAGGTCGAGCGCGGCGAGGCACTCTACAGCGAAATCGTCCAGTGGGCCATCGACGTCGGCGGCACCGCGACCGGCGAGCACGGCATCGCCCTCGGCAAGCGCGAATTTCTCGTGGCCGAACACGGCGAGGTGACCGTCGAGGCCATGCGGGCGATCAAGCGAGCGCTCGATCCGACGGACACGCTGAATCCCGGGAAGATTTTCCCGGAGACGGCCGAGGGCGAGCGCGTCAGAGCGGACGTGCCAGAGGAGTAGTCGGCGAGGAGGTCGCAGAAGGTCGCGATGTTCGCGTTGTCGATCCTCCTCTCAGTCGTGGTCCAACCTCCACTCAGTCGTGGACCAGCACGTCCACGACGTCGACGCCCTCGCTGCCATAGGCCGTGCGCAGCGTTTCGTCGAGCTCGTCGGGCGTCTCGACGAGATGGCCGGTTGCACCGTGACTCTCCGCGTTCTTCGGGATGTCCACCGGCGGATCGAACCGGATGCTGTCCCACTCGTAGTCGTCGCCCTCACCACCGAGGAGGTGTGCGGCGTTGTCCGCCAGGATGCGGTAGTTGCGGTTGTCGGGAATGACGACCGTCAGATCGACGCCCTGCCGTACTGCGGAGTAGATGGAGTGGGGGTAGTAGAGATAGGAACCGTCCGCGACGAATCCGACGACGTCACGGGGATCGTCTCGCTGACTCTCGGCGATCGCCGCGCCGACAGATGCAGGGAGGCCGTAGCCGAGACCGCCGCCCTTGTTGGAGACGTACTGCTCGGGTGCGAACTCCCAGCGCGTGAGCATCGCGTACTTCGACGTCACGCCTTCGTCGACGACGAACGCGTCGCCAGCGACGGCCTCCAACGCATCCGCGAGCGCCGCCTTCGATGCCCGAGAATCGTCGGGCGCGTCGTCTTCGCCAATCTGGTCCATCTTCGCCCCGACGAACTCCTTCTGCGCGGCGACGTCGGTGAGACGCTCCTCGCGCGTCGTGTCGTCGACGCGTTCGGCCACTCGCTCGGCCAGCTGGGCCGCGACCTCGCCGGGATCTCCGATTACCGCGGCGTCGGCCGGCTGGTTCTTCCCCAGTTCCCAGGCGTCGTCGCCGACGTGAATGCAGGTCGTCTCCTCGGGCACCAGCGGTCCCTCTCGGTGGGTGAGCGTCGTGTTCGTGGAGCAGCCGACGAGACAGAGCACGTCTGCGCCCAACAGATTCCGCGCGAGATCTTCGTCGGGCGGTACGTAGGAGACGAACTGGTCGTGGTCGGTCGGGAAATCGATCTCGGACGCGAGGATCTCCGCGTGGACCCGCGCACCCGCGGCCTCGGCCAGATCGACCGCGGCGTCGATCGCGTCAGTGCCACTTCGCGCGATGCCGTCTCCCACCACGAGCACCACGTCGTCGGCATCGGCCACGAGATCCGCGGCCCGCTGAATCTGCGCCTCGTCGCCACGACCGGCCGTCGGGATCGGGCCCAGTCGCTCGATCGCAGCGTCAGTCTCGGCCATCGCCACGTCGACCGGGAGCGAGAGGAAGACCGGCCCGGTCGGCGGCGTGAGCGCGGTCCGCACCGCACGCCGGAGCATCGTCGGCAGCGCTTCGACGTCCTTCACCGTGGCCGACCACTTCGTCCACTGGTCGACGAGCGCCTCCTGGTCGCCCGTCAGCAGTGGTTCCTCGTGTTCGAAATGGCGCGCGTGGTTGCCAGCCGTGACGAGCAGCGGCGCGCCAGCCACGGACGCGCCGTAGACATTCCCGAGGCCGTGTGCGAGCCCGGGCGCGAGGTGAAGATTCGCGACGCCCAGCGGGAGCACCGCACGGTCCTCGGCCGGATCCGCCCGATCGCCCGGTTCGCCACCGCGACCACCGGCTTCGTCGGCGTGGTAGCGCCTGGTGCTCGCGTAGCCGGCAGCCATCCCAGTCGCGATGTCCTCGTGCGCGGCCAGAACGTACTCGAGATCGCTGCGCTCGATCGCGTCGACGACCGGCAGCTCCGTGGTGCCAGGGTTGCCGAAAATGTGACTGACGCCGTAGCGCTCGAGGGCGTCCACGAACAGATCGCTGCCGGTCCGCTCACTCATAGACGTGTCCACACGACACGGGGGTAAAATGGTACCGCGTGACAGGGCCTCAGCAATGCTGTCTGCCGGAAGAGTGCTATTCAGCCTGCTGGAGTGGACAGATGCAGCAGCATCGACGCTGATCGGTTGCACTACTCACGCTGTTCAAACGAGCCATCGTCTGAGGGGCGGTCACAGAACGTAATAATCGAGGCAGATTCCAATGCCGAGGAGGCCGATTGCGAGGACGAGTGTGATCAGAATATTCGTCGGTGTGAGGATGGTGTAGGCAATCACCGGGAGGGCAAGGACGATGGCGAGTATCGTGGCGGCATGGTTCTGGAGGAGACGCATAGAAATTGGTTCAAACTACGCGTAAATATAGGAAGGGGACGGTGCAGTAGCCCCCGAGGGAGGGCAATCCAGAGCCCGTCAGTCGTCCTCGGTCGTGATGTCCGCGGAGAGTCCCTGCGCCATCGCGATGCCCTCGTCGTTGTTCATCGTCCAGGCGGTCCGGTCCGTGACGGACTCGATGACTTCGCGGGCACTCGGCGCGCCCTTGCCCGATTTCTTGACGCCGCCGAAGGGCAGGTGGACCTCGGCACCGATGCAGGGGAGATTCGCGTACGCGAGCCCGGCCTCGGCGTGATCGCGGTAGTAGTTGAGCTGGCGATAGTCCTCCGAGATCACAGCGCCGGCGAGCCCGTAGGGAACGTCGTTGTGAATCTCGACGGCGTCCTCGATGCCGCCCTCGTACTCGACCAGCGCGACGTGGGGACCGAACACTTCCTCTTTGAGACAGCGCAGCGTCGAATCGTATCCGATCTCGTAGACGAACGGTCCGACCCAGTTGCCGCTCGCGTGACCGTCCGGAATCTCGTCGTCCGCAAGGTCGGCGCGATCGACGAGGACGTTCGCGCCCTCCTCGCGTGCCAGCTCGTTGTACTCGTGGACCTTCTCGACCTGTCGCTCGTCGATCGCTGGTCCCATGAACGTCTCCTCGTCGAGCGGATCACCGACGGCGACGGACTCGGCGAGGTCGACGAACCGACGTTTGAACTCGTCGTAGACGTCGGTGTGGACGATCAGGCGCTCGGCAGAGACGCAGCGCTGGCCTGTCGTCTTGAACGAACTCATCACCGCGGAGTGGACGGCGATATCGAGATCTGCCTTCTCGGTCACGACGATGGCGTTCTTGCCGCCCATCTCCAGCGCCACGTCGCGGCCGGGCTGGCCACCGATCTCCTCGGCGATGGACTGGCCGACCTCCGCCGAGCCGGTGAACAACACCGTCGGCACGCGATCGTCCTGCACGATTGCGTTCCCGGCGTCGCCGTAGCCCTGGACCATGTTGAACACGCCGTCGGGGATACCGGCGTCCTCGAACATCTCCGCGATGACCTGGCCACACCACGGCGTCTGCTCGGCCGGCTTCCAGACCACGGTGTTGCCCTCGACGAGCGCCACTGCCATGTGCCAGAAGGGAATCGCGACCGGGAAGTTCCACGGTGTGATACAGCCGACGACGCCCCGCGGTTTACGGCGCATGTAGGCGTCCTTCTCGGCGATCTCGCTGGGGATCACGTCGCCGTGTGGATGCCGGGCGTTGCCCGCGGCCCACTCGACCATGTGCCAGGCCTCGGTGACGTCGGCTTTGCCCTCGGAAATCTCTTTGCCACACTCCTGGGTGACGATCTCGCCGAGCTCCTCGTGCCGGTCGCGAAGCTCGTGGTAGATGTCCCAGAGGTACTCGGCGCGGTCGATGTAAGAGAGCGCGCGCCACTCCTCGTAGGCGTCCTCGGCAGCCGTTACTGCAGCCTGCACGTCGTCCGGGGTGCCGCGCTGGATGCTCGCCAGCGTGTCTCCGGTTGCCGGATTCTCGCTGTCGAAGGTTTCCGATCCTGCGCCGTCGATCCACTCGCCGTCGACGTAATGGTCGTAGGTATCTCCAGGGGACGACATACTTGCAGTATTTTGGTCTGAGCGTGAAAAATCCACCCGTCTATCACCAGCCGGCGTTCGGAATGTGTGTACATTGGGGCGCGCAATCGTACACCCGGCCGTACAGCGATCTCGCAGCGGTTCTGGAGCGGAGGTCCGAGCACGCCGGTGCAGGACCGGGGCGCACTAGCACAGAGCGACGGCCGCTCAGGCAAAGTGGGTGGCCCCTCCCGGGCATGCTGGTCGGATACTCTCACAGCACGATGATCGATGGAGTCTGCAGTCGTAGCTCGGTCGGGCCCGGAACAGGGAAGTGACTCGCGGTCCCGCACTCCGCCATGTTCGATCGGCTGCTCCGCGGCGGGACCGTCTCGGAGCTCGAGTCCGAACTCGAGGCGGCCCGCGAGCAACAGGAGCACCTCGAAGCGCAACTCGAAGCGGAGAAGCGACGGCGCGCCGACGCCGTCACCGACCGACAGGCGGCCCAGGAGCAGGTCAACGATCTCGAAGACAGGATCGCCCAGCTAGAGGGGACCGTCGATCGCCTCCGCGACGGCGAGCGAGAGCTGTCCTACCGCGGTCGGCGCACGCTCGATCGCCGGGCGACCGAGCGGATCCTCGGCCGGCTACAGAGCGTCGACGCACCTCCCGACGGCGCGTTGACTGCCGTCGTCCGGGATCCGGTCCCCGACGAGCTACGAGACCAGTTCGGCGACAGAACGTCGCTCCTCGAACGGGCAGCGCCCTGTATCGCACTCGCAGACGAGGATCGACTGATCAGCGTCGCACTGCGTCCGCCGGTCCTCCCCGATTCCGAGATCAGGTGGGACGCGACATTCGACGTCGACCGATCGAACTACCTGCCTACCGGGAGCTTCGCCTTCGCGCTGGTGCGCTCGGACGTGTTCGCGCTCGGGGAATACCGCGGCGAGGAACGGCTCTCCTTCGAGGGGTTCGAGAGCGACGTCAAGGGCGATCACTCGAAAGGCGGTTTCTCCCAGGGCCGCTTCGAGCGCAGGCGGGACGCCCAGATCGACGAGCACCTCGACGCAGCAGCGGACGCTCTCGAGAGCCGGGACGTCGAGACGCTCTATCTCACGGGCGATCGAGGTGCCCTGGACGCACTGGAGGATCGAGTCGATGCCAAGGCGAGCGCAGCCGTCGACGCTTCCGGGAAACCCGAAGCCGCACTCGACGACGCCTTCGAAGACTTCTGGCAGACGAAACTGTATCTGATCTGAGTTCGGATCGCTGACGGCGGTTTCCCGCTACTCCGCTTTCGTTTCCTCCCCTAGTCCATCGTCTGATCCAGCTGCAACCACGTGGTCTCCGCTCCACTATCTCCCGTTGCGCCCGGAATGCCACGCTCGTCGGCGATTGCAGCGTGGAACGCTTCGAAGGTAGGGCGACCCTGCTCCCGGTATCGGGACGCTCGATAGAGCACCGCCGGATCGTCGTCGAACTCCGCGAGATCCAACATCGCGGTCACGGCTCGTTCGCGGTCGAAGGGGTACGACTCCTCGATCAAAAACAGCTCCACGAACGTCACCAGCGACACCTGCAGATCGTCCTCGTGCTCGGCGAGCAGTGACGCCGCCCGGTTGGCCCTGGACTCGTCCTCGGTGAAGAGGGCGAGCCAGACCGAGAGGTCAGCGTACATGCTCTTCGGCCTCCGCGTCTCCCCGCTGGCGCGCCGCCGCGCGCAACTCCGCCGCGGAGGCCTCGCGTAGTTCGTCGCTGCCCGACTCCCGTAGCGATTCGATCGGATTCTCTGGGATGGGGACGAGCTTGATCCCGTCGTCGAGTTCCACGACGCGGTACCGATCGCCAAACCGCTCGCGGAGATCGCTGGGAATCGTGATTCTCCCTCGCTTGTCAGTGCTCCGCTCGACTCCCATGCCCATGTACAGCAACTCAGTGGGCCTACTTAGTTCTATTCCCATTAGCGCCAAAATACCCATTACTCTGTAGTATCCCATTTTGAGATACTATTCCCACACGATCACCTGCGGTCAGATGCCCCGGTGACTGACGAATTGTAACGCAGATCGGAGAAGGAGGACGATCAGTTCGCTGCGGGGGAGAGCCTCACACGAGGAGACCGATCCGCCAGATACCGCTCCGAGACCGTGCTCACAGACCCATACACGACCCAACACCGAGACCCCACTCGGAGCGTTCGGCGTGATCGATGCACGGCGTACCGGGACGACATCATTGAAACCCAGGGCGGTCGAAGGATCATCCATGAACCATCGACGACTCGGTTCGACGGATCGCTACGTATCGGACGTCGGCCTCGGCACGTGGAACATCGGTGGCGGAGCGTGGGGCGAAGTGCCCGACGAGACGGCTCGCGACGTCGTGCGATCGGCACTGGACGCCGGGATCGACTTCCTCGACACGGCCGACGTCTACGGCGACGGCACCAGCGAGTCGCACATCGGCCACGTTCTGGAAGAACGCGAGGCCGACGACGTCTTCGTCGCGACGAAGGCCGGTCGACGACTCGACCCCCACGAGGCCGGCCGCTACAACGCCGAGGAGCTCCGCCCGCACGTCGAACGTAGCCGCGAGAATCTCGGCGTCGACACGATCGACCTCCTCCAGCTTCACTGTCCGCCGACTGACGCCTACTATCAACCCGAGACTTTCGAGATGCTAGAGCAGTTTCAGGACGACGGGCTGATCGACAACGCGGGCGTCAGCGTCGAACGGGTCGAGGAGGCGCAGAAAGCCATCGAGTACGACGTGATCGACACCGTCCAGATCATCTTCAACCCGTTCCGCCAGCGACCGCGGGAGCGCTTCTTCCAGGCGGCGAACCGCTACGACGTCGGGATCATCGTCCGAGTTCCGTACGCGTCGGGACTCCTCACGGGAGCGCTCGATCGGGACACCGAGTTCGGCGAGAACGACCATCGGAACTTCAACCGCGAGGGCGAGGCGTTCGACGTCGGCGAGACGTTCGCGGGCGTCCCCTACGACGTCGGCCACGACGCGCTCGACGCGATGGAGCCCCACCTTCCCGACGACCGGACGACCGCGGAAGCGACCCTGCGCTGGATACTGGACCACCGGCAGGTCTCGACGGTCATCCCCGGAACGACCTCGCCGGCACACGTCGAGGCCAACGCTGCCGTCTCCGATCAGCCGGGACTGTCGAATCAAGTACACGGCGCCATTCGGGACGTCTACGAAGAGTTCGTCGCCGAGCACGTCCACCACCGCTGGTAACTGTCACTCCACAGAGCATCGATCGTCACTCCCCGCCTGCCCCGTCTCCTCGAAAGGCTACTCCTCGGCGCTGAGCTGTCGAACCGAAAGCACCGGCACCGGGCAGGTTCGGACCACTCGTTCGGCAACGCTGCCGATCAGGAACCGATGTTCACCGTGACGCCCGCGCGTCCCGGTCGCGACGACGTCGACGTCGTGCTCGCGAGCGTAGTCGGCGATGGCGTCGGCCGGCCGACCCTCGATCACTGCCGGCGTAATCTCTCGATCCGTCGTCGCTAGGACGGTGTCGACTGCCCGCTCGGCGTCCGATTCCAGCGCGGCGCGAAGCTCGTCGCGAAGCCGATCCGGCGACGAGTCGACTTCGGTCTCGTCGACGACGGAGAGCGCGTGAACGTCGGCTTCGAAACGCTCCGCGAGGTCGAGCGCGACGTTGACGCAGCGGGAGACGCTCTCGGATCCGTCGGTCGCGATCGCGACGGTCTCGATCATAGCCACTCGTTTCGGGGGAGTCGTGGAAAAGCCACCGGTCGTCGGCCGAGCGGGTCGAGGGAGCGGCTGCTCGGCGTCGAAGTGGAATAAGAATGGCAACTAAAGAGAGAGTTTGAAGGGAAGCGTATGAGAGGGGTGGAGGAAAAACGGCTGCAGACCGACGGGAAAGACCCGATCAGCTCGTGGTGACGGTGACGGGGCCATCGAAGCCGAGGATGACGGCCTGTGCGAGGTCGCCGAAGACGGCCTTGCCTGCAGGCGAGCGCTGTCGGCCGTGGACGAAGATGTGGTCAGCGTCGTTGGAGCGGGCCTCCGCGAGAATTTCCGTCTCGTCGTCTCCGATGCGTCCGACGGCAGTGAACTCGCCGTCCGCCCCGAGGACCTCCTCACCGACCGCGCGGGCGAACCCTTCGGCCTCCTCGACGCCCTTGGCGACGCCGTAATCGACGTTGATGCCGGGGATCGAGGAGAGTTCGCCCTGACGCTCCTCGAACTCCTCGTCGGACGTGACGTAGAGCAGACGGAGCTCTGCGCCCGCACCATGTGCGAGCTCTGCGGCTTCGGCGACCAGATTCTTCGTAGCTTCCGTAGCCTCGACGACGACGAGTGCGCGTTCCATGGAAGCACGATTCGGGAGGGGGGATCAAAGTCGTTCTGCCTCGAGAGACGGTGAGGGGACCGGGACGCCGGTGATATTTGCCAGAGCTGTCCGGATCCGCCGGCGTCGGTCGGGTGGTTTTTTGCCGACCGCGGGCGAGAACCATCCATGGCGCCCGAGGACGCACCGCTGTCGGTCGAGACGGTACTGGTGCCGGTCGACGGTACCGAGGAGGCCACCGAAGCGGCGGAGTACGCGATCGCGGTCGCGGACCGCTACGACGCAGACGTGGCTGCCGTCTACGTGCTCGCCGAGGCAGTTACACGGGCGATCGAGCGCGACGCGGTCGACCACGATGCCGTCGCGGAGGAGACCAAATCCTATCTGGATGGGCTGGCCGAAACGGCGAGCGCCGCGGGCGTATCACTCGACGCAACCGTCGCGTATGGCTTTTCACAGACCAAGAAGACTCAGCATCCCGGAAGCGTGATTCTCGACACGGCCGACGAGATCGGTGCGGACTTCCTCGTCATCCCGCGTGAAGACCAGCGCGAAGACGAGCGCGACACGCTGGCCAAAGCCGCGGAGTACGTGCTGTTGTACGCGAGTCAGCCGGTGCTCTCCGTCTGAAAACGAGATTCTACGAGCGCAAATAGCGGATCGCGCATCACCTCTGTGTTGCTATCGCCCTTCTCGGACTACTCGACGCCAGCCAGCAGGAGCGACATCTCCATCTCGAAGCTCTCGGCGTCGCTGGGCTCGAAGCCGACGGACTTGTAGAGTGCGATCGCCGGCCGGTTCCACCGCTCGACGGTCAGCCAGACCCGATCCACGCCCTCCTCGGCGCCGTATCCGAGCAGCGTTTGGATCAGTTCCGTCCCGATTCCGGCGCCCTGATAGGGTTGGTTCACGAAGATCGCGAGCTCCCAGCCATCGTCGTCGGGCATGAGTACGGCGTGTCCGACGACGTCCTCGTCGTCCCACGCCAGGACGTTCAGCCCCTCCTCGAGCAACGTGTCGAGCCAGGAGCGGATTCGGTCCTCCTGGGACGGCGGGATCCCCTGCGCGCGGTCGGCCGGATCGAACGCGACGTACATCTCGACGATCGGCTCGGTGTCTGCGTCCTCGACGACCTCGAACGTGATCCGTCGGCCCTCGGCGTCGTCCATCTCCCGTGGAGGTCCAGGGAACGGACCAGCTGGTTCGTCCGGATAGATTCGCCCGGTCATCGTACGAGTCTCACCGATAGCTGTGCGTTCAGAAGGACGAACTCAGTCGTCGAGCCCAGTTCGATCTTCCCCATCGGGCTCTGCTGTCCGCCACCGATCGCGAGCTGTTCGTACGGTCCAGACTCGGCGAGTTCGACGAGCGCGCTCGCGGGATGGTCGGCGGTGATACGTTCGATCGACCACGACACGGCAGCGTCGGCGAGCTGCTCACGGACCGACGACTCAACGTCGTCGAGTGACTGCTCGCCGAGGGCGAACACCGCGACCGTGAGTTCGTCCCCAGCGTCCGCTGCGCGCTCGAGGACGCCCTCCAGCGCCCGACCGGACTCCTCGCTCCCCTCGACACCGACCAGCACGTGCATCGACGGTGGTTTCAACGGGCCCCGGCAAAAGTGGTTCCCTCGGACGCCCGGGACGATAACGGCGCTCGGCCGATAGAGCGACTCCTGTCTCACTACGAATCGGCTCAGTCTTTTCGGACATCCCCTGGTCCACTGTTGGGAGCCGTTCGTGCCCCGGAAACAGGCGTGACCGCTAGAAGGAGACCTGATCGGGCCCGATCCGGGAGCCCGGCGGCGTCGGATCGCGGTCGCTGTAGAACCGGCGGCCCACGGCGCGGTGAGAGACGCCGGAATAGACAGCGTAGCGAGCATCTTCGGCGGACTCGTAGACCTCCTCGTCGAGGGTTTCGAGGGCATCAGCGATGCATTCGGTCCCGTTCTGGATCTCCAGTTCGACATCGCCGTATCGCTCCAGGAACTCGCTCGTCGTCAGCGGATACTGCTCGTCGTCCATGTTCGCATCGGTGGCTGTCGGGATCATCAAGCAATAACACATGAACGACCATGATAAACGTTGGCTGCTAGGCACCTTTGAGTGTGCATATTCTTTAATGGACCTTAATGATAGTTGTCTGCCCGGTCCCTGAGCCCCAGGCCGTCAAGTGACACACCGGCAGAGGGACCGACAGCAGCAAAGCCGACGTCAGGCCCCGGGGTGATCCGGAACGTCCTTGGCCAATGCAACCCCTGAAGGTGACATGGTCGTTGCGGACCTGCACGTCCACACGACGAACTCCGACGGGGAGCTACGGGTCGAAGACATTCCCGGGGCAGCTAGACGTGCGGGAGTCGACGTCGTCGCCATCACGGATCACGATCGACCACACCCAGAGCTCGACCGGCCAGTGGCGGACGTCGGCGGCGTGACCGTGTTTCACGGCATCGAACTCCGGGTCGAGGTGCAATCCGCCGGCGACCACGCCGACGAACCGGTCGCCGGCCAGCGCGTCGACCTGCTGGGCTACGGGCTCGACCCGACACCTGCGCTCGAATCTGAATGCGAGCGCATCCAGCAAGATCGCATCGAGCGTGGCGCTCGCATCGTAGAGCGCGTGGAAGAGCACCTCGGCGTCGATCTCGACGTGGAGTCTCGTCCAGGGATCGGCCGACCTCACGTTGCGCGCGCAGTCGCGGATCACCCCGAGCTGGAGTTCGACGTGCAACGCGTGTTCGACGAACTCATCGGAGACGGTGGCCCCTGCTACGTCGCGCGGGACGTCCCGAGCTTCGAACGAGGGCGTGCACTCCTCGCGGAGGCGTGTCCGCTCGTCGGCCTCGCCCATCCGCTCAGATACGACGATCCGGCCGCCGCGCTCTCGTTGGCGAGCGAGCTCGACGCCGTGGAGCTTTGCTACCCCTATGAACGGCCGGTCGATCCCGCTCGCCAGCCGTCGACTGCGCCAGTCGAGCGAGCGATCCAGCGCTACGACCTAATTCCGACTGGTGGCTCGGACGCCCACGGGACCGAACTGGGAGTCGCCGGCCTCGGGAAATCCGGGTGGGAACGGGTCGCCCGCGAACTCCGCTGAGTCGCCGCAAACAGGCCTGGAAACTGACCGACCAGCCACGCCCGCGTCGAACACGGTGATACGCCCTGAGGACGGCAATCAGACCCAGACGTCGCTCGTCTCGCAGAGACGTTCCACAACGTAGCCTTGAAACCACCCGGTCGCCTACGATCGTTCATGCAGTGCCACTACTGCGAGAAACCCGCCGCATACGCGGCGGAGTCTGAGGGGGTGAAAGTCGGCCTCTGTGAGGATCACTTCCAGACGCGCATCGAGGAACTCGCCGAGGCCGACACGCTGGAGTCCATCCGCGAACGGGTGGATGTCGATCGCCAGGAGTAGCCACTCGTATCGGAACGATTCAGTCCTCGTTTGCTCGCAGATACCTGTTCTCTCCCATGTCACCTGTCGTCAGGTACACGTAAGTACCACCAACAACGGTCAATCACGTTGCTCGCGCACGTTAGCCCCGGCTTTCAGACGGCTAGTTCTGTCGCAGGCTCACGACCGAGTGGCCACGCCTGACGGTTCCGCCACGTTCAAGCCACCCGCCCGCGCAGTCGGCGACATGACGCGATCTGTCTGGCTGAAGGCCGACGAAGACGTCGGCGACTGGGACGAGCGAAAACGACGGATCACCGCCGGTCTCGAGTCCGGCGTGGACTGGGTCCTCGTCGACGAACAGGACGTTGGACGCGTAAAGGAACTGGGCGACGTGAACGTCGCAGCCTTCGCCACCGGCGGCGACGCAGCGATGATCGACGACGCGGAGGGCGACGGCGACGCCGGCGCCACCGCCGACGCGTACATCGTTGGCAAGGACGGCGAGGGAGACGGCACCGTCGACCTCCCGAACGACCTCTCCGGCTCCGCGGATCTCTCGACCCTCCGACGAGACGACGACCGCGCGAACGGCTCGTACGTCCGCATCTTCGACTCGGACTACGAAGGGTTCGCAGAGGCCGCCGCCCAGGACGCCGAGTACACGATCGTCATCGGAGAGAACTGGCAGATCATCCCCCTGGAGAATCTCATCGCCCGGATCGGCGACGAGACGACGCTGATCGCTGGCGTCACCGAGGCAGAGGAAGCTCGAACGGCCTACGAGACCCTCGAAATCGGCGCCGACGCCGTCCTCCTCGACAGCTCCGATCCCGACGAGATCCGCCGAACCGTGGCCGTTCGCGACGAGTCCGAGCGCGAAACGCTCGACCTGCAGTGGGCAGAAGTCACGGGTATCGAGCGCGCTGGATCGGCCGACCGCGTCTGCGTGGACACGGGACAGCTCCTCGAACACGACGAGGGGATGCTCGTCGGCTCGATGAGCCGGGGACTCTTCTTCGTGCACGCGGAGACCGCCGAATCACCCTACGTCGCGTCGCGACCCTTCCGGGTCAACGCCGGAGCCGTCCACGCCTACGTCCGAACGCCTGGCGGCGGCACGAAGTACCTCTCCGAACTGGAGAGTGGCGACGAGGTGCAGGTCGTCGATACTGACGGCAACACGCGAGAGGCGGTCGTCGGCCGAGCCAAGATCGAACAGCGCCCGATGTTCCGTCTCGAAGCGGAGATCGAGACCGACGACGGCGTCGACCGCGTCGAGACCCTCCTCCAGAACGCCGAGACGATCAAGGTGCCGACGAAAGACGGCCGCACGGCCATCACGGACGTCGAGGAAGGTGACGAGGTACTGCTGTTCTCCGAGGACTCCGCCCGCCACTTCGGCGAGGCAGTCGAAGAATCGATCATCGAGAAGTAGCGACCCTCGTCGACGATTGTGAGGGCCGCCGCCGAAGGGCACTCTAATTCGAAACCGCGACGCCGACGCCGCGACACCGATCCATGAAGGTTAGCCACTACTTCGAGTGGGAGGGGGCGATCACCGGCGGCTTCGCCCAGTCTGTCAACAATCAGCGGACGATTCTCGATCGCCGCGGGGTCGAGTATACGACCGAGCCGACGCTCGAGGCAGATCTGCTCCACCTCAACAATATGGGGCCACGGTCGATCTACTACGCCAAACGAGCGAGACGAGCTGGCGTCCCCGTCGTCGCTCACACCCACAACACTGCCGCGGACTTTCGGGAGAGTTTCGTCTTCTCGAACGTCCTCGCGAAGCCGCTCCGGCCCTATCTTGCCTACGGCTACTCACAGGCCGACCACCTGATCTGTCCGTCACCACACAACCAGGACGTGATCGCCGAGTACACGGACACGCCCTCAACGGTAATCTCGAACGGATTCGACGCCGATCGCTTCGACGGCTGGGACGATCCCGAGCTCCGAGCGGAGTATCTGGAGCGCTACAACCTGGAGCCGCCGGTCGTGTTCATGTTCGGCCACGTGATCAAGCGCAAGGGCCTCCGGACGTTCGTCGAGACCGCTCGCGCAATGCCCGACCTCGACTTCGTCTGGTTCGGGTACATCAACCCCGCTGGCGGGACGCTCGACAAGTATCTCCAGCCCCGAGAGACGCGACAGCTCGTCGCCAACTCGCCGGAGAACTGCACGTTCACCGGCTACATCGAGGATCCACGCGGTGCACCTGCTGCCGGGGACGTCTTCTTCTGGCCCTCGAAGAACGAGAACGAGGGGATGGCGCTGCTCGAAGCGATGCACTGTGGGAAACCCCCGGTGATCCGTTCGATCCCGACCTACGAGTGGCTCGACGACGGTGAAGACTGTCTCAAGGCCGACGAGGAGTTCGTCGAACCCCTTCGAGAGCTCTGCGAGGACCCGGAGCGACGCGACGCGATCGGTTCGGCGGCGGCACGGACCAGTGAGCAGTTCTCGCTGGACACCGTCGGCGATCAGCTCGTCACGCTCTATGAAGAACTCGTCGACGGACGCGCCTGACTGGCGTCGCCGATCAGGCCAGAATCTCGTCGTTACCGACCTGTTCGAGGTTCGGGAAGCGTAGTACGAGGCTACTCGCGGCGAAAAGGGGACTAGTCGCTATCTGGCGTTTCCGATCGCTCAGTCACGAACAGGGAGCGGATCCGATCGGAGAGTGCGCCGATCGCAAGTCCCAGCGATAGCGCGAGGATGCAGGCAACGACGATCCAGGCAAGCTCCGGATGTCCGGTGCCGGAGTGCAACAATAAATCGACCATAGGTACTCTGTGGGCAGTACTGTAAAAGAGGCTACGGTCGCAGCGGTGTCCGCATTTGTATGGCTCGCGTGCGTCTCGGTGTACACCGGACCCACGGCAGCGATTGTTCTTCGCGTCACCAGACCGTGACGACCGGTCAGCGGCCCTACGCTACCGGCGTCCGCTCGACGACAGTGCCTTTTACTGTCGGATACTGCTCGACGATCTCACCCTGGTCGAGATCACCCTCCGCGACCATCTCCTCGAGGAGCCACCACGCGACTTCGACGTGGTCGGATTTGACCGTGTAGAACTCCTCGGGCACGCCGAGCGCGTCCAGGCGGCTCGGCTCTACCCACGCCTTGCCGTACACGAGGGTCCCGTCGTCGGTGACGTCGTCGAACGGCCGCCGGACGTTGCGGGCGATTCGCTTGAGGCGGCGACGATGTTGGGCGGCGTCCTTGAACACGGAGGTACAGAAGTAGACCTTTTCGTGGTCGCCCATCTGCTCGAGAATTTCATCGCGCGTGTCCGCGACGGCGCTCATGTGATCTTCCTTCCGCTCGAATCCTTCTTCCTGCATCCGTCGGTAGTTGCCGTCGCTGAGTTCGAACTCGTTGACGTTACAGAAGTCCGCGGCGCCCTCATCGAGGAACTCGAGGAACTCCTGCTCCGCGCGGATGCCGGGGATCTCGAAGGCGGGCGTGAGCCCCTCGTCACGAGCGATGTAGAGGATGTCCTCCCACTCCGTTCCGTGGAGATCGCCCCACTTCTCGAGAGGTGGGTGGAAGCGGATCTCGTCGAGACCGGCTTCGGCGAGCCGTCGCATGTTCTCGAGGCCGCCGGGGATCCCGGTGTAGAGATGCGTGTGGTGATCCTCGCCGAACTCGTCCTTCAGCAGTTCGAGGAAGTGGCAGGTCCGCCCGAGCGCTTCCTGGGGCTCCCCGCCGGTGATCGAGGAGCCCAGCGCGTCCATCCGGTGGGCCTCCTCCAGGACGTCCTCGTCGGACTCGACCTTTCGCTCGTTGGCGTAGACGTCGGTGACGTTCTTCCGGTTCTCCCCGAGCGGGCAGTAGAAGCAATCGCGCTCGTCACAGTAGCCATAGACGAAGAGTACCATCTTGCCGCCTTTGGCACACTGCTCGCAGCCCTCGGAGATCATTCGACCGTCGATACCCGCCACAGAGGCAAAAGCGCCACGGAGCGTAGCTGCGGGGCGAAAACATCGGCCAGTCGGACGAGTCAGGCACTGGCTGGCCCGGGCACGCCACGGTGAATGGCACTCACCCCGTGACACCCACAGAGTATTCAAGTATCGGGAGAGTACCAAATTGTAATGCACACACGCCGTTCACTGCTCGCAGCAGGCGCGAGCGCCGGACTCGTCGCATCAGCCGGCTGTCTTGATTTCATCCTCGGAGACGACGACCTCTCCTTTTCGGCGACCAAGCCGAGCGTCTCCAACGCGGCGCTCACCGAGACTGGTTATCAGAAACAGCGCCAGCGCGAGGAAACCCTCGAGCGAAAGTTCGAGGCGGGTGGGAGTAGCCGCACCGTCGAAGTCAGCAACTGGTACGTCGAGTACGACCGGACGATCGACCTCTCCTTACTCGGCGGCGAACAGCGCGCGACGACGTTCACTGCGATCACCACGCCGAAAGCCAAGGTGCTCGGTCAGACGTTCAACCCTATCGACGATATGAGCACGAAAGACCTCGTGGAGACGGTACAAGACCGCTACGAGGGCTTTGGAAACCTCGAAGCGCAGGACGAGCAGACGGCGACGCTGCTGGGGAAATCGACCACGGTCACTCGCTTTACCGGCACAGCAGAACACGCCACCGGCGCCGAAATCGACATCGAGCTGCAGGTGACAGAGGCCGTGGGCTCGAACGGCGATTACGCCCTCACCTACGGAGCGTATCCACAGCGCATCGCCGACTCCGAGCGTGAGCACTACTTCACGCTCCTCGGCGGCGTCGAGCACGACGGATAAATAGATCTGCACGGCAGACGGGCGAGCGGGCCCAGACGGATCGACCGACTTTACGCGTCTGCTGCCTTGTCGATCTCGCCTTTCAGCAGTGCGACGTCGAACTCGTGGTCCGGCCGGAGGTTGACGAAATCCAGATAGCTGCTGGCGTCGACGACGGTCTCGACGTCGTAACACTCCATCGCGATCTCGACCGTCCGGGCGGCCCCGATCCGCGGAGCGAGCACCGCCAGCAGGCAGGCGAGATCGTACGCCCGAGCGTCGCTGAGTCCCTCTGCTTCCACGAGAGTTGCGTCGATGAAGAACGGAGCGCCGTCCACCACGAGGACGTTCTCTTCACGGAAATCGCCGTGGGCGAGACCGTTCTCGTGCATCGTCGCGAGCGCGGCACAGGTCGCTTCTGCGACCGAATCGAGCTCCTCGGTCGCCAGTTCGCCGAGGGTTCGGTAGTCGGGGAGGTACTCGAGGACGACGACTCCGAGCCCGGCCTCCTCGAACACCTCGACGGGCTCGGGCGCGTCGAGGCCTATCTCCCGCATCTTCCGGGTCGCCTCGATCTCGTGTTCGCCCATCTCGAAGGGGCCGTCGAAGCGCGCGAAGAAACCCTCCGTCCCGCTGGTCAACATCCCGAGGTTACGAGCGCTGGTGAGAACGCCGTGCACGCGGGCGTTCTGTGGCGTGATCACCTTCACGAACCACTGCTCGTCGACGACGAGCGGCGTCGAGAGCCAGTTGTCGGCGTCCATGAACTCGATCCGGACGCTGTCGCCGTCGGAGCGCGCAGCGAGCTCGGCTCCGATGGCCTCCAGAGCCGACCACTCCACGGTTCCCCGGACGAGCTGGCGAACGTTCACACCGGTCGAACGGCGGGTACCGGTAAAATTGTTGCTAGGGAGGGATCTGAAGGGTATCCGAGAGCCCATTCCCAGTTGGGCTGAGACAGAGCCGTCCGAGGGCGCTGCCTTTTTGCCCACCCCCGATAACGATCGTTCATGAACTTCTCCCTGCCGGACGAGCACCGCATGATGCGCGACAGCGTGAGGGACTTCTGCGAGGCCGAGATCGAGCCGATCGCACAGGAGATCGAAGACGAACACCGGTTTCCGCAGGAGATTTTCGACGAACTGGGACGGCTCGACGTCATGGGCGTCCCGATCGCCGAGGAGTACGGCGGTCTCGGCGGTGATCAGTTCATGTACGCCCTCGTCTGTGAAGAGCTGGGGCGGGTCTCTGGCTCGGTCGGGCTCTCCTACGCAGCACACGTCTCGCTGGGATCGAAACCCATCGAACTCTTCGGCACCGAGGCCCAGAAGGAGGAGTGGCTCGAACCCCTCGCATCCGGCGAGGGCATGGGCGCATGGGCACTGACCGAGCCCGGCAGCGGCTCGGACGCCTCGGACATGAACACGACGGCGACGAAAGACGGCGACGAGTACGTACTCGACGGCACGAAGCAGTTCATCACGAACGCGAGCGTCGCGAACTCGGTGCTCGTCAAGGCGGTCACCGATCCCGACGCCGGTTACGACGGCATCTCGACGTTCATCGTCTCGCCCGACGACGACGGCTTCTCGATCTCGACGGTCTGGGACAAGATGGGGCTCAACGCCTCGCCGACCTGCGAGGTACAGCTCGACGGCGTCCGGATCCCCGAGGACCGGCTGCTCGGCGAGGAGGGAGAGGGCTGGAACCAGACGATGAAAACCCTCCAGGGCGGACGGATCTCGATCGCGTCGCTATCGGTCGGCCTCGCCCAGGGTGCATTCGAAGCCGCGAAGGAGTACGCCGTCGAGCGCGAGCAGTTCGGCCAGCCGATTTCGAAGTTCGACGCTGTCCGCGATATGATCGTCGCGATGCATCGCAAGACCCACCGCGCACGACTCCTGACCCACGAAGCCGCGTGGCGCTACGATCAGGGCGAGCGCGTCGTCGACGAGTCCGCGCTCGCGAAGCTCGACGCTTCGGAGGCAGCCCGCGAGGTCGCCGAAGACGCCGTCCAGGTGCTCGGCGGGTACGGGTACACCGAGGACTTCGCCCCACAGCGATTCTACCGCGACGCGAAACTGATGGAGATCGGTGAGGGGACCAGCGAAATCCAGCATCTGGTGCTCGGGCGAGAGCTCGGACTCTGAGGACGCCGGCACGAAAAAGAAAAAACGACGGAGCAGGGAAACCGCGATCTCAGGGCCAGGTGCCAGCCTGGTCGTAGGAGTCCACGACGCGCTGGATCGCGACGACGTAGGCCGCCGTGCGCAGGTTCGCTAGATCCTTCTCCTCGTAGGCTGCAATCAGATCGTCGAACGCGTCGACGATGATCGTCTCGAGCTCGTCGTTGACCTTCTCCTCGGACCAGTAGAACCGCTGGCGGTTCTGGACCCACTCGAAGTAGGAGACGGTGACGCCGCCGGCGTTCGCGAGGATGTCGGGGACGACGAGGACGTCCTCGTCCGTGAGAACGTCGTCTGCGTCAGGCGTCAGGGGGCCGTTGGCAGCCTCCGAGATGACGTCTGCGGAGACCTCCTCTGCCAGATCGGCGTCGATTGCGTTCTCGAGTGCGGCCGGAACGAGCAGTTCGACGTCGAGAGTCAGGAGTTCGTCGTTGCTGATCTCCTCGTCGGCGCCGGCGAAACCGGCGACGCTGCCGGTCTCGCGCTTGTGATCTTTCGCGGCGACGGGGTCGAGTCCGTCCTCGGCGTAGACGCCGCCAGAGGAGTCAGAAACAGCGACGACCGTCGCACCCAGCTCGTCGGCGAGCTTCGCCGTAATCCAGCCGGCGTTCCCATAGCCCTGGACTGCAACGGTCGCGTCGGCGATGTCGCGGCCGAGATACTCGAATGCCTCACGCGCGGCGAGGACGGTAGATCGCCCAGTCGCCTCGACGCGACCCTCGCTGCCGCCACTGTCGAGATTCTTCCCGGTGATGACGCCGGGCTCCGTAGTGTTCTCGAGGGTCTCGTAGGTGTCCTTGATCCAGTTCATCTCCCGCTGGCCGGTGTTGACGTCCGGCGCGGGAATGTCTCGGTCCTCTCCGATGATGGGGCGCAGCTCTTTCGCGAAGGAACGGGTCAGCCGCTCGAGCTCGTCCTCGCTGTACTCGCCGGGGTCGATCGAAATGCCACCCTTGCCGCCACCGTAGGGGATCCCGACGGTCGCACACTTGTAGACCATCCAGCCCGAGAGGGCCTTGACCTCGTCTCGCGTGACACCCGGGTGGTAGCGAATACCGCCCTTGTAGGGGCCACGGTCGCCGTTGAACTGAGAGCGGTAGGCCCGAACGGTCTCGAGGCCACCGTCGTCACGCTCGAACGTGAGGTTGGTCTCGAGAATTCGCTCTGGATTTTTCAGCCGTTCGACGAGTCCATCCTCGACGTCGAGATGGACAGCCGCGTCGTCGATCTGTTCTTGGAGGCTTTCGAACGGATTGACCTCGTTCGACATACGTGGAGGGTCTCGGGTTTCACTCATAAGCGTGACGAACCATATGTAGCGAATGTTCGGAAAAGAAGCCGTCAGACCCCAATATACTGGACAATTATCGCCTAAAATTGTATTAGGAATATTATTCCGCGTCGGTGGAAATCGAGACCGATAGCCCGGCTGCTCGTGCCCGGTCGACGATCCGTTCTGCCCTCGCGATCAGCGGTGCGTCGATCATCTCACCGTCGACGGCGAACGCACCCTGACCATCTGCCTCCTCGCGAGCGGCGAGCACGCGGCCCGCCCAGTCGCGCTGTTCGGCACTCGGCGTGAACGCCTCGTTGAGAATCGGGACCTGCGCGGGATGGATCGCGAGTTTCCCATCGAACCCGAGCGCGACGGCATCGGTCGCGTCCGATTTGAGACCGTCCTCGTCCTCGAACGACGTCCAGAGCGTATCGATCGCGTCCACGCCGGCTGCCGCTGCCGCGGTAACCACGCGCTGGCGTGCGTAGGAGCTCTCCCGTCGATCGTCTGCAGGCGAGGAGCCGACGTCAGCCGCGAGATCCTCCGTGCCGATCACGAGCGCGTCGGTCGCGCCAGCCTCGGCGATCGCGGGAGCGTGCTGGATTCCCGCGGCAGTCTCGACGAGCGCAAACACGGTTCGTGGAAGCCCGTGGGAACGGAGTTCGCCACCGATTCGCCTGACGTCCGAACCGGATCGAACCTTCGGCAGGACGACACCGTCGACCGCGTCGCTCACCGGCGCCAGCGCACGAACGTCCGCGACGTACGCACACTCCCGCTTCGCCACCATCTCCCGCCCCTTTTCGGTCTCCACCTTCGCCTCCTCCGCCTCATCCTCCTCCCGGGAGGCAGTCACAGAACCGCCGCCGATCGGATTGACGCGAACGAGACACTCCGCGTCTGGATCGAACGAATCGTCCGCGAGCACCGAGCGAACGGTTGCACGAGCGTCGGCTTTCTGATCGGGCGCGACGCCGTCCTCGAGGTCGAAGACGATGACGTCTGCGCCGGTATCCGGCGCACCTTCGAGCATCGCTCTGCGATCCCCTGGAGTGAACAGAACGCTACGACGAGCCATGGTCGGTCTCTCGAACGGCACGACCGTAAGTCCACGCCCGGCCGTTGGTTGGGGCGCCCCACCCGAGTCGTCCGCGGTTCCACTGGAGTTACGCAGCGTCGGCGGCGTCACCGCGTGCGAACGCGAGCAGTCGATCCGCCGCCACGACGCCGTCCGCGAGCGTTCCCGTTTGCGCTCCCTCCTCGAACCTGACGAACCCGGGCGTGCTTCGGATGCCGAACGTCTCGAGCGCGGAGAGATCCTCGCCCGGATCGACCATCGCGACGACCCCATCGAGTTCGCGAGCGACGCCGCCAAGGATCGGCTCCTGCGCGTCGCAGGCCGGACAGCTTCGGGTGTAGAACTCGGCCAGGACGAGCGGCTCTGCTTCGACGAGCTCCCGAAGCTCCGGTACAGTGACGCGGCGGGGTTTCGATTCAGTGGACATACAGAGTGCTATGGCCCGCAGGTCCTTGGCCCTCGTGCTCCCGGAACCGTGGAATCGGTGGTCGAGAGCGAACTGGGCGGCGTATCAGGTGGGAGGGAACCAGAGCCACGCAGCAGGAGGCACTGGTCTACCGTCATCAAAAAGTCGGTCGCGCGGGAGACGACAGCTGATCCACCACAACCGATTTCTCCCGCCCGTCCGTCGCCCCATGCATGCCCGGTCGGTACTACGAGGAGTTCACGGTCGGCGAGACGATCCGTCACGACAAACGCCGGACGATCAGCGAATCGGACAACCAGCAGTTCTGCGATCTCACGATGAACCAGCAGCCCCTCCACCTCGACGCCGCGTTCGCCGAGGAGACGCAGTTCGGCCAGCGCATCGTCAACGGGCTCTACACTCTGTCCCTCGCCGTCGGGATATCGATCCCGGAGACCACAGACGGCACGATCGTCGCGAACCTTGGCTACGACGACGTCGAACATCCCGCACCAGTCTATCACGGCGATACGCTTCGCGCGCAGTCGACGGTAACGGACCGCCGAGAGACGAGCGACGGCGAGCGCGGGGTGGTCACCATGCAGGTGGAGGCGTTCGTCGTCGACCCCGGGGAAGGCCACGAGGCAGACGATCGAGAGGCCATCGACGACAGTGACACCACCGGCGGACGAGAGACCACTGACGACGGCGAAGTACTCGTCTGCTCGTTCGAGCGCACGGTTCTCTCCGAGAAGCGACCGGACGAGACCGCCTGATACCCCTCGAGCGCAAGCGATTAGGAGTAGCGACCGGAGTGTTCCACCATGGCAGAGCGGTCCGAAACCGGCCCTGGATCGGCCGTCGATGCTACGGAGTCGGCCGTGTCGACAGATCCGTCTACGGCCACCGAGGCTGGTGATGCGGACCGAGTAGTGACTGAATCGGACAGTGTAGCGAGCGAGGCCGACCGAGTAGTACGCGAGGGAGAAAGTGGATCGGTCTCCGACCTGCTCAAGAACATTCGCGGGGAGGTACGCGACGACGATGGAGAGATTCGGCTTAGCAGACGCGAGGCGCTGGCCTACGGAACTGGCGCGGGCGCCGGGCTCGGCGGCTGGAAAGCGCTCCACAACGTCGTGCTCGGCTACGGGATCGTCGCGGGCACGAACGTCCTCGAACAGGATCTCGGCACGCTCGCCGACGAGCGCTTCGCGGTTCGCTCCGGCGTCACGAGTCTCGGTGCGTACGACGTCCGCGCGGATGGAGACTCCGCGGGGCTCTACGACGACGGCGAGCGGATCGACGGCGTCGCCATCGAGGATTCGACCGCTGCCGCAGCGCGGATCGACGCCGAGTACGATCTCGACGGCGCGCCATTTGCCCAGCTCCACGCGGACATGGGTGCACTGGCCAACGGCGACGTCACATACTCGTTCACGCAGACCGATGCGTTCCTCGATCGGATAGCGGCCGCCGAGGCCAGGCCGTACACCGTCGACGCGCTCCGCGGGCCCGTTTTCGACAGCCCGGAGTCCGAGTTCGTCGCCGAGTTCGCCGACGAGCCTCCCACTGATGCCGGTGGGCTGATCGGCGGACTCAAACATGGTTTTCGCAAATACAGCTCCTACGACATTCCACGGTATCTCGCCGGCTCGATCCAGGACAACGTCATTCTCGGCGCGCACAATCTACGGCAGTACTTCGAGTCGCCGACGGATTTCGAAGCGCTGGCCAACGGCGAGAACACCGGTCTCTTCTGCACCGAACTGGTCAACCGCTCGATCGAGGCCTTCCACTCCGTGCCAGCGACCGAACAGTCGCCGCCGGTGGTGGCCGGCAGCGTCTACGACGAGCGCCACAAGCACTCCTACACCGTGCTCGCGAGCGCGGTCCGCGAGGACGGCGAGCTCGTGATTCCCGCAACGTTCGTCGACTACACGCACTCGACGCTCTACGACGATCTCCATCTCCGCTGGCTCATGGGGGAAGGCGTCGAGGCCTACAACGATCGACATCGCGTAACCGAGATTTTCTGGAACCGATACACCTCGATCTGAGACGGGGGCTGGTCGCTGGGCCTACTCTGACAGCAGAAGAGAACTGAGCGGATCCGACCTCGAACTTTCCGTACCGACCGGAGAAACGCCTATAGGCGTGAACGTGTCATAGTCACGCATGGTGGTCCAAACGGAGCGCGACGACATGACGTGGTACGAGTGCGAGAAGTGTGGACTACTCTTCGACGATCGGGACGACGCGGGGCAACATGAGGAGAACTGCGATTCCGAGGGCCCATCCTACATCCAGTAGGAACCGAACCGCGGGTTCTCGGTCTGGAATCCCGCTGCAAATCTCCGCTACTATCGAGGGCCGCGGTTGGAGATTGGTGAGTCCGCACAGCAGCTTGCTTCCAGGGGTTCGCTGTCACTGTGACTCCGCGGTTAACGATTGGAATACTCGGTAGTCGAGGAAACCAAGCGCCGCGAAGCAAGCAACAAAAAACGAAACCGCCGAGGGAAAGCGACTCCGCTTACGCCAGCTCTTCGATCGTCTGCACGATTTCCTCGGCGTACTCGTCGGTGCCGAGCTTCTCGGCGTCGTCGAGCTGTCGTTCGAGGTCGTAGGTGACCTTGCCGTTGGAGATCGTCTGCTCGACGGCGTCGTGGATGAGATCCGCGGCCTCCTGCCAGCCGAGGTACTCGAACATGAGGCGGCCGGAGAGGATGAGCGCGGTCGGGTTGGCCATGTTCTGGCCGGCACGTTTGGGCGCGGAGCCGTGAACGGGCTCTGCGAGCATGCGCTGCTCGCCGAAGTTACCGCCGGGTGCGATGCCGAGGCCACCGATCTGGGCACCGGCAGCGTCGGAGAGGTAGTCACCGTTGAGGTTCGGCATCGCAAGAACGTCGAACTCGTCGGTGCGCAGCTGCATCCACTGGAGCATCGCGTCGGCGAGGCGCTCCTCGACCATGACGGCGTCCTCGGGGATGTCGACGTCGTCCTCTTCCTCCCAGAGGGAGTCAGGTGCAGCGAACACGTCCTCGTCGGGGTACTCCTCCTCGGCGACCTCCATACCCCAGGTCCCGAACTGCCCCTCGGTGAACTTCATGATGTTGCCCTTGTGGACGAGCGTGACCTTGTCGCGGTCGTTCTCGAGGGCGTAGTCGATCGCCTCGCGAACGAGGCGCTTGGATCCCTTCTCGGTGATCGGCTTGATGCCGATGCCGATCGGACCGTCGTGCATGACGTCGTCGAAGCCCATCTCCTCCTCGACGAAATCGCGGACGGCTTCCACGTCGTCGGTGCCCTGCTCCCACTCGATGCCGGCGTAGACGTCCTCGGTGTTCTCCCGGAACGTCACCATGTCCATCTCCTCGGGCGCTTTCATCGGTGAGGGAACGCCGTCGAGGTAGTAGGTCGGGCGGACGTTCGCGAAGAGGTCGAGCGTCTGGCGCAGCGCGACGTTGAGCGAGCGGTAGCCGGCGCCGACGGGCGTCGTCAGCGGGCCCTTGATCGCGACGCGGTGGTCACGGATGGCGTCGACCGTCTCGTCGGGGAGGTTGACGTCGTCGCCGTATTTGTCTCGGGCGCTCTGACCAGCGTAGACGCGCATCCAGCTGATCTCGCGGCCTGTCGCGTCCGCTGCGGCCTCGAGGACCTTCTGTGCGGCGGGGCCTACGTCCTGCCCGATGCCGTCGCCGTGGATGATCGGGATGATGGGGTTGTCCGGAACGTCGAGTCCGTCGTCGCCGGCCGTAATCTTCTCTCCGTCGGCCGGGACGTCGATCTTGTCGTATGCCATGTCGCGCGATTCTTGATTCGCGCCTAAAGGGGTGCCGTTTCGCGCGGCCAGTGTCAACCGTTCGCACTCGAGTGGATTGGTGGGTACAGCGGCGGAACCGTCATGCCTGCGGAGTGCTACGCTCCCAGCGTGCGCGGCTCCGTAACACTCGGTGACGGCGTACGAATCGAGACCGGCGTCGGGACGGTCGTCGCCGACGCGAAGCGTCCCGACGGCGACCTCGTCGTCTGTTCACACGCCCACACCGATCACCTCCCAAGCACGCGGAGCAGACCTAACACCGACCATGCCACAGCGACGATCTGTTCCCCACTCACCGGGGCACTGGCAGGTGTTCGGCGAAGCACGGAGCTCGAAGTCGGCGAGCATCCGGACGTCACGCTCCTCCCCGCTGGCCACGTCGCGGGCTCGCGTGCAGTCCTGATCGACGACGGTGACACGCGCTACTGCTACACCGGAGACGTCTGCACCCGGGACCGCTGCCATCTGGATGGGTTCGAACCGCCAGACGCCGACGTGCTCGTGATGGAAGCGACCTACGGCAAACCTGGCTACGTCTTCCCCGACCACGACGAGATCGAGCGAGCGATCTTCGAGTGGCTCGAAGCGACGATGGATCGCCCGGTCATTCTCGTGGGCTACGCGCTCGGCAGGGCTCAGAAGCTCCAGCACATCGTCGAGCGCTCGGCACGGACACGCTGTCTGATATCCGAGGACGTCGCAGCGGTCAACGAGCCCATCGAGCGACTCGCGGACGTTACGTTCGACGTCGAGCGACTGGAGGACGTGCTCGATCCTGATGGCGATGAGACGCTCGACCCCGACGGCGAGGAGTCGCTCGAGCCGGGCGACGCCCTGGTGGTGCCGTCGAACGTCGCCAGCAGCCAGCGCATCCAGCAGGCCACAGAGGGGACGGACGCGCTCACTGCCGGTTTCTCAGGGTGGGCAGCAGGTCCCTCCTTCCGTTATCGCGGGGGCTACGACGAAACGTTCCCCCTCTCTGATCACTGTGACTTCGAGGAGCTCCTCGCACTCGTCGACGCAGTCGATCCCGACGCCGTTTACACCCAGCACGGCTTCGCCGACGAGTTCGCCCAGGAGCTGGTCAGTGCGGGCTATCGGGCCCGCTCGCTGCGCCGAAACCAGGCGACGCTTTCGGATTTCTAGCCATTCAGTTTCGGACGATACGAGACAGTGGGCTCACGCGACGCGCCAGGCTGCCTCTGTACTCACATCCCTGCATCGTGCTCGCACAATCCAACGTCCCGTGTAGTCACAACCACGAGCACCGTGCACTCACAGCTCCGAGCCACGGCGTATTTCACGATCGCACCCGACGATGGATCCATGCACGGAGACGCGCCTCAGAACGGGAGGCAACGATGGATCTGATCGTTCACGGCGGGGCGGGAAGCGCACCCGACGAGCCAGCAAAGCGCCAGCGGGCCCTCGACGAAGCCGTGACGGCAGGGGTCGCCGAGCGGAACCCGCTCGACGCCGTCGAGGTCGCGATCCGCGCACTCGAACACGATCCGCTGTTCAACGCCGGTATCGGCGCGAGCGTCCAGGCCGACGGCGTCCCCCGGACGGACGCTGGACTGATGACGGAGGATCGCTCGATCGGATCGGTCGCGTCGATGCCGGGCGTCGAGCACGCCGTCACCGCTGCTCGCGTCGTCATGGAGGAGACGCCCCACGTCCAGATTGCGGGCGTCCACGCAGTCGACCTCGCGGAAGCGTTCGACGTACCCGTCGAGGTCGACCTCTGGAGCGACCGAACGCGCGAGCGGTGGGAGGAGCTCGACGCACCGCCGCACCACCCCGAGGTCCAGCTCGATTGGGTCACGTCGAACTTCGGCGATGGGGACGGTGCGGCCGGGCCGCTCGATACGGTCGGCGCTGTCGCTCGCGACGGCGACGAGATCGCTGCAGCCACCTCGACGGGTGGGCGCTGGGCGGCGATGGCAGGGCGCGTGGGCGACGTCCCGCAGGTCGGATCGGGGTTCTTCGCGACGGAGGCAGCCGGTGCGAGCGCGACCGGTTCCGGCGAGGACATCGTCCGGACGACGGTCGCGAAGGACGCGGTCTCGGCCATCGAAGACGGCCTGGAGGCGGACGCAGCAGCGGACCGTGCGATCGACGCCTTCGCCGAACACGCGGAGGGTACGGCTGGCGTGATCGTCGCGGACGCGGAGGGTGGTCTCGGCAGTGCGTTCGACAGCGAGGCGATGCAGACCGCCACTGCGCGTCGGTAACGATCTCACCGACGGCGGGAGGCTGGCGCTCCAGTCAGCGACCTGTCGATTCGAGCGTAGCTAATCGGATTTGGAGCCTTCGGACCCCTCCGAAGTGGAGGACTCCGTGTCAGACAGGGGCTCCTGCCGCTGGTCACTCGAGGACTCGCTGGGAGTGTCAGCGGTGAACTCGGGGGAATCACGGTCGTCGCCATCTCCGGCGGCCGCCGGTTCGGCCATCCAACGACCGCCCTCGGAATCTGAATCGCGTCCGGGTGTGTTCGGTGCTGCCGCATCGGGGATCCCCGGCTCCGAGTCTCCGTCGGGCCGGTTGCGCATCGCAGCCGCGGTCCGTGCCTGTTCACGGGTTCGCGCCATCAGCGACTGATGGGTGTCGCAGACGGCGTCGTCGCGGGGGCGACACTGAACGTAAGACCCGTCGGGCTGTAGCTCCCAGGCGAGCCGATTGTCGGCGAGGTTGATCCGGAGGATCTCGTCGAGCTCCGCGCGGAGCGATTCGTCCTCGATTGGTGCCACTGCCTCGACGCGGTTGTCGAGGTTTCGGACCATCCAGTCAGCGGAGCCGACGTAGTACTCCGGATCGCCTGCGTTTCGGAAGTAGTAGACGCGGGAGTGTTCCAGGAATCGCCCGACGATCGAGCGAACCGAGATGTTCTCGCTGAGTCCCTCGATGCCGGGACGAAGTCGGCAGATGTCCCGCACGATCAGGTCGACGTCGACGCCCGCCGACGATGCGCGGTACAATTCGCGGACGAGCGCGGGGTCCTCCAGGCGATTGAGCTTGGCGACGATCCGCGCGTCGCCGCCCTCTGCCGCGATCTCCGCCTCCCGGCGGATCTTCTCGGCGACCGCGTCGCGGAGGTTCTCCGGGGCGACCAGCAGCTCACGGTAGTCGTCGGGCAGCGAATGGCCGGTGAAGTAGTTGAACAGCTTGACGAGATCCTGTCCGAGGTCTTCGTCGGCCGTGAGCAGTCCGAGATCGGTGTAGGTCTTGGCGGTCTCGGAGTGGTAGTTCCCGGTGCCGACGTGGGAGTAGAGCTGGACGCCGTCCTCTTCCTCGCGCACCACGAGCGTCGTCTTCGTGTGGGCCTTGTAGTCGACCGTCCCGTAGGCGACGTGGATGCCCTCCTCTTCGAGGGTCTCGACCCACTCGAGGTTCGCGGCCTCGTCGAAGCGCGCCTTCAGTTCGACCATGACAGCGACCTGTTTCCCGTTGTGTGCGGCCTCGATCAGACTATCGATGATCTTCGAATCCGCAGCCGTCCGATAGATTGCGGCCTTGATCGCGAGGACGTCGGGATCGTTCGCGGCCTCGTCGATGAACCGGTGGACGGTTTCGTCGAAGGAGTGGTAGGGATGGTGGACGAGCACGTCGTCGTCGCGAATCGCGCCGAACACGTCGTCGTGACGGCCATCAGAGAGCCGGGGATGGGGCTTTGGCGTCCAGGGCTCGCGGGAGAGATCGGGCCGATCGATGTCGGCCAGCTCCATCAGGTCCCGGCCGTCGTGGAGGCCCTCGACGTCGACGACTTCGCGCTCGTCGAGGTCGAGCTGGTCGACGAGCAGTTCGCGGACCGCCTCGGGAGCGTCAGCGTCGATCTCGAGGCGCACGACCGTCGCGAACCGGCGCTCGCGCAGGACCGTCTCGATGCGCTCGATGAGATCCTCGGCGACTTCCTCGTTCCGCCGCACCTCTGCGTTCCGGGTGACCCGGAAGAGCGTGTGATCGACGATCTCGACGTCGGGGAAGAGCAGGTCGAGGTTCGCGACGATCAGCTCCTCGATCGGCAGATACCGCCCATCCCCAAGCTCCACGAATCGGGGACGGTTCCGCGGAATCTTGACCCGGGAGAAGGTCGGCTCGTCGTCGTTCTCGCGTGTGAGCACCCCAAGCGAGAGGCTCCGGTTCGAGATGAAGGGGAACGGATGGGCGGGATCGAACGTGAGCGGCGTCAGCGTCGGCAGGATCGAGGCTTCGAAATACTCCCGCATATCGGTCTGCTCCTCGGCGGACAGATCGCCGTGATCGAGGACGTGGATCCCTGCATCGGCGAGCCGTCCACGGAGTTCGCCGTGGAAGAGATCCCACTGGCGTTCGAGGAGCTCGTGGCTCTCCTCGAGGACGGTCTCCCACTGCTCTCTGGGCGTCATTCCGTCAGCGGTCGGCTCCGTCACGTCTCCCGCGATCTGCTGTTTGAGACCACCGACGCGTTTCATCACGAACTCGTCGAGGTTCGTCGTCAGAATCGAGCAGAATTTCACCCGGTCGAGCAACGGCGTGCGCTGGTCTTCCGCCTCGTGGAGCACCCGACGTTGGAAGGCGAGTTCGCTCCGCTCGCGGTTGAAGTAGAGTCGTGGATCAGCGGGATCGAACTGCTCGTCGCCACCGGGAAACGCCCCGGTGTCGGTGGCGTCGATCGACGCGTTTGACTCACCCTCCGTGCCGGTTCTGGATTCCGGCTCGACATTCGGCCGCTCCCGTTTCAGTGGTGGCGTACGTGCAGCCGCGTCGTCCCGCTCCCCCTCCTCGGTCATGCGTGCTCGTTGGGTGGCGAGACGATCTGGTCGGCCGAACGGTTCCACTCCTCGAAACGGCCGTCAACGCTCGTCACTTCGCCGTCACCGTGTCGCATGGCAGTGAGACGACCGCCGTAGACGCAGCCGGTGTCGAGCCCGACTGCGTGGTCGGTCACGTAGGGGGCTTCGAGAACGGTGTGTCCGAAGTAGACCCGGTAGGGACCGTCGTACTGCTCGAACCAGAACGGGCCGTCGTACCCCGCTCCGGCGGGGACCGAGCGAATCTCCGTGAGCGTCTCCGCGTCCTGTTCGGCGAGCGGGGCCCGGGGATCGATTCCACCGTGAGCGACGATCGCATCGTCGAACGTAATCACGTCCGGGAGGTCGCGGAGATACGATCTGTCGGACTCGGATATCGGTGGCTGGGTGGTCACGCCGTCGATGACCTTTGCCTCGTTGTTGCCGACGACCGTGTACGCGTTCGGCCGATCGCGGACCCATTCGAGGACGGCTGCGCTGTCTGGGCCTTTCCGGACGAGATCGCCGACGAACACGAGTAGGTCCGCCGGAGCAGGATCGAGGCGGTCGATCAGAGCCTCGAGCCGGTCGATGCAGCCGTGAACGTCGCCGACGACGTAACAGTCCTCGTACTCGTCGGCGTCGAGACGACGGTGGTCGACGGTCGGGCCGAACTGCGGTGGCGAACCTTGCATGGGCGCTGTAGGAGAAAACGCCGCGAAGCCGCTGAAAGGGTTTATAATAGGGGTGCTGTCGGCTATTGAGCGGTACGTACCCGTACGGTTCCCCGACCGGTGCACTCGGCACTTCGAGGTTCGTGGTGATCGCGAGGCGTGTCGGGCAAATCGAAGGAGGAGCAGTTGATATCGTCGATCGTCGTACCGAATATTTATTATCGTCGTATGAGTGTCTGCAGCGCAATGGCTCTGTCCAGACGAGGACGCCTCGACAACCGGTGTCCACGCTGCGAGAGCGCCCCGGTGAACGTTCACGGAATCGTCGACTGTCCAGCGTGTTCGTGGACGGAAATCGACGGGCAGCACTGACCGAACGCGGATCGTAGAGTCGGATCAGGGGCCGAAACCTTGAATCGACGACCACCCCACCGTCTCGATAGTGACGGAGCTCACGCCAGTCTCTGTAGCGGTTCTCGGACTACTCATCGTCGGCGTCGGCGCAGCTCTAATGCTGAGTGGCGTGGCGTGGCGTCGGCGCGACATCCCAGGATCGAAGAGCTTTCTCTTGTTTCTGGGGACCGCTGCACTCTACTCGGGCTCGACGTTCGCAGTGATGATCAGTCCAGGTCCGGACGTCGCTACGGGACTGTATCACGTCGCGACGGTCGGTGGCGTTGCGATCGGCATCGTCTGGGTGCTCTTCGCGATCGAGTACACGGGCTACTGGGATAGCCTCGAGTGGTGGAGCCACCTCGCGATCTGGGGACTGCCCGCGGCGTACGGCGTCGTGATTCTCACCAACCCGTGGCACGGGCTCGTGATGTCGACGGAGGTCACGACCTACGAGTCGCTGACCCTCGTGTCACCGACGTTCAACCTGCTCGGGATACTCTCGATGCTGTACGTGCTGGGCCTGACGCTCTTCAGCTACGGTCTGCTCGGCCACCTGTTTTTGCGTACTCGGAACGTCCACCGCAAGCAGACCGGCGCGATCTTGCTCGGCTCACTCATTCCGATGGTTGCATACGGTATTTTCCTCGGCGGACTCGGTCCACATCCTGCACTCGATCTCACGCCGGTGGCGTTCGCGCTGGAGGCGATCGTCGTGGGATGGGCGCTCTTTCGGTACGACTTTCTCGCGGTCTCTCCGATCGCGACGGAGCTGTACCTCCAGCGGATGGCAGACCCACTGCTCGTACTCGACGAACGCGATAGACTCGTCGACTTCAACGATTCGGCTGCGGCGGTGCTCGGCCTCGAAAGTACCGGGACGCAGCCCCACGTCCGCTCTATCAGCCCCACGCTAGGGCGTGCTCTCGGCGACGACGGTGGCACGGTCGATCTCTCGACGCCAGACGGTCCAGCGACGTTCGGTCTCACGGAGACGACGATCCACGACCGTCACGACCGGATCCGCGGAACGATGATCGTGCTCCGTGACGTGACGGAACTCGAGGAGCACCGTGCGGAACTCCAGCGGAAGAACGCGCAACTCGAACAGTTCACGAGCGTCGTCTCACACGATCTGCGAAACCCGCTGAACGTCGCGAAGGGATTCGCCGAACTCGCGAGAGACGAAGACGATCCCACCGCACTGGAGCGATCCATCGACGCGATGGGCGACATGGAGGCGCTGATCGAGGACCTGCTGACGCTTGCTCGCGAGGACAGACCGTCGGTGAGCTCGAGCTCGTCTCCTTCCGCGATATCGTCGAGGCTGCGTGGGAAGAGGCGCCGACGGGCAATGCGTCTCTGGAGTTTGCCGACGACGAGGACTTCGAGTGTTACGCCGATCCTGATCGGTTCCAGGAGCTGCTCGGGAATCTGTTCCGCAACTCGATCGAGCACGGAATGCCCGACGACCCAGGCGGCTCAGAGTCAGCGTCGAGCGACGATTGGAGTGCTGACTCGGGACCATCAGCACCATCAGCCGACTCGAGTTCCGCGGTCGAAGAGAGCGACGCGGAGGCGCCGAGGCTCACCGTGACCGTCGGCAAGCTCGAGGATCGATCCGGCTTCTACGTGGAGGACGACGGGGTCGGAATCCCTGACTCCTACGCCGATTCGGTGTTCGAATCCGGCTTCTCGACGTCGGGTGGCGGCACCGGCCTCGGGCTCGCGATCGTCACCTCGATCGCCAACGGCCACGGCTGGGGCGTCACGCTCCGCGAGAGCGACGCGGGCGGCGCCCGCTTCGAGTGTAACGGGCTCCGGATCGCGGGCCAGGACTGAGGCCATGGCCGGGCCGTGCAGTCGGAACGCCTTTGCAGCCTACCGTCGAAACGGGGCCAATGGCCGATAGCGATCTGGACCTCGACGCCGAGCAGTACGAGAAACATCGCGAAGCGGGCGAAATTCTCGCGCAGGCCCGCGCGGAGACAGTCGAACGCCTCGAAGTCGGCGCAACGCACACCGAGATCGCGGAGTTCGCAGAGGATCGCATCCGCGAACTCGGCGGCGAACCCGCGTTCCCGCTCAACATCTCGATCGATCACGAAGCGGCCCACGCAACGGCCACCGTCGACGACGACCGAGAGATCGGCGAGGAGCTCGTCAACATCGACATCGGCGTCCACGTCGACGGCTGGCTGGCCGACTCGGCAGTCACCGTCGACCTCACCGGCGAGTGGGAGGACCTCGTCGCGGCGAGTGCGGAGGCCCTCGACGCCGCGATCGACAAGATCGAGGCCGGCGTCCAGACGGGCGAGATTGGCGCCGCCATCGAGGCCGCCATCGACGATCGCGGCTACAACCCGGTGGTCAATCTGACGGGACACGGCCTCGGCCGCTGGGAGCAACACGCCTCGCCGAACATCCCCAACCGCGAGGTGTCCCAGGGCGCCACGCTCGAAGCCGGCGACGTCGTCGCGATCGAACCGTTCGCGACCGACGGCCGCGGCAAGGTGACAGAGGGTACTCACGAGGAGATCTTCGCGCTCGAACACGAGGGGTCGATCCGGAACCGCGACGCACGGAAGGCGCTGGCCCAGATCACCGAGGAGTTCCAGACGCTGCCGTTTGCAACGCGTTGGCTGGCCGTGAACCGGCCGGAGATGGCCCTTCGGCGGCTGAAGCAACACGATCTGGTCCACGGCTACCCCGTTCTGCAAGAGGAGGAGGGAACGATGGTGAGCCAGAAGGAGCACACCGTGATCGTCACTGAGGACGGTTGCGAAGTCACGACGCGAGCGGAGTAGTCGAGGTTTCTACGACCGTTTCTGGCGGATCGCGTAGCGCGCCCCGGCATCGGCTATCGCATACGGCAGTCGGTCGTACGGTATCAGATACTGGTATCGGCAGAACTGTCGCTGTAATCAGCAGCGGTTGTCGGTCGCTTTCTCCAGGGACGAGAGGCGAGCTACACGAGCAGCGGACCTCGGGTATCGAACCAGAAGCGGCGACCACGGCTAGCCACCCACGAGCAGCAGGCCACGCACAGCTACAAACACTGAACGGCACTGCGCTCGAAACTGCACTGCGAAAAAACGCCGATTACAGTCGGCCGGTTTCCTGCACTTCGACGGATTCGACGTCGTCGACGCTCGCAAAGGCCTCCTCGACGGGCTCGGTGCCGCCGGCGCCGTCCGCGACGATCACGGTGGGGAGCAGGGCGACGAGTCCGAACGCGACGTCGTCGCGACCGAACCCGTTGATCTCCGCGCCCTCGGGCAGGGCGTCGGCAAGTCGCTCCTCGAGGTCGTCGAGGTCGACCTCGGGGCTCTGGGGCATGACCTTGATCTGCGCGGCGACTTTCCCCATCGTTATGGCCCCGTGAACCCGCAGGACGGGCATTTGTAGAGGTTGCTCTGCTTGCGGCACTTCGAGCACCGGTGGATCCCGGTGCCACACTCTGGGCAATCAAAGGACGCGGCGTTCGTGCCAGCGACGTTGATCCCACACGAGACGCACTTCTGCGCTCGCTTCTGTCGGGATTCGCTCATGGATTCCGATTCCACAGCCCTGGGGTTAAGGGTTGTCTTTCCGCCCGCAGGCGGGATGGCGAGTACTGTCATCTATTCACACAGGGACTGTGGATTCACGTTGCGAGCAGCATCGGCCCGATCAGGACCCCCATGCAGTGAACGCGAAAGGCACCGAAACGGACGGGGATCATCCCGACACACGTGGCGGCGACGAACAGTCCGATGCCCAGCGCGCCGGCAAAGAGGAAGGAAATCCCGACGAGCAGCGCCAGGACGGCGCCAGCGACGATCCGGTGATCGATGCTGCCGACGACCGAAAGATACCGATCGCCGACGGTAAGCGTGACCGCTGCGGAGAGTCCGCCGGCCAGCAACACGCTGGCGATCAGTATGGGTACGTTGAGCGGTGCGCCGAGCCGATCCACTCCGACGAGCACGCCAGTCCTGGGGCTGCCGATGGCCCAGAGCGCGAACAGTGCGAAAATCGAATTGGCCGTATCGACGCCACTCGTCGCGATCAGGTAGCCACGGTCGGAGATATCGCCGGGCATCGCGACCAGCACAGCCACCGCAGCGATCGCGGCAGAGATCCCGGGCAGGTAGCCGACGACCGCGCCGGCAATCGTTCCGGCGAGAGCCGTCGCACCGACCGCACTCGGTCGCGTGCAGATCGCGGCGTCTCCCTGCGGTGGCACCCCGCCGCCCCGCATCGCCTCCAGCAGAATTGGCGCACCGAACAGTCCCGCGAACAGCGGTGCGAGCACGCCACCTGCGGCGAGTGGCGCCGCAGGGTCGGCGTCGAGAAATCCCCAACCCAACGCAGCCGCGCCGAAGAACGTGAGCGCGCCAGCGGCGCGGGAGCGCCGCGTGTGTTCCATCGCGAGCATTCCGACGACCACGACCGCAAGAATCACTCTGAGATTCGCGACGATCAGCGGGTAGCCGCGAAGCATGAGTCCGGTGATCGGGATCGCCAACGGGACGGCAACGACGACCGCCAGGGCGCTCCCGAGCACGGAGAGTCGTATCGCCTCGCGACCACGGCCGTTCCGGACGAGCCGGTGGCCAGGGAGTGCCGAGACTGCCATCTCAGCGTCGGGGACGCCGATCGCCAGCGCCGGGATGGCGTTGAGGAACGTGTGCGCGACGCCGGCAGCGAGCATTGCCGCGGCGATCGCAAGCGGTGGTCCGGGGAGCCCCGCCGCGACGCTCGCGAGCACGAGCGCGACGTTGTTTGCGTGGAGGCCCGGAACGAGCCCGGTGGCCGTGCCCAGCGCCGTGCCGACAGAAATCGCAGCGAGCAGGAAACAGGTTAGCTGGAGATCGACGACTGGCGTCACACCGGGCAGACCCATCGCGAGAAGGTCGCCGCGGGATCGTACTTGAGGCTGAGGAGCAGCGCGACCGACGACCTCGGCGGTGGGTTCGGTCTGTGCAGGCCCTCACCGATCGACGTCGCCCATGATCGGATCGAGACTTCCGAGCGTCGCAACGAGGTCCGCGAGGTAGCCGCCCTCGGCCATCTCCGGGAGCGCCTGGAGGTTCGAAAACGACGGGCCGCGGATCTTGAAGCGGGCCGGCGTGTCGGTACCGTCGGATCGAACGTAGATCCCGAGCTCACCCTTCGCGCTCTCGACGGCGCGGTAAATCTCCGCGTCGCGCTCGGGTTTGATCGTCCGTGGGACGTTCGTTTGAACTACGCGCTCGTCGTCTGGCCACTCCTCGAGTAGATCGACGCACTGCTCGACGATTTTTGCGGATTGTTCGAGTTCGCGGAGACGGACGAGCACCCGTGCAAAGTTGTCACCGCCGTCTTCCGTGACGACGTCCCAGTCGAGATGATCGTAGTACCCGTAGGGGTCGTCCCGGCGGAGGTCGTAGTCGATGCCCGAACCGCGAGCAACCGGGCCAGTACACCCATAGGATTTTGCGACGTCTGGGTCGAGGACGCCGGTGTCGATCGTCCGGAGCTGCATCACCTCGTTGTTGGTCAACAGCGCGTGGTACTCCTCGATGGCTTTCGGGATACCGTCCATCACGTCACGGACCAGCTCGAAGAAATCCTCTCGGGGTGACGGCAGGTCCCAGGCGACCCCGCCGAGCCGGAAGTAGTTGAACATCAGGCGCTGACCGGTCAGCTCCTCGAGGACGTCCTGCACCCGCTCGCGCTCCCGAATCGACCACATGAACATCGCGGTGAAGTCCCCGACGATGTCGAGGGCGTACGTCCCTGCCGCCAGCAGGTGGCCGAGCATTCGTGAGAGCTCGGCGGACATCGTGCGAATCACCTGGGCGTACTCCGGTACGTCGATGTCTGCGAGATCCTCGGCCGTTCTGGCGTAGGCCCACTCGTTGCAGAGGCCGGCACCCGACCAGTCCCAGCGATCGGGGTAGGGCATGATCTGGTGTCTGTAGGTCCCCTGTTGGCACATCTGCTCCTCACAGCGGTGGATGTAGCCGATGTCGGGCTCGACGTCGAGCACCTGCTCGCCGTCGAGGACGACTTCGAGGTGGAGCACGCCGTGCGTCGCCGGGTGATGCGGACCGATGTTGAGAAACATCGTGTCGGAGTCTCCCGCAGGGTTGCTCCGGCGATGGTCCTCGGCGATGGGATTCGCGTGCTCGCGGAGCGTCACGATCTGTTGCCGGTCCTGATCGTAGTTCTCGCGGAGCGGGTGGCCCTGCCAGGTCTCCGGAAGGAGGAGCCGTTCGAGATTCGGATGATCGTCGAACTCGACGCCCAGGAGATCGTAGGCCTCCCGCTCGTGCCAGCGCGCGGTGTCGTAGACTGGCGAGGCGCTCTCACTCGTCGGATCCGTCTGCGTTGTCGGCACGACGACGCTCAGCTCGTCCGTGGGATCTGCGTAGGTTCGCAGGTGATAGATCGTCTCGAAACGGTCGGCGTACTCCTGAGCGGTGACGCAGGCACAGTGGTCGTACCCAGCGTCACGCTTGAGCGTCGAGAGTACCCGTTGCACCTCGTCGGGCCGTATTACGATCGCTGGCGCGTTCTGGTGTGAATCGGTGTCCAACACACAGTCGGCGATCGAAGCCGGGACGACCGACGGCAAATATCCAACTGCGTCGTCAGCTACAGATTCAGCTTCAGTTTGAGGTTCAGATTGCGGTTCACCCGCAGAGTGTTTCTGCAGTGATACCGTCCCGTCCGTCGACTCCGAATCCCCCAGACGCCGCTGGTCGCGTTCTTCGTGCACGCGTGGGCGTTTGGACCAGAGTGGACTGGACCTGCTGCCTCTATAGAGAGGCTAATTTAAGTCCGATCGGCAACAGCCTCCGACCGATGCGATCGATACGGCTCGCGGTTACGATGCCGACCGACGAACGCCATCCGATGTACCAGTTCGCGATGGACCACGGCGGCTACGGCGCGTACTGGCAGCTTCACTGGGAGGGTCGACCGGACGACGGCATGACGTTGCTGTTCTACGTCGAGGGACCGCGGGAGCCCTACTTGGACGCCCTCGAGGAACGGGTCCCCGACGCGACCCACTCCGTCACCGACGCCGAGGGAGATGGGTTCTACCTGTACGTTCACGCCGATATCGACGGCCTGGATCGGGGACTGGCAGACGCGATCGACCGCCCGGGCGTCCTCCTCGTTCCCCCACTGGAGTACCGCATGGACGGCACGCTCGTCGCGTCGCTCGTCGGCCCCGCCGAAGCGCTATCGGCCACAGTCGAAGCGATTCCAGACGCGATCGATCCCGACATCTTGCAGATACGGCCGTACGGGGAGCGATCGTTCCGGGCCGCTGGCGCTCTCACCGATCGACAACGGGAGATCGTCCAGGCAGCACTCGACGTCGGCTACTACGACGAACCACGACAGGCGAGTCTCGAGGACGTAGCAGCAGAGACTGGCTGTGCAGCGAGTACCGCCGGCGAGCACCTCCGAAAAGCAGAGGGAGCAGTCCTGGAACGCGTGGTCAGTGGACCGGTAACGGAGCCGGGGGTCGGTCGCCAGCCAGCGGATCGCGGCGATTCCTAACGCGTCGACCGCGGGTCGTTGGTTGGGCCGTCAAGTGGACCGATAGCTGCGGAGAAAGGAAATTCGGCAGACGTCTGAAATGGTGATGTGGCGGCAGAAAAACCGGAGTTCTGGGGTGGCGTTACTCTTCGATCGAGAGCGTGTAGAGGCGCTTGCGCGCGTCCGAGAAGGAGAATCGAGAGTCGACTGCGCCTTCCTCCTCAAGTCGGTTAAGCGCGTAGCGGACGGTTCGGGGCGGAAGCAGCGTCTCGTCGGCGAGTTGACTCTGCGTCAGCGTGTCGTTGTACTCGAGCACTTTCGCGACGAGCTTGGCGCTCGGTGGTAGATCGCGGACGTCGTCCCAGGACGCCGTCGACCCCTCTGTGTCGGCCAGCGCGGACTCGGATGCACTCATCGTGCACGCAGCTACTGGATACCGACTAATAATATTTCCTCTTTGAATTTATTACCATCATGAATCAAGCGGCAACAGGGTCGCAGGATATATCCGGTGTGTGCTCCGTCGATTGGGACCCGCCACGTACTGTCGTCACCCGAAGTCTCTTATGAACCAACCGCCTATTCCGCCATCAATGAGCGACACCGCGGAGGAGGTCGAGTTCCCCTACGACGAGCAGGAGGCCTCCTTGTCAGACAAGATAGAGGCGCTGCAAGAACGCCTGGAGGTCCTCGAATCACAGAACGAGGAGATGCGGGACAAGCTCCTCGACGCGAACGCCGAGAACAACAAGTACCAGCAGAAGCTCGAGCGGCTGACCCACGAGAACAAGAAGCTCAAGCAGTCGCCGCTGTTCGTCGCCACAGTCCAAGAGGTAACAGACGAGGGCGTCATCGTCAAACAGCACGGCAACAATCAGGAGATGCTAACGGAGGTCACAGACGAGCTCCGGAACCGCCTCGATCCCGACAGCCGCGTCGCCCTGAACAACTCCCGTTCGATCGTCAAGGCGCTCGAAGACGAAACGGACGTCCGCGCACGCGTCATGCAGGTCGAGGAATCCCCCGGGGTCACCTACGGCGAGATCGGCGGGCTCGAAGAGCAGCTTCTCGAGGTCCGCGAAACGGTCGAGATGCCGCTCATCAAGCCCCAAGACTTCGAAACCGTTGGCATCGAGCCGCCGAGTGGCGTCCTGCTCCACGGCCCGCCAGGTACGGGAAAGACGATGCTCGCGAAAGCCGTCGCGGAGGAGACCGACGCGACGTTCATCAAAATGGCCGGCTCCGAGCTCGTCCACAAGTTTATCGGGGAAGGCGCGAAGCTCGTCCGCGACCTGTTCCAGGTCGCACGCGATCACGAGCCCGCCGTCATCTTCATCGACGAGATCGACGCCATCGCCGCCAAGCGGACCGACTCCAAGACCTCCGGGGACGCCGAGGTCCAGCGGACGATGATGCAGCTCCTCTCCGAGATGGACGGGTTCGAAGACCGCGGCGAGATCCGCATCATCGCAGCGACGAACCGCTTCGACATGCTCGATCGAGCGATCCTCCGACCTGGCCGCTTCGATCGACTCATCGAAGTGCCCAAGCCCAACGAGGAGGGTCGGACGAAGATCTTCGAGATCCACACCCGCGACATGAACGTCGCCGACGACGTCGAGTTCGAGCAGCTCGCCGCGATGGCCGACGAGGCCTCGGGTGCCGACATCAAAGCCGTCTGCACGGAGGCAGGAATGTTCGCAATTCGCGACGACAGAACCGAGGTCCGCGAAGCCGACTTCCGCAACGCGTGGTCGAAGGTCAAGGCCAACGAGTCCGAAGACGACGGCGTCTCGAAGACGTTCGCCTGATCGACTCGGATCGGCTTCGTTTCGGCTACGACACCACGACGGATTCCTACCGACGACAATTCACCTCCTCAGAACATCGAGAGAACCAGCCACGGCACCACGAACAGCACGCCAAAGATCACGAGCAAGAGGAGGGCGTAGCCGGCGGCCGTTCCAGCAATCGTTGCGAACGCCGGGTGATCGAGACGGGCGCGAACGTCTGAGGCGGAGTTCTCCATGCCAGGCCCAACGAGCGCCCGGGTGTTAGACGTTCCCCTCAGGCGGCCTCGAGTCGTGCGATGGCGCGCGTCCCTCCACTCTCGGAACGTTCGAGATCGAACTCGCCGCCGTAGTAGCCGATCGTCCAGCGGGCCAGCCACAGGCCCATCCCGCTCCCGTGTTCGAGCTGGTCCATCTTGGTTTCGCCCAGGACGACGCGTCGTTCGTCCTCGGGGATCCCCGGCCCGTCATCGACGACGGCGAGTTCGATCCGACCGCCGGCTCGCTCGGCGACGATCTGGATTGGCTCGCCGTCGCCACCATACTCGATCGCGTTCTCGATGAGCCCCGCGATGGCACCGTCGAGCTCCGGCCCGGCGAGCACCCGATGATCGCCGACGTTCACCTCGACGGACGCATCCGGATATCGCTCCCTCACCTCTGCCATGGCTCCGTCGACGATCGACGATACTGGCCGGCGTTCCAACTCGGGATCGCCCTCGACGAGGCGCTGGATCGCCTGCACTGCGTCGTGCATCTCCCCGAGACCCGCCGCGATCTCTGAAACTGAGCTCGCGACCAGGTCCACGTCGTCGCGATCCTCGAGCTGGGCCGAGACGCCGTGCAACAGCTGTGCCTCGTGCCGGAGGTTGTGTCGGACGAGCCTGTTCGATACGGCGAGTTTCTCGCGCTCGCTGGCGAGGGCTTCCGCCCGGATACGTCGGACGTCGTTCATTCCGATGAGAACGTGGGCGAACGCGCTGACGGCGAGTACGTTCGCGATCAGAAAGGACGGTGCTGAGATGTTACGATAGAGCGAGGAGAGGTAGAGCACTGCGCCGAGTACGACGACGCCGAGCACGTTCCAGCCCGCAACGCGTGCAGCGTGGGGCGTCGACACGTCAGTCGTGTAGAGGTAGACGCCCGCACCGACGAGGACGAGGGCCAGAACCGTTCCCAGCCACGCGAGTCCGAACCCCAGCGGCGGCTCGTCGAAGGAGAGGAGCCGGAGGAGGTTGGGCACGAGGATAGCGAAGCCAGTGACGCTGACGACGCTACAGACAGCTACTCGTTGAAACGAAACGCGCATAGATCGTTCAGGGAGCGTCGCCCCAAATGGGCTATGGCCACTTGCGGCTGGACTCGCCGGAACCTGGCCGTCTATCTGCTACACAGCAGGCCCCACCGATCGGGCCCCTTTTCTTCCCCGTCCGTCTATCGGACTCCAATGACGCGGATCGACGTGGTCGACAACCACGGGCAGTTCACCCATCTCGAGCAGCGCGCACTGCGGGATCTCGGCATCGACTGTGAGATCATCGACAACGACACGCCACCAGAACAGATCGACGCCGACGGCCTCGTGCTCTCGGGCGGTCCGGACATGGACGATCGCGGACTGTGTGGCGAGTACCTCGAACTGGACGTTCCGGTGCTCGGCATCTGTCTGGGAATGCAGGCGATGGCTCTCGAACTCGGTGGCGAGATCGGTGGCGGTGACTACGGTGGGTACGCAGACGTAACGGTCGACCTCATCGAAGAAGACGATCCACTCACCGGCTCGCTGTACCCCGAAACGCGAGTCTGGGCGAGCCACGCCGACGAAGTGAAAGTCCTACCAGACGGCTTTACGCTGACGGGACAGAGCGACGTCTGTGACGTCGAATCGATGAGTAATCCCGACCGCGACCTCTACGGCGTCCAGTGGCATCCAGAAGTCGCCCACACCGAAGAGGGCGAAGCCCTGTTCGAGAACTTCGTCGAACTCTGCGAATAGCTCCGAGACTGTTGGGGCGTGAAATACTCCCTCCGATTGGAGGAACCCGTAGATCTCCCTAGAGCGTCGGTCAGTTCCATCGGGCTGGAGATTGCTACAGTGAGCCAGGACTGGCGACGAAAAGCAACCGTCTGGAGCGAATCGCTATCTCCAGAAATGTCCCGAAGGAATCGGTAGCCGACGGAACTCAGGGCTCGTCGAAGAGATCGTCGACCGCGCCCTGTGCTGCGAGTGCCGCATCGTCGGCGACCTGCTCGGGATCCGCGTCTCCGTCCGCCTCGACGTAGACGTCGACCTCGAGTGCGCCGTCCTCGAAACTCACGGCGATGTCGACGTCACGCACCTCGCTACGGTCGAACCGCGAAAAGACGACCTGCTCGGCTGCCTCGGCCGCCGTCTGGACGACCTCGTCGTCGGAGATTTCGTCCGATTCGTCGTCCGCGGCGTCCGAAGCTGTCATCGTTAGTCGCCGCCAGCGCCCGGACCGCCGCCCATACCGCCCATCGGGCCACCGCCGCCCTGGAGCATCTCTTGTAGCTCCTCCTGAAGCTCCTCGAACTGCTCCTGGACGCGCTCTTCCTGCTTCTGGAGCGTCTCGGTACGGATCTCGAGACTGTCGACCTTCTCTTCGAGCTCGGACTTCGCCGTGTCGTAGTCCGTCTCGAGGAGGAGCTCGCCGACCTCTCGGTACATGACGGTGTCCTTATCGACGTCCTCGAGCTCTTCGAGGGCGGACTGAGACTCGGTGAGCGAGGTCTCTGCCTCGTTCTTCTGAACGGCGACCTCCTGTGCGGTCTCCTGGAGATCCTGCAGTTCCTCGACCTTCTCTTGTGCTTCCGGCGGCAGACTACCCTGCATACATCTCAGGTCGGCCCCTGTACTGAAAAAGGGAGTGCATTCGGGACCGAGCGGATGACGAACGTGGTCGCCGAGAGAATCGGAGACTGCAAAGGGACACGGCGAATTGTCGACCGAATCAGCGGGCCGCGATCGCCGTCTCCTCTGCCGCACCGATCAGCGTACACCAGGTTCGTTTGGCCGCGCGGAGCGCCGTGGGATCTGTGGCATCGATATCCACGATGACTGTCCCACCTCTGCGGCGAACGCTGGCCGTCGAGCGATCACCGTCGATGTCGCCGGCGTCGAGACGTACGGCACGCTCGACAGTGTCGGCGAGCTCAGAATCCGCGTAGGAAAACTCGAGCGTGGCTTCGATCGCCACGGCGTTACTCGACGCTGATCTCCTTGACGTCGGCGCCGCGCTCCTTCAGCAGGACGCGGTGGCCACAGTATGGACACCGAACGCCGCCGTACTCGTCGAGGGAGACGTCACGCTTGCACCGGGAGCACTTGTAGGCGCTCATGCGTCGGCGGTGTCTTCGTCCTCGTCCTCGGCGAGAGCGGCGCGGATGGACCGTCGGACCGTCTCCCCTGCGGGAGTCTGGGGTCGGTACGCACCGCCGGTGAAGGTGTGGTTGCACGACTCGCACTCCCAGATTCCGGTGTCGGTCCGGACGACGCGCTCTTCGCCACAGTCGGGGCACTCGTGATCTGCGCGCGTGTCAGCTTCGATCTCGGCGACTCGCTTGCGAGCGACGCGCCCGTAGCGTGCGCCGAATCGGCCGGCGCTACCGGTCCGACTCGAATTGCTGGCCATAGTGAAAGGTGATATCCGTGGCGCGCTGATAAAGGCTGCGAACCCGGGATGGAGCGGTCGAGGCGATGTACCACGGTTTCGAGTCCATCACTGCCGCTTTGGAGTTCGTCGTTGGCAGTTGCTGACTGGTCACCGGAGGTCGGCCTCCTCGAGGGCGGCATTGAGGTCCTCCCGGATCAGCTCCCCGCCGTCGGCCTCCCTGGCAGTGGTGACGACGCGATTCTCCTGGACAGAGGAGCCATCGCGCAACAGCATGCGCACGTTCCCGCCCGCATCCGCGCGAGTGGCTTTCGCGCGGAGCCCGGACTGAGACCCTTTCCCGCCAGCGTTGATCGGGCCGGGGATCACCTTCTTCACGTGTGGATGCCCGGCGACAGTTCGAATCGCGCGCATCCCTTCGCGGCCGCCGATCAGCGTCGAGTGGGAGCCGCCGATCTTCTCCACGGGTGCGACGTCGACCACGTCGAGTGATCGTTCGCCGCGGCGATCGATCGCAGTTGCAACCGGATCCTCGCCAGTGACCCGGAGGAGCTCGTACTGGCTCTCGCCCTGAATCTCCCAGAGGACGTCTCGTTCGCCAGCGGCGTAGACCGTTTCCGGTCGTTTGCGGTGAATCTCGTCGGCTATCCGACCGGCGTAGTTGCGCAGCTCTTTGATCGCGTTCTCGCCGTCCTCTTCGGTGGTCCGGACGACACTCGTCCCGACTGTCTCATCCTCGTCGATCATCGTCAGTTCGGCCCGTTCGCGATCGGCGTCGATCACCACGGCGTCGGCGTTGGCGGAGTTACAGACCAGGCAGTAGTCGCCCGGTCTGTCGAGTGGTTCCGCACATCGCCGGCAGTCCATCGACCGTATTTGGTCACCGGCGGGAAAAAGCAGCGCGGATCCCCGCCGGACGACGACGGTGCGAAAAGCCGAAGTGAGTCGCCTCATTCGATTCAGTCATCTTCACCACTGGCCGGAGCGGCAGCGCTACGGCCGACGGCCGCACGAACGCGGCACAGCCATGACACGATCGGTTCACGACGCGCTCGCATCGCACTCTGTAGAGACGACGGTTCACCAGCGGCTGCACGACGTGCGCCCACACGAGGTCTACGAGGTGACGTACGACGGGCAGCGCGCCATATGCAAGGTTGCACAGCATCCTCTCGGTGACCCCGAACTCGAAGGGCGTATCCTCCAGTTCGTCGACGAAGCGACGACCGTTCCAGTGCCACCGATTCTGGCAGTCGGACGGGACTACTTCGTCGCAGGCTGGTGCACCGATCTCCCGAAGGATCCGACCGTCGACGAAGCACGGTGTCGTGCGATGGGGACCAGCCTGGCTCGACTCCACGAATCGGCGAGCGAACGGTTCGACGCGCCAGGACACCTCACGACCGACGGCACGCACCTAGCACTCGACGCAGACGCTCACTGGAGCGAAACGCTCCGTGTGGTTCTGGAGGATCGACGCCAGTTTCTCGAACCTCGAGGGTACGGCGACGTCGCTACGGAGGTACTCGACCTCGTGGAATCGTTCCCCCACGCGTTCAACGATCTGGGTTCCCCGACGCTTCTCCACGGCAACCTACTTCCCGAACACGCCGGGATCGACCGATCTACCGATCCTGCCCGGGTCGCTCGCGTCATCGACTTCGAGCACGCGCTCGTGGGACCGCCCGCCTTCGATTTGCTACGGTCGATCGGCCCAATGTTCGGACCGCCGGGCGCCGTGCAAGACCCCGAGGGCAAGGCGGCCTTTCTCGATGGGTATGCGGCCGTTCGACCGCTCCCACAAGATCTCGAGGAGACGCTTCGACGTCTCAGCGTGGTCAACTGCGTGTCCTACCTCCGCGCGCTACACCTGCAACGCGGCGACCGTGACGCCCCCGAGTCGGTGGCACGGCGGGCGCGAGGGCTCGCTACATACGTCGAGGAAACGACCCGCGAGATCCGTGAGACGCTCGGCGGTGAGTAATCGTGGTGACGTAGCGACCGAGAAACGAAGCGATCCAGAGGACCGGGAATGTGGAGTCCTTACCGCTGCGCGACGGGCGTCCAGCTCCGATCCCGCTCGCCGACGTAGTTCGAGGTCGGCCGAATCAGTCGGTTATCCTCGAGCTGCTCGAGCGAGTGCGCCATCCAGCCGCCGGAACGGGAGATGCCGAACGTGGCCGTGAACAGCTCGCGGGGGATACCGACGCCGTGGAGCAACGCAGCGGTGTAGAACTCGACGTTGGTCTCCAGCCGGCGGTCGGGCTTGTGCTCTTCGAGAGCCTCCACGGCTACCTCCTCGTACCGCTCCGCTGCCTCGAAAAACTCCGCGTCGCCGCCGTCGCTGTAGAACTGCTCGGCCGCCTCCGAGAGCACGGCGGCACGAGGATCCCGGACCCGATAGACGCGGTGCCCAAAGCCCATGATCCGCTCGCCGGCGTCGAGCTTCTCCTGAACGTACCCCTCCGGATCGCCGGACTCGTACACTGCCTGGAGGTCCTGCAGCACCGGCCCCGGTGCGCCACCGTGCAGTGGTCCCTTGAGCGTGCCAACCGCAGCCGTCGCCGCGGAGACGACGTCGGACTCCGTCGAGACGACGACGCGCGCCGAGAACGTCGACGCGTTGAGGCCGTGATCGACGACCGTGTTCAGGTACGTTTCGACGCCGCGGGCCTCGGCCTCAGCGGGCTCCTCCCCGTTGAGCATCCAGAGGTAGTTCGCGGCGTGCCGAAGATCTTCACGCGGCTCGACGGGCTCCTCGCCCTGCCGGTACCGCCAGTAGGTCGCGACGATCGTCGGGAACACCGCGATCACGCGGCGCGCGTCAGTCTCGGGATCTTCCTCGCCGGTGCCGAGATTTGCGGCCGCGGCGCCCATACGCAGCGCGTCCATCGCCGGCTTCTCCTCCTCGGCAGCCTGCCGGAGAACCGCCCGAACCTCCTCGCCGATCTCCCTGCGGCCGGCGAGATCCGATCGAAACGTTTCGAGTTCGTCCGCGTCGGGCAGTCGATCCTCGAACAGCAAGAAGACGGTCTCCTCGTACGTCGCGTTGCCCGCCAGCTCCGCGAGCGGGAAGCCACCGATGACGAGCTCGCCCTCCTCGCCGTCGATGTAGCTCAAGCGCGTCTCGGCGACGGTGATTCCCTCCAGTCCGCGCGCGACGTCGGAATCGGCCATGTGATGTATTGCTCGATCGGACTGTAATGTCTTACCATCCCCGTGCGGCTCGGCATCTGACCTCCAGCTCACAGGAGCGCGATCGTCCTCCTCTCTGCTGACGGTTAGACTGGTGGCCGGTTCGGCCAGCATACAATCCGTCCGCAAAATCGTTCGACCGAACGCGCTCAGACCACGACGATAGCCCCTCAGCCACTCAGAACGGCCACGAGTACGACCGTCACGACGAGTACGACCAGCAGGATACTGCGGCCGATCCCCGAGCGGAGAGGTCGATAGCGCTCCCCAGGCTCGCCGAGCACGCCTTCGCTCCCGGGGACGCGTCGCACGTACCCCTCAGGGTCCCGAGCGACGGCCATCGAGGTATCTGCCAGGACCACGGCGCCGCGATCGACCAGCGCATAGAGTTCGGTGACGCCGACCACGAGCCAGCGCGTGCCGTAGAAGCCGACGCGATTGTAAAGAGCGTCGACGTCTGGGACGGAGCCGATGCGGTGAAGCGGCGCACGAAGGATCGCGAACCCGACGAGGCCGGCCGCCGCGAGGGCGAGTCCCTCCAGAATGTGGCTGGTGGTGAACACCTCGAAGGCGTAGTGGCTGGCCTCGAAGGTCTGCCAGTCGAGGATGTGACCGCCGGGAAGGAGTTCGTAGAGTGCAGCGGGGTAGATTCCCAGCAGCACGCACAGCGATGCTACGGCGACCATCCCGACGCTCTGTCCGAGGTTCGCGTCGCGAATCTCACCCTCGTAGCTCCCCTCGATGAACGCGAAGTAGCCGAGTTTGATGAAGGAGAGGAAGGTCCCGACCCCGCCGATGAGCAGCAGGTACCAGAGCGCTTCGTACTTCGCGTAGTGATGGGCCTCCGCGAGCACCATCCCCTTGGAGACGAACCCGTTGAACCCGGGGAACCCAGCGATCGAGAGCGCTGCAACAGTGAACGTGATCGCCGTTAGCGGCATCTCGCGACCGAGCCCACCGATCTCGTCCAGCGACTCCTCGCCGGTCCGGTAGATCACGACGCCGACGGCCATGAACAGCAGGCTCTTGTAGAGAATGTGATTGAACACGTGCCCGAAGGCGCCGGCGACGGCGAGCGTCGAGCCGATCCCGACGCCGGCGATCATGTATCCCACCTGTGACTGAATGTGGTAGGAGAGGAGCCGGCGCATGTCCGACTGGAGCAGTGCGGCGAACGCGCCGAAGACCGCCATCGCGCCGCCCATGTACGCGATCCAGAGGTGACCGTCCGGGAACGCCCGGTACATGCCGTAGACGCCGGTCTTCGTCGTGAACACGCAAAGGAAGACGCTCGCTGCGACGTGCGGTCGCGGGTACGTGTCCGGCAGCCACGCGTGGAGCCCGACGAATCCAACGTTGACGCCGATGCCGACGGCCGCCAACACCTGCGCGACGGTGCCTTCCATCCCGGTGCTCGCCGAGAACAGCAGGCTTCCAACTTCGGCGTAGTGCCAGACGATCGCACCGAGCAGCAGGCTGCCGCCGATGCCATGGAGCAGCGCGTAGCGGAACCCTGCCCGGACCGCAGCGCCGCCGTAGTGCCACACGAGCAACGTCGAGGTGACAGCCATCAGCTCCCAGAAGAAGATCATCGTGAGCCAGTCGCCCGCGAAGACGGCACCGAGGCTGGTCCCGACGTAGGAGAGCGCGAAGGCCGTCTGCACGCGGTCCGCGTCGCTGGCCCAGGAGTACAGCACCGCTACCGCGCCAATGAAGCCAAAGATCAGCCCCATCAGCGACGAGAACTGATCGACGTTGAACAGGACGGCCTCGAACGTCCCGAACAGTTCGACGGAGTAGTGAGTCCCCGTCGGCGCGAACCACGCGATCGCGGCCGCGCTGAGCGTTGCAGCGATACCGAGTGCGTGCCCAACGGATCTGGGCAAGCGCCACGCGAGCACGGCGGCGATCAGGACGAGCGCTGGGGGATGAATGCTTTCGAGCACCATCAGGCGCTCACCCCCTCGACGATGACCTCGACGAGCTCCAGGAACTGAGCCTCGTAGGGAACGATACCCAGAACGAGGGCGCCAGTTGCCACCGCGAGGATCGGCCCGAGCAGCAGCCAGGTGCTCTCCTCTCCGGTCCAGCGGCGGCGCTCCCAGCCATCGGGGCCGGGGCCGCCGTGGTGGGCGTGGTCAGCGTGGTCGTCGTGGTCATCGGCGATTGTCTCCTCATCGTGGCCGGCTGAATCGTCGCCGACGTCGACCGAGTCGTCGGATTCGGCGGCAACTGCCGGGTCGTTTTCGGTAGCGGAGTCGCCGGCGTGATCGCTCGGATGTCGGTCAACTGCGTACTCGCCGTCTTCCAGCGGCGCCGGATCGTCGCGTCCGTCGGAGGAGCCAGCGAGTGCGCCGCCCATTCCGGAGCTTTCACCGTGAGAGCCGTGCGAGCCGGCAGGCTTGAGAAGCTGTATGTTTCGGGGGCCTTCGCGGCCACCGAGCGGCCCGCTGATGAGGGGTTTCTCGTCGGCACCGTCGGGCGACTCGAAGAAGGCTCCGTAGACGATCGGCCAGAAGTAGGCGATGTTCAGGACGCCGGAGACGAGCAGCGCGACCGCGAAGATCGCCTCGTTGACCTGCACCGCGCCGACCAGGAGGAACCACTTGCTGACGAAGCCAGCGACGAGCGGAATCCCTGCCATACCGGCCGCGGCGATCGCGAAGGCCGTCATCGTCAGTGGCATCCGTTTACCGATGCCATCCATCTCGGGGATATAGTCGGTGTGCGTCTCGACGTGGATGATCCCTGCACAGAAGAACAGTGTGAGCTTCATGAACGCGTGAGCGGGGATGTGGAGTAGCCCGCCCGTGATCGCGGTCGGCCCCAGCAACGACAGACCGAGCACGATGTAGGAGAGCTGGCTGATCGTCGAGTACGCCAGTCTCCGCTTCAGGTGGTCCTGTCGGAGGGCGATCACGCTCGCTGCGAGCAGGGTGAATGCGGCCACCGCTGCGAGCGGTAGTCCCACCCCCAGATCAGAGACCACGTCGGGGCCATAGACGTCCAGTATCACCCGCGCGACCCCGAACGCACCGGCTTTGACGACCGCCACAGCGTGCAGCAGTCCCGACACCGGCGTCGGCGCGACCATCGCGTCGGGGAGCCAGGAGTGAGCGGGCATCAGCCCCGCTTTGATGCCGAACCCTGCGGCGAGCATCGCGAACGCCGCCTTCGCGAGCGTGGGATCGGCCGTCGAGAGCCCCTGCGCCGTCGCACCGAACGTCGTGGTGCCGGCGAGCACGTAGACGAGCGCGGTCCCACCGAGCACGAGGACGCCACCGCCGAAGAACGTGTAGAGGAGGTACTTTCGGCCGGCCGCCCGCGCCTCGTCGGTCTCGTCGTGGGCGACCAGCGGGTAGGTCGCGACGGAGAGCAGTTCGTAGAAGACGAAGATCGTCAGGAGGTTCTCCGCGAACGCGATCCCGACGGCCGCGGCGAGGCTTCCCGCGAACGCAGCGAAAAACCGCGTCTGGGAGTGCTCGTCCAGCCCGCGCATGTAGCCGATGGCGTAGAAAGCCGTGAACACCCAGAGCAGACTCGAGAGGAGTGCGAACAGCATTCCCAGCGGATCCGCACGGAGTGCGAACTCGACGCCGGGCGCGTAGGTTCCAAGCGACCACCGAAACTCGTCACCGTTGAGCACCGCCGGGAGCATGCTCGCGACGATCGCGAACTTCCCGAGCGCGGTGAGCACCGAGATCGAGTCCCGGACGTTCGGTCGCCGGTAACTGGCCACGATCAGCGGGATCGCGACCGTCGAAATCGCGACGGCGAGCAGCGGCCGGAGTGACTCGACGGTACTCACTGGCCGAGCACCTCCGTTACGAATGGCTCGAGGGCGTCCGCAAACTCGGCGCCGGCGAAGCCGAGTAGGATCGCCAGGATTGCTGCCCCCACGGCGACTGCGACCACGCCGAAGGGTGCGCCAGGTGTCGGGTCAGACAGATGCTCCTCGGTCCCGTCGTCGGCCGAGTTTCCACCGTCGGCAGCCATCGCGTGATCGTCCGAGGTATCCGCTGGCGCTTCGGCCCCGGCTTCGTCACCGCTCGGTGCGGGCGTGAAGTACAGCTGTTCGAACAGTCGAGCGACGTAGGCGAGTGTGAGCACGGTAGAGAGCAGGATGACGACCGCGACGGGCCAGAGGTCAGCGTTCATTGCACCGATGACGATGTACCACTTGCCGAGAAAGCCGACTGCCGGCGGGACACCGACGAGCGTCAGCCCGAGCAACGCCATTGCCGCGGAGAGGACGGGCGACTGGCGACCGAGACCGGCGAGGTCGTCGATCGTTCGGGCGTCCGAATCGAGGGCAAGTCCCATCGCGGCGGTGAACAGGCCGCCCTTGACGACCGCGTGGCCGACGAGGTGGATCACCGCGCCGATCAGCGCGGCCTCGGCGGCGCTCGCACCGGCATCGGGATGCAGGGCGATCCCGGTCGCGAGGACGACGAGGCCGAACTGCGACACGGAGGAGTAGGCGAACGTTCGTTTGATCCGCGACTGCATCACGGCGAGAGCGCTGCCTGCGACGACGCTCACCGACGCTACCGTCACGATCACGGTCGCGACGATCGGCGTCGCCTCGAAGAACGCCGGCGTAAATACGGACAGCGAGATGCGGAGGAACGCGTACGCGCCGATCGTGGAGACGAGCGCGGAGATCGCCACGGTGACGCCGTCGGGCGCTTCGTCGTAGGCGCCGGGCTGCCAGGTGTGCAGCGGGAAGATCGCCGCCTTCACGAACAGCCCCGTGGCGATGAACGCGAAGCTCGCGAGCACCAGCGGATCGGTGTACATCGGCCCGTCGACGAAGGAGGGCTCGCCCGCGAGCGTCGCGGCGAGGTCGGCCATGTTGAGCGTGCCGGTGGCCATCAGGAGGTAGCCGACGCCGAGGAGGTAGAGGGAGGCGCCCGTCGTCCCGACGATCAGGTACTTGAGCGCGGCCACGGCGGCAGGAGCACTCCTGTTCGACGCGACGAGCGTGTACGTCGCGATCCCGGTGATCTCGAGGAACACGAAGAGATTGAACACGTCACCTGTCAGCGAGACACCCATGAGTCCGCCGATCAGCATGAGATAGGCGGCGTAGAATGGCACGCCACGCGGACCAGCACGCCGGGTCACCGCGAGTACCGATAGGGCGATGAGAGCTATGAGGCCCACCATCGTCGCCGATAGTGCGTCGGCGACGAGTTCGATGCCGACCGCAAACTCGTTTTCGCCCGGACGCCCGTACGCACCGAGTTCGTGAACGAGTCGCCCCGAATCGCCAAAGACGGCACTCGCGAGCCACGCGGCCAGCCCGCCTTCGAGCACCAATGCGACGAGCGAGATCGGCCAGCCCGAGCGCGGCCACCGCAGTCCAGCGAGCAGCACCACTGCTGCGGCGACGATCGGGAGCGCGATCAACAGGACCGGTGCGACCGTCGGATCAGTCATCCGAACGCACCTCCCGGAGGACGTCCTCTTCGAGCGTGCCGTACTCTGCGTAGATCCGGACCAGCAGCGCGAGCGCGACGGCGGTCACGGCGATCCCGACGACGATGGCAGTGAGCACGATCACCTGGGGAAGCGGGCTGACGTACGTCGCTTCCTTCCCGCCGTGGTGAACGATCGGCGCCTGTCCGCCAGCGAGATACGCACTGGCGATGAAAAAGAGGAAGAGTGCGGTCTGGAAGAGGTTGAGCCCGATCACTTTCTTGACGAGATTCTGGCTGGAGACGATCATGTAGAGGCCGATGCCCAGCAACAGTGCGAACAGGACGTACGCGTACCGGCTGGTCAACACGTCGACGAGCGGCGTCATTCTTCGTCACCTCCATCGAGGTCGTGCTCGGGATACGATCCCGGCCCGGAGCTCTGCCAGGCGGCGCCCTGGCCGACGAACCCCGCGGCGATCGTGAAGAAGAGGCCGATCACGATCGCCGAGACGATCGGGGCGATGCCGACGATCTCGACCCCTTCGAGCGCGTACTTCTTCCCGTGGTAGAGGCCGAACTCGTCGCTGTAAACGGCGTGTTCGAGGAATCGACCGCCGACGAGCAGCGGCAGGAGGCCGATCAGCGCGAACGCGAGCACCCCGCCGCTGGCGAGCCCGACCACCGTTCGATTGGACAGCCAGTCCCGCGTGGGCTCGATCCCGAACGCGAACGCGATCATCAGGATCGTCGTGCCGACGACGGCACCGCCCTGGAACCCGCCGCCAGGCGATCCGCCGCCGTGGAAGGTCAGGAACAGGCCGTAGGTGAACGTAAACGGAGCGACCACGCGGACCGTGGTCATGATGACCTGGCTCTCGACGTACGTCCCGCCCGGCCCCATCGCGTCCGTCTCCGTCGGTAGCTGTGAGTCCGTCGACGATGGCTCATCGTTCGCCTCCCTCGACGAAGGTTCACCAGTCGTATCCGGCCCCTCGGTGGGATCCTCAGTCACGAGTAAACACCTCCGTGTGCAGGACGACCATCGTCGCCACGCCGGCGGCGAACACCACGACTGCCTCGCCGAACGTGTCGAACCCGCGGTAGCCAGCGAGCACCGCAGTGACGGCGTTCTCGACGCCCGTGTCGTGGTAGGCCTCCTCAATGTAGTACTGGGAGACCTCCGGATTCGAGACGATCGGGGCGTCCGACGCACCGATTTCGGGGAAGCTGGTGACGGTGACCAGAATCACGGTGGTGAACGCACCGACGACGAGCAGCCCCGACCAGTGGATCGACTCGAAGATCTCGTCTCGACCGGGCCGAACCGTCTTGGCGATCGTCAGGAGCAGCAGGAGCGTCGTGACGCCGGCGCCGATAGCGGCCTCGGTCATTGCGACGTCCGGCGCGAGCAACACGGCGTAGTAGATCGCCATCCCGAGGCTGTAGGCAGCGAAGACGATGATCGCCGCGAGCACGTCCCGAAACGCTGCGGTCGCGAGCGCTGTCAGCAGGACGAACGCGAAGAGCACGAGTTCGATCGCGCCGGGACTCACTGGACGTCACCTCCGCTGTCGGCCGGAACGGTCCCGGAGTCTTCAGCACCCGCGCCGGGGTGGGCGCCCTCAGCACCGTCCTCGGTAGCCCAGGGCACGATACCGTCTTCGTGTGCCGCGCGGGCGATCGCGTGGGCTGCCGTCGGGTTCGTGACGAACATGAAAAACAGCAGGAGGACGGCCTTGACTGCGGTCGCGTCGGTACCGATCGCCAGAGCGACGCCGGCGAGAGCGAATCCTGCCCCGAGCGTGTCCGCCTGTGAGGCGGTGTGCGCTCGCGTGTAAATGTCGGGGAGACGGAGGACCCCGACCGTCGATACGAGCGTGAAGAACAGCCCGAGGAGCACGCACGCGACGATGGCGATGGCCCGGAACTCGTTCATCAGATGACACCCCCGCGGTCGACGGTGAACTTCGAGATGGCAACGGCCATCAGGAAGTTCAACAGCGCGTAGATCAGTGCGACGTCGAGGAGCGACTCCTCTCCCAGACCGACGGAGAGGAGTGCGAGGACGACCACCGTGTTCGTCCCGAGGACGTTCACCGCGAGCACCCGATCCTGCATCGTCGGACCCTTCACGACGCGGTAGAGCAGTGCGATCGCGAGGACGACGAACAGCGCAGCCCCGACGAGAAAGGCGTCTGCGACGAACGCGTCGAGATCGCCGCCGAGCAACAGCGGCAAACTCACGAGCCGTCACCTCCATTTGAGCCACTGGCGTCGTTGCCCTGACTTGGCACGATCTCGGCGACGTCACGGTCGCTGAGGCTGTCGATCCGCATCGCTCGACGGCCGTAGAACACGAACCGGACGCCCCGCTCCAGCGATCCGTCGAAGAGGTCCTCGCGAGCGGACGGCAACAACGTGTGGATCAGTAGCTCCCGGCCCTGTACGCGTACCGTCAGCGTCCCGGGCGTGAGCGTGATCGAGTTCGCGAGAGAGGTGATCGGCAGCGCACCGTATACCGCCGGCTCGATCCTGGCCATCGTCGGGTCGATCTCCTTGCGCGGGTCAAGGATGACCGCGGCGACGACCAGATTGGCGACCACGATCTCCCAGAGGAGATACGGAACGTAGACGAGGAACCGAACCAGCCGCATCGGCGTCTGCGTCGGCGTCGGATCCCGGCTGAGCGAGATTCGCGACAGCGTTCCCGCGACGACGATCGCCGTAATCGAGCCGGTCACCAGATCGAACGGTGACACGGCTCCTGCCAACACCTGATAGAACAGGAAGGACAGGCCCGCGAGTGCCCCGATCCGGCGGGCACTCGATCGTCCGACGAGGGGCGCACGGCGGACCCGTTGCTGGACCGGTGCCTCCTCGATGGACAGCGTGGCGTCCCTGGACAGTTCGTAAGCGAGTGGGCGCAACAGCGGCGCTCCGATGCCCGGATCGTACTCGGGATCGAGAACGATTCGTCCAGCGCCTCTCGCACGTGCGGCGTCGATGAGCGTGGCCGCGACGTCGGCGGGGCTGAACAGATACTGATCCTTGCCGACGGTGTCGGTTCGGATCTCGATCCGATCCTCGCCGCCCGCGTCCTCCTCGGCCCAGACCCTGACGCGATCGAGGAGCTCCTCGGCGTCGTCGAGTTCGGGCGTCTCGTCGGCGGGATCGAACTCGTCGGGCGCGTGAACGTAGACGAAGTGAACGACTGGACGGCTATCGTGGTGAGCAGAGTCGACATCGGCCTCGTCCGATCCAGCAGAGACCGCTTCTGACCGGCCGTCTGGCGCACCGGACGCGTCGGCCGATCGATCCTCCGAAGCACCATCCGTGGGTGCATCGGTGGTCCCGGTCTCGCGGCTGTCGAGTGCGGAATCGACGACGTACTCGATGGTCTCCCGGAGCGTCGACGACGGCCCAACCGGGACCAGCACGGACCGACCCGCTGCTGGCGCGTTCCCCCGATCGTCGTCGCCTGCGTTCTGGCGCATCCTCTGGGAGCCCTCCGTTGCTCGCCCTTCATGTGATCCGCCGAAAACGGTTTCGTTCTCCCACGCCCGTCGCCGGATTCGGACGGCGCCAACTCGACGAGCGTCCACCAAGATACCGTCCGGGTCGACGCTCGCTTCCAAAAACGCCGCATAAACCGATCGGGATCAACGGATCGACGCGACCTGCACTCCGGATCGCCCTACTCGACGAGCCCGACGACCCAATCGGCAACCATCTCGCCGATCGCCGCCTTCGAGCCCGATGCGCTTTCGACCGGCGAGCCGGTCTCGTCTTCGGCGGAGTCGACGAACAGCGCGCGCGTCGAATCGGCACCCATCACGCTCGCGTCGTTAGCGACGACGAGGTCGAGATCGGCCCGTTCCATGATCGCACGCGCTGCCGCGACCATCGCGTCGTCGTTCCCGCTCGTCTCGGTTTTGAAGCCGACGATCGGGAGGTCCGATCGGGCTTCCCGGGCACCGTCGATGAGCTTCGGGGTCGGTTCGAGATCGAGCGAACGGGACTCGCCCGATCGAAGCTTGTCGGCGTGGTCCGGCGTCGTGTAATCACCGACCGCCGCTGCAGCGACGAGTGCGTCGGCATCTTCGATCGCGTCCTGCAGTGCCTCGAGCATGGCTCCGGAGCCCTCGACCTCGATCAGATCTGCGTAGGGCACGCCGGGATCGTCCGCTTTGGCGTCGGCACCGGACGCCGAGAACGGTCGCGGGCCCACCGGACCGTGGATGACAGTGACGTCGGCACCGCGAACGTAGCAGGACCGAGCGACAGCCCGACCCATCTTACCGGAGGAACGGTTCGTGAGCACTCGGACGGGATCGATCGTCTCGGCAGTCGCCCCTGCAGTAACGACGACCGACTCGCCAGCGAGATCGGCGGCGCCGGCCGCGGTGTGTGCGGCGCGAGCGGTCGACAGCGCGATCGCGTCGTCGGTAGCGATCTTCGCTTTCCCCTCCTCCATTCGAGGATCGACGAACTCGACGCCCCAGGATTCGAGCGTTCCGATCGCCTGCGGAACGCCGGGATGGTCGTACATCGGCTCGTGCATGGCCGGTGCGACGACGACCGGCACGTCAGCGCCGATCGCGGTCGTCGCACAGGTCGTCACGGTCGAGTCGTCGATCGTCGCGGCCATCTTCCCGATCGTGTTGGCCGTAGCCGGTGCGATCAACAGGACGTCGGCCCAGCCATCGCGTCCGCAGAGTTCGACGTGCTCGACGGCGCCAGTCAGTTCGGTGACCGGCGGTCGACCCGTCGCGTACTCCAGCGCGTTCGGGTGGACGATTCCGGATGAGGCGTCTGTACACACCGCACGAACCTCGGCACCGCGCCGACGCAGCTCGTGTGCGAGTTCGACGGTTCGCACTGCTGCGATGCTACCGGTGACGCCGAGCGCGACCGAGACTCCCTCTAGCATCTTCCCGGGAGTTGACACCCCCCGGGGTTATCGCTTTCGCCAAGATTCCGCGTTCGTACGTGCCGTTCACGTCGACGCTACAGCGGTGCGAACCGATCGATCACCCAGCAACTCTCCTCGGAACTGGTCGAGTACCGACTGAGTTCGAACCGGTACCGGTAGTCGGTCCCATCGTCGGTCGCCGTCGCAGTCACGACGGCCGAATCACCGTCGACCACCGGTTCGTCGAGTGCGACGGTCCTGGCGTCGTAGAAGGGCAGTCGATCGTTGCTCTGCATGCGCTGGAACCAGACGCCCCGCGGTGAGCTCACGATCTGGCGTGGGTCCCAGAATCGGCCCATTACGACGAGCCCGCGGGTGAGACTCGATCCGCGAACGACGTCGGTCGATAGCTGTACCACCTCACCAGGGCCGCGCTCGCAGTTCGGCTCAGACTGGTAGATCGGCGCGCTCGCCGTCGTGTAACTGCCCGAACTCGACGGTTCGGTCGCGTCGACCATGCCGGAAGAGGACGACCCACCGAATGGGATTCCGGTCGCGACGACGAACAGCAGGACACCTGCCAGGACCAGCGCCACTCCTGCGCTCGCAGCCGCCGCTCCCCGTATCCGTGATGCCCTGAGCGGCGGGAGCGGACGGCGGCCGAGCGGCCCGTCGGTGGCGTCGTCCAGTCGAACCCCCAACTGCGACGCGAGCAGCCGTTCGCGCGTCTGGTCGTCCAGCGCGTAGAAGAGTCGGTCCCGAATCCCGGCGGGGTCGACGATCTCCGCCTCTGGCGTCCCCCGTGGAAGCTCCGAGTCGCCAGCGACGGTGTAGGGAGCGACGACCACGTCGATCGGTACGGTCGTCGACGGTGCCCGTCGCAGACTCGGTGCGATCCGCCGAGGAGGCAAAACGAGTAGCCGCCTGGACCCACCCTGTCGGGAGAGCTCGAGGACGTGGCCACTTCGATCGACCGTCCAACCTGATTCCCGCCAGAGCGCCGCAACGAACTCGACGAACCCGTCGGCATCGAGCGCGAGCAGCTGGCGCTCGAGCGAGCGCGTCGAGAGCGTCCCCATGCGGGATTAGTACGTGGCGTGCTCACAAGTCGGTGTCGGCGGCGGAACCGACCGACTGAACGAACGGCGAGAGTCGGAGCTGCGGAGATGCGATACGTGTCGGCAGCGATTCGAAACGCGTCTGGTCGCACCGACGAGCTACCCATCTCGAGTAGCAGCGTTTTTACTGCCGAGTGGCTGATCGGTGTACAGATGACGTTCGTGACGACATTGGAACTCGAGAGCGGCGATCGACGGGCACTGGAGTCCGTCGTCGCGGACATCAAGGATACCGTCGAACGCAAGGGGGCGGAGTTCAAGGGACCACACACCCCGCCACCGGAAGATCTCTCGGTGCCACTCTTTGGTTCACTCGAGCGAGGCGATCAGTTCGAGTCGTGGTCGTACACGGTGTACACCCGCACCGTCGAGATCGTTGGCCACGACGAACTCGCGAGCGCAATCGCGACCCGGGAGTTCCCCGATCAGATCCACGTCGAGGCCGACGTCCGCTCGATTCAGTAGTCCGCCCGGCCGGTCTTCCTGGTTCGCAGTCTCTCGACCTACCTGTCTCGACGATCGGTGCACAGTCGATTCACAGTGCCACTCGGAGTTTCCGGAATCGCCCACACTTACGGTCCAGCCGGCCTAACTGATCTACTGCAATGGTAAAAACCGCCCAGACCGTCTCCACCGAGGGGTTCAGCTCCGAGAACCATATCCGCGACTTCGAACTCACGATCGACGCGACCGGGGAATCCGCACCGGACACACTCGAAGTGCTCATCGCCGATTACGCGTCCTGCTACGTGCCTGCGCTGCGCGTCGCCGCCGAACAGCGCGATGCCGGTGAGCTCGGTGAAGTATCGATTGACGTCACTGGCGAGCTCAACGACGACGACAAACTCGACGGAATCACGTTCGACGTCGACACGGACGCCGACCTCGACGCCGACACTGCCGACGCGATCGTCGAGCGAGCGAACGAACTCTGCAAAGTTCACGACGCGCTGAAGTCCTCGCTCTACGCCGACGTCGACCTGTAAACAGCCGATCGGGATTCATCGACCCGCTTTCACGGCGTTTTGCAGTCAGTACTCTCCGACAGTCCAACTCGATAGGACTGCCAGTGATCATTTAGGGTAGGCGCGAGAACGTGCATAGAACACAGTGGTGCTGGAACACGTCTCGGCGATCGAGATCGCCTTCGCCGCCAGTATCCTCGCCATCGGCGCAGCCACCACAGTGATCGCACGATACGCGTGGCAGCGCCGGCAGACCGCGGGAGCCACCTCTCTTGCAGTGCTACTGGTGGGCGTCGCGGTGTGGAACGTCTCACACGGCCTGCAGATCCTCTTCACGAATCGCGCGATCCTGTGGGCCACGCAGACGACGACGTATCTCGGAGTCGCTGCCTGCGTCACAGGCTTTCTGACGCTCGTCCTCGAGTTCACCGGCCGGAGCCACCTCCTGACACGCCGGACGATCGCCCTCCTGGCCGTCGAGCCAGTGCTGGTCGTAACAGTGTCTGCGACGAACCCGTGGCACGATCTCATGTGGGAATCAGCGGCAGAATCCAGCGATTTCGCTGGTCAGATGGGCCCAGCGTTCGTGGGGCATACGATCTACTCGTTCGGGCTGCTTCTGATCGGGATCGGACTCCTCATCCAGCAAACCGTCAACACCAGAGCCATATACCGTCGCCAGGCGGGGTTGATTCTACTGGGCGTCACCGCTCCATTCACCGCCCAAATTCTCTGGCTCGCCAGCATGACGCCAACGGACCTCACACCGATCGCGTTCGCGATCACCGGCGTCGCGGTGGCATGGGCAATCACGCGGAACCGCCTGATCGATCTCGCACCGATCGCGCGCGATCAGGTCGTCGATACACTGCCGGATCCGGTGATCGTCCTCGACGATCAGGACAGGATTACGGATTTAAACGACGCTGGAAGCAGCCTTTTGGGGAATCCGGAGGACGGACTGATCGGGACCGATTTCGGCACCGCGTTCGACAACGACGAGGTCGTCGACCTCGTCAGGGACGCAATCCAGACGAAACGGATCGTCAGGCTACCCGTCGGCGACACCATCCGTATCTACGAAATCCGCGTGACGCCGATCCAGGACCGCCGCGGCACGACGCACGGACGGGTACTCGTCTTCCACGACGTCACCGATCGAGAACAGAGCCGCCAGGAGCTCGAACACCAGAACGAGCAGCTCGAGCGATTCGCTAGCGTGGTCTCGCACGATCTCCGGAACCCACTGAGCGTGGCCGAAGGCTATCTTCCGATGGCTCGAGAGACGGGCGAGGACGAGCATTTCGAGGCGATCGAAGAGTCCCTCGAGCGCATGAATACGATCATCGAGGACGTGTTGACTCTGGCACGAGAGGGTTCGCGCATCGAGAACCGGGAGCCGGTGTCGCTACAGGAGGTGACGACCACCGCCTGGGAGCAGGTCGACACGCGCAGCGCGACGCTCCGGTGTGATACCGACGTGACGATTGGTGCGGACGCGAACCGCCTCCAGCGACTTCTCGAGAATCTCTTTCGAAATTCCATCGAGCACGGTTCGAAGACTCCTGGGTCACAGCCAGGGCAGAGTGCCGGGGCGGGCAGCGCTGAGAATACCACTGCCGACGTTGCAGCGAACCACCTCACCGTGACGGTCGAGCCGATTAGACCCGCAGACGACGACCAGGTCCCCGAACCTGACGACTGGGGATTCTTCGTCGAAGACGATGGGGTCGGGATTCCTGCGGACCGCCACGAGGAGATTTTCGAGCCCGGACACTCCTCCTCGAGTAACGGCACCGGGCTTGGCCTCTCGATCGTGCAGGGCATCGCCGAAGCCCACGGCTGGTCCGTGCGTGCGACCGATGCGGCAAACGGCGGCGCACGGTTCGAGATCACCGGTGCGCCGCCGATCGGCCACGCAGCAGGCGTCGGCGAATCGGCGGAGGCCGGTGCGCAACGCTGAAACGACTGCCAGCCCCAGTTTCGTGTATGAGTGCGTGGACTGACCAGTTCGTCGGTGATCGCATGGCGGTCGATCGGGAGTTCACCCAGCGCGTCGCTGCCTCGGAGTTCTCCAGTCAGGAGTGGGGGACGATCATGACTGCCGTCGAGTTCGACATCGAGGAGCCGGAGTCGCCAGAGCGGGCACGGGTCGTCGCCGACACCGGGAAGATCGCTCAGGTCCTCCCCGCGATCGATCAGATGCGGGACGGGATGGGCATGGGCGGAGCACCTGGCTCCGGCGGCGGGAGCGCCGGGGCGGACGACGACTCCTCGCGCGGCGGGAGCGGTCTGTTCGGGTCTATCAAATCGTCCCTCGGCATGGGCGACGGCGACGATGGCGAACACCGAGCGGAAGCAGCTGCTGCTCTCGCCGACGAGTACGCAGCGCAGTTCCAGGAGCATCTCGAGCAGCAAGGGAAGTGGGAGCAGGCCTGCGAGGTTGCAGCGTCTGTCGGCGACGCCGAGCGCGGCGAGACCGTCGGCGATCAGGTCGATTCTGCGGCGACCGACACTGCCGGCGATTCCGACGACGCGAGCGACGAGTAACCGTCAGCGCAAGCCGTCCCCACCAGGACCTGCGAACACCTCCTGTCGCTCTGGCCGATCCAGAGTGCAGTCAACGTCGGACGCGCCGAAAGACGCCATTTCTCGTTCCTCAGGTCCGCTATATCCGCCATACAAACCATCATCGCCCGACCCAGTCGTTTGCCAGTGTACAGTCGAGCGACGGCAGCAACGAACCAGCTCACCAATCGTACTACTCAATTTCGAAATCTGATACACAACCCATTTAACGAATAGAGTTGTATCGATATACACATGCGCCCCGGAACGGCATCCCAGCTCACCCGCGACGGCCGGACGATCGTCCTCGCGCACGACCACGGGCTCGAGCACGGGCCCGAAGGGTTCACGGAGGTCCCCGAGCGCCTCGACCCAGAACAGATCTTCGACCTCGCCACCCACGACGCGGTTGGCTGTCTCGCGGTACAGAAAGGGCTCGCGGAGACGTATCTGCCCTCGTACCCGGAGGTCGACGTCCTGTTGAAATGCAACGGCACCAGCAACCTCTGGAGCGGCGAGCCGTACTCGCCACAGACTTGCTCGGTCGACTACGCGGCCGATATCGGCGCTGCAGCGATCGGCTACACCGTCTATCCCGGGAGCAACCGGGAGTGCGAGATGGTCGAAGAGTTCTCAGCCGTACAGGAGGCTGCTCGCGAGCACGATCTTCCCGTCGCCCTCTGGTCGTACGCGCGTGGGCAGCCCATCAAGCGGACGCGGACCCCCGAGACCGTGGCGTACGCGGCCCGGATCGGTCTCGAACTCGGTGCTGACTTTACCAAGGTCAAGTACCCCGGCAGCGCGGACGCGCTCGGTCACGCCGTCGACGCTGCAGCTGACGCGAACGTGCTGATGAGCGGTGGTTCGAAGACCGACGACGTCGGGTTCCTGGAGACGGTCGAGGGTGCCATCGACGCCGGCGTCGCTGGGCTCGCGGTTGGCCGGAACGTCTGGCAGCGAGAGCGCCCCGAGCGGATGCTCGACGCACTGGAGCAGGTCGTCTACGAGGACGCGCCGGCCGAGGTCGCTGCCGAGTCGCTCCGTCCGGTGGCTGCGTCGGGCGACGACTGAGCGGACGTTCGCTCATCGAAACGGCGAAACTGGGAACCGAGCGGGCCAGCAAAACATTCCGCTGGTCGTCGATTTTTTTTTTCGAGACCACCGAGTGCTCCGGACGTCCGACTGCTCCGATCTCTTAGAGCCGGTCGATTACGGCAGTCGTCACGTCCTCCGTGCCAGCGTCACCGCCGAGATCCGGCGTCCGCGGCCCCTCGGCGAGCACGTCTTCGACCGCAGTCCGCAGGCGATCTGCTTCCTCGCCGTACTCGAGGTGGTCGAGCAACATTGCGGCGGAGAGAATCATCGCCGCGGGGTTCGCGATTCCCTGGCCCGCGATGTCTGGTGCGGAGCCGTGGACCGGCTCGAACAGCGCGTTTGCCTCGCCGACGTTGGCGGAGGGCAGGAGACCGAGACCACCGACGAGCCCGGCAGAGAGGTCCGAGAGCATGTCGCCAGCGAGGTTCGGACAGATAACGACGCCGTACTCCTCGGGGCGCTGGACGAGATGCATCGCGAGCGCGTCCATGAGTGCGGTGTCGTACTCCATCCCGAACGAATCGCCGACCTCCTCTGCGACGTCGAGGAAGAGGCCGTCAGTCTGTCGCATCACGTTGGCCTTGTGGGCGATCGTCACGTCGTCGAAGTCGTTCTTTCGGGCGTACTCGAATCCGAACTCCGCGATGTCGCGGGAGGCCTCCTCCGTGACGACCCGGGTCAGCGTCCGAACGCCGTCGGTAATCTCGCTCTCGATGCCGGTGTAGACCCCCTCCGTATTCTCGCGGATGAAGACGATGTCCGTCTCGGGCTGGATCGCGTCGAGACCGGGGTAAGACCGGGCGGGGCGCACGTTCGCGAATGATCCGACGATCGAACGGAGCGGGAGAATGACGTCCGCTGCCGTCTCGCCCGCCGCGCCGAACAACGTCGCGTCGGCGTCGGCAGCGAGGGCTCGCGTCTCCTCGGGGAGAGCCTCTCCAGTTCGCTCGGCGACGGCGTCGCCCGCCTCGCCCTCGACGAACTCGAAGTCGACCGGCAGCGCGTCCAGCACCTCGACGGCGGCGGGCGTGACCTCCTGCCCGATACCGTCGCCGGGGATCACGGCGATCTCGTGAGTCATGGCTATCTGGAGGGAAAGCGAGGGGGAAAGTGGTTCGGTTCAGAGCGAGCGTCGGCGATCTCCCGCGCCGGCGTCGTGATCGATGTGCCGCGCGATCAGTCGGTCTCGTCCTGGTTCATCCACGCACGAATTCGATCGAGCCGCTGTTCGTTCAGGCGCACGCCCACGGCAGCGTTCGAGCAGTCTTCCGAGCTGTCGAAGGCAGAGTTGATGCTGAGGAGCGTCGCTCGACCGTCGACGTCCGTCCATATCGGGGAGCCGCTGTCGCCGTTGGAAAGCGGGCCACAGTAGTAGTGGTAGCCGTCGTCCGTGCCAACCGCCGAGGGCTGGGGCGCAGGATTCGATCCGATCTGGCGCCATCCCGTCACGTTATGGACGTAGCCGGCCTGGAAGAGCGACCGGGTGTGGACGTCTCCGAGTGCCGAATCGGGAATCGCCATCGTGCCGGCGTCCGTCCCGACTGGCCGATCCAGAACGAGCAGCGCGAGGTCGTCTACTGGCGGGTCGCCATTCCACTCAGGGTGAACGTGAATCTCTGTGACGTTCGCGCGACCGAAGGGTGCGACCGCCGGCTCACCCGGTGCGTCACGGAAGCCAGGCGTGAACGTCATCGTGTCGGGATCGTATGGCTCGCCCTGCTGATTCGTAACGACGTGGGCAGCAGTGAGGACGTGGTACTCGGAGACGAGCACGCCGGTCGCGCTCCGGACCGTTCCGATGGTAGCGTAGGGATACTGCGTCGTGTTCGGCACGTCGTGACGACCGGGAACGGCCTCGGGCGAGAGTGGCTGCTCGGGCCAGTCCGGCGGCCCGAGCGTCGCGGGGGCGCCCGTCGCACTTGCTGCCGCTTCGGATCCCTCCATGCCAGTACCGCTGTCGAGCGGGCCAATGCTATCGATGCCCACTGTGCTGGCACCGAGCATCGAGACCGCCAGTATCGCCACGACTACCGCGATCGCGAGGATCCGTCGGCGCCGGTAGGATCCCATTTCTGGACGTAATCACAGGCTACCGGGTTTACGTCTGCCGACAGTTTGCACAGAGTTCCGTGCCCGAATCCTGCCACATCAGTCCCAGTTACGTACGCCATCGGCGACGGCAGCGGAACTGGAGATTGGGGGAGTGTGTGTGGAAGGGGAGAAGAGAGGGAGAGTCTGGACTATGGGATCGGAATCGACGAACGATGTTCGAGAACGAGTGCGACGTGCGTTCGGAACGGATCAGAAGGGGCGCGGCGTGATCTTACAGATAGGGCAGCGAGTCGGCCGTCGCCTGGATTGACTGTTCGTTGGCCTTCATCAGCGCCGTGGTGTCCCAGTTGCCCTCGACGAGCGCCTCCCGCTGCGCGCGGTCGACGCTGACGCTAATCTCGTTGCCCCCGTAGATCACGGTCTCTGCGGCGACGTCGACGTCGATGTCGCCGTCGGGGTTGTCCTCGACCCACTGCTGCAGGTCGTTGATCGACTCGTGATCGGCGGTGACCGTGGGCATGCCCAGCGCGAGACAGTTGCCCGCGAAGATCTCCGCGAACCCTTCGCCGACGAACGCGTCGATGCCCCATCGCATGAGCGCCTGCGGGGCGTGCTCGCGAGAGGAGCCACAGCCGAAGTTGTCGTTGACGACCATGACCGAGGCGTCCTGGAACCGCTCCTCGTTCATGGGGTGCTCCTTGGGCTCGTCGTCGTCATCGAAGCGCAGGTCGAAGAAGGAGAACTGTCCGAGTCCATCGAAGGTGACGACCTTCATGAACCGCGCCGGAATGATCTGGTCGGTGTCGATGTCGTTCCCGCGGATCGGGACGCCGGAGCCGGAGACGTACTCGACGGCGGGAATGTCCTCCGTCGCGTCGCCGCTGGAGTTCTCGGAACTCATGCGAGGCTCACCTCCGTCATGTCGCGCACGTCAGAGACTTCGCCGTTGATCGCCGCCGCGGCGACCATTCGGGGGTTCATCAGAACGGTTCGACCGTCCTTGGAGCCCTGTCGGCCGACGAAGTTCCGGTTCGAGGAAGAGGCGCAGGCCTCGTCGCCCTCGAGCTGGTCCTCGTTCATCCCGAGACACATCGAACAGCCCGCGTTCCGCCACTCGAAGCCGGCTTCCTCGAAGACGTCCTTGAGCCCTTCCTGTCTGGCAGCCTCCTGCACGCGCTGGCTGCCGGGGACGACGAACGCGCGAACGTCGTCGGCGACCTGGCGACCCTTCACGATCCGTGCCGCACGGCGCAGGTCGGGCAGGCGAGCGTTCGTACAGGAACCGAGGAAGGCGACGTCGACGTCGTAGCCGTTCATCGTCTCGCCGGGCTCGACGCGCATGTGTTTCTGGGCGCGTCGGGCCGTGTCCTGTTTGGCCTCGGGCAGATCCCCCGGTGCAGGGATCGGGTCGTCGATGCCGATGCCCTGCCCGGGCGTGGTGCCCCAGGTGACGACGGGGTCCAGTTCGCCGGCGTCGATCTCGACGACGTCGTCGTACTCGGCGTCCGCCTCGGATCGGATCGACTCCCAGTAGGGCTTCAGCTGGTCGAACTCCTCGGAATGGTCCTGAAAGTAGTCCGTCTCCTGCATCCACTCGTAGGTGGTCTCGTCGGGCTGTACGTACCCAGCACGAGCGCCACCCTCGATCGACATGTTGCAGATCGACATCCGACCTTCCATGCCGAGGTTCTCGATCGTCTCGCCGGCGTACTCGTAGACGTAGCCGACGCCGCCCTCGGTACCGAGCCGACGGATGATCTCGAGGATGATGTCCTTGGCTTCGACGCCCTCTTCGAGTTCGCCCGTGATCTCGATCCGGCGGACCTTCTGTTTCTCCATCGCGATGGTCTGGGTCGCGAGCACGTCTCGGATCTGGGAGGTTCCGATACCGAAGGCGAGCGCACCGAACGCGCCGTGGGTGGAGGTGTGCGAGTCGCCACAGACGATCGTCTTGCCGGGCTGGGTGATCCCCTGCTCCGGGCCGATGACGTGGACGATCCCCTGATTGCCGGACGTCGGATCGGAAAACTCGATGCCGGCGTCGCGAACGTTCTCCTCGAGTTCGGCCATCATGCGCTCGGCTGCGTCCTCCTCGTAGGGCCGAGACTGGTCGGCCGTCGGGACGATGTGGTCGACCGTCGCGTGAGTCAGGTCCGGCCGCGCGACCTCGAGACCACGCTCCTGGAGCATGCCGAAGGCCTGCGGGCTCGTGACCTCGTGGATGAGGTGGAGCCCGACGAATAGCTGGTCCTGGCCGTTCGGCAGCGTGGTAACTTTGTGCTGGTCCCAGACCTTGTCGTACAGGGTGCCCTCACTCATCCGTGGCTTCCTCAGCTACGTCGGTCGATTCCCTCCCTCCGGCGTCGCCGTGCTCTGCGCCCCGCTCGAACGTCGCATTCGCGCCGGTGTCGCTGGGTGCCTCGTGGTCGACGTCCGCCATCGGCATCTCGTCCGCTGCGTCCTCGGACGCGGGGGTCGGCTCGCCACCGTCGGCAGCGACGCTCGGTCCGCGGCCGAAGATGGAACCGAAGGTCGTGTTCCGGTCGGGGTGGGTATGATCGATGCCGCCCATCGTGGGACGGCCTGTGCTGTCCGCGTCGTCTGCGCCGTGGTCGGTCGGTGTGTCGGGTGTCATCGGTCTTGTTCGGTGTTTGAAATCTGTGGGCTCGGAACTCTAGTCGTCCGCGGGCGCCTCTGCAGCTGCCTGGTCGTTCTCGTCGGCCCAGGCGAACAGGGCTCGGAGGCGCTCGCCGACGTCTTCGATGTCGTGGTTCATCTCGGCGCGGCGCAGCTGGGTGTAGCTGGGCCGGCCGGCCTGGTTCTCCGCGATCCACTCGCGGGCGAACGTGCCGTCCTGGACGGCCTCGAGCGTCTCCTCCATGTTCTCGCGGACGTGGTCGTCGACGATCTCGTCGCCGCGGACGAGACCGCCGTACTCGGCGGTGTCGGAGACGGAGTTCCACATCTCCGCGTGGCCACCTTCGTACATCAGATCGACGATGAGCTTCAGCTCGTTCAGACACTCGAAGTAGGCGATCTCCGGGGAGTAGCCGTTGTCGACGAGCGTCTCGTAGCCGTGCTTGACCAGTGACGTGACGCCGCCACAGAGGACGGCCTGCTCGCCGAAGAGGTCGGACTCGACCTCCTCCTGGAAGCTCGTCTCGATGACGCCCGCGCGGGCACAGCCGATGCCCTGGGCGTACGCGAGACCGGTGTCGTGGGCGTCGCCGGTCGCGTCCTGGTAGACTGCGAGCAGTGCGGGCGTCCCCTGGTCACGCTCGTAGTTCCGGCGGACGAGGTGGCCCGGACTCTTCGGGGCGACCATCGTCACGTCGACGTCCTCCGGCGGCTCGATCTGGTTGTAGTGGATGTTGAACCCGTGGGCGAACTGGAGCGTGTCGCCAGCGTCGAGGTTCGGCTCCACGGCGTTCTCGTAGACGTCAGGCTGGACCGTGTCGGGGACCAGCACCGAGACGACGTCAGCCTGCGCGGCTGCCTCGGCGGGTGTCGTCACCGTGAGGCCAGCGGACTCTGCGTCCTCGCGGGAGCTGGAGTCCTCGCGAAGGCCGACGACCACGTCGACGCCGGATTCGTGGAGGTTGAGTGCGTGCGCGTGCCCCTGGCTCCCGAAGCCGAGTACGGCCACTGTCTCGTCGTCGATGTGCGCGCTGTTCGCGTCGTCGTCGTAGTATACCGTCGTGGTGAATTCGTCTGCCATTGTGGGATCTGTAATCGTGTTTGGTGTTGTCGGTGAATCGGTCGTCTAAGCTATCAGTCGTCGTTCATCGGCGCGTTCGGCGGGTGGCCAGACTCGGCCGTTTCGGTGGCTCCGCGTGCCAGCGCTGCCGTCCCGGTCCGAGTGATCTCGCGAACGCCAAAGCGCTCGAACGCTTCGACGGCGTTCTCGATCTGGGGTCGCTGGCCGGTGATCTCGACAGTGATGGTCTCCGCGCCCGCGTCGACGGCCTGGCCGCCGTACATCTCGGCCAGCGCCTGCACCTTGTCGGGATGCTCGCTGCTCACCTTGATGAGTGCGAGTTCGCGGAGCGTCGCGTCCCGTTCGAGCTCGCGGACCGCTGCGACGGGGACCAGTTTTGCGAGCTGTTTCTTCGCCTGCTCGACCCCCGGGCGGGTTTCCTCGATGACCAGTGTGATTCGCGCACGGTCGGGGTTCTCCGTCAGGCCGACGGTCAGGCTCTCGATGTTGAACTGTCGCCGGCTGAACAGCGAGGAGACCTGCGCCAGAACGCCGGGCTCGTGAAGCACCAGCGCGGAGAGGGTGACGCGCTCGGGATCGAGCTCGGCCTCTGCCTCGGGGTCGATGCGGATTCCCTGGGCGTTGCGCTTGCCCTGTGGCTCGGGGCGCTCCTCGGGGAGTGGTCCGTCGAGGGCTTTCGAATCGTCCGGCGTCGTGGATGTGTCGTTGCTCATCGTTGGATCACCTCAGAGTTGCCCCTCCGACAGCGCGAACTTCCCGTTGTCGCCACCGCTGGGGACCATCGGGTAGACGTTCGCCTGTGGGTCGATTCGGAAGTCGATCACGCTCGGGCCGTCGTAGTCGACCGCGGCCTCGACGGCGTCGGCGACCTCGTCGTAGTCGTCGACCGCCCAGCCGCGGGCGCCGAAGGCCTCCGCCAGCTTGTCGAACTCGGGGCACCAGCCGTACTCCGAGGCCGCGTGACGGCCCTCGAAGAAGGCGTCCTGCCACTGGCGAACCATGCCGACGTACTCGTTGTTGAGCACGGCGACAGTGACGTCCAGCTCCTCGCGGACGGCGACGGAGAGCTCCTGTAACGTCATCAGGAAGGAGCCGTCGCCCTCGAAACAGACCACGTCCTGCTCGTCGTCGGCCGCCAGTCGGGCGCCGACCGCCGCTGGCATGCCATATCCCATGGTTCCCAGTCCGTGGCTGGAGACCCAGGTCCGGGGCTCGGTGAACTCCCAGTACTGGCAGGCCCACATCTGGTGTTGCCCGACGCCCGTCGTGACGATCGCGTCGTCGCCGGTCGCCTCGTCGAGGGCCTCGACGACGAACTCCGGCTGCAGCGGGCGATCCTCCGGGACCGGGTAGTCCATCGGGTACTCCTCCTTCCACTCGACGCACTGGTCGCGCCACTCGTCGGCGTCCGGCGCGCGGTCGATCTGGTCGTGGAGCTGCTCGATCACCGTTCCCGCGTCGCCGATCAGTGGGTAGTCCGCGTGGATATTCTTGGAGATCTCGGCTGGGTCGATGTCGACGTGGACGACCTCCGCGTCGGGCGCGAAGGTCTCGATGCCGCCAGTCAGGCGGTCGTCGAACCGTGTCCCGATGCCGATGAGCAGATCGGTGTGGGTGATCGCCATGTTGGCAAAGCCGGTGCCGTGCATGCCCGCCATCGACATCGAGAGTTCGTGGTCCTCGGGGAAGGCGCCCAGCGCAGGCATCGTCGTGACGACCGGGAGCTCGTACTCTGTCGCGAACTCGTAGAGCTCCTGACTCGCGTCGCCCTTGATAATCCCACCGCCCGCGAGGATCGCAGGCTGATCTGCTTCCTCGATCGCACGCGCAGCAGAGACGACGTTCGTCCGATCCGCGGACTTCTGGACCGTGTAGGTCTCGGGCATCTGCGGCGCGCCGGGTTCGCGGTCGGTCTCGCCGTTCGTGACGTCCTTCGGCAGGTCGACCAGCGTCGGCCCGGGACGACCGGAGTCTGCGAGTGCGAGCGCCTCGCCGACGTCGTCGCCGACGGTGTCCGGATCGGTTGCGAAGCTGTTGTGCTTCGTGATCGGATCGGTGACGCCCGTCGTGTCGGTCTCCTGGAACGCGTCGTTGCCGACCATCTCCGTCGAGACCTGGCCGGTCAGGGCTATCATCGGGTCCGAGTCCATGTCGGCGTCGGCGATCCCCGTCACGAGGTTCGTCGCGCCCGGCCCGGAGGTCGCCAGACAGACGCCTGGATCGCCCGAGACGATGCCGAACGCGTCCGCAGCGTGGGACGCGCCCTGCTCGTGGGCCATCGTGACGTGGGTGAGCTGCTCGGAGTCGTAGAGGGCGTCGTAAACGGGCATGATCGCCCCGCCCTGGACGCCGAAGAGATACTCGATGTCCGCGTTCTCGAGCGCGCGGACGACCGACTGCGCACCGGTGCCGACCGGTCGCTCGGCTGCTCGCTGGTCGGATTCGTCGGTCGGCGGTTCGTCCACGCCGGGATCGGATCCCTCGTCACCAGCGCCGCGTTCTGCGGCGGAGCCGGGCGCGGTCGCACCGGCCTGGCCGGCTGCCGTTTCACCACCGTCGGGAACGGGCTCGCCGTTAGTGGCGTCCGCCTCGTCCCGTTCGTGGTCGCTCATCGATACTCACCTCCCGGTGTGGTCGGAGTCGTGATAACGGATGGTTGCGCGGGCGGGCGGGACGCTCTCGCTGTGGTCTGCGGGCGATACGGACGACGTGGTCGGGTGTGGGATGGACGTGCGTGTGGGCTCATGGATGAACGACGCTGCTGGTCGGAAACTGGACGACAGCCGAAGGAAAGGGTGGTATCAGGGGCTAGGGAGCCCCTACAATAATCGCGACGACGTCGCTGCTCTCCGGGGTTGCGGACCGGGAGCGAGCGCGTCGGGTCATGTCGTGCAGCTGGATGCGATCTCGGGGTATTTGTTCCTTTCGGAGCGCCCGCGGCGGCTGCTCGCCGCGAGACCGAGCTCCGAGCGGACGATTCAGTAGCGGTCACGTCGCTGCTCGACGATCGCTGCACGCTACTGGAACTGTGGTGAGCGGTCCGGGACATGGGAATCACCTACGCCCGGACCTCCTCTTCCTCGAGGGAGACGCCGACCTCGCGAGCGAAGCGCTCCAGCTCAGCCTCGGTGACTCGATCGCCCTCGGCGCCGTAATCCTTGACCCGCCGGGTGACCGCCCGGACCTCCTCCTCGGAGGGGGCAAAGCCCGCGCCCTCCAGGCGCTCCCGGACGGAGTGGGTCCCGGTGTGCTTGCCCAGCACCAGTTCGCGCTGTGCCCCGACCATCTCGGGCGTCATGACGCCGGGCTCGAACGTGTCGGAGTTCTCGATCACGCCGGCGGCGTGGATGCCGCTCTCGTGGGAGAACGCGTTCGCGCCGACGACCGGCTTGTTCGCCGGGACCGGCATGTCTGACTTCTCTTCGACGATCCGAGAGAGCTCCGTGATCCGGGTCGTGTCGATCCCGGTGTCGACCTGGAACAGCGACTCCAGGGACATCACGTACTCCTCGTAGGCGGCGTTACCGGCACGCTCGCCGATGGAGTTGACCGAGACCTGCGCCTGATCGGCACCGGCCTCGATTCCGGAGATGGCGTTGGCCGTGGCCATCCCGAAGTCGTCGTGGGTGTGGACGTCGATCCGCGCGTCGGTGTGGTCGGTGACCGTGTCGATCAGGTCGTAGAACCGCCGCGGCGCGGCGACCCCACAGGTGTCGGGAATGTTGATCCAGTCGGTACCGGCCTCTGTGACTGCCTCGATCACGTCGAGCAGGAACGTCTCGTCGGTCCGCGTGGCGTCCATCGGCGAGAACATGCAGGTCGCGCCCGCGTCGGTGACCTGCTCCACCGCGTCGACGGCGTTCTGACGGACCTCCTCCCGCGTCGCGTGCATGGAGTCCTCGATTTGGACGTCGCTGGTCGAGACGAACACGTGGACCATCTCCGCACCGGTGTCCAGTGCCGCCTCGATGTCCTTATCGACCACGCGAGCGAGCCCACAGACGTCGTTGCTGGTGCTCTTCGCGATATCTCTGACTGCCTCGAACTCAGCGTCTGAGTTCACCGGGAACCCCGCCTCGATGACGTGGGTGCCCATCTCGTCGAGGATCGCCGCTATCTCGCGCTTGTCCTCGTATGAGAAGGACGTGCGAGGCGACTGTTCCCCGTCTCTGAGCGTCGTGTCGAAAACACGTGCCGTCTCGATCTCGTCAGTTGAATCCAGTGTGCCCTGGAAGAACTCGATCCGCCTGGCTGGTGCCAGACGAGTCGTCGGAATGCGACATTGTGTTCGTTACAGAACGAATCTGCCTACATAAGTCTGTCCCTGTGGTTCCGTGAAATCGTATTCGAGGACGGGGAGTCGGGCCGTCGTTCGTGCAATTTTTGCGAGTGGCGGGATCCCGAGTGGTCGTTCGTACGAATTTTGCGGTGAAACGGCCCTCGCTGACGGCCCGAACACGGTCCGTCGCCAGCAACACGAAGCCTGGCCTGTCGACTGTCGCGGTCAGACCGGTAGTTTCCGCATCATCCCTGGCAGACGATTCCAGAGCCGGCGCTTGATGCCGCCACGGAGTCCCGCGATCCGATCCATCTCCGCGTCGGTCAGCTCGAACTCGAAGACGGCGAGATTGGCTTCGAGGTGCTGCCTGCTGGTGGCCTTCGGGATCGCGACGACCTGTTCGTGCTGGACGGCCCACCGGACCGCGACCTGGGCGGCGGACTTGTCGTAGCGCTCGCCGATCTCGGCGAGCGTTTCGTCCGTGATCGCCTCGCCGCGTCCGAGCGGGCTGTAGGCAGTCAGCGCGATTCCCTCCCGCTGGCAGAACGCGAGGAGATCCGACTGATCCTTGTAGGGGTTGTAGAGGACCTGATCGGTGACGATCGGGGCGTCCGCGGTGTCGATTGCCTCCCGAAGCTGTGACCGGGTGAAGTTGCTCACACCGAGGTGCCGGACTGTGCCCTCGTCGTGGAACTCGTCCATCACGCCCAGCGTCTCCTCGAAGGACACGCGGGGATGGGGCCAGTGGATGAGAAGCAGATCGACGTAGTCGGTGTCGAGTTTCTCGAGGCTCCGCTCGAACGACGCGCGGGCGTCCCCAGCGCGAAGGTTCCCGCGATCGAGCTTCGTCGTCAGGAAGACGTCCTCGCGATCGACGCTCGATCTCGCGATCCCCTCGCCGACCTGTGCCTCGTTCCCGTACATCTGGGCGGTGTCGACGTGACGATAGCCCAGGTCGAGCGCGGTCTCGACAGTCTCGGCACAGGAAGAGCCAGTGTTCTGCCAGGTCCCGAGACCGAGTGCGGGGATCTCGGCGTCGCCGGCTTCGACGTGGTGCATACCCACAGTGAGAGCCAGAGTCACAAGAAACCACCTCGGCGGATGGTCACGGAGATCCACCCGGCGGTAAGACACCTTTTTGCACACCCCCACCGAAGCGCGACCATGTCGCTCGACGATCACGCCGAGGATCTCGCCTCCGACCTCGGTGTTGACAAAGAGGAGGTCAAAGCGGACCTGGAGAATCTGGTCGAATATAGCGTCCCGGTCGACGAGGCCAAAGAGAGCCTCCGCCGGAAGTACGGTGGAGGTGGCGGAGGGGGCGGAAGCTCCACGCCATCCGTCGACTCGATCGCGGAGATCGACACCGAGACGGGGAGCGTCAATCTCACCGCTCGGGTGCTCACCGTCGGGACGCGAGAGATCTCGATCGACGGCGAGGAGCAGGTCATCCGGGAGGGTGACCTCGCCGACGATTCGGGAATCATCGAGTACACCGCCTGGGAGGATTTCGGTCTCGAAGCCGGTGACACGATCACCGTCGGCAACGCCGGCATTCGCGAGTTCCGTGGCAACGCGCAGGTGAACCTCGGCTCCTCGACGACGGTCACGTTCGAGGAAGAGGCGCTCGAGGTCCCCTACGAAATCGGGCCGGAGCGCTCGCTGACGGATCTTCAGGTCGGCGACGCCGGGCGGACCGTCGAGGTGCTGGTCGAGGAAGTCGAGACTAGAACCATCGACGGCCGCGACGGCGAGACGACGATCAAATCCGGCGTCTTCGGCGACGAGTCCGGACGGCTACCCTTCACCGACTGGGGCAACCGCGACGAACTGGAGGCGGGTGCTGCGATCCGCGCCGAGAACGTCCACGTCCGTGAGTTCCGCGGCGTTCCCGAGGTCAGCCTCTCGGAGCGGGCGACCGTCGAGACCGTGGACCGCGAGATCGAGGTCGGCGAGGAAGTCACTCGCCGCTCGATCCGCGAAGCAGTCGCGACCGGTGGCATCTACGACGTCGAAGTCGTGGGGAACGTCGTCGACGTCCGCGACGGCTCCGGCCTCATCGAACGCTGTCCCGAGTGTGGCCGCGTCATCCAGAACGGCCAGTGTCGCTCCCACGGGGAGGTCGAGGGCGAGGACGATCTGCGCGTGCGTGCAATTCTCGACGACGGCACCGACACCGTGACTATCGTCCTCGGGCCCGACAGGACCGAGGAGATCTACGGCGGCGGACTCGAGAAGGCGAGAGAAGCCGCTCGCGACGCGATGGACCAAACCGTCGTCGGCGAGCAGATCGCCCAGGAGATCGTCGGCAGGGAGTACAGAGTGCGCGGGCACCTGTCCGTCGACGACTACGGCGCGACGCTCGACGCCTCCGAGTTCGAAGAATCCGACGACGAGCCAGCGAGTCGCGCTGCCGATCTCCTCGCGGAGGTGGGCCAATGAGCAGCGCCGGACCGGGCCGCCGCGAGGTCGCCCACCGACTCTTCGCTGCGGAGTACGACGACGCCACGCTCGAGTACGCCGAAAGCGACGAAGAGCGCGCTCCAAACTACGTCGTCACGCCGAGTGGGACGCGGATCAACCGTCTGTTCGTGGTCGGCGTGCTCACCGCTGTCGAGCAGGTCAACGACGACACCGTTCGCGCGCGGATCGCCGACCCCACCGGTGCGTTCGTCGTCTACGCCGGCCAGTACCAGCCCGACGAACTCGCCGCGCTGCAGTCCCTCGAAGCGCCGGCGTTCGTCGCGGTCACGGGGAAGGCCAACACCTTCTCGCCGGAGGGCTCCGATCGCGTACTTACATCCGTTCGCCCAGAGAGCGTCACGGAAGTCGACGCCGAGACGCGCGATCGCTGGGTGACGACGACGGCCGAGCACACGCTCGCTCGAATCCAGACTGCGGCGAGCGCCCTGTCGAAGGACGAGCGGGGCGAATCGCTCCGAGCAGCCTTGCTGCGCGACGGTGTCGATCCGAGTCTGGCCGAAGGAGTCGCGCGCGCCATCGACCACTACGACACCACCGCCGACTACCTCGGCGCGCTCCGCGACCTCGCCGTACAGGCGCTCGAAGTCGTCGCCGGCGAGCGCTCGGAAGTGGAGTCCATGGATCACGAACCAGCCGGTGGCGAGGGTACCGTGACCGCGAGCGATCTCGCCGCACTGCTCGGCGAGGAACGCCTCGCGGCGACGCGTGCAGCCGACAACGTCGACGTCGATGCGCTACTCGGCGACGTAGACGATGCGGCCCCGGGAGCGTCCGAATCCGACGCTGCTGACTCGGCGGAGGGACCTGTGGACCAATCGGCGGACTCTGAAGCAGCGGAGCAATCGACAGACACTGAACCGGCGGAACAATCCACAGACGCCGAAAGGGCGACACCCGATACCGTGTCTGAGTCTGCTTCCACCGACAGTTCCGTTTCCGATCCCGATACCGAACCCGAATCGACCGGCGCAGCAGACTCGGAGGATGGGAAAGTATCCGAGGAAACTGGAGGCGCCGAGGCAGAGACCGACGAGGCCGCCGTCGAGGATACCGCCGCCGAGACCGAGGAGCCAGCCGACGCTCCGGATGATCCAAGACCTGCCGATTCGGACGACGACGGTGACGACGCGACGGCCGATGCCGATCCCGAGACCAGTGAAACGGCGGCGGAGACCGCCGACGCAGAGCAGGCCGGAAACGACGAGATCTACGAGTTCGACGAGGAGGAGCGCGAGCAGATCGAAGCCGAGCACGGCGTCGAGTTCCAGAGCGGTACCGAGGTCGAGCCGGCGGGCGAGGCCGACATCGAGACCGATGCAGAGGAAGGGTCGGACGCCGAGGCCGAAACGGGGGCCACCGACGACGGAGCGGACGACACCGACGAAGCCGACACCGTTGACCAAGCCGAAACCGACGACGAGAGCGCTACCGAGGAGACCGAATCCACCGATGCATCCGACGACGATGCCGAGGGGGACGTCGATCTCGAAGCAGCCCTCGTCGAGGAGATGGACGCGCTGGACGACGGCGACGGGGCAGATCGGGAGGCCCTGATCGACGCCGTCGCAGGAGAGACCGGTGCCGACGCCGAGGCGATCGACGACGCGATCGACGACCTGCTGATGAGTGGGCAGTGTTACGAACCCAGCGAGGGGACGCTCAAGCCGATCTGATGGCGACGCTCGAACCGGTTGCCGGCGCGCCCGCCGCGACTGCGCAGATCGGCACCGATCGAGCGCTCGTTATCGCGGACTACCACGCCGGCATCGAAGTGGCACTCGCCATCGAACGTGGCATCGAGGTCGAATCCCGCGCCGAGCAGCGACGCGAGCGACTCGTCGATCTCGTCGAACGGACGGCGCCGGACCGACTCGTTATCCTCGGCGACCTCATGCACTCGATCGGCGATCCGGGCGGTCGCGAGCGCGACGAGATCGAATCGCTCGTCGCGGCGCTGCCGGAGCTCCCGATCACGCTGGTAAAGGGCAACCACGACGGGGCGATCGAGGAGTGGGTGCCACGCGTCGAAGTGACCGACGGAACCGGCGTGCGGCTCGGGGAGTTCGGCTTCGCGCACGGACACACCTGGCCGTCGCGGGCGGTCGTCGCTGCCGACGTCGTCTGCGTCGGCCACGAGCATCCCCAGGTCCGTCTCGAAGACGAGGTCGGCGGGAGCAGGGTCGAACGGATCTGGCTTCGCGGACCGATGGCCCGAGCACCCTTCGCGGAACGCGATCCCGATCTCGATTGGGCAGCACCGGAGCTCATCGTACTGCCGGCGTTCAACGAGCTCGCCGGTGGAACTTGGGTCAACGTCGAGGGGCAGGAGTTTCTCGCCCCGTTTCTACCCGAGGGCCTCGGCAGTGGGGACGCGTTCTTGCTCGACGGCACGCGGCTCGGAGACTACCGGACGGTTTGAGCGAACAGCTCCAAGTGCTCGGCGCCGTAGATTGGACCGACAGAAGCACGGGGTCGGGACCCCAGCCACGAAATCCCGACCCGAGGCAGGAGGCGTATCGCGCTGGTTACTTGGACTGCCCAGTTCAGAGTCGACGGGACACCGTCGACAAAGACCCATATGGCAGACAGCCACATATATGCCCTTCTTGCGGCAGATTCTTCAATTTCAAATGGTAGAACCATCCAAGCGACCATCAACCACGCCATAATTTGGATATACGGCGTGAGCAATGATTGCGAGTCTCTGAACAGTGGACGAGTGCCCACAGAGTATGCATATCGCCAGTGCGGGCACTTGCAATCCGATTCAAACACATTCGCCCAATATATAGGCCGATTAGAGGAATAAGATGCAGTATTATGGGATTTCTTATTCGTGTTCACTGTTTCCACACGTCCATGCACGGAATCGACCCATACGAGCCGACGGACTCGACGTTCGAATGTCCAAGTTGCGGTGCAAGATCGGACGCACGCGGGAGTGCGAGAACTGTTCGATCACGCTACGGAACATCTCCGTGGCGCGCGAATACGCTGGCAGCACCCGGCAGCTCGGTGTAGTGAGTAGAGAGTAGGGAGTGAGGACAGATCGAGGGAGAACGAGGGAAAACGACGATCTACGGGAGATGCCCCCTCACACGCTTCGCGTCCGACCACTGCGCTTAACGGCTCTGCACCACTAGGCCTGCCGATGAGTCGGGAGTCGGGAGCGGACGCCTTCTCGCATCTTGGGCCAGCAGTCCGCACTGCGCTCTCCGAACGCGGCTTCTCTACTCCCACCGAGCCACAGCGCCTCGCGATCCCACCGATCGCGGACGGTCGCCACACGCTCGTCGTCGCACCGACCGGGACCGGCAAGACCGAGACGGCGATGCTCCCGGTGTTCGACGCAGTCGCCGAGGCCGAGCACAGGTTCGGCATCTCGGCGCTCTACGTCACGCCGCTACGCGCACTCAATCGCGACATGCGCGACCGGCTGGACTGGTGGGGGGAGGAGCTCGATCTCGACATCGACGTTCGCCACGGCGACACCACGGATTACCAGCGAAGCAAACAGGCCGACGATCCGCCGGACGTGCTCGTGACGACGCCGGAAACCCTCCAGGCGATGTTCACCGGGAAGAAGCTCCGGAGGGCACTGTCGGACGTCGAGCACGTCGTGATCGACGAGATCCACGAGCTCGCGGCGTCAAAGCGCGGAGCACAGCTCGCAGTTGCACTCGAACGACTGCGCGCGCTGTCCGGACCGTTCCAACGCGTTGGCCTCTCCGCGACGGTCGGCGATCCCGAGACGGTCGGCGCGTTCCTCAGTGGTGGCCGCGGCTGTGCGGTCCGCGAAGTCGACGTTGGCAGCCGGTTGTCCCTCGACGTCCAGGTGCCAGCGGTCACGCCGGCGGACGAGGATCTCGCGAGCGAGCTGATGATCGAGGAGGAGTTCGCGAGCCACGTCCGCGCAATTCGGGACGTCGTCGCGGCCAACGAGTCCACGCTGATCTTCGTGAACACCAGACAGACGGCGGAGGCGATGGGCTCGCGGTTCACGCAGCTCGCCAGCGACGACGACGCAGTCGACGTCGGCGTCCACCACGGCTCGCTCGCCAAGGAGGCCCGGATCGAGATCGAGGATTCGTTCAAATCCGGGCAACTCGACGGACTCCTCTGCACCTCCTCGATGGAGCTGGGAATCGACGTCGGCCACGTCGATCACGTCGTCCAGTACCAGAGCCCGCGGCAGGTGACGCGGCTGCTCCAGCGCGTCGGACGGGCCGGTCACAGGAGCGATCAGGTGTCGGCGGGAACGGTCGTCGCGACGCGGTCGGACGACGCCTTCGAGGCGATGGCGATCGCGCGCCGATCACTCGACGGAGAGGTCGAGCCGGCGCCGATCCACGATGGGAGCCTCGACGTGGTCGCGAACCAGATCGGCGGGATCGTCGAGGGACAGGGTGGGATCCACGCCCGCCGAGCGTTCGAGATCGTCACCGGAGCGTACCCCTTCCGGGACCTGGAGCAGGAGACGTTCAAGGACGTCGTCCGCGAGCTCTCGAAAAACCGTATCGTATACCTCGACGAAGACGCCGATCGCATCGAGTCCTCGGGGACCTGGCGGTACGTCTACGAGAATCTCTCGATGATCCCGGACGAGGAAACCTACGCCGTCGAGGACGTCGCCTCCGGCTCCCAGATCGGGACTCTCGACGAGCGGTTCGTCGCGACGTTCGCCGAGCCCGGCGCCGCCTTCATCCAGGGCGGTCAGATGTGGCGCGTGACGAACGTGGACGACGACGATGGCTCGCTGACGGTCTCGCCGGTCGAAGACCCCTCCGGCGAAATTCCCTCCTGGATCGGCGAGGAGATCCCCGTCCCGCGACCGGTCGCCGAAGAGGTCGGCGAACTTCGCGGGGTCGCAGGTCAGCAGTTCGAGCGCGGTGCCGATCGCGCAGCGGTCGCTCGGGACCTTGCGAGTCGCTATCCGATCGAGGCCGATCACGTCAAGCGGACGCTCGACCCCATCGAGCGCCACGCTGGCGAGGCTCCGCTCCCGTCGGACCGCCGGATCCTCCTCGAGCGAGAAGGAGGCAAGATCGTTCTCAACGCCTCGTTCGGCCACGACGCCAACGAGACGCTCGGGCGTATGTTGTCGGCGCTACTGGGCCAACGGACCGGCTCGTCCGTCGGACTCGACGTCGACCCCTACCGCATCGATCTCGAGGTCCCCGGCGTCGTCGATGGACGAGACGTGATCGCCGTGCTCGAAGAGACCGATCCCGACCACGTCGAACCGCTGCTCGAACTATCGCTGGACCGATCGGAAGCACTGGCGTTTCGGCTCTCGCAGGTCGCGGAGCATTTCGGCGCGATCAAACCCTGGCAGGGCGATTCGAGCCCGCCAGCGAGTCGACTGCGCCAGTACCTCGCCGACACTCCAGCCTACGACGAGGCCAAGCGAGAGGTGTTCCACGAGGACCTCGACGTGGCGGCTGCGGCGGACATAGTGCGATCGATTCAGGCAGGCGAGATCGAGACAGAGCTTGTCGGTGGTCGGACGCCGATCGGCACCGCCGGGCGAAGCTCCAACATGGAACTGCTCGTTCCCGAGAACGCCGACGCCGGCGTCGTCGAGCAGGTCAAAGACCGAATTTACGGCGACGACGTTCGGCTGTTCTGCGTCCACTGCCAGGACTACGATCGCGTGAAGCCGGTGAAGCGAGTCCGTGAAGAGCCCTACTGCCCCCACTGCGAGTCGACGATGATCGCCGCGCTCCACCCGTGGGCAGACGACGCCGTCGCTGCGATTCGGACCGACGAGAAAGACGACGAGCAGGAGAAACGAACCGAGCGAGCCTACCGCTCGGCGAGTCTCGTACAACACCACGGAAAAGTCGCCGTGATTGCGATGGCAGCCCGTGGCGTCGGCCCCGATACCGCAGCCCGGATCATCAACAGACACCGGGAGGACGAGGCCGACTTTTATCGGGATATTCTGGAAGAGGAACGGCAGTACGCCCGGACCAAGTCGTTCTGGGACTAAGAGTGCGGTTTCAGTACAAACACTCTCTTTCTGACACCCTTTCTTTCACTCATTCACACCCATCTCCACTAAGCCAAGACCGCTTATCCACAGTAGATCGCACTCTGCAATCCCACAGTTCGAAGAAAGCCGGTTCTACCGAGCCGGAACAGTAGGAGACGAGACCGCGAAATAGACGGACGGCGGACGGATAACGGACGGGCACCGCCGCCGCCAATACGGCACTCCGGCGGGTACGCAAACCGTACTGAAAGTATACGTCGTCGTTACGGCGAACCCACTCGCACTGCCGAGTGGGAAACCCTTTTGCGACCTGGGGCGAAACGAATCTGCGTATCATGAGCGTCACGCTGAAAGACTTCTACGCGGACTGGTGCGGGCCGTGTAAGACGCAGGATCCGATCCTCGAGGAGCTTTCCGAGGAGTGGGGAGATCGCTTCGCCGTCGAGAAGGTCAACGTCGACGAGGAACAGGAGATCGCCAACGAGTATCAGGTGCGCTCGCTGCCCACCCTGATCGTCGAGAACGACGAGGGTGTCGTGGAGCGGTTCGTCGGGGTCACCCAGCGGGATGATCTCGAGGACGCGCTCGAGCAGGCCGGCGCGTAATCGCTTTTTTTTCGGCGTATCGTTGTCGCTGGACCGCTACCCGTGCCATAGCGAGAAGATTGTGCGACGGTGATCGATCGTCGAAGAAAGATCCATCGTCGACGAAGCTACGAGTTCAGAGGGACAGTGGCGTGGCCGACTCCCAGCGCGGGGCGTACAGCTCCTGGACGTCCGCCGCGAACTCGGGATCCTTGAGGTCGATGACGCCGAACGGTTCGTCGGGTTCCAGCGGATGGGTGACGTGGATCGTGACCTCGACCGCGTCGATGAGATTGAACGTTCCAACGATGTCCTCCGTCGTTCTGACCTCGTAGTTGGGATGCTCCGAGAGCGTCCGGCGGTGACGCTCGCCGACGGTTTCGGGGAGTGAGTCGACGAGTCCGGGCGTGAGCAGGACGTCGACGTCGACGCCACGGTCCAGCGCCGACTCGAACTCGTCCACGGCGAGGACTCCGAGCTCCGAGACGTCGAACAGCGGCGATCGGTCGGATGCGACGACGACGATGCGATCGTCCGCAGCGGCGAACCGCTCCATGAGGAGATCGATCGCGTTCTCGGCACCGACGGCAGCCGTCCAGAACTGCTCCTCGACGGGCTCGGCGGCGTCGAGCTCCGCGGAGAGATCGTCGACGATCTCCTCGTACTGCTCGGCCTGGGCGTCGAGCTCCCGTTTCTTGTCTTCGAGGAGCCGATCGAGCGCGGTCGCTGGCTCGACGGCGACGTATTTCTTCGGTCGACTCGCCGTCTGGCTGCGAACGAGATTGTACTGTTCGAGACTGTTCAACACGTCGTAGATCCGGCCCATCGGAACGTCACTGGCCCGTGACAACTCCTTGGCAGTTGCGGGACCCGTGTTGAGGAGGGCACGGTAGGCCCGAGCTTCGTACTCGGAGAGGCCGAGATCCCTGAGGCTCGCCATATGCAGTGGTGAGCGACGACGGACCATAAACACTGCGTTGGTTGTTTACGACAGCTCTGGCGCAGGAGATCTGCTGGGACTCAAAGGTGCTCGGCGACCCGCTCGCTCAGCTCCTCCGGGTCGAAAGCTGGCTCGGATCGCTCTGTGCCGGCGACGACGTACGCCGCATTTGAATCGAGGTCCCGTTCGCGCCCGATCGGCTCAGGGGCGGCGCCGATGTCGGGAACGACGATCGCCTCGTGGTCCGCCAGACGAAGCGCTGCCCGGTGGAGATCGCTCCCCGCGTGAGCCGAGAGGTCGATGCGGACGGTCCCACGCAGCAACCGCCCAGCAACGGTCCCGAACGCCGCGGCCTGTGGGCCGAACCGCTCGTGCGCACCAGCAAACGCTTCTACGGTCTCACGAGCGACGCTCCGGTAGCGGTCCACGCCCGTGACCTCCGCGAGGTCGAGCAACGCACCGGCGAGTTCGACGTTGGCGTCGAGCGGTCGCAGCGGACGATCGAGCAGCCCCGGACCGGACGCCGGGCCATCGACGAACGTCTGCCCTGGCCGACGCCGTTCGATCGTTTCGTCCGCGAGGTACCGTGCGAGAGCGATCGGTCCGGAATCGGCGTCGCTCCCACCCTCAGCACCGCTGGCACCAGATTCGCCGACGTCCGCCTCCGGCCCCAGTACAGCCCGGACGGTCACCAGCGTCCGAATCGTCCGTGCTGCGTCGAGGAGCAGCCCACGCTCGCCCTCGACGGCGCCTGTGGTTTCCTCAGCCTCGCCGCCGCCGATCTCGTCCCCACCGTCGGCCCCAGCAGCGACATCTCGGAAGTGACTGATCTCGCCGTCCTCGATCAGCTCCTCAGTCAGCGTCGCTAACGCGCGCTTGGCGAACGCACGCGCAGTCTCGTCGTCGGTAACGGCCGTGACGGACAGGAGCGCGTCGATCGCGAGCGCGTTCCAGTCCGCGAGCACGGTCTCGTCGACGCGGGGGGACTCCGCCCGGTCGCGCTCGCCAGCGTCGAGTGCGTAGTAGTCCGCGCCGTCGCCAGCGGCCTGGCTCGCGGCGAAGGCACCGCGGCGTCCCGGCCCCGAATCCGTCCAGAGCTCCGTCGTCAGGAACTCTACCCCCCGTTCTGCCGAGCGCCGGTAGGCCTCATCGCCGGTGTAGCGATAGGCCGTCGCGAACGCTCGAACCAGTCCCGCGTTCGCGTCGAGGAGCTTCTCGTAGCTGAGGCCGCCCCAGTTTCGTTCGGCTGCGTTGCGATGGAAGCCGCCGTCGTGCTCGTCTTCGAGGTTCGCGGCCACCGCGTCGAGCGTCCTGAGTGCCATCTCGCGGTCGCGCTTTAGGGCAAACTCGATGGCTCTTGGCATCGGGAACTTCGCACCAGTTCCCCAGCCGCCGGCCTGCTCGTCGAAGTTCTCCCGAAGCGTCTGGAGGAGGTGCCCCTCGATCGAGGTGTCGAGCGTTCCGCCCGGCGGCTCCTCGTCGGTGAGAGCGCGCGGAACGCGGCCGGCCGCTGCCCCACTCTCCTCCCACGTGCGGCGGACGCCCTCGATCGCCCCGCGCATCCCCGAGGCAGTGAGCGGGCCGGTACCGTTGAGCACCTCGCCGTCGGGCGTCAGGAATGCCGTCGACGGAACGCCGCCCATCGCGTAGCGGTTCGCGACTCGAGGCTGTCGATCGACGTCCGCCCGCACCGGAATGAACCCGTCGTCGATCGCTGCAGCGATGCGGGGCTCGCCGTAGGTCTCCGCGTCCATCCGGCGACACTCTTCGGACCACGTCGCGGTCAGAGAGAGCAATACCGGTACGTCTGCTTCCGCAGCGTCGTCGAAGGCCGCCTGCCCCCACGGCCGCCACTCGACGTGCCCACCGGGCGGCCACGACGGCACCCCGGGTGACGAATCGGCCGCTGCCCGTTGCTCGGCCTCGGGACTCCCAGCAGGAGCCGGCTCCGCCTCGGATTCCTCGGTCATGGTCGCGCTTGTCCGGCGGCGGGTAAGTGGCTTCGGAGTCCGAATGCGACTGCGTCACGAACCGCCCCCCGAGAGCCGCTCAGATCCGGCGGTAGCCCGTCGGCGTCTCGACGATCTCCCCGCTTCGTTCGAGTTTCTGGAGTGCTCGATCCACGTACTCTCGCGACACACCGTTTTCGGCCGCATAGGCTCGAACTGTATCCGCAGCCGGCTCGTCGTGTACCTCGAAGGCGTCGAGCACGATCTCCCGCTGGCTCCGGGTATCCCGGTCGGTCTCGTCCGCGCGCTCACCGGCCTCGGCGACGGCATCGGGGTCGATGCCGGCCGCTTCCAGGCGCTCCTCGTCGTCGACCACGTCCTCCTCGATCGAAGCTTCGAGGTCGCCAAACGACGGCGCATCGTCGCCCGCGCCGCGCCGGTTCGCGACCAGCGCCGCACGCGCCTCCCGGGCGTCGTCGGCCTCGGTCATCTCGGCGAAGTGGCGGAGTCGGTCAGTCCGGTGGCGTGTGCCACACCGCGGACAGGTAGCGGAGTCCGCCCCGACCTCGATCACCCACAGCGACGAACACTCCGTGCAGCCGACGACCGCGTACATTACGTCTGGATCGGTCGCCATCGGGCAAGAACGTTTGCGAACGCACCGACGGTCAGTGGATCGGTAGCGAGGAGATCCGTGCACAGGTTGAAGGCACAACGGGCGACCACCGAATGCTGTGATCTGACGGACCACGCCGGTCGGTCTCGCGCTCGTGTGGCAATCCGATCGGAGGAGTCGAACTCGCCGCCTGCTTGCCCCGAATACCCCACTAAAAAGTTGCTCAGACTGGCTCCCCGAAGGCGTACATCGTCTGGTGGCCAGTGACCTCGACGGTGAGCCAGTCGCCGGGCTCGATGCCACGCTCGCCGGCGTTCTGGACGATGATCTGTCGGTAAGCGCCGTCCCGGCACTTCACCGAGTCGGCGGTGCCCTGCTCGACGACGAGGACCTCTCGCGTCTCTCCGACCATCTCCTCGTAAACGTTACCGACGAGGTCGCGCTTGACCTCGCTCATCTCCTTCGAACGTTCCTTCTTGACCGTCCCGCCGAGCCCCTTCATGTCCGCCGCATCGGTTCCCGGACGCTTCGAGAACCGCGTGACGTTCACCTTCTCCGGACGGACCTCCCGGAGGAGTGCCATCGACTGCTCGTGGTCGGCGTCGGTCTCCGTGGGGAACCCACAGATGAAGTCCGTCGAGAGTGTCCACTCCCCGAGCGCGTCGTCGAAGGCCTCGACGACCTCGAGGAACTCCGAGACCTGGTGCTGGCGGCGCATGTCGCCGAGCACGTCGTCGGATCCGGACTGGACCGGTACGTGGAGGAAGTTGTAGAGCTCGTCGTGCTCGGCGAACACCGCGGCGAGCTCCTCGCGGATTCCGTGGACGCCCTTCGGGTTCGCCATCCCGACGCGAACGCGGAACTCCCCGTCGATCTCGGTGCAGATACGATCGAGCAGCCGGTGGAGACGTCGATCGCCGTCGTCCCAGCCGTAGACGCCAGTGTCCTGCCCGGTGATGCGGAGCTCCGTCGCGCCGGCGTGGACCAGCGCGCGGGCCTTGTCGACGTTCTCCTGGATCGGCGGCGAGTCGATCTTGCCGGTGGCCTGCTTGGTGATGCAATAGGAGCAGTCGCTCATGCAGCCACGGGCGATGGGCAGAATACCGACGACGCCGTCGAGAATCGGCTCGGCGTCGGGGGTCGTCGTCGGACACTCGCCGTTGCGGACGTGCTCAGGCACTTCGTCCCAGTGGAGGACCTCGGCGTCGACGCCGGCCTCGTGGAACGTCTCGCCCTGTGCCAGTGCCATGCAGCCAGTGATGACGAGATCGGCAGGGGTCTCGTCGTCGAGCTCCTGTGCTCGTGCAAGCATGTTCCGCTCGGTCTTCTCGACGACCGTGCAGGTGTTGAGAATCGCGACGTCGGCATCGGTGGGTCCCGACGCGGGGCTGTGGCCGCCGTCGCGGAGGGCCCGCTCGATCTGACGGCTCTCCCCGCGGTTGGAGGTGCAGCCGTAGGTTTCGATGTGGTAGCGGGCCATCGGTTATCCCCTCTAGCGGAACCGCGGGCAAAAGCCCGACGGATCCGAGACCGGCGGACAGATGCCGGCGCGCCGCTGTGCAACGGGTCAATAGCTAAGTGGGTACACGTCCCATCGATACGTATGTTTGGCGACGGGGACGACGGCTCCGTCATCTGTATCGCTTGCGGGACGGAGCTGTCGCGGTCGGCTGCGAGAGAGTACGACAAGGAGGGCGATCGCTGGAATCGCGAGGAGAAGACGTTCGAGTACCTCTGCAAACCCTGCGATCGTGACCGATCCCACCAGCCCCGACGTGGCCTCGAAGCGGACCTCGTCGCGAGCGGTGCGGGAGAGTGCGACCGCGACGAATTTCTCGCACGCCTCTGTGGTCAGCTCGAAGAGCGTGCGACCGAAGAGCCCTGAGGAGACGCTGAAGCGAACAGGTGGCGACGCCAGGTTTGCCAGCAGAACCGCGATCGAACGCCGATCAGAGATCCGTTCGTTCGAACCGCATGAGCGCCAGCATCGGCAGGACGACGATCCACCAGCAGAGGACGACCCCGGCAAAGGCGGTGACGGTGACGTCGTCAGTTCCCGCCAACGCTTCGTAGGAAGTTCCGGGGGCGATGAGTCGCCCGGTCGCCAAGACGGGCGACATCGTGTCCACGTAGACGAGCCACCACGGATTCGACGGAACGTCGACAAATCGATCGACGACCCAGAGCAGACTCCGTGGCAAGACCTGCCAGACGAACGTGAATCCCAGGAACGCGGCGAAAGCCAGCGTGCCGCTGAAGTTGGTCGTCTTCAGCGCTGTCGAAATCGCAATGCCGATACCCAGATAGGAGAGGCCCATGAGAACGCCTGCACCGACGAGCGTGGCAGCCATCTCCGGCGGCGCGAGTTCGCCTGCACGGACGCTCGCAATGAACAGCCCCGTCGAGACGGCCACGAGTACCGCGGAGACGATCGTCACCACGGTCGCCAAATACTGGCCCAGTACGATCGACCGCCGGGAGATGGGCTGACCGAGCAACAGCCGGAGACGTCCGTCTTCGCGTCGCCCCGCGACGTCGTCGTGTGCGATCGTAACGGCCGTCGCGGGAACCAGCACGAGCATAGTGCCAGCCAGGAGGCCGAACAGCGCCGAGCCGTCGTTTCCGGAGCCGAGGGCGGCCGGTCCCGTCCAGTAGCCAATCAGTCCGAATATCAGTGCGAACGCGATGATCGTTCCCGGGAGCTCCCAGTTTCGCCAGGATTCGCGGACCCCCTGTCGCGCGACGAGACGCCAGCTCACGCCGTCTCACCCGTCGTGGCGACGAAGAGGTCTTCCAGAGAGCTCTCGTCGGTTTCGAAGTCGACGACGGTAGCCCCATCGCGCCTCACTGCGTCGACCACCGCGACCTTCCTGGCGTCACTGCACGAAACGGTTATCGTCGAACCGTCGACGCCGACGACGGTCACACCGTCCAGGGCACGCACTGCGTCGACTGCTCCATCGACCAGGCCGTCCAGCGTGATCGAGAGCTGCCCCTCGACGCCGACGCTTTCGCGCAGACCGTCGATCGAGTCGACAGTGAGCAACTCACCATCGCGGAGGATCCCGACCCGATCCGCGACCGCCTCGACCTGTTCGAGGATGTGACTCGAGAAGAAGACAGTCGCCCCGCGGTCGGCGGCATCGCTGACGATCTCTCGCATGCGACGGACGCCGTGAGGGTCGAGCCCGGTCGACGGCTCGTCGAGGATCAGGAGTTCGGGATCGTCGACCAGCGCCATGCCGAGTGCGAGTCGCTGCGCCATCCCCTTCGAGTAGCCACTCGCTTCGCGCTTGCCTTCACCGGCGAGGCCAACCCGTTCGAGCACGGCGTCAGGGTCCGCGTCGGCGTTTCTAGCTTCGATGGCGAACTCGACGTGCTCCCTGCCGGTTGTTTCTCGCATCGGCCGGTAGCCTTCCGGCAGTATACCGGTTTTTCGCCGGACGGCGACCGGATCGGACTGGACGTCGTGGCCCAATACCGTCACGTCGCCGTGCGTCGGTCGAGCGTAGTCGATCAGCAGATCGATCGTGGTCGACTTCCCGGCACCGTTTGGACCGAGAAAGCCGAACACCTCACCGCTGTCGACGGTGAGATCGAGGTCGCGGAGGGCAACGACGTTCCCGAACGCCTTCGAGACGCCGTCGAGTTCGATCGCGGGCATCGACGGATCGTCGAAGGGACGGCGTTTAGTTCGTCTGGTTCGCCGAGAATCGGCGCTGTGAGATCGACGTCGGGTCACCCCCACAGAGCCGGCCGCGAGTCCGCCCCGACACGCATATGGGTGGCTCCGTCGTAGCGCGGGACATGACCGACGCGGATGCGGGCGCAGAGGAGACCGCTGCGGACTCCGATGCGGACGCTGAATCCCCGGACGACGAACGGACTGAACCCGACAATCAGGGCCCCGTCTGCATCGACGACGAGCTCGCGCGCCACGTCGAGAACAAACGCGACGAGCTCCTCGAGAAGTTCGAGATTCCCGACGGCTTCCCGCCGGAGGTGCTCGAGGAGGCCGAGGCCCGCACTGAGGACGTCGGCTCCGAGATCGAAGGCGAAGCCGAGGAGCGCCAGGATCTCCGCGACCTCACGACCTGGACCGTCGACCCCGTCGACGCACAGGACTTCGACGACGCGATCTCGATCCAGCGCGAGGGCGACGACTACCGCCTCTGGGTCCACATAGCGGACGTCACCCACTACGTCCACCCCGACTCGGCGATGTGGGACTCCGCGGTCGAGCGCGCGAACACGGTCTACCTGCCCGGCTACACCGTTCACATGCTTCCGCCGGTACTCGCCGAAACCGTCTGTTCCATCGTCCCCAACGAGGACCGACTGGCCCACACCGTCGAGATGGAACTCGACGGCGAGACGCTCTCCTACGAAAACATCGAGATCTACAAATCCGTCGTGCGGAGCGACTCGAGGCTCACCTACACCGAGTGTGAAGATCTGCTCGACGAACCTGATACCGCCGGCGACTACCTCGAAGACCCGGCCGTCGATCTCGGCGAGCGCATCGAGCTTGCTTTCGAGCTCGCCGACCGAATGCACGAGCAGCGCAAAGAGGACGGCTCGCTCGTGCTCAACCCCAGCCGGGACCGCGCCCACACGATCGTCGAGGAGTGCATGCTCAAAGCGAACAAGGCAGTCACGCACGAGCTGATGTGGGATCGTGGGGTCGAAGCGATGTACCGCGTGCATCCCCAGCCCAGCCCCGACGAGTGGGGGAACGCACTCCAGGAGATCCAGGAGCTCGACGGCGTCTCGATCCCGGCGGAGACATGGGACGAACCCCGCAAGGCCGTCAACGCAACGCTCGAATCCGCACCCGAACGACAGCTCTCGGACATCCAGTGGGCCGTCATGAAGGTCATGCCCGCCGCGAAGTACATGAACGACCCATTCGGCGGTCACCATGCGCTGAACTTCGAGATCTACGGCCACTTCACGAGCCCCATCCGCCGGCTTTCGGACCTGATAAACCACTGGATCGTGCACACCAACGACGTGCCCGAGGACCTGATCGCGCTCTGCGATCGCGCCTCGGACAAGGAACGCGACGCCGAGCAGTGCGAACGCGAGTACAGACAGTTCCTCGAGGAGGTCGGCCTCGACGCCGACGCCGTCAACAACCGCGGAATCGAAGTCGTCGACGATCCCGACGACGCCGACTATACGCTCTGAGCCGTCGGCCTTGGGCAACCCGATCCGTTGTCACGACGTCGAGAGTGGAAGGTCAGGGATATGTGGCGCCACACCCGAGCCACGGGCATGGACGCCGCCGACGGACGCACGCTGACCTGCGGGGACTGTAACTGGCGGACCAGCGAACTCGCAAAAGATCGCTGTCCGGAGTGTGCTGGACAGCTCGCGGTCGAGTACGACGAAGACGTGATCGACGCGGACGGACTCGAACTCGACGACCGAACCGGCGGTCTGTGGAACGCCCCTCAACTGGTGCCCGCGACAGACGATCCAGTGACGCTCGGAGAGGGCGCCACGCCACTCGTCGACTGCCCCACACTGGCCGACGAGCTCGAGGTGAGCTCCTGTACCGTCAAGGACGAGGGGCAGAATCCGACCGGGACCGCAGCCGATCGATCTATCGCCGTCGCCGTGACGGCCGCACGCGAAGCGGGCGCGACCGACGTTGCACTGCCGACGACCGGCGCCGACGGCGTCGCCGCGGCAGCCTACGCCGCCCGGGCGGGCCTCGACGCCCACGTCTTCGTTCCGACCCGCTCGACCCACAGCACCAAGGCCATGATCAACGTCCACGACGGCGACATGTCCGTCGTCGAAGGGCGGTACCAAAACGCAGAGGAGAGCTTCGAGTCCGCAATCGCTGAGGAACCCGATTGGACCGCCCTGGATCCAACCAATGCTGCCGTTCGCACGGCAGGCTACGCGACGATCTACCCGGAACTCGTCGCGGACCGGAACGGCGCCGCGCCCGACGCGATCGTCGTACCGACTGGCCACGGAGAGGCGCTTGCGGGGCTCCACGCCGCTGCGGACCTGTTCGAATCGCTGGGCGTGGTCGAGAGCGTCCCAACCTTCCACGCAGTGCAGGCAGAGGGGTGCGCGCCGATCGTTCGCGCCGCCGACGTGGGAGCAGACAGCGTCACCGCGTGGGAGCAGCCCGATACCATCGCTGGCGCGATCGAAGTGGCAGACCCCGCACTCGGCGATCGAGCGCTCGCAGCCCTGGACCAGACCGGCGGGGAAGCCGTCGCCGTCGACGACGAGGCGATTCTCGCCTCGGCCTGCCGGATCGCTGCCGCGGAGGGGCTCGAAGCCAGCGTCGCAGGCGGTGCCGCGGCCGCCGGCGCGTGGGAGCTCTCGATCGACGGCGCCGTCGACGAAACTGACGACGTGGTCTTGCTCAACACGGCCGCCGGCTCGCTGGATTCGGACGTCCTGCGAAGCCATCTGATGCGAGCGGGCTGAATCCCGATCGCGGTACGGCGGGTTACTCTCAGACCACCGAATCGACGTCAGTTACCACGAGCACTTCCGTCGGACCTGGCTGGAACCGGTACTCGACCTCGCGACACTCAACGGTACAGCCGGCCTCTCGGAGCGTCGCCATCACGGGATCGACGTACTCGGATCGCTCGGCGTCCAGTGACTGGAGCCCCGCAATTCGAAGCTCCTCACTGGCGACGCGGGCCAACTCCAACGCGGCATCTCGGTGAAACCCGATATCGAAGCGATCGTCGTAAAGAAAGAGAAGATTCGCCGAACAGACGAGATCGAACGCACCGTCGTCGAAAGGCAGCGCCGGGAGTGCCGCGTCGACGTATCGGTCCGGTTGCCGCGCGTAGTCGGCGAGGAAACGCGTCGCTGCCGCCCGTGCGTATCGCTCTCGGGTGGCGACGTCGCCGTAGTACGACCAGTCGAACAGATCGGTCTTCGCCTGGAGCTGCTCGACGACGTCGTCGACGGCCGCCGAGCAAGTCTCTTCGAGCGTCGCAACCGGTGGTCCGTACTCTGGATCGACTGCGACGGCGTCGGTGCCCACACGTGCGGCGACTGCCGCAAACGAACCCGGGCCGCCCGGACAGTCGAGTATGCGACGATCGACGAGATCGTGAACGGCGAGATCGAACAGCTCGCAATATTCCTCGAACGTGCGTCCGTAGAAGGCGGTGCCGTCCGAGACGACGAATCCATCCTGTGTCATGGCTTACTAAATATACAAATCTGTCCATTAATGATCTTTCTTGTCCATAGTCAATAGCACACATACACAGAGAAATGACGCTCCCGAGCCACGTCGTCGATCGCCGGAACCGCATAGTTGAAACGGCAGAAACAGATCCGCTGGCGTATGGAGTCAGTCCTCGTCACCGGTGCACTCGGCGTCGTTGGCAGATGGACAGTCGATCGGCTCGCGAAGGACTACGACGTGGTCGCCGTCGACGTGGAACGGCCGGAGGATCCACGCCAGGACGTCGAGTACCGCGCAGCAGACCTGACCGAACAGGGGCCAGCCTGGGAGCTGGTGCTCGCCGAGGATCCGGACGCAGTCGTTCACCTCGCTGCGATCCCGGCAGTGGGCATCCGCGCCGGCGCGGAGACGTTCACGAACAACGTCACGGCAGGGTACAACGTCCTCACCGCCGCTGGCGAAGCCGGAGTCCCCGTCGCCTGGACGTCCAGTGAGTGCGCCTACGGAGAGAACTTCGCCGATGAGCCCCGCGTCCCGGAGTATCTCCCGATCGACACGGAGCATCGAACCGATCCCGAGGATCCCTACGGCACCTCGAAGGTCGCGACGGAGGCAGTCGCACAGAGCGTCGCCCGCAAATACGGCATTCAGGTGACGACGATCCGTCCGACCTGGGTGCAGGAACCCGGTGCCTACCACACCCCGGATGCGCGCGCCGAGTTCGATCCAGACGACCCCGGACGCCACGGCAACTACTGGTCCTACGTCGACGTCCGCGACGTCGCGGAGCTGTTCGTCGACGCTCTCGAGGTCGGCCACGACGGGCACGAGATCTACAACGCCGTCGCCGACGAGAACTTCATCGACTACCCGACAGTGGACGCGATCGAGGCGGGGTTCGGGACCGTTCCCGAGCGCTGTGCAATCGAGGGTGACGACTGCGCGTACTCGAACGCGAAGGCCGGGGACGAACTCGGCTGGGAGCCCCAGCACAGTTGGCGGACGGCCGAGAACGAGACAGTTCCCCGACCGGAGCTGTAGGCGATCCGCCTTGCGGTGGGGATGAGTGAGGATGGGATGGCGGGGATTCGAACCGAAGGAAGACGGTTGTGCTCGCTCGCGAACTCGCTGCGCGCACTGCGACTTCCATGATTCGAACCCATCTGAACGCACCTGCTGCTCACTGTCGTTTTGGAGACGATCGCTCGCGGCTCAGTACTTCGCCGGAAGACTCGCTCCGCTCGTCTTCCGAGCCCTGCGCTCTCGTGCGCTCGCGCAGGACGCCGCTCACGAAACCGAGCCGCTCCCTTCGGTCGCGGCTCGTATGCGAGGGATGGGATTCGAACCCACGAACTCCTACGAGAGCGGGTCTTAAGCCCGCCGCCTTTGGCCAAGCTCGGCCACCCTCGCGCGTCCCGTGATTTCACACACCCAGACAAGTCGGTTTCGCCTACGGCTTCTCGGGATCGAGATTACCAGTCGACGCTGATCGTCCCGTCGCCGTGGGGATCCGGAGCGATTTCCTCGTCGGTGCGGCGATCCACGACGTGGATGCAGCCATCGCCCTTCTTGGCGGGGCAGACCTCCGCTGCGCGCACGTTTTCCTCGAGTTCGTCCTCACCGACGAAGTAGGAGTTCGGCTTCGCCATGCCGCTGAGGATGTCCATCTCCCAGTTCTCGGCGACTTCGGCACACTTTCCGGCGCCGAAACAGGCGTTCGCCTCGAAGATGATCTTGTAGGGCTTCTCCGCGATCGGTGGGCCATCGTCGCCGACGTCGGCGGGATCCTGCACCTCCGCGTCGAGATCGCTCATTGGAAGAGATCTGGCACCGAGGCCGCTTTCAGGTTACGGTTCCCGCGAGTTACGTCGGGTCTGCGTCCTCCGCTGCATTGCCGGTTTCTTTCCGTGTCCACTTCTTCTCGACGTCGCCGTTCGCGACCACCAGCATCGAACCGTCCGCTTGCTCTAGACGACATTTCCGCAGTTCGATCGCGCGAACGACGCCCTCGCCTTTCTCCGTCACGACCCGATCGCCGACCTCGAAATCCGGGTCCCGCAGGAGATAGATACCCGCCACCGTGTCTTCGATCATCTCCGAGAGTGCGTACGCGACGCCCAGGGCGACGAAGCCGGTCGTGGTGCCCATGCTCGCCGCGATCTCTCCCATGCCGAGGATCGACAGCAACGAGAGCGCGACGGAAAACCAGAGGAAGATGCCGACGATCGTGACGGCAAGGTCGACCACCAGCGCTTCCCGCTCGCCGTAGATCCGACCGAGCACCCGCCGAAGGGCGAACAGGGTAATCTTGATCCCGACGTACGCCAGCACCAGCAAGATCAGGACGCGGACCAGAGTCGGGACAGAGGTCTCCACCCACGTCGCAAGACGATCGCCGGTCGTGTCGGCGACCTCGGACGCGAAGCTGCCAGGATCGAATGCCATGCGGAGGGCTTGCTCTCGGGAAAGTTGAACGCTTGGGAGAAAACAGACGAACGGCCAGCGGACGCTGGGACTACTCGAAGGGATGCTCGAGCACGACGGTCTGCTCGCGCTCGGGGCCGAGCCCAACCGCGTACAGCGGCGTGTCGATCTGCTCGGCGACGTACTCGAGATACGTTCGAGCGTTCTCGGGTAGCGCCTCGTACCCATCCGCTGCCACGGCCGACCAATCGGCCTCCGGCCAGCCGTCGAACGATCGGAAGGTCGGCTCACAGTCGGCCCAGCGCTCGGTCGTCGAGGGAATCGTCTCGATTTTCTCGCCGTCGAGTTCGTAGCTATCCCCGACTTTCACCGTCTCGAGACCGGCGAGCACGTCGACGTGGTTCACGGCGAAGCCGGTGAACCCGCTCGCGCGCGCCGCGTGACGGAGCATCGGCAGGTCGAGCCAGCCGACGCGGCGGGGTCGGCCAGTGACGGTGCCGTACTCCCCACCCTCCTCTCGGATGTAGGACGCGAGATCCTCCGGCGTCGGATCCGACCCCGTCGCGGCTGACTGCTCCCCGGCGTCCACGCCGTGGCCGCCTTCGCTCGGACCGAGCTCCGTCGGCATCGGCCCGGTGCCGACGCGTGAAAGGTAGCCCTTGACGACGCCGACGACTTCGCCGTCGCCAACGGTCGTGACGCCGAGTCCCGAGCCGGTCGCAGCGTAGCCGGCGGTCGGGTTCGACGACGTGACGTACGGGAAGTTCCCGTGGTCGATGTCGAGGAGCGTTCCCTGTGCGCCCTCGAGCATGACCTGTTCGCCGTCGTCGATCGAATCAGCGAGGAACTCGCCGGCGACGACGGTCATTCCCTCCTCGTCGAGACGCTCGCCGTAGGCGCGGTACTGCTCCAGGACTGCGTCGGTGTCGAACGCCTCGGCAGCGGTGAACCCGTCGAAGGCGAGGTCGACGGCGTCGAGGTCGATCTCGTAGACCTCTTCGATCAGCCGACGTTTCTGGGGGATCACGTACTCGAGACGATCGCGCAGCACCTCCGCGTCGAGGAGATCGCCGACGCGGACGCCGCGGCGGCCGGCCTTGTCCTCGTAGGTCGGGCCGATGCCCCGCCCGGTGGTGCCGACTTTCAGGTCGTCGTCGCTGCGGACGTCCTCCTCGAGGTTGTCGAGAATCCGATGGTAGGGCATGATGACGTGCGCCCGCTCGGCGACGCGCACGTCCGGATCGAGCCCCTGTTCGTGGAGGTCGTCGAGTTCGTCGAACAGCGTCGCCGGGTTGACGACGCAGCCGTTCCCCAGCACGCCAACCTTGCCGCGAACCGCACCGCTGGGAACCAGCGAGAGCTTGTACGTCTCCCCGCCGTGAACGACAGTGTGCCCCGCGTTGTCACCGCCCTGGTAGCGCGCGACCACGTCGGCAGACTCGCCGAAGACGTCAACGATGCCGCCCTTCCCCTCGTCGCCGAGCTGCGCGCCGACGATGGTGACAGTCATTACGAGGCGAGGTTTCGCGTCGCGGGATAAACGAATTACGATGTGCCCGGCCCGGAGTGCTCACCCCGAACCGAATCGACTGGATCGAACAGCTATGATCGAAGGAGACACGAGAAAGACACCCCCGTACTATGGGCACCAGTATCGGGGACCGGAACCGTTAACCACTCCCACGGGTGAGTTTGCGCCATCGGCGTCGGTTCGTCTGTGGATCATCCCCGCTCCTGACGACAACATTTAAAGCCCCCAACGACAAGTTAACACGTGCCATGATAGATCGGCTCGAAAAGGAGGTAGACATGCTGGAACGCCATCTGCAGGTGCTGCGGATGGTCATCGAGAACGAGCCCATCGGCATCGTGAAGATGTCAAACGAGACGGGCTACCCACATCACAAGGTTCGCTACTCGCTCCGGGTCCTCGAAGAGGAGAACCTCATCGAGCCCTCGAGTCAGGGTGCGATCACGACCGAGCGTACCGCCGAGTTTATCGACGAACTCGACGGCAAGATCGACGAGACGGTCGACACGCTCGAAGGGATGAAGCTCGAAGACGCAGCCGAACTCGAGTCCTGAACTCGATACAGTTAGATCGATTAGATCGCCCGCAGCCGACCCTTACGCGACGGTTCGCCGCCCAGAGAGTCAGACCCCGCGTTCGCAACCGCGTCGGCTGAAGCAAGGTTTCTGCGCACACGTATCCTCTGGGGTATCCCCAGAATGTAGAATAGGAAGTAGTAACGGACAGTACCACTCAAATCGACCAACACTACCACTCCGGTCGACGGATCTGGTACACCGATCGACCGACCTACCGACCCCGTCGCCCCTTACAGCTCGGGGACGTTGAGGTGGAGATCGTCGCCGCGCGCCTCGACGAGACAGAGATGGTACCCCTGCTTGCGAGAGAGCTTGACGTAGCTCTTGCGTGAATCGCGACTCAGCAGACTCCCGCTCGTCGCTTCCGAGGCCGTCTCCAGCGCCGCCGGCTCGAAGAAGCTCCGCGTAACGAAGAAGGCACTCGAGAGCGCCATCGAGTGCTCCTTCACGCGGCTGGCTGCCTCCTGCAGATCGACGATCATCCGACCCGTCGCGGGATCGCGGGCGTCGTTCATATTCGCGACGAATAGCGCTTCACCCATCTTGTCCCGAACGACGACGTCGAAGGTCTCGCTGGGCGCACCCTCCTCGTCTTCGACGGCGTCCCGGGTCACCTCCCCGTGGAACTCGACGCGGTCGACCTCTGGGAGCGCATCGTAGAGGTCCCGGAGATCGGACGCAGAGCCAGTCTCCCGAATTTCGTACGGGAGCGTCCGCACGAGCCACTCGACGAAGCGGTAAGCCATCGTTTCTGGCAGAAATGTCTCGAACGGTTCGCCGTCGACCGTCGTGCCCTCATCCTCGAACTGGGTGTGGACGTCGAGCCGAAGATTCTGGTTGACCTCACCTGCGTCCGCGCTGCCGTCGTGGGCCGCCTCCAGGGTCGGAGCGCTCTTGGAGTCGTAGCGGACGAAAAGGTCGGTACCCTCCAGAGCCGCCCGCGGCGTCATCGCGCCGCCGGAGGTGGCACTGGGCCCGCCACCGGTCCCACTGGGCTCAGCGCGCTCGGCGGCAGCCTCCAGTTCCTCGATCTCGTCTTCGAGCGAGCGGATTTCACCGCGAAGCGTCTCGTTCTCTTCGGTCAGCGAGTCGACGCGCTCGACGAGCCGGTCTCGTTCCTCGGCGATCTCGTCGCGCTCCTCTTCGAGATTCTCCGCCCGCTGCTGGAGCCGATCGATCCGATCTTCGCGCTCGAGAACTTCCTGTTCGAGGGTATGTTCGGTGTCCCCGGATTGGTCGTTCGCGGATTGACTCTGGCCAGATCCGCGCTGCTGCGTGGAGCTCGACTGTTTGTTCGCGGCGGACTGCGTACGCGAGCGGGACCGTTGGCTCGCGGGGGACTGCTGAGTGGATTGGTCTCGTGCGCGTCGATCCGACTGAGCGCCGGTCTGCTGACCGGAGCGAGCGTCGGCCCCGGCACTCTGGGTCGCCATCGGCGGTTCGGGCTCCTCGCTGTGGTCTGGATCGAGTGAGGGAACTGTGGTCGCCTCGCGCCACGCGCTTTCCGACCGGTGCCGATCACCGCCGTCGTCCCCGCCTGCGCTGGCTGCGCCCTCGTCTGCGTCCGTGGCGGGACTCGGTGCGTTTCCGGTGGGAGCGGTCGCAGCCGATTCATGGCCAGTTCTCGTTCTGGACCCGCCTGCACCGTCGGCAGCGGAGTGTCGCGACCCCGGCTGGTCGTCGTTCGAAGCGCCGACCGGCGAATCGCCTGCGGTGACCGAGGCGGTGTCCTTGGAACGGTCACCTGACCGCGAGCGTCGTGATGGTGTATCCTCACTCGTACCAGTCGAGGGAGCAGTTTCAGCCTCGTTCGCTCCCTGGTCCGTACCTGCAGTATCGGCTTCTGGCATCGGTTCCGCTGCAGCCGATTCGTCGCCGGGGTCTGGGTCGTCACTGCTGGAAGGCGACGGTTCCGGTTCGGCTCCATCGGCTGGCGGAGCGGGGGTCGCAGTCTGATCCTCGTCAGCGGGCGTGCGATCGTCGGAATCGGGTGATGGAGTCTCCTTGCCTCGAGACGCCTCGGCCCGGGATTCGTCTTCCCCGCCAGCGGGCCGCTCGGTGCCGGAAGCGGATTCAGTCGCGGCGCCAGCGGTACCAGCGGTATCAGCAGTGGCAGTGGCGTCAGAACTCTCAGCGGTGCCAGTGGCGTCAGCGGCATCAACGGCTGGAGCGGCCTCCGGTTCCGCAGAGCTGTCAGCCGCGGCAGATTCTGTCGCGCCAGCCCCGGACGTCTCTGGCTCCTCGGGCTCCGGGACGTCGGTCACCTCGACGTCTACGTCGATGACCTCGTAGATGCCGACCTCGTCGTCGGCGCGCTCGAACGCGTCCTCGCCAGTAATCATCTTCCCGCTGTTCCCGACGAAGGCGACGCTCATCGAGGCGCCGCCGTGATAGAGCTGGTAGTAATCACCGCTGAGGACGTTCTCGCTTAGCTCCACGTAGCCGGTGAAGGCGCCGGAGGACAACGTCTCGTGGACCTGCGAGATCGACGTATCGTTGGTGTAGTATTTCGCCCGCGTGTCGCCTCCCGTCACCTGCATCGCGTAGAGAAGCGGCAGCGAAGGATGGGGTGCCTTGTGAGCGGTGCCCTGAGCGTTCTCGACGTCATCGAGATCGCCCTCGAACACGCCCACGATCTTGCCGTTGACGAAGAACAGCCAGGTGCCGCCGGCGCGCACGACACCCGAGAAGTCTGCCGACGCGAGCTGCCGGAGGCCATCGTACCCGTCCTCGAACGGCCGGGTCGGCCACCCCTCGACGTCGGCTTCGATGCGTCGCTCCATACCCAGGATAAGCCGGAGTCGACCCAAATACTTTCCGCCAAGCGGGATCCGATTCGGGAATGCAGCCGTCGGTAGTAGGGACGAGCCGCCTCGGTCGGGGTCAAGCAGCTACCGAAATCGAGACGGCGGAGAGAAGAGTGCGGTAGGCAGACAGGAGTGGATAGGGAACCGGGAGTACGACGGAAGAGAGACGGGAAAACGGCTCCTCGCCGGAAGAAACCGATTCAGATCTTCCCTTCTGCGTCGTCGGCCAGCTCTTCCATCCGCTTGCCGATCCGGCCGGCCGAGGAGAACTCGTCTTCGCTCATCGCCGATGCAAGCGCGTTACCGAGGACGAACACGGCGTGTTTGTGTTCGTTCTTGGACTTGTGGACGTGGTCGGGTTCGATGTCCAGCTGGGCGTACGGCTCGAACAGCTGCGGGTCGACGTCCTCACGTTCTCTGAAGTGGCGCATGATGGTCACCATCTGTTCGTGAAGCTCCAGAAGCTCGTCCTTGTGCATGTTGAAGCCCGGTAGGCAGGTTCGGCAGTTAAGGGTTGTTTCACACTCGGTAACAACCAGCATGGACCTGCAGCTTCCCAACGCGAACGGAGTCGTGAGCCACGATACCAAACCGCGACAGACACCGATTACCGCGCCGCTTGCGGTGTATTCTCAGAGAGTCCAACGAACTGATCGCCAGCCAGCGGAGCGTCTGACGATAGTTTTTGTACCTCCATTCCATACTGATTTCTAATGCCCGAGTTCCGCGTCGCGGTCGATTCGGAGACCGCGGACGCCCTCCAGACCGAGACCGATCTCCTTGGATTTCGGGACTCCGAGAGTTATCTCTCGTGGATCGTCGACAACCGTGCCGCGATCGAACAGGGAACCGAATCGGCGGAGCTACTCGACTCCTACCGCGATCGGCTAGTCGCACTCGAAGAACGGCTCGCGGCCGAAGGCGTCGATCCCGCTGACGTCGAGACGGGTACGGACCCGCTCTCGAACGCGACGCCAGCGAACGCGGGGGCCGCCGATCCAACGCCCGGCACGACGACCACGAGCGAACGGCCCACCACGAGCGAACAGTCGACGTTCGATGGGAGCAACGCGACCTCCAACAACGCGACGTCGGCAGCCGCGAACGGTTCCGAGGAGACGGAACGTGCGGCTTCGAATCTGACGCGCACGACGAACTCCCGATCTGACGTCGACAGAATCGAGACGAGCGCGGACCGGAGCCCCAGCATCGAAACTGGCGGCAGTTCCTCGAGCCCGTCGGCGACCGGACACAGCGACGGTGCAACAGAGGACTCCAGCGCCGACGAACCGAGAGCCGCCTCCGACGGCGGCGTCCGCGCGGAAGCGGAAATCACGTCGATGCACCTCCAGCCCGAGCGCGTCCAGCGCGTCCGTGAGGACCCCGTGACCGAGGACGCAGGATCGCTCAAAGACGTCGAGATGGATCGGCTCGACGAGATGAGCCGTCGCGCCGTGGCCCAGACACGCAAACAACTGGATCGCGAGGTCGAGACCGGACTCGACTACTCCTCCGCGACGACGCTCCAGAATTCGGACGTTCGGCCCGGTGAGGACCTCGCCGACCTGGACCGGCTCGACGTTCCCGGGCGGACCGAGGGCCTCGTCGAGGCGCGCCGCGTCGTGGTCGGCCGAGCGCTCGCCTACCTCCACGACGCGGGCAGTGCCAGGAAACGGGACTTCATCGCTGAACTGTTCGAGGACTGGCCTGCGGGCTATGAGAGCACCGCCGGCTGGTGGCGCTGCGTTCGCGAGTCGCTCAAGCAGGTCGACGCCGTGACCGCGGGACAGGTCTGGACGTACGACGCCTAACGTACCGGTCCGGACTCAGTGCCCGCCGCCGAGTCCGTCTCGTGCGGCCGAGCGCTCCTCTTCCTCGAGTTTCTCGAAAGCCTCGGTGACGACCCAGCCACCCAGCGCCACCGCACCGACCATCTCCGGAATCGCGATGCCAGCGTCGGTCAGAACGAGCGTCCAGAGCAGCCACGTCGCCAGTACGAGCACACCCAGACCTGCTGTCACTGCACCGCGACGTCGCTCGCCGGTTTCTGCCAGTCCGAGCCCGTAGACGAGGAGAAAGCCCATCGTCGCGATGAAGTGGACGATCGCCGCCGGAGCGTGCCAGCTGTGCGGGAGATGAAACACGCCGACTGCGGCCAGGGAGAGCAACGCGAGGGCGAGCGTAACGGCGCCCGAGCGCTTGAGAGGATGGTCGGCATCGCGATAGAGGAGCCACGCAAACGGGAGGCCGCCGAATCCAGTGACGATCAGGCTCCCGTTGAACAGGAAGAAGGAGGGGCGGTCCACGAGGAGATCGAACGAGATCGACCGTCCCGGTGGCAGTTCGCCGGTGTGTGAGAGCGCGCTGTTCAGCCACGAGAAGGAGGGATCGACGATCGTCGCGAGGAAGATGCCCACGAGCACGATCGGCGGCGCGAGTATGCCAGCTCGGATCGCCGTCTCACGGCGGTTCATAGCGGTGGTGACAGCCCGCGAGCCTTGAAGCTACGTGTTCGGGGACGCTCGTCACTCGGTGTGTTCCTCTCTGGGGAACCACGCGAGGTCGTGCGTCGCCGTGAGATCCACGCAGACGTCCTCTTCGAGATCGACGTTCGCCGAGTGGTTGTGCATGCACTCGACGGTGTCGCCGTTGTCGAGTTCCACACGGTAGAGAACCGACGGGCCGAGATACCGACGGTAGGTGACGGTGCCGTCTGGCTCGACCGAGTCGGGGCACGGTCTGGCGACGACGTCGTCCGGGCGGACGAGCACGTCGACGGTCGTCCGGTCGTAGGCGGATGCGAGCCCGTGGATTCTATCCCGCGGAAGTTCGCCGATAACGGTCTCGACTGCGTCGTCGTGAACGTAAGAGGAGAGGAAGGAAGCGTGACCGAGAAAACCCGCGACGAACCGAGAAGTGGGGTGCTGGAACACCTGCTCGGGGTGGCCCACCTGCTCGATCGACCCCTGGTGCATCACGGCGACGCGATCGGAGATCGAGAGCGCCTCTTCCTGATCGTGCGTGACGAATACGGCGGTCACGCCGGCCTCGATTAGGATCCTCCGGACCTCCTCGCGCGTCCGAACTCGGAGGTCCTTGTCGAGATTCGAGAACGGCTCGTCGAGGAGGAGGAGATCCGGCTCGGGCGCGAGCGCTCTCGCGAGCGCGATCCGCTGTTGCTGACCGCCGGATAGCTCTCCCGGCTGGCTGTCTCGCTGATCACCGAGTCCCACGAGATCGAGGAGCTCGTCGACCCGCGCGGTCCGCTTCTCCGATGCCCAGTCCTGAATGCCGAAGGCGACGTTCTCGGCCGCACTCAGGTGAGGAAAGAGCGCGAAGTCCTGGAAAACGAGCCCGACGTCTCTGGACTCGGGCGCAGTCGAGGAGTCACCGTCGGCGACGCACTCGCCGTCGATGGTGATCGAGCCGGCGTCGGGCCGCTCGAGTCCGGCGATGGTCCGGAGCGTCGTCGTCTTGCCACAGCCAGACGGGCCAAGCAGGGTGACCAGTTCCCCGTCCTGAACGGAGAGTGAGAGTCCGTCGACTGCGCACTCGGGGCCGAACTCCTTTTGCAGCCCGTCGACCTCGAGAATCCGCTCGCAGTCCTTGGATTCGTCCTCTCGGTCGGTCTGGGAGGCGGGCGCACCGACGCCGTCGCGATCGGCGTCCTCGGTCGCCTCTCGCTGCACGCCGGACGCCGACTGCCGTGCAGTGGTATCGATACGGCGTCCGTCGGTAGGGTGATCTTCGGCAGCCATGGATGGGGTATCTGCCATCTCGAAACCGATCGTCGGTAGCGAACACCGACGCGGATCGGAGACGGCGCGTCGTCGTTGCAAGTGATTTAGCACGAAGGGCTTTAGGCTTTCCTAAACCCCTACAGCAGCCGCTTCGGCCTCGACACCTGTAGGAACGAATCGATCTGCCGGGCAGACTGGTCGAGCGAGCTACTCCTCGGGGAGGTCGTCGATGAGGACGACTGCCTCGCCGTCGATGATAGTCGTGTCCTCGTCTTCGTCGTGGATTTCGGTGGTAAGCCGATACTGGTTCTCGCCGAGATCCTCGACGACTTCGACGTTCGCGCTGACGCGGTCGCCGATTCCGACCGGAGCGCTAAACTTCAGATCCTGAGAGAGGTAGATCGTTAGACCGGGCAGGCGCGCGAGAGCCGCGCTAATGAGTCCGGACGCCAGGGTCCCGTGGACGATGCGGCCTCCGAAGCGGGTCTGTTGGGCGAAATCGTCGTCGAGATGGAGTCGGTTGGTGTCACCGCTCGCGTGTGCGAAGGCGTGAACGTCCTCGTCGGTGAGACGCTTGGAGAAGGTGACTGTCTCGCCGACGCCGATGTCTTCGCGACGATCGACGGATCGCTCGAACGTCCAGTCCGGTTGCTCGCCGGCGACGGACGGTGCGTTGGACTCCGCAAGCTCTCCATCGTCCGTGGTGTCTTCCGTGACGAAGGCGGAGAAGGCGGCCCGATTCGCGGCCGCTGTACTGCGCACGACGGTGTTCGTGAGGTCCATCCAGGCATCGGCAACGCCCGCAAAGCCAGTCGCCCTGCTCGTGTCGGACATACGATTCGTAGGAGTGTCTGGGTACTTGTGTGCATTGGCTCGTGTCACCTAAATGGACGATTACGGAGATCTGCAGCCGATTTCACGGGAACGCTGCTCCATCGTTGATATGGGACGGCATCCGGGAATCACGGTATCGAGGGGAGGATTCTGGGATGTTGAGAGCATCGGGCATCTAACCAGTGGGAGCGTCCAGAGCACCGCAGTGAGGCCGGCAAGTGTGTTGAGCGCAGGACGATCGGGAGATCGCCGTACGGAACCGGCGTGGAGCACCAATCACCATTCAATACCATTGAGTACCATTTGAGGGCAAGCTTTATGCTCCCCAGCGCCCTATACGTGAGTGATGACGGACGACAACGCAGGGTTCCCCTGGCCGCCGGCGATGTTCGCCGAGCAGTTCCAGGAAGCAAGCGAAGACGCCGCGGAACGGCAGCAGGAACTGTACGAGCAGTGGCTCTCCATGGGCACTGGCGGTGCAAGTGGCGGGCTCTCCGACCTTGGTGCACTGAGCACCGGAACCGCGACGTTCAAATCTCGCGTACAGAGCGGCGGCCGGATCTCGATCCCGGACGCCGAGCGCGAGGCCCTCGACATCGAAGAGGGTGACATCGTCCAGACGATCGTCGTCCCCGTCAAGCGAGATCGAGACGACGAGTGATACAATCATGACCGACACCAACCCCCTAACGACCGCGTTCGACATCCAGCGCAGTGCGATCGAACAGACCCACCAGCTCACCCACGAGGCCCTCGAGGCCCAGAAAACGGCCGTGCACGCGATGGCCGACGGGCTCGAGACGCTCGAGCAGGTCAGCGAGCAGAGCGCCAATCTGAGCCAGGAGGCCGCCCACGCCTACCTCGACGCGATCGAGCAGTCCGTTCCCGAGGCCGACCTCGACGACCTGCGAGCGCTCGTCGACGACGGCTTCGAGAACGCAGAGGAGATCCAGGCCGAGTCCTGGTCCGCGATCCACGAGGCCACCGACGAGGGCGTCACGAGCTTCGAGACCGCGGCCGACAACTACGGCGAGTTCGTCGACAGCTCCTTCGACACGTTCCTCTCGGCCCACGAGCAGGTCGAGGAGAACGCCGAGGAGTTCGAGGAGATCGACGTTTCCGCCGACTGAAGCCCCCTTTTTGAACTACCTGCGGCTCGATACACCACCACGAGCAACCATACCAATGAGTGAGCAAACCACGACCCCGCCCGCACAGGAGAACTGGACCGAGTTCGTCGAGAACATGAACGAGCAGATGGTCGAGGCGTTCGAGGCGAACGTCGAGGCCCAGTCCCAGTTCGTCGAGACCTGGGCAGAGACGCTCGCGGAAGGCACTGACGACGATCGCATCGGCGACGGCGTCGAGGGCTACGCCCGCGCCTATCAGGTCTGGATGGACGCTGCCGAAGAGATGGCCGGTCAGGTCGCCGAGGAAGGCGGCGACGTCTCGCCGGAGGACGCGCGAGACCTCTGGCTGTCGAGCGCCAACGAGGCGTTCAAGGAAGTCATGTCTACGAGTGCGTTCGCCGCAGTCACGGGCGAGACGGTCGAGGACGCACTCGAACTCCGGCAGGCCGCCGACGAGAACGCACAGGAGACGCTCCACGCGCTGGGCATGGCGACGGAGCGGGACATCCGCGAAGTCGGTGACCGGCTCGTCGAACTGGAACGGCGTCAGCACGCCATCGAGGAGAAGCTCGACGACGTGCTAGACGCACTCGACGAGGAGTGATCCAGGTGACCACGATGCAGAACCCCTACGCAGGCTTCCTCGACGCCCAGCGGTCGGCCTGGGAGCAGGCCACCGACGCAGCCAAGAAGCTCGGTGCAGCGCCAGACGCCAACGAGACGATCGCGTCGGTCGACGTCGGCGAGACGCCCAGCGAGGTCGTCTACGAGGAGAACAAGCTCCGGCTGCTCCACTACGAGTCACAGACCGAGGAGCAACACGACGTGCCGATTCTCATCGTCTACGCGCTGATCAACCGGCCGTACATTCTGGACCTCCAGCCCGATCGCTCGGTCGTCCGAACGCTCCTCGAAAACGGGTTCGACGTGTACATGATCGACTGGGGAGAGCCCTCCCTGCTCGACAGGTCGCTCACACTCGAGGACTACGTCGTCCGGTACGTCGACAACTGCGTCGACGAGGTTCGCGAGCGTTCCGGCCAGGACTCGATCAACCTGCTCGGCTACTGCATGGGCGGGACGATGTCATCGATGTACACCGCTCTCTACCCCGAGAAGGTCCGGAATCTCGGCCTGATGGCCGCTGGCCTGTGTTTCGCCGAGAGCGGCGGGATCCTCGAACTCTGGGGCGACGAAGACTACTTCGATCCCGACGCCGTCACCGATACGTTCGGGAACGTTCCTGCGGAGTTCCTCGACACCGGGTTCGCGCTGATGGACCCCGTCGAGAACTACGTGACGAAGTACGTCCGGTTCTATGAAAACATGGAGGACGAGGACTTCGTCGAGAACTTCGCGCGCATGGAGGAGTGGCTCGGCGACGGCATCGACGTCGCCGGCGACGCCTTCGAAGAGTTCATCGAGGACATCTACCAGGAGAACAAGCTCTACGAGAACGAACTCTACCTGGGCGATCGCCACGTCGACGTCACCGACATCGACGTGCCCGTGCTCCAGATCGTCGCCGAGTACGATCACCTCATCCCGCCGACCGCCTCCAAACCGTTCAACGACGTCGTCGGCACCGACGACGTGACGACGATGGAGTTCCCGACCGGCCACATCGGGATGAGCGTTTCCTCCCGATCGCACGCCAAACTCTGGCCCGACGTCTGCGAGTGGTTCGAGGAGCGCTCACAGGTGGGCGAGGACGCCGAGGCGGACGAAGATGGCGCGTCCGCTGAGGATCGAGAAACGGACGAAGACGATGCGACCCGAGACGAAGCGGCCCCGGACGGAGTGAGCGGCGATGAAAGCGGCGAAGCGAGCGGCGAAGCGAGCGACGAAGAGAACGGAAGCGCGGACGTTGACGTCGACGACGGAGCCGAAGCGGCGACTCTCCAGGACGTCGACGGCATCGGCCCCGCCTACGAGGATCGGCTCGAAGACGCTGGCGTCACCACGCTGGCCGAACTCGCCGACGCGGACGCAGCGGCGCTCGCCGCCGACACAGAGGTCGCGCCCAACCGCATCCTCTCCTGGATCGAGCAGGCCGAGCAGCTGCACGAGTAGGCGACATCGTCGGTCCATCTCGGGACCACCTTTTATTGCCGGTATCGTCCTTTGTACAGCTAGTGACCGCGGGACCGTCGCGACTCGGTCCCACCACTATGGAGGCTTCATCATGGAAGGACGCACCTGTCTCGTCACGGGCGCATCGAGGGGAATCGGTCGCGGCATCGCCGAGCAGCTCGGCGAGTCCGGCGCCAACGTCGCAGTCAACTACAGATCCTCTATCGAGGACGCCGAGAAGGTCGTCGAGACCATCGAGGCCGCCGGCGGCTCGGCCATCGCCACGCGCGCCGACGTGACTGGGCGCCGCGAGGTCGAATCCATGCACGACGAGATCCACGATGCATTCGGGCCCGTGGACGTCCTCGTCAACAACGCCGGGATTACCCAGGACACGAAGTTCGAGGAGATGACGCGCGACGAGTGGGATCAGGTCATCGACGTCCACCTCGGTGGGGCGTTCAACTGCACACAGACGTTTTTCGACGACATCAAATGCTCCGAGGAGGGGCGACTCATCTGCATCTCGTCGATCGTCGGCAAACAGGGGAACTTCGGACAGGCGAACTACGCCGCAGCGAAAAGCGGCCTGTTCGGGTTCGTTCGGACGCTCGCGCTCGAACTCGCAGAGTCCGGCTCGACGGCGAACTGCGTCGCACCGGGCTTTACCGAGACGTCGATGCTCGAGACGGTACCGGACCGGGTTCGCGACGTCATTCTGGAGGAGATTCCGCTGGATCGGTTCGGGACGATCGAAGACGTTGCAAACGTCGTGGAGTTCCTCGCGAGCGAAGAGTCCTCCTACATCACCGGCGAGGTCCTCGACGTCAACGGCGGGATGGACCTGTAGATCGGGTGGGCAGCGGTACGGGTTTCTGAACCATACGAATCTCTGAAACGGCTGTCCGGGCGCGGTAACCACTGAATTGAACGACCGCCAGTGGCGACGCTACTCTCGCCGGAGCGCTTCGATCGGATCCACTCGCGCGGCCCGCCAGGCCGGGTAGAGTCCAGAGACGATGCCCACGCCGATGCCGACGAACACGGCGATCACGATCCAGTCAATCGGGTAGATCATCGGAAAACCGGCGTAGCCTACGAGCAGGTAGCCAGTCCCGATTCCGAGCATGACGCCCCCGATCGCGCCGATGATACCGAGGATCAGCGCTTCGACGAGGAACAACTGGACGATGTCACGCTGGCGCGCCCCGACCGCCTTCATGATACCGATCTCCCGAGTGCGCTCGGTCACGCTGACGATCATGATGTTCGCGATTCCAATCGCCCCGACGAGCAATGCGATCCCCGCGATCCCGGCGATGAATATCGTCACCTGGTCGAAGATCTCGCCGACCTGTGCGAGCAGCGCGTCGAACGTCTGGACGGCGATCTGCTTGTCGTCGTCGACGAGATGCTCGGCGTCGGACTCGCCGGAGTGGAAGTACTCGTCCGCGGCGGACTGGACCGCACTCAGATCCTCGATGCTATCGACCCAGACGGTAAGCGACGAGTACGCGATCGCCTCAGTCCCGCGGTGTGTATCGACGGTGACGTTGTAGTACGGATCGGCAGGCACGTAGACCGACGTACCGGTTCCAGGCGCCTGGTTTTCGGCAGCGTAGATACCCGATACCGTGAAGCTACGGCGGGTGCCGTCAGTGAACGTTACGCGGATCTCCTCGCCAACGCTGACGTTGCCACCGAGCGATTCGGCGAGTTCGGTGTCGATAACCGCCTCCCCCTCATCGGCGAACGCCTCACCGGCGACGAAGCTGCCGCTGACGTTCTTGGAAAACGACGCGGGTTTTGCGATGCGAACCGTGAACGAGACGGTGGTCTCGCTGCCGCGTCTCACCTGCGAGGCGGGTATGGTCCCATCGGGATCGACGAACTCGACGCCGTCGATGCGCTCTATCGCTTCGACGTCGTTCTGGGTGTAGATCGGATCGGAGAACGTCTGGAAGCCGAATCCGCCATCGACCTCGCCCTGGGTCTGGACCAGTACGAGCGTCTGATCCTCCGTGTCGAATCCGCCGAGGACGTCCTCCTCGAAGGCACCACCGAGCACCATGAACGCGATGATGCTGCCGATGCCGATCACGATCCCAATCGTGGTGAGCGTCGAACGAAGTTTGTGACCGGTGATCGCTCGCCAGCTGATACGGATGCTCTCACGGATCCTCACGCACCCTCACCTCCGTCGGGCTCGGTAGGAGCGTCTCGGTCGTCGAGAACCGTCGGTCCCGAGGGGACGACGTCGGAGACGTCCTCGATTCGCTCGAGCTGGCCGTCGACGAGCGTGACGATGCGGTCGGCGCGCTCCGCGATGTGTCGCTCGTGCGTGACCATGAGGATCGTTCGTCCCTCGGCGTGGAGTTCGTCGAAGAGATCCATGATCTCCCTGCCAGTCTCGCTATCGAGGTTCCCCGTCGGCTCGTCGGCGAGGATCAGCGTTGGTTCGTTGGCGAGCGCACGCGCGATTGCCACGCGCTGGCGCTGACCGCCGGAGAGTTCGTTCGGCGCGTGATCCAACCTATCTCCGAGCCCGACTCGCTCGAGCAACGTCCTGGCGCGCTCGCGACGGTCCGCGTCGACGACGTCGTTGAACACCATCGGCAGGGAGACGTTCTCGGCGGCGGTGAGCCGTGGCATCAGATTGAACGTCTGGAAGACGAATCCGATCTCTCGCCCGCGAAGACGCGCCCGTTCGGCACCGGAGAGGTCCCCAACCGACCGGCCGTCGATTTCGATCGTGCCCTGATCCGGCGTGTCGAGACAGCCGAGCAGATTCATCAGCGTGCTCTTGCCCGAGCCGCTCGGGCCCATGACTGCCGTGAACGATCCCTCCTTGAGCGTCAGCGTCACGTCCCGGAGGGCGTGGACCGGCTCGCCCAGAAAGAAGGTCCGACTGACGTTGCGCGCCGCAACGACGCCGGTTCCGGTGCGTTCACCACCGCGATCTGTACGAGCCATCTATATCATGATTCGACGGCCTGCTGTATAAAGGCCAATCCAGCAGTGGCGGGAATAGCAGCCACAGATGGCCAAAACACTGCGGCGTCGATCCGCGGAGCGCTCCGGATACCTAAACGAGTGAGCGTACCGACCAATAGAGCCCCTGGATCGCGTTTCGAACGCTCGCTCGTGGGGCGAATCCAGCGTCGGGATCACCCACCGGTTCGAACTCCTCGTCGATCGTCGCCGCAGCGACGTACAGAATCTCGCCCGTGTGACGCCGGCGACCCCGATCGTCGGCGACCCGCAGGAGCGTCACACCGTCGGACGTGCCGACGATCCGGTAGACGCCGGGGCGCACAGACGCACCGTCCGACCGATAGTGCTCCCCGATCTCTGGCATCGGTGAGAGGTCTGATCGCCAGCCCCCTGAACGTGACGGGCCGATCGGACTGCAAGCCCTGTTCGGATTCAGTTTCACCACGTGGTTCCCTATCGTTGAAGTGCGATCTCCACGCGACAGTTCACATGCCCGAATCTGTCGAAGCGCTCCCGGACTGGGACGTTCCCGGTGCGACGGAGCAGCCCTATCCGGCCGTCGCAGCAGAGATGCAGTCGACGCTCGCAGGGGACTCCTCCGGCCACGATCTCGCCCACGCCTGGCGCGTGTTCAGCCTCGGGCGATCGATCGCAGCCGACGAGGACGCCGATCCCCACGTCGTCGGCCTCGCTGCACTCGTGCACGACCATCACCGGGTCGTAAACGGTCACGAGTTCGTCCACCCCGAGGCGACGCTGGAGGACGTCGAAGCGATCCTGACCGACGCTGGGGTGACCGATCGCGAGACGATCGACGCCGTCCAGCACTGCGTCGCCGTCCACGACGACTACGAGTACCGTGACGATCCGAGACGTCCAGATAGCGTCGAGGCCGCCGTCCTGCAGGACGCCGACAACCTCGACGCACTCGGCGCCGTGGGCGTCGGTCGCTGCTTCGCGTTCGGCGGCGATCGCGGCATTCCACTCTGGCGGCCAGACGGCGAGGAGCCCTGCGTCCTCGGGCACTTCGACGAGAAACTCTACCGACTCGTCGACGAGTGCAACACGGAGACCGCTCGCGAGATCGCGGCGGACCGGACCGAGTTTCTCGAGACGTTCGCCGAACGGTTCCGTCGGGAGTGGCGCGGGGAGAGATAGCTGTCTCGGCAGAAGTCGTAGTAGGCCGACTGCCACAGGGGCCGATGGCCCCAGTATCGGTGGACTCACCTCGGCCGAGCGGATCGCGGAAACGACACTGCTGTTTGTGGACGTGCACCAAAGTACTTTGGCCGGGCAGCGCGTGTGTATCGAGTGATGGCCACGCCCGAACAGGAGACCGGAACCGGATGGGACCGGCTCTACGTCGACGGCGAGTGGCGCGAGGCATCGAGCGGCAAAACGATCCCCGTCGAAAACCCGTCGACACGGGAGGAGTTCGCGGAAGCCCCCGCGGCGACGGAGGCTGACGTCGACGCGGCCTACGAGGCAGCGGAGGCTGCACAGCCCGAGTGGGCAGCGAAATCGCGAGAGGAGCGCCTGGAGTACGTCCAGGCGGCGATGGATGGCCTACAGGCCAGGTACGAGGAGGTCGTCGGGCTGCTCGCACAGGAGGGCGGAAGCGCCTCCGGCAAGGCGAGCGGCGAGGTCGCGATTTCAGTATCGGACTTCCGAACCGCGATCGAACAGGAGCCACCCGCCGACGAGGAACGGGATTCGGCATTCTTCGGCGAGAGCAAGACACACCACATCGTCCAGGAGCCAGTGGGCGTCGTCGGCATCATCTCGCCCTGGAACTACCCCCTCCACCTCTCGACGCGGGCGCTGGCACCGGCACTCGCGCTCGGGAACACGGTCGTCCTGAAACCCGCAACGGACACCCCGATCACCGGCGGGCTCCTGCTCGCCGAGATCGCAGACGAGGCAGGGTTCCCCGACGGCGTCGTGAACGTCGTCACAGGGCGCGGCTCCGACATCGGCGACCGGATGGCTGGCCACCCGGTCCCGCGGGTCCTCTCCTTCACCGGCTCGACGTCCGTCGGCAAGTCAGTCGCGAGCGCTGCCGGAAGCACAGTCACCCTCCCGGCGCTCGAGCTCGGCGGGAACGCTCCCAACGTCGTGACCGAGGACGTAGACGTCGAACAGGCCGCGAAGATCGGCGCGGTGGGCTCTTTCACCCACCAGGGACAGGTCTGTATCTCGATCAACCGTCACCTCGTCCACGAGGACGTCTACGACGAGTACGTCGATCTCCTCGTCGAGCACGCCGAGTCGCTGGCGGTCGGTGATCCCTCGGCGGATCCGAGCGTGGACTTCGGCCCGGTCGTCAACGAGACCCAGCGCGACGACCTCGTCGAGTTCGTCGAGCAGTCCGTCGATCAGGGGGCCTCCCTCGAGACCGGCGGCGAGGCCGATGACCTGTTCTTCGATCCGACGGTGCTCTCCGGGATGACCAACGACATGGCCGCAGCCTGCGACGAGCACTTCGGCCCGATCGCGCCGGTGATTCCGTTCGCCGACGACGATGAGGCGATCGAGCTCGCCAACGACACAGAGTACGGCCTCTCCGCCGCCGTGCAGTGCGACGACGTCGAGCGCGCACGGTCGCTGGCCGACCAGATCGACGCCGGGATGGTCCACGTCAACGACCACCCGATTCAGGACGAGCCCAACGCCCCATTCGGCGGGATGAAGCAGTCCGGACTGGGCCGGTACAACGGCGAATGGATCGTCGAGGAACTGCTGGAGACCAAGTGGATCTCCGTCCAGCACGAGGAACGGGAGTACGACCTGCTGTAAGCCCACCTTTTTTCGAGGAGGGTTTCCTCGGTCGCTTCGCTCGCTGCGGGAACCCTCCTCCAAAAAATCTGGACCAAAAAAAAACCGCAGGCTCCGAGCTTCGCTCCTCGCCTGCGGAGAACCGCTCGCTGCCTCCGGTCGCTCGCGGATGCTTCTTCTAAAACTCCGTAATGACCGGAATCCCGATCGTCTCGTAATCGTCCATCGATGCGAGCGTCTCGGGCGCGTCCTCGAGTGAGAGTCGCTCGCCGATAATCTTCTCTGGCTGGAGCGTTCCCCGCTCGATCAGCGTGAACAGCTCGTCGTAGCGGACCAGCGGCATGCCGTAGCTACCGTGGAAGTCGATCTCCTGGAGCGTCATCTGATCAACGGGGACGGAGAGATTGCCGCCGGTGTCGCCTTCGGAGAGTCCGATCTGGACGTGCGTCCCGGTCCGGTCGAGCGACCGAACGGAGTTCTGGCATGTCTCCTCGATCCCGAGCGCGTCGATTGCCACGTCGGCTCCGTTCCCGTCGTTGGCGGCGTAGACCTCGCCGGGAACGTCGTCGACCTCGGCGCCGTTGATCGTCGCCGCGGCGCCGAGTTCGCGGGCCCGATCGAGCTTCGCCTCCTGCACGTCGACTGCGATCGGCACCGCTCCGAGCGCGTCGGCGATGTGAACCGCGGAGAGGCCGACGCCGCCACAGCCGTGGATTGCCACCGTATCGCCCGGGCGGAGTCCCGCGCGGTCGGTGAGCCCGTGGTAGGCCGTCATGAAGCGACAGCCAAGCGCTGCCATCTCCGCGAAGTTGACGCCATCGGGTAGCTTCGTGACGTTGAAATCCGCCTCGCGCACGGGGAAGGCCTCAGCGAACGCGCCCGGAGCGGCGCCGATGAATCCGAGCGGCATCGAGGTTTCACAGACGTTCGAGTGGCCGTTCTGGCAGTAGGGACAGGTCCCGTCGCCGAGGTGGAAGGGCACCGTGACGCGGTCGCCCTCCGAGAGCGTCTCGACGTCGGCGCCGACGTCCGCGACGACGCCCGTGGGCTCGTGACCGAGGATCTGGCCGGGCGACGGCGAGATGCCCATCCACTCCCAGTCGCCCCGCCAGGCGTGCCAGTCGCTCCGACAGATCCCGCAGGCCTCGGTCTCTACGACGACCTGGTCCGCTGTCGGCTCGGGATACTCGACCTCCTGAACGGAGAGCGGTTCGCCGTGTTCCTCGAGGACTGCTGCTCGCATTAACGGTTACTTCGGCGAGGTGTGCCAAAAATCCACGTGCCCTCGTCGACCAGTGTGCGATCGTTGTTCGAAGGGCGATTCGGAGCGGGGGAAAGAGAGCTGTGCAGCGAGCGGCCAGAAGCGGATAGTTGGAAGCGGGCTGTGGGGGAATGGACGGTGGGAAGCGGACAGTTGGAAGGGCTGCGGGAGCGGGTGGTGAGAAGCGGGCTGTGAGGACCGGACAACGATGAGTCCGGGAACAACCTACTCAGGTCTGGGACGGCGCGTTCGCCGCGACCTGCTCGGTTAGCTCCTCGTCGACGAACTGCTCCCGGAGGGTCTGTTTCGAGAACTTCCCGGTCGACCCCTTCGGAATCTCGTCGATGAACCGGACGGCGTCGGGTGCCCACCACCGCGGGTACTCCTCGGCGACGATCGCCTGGACGTCGTCGCGGAGGAGGTCCTCGTCGGCGCCCTCGCGCGGGACCACGAACGCGGCGGGTCGCTCGTCCCAGCGATCGTGGGGCACCGGAACGACGGCAGCCTCGACCACGTCGTCCAGACTCATGATGCGATTCTCGACCTCGACGCTGGCGATCCACTCGCCACCGCTCTTGACGAGATCGTCCAGCCGGTCGACGACGTCGACGTACCCCTCCTCGGTGACGCGGACGATGTCGCCGGTCTTCAGATAGTCGTCGTCTGTGACGGATTCGGCGGTGGCGTCGGGCGCGTTGAAATACTCTGTGCTGACCCACGGGCCGCGCATCCACAGTTCGCCGAGGCTCTCGCCGTCCCAGGGGACCTCCTCGCCGTCCTCGTCGACGACTTTGAACTCGACGCCCGGGAGCGAGACGCCGGCGGAGTACGACCTGATCTCGTCGAGTTCGTCGCCGGTCGGATCCTGGCCGGGTTTCGGGGCGTAGGCGTGGGTAACCGGCGTCGTCTCCGTCATGCCGTAGCCGGAGACGAGGTCGACGCCGTGGGACTCGCGCCACTCGCTGATGAGGGATTTCGGGGTCGAGGAGCCGCCGCTCGTGAAGTAGCGGATCGTCGAGAAGTCGACCTCGTTCTCGCGAGCGTACTCGAAGAGGTCCATGAACACCGTCGGCACCGCCGCCGAGAGCGTGACGTCCTCGGCCTCGATGAGCTGCGCCAGATCCTCCGCTTCCGGCGCCGGTCCTGGAAGAACCGTCTTCGCGCCCGCGGCGATCGTCGCGAACGGTCGCGACCAGCCGCTGACGTGGAACATCGGCACGTAGGTCAACTCGACGTCGTCCGAGCGTATACCCACCTCGCCGGTCATGAGCGCCATGACCTGCGTCCAGTACATCTTCTGGGTGTACTCGACGCCTTTCGGTTTCCCCGTCGTCCCGGAGGTGTAACACATGCCCGCGGGCTGGTCCTCGGGCAGCTCCGGGAACTCGTACTCTGGGTCCCCGTCGGCGATGAAAGATTCGTAGTCGACGACCGGCTCCAGCGACGTCTCTGGGACCTGATCGCCCATCACCACGTACTTTTCGACGGACGAGAAGGCCGCCTCGTCGTAGGCGCCTTCCAGCTTCTCGAGCATGACCGGATCGACGACGAGGATCCGGTCCCCGGCGTCCTCCACGATGTGCTGGATGTGGGCGTCGGGCAACAGGAGATTGATCATGTGAACCTGCGCACCCATGCAGGCAACGCCGTAGTAACACTCCTGGTGCCAGTGGTTGTTCCACGCGAATGTCGCGACGCGATCGCCGCGTTCGACGCCCTCTCGCTCGAGCGCCGACGCCAGCTTGCGACAGCGCTCGGCGTACTCCGCGAACGTGTACCGATGCAATCCCTGATGCGTGCGCGATACGATCTCTTGGTCGGGATAGATGCGCTCGCCACGCCACAGGAACGATCGAAGATTGAGGTTGGCGCCTCCTGGCATACGAATTGATAACTATCCCCAAAGATGATTAAACTAGGTATCGATCCACCCGGCCGGTCGTCGATTCCCCAAACCAGTCGCCGATTCCGGTCGCTGTCGTCCAGCTGTCGGGGGAGAGCCGTGGGCTGGCGAAGATTTATTCGGTCGCCACCTGACGTGCCAGTATGTCACAAACGATGGAGGCAGACCGATGAGCGACGCCGTATTGGTCGACGTCGAGGACGAAATCGCGACGGTGACACTGAACCGCCCGGATCGGATGAACCCCGTCACGGGACCGATCTCCGAAGCGCTCCGTGACCGGCTCGACGAGCTGGAAACGCGCAACGACGTCCGCTGCGTGGTGCTCGAGGGGAAGGGCCGCGCGTTCTCGGCGGGGGGTGACATCACGGGGATGAAAGAGCGCCTCGACTCGGACATCTCGCTGGACGAATCCACGGCGCAACTCGAACGCGGACTGAGCGAGACGATGGTGAAACTGGTACGGTTCCCGAAGCCAACGGTCGCGAAGGTCGACGGCCCCGCAGTGGGTGCGGGAGCAAACCTCGCGATCGCGTGCGACGTCGTCCTCGCCAGTGAGGGTGCCAGCATCGGCTTCACGTTCAATCAGGTCGGGCTCAGCGTCGACGGCGGAACGTCCTATCTCCTGCCGAGAGTGGTCGGGGTCAACGTCGCGAAGGAACTCGTCTTTACGGGCGAGATCTGCGACGCCCAAAGGGGAGAGGAACTGGGGCTGTTCAACCACGTTTACGACTCGGAGGCATTCGACGAGGAGGTCGCCGCAATGGTTGGCCGGATCGCAAACGGCCCGACCGTCGCCTTCCGTCACGCAAAACGCCTCCTACAGGATGGTATGGAGAAGTCGCTTCCGCGGGCGCTGGAAGACGAGTCGACAGCACAGGGAGTCGTCTTCGACACGCACGACCACGAGGAAGGCGTCGACGCGTTCCTCGAGGATCGCGACCCCCAGTTCGAGGGGCGATAGCCGACGGCCCCACGGAGCCACGCTACCGACCCGCACACTTTCCTACCGGGACCGCGAACGCTCCCTCATGTCTGACCGGCACCAGGAGTATTTCGAGCGCCTCGTCGACCTGGACGCCCTCGAGTCCTTCCTCGCGGCGGAACTCGGTCCCGCCGATCACTACGAGGTCGAGCGACACGAGCAGGGCCACTCCAACGAGACGCTGTTCGTCGACTGGGGCGATGCGGAGCTCGTCCTCCGCCGGCCACCGCCCGGATCGACCGCCGACACCGCTCACGAGGTGCTCAGAGAGTACACGGTCATCGACGCGCTGCAGGACACAGCCGTCCCGGTGCCACCGACGGTGACGGCGAGCGAGGATCACGCGATCATCGGGAGCGACTTCTACGTCATGGAGCGCGTCGAGGGGAGCGTCCTGCGCGACGGTGAGCCCGACGCGTTCGCGAACGGTGAGGCTCGCAATCGGATCGGAACGCAGCTCGTAGATACGCTCGCAGATATCCACGGCGTCGACACAACAGCAGTCGGGCTCGACGAGTTCGGTCACCCCGAAGGGTACACCCAGCGCCAGGTCGAGCGCTGGGGGAAGCAACTGGCCTGGGCGTTCGAGGTCACCGCTGAGGAGCGCGAGGTACCGGATCTCGGTCGCGTCGGTAACTGGCTCGAAGACAACTGTCCGGCCGACCATCCCCACACGCTCGTCCACGGCGATTACAAGCTCGACAACGTGATGTTCGGTCCGCAGCGACCCGTCGAGCTGGTGGCCGTCTTCGACTGGGAGATGGCCACGCGGGGCGACCCGCGCTGTGACGTCGGATGGATGCTCTCCTACTGGCGCGACGCCAAGGACCCGGAACCGGTCATCGACGAGCTCGTGACCGACTTCATGGAACAGTCCGACTACCCGACGCGACGAGAGCTCGTCGATCGCTGGGAGGAGCGGACCGGGCTCGAGTACGCCGAGGAGCACGACCGATTCTATCGGACGCTCGCAGTCTACAAGCTCGCTGGACTCGGTGAGATGTTCTACCGTCGCTACCTCGAGGGGAACTCGGACAATCCGATGTACCCGAAGATGGAGGATCGCGTCCCGGCGCTCGCGAACCGTGCCGTTCGGATCATCGAGGGAGAAGAGCCACTATGATGCGATCCTGGTCCGGACTCGGTTCGAGAGCGCATTCCCTGGGTGAGGACCGATGAAGTACGAAACCGTCGAGGTCGGGAACGTCGACCAGTTCGGGAGCTACGAGATGACCGAGGCGGAGATGATCGCCTTCGCGGAGAAGTACGACCCACAGCCGTTCCACGTCGACCCAGAGGCCGCCGCGGAGTATCCCTACGGGGGCCTGATCGCGTCGGGCTGGCACACCTGTGCCGTGACGATGCGCATGCTCGTTGCAAACCAGTTCCGGGAGGGCGAGAATCTCGGCTCGCCAGGCGTCGACGAACTGCGGTGGCACCAGCCGGTGCGACCTGGGGACGAGCTCAGCGTGCGCGTGGAGGTCACGGAGAAGCGGCCTCTCGAGAGCGACCCCGAGCGCGGCCTCGTCAAATCGACCGTCGAGACGAGTACGGCGGACGGAACGGTCGTACTCTCCTGGAAATCCAACGTCTTCGTGCGCCGGGACCCCAAAGCGTGACGGACCGAGTCTGCGACCGACGCTCGCTGCCCGCGGCAAGGCGGTGCAGTAACCTTAACGTTTGATAATGGTGGATGCCGAGGGAGGCATATGGTCGTGGACAGTGGCTCGATCGAGCGTGTAGGCGTCATCGGCGCGGGAAACATGGGCCACGGCATCGCGGAAGTCGTAGCGCTCGCGGGGTACGAAGTCGTGATGCGGGACGTCGAAGAGGAGTTCGTCCAGGACGGCTACGAGAACATCGAGTGGTCGCTGCAGAAGCTCTCGGAGAAGGGACTCATCGAGCAGGGTCCAGCCGACGTCCTCGATCGCATCGACACGACGACCGAGCTCGCAACGGCGGCCGAAAACGCCGATCTCGTCATCGAGGCCGCACCCGAGCAGATGGAGATCAAGCACGACGTCTTCGGAGAGCTCGACGACGACGCGCCCGACGACGCGATCCTCGCCTCGAACACCTCCTCACTCTCGATCACGGAGATCGCCGAAGGGACGGATCGGCCCGAACAGGTGCTTGGCCTCCACTTCTTCAATCCGCCCGTGAAGATGGATCTCGTCGAAGTCATCTACGGCGAGGCGACCACCGACGCCACCGCCGACGCCGGCTACGAGTTCGTCGAGTCGATACAGAAGACGCCGATTCGCGTCAAGAAGGACGTCCACGGGTTCGTCGTCAACTCGGTACTCGGGCCGTTCTCGAGCGAGCCCGCGTGGATGGTCTCCCGCGACGAGGCGACCATCCGTGGCGCGGACGCCACCCTGGTCCACGAGCGAGGCTACCCGATGGGCCCCTTCGAACTGGCCGACATGAACGGCATCGACATCGGCTACCACGTCCGCTCAGAGGCGGGCGTTCCGATCCCGCCGATCATGCAGGAGAAGGTCGACGCCGAGGAGTTCGGCCGCAAGACCGGTGTGGGCTACTACGAGTACGAGGACGGCGACGGCGCGGATTACGGTCCCGACGACGCGGGCGACTTCGACTGGTTCCGCGTCGAGGCGATGATGGTCAACGAGGCTGCCAAGCTCGTCGGCGACGACGTCGCAACGCCGGAGGCCGTCGACACTGGGATGCGCCTCGGCGCCGGGTTCCCGGAGGGCACCTGCAAGCGCGGCGACGCGCTCGGACTCGACCGCATCCTCGAGCAGCTCCGCGAACTCCACGAAACCCACGGTGACGACCGCTACGAGCCCGCGCCGTACCTCGTCGAACTCGTCGAAGCGGGCCACACTGGCGAAGAGGCCGGCCAGGGGTTCTACGAGTACGACACCGGCTCCGGGCCGAGTGAGTACACGACGCTCGAGTGGGAGCTCGACGAGGACGGCCTGCTGGAGATCGTGCTGGACCGGCCCGAGCGCCTCAACGCTCTGAGCGACGACATGAGCTCCGCAATCGTGGATCTCCTGACGTCCATCGACGAGGAAGGGGTCCGCGCGGTGACGTTCGAGGGGGCCGGTGATCGCGCGTTCTGCGCCGGTGCCGACGTCGGCGGCTTTGCGGGAATCGAACCCGCGAAGGAGTCCGAGCCGACGAAAGTGTTCCAGACCGTCGCCGAGTTCCCACGACCCACGCTCGCGATGATCGACGGATACTGTCTCGGCGGCGGCCTGGAGATCGCGCTGGCCTGTGACCTGCGAGTCGCTACGGAGGGCTCGGAGTTCGGCTTCCCCGAGATCAACCTTGGACTGCTGCCCGGTGGCGGTGGAACCCAGCGCGCGATCAGGATGCTGAGCGACGCTCGCGCCAAGGAGCTGGTGTTCCGGGGCGAGCACATCTCGGCCGAGCGCGCCGAGAACTGGGGCCTCATCAACCGCGCAGTCGAGCCGGCAGCGTTCGACGAGGTCTGCGAGGAGTACGTCTCCGATCTCGTAAGCGGGCCGCCGATTGCCCTCCGGAAGGCAAAACGCGTGATGAACCAGGGCCGGGATCAGGATCTGGACGCGGGGCTCGATCTCGAGAGTCAGGCGTTTGCACTGCTGCTGACGACCGACGACGCGGCTGAGGGCACTGCGGCGTTCTCGGAGGATCGCGAGCCGGAGTTCACCGGAGAGTAGCCCGCCGAACGATCACTCGCCGTAGCGAAGCACTGGCTCCAGTTCCGTCTCGTCGACGTCCTCGAACAGATCGCGAGCGATCGTTCGCAGGTGCACCTCGTCGGCGCCGTCGACGATTCGGAACGTCCTGACGCTTTCATAGAAGTCAGCGAGGGGCAGGTCCCGGCCGATGCCGTTTGCGCCACAGAACTGGACGGCGGTATCGATCGCCTGACTCGTAGCGCGCGCCGCGAACACCTTGCTCGCAGACACTTCCGTCCGCGCCTCACGCCCGGACGAGATCGCGGCCGCGGCCGCGCGGACCATCGCTCGCGCGGCCTGGATCTGCGTCTCGCGCTCGGCGATTTCGAATCGAGCATGTTGTTTCTCCGCGAGAGTACTGCCGAATGCCTCCCGCTCGGAGATGTACGCACGCGTAATCGAGAGCGCTCGCTCGGCCATCCCCGAGAAGCGCATGCAGTGTGTGAGCCGTGCGGGGCCGAGGCGCTCCTGAACGTGCGTGAACCCCTCGCCCTCCTCGCCCAGGAGGTGCTCTTCGGGAACGCGGACGTGATCGTACTTGATCTCCGCGTGTCCAGTGCCGAGAGAGTGGCCGCCGAGGTGCGGGATATCGCGAACGACTTCGACGCCGTCGGCGTCGGCGGGGACCACGAACACCGAACAGCCCGCGTAGGGGTGGGCGTCGGGATCCGTGCGGGCGAGAACGAGCAGAATGTCGGCCTCGATTCCCTGCGTGGTCCACCACTTGTGGCCGTCGATGACCCACTCGTCGCCGTCTTTCTCCGCGGTCGTCCTGATCATCTTCGGATCCGATCCCGCGCCCTGGAGCGGCTCGGTCATCGAGAACCCGGACGCGATCTCGCCCGCGACAAGGGGTTCGAGATACTCCTCCTTCTGGAGCTCCGTGCCCTGCATCTCGAGGAGGTGCATGTTCCCCTCGTCGGGCGCGTCGACGCGCATCGCCATCGGGCCGAGGATGCTCCGACCGGCCTGCTCGAACGCCGGGAGCACGTCCCGGAACTCATAGCCCATACCACCGTGTTCCTCAGCGATCTGTGGAGCGTAGACGTCGTACTCGCGGGCGGCCTCCCGGAGTTCGTCGATGGTAGATTCAGAGACGCCCATCCCGCCGGAGAGTTCGCGTTCGATCGGGAGCACGACCTCGTCCATGAGACGCTCGGCACGCTCGCCCAGTTCCTCGGCCGTCGCGGAGTCGTCGAATGAGAACATTGTGTGTTACCGACTCACGGAGGGATGAAAAGCGTTCGTCCGCATCGTTCCTGATAGACCCGCACTGTAGTGGGTCGACCGGAACCCGTCGGCGAGCTGAAGCGGTGGTCGATCTGCCAGCGAGCGGTCTTGCTCTGCGGACGGCGATAGATTCACCTCACTGACCGGCAAACGGCGAGACGTGACCGACGATCCCGCGGTCGAGGCAGTGTTCTGGGACATCGGCGGAGTGATCTTGGACGCCGACTCGGTACGGGCAGCCCACAGAGCGTTCGTTGACGAGCTTGTGACGGACCATTCAACGAGCCACACGACCGAAACCGCGCTGGAACGCTGGCGAGAGACGGTGGGCGAGTATTTTCGGGAGCGCGATGGCACCGAGTTCCGGCCCGCGCGCGACGCGTACCAGCTCGCCGTCGACGAAATCCTCGGGGAACCGGTCGATCCCGACCGGTGGCAGCCGGCGTTCCGGGCCACGCTCGAGACCCACGCCCGGACAAATCCCGGGGCCGTCGAGGCGATCGATCGCCTCGCGGACGCACCGATCCACCTCGGCGTGATCAGCGACGTGGACGACGCCGAAGGCAAGCGGCTCTTGCAGACCTTCGGGGTGCGAGAGCAGTTCGATTCCGTGACGACCTCCGAGGAAGTGGGCCGGACCAAACCCGATCCCGCGATGTTCGAGACGGCACTGGAGAAGGGAGACGTCGACGCAGAGCGGGCTGTGATGATCGGCGACCGGTACGACCACGACGTCGCAGGCAGTGCCGAACTCGGCATGATGACCGTCGCGTACGGGGCGGAGGAGGGCCCGGCGGTCGACTATCGGGTCGAGGATCTCCGCGAGATCCCGTCACTATTCGGGTTCGAGGACTAATTGCGCGTCGCACTGGTTTCCGATCGCCGCGATTTCGAGGTTTAGACGACGCCCTCTTCGATTCTTGGGACCCCGGAGATTCCGACCGTCTCGCCGACCATGTACGACGAGGCCGGACTGGCGAGGAACTGGGCGAGATCAGCTATCTCGGCGCTCGTGCCGATGTTGCGGTCGACCTCCGAGCGCTCGACTTCGTCGGCGGTAATGCCCATCTGTGAGGCCACGCCGGGCGTCGCGACCAGACCGGGTGCGATGCAGTTGACGCGAACGTCCCGATCGGCCCACTCGGCCGCCAGCGAGGACGTGAGGTTGATCACACCGGCCTTGGCTGCCCCGTAGGGACTCATCAGCGGCGAGCCGTCCTGGCCGGCGATGCTCGCGAGATTGATCACGCTGCCGCCGCCATCTGCGAGTGCCTCTGCGGCCGCGTGCGTGCAGTGATACGTTCCGGTGAGGTTGATGTCGACGATCGTCTTCCAGCCGTTCGGGCTGATGTCGTCGAACTCGGCCATGAAACTCGCTCCGGCGTTGTTGACGAGGATGTCGATCCCGCCGAAGCGCTCGACGGTCGCCTCGACGAGTGCGTCAACCGCATCGCGATCGGTGACGTCGCACTCCACGGCGAGTGCCTCGCCTGGCCGGTCGCTCTCCTGAATCTCCGCCGCGACGGGGTCGACGTTCTCCTGCTCCCGCGAGCAGATCGCGACGTCAACGCCGCCGGCCGCGAACTGCTCGGCGATCGCCCTGCCGATACCGCTGGACGCACCTGTCACGATCGCCCGCTTGCCGTCGATTCCGAACCGCTGAGTGGCATCGTCAGTCATGTGAAATGCTACCGAGGGAGTCGGCACGTGGTGGCATAAAACCAGGCGTAGGGGAAGAACAACTCTCATCGGCGCAGTTCGTAGATCGAATTCGCTCCATTTCTGGATTCAGCCGAATCGTGCCACTAGGTACCGAGGGCCGTGCAATTAAGACCAGCGGGACCAACTGCTTGCTACATGCGCACTGCCGACGGGGACCCGGCTGACGTCGTAGCCGACCACGGATTCCTCTCGTGGCTCGATCTGCAAGTCGAGTCTCTCGAGGAGGGTCGAGCCGTGGTGGTCGTCCCGGACGACGAGAAACTCAGAAACGTCGGGCAGGACACGTCGCCGATCCACGGCGGCGTCATCTCGACGCTGATCGACTCCGCGAGCGCGTTCGCACTGCGGACTACGTTCGAGGACCCGATGGCAGCTGATCTCACGACGACGAACCTCGAGGTGTCGTACCTCCGCCCAGCGACGGGCGACCTCCGTGCGACCGCGAACGTCGTCCGGGCAGGTGGGTCGATGGGCGTCACCGACGTGGAGGTCACGGCACCGACGCCCGACGGCGATGACGTCGTCGCCGTCGGACGAACAACGTATCGACTCTTCAGAGGTGACGACCAGTGAGCGGCGGTTTCCACGAGATCGAACTCGGTGACATCCACGTCACTGGTGGACGGACGATCACCGAGGCCGACGTGACCAACTTCGCGGGCGTCAGCGGCGACTTCAACCACCTCCATACGGACGCCGAGACGATGGCAGACACCGATTTCGGAGAGCGGATCGCCCACGGTGCACTCGTGTTTTCGGTGGCGACCGGGTTGCTGTGGCAGAGCAGGGACGGCGAGGCCCGGGAGCACGTCGTCGCGTTCTACGGCGTCGATCACCTCCGGTTCGTCCAACCCTGCTTTATCGGCGACACGATCCACGTCGAACTCGAGGTCGTGGAGAAGGAACCCCGCGACCACCCAGTCGCGACCGGCGTCGTCAGATACGACGTCACCGTCCTGAATCAGCACGACGAGACAGTGCTCGCCTGCGAATTTCTGTCGCTGCTACGGTAGTCGACATCGGACGTAGAGACGCGATCGACGCCGAATCGACCGTTTTCACCGTCACCTGAACCGATGTATCCCAACGCGCCTGGATAGGCGTCCCTCCCGATGGTTCGCCAGCCAACTGGAGCCGACTGTTCAGCCCCAGGAGACACAAACCCCGAATATGAAGGGTTGCTAACCAGTAACAACAGCTAGCCAGTGTGTTAAAGTTTACCACGTTGGACGTTACACACCCCCATATATTTATTAACAATGAAGATGAAGAATTGTTCGACACACTGTCGGGTGACCCTATGACAGACCAACCAGCCACGAACGACCGTAGTACATCTTCGACGAGGTACGTCGGACGACGACGATTCATCGCCGCAGCAGGTGCAGCAGCGGGGATGTCCACACTGGCCGGCTGCGTACCGGGCGGCGGTGGGGGCGGAGGCGACGCAGAGGGGCCGATCACGATCGGACATCTGGCACCGCTCCAGAACCCGCTCGGGGTCGGCTCCAAACGGACGGCGAACATGGCCGTCGACCAGATCTCTGAGAACGGCGGCATCATGGACGAGGAAGTCGACGTCATCCACGCCGACACGGAAGGAAATCCCGGCACTGCCGAGTCCGAAGCCGAGCGACTCGTCATCGAAGAGGAGGTCGACGTCATGGTCGGGACGTTCGTCAGCGAGGTGACGCAGGCGATCATGGACTTCGTCGCCCAGGAGGGCGTCCCGCTGATCGTGACCGGGTCCGCTGCGCCGAGCACGGTGACGGAGTTCATCGGCGACGATTACGACCAGTACAAGAACTTCTTCCGAACCGGACCGATCAACTCCAACTTCCAGGCGGAGGCGATGGTAAACTACGTGAATCACCTGAACGAGCTCCACGGCTGGGATTCGTTCGCGCTCCTCGCAGACGACGCGGCGTGGTGCCAGCCGTTCGTGGACACGTTGCCCGGAGCCCTGGACGAAGAGGGGTACGATCTCGCCCTCAACCAGTCGCTGAACATCAACATCGACGACTTCAGCCCGGTGATCAACGACGTGGTCGAGTCCGATGCCGACGCCGTCATCCGTTTCTTCGCACACATCAACGCGTCTCCGTTTCTCGTCGAGCGGGCCCAGCGCGAGCTCACCTTCGGGATCGAGGGGATCCACGTGACCGGCATGCACCCGGCCTACGCACAACTGACCGAGGGCGCGGCGACCTACGAGACCACCTCCCAGTCCGGCGGGGGTGGGACGACCGACATCACGGAGGAAACGCTTCCGTTCGTGGAGGCCTATCGCGAGCGGTTCGCGGACAGCGACCCGCCAGTCGGCCACCCCATGTACATGGGGTTCAACACGTACGACGCGATCAACGTGTACAAGGAAGCGGTCGAGCGCGGGGGCACCTGGGACTACGCCAACGATCTCGACGGCATCGTCGAGGCGATGCTGGAGACGGATCACACCGGCGTCGCCGGACAGATCCAACTCTACGGCCAGGACGCGGAGTACCCACACGACGCCATGGAGACGCGGGACGACGAGGGCACCATCTCGAACTTCCCGATCACGCAGTGGCAGCCACAGGGCGCCCTCGAGTGCGTCTACCCAGAACAGCACGCTACCGCCGAGCACATGGAACCCACCTGGTAGACTCAGATGCTCAGCGGACTCCCAGCGGTGCTGATCAACGCAGCACTGATAAGTGCGCTCTACGCGCTCATCGCGATCGGCTTCACGATGATCTTCGGCGTGGGCGGGGTCCTCAATCTCGCTCACGGAGCGCTCTTGATGGCCGGCGCGTACGTCTACTTGCTCCTGGCCCGAGACACGATCTCGGTACCAGTATTCGAGTCGATGACACTCCACCCGTTGCTCGCGTTTCCGTTGGCTGTCGTCATCGTCGCCGTCCTCTCCTATCTGTTGTACGCCGTGATCGTACAGTTCGTCGAGGACAATCCGGTCGTCACCTTCCTCGCGACGATCGTCGTGGCACTCGCTGCGACCGAAGTCGTCCTGCACTACGCGGGGTCGGCGACGCACACGTACACCCTCATTCCCGACGGTATGCTCCCATCCACGATCGATATCGGTCCGGTCGACGGGATCCTGACCGTCGACGTGGTCGGATTCGTCGTCTCCTGGATCTCGATCGGACTGCTCTGGGTTTACGTGACCAAGACCGACAGCGGTCGAGCGATCCGCGCGACGTCGATGACGGAGCGGGGTGCGCAGCTCACCGGCGTGAACGTCCACGCGGTGCGGGCCCGGACCTGGCTCGTCGCTGGCGCCCTCGCTGGAATCGGGGGCGTCTTCCTGGGGGCCTCGACCTCCGCGACGCCGAACATGTGGTTGCACCCGCTCTCGCTGGCGTTCATCATCGTCGTGATCGGTGGAATCGGCTCGATCAAAGGGTCGATCGTCGCCGCGTACCTGATCGGCTTCTTGCAAACGGGAGTGGGAGAGTACCTGGGCCAGAACTTCCGGGGCATCCTCTCGCTCGTGTTGCTCGTAATCGTCCTGTTCGTGCTACCGCAGGGACTGTTCGGGAGGGAGTTCGACCATGAGTAGTGAGTCACCGTCCGTCCGCGTCACGCGGCGGATGAAGGGAACGCTCCGCTCGGCACTACTGCCGGTCTGGAACGTTCTCTGCATGCTGCTCGCGCCGCTGGATCGAGCGCTCCAGCCGATCGCCAACGTCTACAATCGGACGCTCGGCGGTCACTTCGGAGAGATGAACGGCCTGCAGTTCGCCGTTATCTCGCTTGGCTTCGCTGCGATCGCGACGGTTCCGTTCTGGAGCCCCTTCTACAGCGAGACGCTGAACATCACCTTCGCGGTGGCGTCGATCTGGGCGATCTTCGCGATGAGCTGGGACATCCAGAGCGGCTACACCGGCTACATCAGCTTCGGCCACTCCGTCCTGTCGGGCGCGGCTGGCTACACGATCGGTCTGCTGATCCTGCACTACGATCCCTCGATGGGGCCCGCCACGACGATCCCGGTGGCCGTCCTGGCTTCGCTCGTCCTCGGCCTGGTGATCGCAGTGCCGTCGCTCAGGCTCCGTGGCCCGTACTTCTCGCTCATCACGCTCGTGGGAGTGCTCCTCTTCACGAACCTCATCTTCGCGTTCAGCGGCTGGACGAACGGCGAACTTGGGATCCACCAGGTTGACCCGTTCACCTACGAGCCGTGGGTCCGCTACTACTACATGGCGATCCCGATGCTCCTCGTCGCACTCGGGCTGATCTACATATCGAGGTCGAACGTCGGGATGGTGCTGGTGACCATCCGAGAGAACGAGCGAGCGGTCTCCTCGGCCGGTCTGGATCCGACGAAGTTCAAGATCTCGTCGTTCGTCCTCAGCTCGATCCCGATGGGGATCGGGGGTGCGCTGCTGGTCTACTACGGACGAGCGATCAATCCGACGAGCTTCGTCGAGATCTCGAACAGCATCGAGATCATCGCGATCGCCGTGATCGGCGGAATGGGATCGGTCGTCGGTCCACTCTTCGGCTCGTTCCTGTTCTTCTTCCTCGAGGAGGAGTTCCTCAGAGACGTCATCGGGGACTCGTCGCTCCGAACGCTGGTCCTCTGGCTGTTCGTGCTGAGCGTGCTCGTGTTTGCCCGCAACGGCGTGTTCCGCGTCATCTGGCACGGTCTCGGCGCCGTCAGGGGTGATTCGGAGTGACGCTCCTCGAAGTCGACCACCTGACCAAGCATTTCGGCGGGCTCGTCGCCGTCGACGACCTCTCCTTCTCCGTCGACGAGGGCGAGATCGTCGGGCTGATCGGACCGAACGGATCTGGAAAGACGACGGTGTTCAACTGCATCATGAGCACGTACATCGCCTCCGAGGGAGAGATTCGGTTCGACGGTGAGGACGTCACGAGCGAGAAGACCCACGAGGTCGTCAACCACGGCCTCTCGCGGGTCTCACAGGAGTCGAACCCGATCAATCTGCTCTCCGTTGGCGGCAACATCAAGCTGTTCACGCTGCCGAACAGCTTCCTCGCCTGTGCGCTCCCGGACGCAGTGCTCGCTCGCAGGAGCGACGGGGGCCCCGGCGTCGTCGACCACGCCGAACGTGTTGGCCTGGAGGACAAGATCGAGGAGACGCCCGACTCCCTGCCCCACGCAGACGTGCGGCGGCTGGAGATCGCGAAGGCACTCGCAACTGATCCCGACATGCTCCTGCTCGACGAGCCCTTCGCGGGCATGAACCAGGCGGAGATCCGAACACTCTCCGAACAGATCGAGCAGTTCCGCGAGGACGGCATCTCGCTGGTCGTCGTCGATCACAACATGCGCGGGCTGATGCAGCTCGTCGACAGAGTCGTCGTGATCTCGAGCGGACAGAAGCTCGCCGAGGGACCGCCCGAAGAGATCGTCGAGAACCAGGACGTCCAGGACGCCTATCTCGCCGGCGAACACGGAGGGATCTGAGATGGCAGACGATCCACTCCTGTCCGTCGAGGCCATAGAGGTCTTCTACGGCAAGACGGAGGCACTCTCCGACGTCTCGCTGTCGGTCGACGAAGGCGAGATCGTCGGAGTGATCGGCCCGAACGGGGCCGGGAAGACGACGCTGCTTGACGCCATCTCCGGATTCAAATCCTTCGAGGGATCGATCACCTTCGACGGCACCGATCTAAGTAGAATCGGTCCGGAGCAGGCAGTCAGAGAAGGGCTGATCTACTGCACGGAGAAACGGGACCTGTTCCCGTACTTCTCCGTCCACGAAAACCTCCTGATGGGCGCACAGGCCCGCGACGACAGGGACGCCGTGCGCGATGATCTCGAAGAGGTCTACGAGCTGTTCCCGCGACTCGACGAGCGTCGGGAGCAGGAGGCAGAAACGATGAGTGGCGGGGAACAACAGATGCTCGCCATCGGCCGTGCGCTCATGGGTGATCCGAAGCTCCTGATGCTCGACGAGCCCACGCTCGGCCTCGCACCGGTCATCGTCGACGACATCAGCGAGGCCATCGAGCGGCTCCGAGACGAGGGGCTGACGATCCTGCTCGCCGAGCAGAACTCGACGTTCGCGCTCCGTCACGCCGATCGTCTCTCGCTTCTGGAAAACGGCGAGGTCGAACTCCAGGGCTCCGCCTCGGAGTTCCGGGACAACGAGTACGTCCGCGACGCGTACATCGGGATCCACTGAATCGGGCCGGATCCCTCACCCCAGCCGGCTGTCCGCGACTGCACCGGCTCCACTGATCGGGTGCCGACCACCCGGCCGAACCTATTTGCACTGTGACGCCCACCCACGGGTATGCGCGACGTCTACGTGATCGGTGCGGGACAGACGCCCTACGGCGCGTTCCCCGAGCGGAGCTATCGCGATCTGTTCGCGGAGGCCTACGCCGAAGCGCGCGACGCCGTCGACCGTCCCGTCGACCCGGCGGACGTCGACGAGGCGGTCGTCGGCACGCTCGGCGTCGGCGGCCGCCAGCTCGGACTGCCCGGACCGGCGGTGACCGAGCACGTTGGACTGCACGGCGTTCCCTGCTCCAGAATCGAGAACGCCTGCGCAGCTGGCGGTTCGGCCGTCCGGCAGGGAATCCAGGCGATCCGGAGCGGCCACGCCGACGTCGTACTCGCTGGGGGCTTCGAGGCGATGACCGACGCCTCTGCCGACGCCACGAAGTACTGGCTCGGCGTCAGCGGCGAAACGGAGTGGGAGCGGCTCACGGGAACGACCTTCTCGGGCGTCTACGCACAGATGGCCAGCGCGTATTTCGACGCCTACGACACATCGGCCGACGATCTGGCGCACGTAGCAGTGAAGAACCACACCAACGGCTCGAAGAATCCGAAGGCTCACCTGGACTTCGAGTGCTCGCTGGAGGACGCTCGCGACGCTCCAGAGGTCGCCGCGCCGCTGAACCTCTATCACTGCTGTCCGACCTCCGACGGCGCTGCCGTAGCCTTTCTCGCCGCCGGGGACGTCGTCGACGAGTACACCGACGAGCGCGTTCGGATCGCCGGGGCGGGTGCCGCCAGCGATCACGTTGGCCTGGCACAGCGTGACAGCTACACGGCGATCGACGCCAGTGAAACCGCGGCAGAAACTGCCTACGATCGGGCCGACGTCGGACCCGACGACCTCGACGTCGCCGAGGTCCACGACTGTTTTGCGATCGCGGAGCTACTCGCCTACGAGGATCTCGGCTTCTGCGACAGAGGCGAGGCGGCCACGCTGCTCCGCGAGGGCGTCACCGACCCCGACGGCGAACTCCCGGTCAACACGTCCGGCGGACTCAAGTCGAAAGGCCACCCGATCGGCGCGACGGGCGTCGGGCAGGTCGTGGAGCTCTTCGAACAGCTCACCGGCCGCGCGGGCGATCGACAGCTCGACGACCCACGGCTCGGGCTCGCACACAACGTCGGTGGCAGCGGCGGCGCTGCAGTCGTCCACGTCTTCGAGCAGGAGGGGGTGGTTCGATGACGGGGGTCGAGAGCGTCGGCGCCTACGCACCCGCCTACCGGATCGATGCCGAGACGGTCGCCGACGCCTGGGGCCAGTTCCAGGCCGCCGGCATCTCACAGACGTCCGTCCCCGATGCAGACGAGGACGCACTCACCATGGCCTACGAGGCTGGCACCCGCGCACTCGCCGCCGCCGGCCGGGAGGGACGGGAGGTCGACGGACTCTTCCTCGGGACGACGACCCCGTCCGTCGAGGAGGAGGCGCTCACTCCGCGGCTCGGGAGCACGCTGGGGCTTCCGGCGGACATCGAGACGCGACAGCAGACTGGAAGCACTCGGGCTGGCGTCGACGCACTCGCCGCAGCGCTCGACGCCGCGTCGAACGACGGCCGAGGGACTGCAGGGACCGAATCGGTGTATCTCGTCGTCGCGAGTGACGCGCCGCGGGGGGCACCGGACGATCGAATCGAGCACGCAGGGGGCGCCGGTGCAACGGGACTCGTGATCGGACCGGCCGGTCCCGGCGCAGTCGTCGATCGCGCAGAACGCGTCAGCCCTCGTCCCGGGACGAGATTCCGGCAGCGAGGCTCGGCCGAGACCACTGGACTCGGGATCACAGAGTACGATCGCGACGCATTCCGCGAGACCGTCGGTGCTGCGGCAGAGGCACTCGACGTCGAGCTCGGGAGCGACCGCTCCGACGTCGACGCTGTTGCAGTTCAATCGCCGAACGGGAAGCTCCCCTACCGCGCTGCAGGGGCGATCGGGGTCGATACCGACGCCATCCGGACAGGAACGACTGTTCACGATCTCGGTGACACCGGAGCCGCCAGCCCGCTCCTCGGACTCGCAAGCGCCCTCGCAGACGGCAATCAGAACGTGGTCGTGATCGGCTTCGGCTCCGGCGCGGGCGCGACGGCGCTTCTGATCGACGGCGAAGACGTGCCCGTTCGGACCGCTCTGAACGGCGATCAGGAGCTGAGTTACGCCGAGTATCTCCGCATCCGCGGCGAGATTACCACGGGTGAGCCCGAGGGAGGTGGCGCGTACGTCAGCGTCCCAAGCTGGACGCGCACGATCCCGCAGCGCCACCGACTGGTCGCGGGGCGCTGCGAGGAGTGCGGGGCACTCGGGTTCCCACCCTCGGGTGCGTGTCCCCGCTGCGGGACGCTCGACGAGTACGACACCGTCGAGCTGCCAGGGACGGGGACCGTGCAGGCGGTGACCGAAATCGGCCAGGGCGGTGCACCGCCGGAGTTCACCGAGCAGCAGGCTCGGAGCGGCCCCTACGTCAGTGCGATCGTCGAGCTCGACGGTCCGGCTGCAGACGAGACGGAGGCTGCGTCGATGCCGGCACAGGTGATCACGGTCGGCGACGATGCCGTCGAGATCGGTGATGGCGTCATGGCCACTATCCGCCGCATCTACACGCAGGAGGGCGTGACCCGTTACGGCACGAAGTTCCGACCCTCCGAGGACTAGCTCGGACGCTTTAGGAAGTCGAGCCAGACGACCCTCATCGTCTGGTCACCGACCACACGGTCGACGCCCCGCAGCCTCCCGAGAGAGTCCGAAGCGTTCACGATTCTGAGCGCCTCGGACTTCCCGGGTCCGCGCTCGAGGATCGTCCCAAGCAACTCGAGCAGATTCTCGTCGTCCACCTGGAGAACCCGAACCACCGAGCACGTGTTCAGAAACCAGTCAGCGCACGAGCGTTACTGTTCGGGCCTCGCCGCGCCGTTACGACCTGGGGTCTCCGATGTGGGCCCGTCGGTGCGATCGAAAGACGGCGAAGACCAGCCTAGAGAATCTGATCCGAGATGATGTTCTTCTGGATCTCGGAGGTCCCCTCGTAGATCTTCGTGATGCGGGCGTCGCGGTAGTACCGTTCTGCCGGATAGTCGGTGACGAACCCGGAGCCACCGTGGACCTGAACGCCCTCGTCGGCGACGTCGACGGCGACCTCGCTCGCGAAGAGCTTCGCCATGCTAGAGAACTTCGCTGCGACGTCCTGGTTCCCCTCCTCGATCTGACTGGCGGCGCGGTAGGTGAGCGACCGCGCGGCCTCGACCCGGGTCGCCATGTCGGCGAGCTTGTGCTCGATTGCCTGGAACTCCTTGATCTTCCGACCGAACTGCTCGCGCTCGTTGGCGTACTCGATCGCGGCGTCCAGGGCGCCCTCGGCGCAGCCGACAGCCTGCGCGGCGACGCCCGTCCGGCCGACCGCGAAGAACTCCATGAGCTGGTAGAACCCCTCGTCCACTTCACCGATCACGTTCTCCTCGGGGACGCGGACGCCGTCGAAGATGAGCTCCGCGAGATCGGAGGCACGGATACCGAGCTTGTTGTCGATCTTCTCCGCGGAGAACCCCTCGAGATCCGTCGGCACCAGGAATGCGGTGATCCCCTCGTGGCCCGCGTCGGGGGTCGTCTTGGCCATGACGACCGCCACGCCCGCGACGGTGCCGTTCGTGATCCACATCTTGTTGCCGTCGATGACCCACTCGTCGCCGTCTTTCTCCGCGGTCGTCTCCATCCCGGCGACGTCGGAGCCGTGGGCGGGCTCGGAGATCGCTGACGCAGAGGCCGTCTCGCCGGCAGCGATCTTCGGGAGCCACTCCTCCTTCATCCACTCGTCGCCAAAGCGGGTGAGCATGTTCGTGCCGAAGGACGCGCTTCCGACGGCGGAACCGATCCCGGGATCGGCACGCCAGAGCTCCTCCGTGACGATGACAGACTCCAGCATGTCCATTCCCGCACCACCGTACTCCGTCGGAATGCTCGCGCCGACGAAGTCGTACTCCGCTGCCTTGCGACGGATCGCTTCTGGGTATGTCTTGTTCTGGTCGTGTTCGGCCGCGACGGGTTCGATCTCGTTCTCACCGAACTCGCGGACGGCCGTGCGGATGGCCCGGTGCTCGTCGGACAGGGTGAACGCCATGCATGTGGATCGTTGTCCAATACCAAAGTATCTTCGTGGGCACCCGAGTCCGTCACGATCGATCAGAAGAGCCAGCGGACGCCAGATCAGTGTCGTAGCGACACGTCGTCCTCGCCGTCAAGCACCGGATTGCTGCCGAGGAGCAGTTCCAGCGCGATCCGGCCGTCTGACGTGAACGCCTCGCCGGTCGCGGGGTCGACCGGCCCGCGGTACGGTGCCAGCGTCGAGATCGTCTGGAGCGCGCTGTAGCCGAGCGCGAGCGGCATCAGCGCATGCCCCAGTTCGTGGAGAACGACGACGAACGAAGAGAGTGAGAGATGCCAACGCAATCAGAGAGATCGAAGAAAGCCCGAGCGGGAGCGCCGGATCCGGTCAGACCGGTTCGAATCGGTAGCCGTCCCAGTCCTGTGCGCTATCCTCGTCCTTGATCCCGACGCCGGGTTCGCGCAGCTCCTCGACGTAGACCGGTCGGACCTCGTCGCCGGTCTCGACGCCGTCTGTGGTCAGCTGCCCAAGGGCGCGGACCGACTGGACGCCGTCGCCGCAGGGGTCGGGCACCTCGAACTCGACGATCGCGAGGTGGTTCGGCTGGCGGACGCCGGGCGGCGTTGCGGTGCTCGTCGTCCAGGTCACGACCTCGCCAGTGTACTCTGCGAGGTCGACTGTCTCGGCCGGCTCGGTGCCCTCCGGCCCCGTCGGATGACCGGGGTAGGTGATCGCGCCGCTCTCGTAGCGCGTCGCGGCGAAAGGCGGCCGTTCGTCCGTTCCGCCATCGGCAGACGCGGTTCCGCCGTCGGTCGTCTTCGGGGTGCGATCGTCCTCACTCATGCTGCCTCACCTCCGGACTCGAGAATGGTCGTAATCACGCAGTTTCCGAACCCACCGACGTTACACGCCAGACCGACGTCCGCATCGACCTGCCGCGGGCCAGCCTCGCCGGTCACTTGCTCGTAGATCTCGACGCCCTGCGCGACGCCGCTGGCACCGAGTGGGTGTCCCTTGGATTTCAGCCCGCCGGAGGTGTTGATCGGGAGCTCGCCGTCGCGGTCCGTGCGGCCCTCCTCGACGTGCTTCCAGGCCTCGCCGGGGTCGGCGAAGCCGAGGCCCTCCATCTGGAGGAACTCGAGGATCGTGAACATGTCGTGGAGTTCAGCGACGTCGACGTCTTCTGGACCGATCCCGGCCATCTCGTAGGCCTCCTGGCTGCTCTCGACGACCCCGCCCATCGTGGTGGGATCCTCGCGCTCGTGGACGACGTGCGTGTCGGTCGCGCCGGCGACCCCCGAGATGATCGCGTACTCGTCGGCGTACTCCTGTGCGACGGACTCCGGACAGAGCAGCAGTGCCGCCGAACCGTCCGTGATCGGGCAGAAGTCATAGAGCCGGAGTGGATCAGCTACGATCGGCGACTCGAGGACCGTCTCGAGATCGACCTCCTTCCGGAACTGGGCGTGGGGGTTGTCGACGCCATTTTTGTGGTTCTTCACCGCGACCTTCGCGAGACTCTCACGGGGCGCGTCGTACTTTTCGAGGTAGTGCCGCGCGGTCATGCCCGCGAAGGACGGGAGCGTGACGCCCTGTTTGTACTCCGCGGGATGCGTGATCGAGGCGATAACGTCCGTCGCATCGCCGGTCGTCCTGTGGGTCATTTTCTCACCGCCGACGAGAAGCGTCATCTCGCTGGCACCCGAGGCGATGGATTGCCACGCCGCGTAGATCCCGGCGCCGCCAGACGAGGAGGTCTGGTCGACGCGCTGGCTGTAGGCAGGCAGCAGATCGAGGTCGTGTGCAAGGGCGTTCATGATGCCGCCCTGGCCCTCGAACTCGCCGCTGGCCATGTTTGCAGCGTAGACGTGCTCTACGTCGCTCGGCGCGACGCCGGCGTCCTCGAGACACTCCTTGCCAGCCTGTGCGAGGAGCTCCTGGACCCAGGCGTCGCGCTCGCCGAACTTCGTCATCGACGCGCCGACGACGGCTACCGGTTCGTCCATGCACGGCACGTCGGCGGGATCCACCTTATATTCACCCGGAATCGCTCGTCTCGTGGATCAGTCGGTGGCCGCCGCCGACCGGCGTTAAAATACCAAAAACAAACGCGGTGTTGGACCCGGATCAGTTGCCTTCGATAGCGTCGATGACCATCGCAGCCGCGACGACGGCGTCCCGTGGGACGTCGTTGGCGTCGTCGATCGTGATGTCGTAGCGGTCCTTCATGCTGAACTGCCCCTCGATGTCGCCGACGTGGTCGCCGTCGACGTCAGTGATCTCGTACTTGTGAGGGATGAATCCGCCGTACGGAACGAACCGACGGGCGAGCTCAGCGGCCAGGCTCTGGAGCTCGATCTCGGCGATCAGTGCCTCGTTCTTCGGGTGGCGGATCTTCCAGTGGTCGTTGAACCATGACCAGTTGTGGTCGAGGACGACGACCGGCTCACCGGTCTGCTCGTCCGTGAGCGTGTAGTCGCCAGCGACGTCGAGGATGCCCCCAGCCTTCACGGAGAACAGATCCTCGCCGTCGGCGTCGACGAATGGAAACTCCTCCTTCATCTTGAACATCTTCTGCTTGCCCTTGAACACGAGGTCGCCGTTTGAGTCGTGTGCCTCGTACTTGTTCCGAACAAGCGACTGAACGACCTCGTACTCGTCGTCGGTAAGATCGACACCGGAAATGCCGTCGACGTCGTCGGTGACTGCGCTCATTTCATTTGTGAGTAGACGAGAAGCCTGTAAAATTTATTGATATCGAGCCACGAGATGAACATCCTCGTAGAGTCGGATTCCCGTGCGTCGGCATCGACGATTGCGCGGGAGAGTGACGGTATCGGTCGCACGGAGGCATTTTCATCGGCCGAGTCGCTCCCCCGTTCATCGACCACCGCAAATCACTCGGCATGGGCGAACCACGTTGCGCGTATGGAGTTACACCACGCTGGGATCGCCGCCGAGGACGGCGCTGCGACGGCGGCGCTGTTCGCCGATCTTCTCGAACTGGAGATCGTCCACGAGGAGTCACTCGATGGGATGGAAGTCGTCTTCCTCGACGCCGGAAACGGGCAGCTCGAAATACTGGAGCCCACCGACGACGGACCGATCGCCAGCTTCCTCGAGCGTCAGGGGCCCGGAATTCACCATCTCGCATTCGCGACGGATGACATCGCGGAGGCCCTCGAGCACGCTCGCTCGCTTGAGATCGAGCCGATCGACGATGAACCCCGTCCTGGCGCCGCAGGACACGACGTGGCATTTCTCCACCCGAGCGACACGGTCGGGGTGCTGGTGGAGTTCGTCGCTGAGTGAGGCCAGCCAGATGAACCTGCCCACAGGACCGACACAAAGAACCGACTCGACGGACTGCGAGAACGATTATCCGAAGCTCTCGACGAGCGCGTCGTCGGGATCGACGCCCGCCGCCTCGAGCGCTTCCAGCGATAGCTCACAGAAGGACTCGAAGCCGAAGACGTAGACCTGGCCAGCCGACGCGACCGACGAAACGGCCGAACTGAACGACGATTCGTCACCAGTGATCGAGACGCTTGCACCGCCGTCAGCCAGTGCGGAGAGGCGTGCCTCGTGGGCCGGAGACTCGTCGAGGTAAACGATCGACGCGTCGTGGCCGGCCTCGCGGGCACGTTCGCCGATGCCGACGGCCGGACCGACGCCCGGGCCGCCTGCGAGCACGACGACGTCGCCGTCGCCCTCGTAGGTCACGTTGCCGAAAGGTCCCTCGATGGTGAGTACGTCGCCGGATTCGAGCGCTGCGAGCCACGGCGTCAGATCGCCGTCGGGGTCGATCCCAACCGTGATTTCGAAGGTGTCCTCCACGGTCGGGGAGGAGAGCGTGTAGTGTCGGGCGATCTCCTCGCCACCGTCGGACGCGTCCGACGTGTCGCCGGCCCCGTCAGAACCGCCAATCGCCGCGCGGACGAGGACGAACTCGCCCGGGTCAGCGTCGAACGTCTCCGGTGTGGCGAGTGTGATAGCGATCGTGTCCGCACCGACATTCGTCACGTCGCGTACCGTCACTTCCGTCGCTTCCATGGTCGAAGGTAGTCCGAGCGCGCCCTTCAGGGTTGGCTTCCGGCACCAACGGGACCGTCACGCGGCCCATCAACACGCCATGAGGGTGAGGATTGCGTGTAACGACCGGGCAAAGGTACTCCGGTCACGGTAAAACGTTCGTCCAATTTGGGATTATTTCTCCGCATAGAACCCTTCGATCGTACTCGAAAGAGAGATTGAAGCTGTCGTCTGCCGAAATACACCTTGTCGTTTGGGGCAAATACTACGGCACCGGGCACGAGAACTGCCGATCCGAAAGACTCTCGAGCGAGCCGCTCCACGTTCAGAAGCCTTTTCTCCCGGCGATAGCTACGCCCGCCCACAAATGGCCGAGGACCTCAACTGGGCGATCGGTGGCGAAGCCGGCGACGGCATCGACTCCACCGGGAAGATCTTCGCCCAGGCCCAGTCGCGGGCCGGCCGGCACGTGTTCACCTCCAAGGACTTCGCGTCTCGGATCCGGGGCGGCTACACCGCCTACAAGATCCGTTCCTCGACGGACCGAGTCCAGAGCGTCGTGAACCGGCTGGACGTGCTCGTCGCACTGACACAGCGGACGATCGACGAAAATCTCGACGAACTCCACGACGGCAGCGTCGTGGTCTACGACGGCGAGCGATCCTGGGAGGCGGAGATTCCCGGCGACATCACTGGCGTCGACGTACCCCTCAAATCCCTCGCCGAGGACGCGGGCGGTGCGATCATGCGAAACGTCGTCGCACTTGGCGCCGTCTGTGCGATCGTCGACTTCCCCGTCGAGAAGCTCGACGAAGCCCTGGAGAAGCGTTTCGGAGGCAAGGGCGAGAAGATCGTCGAGAACAACAAGACGGCAGCCCGCAAGGGCGCCGACTACGTCGAGGAAGAGTACGACGGGTTCGACTACTCCCTCGAAACGACCGACTCGGACTACGTCCTCCTCAACGGCGATGAGGCGATCGGCATGGGCGCCATCGCCGCCGGCTGTCGGTTCTACGCCGGCTATCCGATCACGCCCGCGACGGACGTAATGGAGTATCTGACGGGCCGCATCGACCAGTTCGGTGGCCACGTCGTCCAGGCCGAGGACGAGCTGTCTGCGATCAACATGGCGCTGGGCGCCGCTCGTGCGGGCGCTCGATCGATGACGGCGACGTCCGGCCCCGGGATCGACCTGATGACCGAGACGTTCGGGCTCGTGGCAACCTCGGAGACTCCGCTCGTCATCTGTGACGTCATGCGAGCCGGTCCCTCGACAGGGATGCCGACCAAGCAGGAGCAGGGAGACCTCAACTCACTGCTCTACGGCGGCCACGGCGAGATCCCGCGGTTCGTGATCGCCCCGACCACGATCTCGGAGTGTTTCCACAAGACGATCGAGGCGTTCAATCTCGCCGAGCAGTACCAGACGCCGGTCTACCTCGTCGCCGACCTCTCGATGGCGGTTACCGAGCAGACGTTCGCGCCCGAGGAGTTCGACATGGACGCCGTCGAGATCGACCGCGGCAAAGTGGTCGATGATGACTCCATCGACCAGTATCTCGACGAACAGGACCGCTTCCAACCACACTACGACGCCGCCGACGGCGTCAGTCCGCGTGCGTTCCCCGGTACCGACGGCGGCGCGCACATGTCTACCGGCCTCGAACACGACGAACTCGGGCGCCGGACCGAAGACACCGACGAGCGAATCGATCAGGTCGAGAAACGCCAGCGCAAGGTCGAGACGGCCAAGCAGGAGGAGGACTGGTCCTACCGCGAGTACGGAGATCCCGACGCTGATACGCTCGTGATCTCCTGGGGCTCGAACGAGGGCGCCATCGTCGAAGCGATGGACGCACTCCAGAGCGAGGGCACCGACGTTCGGTTCCTGTCGGTTCCCTACATCTTCCCGCGGCCGGACCTCAGCGAGGAGATTGAAGCCGCCGAGCGAACGGTCGTCGTCGAGTGTAACGCCCAGGGGCAGTTCGCTGACCTGATCGAACACGACGTACTGGAACGAGTCCAGCGCGTCACGAAGTTCGACGGCGTCCGGTTCGACGCCGACGAGCTGGCCGACGCGATCCGCGACGTCGTGGACGGGTCGGCCGCGGCAGACGAGGTGACAGCATGAGCTCCGACGTCCGCTTTACAGACTTCAAATCCGACAAGCAGCCCACCTGGTGTCCCGGCTGCGGTGACTTCGGGACGATGAACGGCATGATGAAGGCGCTGGCGAACACGGGCAACGACCCGGACAACACGTTCGTCGTCGCCGGCATCGGCTGTTCGGGCAAGATCGGGACGTACATGCACAGCTACGCGCTCCACGGCGTCCACGGCCGCGCGCTGCCCGTAGGCTGTGGCGTCAAGATCGCTAACCCCGATCTCGAGGTCATGGTCGCGGGCGGCGACGGCGACGGTTACTCGATCGGCGCGGGCCACTTCGTCCACGCTGTCCGTCGGAACGTCGACATGACCTACGTCGTCATGGACAACCGCATCTACGGGCTGACCAAAGGCCAGGCCTCCCCGACCTCTCGCGAGGACTTTGAAACCTCGACGTCGCCGGACGGCCCGAAGCAGCCACCGGTCAACCCCCTCGCACTCGCTCACGCAGCGGGCGCGACGTTCATCGCTCAGTCCTTCTCCTCGGACGCACAGCGCCACGCCGAGATCGTCCAGGAAGCGATCGAACACGACGGCTTCGGCTTCGTGAACGTCTTTTCGCCGTGCGTGACGTTCAACGACGTCGACACCTACGACTACTTCCGCGACTCGCTCGTGGACCTCGCCGAGACCGACCACGACCCCTCCGACGAACAGCAGGCCAAGGAGGTCATCATGGACGGCGAGACCGAGCACATGGGCGTCATCTATCAGGACGACGACTCCGTTCCGTTCAACGAGCTCCACGGCGTTACCGAGAACATGGCCGAGATCCCCGACGGTGCACCCGACGGCGCGATGGATCTCGTTCGGGAGTTCTACTGAACCTTTTTCCGCCGTCGCGGTCGCGCGGGGCGCGACCGCTCGGCGCAAAAACGTTCATGAAAAAGCCGCGCCAGCCGCCGCACAGCTCCGCTTCAGCACCGCTACAGGCATCTTCGGCGCCGCATTTGCTCACTCCTCCTGCACCGCTACGGCCGCCGCTGACCGCAACCCCTCGGCCACCGCTCTGCACCACACCATTGCGGTACCCTACAGGAAGAATCGATAGCGCAGTCTACCTTACTACTCGGACGACGACTCGACCGTAATCGTACCTGTCATCCCCTGGCCCTCGTGGGGGATGCAGAAGTACTCGTACGTGCCGGCGGTCTCGAAGGTGTGCTCGAAAGACTGGTCGCTCTCGATCAGGCCGCCGGAGGTGAACCCGTTTCGTGCGTCCTCCTCCGAATCGAAGCCACCGGACGCGAAGTAGGCCGCTCCTTCGGGGATACCGTCGTCGTACGCAGTGACGGTGTGGCCGACGGTGCTGTCGTTCTCCCAGGTCACCGTCGCCCCAGTCTCCACCGTGAGGCTGCTCGGCTGGAACTCCCGCGTGCCCATGGTTACGGTGTTGCCGTCGCCACCCCCGCCGCCATCGTCACCGCCCATACAGCCGGCGACGGCAACCCCGATGGCGGCCGCGCTTCCAGCGCCGAGTCGGCCGATCAGTTCGCGTCGCGTGTGCGTAGCTCGTACCATGATGGAATAGGAGCTGGCTGGCAGCCAGCAGACCGTCGTCACTGGCCGTGTGTGCTATTCACAATGTACGTCGCTGAAGCATAAAAAGGTACGCCGGGAACCCGCCGCACGACTGTGGACAGTAGGTTATTCGACCGTCGTCGTGTCGACGTCCTCTTTCTCGCCCTGGTAGATCTCGTAGCCGTCCTGGGCGACCTTCTCGGCCAGCACTGCACATTTTACTCGCATCGGCGAGATGTCGACGCCGAGCATCTCGATGACGTCGTCCCGATCCATTTCGACGAGCTCCTCGACGCTGGCGCCCGTCAGTTGCTCGGAGAGCATCGACGCGGACGCCTGACTAATCGCACAGCCGTCGCCGCGGAACGCGACCTGCTGGATCTCGCCGTCGTCGAGTACGACGTCGACGGCGATCTCGTCGCCGCACATCGGGTTCTCGCCGACGTGCGTGTAGGTGGGATCCTCGATTTCACCGTAGTTACGCGGGTTCTTGTAGTGATCGAGGATCTGCTGACGGTACATGTCCGATCCCATGCTCATCGTTGGAGGGTGGTAGGAAGACGCGGAGGAAAAGGGTTCCGCACGGTGTGTGAGACCCCGACAACCGGAGGTGCTGCTGGCTCGACGCGAGGGGTCCGATCGGCTCGAATCGGGACCTGAGCGGCACAGCTGTCGCTACGCAGGCATCATTGCTACCAGGTTGCTGAGAGTGCAGCCGCTGACGGATCTTTGCGAATCGGAGGAAGACCCCGGTTTACAGGTCGCGGGGCTGGACCGTCTTCCGGTCGTTGGCCTCTGCGCGTGCGGCGGCCTCCTCGAGGAGCTCCTCGACCTCTGCGTCGAGCTCGTCGTAGAAGTCGGAGGCGACGTTCTTGTCAGCGAGCGCTTCCTTCACGGCGGCTTTGACAATCAGATCTGCCATACAGATTGGCGTTTTCCGCTCTCCCCTATAAGGATTCCTGAATTGGCCGGGTTCCTGGGGCTCCGTTCCGCCTCGACGGGCGCTGGGACGGCCAAAACCACCAAATTCCTCTCACCGTTCGCCCGTAGAATGGGCTGCCTCGACGGTGCGCACGGCGGCCACGTTCTCCGGTACGTCGTGGACTCGAACGACGTCCGCGCCGCGTTCGGCCGCCAGGGTAGTGCCGGCGATCGTCGGCTCCAGCCGATCACCGTGGTCGTAGCCCGCTGCCCCGAACATCGACTTGTGAGAGTGACCGACCATGATCGGGCACTGTAGCGCCTGGAGCTCGGGGAGACGATCGAGCAGTTCGAAGCTCTCCTCCGCGGATTTTCCGAAGCCGAGGCCAGGATCGATCAGAATCTGCTCACGATCGAGCCCGGCCTGCTGGGCGAGGAGCACCCGCTCGTGGAGCGATTCGATCACGTCCCGGACGACGTCGTCGTACTCCACGTCCCGATCAGGATCGACCGGGGCGTCGATGCTGTGCATCAGGACCAGCGGCGCGTCGTGCTCGGCAGCGACGAACCGCATCGCGGGATCCTGCAGCCCGGAGACGTCGTTGACGATGTCCGCCCCCGCTTCGAGAGCCGCCGCTGCGACCTCGGCGTTTCGCGTGTCGATCGAGATCATAGCGTCCAGATCGGTGATGCGCTCGATGACGGGAACGACGCGATCGATCTCTTCCTCGTTTGGCACCGGATCGGCGCCCGGTCGCGTCGACTCCCCGCCGACGTCGACGACGTCCGCTCCCGCCTCGACCATCGCTTCGGCACGCTCGACGGCTGCGTCGACGCGGTCGTACTCCCCGCCGTCGTGGAAGCTATCGGGCGTGACGTTACAGATGCCCATCACGGCGGTTCCCTCCTGCCATGGGTATCTCGGCTCTGGCTCGGGCACCTGAATGCCGAGCTGCCGGTGGAGCTCCTCGCCGACCCGCGGGAGCCCGTAGGGCTGCTCGGCGAGCGCCTCGCCGAGCTGGCGGAACTGCGAGAGCGTCCCAAGCAACACGACACGGAGCAACTCGCCGTCGTGAGTGACGTCGGAGACGGCACACTCCCCACCGAGGGCGAGCAGCTCCTGTTTGACGTACTCCGCCTGTCGGCGCTGCAGACGCGTCTCGACCACGCGGTGGACGGCCTTCCCGCGCATCCGCCAGACGCCAGCGTCGGTCACGCCTGCCCGTTCGAGCGTCGTGCGGGCCTGGCCGAGCGTGTCGACGCGTTTGGGCGTCTGGAGGCGCGTCCACCTGCCTCGCGCCTCGGCGACCGTGAAGAGCGATCCCGTGACGAGCACGCAGTCGTCGGGACCGGCGCCATCGAGGACGGTCTCGACGGCCCCCTGAACGGAGCCGCCGGCCTCGACGCGATCCGCGCCGGCGGATTCGAACACGCCAGCGAGGACCCCAGGATCCTCCGCACGGTCGAGATCGGGATGGCACGTCACCACGCGGTCGCAATGGGGCAACGCCTCGGCCATCTCGCCCTGTGGTTTGTCGTGCATGATCCCGGTCGCGAGGTGAAGTTCGTCGTAGTCGAACTCCGCGAGGACGTCAGCGAGTCGCTCGCAGGCGCTGGCGTTGTGTGCGCCATCGAGGACGACGAGTGGCTCCTGAGAGAGGACCTCGAAGCGCGCCGGCCAGTGCGCCTGTCGAAGCCCGCGTGCGAGGTCCTCGGTGGCGAGCGCCTCCCCACGGGCACCGAGCACCTGTCGAGCGAGGACTGCCGCCACACCGGCGTTCTCGGCCTGGTGTGCGCCGAGCACTGGCAGGCGCGTGTCGACGGAAAGCGCCTCTCCCTGGACCGCACCCGATAGTTCGATGGCAGCCTCGGTGTGATTGACACGTCCGCCGTAGCTGGCGACGACGTCGGGCCAGCCCTCCGGCGGCGTCCAGCCGTCGTCTGTAGCCCGATCGTCCTCGAGGCCGACCGTCACCAGTTCGCCGACGCGGTTCCGGAGCGTCGCGAGCGCGCTGCCCTCCGCGGCGGTGACGAGTGGCCGGCCCTCCGGTGCGACGTGGGCCTTGTCGCGGGCGATTTCCTCGACTGACTCGCCCAGCAACTCGGTGTGTTCGAGGCTGACGTTCGTGACCGCGCTCGCGATCGGATCCACGACGCTCGTGGCGTCGAGTTTACCGCCGATACCGACCTCGAGAATCGCCACGTCGACGTCTTCCTGGGCAAAATGCCAGAGCGCCATCGCCGTCGTGGTCTCGAAGAAGGTCGGCGACGCGCCCTCGACGCCGCGATCGACGACGTACTCCCGGGTCTGCTCGACGAACCGCGTGACTGCACCCTCCGGAATCTTTCGGCCGTCGACGCGGATCCGCTCGCGCAGATCCTCGAGATGCGGCGAGGTGAAGAGGCCGACGGAGAGTCCAGCCTCCCGAAGCACGCGCTCGGTCATCCGTGCCGTCGACCCCTTGCCGTTCGAGCCCGCGACCTGTACGAACTCGACGGCGTCGTGTGGATCGCCGAGCTCACCCAGCAGGTCCGCGGTCGACTCGGTCCCCGTCTTCGGGCCGAACCGCCGGAGGCCAAAGAGGAAGTTCGAGGCCTCTGGATAGTCCATACGGACGGTTCCTATCGCGTCGCGCTTTATCCTGTCGGAACCCAGGGTGCGTGGCGACGGACGATTCGGGGGCCGGCGTCTGAGCTGAACGGTTTACCGCGAGTTGGGTCGCCAACTCCTGAAACTGGGCGTCGACCGCGATAGAAGTCATCGGGCAAGCGCGGGCCTCGGAGCAGCCGAGCGGCAGGAAGACAGCGGGTTAGAAGATCTCGAGCAACGTCGCTGCCAGAAGCGCGACCCACAGCACCAGGCCACAGGTGACGAGCCCGTTGATGCGGCGCTGACGAGCCGCCCGACGGGCCGCACCGGCGGCGATGAGGCCGAGGGCGAGTATGATCGCGAGCCGCTGGAGCAACACCGGAATCGAGATCACGTCGACGCCGAGGTAGGTGTAATCAGCGACGATACCGATCGCGAGCCCGATCGATGCCGCGAGGGCCGCGTCGATCCGTCGCTCGACGCCGCTCGCGAGTGTGTAGGTCGCGATCGGCAGTCCCAGCGCGATCAGCGGGTATAGCAGTCCAGCGATCTGGTGCATCGTGAGATAGGTTGCGTGACGCTCCAGGGCGATGCCGCCGAAGCGGACGGTCAGCACGATGGCTGCATTGACAACTGCGAGGAGCCCCAGTCGGAGCGAGAGCCTGTCGAGGAGCGAACGGAGCCGCCGGCGGTCGACCGGCGTCAGACTGTGCTGGAGGTACCGTTCGACGTCGACGGCCAGCCCGCCGACGACCGAGAGGCCGAGGAACAGAACGACCATCGAGGCCCAGCCGTCCGAGTCGGAGCTGTCGTCGTTCTGGACGTAGCTCCGCCAGATGTTCTCTACCCGAGGGTCGCCGAGGAAGACGCTCTCGACGTGGTCCTGCGTGGAATCACTGCCGGAGACCTCGTGACGGAGGGTGAACCAGTCGAAATGCTCGCTGTGGGCCTGCATCGCCACCCACGGCTCGCTGTCGGTCGGCGACGCGTACAGGCGGATGTGATGTCGGTGGCCGTAGTAGGTGCCGTCCTGAAGCTGTGCGGTTTCGTCGACCCACTCTCCGCCGTCGGCCGTTCCGTCGTCGACGTAGGCGTACCGGGTCGCTCCCTCCGTGGACTCCCAGTCGATCGCGAGGTTCTCACCCGCCGTCCCGTTCAGCGGGCCGCCTTTGTTCATTCCGGGCGGGCCGGGGCCCTCCGCCTGCTCCTCGGGCGGAAGGTTCTCGAAGTCGGTCGCACCTTTCTCCCGGAGCATCCCGAGCACGGTCCCGGTCTCACCGCGGACGACCACGTTGATCGGACTCGTCCGGCGGAAGCTCTGTTCGGAGCTGAGATACGGCCAGACGCCGCTCTCGTAGCCGTCGAAGCTGACCCGCCGGTCGCGGTGGTCGTCTGTGAGCGGCTCCGAGGGGGCCGCGGCCGGAGGAGCGACTGCAGCCAGCAGGATGATCGTTACCGTTGCGACGCCGAGAGCGGCGCCGGCGATCGTCAACTGCCGTCGCATTGAGACGTAGGTTCGCAGTACTGGAAGTTAGTGCTGCCGGATGTGGACATCCTCGGTCACCGAAGCGGCTGCCACAAAAAACGAGTGTGCGCCGCTCAGTCGTGTCGGAACGCACGGCTCCCGGTGAACACCATCGCAATGTCGTGCTCGTCGGCAGCCTCGATCACGTCGTCGTCGTTGACCGACCCACCAGGCTGGACGATCGCATCGATGCCCGCCTCCGCGGCGGCCTCGACGGCGTCCGGGAAGGGGAAGAACGCGTCCGAGGCCATGACAGCGCCTTCGGCGGATTTGCCATCGGCGTCTGTCTCGGCCTTCATCTTCGCGATCTCGACCGCGTCGACGCGGGAGACCTGCCCCGCACCGACCCCGACGGTCTCGGTGCCGGACGCGAACAGGATGGCGTTGGATTTGACGTGTTTGATCGTCTGCCAGGCAAACTGCATCGACTCGATCTGCTCCTCGGTCGGTTCGACGTCTGTCACGACCTCGAGATCCTCCCGGGTCGGTGCCTGCGTGTCTCGCTCCTGAATCAGCCGACCGCCAGCGAGGCGCTTCTCGGTGAACTGCTCGGTCGGCGTATCGAGCGTCCCCACGTCGAGTACGCGGAGATTGTCCTTCGTCGTCAGTTCCTCGAGCGCGTCGTCGGTGTAGCCCGGCGCGACGACGACCTCCTTGAACGAATCGACGATCTCCGCTGCGGTCTCGGCATCACACTCGCGGTTCAGGGCGACGATTCCGCCGAAGGCGCTCTTGGCGTCGGTCGAGAGCGCGTCGCGGTAGGCGTCGGCGAGCGTGTCAGCGACGGCGGCGCCGGCGGGGTTGGTGTGCTTGATCACAGCGGCCGCGGGTTCATCAAACTCTTTGACCAGCCCGAGCGCGGCGTCAGCGTCGTTGTAGTTGTTGTACGAGCACGCTTTGGCGCCCTCGTTCAGTTGGGGAGCGCCGACGACGGTCGCCTCCTCGCAAGTGTAATCGGCGTAGAGGGCGGCGTCCTGGTGAGGGTTCTCGCCGTAGCGGAGGTCGGCGGCGCGGTCGCCGGTCGCGAGGAATCGGAGGGGTAGCTGCTCGTCGGCGTTCTCGGGCGTCGAAACGGTGCCGGCGTCGGCGTCGACGTCGACGCGATCCTCGGCGAACCACTTGACTGCACGGGGGTACGCGGCGAACTCGCCCTCGTAGAGCACGCGATCCGAGAGGTCGTCTGCGTCGTCGCCCTCGTACACGGGCACCGGCTCCTGGGTGACGATCGGACCGCCGTCGACGAGACCGTCGACGACGTTGCCGTCGTCGTCCGTCGCGTCGGTGACGACGTGGACGGTACAGCCCGTCAGATCGACGCCGGCCTCGAGCGCGTCACCCCAGGCGTCCATCCCGGGGAAGGAGGGCAGCAGGGACGGGTGGACGTTGAGGGTCGTCGGCTGTGCGTCGAGGAAGCTGTCGGTGAGAATCCGCATGTAGCCGTCGAGACAGACGAGGTCGTACTCGTAGTCCGCGAGCGCGTCGTTGATGCGTTCCTCGTGGCTCGCTCTGCTCTCGTCCTCGGATCGCTCTACGACCTCCGTCGGGATTCCGCGGTCGGCGGCCGTCTCGAGAATCGGCGCGTCCGCGTCGTTCGCGAGAACGACCCCCAGCTCCGCGCCGCCTGGCGATCGCTCGTGGACGTTGATCAGATTGCGCCCGCGGTTGCTTGCGAGACCCGCAATGTACGTCATAGCTGGATGGCGTCCGCGTCGAAGCAAAGGGATTGCGATCCCCAGCGGGAGGACGGACCGTCGATCCCCAAAATCGCCTGGAAGCGTAACTCCTGGCGGCGATTACAGCTCGACGAACTTGTCGACGTGCCCCTCGAGAAGTCGAACGAGCATCGCGGCGAAGTCCGTGTCCTCACTCCAGAATGCCGATTCGCTCCCGGACTCGGCGATCACCGAGAGCAAGACCGTTCGCTCGTCTACGACGACGAACCGACCGTCGGGCCAGCTATCGCCATCGTAGATGACGGGGAGAATGACCGTCTCGACGTCGGTGTCGCGAAACGGCTCCTCGATACCCGAGTCGGCGCTGATAACCGTGACGTCGACGTCGGTGGCGAGCTGGATCAGCGTCGATCGGAGCTCGTCGGTGACCCTCGATGCGCCGGTCCCAAGCTGGATGGACTCCTCTGCCTCAGTCACGAAGGACTCGATGCGTGCGTTCACGTTTTCGGCGCCGGAGACCGTCCAGATCTCCTCCTGACGAGGTTCTCGGTCCGCGTACCGAGCGTCTAGTTCCTCGAGTGACTCGAACGCTCGCTCGTGTTCGCGCTCGAAATCACGGCGGAGCTTGCTTCTGGCCTCTTCGAGTGAAACGGCACGGTAGCGCTTGGGCGATCCGTGCTGGATATCGACCAGGCCCCGCTCCTCGAGATCTTCCGCAGCTCCGTAGACCTGCGATCGTGGAACGTCCGCGATGGTCGCCGTGTCACTCGCCGTCCCGCTGTCGATCTGCTGGAGCGCGACGAACACCTCCGCCTCGTACTTCGAGAGGCCGAGCCGCTGGAGTGCCGCCGCCGGATCCGTCATCGATCTCGGGTCTCCGTAGCTCTCGACTGCTGGCTCCCTGCGAGCATCACGGGTCGAGTCTCACTCATCCGCAGCCGTCACCTCGCCGGTCGCGGGCGCAGCGGCGTCCTCTTCGAAGGCCTCGGACGGACCGAGATACTTTGTCCAGATCACCAGGAAGCTCGGAAGGAGGAACACACTCCCGAGGAACGCGTAGATGATCGTGATGCCGGTGATGATCCCGAACTGCTGAATCGGCGGCACGATCGCGAACGCGAGCACGCCGAACCCACCGACTGTGGTGCCGGCGCTGCCGAGCAGCGCGCCGCCAGTGCCGGTGACCGCGTCACCGATCGCGTCCCAGGCACCCTTGTCGCGACCGAGTTCGAGCATGTAGCGCTCGGTGACGTGGATGTTGTACGCCACCCCCAGCCCAATTGTCAGGCTGGTGATCGTCCCTGTTATGATGTTGAACCCGATGTCCATGAGCCACATCGTACCCAGGATCCAGGCGACGCTAAGCACGATCGGCGTGAGCGTCACGGCGCCGAGTATCGCGCTATCGTGAACGTACCAGTAGGCGACCATCAGGAAGGCGATGACCGCGACGATGGTGACGATCAACGTCTGAATGACAGTGTCCAGCAGTTCCTCTTCGATGACGCTGAACACGACGATGTCACCCGTCGCAGTCGCGGTGGCTCCCGTCTCGCCGAAGCTATCCGCGAGATCGTAGCTCGCGGACGTGGTAGCGCTCCGGGTCGCCGGGCCAGCCTTCGTGACGATCATCTGCGCTGCCTCGTAGTTGCCGTCGTCAGTCCGGTAGATCGTGCTCGAGGCCTGGGCTGGTGTTGCCTCGAAGTAGGCATCGTACACCGACTTGATGTTCTGGTCGGGTACGTTGTCGCCGTCAGTGTCTGCAGCAGAGAACGTTGCGTTGAACGACGAGTCGGGGTTCTCTGCCGCGAACGTCTGCATTCCACGGAGCGGACTCCGGAGCTCCACCTGTCCGTTCGCGAACGTGTTGAAGGCGTCCGATTCCGCCGCCTTCTGTTCGGCTGCAGCCATCTCCTCGAAGGCCTCCGGCGAGGAGACGTTGCCGCGTATCAGTATCGTCGAGCTCTGGTCCTGACCGAAGTGCTGGCCGACGTAGTCGAGCTGACTCTTGATCTGATAGTCGCCGGGTGCGAAGGGCTCCGGCAGATTATCCAGATAGCCTGGCGGATCCTCTGCGATGAAGTCCTCCGTCTGGAAGCTCGTATCGATTTGCGTGGCCCCGTAGACACCGCCGAGGGTCAACAGGAGCGCGATCGCGACGACCGCCCATGGAGCACGCTTGGCGAACGTTTTGCCGCCGGTGAGGAACGTCGAGAACGCCCCACCGCCGGTACCGAAGGCGCGTTTCTTTCGATCCCAGCCGCGGCCTTCGAGGAACTCGTCGAGTTCGATCTTGACTGCCGGGACGAACGTGCCGTAGATCAGCAGCGTCGCTGCGATCCCGAACGCACTCACGATCCCGAAGTGCTGGAGCGGCGGTAGCGGGCTCGTCAGGTTCGAGAGGAACCCGATCACCGCCGTGATTGTCACCCAGACGAGTGCTCCACCGACGCCGAGTAGTGCCGGTCGCATCGTCTCGCGGGCACCGCCGTTGTCGTCCTCCTCGCGCTGTTCGCGATGACGCATCAGGACGTGTATCGCGTAGTCGATAGATAGCCCGATCAACAGCACGGGAACGGTGATCATCAGCTGGCTGAACGTGATCCCAGACCAGCCCATGAAGCCGAACGTCCAGATGAGGACGAGGGCGATACCGACTACGCCGAGAAGGATGTCGAACAGATCTCGGTACGCGATCGTCAGTACGACGACGACGAACAACAGCGCCAGCGGCATGACGATCATCAGGCTGTCGTTCATCGAGCCGCTCAGTTCGTCGCTCACGACGCCAGCACCGAAGGTGAACGCCTCGCCACCGTATCGTTCGTCGACGATATCGTTCATCGCGACCTGCGCGTCGACGATGGCTTCCGGAGCGGCACCCTGTCCAGTGCTCTCCCCTGGTGGGACCTCCTGGCTCACCAGCATCATCCGGGCTTCCGCGGTGGTGGATCCGGGGTCGTATCCGTTCGGAACGAACGCGAAGAGCGCGTTCTCGCCACTGCTCTTCGATAGCAATGTGGCGATCGTCTCGTTGTACGTCGCTCCGTCCATCTCCGCCAGGGTTGCTCGTTGCTCCTCAAGGGTCGCCGATTGTGCCGCGGCCCTACCCTGGTTTTGCGTTATAACCGTCTTTGCAACGGCATTCGAGAGGCCACTGAGTGGGTTCTCTCCCAGGGTCGAGTTTATCGTTTCGTCCTCGAGAAACGCTTGTTGGAGTTCGATCTCCTGGATCAACGCTTCCTGTGAAAGGGCGTCTCTATCCTCACTGCCCCGGAAGATGACCTGCGCACTCGTCGAGTTCGCATCGGTTGCTTTGAAGTTCTCGTTGACGTAATCCTGCGCTTCTTCGGCGTTAGAACCGAAACCGAACTGATTGAGCGAGGACTCCTGGCTGACTTGCATAACTCCCCCACCCATCACTGCGGTGAGCAGGAGAATTACCAGGATAACTGTCTTGCTACGATTCGTTATGATATCGACGAACCGGTCGATCGCCGACATTATTCACGCCTCCAGCCGGTGGGGTCCGACATGCTGTTAGTATGATCCTACATACAGGCGGGTTTAACGCTGACGTTTTCCTGACAGACTATTCAGTCGGCTCAGTGATCGTCCCGCGCAGTTGCAGTCTCCTCATCCACTGCTACCTCACTCGCCGCAGGCGAATCCCCACCGTGAACGGTGTCTCGCCGTCGAATTCCCAGGGAATGGACGCTCTCGGTTGCGTCGTCGATCGCCAGCACCTCGCCGGGTTCGCTCGGCAGGCGCTCCACGAGGGCCCCCGAGAGGTAGGTCGGCTGCGCCGCTTCGAGGGCGTCGATGCCGCGTTCGTCGGTGAGCCGGTGGGCCAGCAGGAGGTCGGATTGGGAGATCGCGACGTCTGGCACGACGTCTGGACGCTGCGTGGCCAGTACGAGACTCACGCCAGGTGCGCGTCCACGTGTGAGCACCGTCTCGAGCGCTGGCGCCGCTACGCCGTCGAAGAAGGTGTGTGCCTCGTCGATCGCGAGCCACGGCAATCGTGCGATGCGTTCCTCGACGCGGGCCCGATAGAGTCCCTCAGCGATCCCGCGTACGACGGCGTTCATCGGGGCGTCGTCGAGTCCAGACACGTCGACGACAGTGGCCTCGCTCCCGCCGAGCGAGATGGCGTCCAGGCCGTCAGGATCGAAGACGCCCCAGTCAACAGCGAGCGTGAGATGGTTCGCGGCAGCGCGACGATCACTCCCTGGAGCGTCGGCGTCCTCGACGACGCCCCGCATCGCTTCGAGCGAGTCCGCAGCGCGGGCCGCCTGCCAGACGAGACTGCCCGCACCACTCTCAGGCGAGAGCCCGAGGAGCGCACACCACGACCGTGGGTCGAGTACCGACGGATCCACGCGTGGCGACTCGACCACCCGTGTTTCGACAGGCGGAGCCGAGGCCGACACAGCCTCCCGCGTCGTCGCGAGCGTGTCGAAGACCCCCATCGGATCGATGACCACCGGCGCGACGCCGTCCGTCCTCGCGAGCTCTTCGGCGAGTACACCAAGGGTGTATGACTTCCCGTAGCCGCGTTTTCCGACCACGAGTGCTGCGTGGGGGCCGTCGAGATCGAGTTCGACCGGTGCGCCGCTGCTGCCGTCGAGTGCCCTGTAGCTGCCGATGGCCGCCGTCGGGCCGGCAGCCGCAGGCTCCTCGCGTCCGATGACGACTGTCACGGACGTGAGTCGCCGCCCGATCCGCCTTCAAGCTGTGGCGAACGTCGGTTGGCGTCACCGGCACGCTCGACCGACTGATCGCACTGGGAGGAGGCGTCGGGTCGATGAAAAGCAACGCAATACCGCGCCGTCACTCGCGGACGAGCACCGCACTCGCCGCGGCGCCGCCGACGGCCGTCGTGAGCAGATACCCGCCAACGCTGTGGATGGTGACGGCAGCCGCGATCGTCGCGCCGCCGGCCGTCGTGAGCACCGCCAGCAGGGCGACGTTTATCGCCTCGGTCCCACCGAGCCCGCCGGGCGTCGGGAACGCGCTCCCCACGCGTCCCAGCGGGACGACGAACAGTGCGACGTAGAGTGGCACGTGCGCATCGAGCGCGAGGAAGGTCGTCCAGAGCGCGACGGACTGGAGCACCCAGCCAAGCGCCGAGAAAGCGAGCGCAGCACCCAGGCGACGGCGGTTCCCAGCGAGACGTTCGATGGCAGCGACGAACCCGGTGACGCGCTGCCCGACGCCGTCGAGGTGGCTGGCGGTGACCCGTGGGATCGGCCCGACGATCCGGTCGGCGACGGTGCGGGCGGGAGCCCGAACGACGCCACCGATCCGCCGGCGGTAGCGCCAGGTGAGAATAGACGCCGTCGGCAGCAAGATTGCCGCGCCGAGGACGGCGATCGGCAGGAGGCCGAGCTCTGAAGAGCCGGTCTCGACCGTGAGGAAGTAGAGCGCACCGAATGCGGCGAAGACGAGCGAGGGGACGACGTTGATCGCGTCGAGGCTCGCGATCGACGCCAGACTGACCTCGTAGTCGGTGTCCGTGGTTCGCGTGATGAGTAGGGCCGTCACCGGCTCTCCACCGGCCTGCCCGAACGGCGTAACGTGATTCGCGAACGCCGCCGCGGCGTGGATCAGGGCTGCCTTGTACAGCGGGACCGACACGTCGAGCCCGCCGAGGACGATCCACAACGCGACGCCCCATGAGAAGTTCCAGAGCAGGACGAGCACTGCAACCACGGCGATGAGCCCGAGATCGGCACCGCGCATCTCGGCGAAGACGGCTCCGGCGTCGACGATCCAGAACATCACCGCAAACACCGCTGCGGCGACGGCGAGACCGACGGCAGTCGCGAGGAGGTCCTCTCTGGCCACGCCGGCGCTACCCAGCCTGCTCGAATCAATCCATCGGAGCGAGCCGGCGAGGGCAGGCGCTGTCAGACGAGCCGCATCGAGATGAGAGCCGGGTGGCCGGAGATGGGCCTTCTCTACTCGCGTCGTGCCTTCGACAGCACTTTGACCCGGCCACGCGACGGTTCGCCCATGCCCGAGCCGCTCTACGCCGTTTCGCCGCTCGATGGCCGGTACGCCGGCCGAACCGAGCCGCTCCGCGAGTACGCCAGCGAAGCCGCGCTCATGCGAGCCCGCGTGCAGGTCGAAGTCGAGTATCTGATCGCCCTGGCGGACGTGCCGGCGACGCCACTCGCGATCGACGACGACCAGCGCGCCGAACTCCGGTCGCTCTACGACGAGTTCGACGCCGACGACGCCGACCTCGTCAAGCGCATCGAGACCGAGGGCGCCCGCGGCTACGCGGCGACGAACCACGACGTCAAAGCGATCGAGTACTTCGTGCGCGAGGGGCTTCCGGCCGATCTCGAGGCCGCGAACTGGATCCACTTCGGTCTGACCAGCGAGGACGTCAACAACCTTGCCCACCGGCTGCTGGTCCGGGACGCACTCGAGAACGTAATCGAACCGGCCATCGTCGAGGTCCGGGACGAACTCGCCGATCTCGCACGGGAGTACCGGGCCGTCCCGATGCTCGCCCGGACCCACGGCCAGCCGGCGACGCCAACGACGTTCGGCAAGGAGATGGCCGTCTACGCCGGCCGGATCGCGGATCTACACGCCGACGTGCGACAGGCACGGACGTCCCTCGCCGGCAAGCTGGGTGGGGCCTCGGGCACCTACGCGGCCCACACAGCGGCCTACCCCGACGTCGAATGGCGATCGTTCGCCCGCGAGTTCGTCGAGGACCTCGGACTCGAGTTCACGCCGCTCACGACGCAGGTCAACCCTTGCGACGATCTCGCGCGAGCGTTCCACGCGCTCGTGCGGGCGAACAACGCGCTGCTCGACCTGGAGCTCGACGCCTGGCTCTACGTCTCCGATCGGTATCTCGGCCAGGAGGCGGCGGCGGGCGAGACCGGCTCCTCCACGATGCCACACAAGGTGAACCCGATCGACTTCGAGAACGCCGAGGGGAACCTCTCGAAGGCGAACTCCGACCTCGAGTTCCTCGCGGAGTACGTCACCACCTCGCGACTACAGCGCGACCTCTCCGATTCGACGGTCAAGCGGAATATCGGGGCCGCATTCGCCCACTGCCTGATCGGCTACTCGAAGACGCTCGACGGGCTCGGCAAGGTCGTTCCCAACGAGCAGGTCATGCGCGAGGAGCTGGAGGCCACGCCGGAGGTCATCGGCGAGGCAGTCCAGACGATCCTCCGCCGCGAGGGCCACGGCGACGCCTACGAGCGAGTCAAGGAGCTGACGCGGGGCAAGTCGGTGACGCTCGAGGACTTCCACGGCCTGTTCGAGGAGCTCGACGTACCAGAGTCCGTTCGCGAGGAGCTGCAGGCGCTGACCCCGGCGGGCTACACCGGCGTGGCCGACGAGCTGGTCGACGAGCTCGACGAGACGGCGAACTGATCGGGCCGAAACGGGTCTCACTCGCTCACTCTCCCCCCAGACGCATTCTCCTCCCTTCTGAACGTCATCGCTGCGAGCGTCAGGTCTTTCTCACCAGCGGCCGCTGGATCTCGCATGCGAATCGCGCGATTGCTGACGCCGGATGGTCCCGTCGCGGGTGAGTACGAGGATGGCGTCGTGCACGCTGATGACGGCCGCTACGAGGTAGGGCAAGACGGTCGCTTGCTCCCGCCCTGCGAACCGAGCGCGCTCTACTGCGTCGGTCGGAACTACGCGACCATACTCGACCAGATGGACTACGAGCGGCCCGACGAGCCGGATTTCTTCATCAAACCACCGACTGCCCTCCTCGCACACGGCCAGCCGATTTCGTATCCCTCCTTCACCTCGGAACTGACCTACGCCGGTGAGCTCGCGGCGGTGATCGGCGAACACTGCCGGAACGTCCCGGAATCGGCGGTCGACTCGGTCGTGCAGGGCTACACGATCATGAACGACGTCGACGCGCTCGACCAGCAGGGCCGGACGGCCAGGAAAGCCTTCGACGGCTCGGCGCCGCTTGGCCCCTGGATCGAAACCGACGTCGACCCCACCTCGATCGACGTGCGGACAGACGTCTCGGGCGAGCGCCGTCAGTCAGCGAACACGGAGATGATGCTCTTCGGCGTCGCGGAGATCGTCTCGTATCTCTCCGAACGGTTCACGCTCCGTCCCGGCGACGTCGTAGCGTTCGGCAGTCCGGAAAACCCCGGGCTGATCGAGCCGGGCGACGATGTCGAAATTACCTACGAGGGCGTCGGGACGCTCCGGAACGCCGTCCAAACTCCGTAATCTGCGACCGGCCAAGGTTGGTGAATCGTCGATTCCCGCCCCACACATCCATCTCGTCGATCCCCGCTCCACACATCCGTCTCGTCGATCCCACTGCCTCAGGCCTCCGGATCATCGGAACCTTCGTCGGAACCACCGTCAGACGACACTTTCCACTCACCCAGCTCCTTGGGATCGACGTGAACGAAGACGTCGTCGACGGAATCGAGATCCCGAATAGACTCGACGACAGCCGACTCGATGTCGTGGGCTTCCGCGAGCGTGCGATCGCCCTCTACCTCGATGTGCAGCGAGACGTCGATCTCGGGGCCGACGTAGTGTGCGATCACGTCGTGGACCCCCTCGACGTCGGGATGCGCATGGGCGCGAGCGAGGATCTCCTCACGGAGCGGCTCGGGCGGGGCAGCGCCCAGCAAATAGTTGAGGTTGTCCCGGACGATGTCGATCCCCGAGTAGCAGACGAAGATGGCGACGACGCCGGCGGCGACCGGATCGAGGATCGGGTAGCCCACCTGCGCGCCGGCGACGCCGAGCAGCGCGGCGCCGGAGGCCAGCACGTCGTTACGATTGTCGACGGCGGTCGCTGCGACCGCCGGTGAGTTCTCACGCTCGGCGACCCCCTTGCAGTACCGGTAGAGCCACAGCTTCGCGACGATGGCAACGATGAGCACCGCGACCGCGCTGGCGCCCGCGGGGGCCTCTACACTCCCTGCGAGGACAGCGGTTACAGCACCGTAGAGGATGGCGAGTCCGGCGAGGATAATCGCGCCCGCGATGAACAGCGAGACGAAGGGCTCGATTCGCTCGTGGCCGTGTGGATGTTCGAGATCGGGCGGCTGCGTCGTCAGGTAGAGCCCGGCGAGGATGACGAGGCTGTAGGAGGCGTCCGCGAGGCTGTTGACCGCCTCGGAGCCGACCGCGAGCGATCCCGAGAGATACCACGCGCCGGCCTTTGCGAGTACCAGCCCGACGTTGACGGCGAGTACGACGGCTCCCGCCCGCCGGAGCGCCTGACGACTCGACACGCGCCACGGTTGGCAGAGGCGCGTCAAGGGGGTGTCGGTCCAGGCGACGGTGGGAATCGCTGTCGCGTCCGGCGCTCAGCCGGCACGATCCCGACAGCTGTCGATACCGTCGGCGATAGCCACCCACAAGGAATTAGTCGCGTGATACGTTTCTGTACAACAGCGTTAGCAGTGACGGACTATCTCCCCTACTCTGGCTCCGCACTCGACATCGCCGTCGTCTACGGCGTCGTCAGCGGTGCCTGGATTCTCGTGTCCGATCGGCTCGTCGCGGCCCTGGTTGTGGATGCACAGCTGTCGAACACGGTGCAGACGGCGAAGGGATGGCTGTTCGTCGCTGGCTCGTCCGTCTTTTTGTTTGTTCTCGTCCGACACGGTCAACGATCCAGGCGACAGACGAACCAGCGACTGGACCGTGCGCTCCAACAGACGACCGTTCTCCACCGGATTCTACGGCACAATCTCCGGAACAGCTGTAACGTTATCGCGGGCAATACGGAGCTCGTCGCGTCCCACGTCGACGAAGATGGTCGTGGCCCCGATCCACAGTCCGAAGCCCATCTGGAGACAATCCGAGAGCAGACCGAACAGCTCGTGTCGATCACGGAGAAGACGCGACTCCTCAGAGATCTCGTGCTTGAGGAGACCAACGAGGAACCCCTCGATCTGGTGGCGCTCGTCGAAGACAGGATCGCCGTCACCGGCGAACGGTATCCGAACGCGTCGTTCACGGTCGACGCGACCGACCACTTCGAGCTCGAGGCCGATCCACGGCTTCAGGAAGCCATCGACGAACTACTCGAGAACGCGGTCGAACACAGCGATCGCGATTCGCCGTCTGTGCGCGTCGCGCTGAACCGCCAGCCCGACGGAACTGTTCACGTCGACGTCGCCGACGACGGCCCCGGAATGCCGGAGATGGAGCGAGCGGTGCTGGAGGAAGGAATGGAGAGTCCGATGTTCCACTCCGAAGGACTCGGGCTCTGGATCGCTCGATCGGTCGTCGTGCAGGCCGATGGCGAGATTTTTATCGTCGACAACGAACCGCGTGGGACGGTCGTTAGAATCGTCCTCTCCTGACCAGATACTGAAACGGGTCGTAGCGACCCATGGGGTCGCTGCTTGCGATTATTCGACGGAGATCCGTACCGCCTGCGTGGCGTCGTCACCGGGAACGGTCGCACCGTCCTGCTCCGCGAACGCTGCGTGAAGCCGATCGTACGTCGCCTCGAGTGCCTCGACGATCACCGTCGTGTCCGAGATGACCGGCATGAAGTTCGTATCGCCGGTCCAGCGAGGCACGACGTGGGTGTGGACGTGGTCGTCGATGGAGCCACCGGCCGCGTCGCCGCCGAGATTGAGGCCGACGTTGAACCCCACCGGGTCGAACGCCGTCTCGAGCGCGTCGATCGTCCGTGCTCGCAGTTTTGCGTGATCGAGCATCACCAGTTCGTCGAGATCGCGGAGATCACCGCCGTGGGGCGTCGGGATCACCATAACGTGCCCCGGGCTGTATGGGTAGTTGTTCAACATGACGAACGCGTGCTCGCTCCGGGCCACGATCAGGTTCTCGCGATCCTCGTCCATTTCCGGGAACTCACAGAAGACGCACTCCTCGACGGTCTCGTTTGTGTCCTCGCGCTCGATCCACTCGATGCGCCAGGGGGCAAACACCTGGTCCATGCTCGCCACCTCGCGAGCCGGCACCAAGGGAGTTGTCGTCCGGCGAGGCTGCCCCGCCGACCAGTCCCCGGTGAGCGATCGGAGGAGGTCGTGAACCGCGGTGGCACTCGAGGCACCGGATCGGTGAGCGCGCGGCGGTCCACTGTGTCGCAGCCGAGAGGTGGAGAACCCCTTTTAAACCTTTGGTCGACCATCGGCGCTATTCCTGAAACAATCCCCGAGAGAGCGTTTTGAACGATATAGACGCGTCTCGACCACTGAACCGAGATATCCCGGCGCCGTCGTGCGATGAACGGTCCAAAACTCCCCGAACGGACGAGGGTACTTATACTCCGAGTTGGCGGAGTAATGGATGGCATGGCGACGACTGACGGCGCATTCGACGGGCTCGACGAGTACTGTGAGGCATGTGAAGCGGACACTCTCCACCAGGTGTCCGTGCAGATCCTTGCCGAGAGCAGGAACCCGGAGAACGCGGAGTTCTCCCGAGAGCCCTATCGAGTCGCCGAATGCCAGCGGTGTGGCCAACGCGACAGTCAGCGGATGAACAACGCCTGAGGGCACCGCCTGCACGGCGAGAGACAGGCGAGCACTCTGGCGAATCCGTCACGTCAGACGCCCGATGGGCACACCGTGGGGACCCCTTGGCACCACTCTCACTTCCCCAATTTCCGATTTTGCCGGATCCAGATACTACCCGTAGCGACGCTCGACCCCAGCTACTCGGCCGAACCGCCGCCCTCCGTCGTCAACGATCCAATTTCGTGAGCGATCGCAGACGCCTGGTCTGGCGCGAGCGCGACCTCGATCTCGTTGCCCTCGTCATCGGCGAAGGCCAGCTTGATGCGCTCGTCGCCGAAGGGTCGCGCTTCCGCGGCGTCGACGTCGTATAGTTTGGCCGTTCCTGCTTTGTTCGTCGCGCCGACGTTCTTGATCGATCCCTCCTTCAGTTCGATCATGAACTCCTCGAGCTGGAGTGATAGCACGCCCGTGACCACGACGGCGGCGGGAAAGTATCCGTGGGTCCGGTAGCGGCCTCGCGGAAGCAATCGAGTGGCTAAGCAACGAATCGCCTATCGACCGAACCCGTTCGTCCCCGATCATTAGGTGCCGGGGGGTCGTGACTCACACTGTGTCCAGTGCAGCGACGGTCTCTCGTGGCGCTCGCGGGTTCGTACTGGCAGGAGCCGTGTTTCTCGTACTCTGCACGCTGGCCGCGTTCACCGAAGCGCCGCGCACCACGGTCGTCGCGATGGGGCTCTACGGCTTCGTGTTCCACACCATTTTCGGGAAAGCGTATGGACTGCTACCGGCGTACTTCGACCGCGAGCTCGCGCTCCCGCGGGCGCCACTGACCCAGCTTCCCCTCTCGGTGGCTGGAACGCTCTGTCTCGCAGTGAGCTCAGGCAGCACAGCAGCGGAAAAGCTTCCGATCGAACCGAGCACGGCCACAGACGTCGGGGCGCTCCTCTGGGCGATCGGTGCAGCGGCGTTTCTCGTGACGATCGCGCTGACGATCCGCGACAATATGACGGGCGCCGAGACCGGCACGGCCGACTCGAAAGCCCATCTCGCTCGCCTCGACCGCGTCGCGAACGCGGCGATGCCGATCGCACTCGGCTATCTCGCGATCGCCACCTACTCGCTGGCCGGGACGGTTCTCGACCTACCCGGACCGATCGACAGCTCGATCGGGATCTCCCACCTTCTCGCCGTCGGCACCGCAGCCCTGCTGGTGTTCGCGATCGGCTCTCGCCTGCTTCCTCGGCTGCTTCGCGCCGACGTTCCAGATCCGATCGTCTGGGTCGTGCTCGCGAGCGGTGCCGCGGGCCCGGCGCTGCTGGTCGGCTGGTTCGATCCCGAGATCGGAGCACGATCCGCCGACGGACTGCTCCACGGTGCGATCGCGCTGCTTGCGGTTGCCGTGCTCGGTCACGCAGTACTGGTCGGGCTGCTCGTACGACGGGCTCCGGCGCCACGGCTCGGCGCTTACGGCGTGGTCGCTGGAGCCATCGGCGGCCTCGTGACGGTCGGCGCTGGCGGCCTGATCGGGCTCGGCGAGCGGCTGTCGCTGATTTCGATCCACCCGCGGCTCGGACTGCTCGGATTCCTGGGCCTGACGATCCTCGGCGTCGTCTACCACTTCTACCCGCCCGCAGTCGCTGGCGAGCGTGGTGAACGGGCCGCCGAAACCTCGATGCTCCTTCTCGGTGGCGGACTCTCGATCGAGTTAGTCGCCGTACTCGCTGGCGACGGACGACCCGGCGACACCGTCGCACTGGCGATCGACGCGGGCCGCGGACTGGCGGTGCTCGGCGCGCTGGCCTACGCCGGACTGTTGCTCGCGATCGTGGCCCAGCGGTACCGCTGAATCACTCCGCAGCCTCGATGGCCTCGCGCCACTCCGCGACGATCACGTCGCCGCTCGAGGCACCGATCCGCTCGGCACCCGCCTCGAACATCGCCGCGGCCTCCGCCCACGAGCCGATGCCGCCGCTGGCTTTCACCGGCAGATACTCCGCCATCACCGCGACGTCGTCCGCCGTGGCACCACCGCCGTTGAACCCCGTCGCGGTCTTGACGTGCGAGCAACCGGCCTCCGCTGCGATCTCACAGGCACCCTCGAGCTCCTCCTGATCGAGCAGCGGCGCACAGACGATCGCTTTCACGGGCAGATCAGTCGCGCCGACGATTTGCGAGAGATTCTCGCGGACGGTCGCCCCGTCGCCAGCCGTGATTCGCCCCACGTTTACGACGGCGTCGAGTTCGTCGGCGCCGTCGGCGGCTGCCGTTGTGGCTTCGCTGACCGCGCTTTGCGGAGTGTACTGGCCGTGAGGAAAGCCGACGACAGTGACGACCGCACCGCCACTACCTGCTCCGAGGACGGCTGCAGCGCGATCGATGTAACACGGTGGTACGCAGACGTTCGTGCCGAGACGGTCGGCCGTCGCCGCCGCTCGGTCCACGTCGGCCGGCGTGGTGGTCGGTCCGAGCACGGTGTGATCGATGCGTGTCGGAAGATCGGGTAGCGCCGCGGGATCGTCCGCGATGCTGCTGCGACCGTGGGGTCCGGAGCCGGTCATACCGACGAGTCGGTCGCGACCCAGATAGTCGTTCGCGATCGAACTCGAACCCGTCCGCCCGCGGTTCACTTCTTGCCGGATTTCGCGTTCCCGAATTCCACGGACGTGGTACCGTGCCATTGCCACACGATATCGTTGCCGAACCCCGTTCGTTATATATCTCCCCCGTGTTGCCTTGAGAATAATGAACCCGTCTGTCGTGGTTGGAGCAGCCGGGGGCGGTCCGATCGTGGGGACGATCCTGCAGGTGAGCGGGGTGCTCCCCGACGGGTTCGGGCTGCCACCCCTGCCGTACGTCGCGGCGTTGCTACTCGGGCTGCTCACGGTGGGCGCACTGCTCTGGACGCTATCGCCGCCAGTAACGAACGCGACGGTCGTCGCACTCGCACCGTGGATGATGACCGGCGGCGTACTCCATGGACTGCATCAGGTTCGAGAGTTTCCGGGCTGGGTGGAGCCACTCTTTGGAACACCGGCAGTCTACGCGACGGTCTCCATCGTTGCCGGCTCGGTCTGGGTGATGACGACGCTCTACTCCGCGATGACCCAGGGATCGCCGAACCGACATCTCGGCGTGATCGGTACCGGCGTCGTGGTGACGTTCACGATTCTCGGCCTCATCGAGGCGTTCCAGAACGGCACCCTCGATACGCTCCCGGTAGCGGTGACCATCGCGGCGACGGGCGTCGCGGCAGCGATCACCTGGGCGATCATCGGGGTGCGCTTCACCGACTCCGCGGCGCTCGCGTCGTGGACCGGGATGGTCGTCGTCCTCGCCCACGCCCTCGACGGCGTCTCGACGGCCGTCGGCTACGACATGCTCGACGTGCACGAACGCTCGCCCGTGTCCGAACTGATTCTCGACGCGGGTTCTGCCCTTCCGACTGCGGAGTTCATCGGCGCGGGCTGGCTGTTCGTGCTCGTGAAGCTCCTCGTCGCCTCGGCCGTCGTCGTCCTCTTTCGCGAGTGGCTTCGGGAGGAGCCCCAGGAGGCTCGACTCGCCCTCGCCGCGGTCGCTGCTCTCGGCCTCGGGCCGGGTATGAACAACGTGATTCTGTTCGCCATCTCGGGCTGAGTCGGCTCGTATTCGGGCGATCGCCGCCGTGCGGTAGCTTCCGGACGTCGTCCGGAGTGGACCGGCCGATTTTTCTCACGGCCGCACGGACGATCGAGCAATGACCGACGTCCTCGTCGCCGGCCACGTCAACTGGGACGTGACGCTCGTCGCCGACAGGCTGCCGGGCGCCGACGAGGAGGCAGTGATCCGCGAGCGACATCGAAATGGTGGCGGCAGCGCAGCGAACGTCGCGAGCGGGCTTGCAGCCCTCTCAGTCGAACCGACGCTACTCGGGAGCGTCGGCGACGACGAACCAGGCCGGCTCGTTCGAGAATCCCTCGCAGAACGCGGCGTCGACGTCGATGGCGTCCAGATCGTGTCCGGAGAGACGAGCACCAAGTACCTGCTCGTGACGGGCGAGGACGTCAGCGTGCTCGGCCTCGACGGCGTCAACGAGGCGCTGGACCCCGAAGACGTCGGAGCCGAGGACGTCGCCGACGTCGATCACGTCCACCTGACTGGCCAGCGCGTGGGAACGGCCGAGCGACTCGCCGCACTCGCCGTCGAGGCAGGCTGCTCCGTGAGCCTCGATCCGGGCCGACGCGCTGGAGAGCGGGCGTTCGACGGCGTGATGAACCACGTGGATCTGGTGTTCGGCACCGATCGGGAGATCGCAGCGCTGTTCGACGAATCTGGCACTGACCGCGACGACGAAGGAAGGACGGAAGGGGGGACGGAGACTGTCACTCCAGACGACGCGATCGTGGTCGAAACCAACGGTGCCGGCGGTGCGACCTGTTGCGATCCCGCGAGCGGAGAGCACTCCCATCCAGGCTTCGAGATCGAGGCCGTCGATACGACTGGAGCAGGCGACGCGTTTGTCGCGGGCTTCCTCTCCGTCTGGCTCGACGGCGGAGAACACGGACGAGCGCTCGAGGTCGGGAACGCCTGCGGCGCGATCGCGAGCCGGCAGGTGGGCGCACGCTGTGACCTCGATCCCGACGTCCTTGCGTCGTTTCTCGAGTGAGGATGGAGTGGTGGGATTTTTCTCGCGACCCGGCCAAGCCGGGGTATGGCAAAGCAGCCCCACCTTCTCGTCGAGGAGGGCGACCTCACGGACGTCGCGCTGGTGCCCGGAGATCCCGATCGCGTCGAGCGGATCGCCGAGCACTGCACCGACGTCGAGTGGGTCGCCTCGAACCGAGAGTACACGATCGCGAACGCGGTCTACGAAGACCGGCCGCTGACGATCTGCTCGACGGGGATCGGCAGCCCCTCCGCGGCGATTGCCGCCGAAGAGCTGGCCGCTGTGGGGGTCGATACCCTCCTGCGAGTCGGGACGACTGGTGCGCTCCAGTCCGGGATCGAAATCGGCGACATGGTCGTCGCGACCGGCGCGGCGAAAGACGAGGGGACGACGAAACGCTACGAGTCCGCGACCGTCCCGGCGGTGCCGGATTACGACGTTCTGACCGCGCTCGTCGACGCCGCGCGAGCCAACGACGAGGCCGTCCACGTCGGCCCGATCGCGACGGACGACGCCTTCTACGCCGAAACGGAGGCCTACGTCCAGGACTGGGAAGACGCGGGCATGCTCGCCGTCGAGATGGAGGCTGCCGCGTTGTTCACGCTCGCCCGACGTCACGACATGCGAGCGGGTGCGATCTGCACCGTCGACGGGAATCTCGTCGAGGGGACGCAGAAGGGCGAAACCGACGACGAGGAGCTGCCACCCAAGGCCCGCGACAACGTCGACCGAGCGATTCACCTCGCCCTCGAAGCGACGACGGACCTGTAGCTCCGACCCTGGAACCCCAACCTTGGATTCCACCCGGGGCTCCGGCCCTGGAGCCCCGACCCCAGAACTCCGATAGCGACTGTCGCTCACCGGATCCCGGACCGAACGGGCCAAGGCACCTGAGTACGGAGCCGTCAGATAGCTGAGACCGATGGGTAGGGTCCGCGACGGTCTTCGACGGCTACGACGACGACTGCGCCGGATCGAACGGCGCGAACAGTCGGCGCTCCGTCGGTGGATCGAAGACACCGACAACATGATTCACGCGTCGGTTCTCCTGTTCGTTCCACTGACGATCGCCGCCGTGACGGCGCTCGCCAACTCCGTCCCCTCACTTTCGTTCCTGCTCTTTCCGCCGCTTGCCTCCGGCGCATACACGCTCTTTGCCGATCCGGAGGGTCGCTACGCCTCGCCGATCCGGTTCGTCGCGGGGCTCACGATCGGCGCAATTTGTGGCTGGATCGCGCTAGTTACTCTCGGGAGTCCCGGCAGTGGGGATGTCAACGCCTGGGCTGCAATGCTCGCAGTGCTCCTGACCGGCGGGGCAACGTGGGCGCTCGACGTCGAGGAACCGAGTGGGTACTCCGCAGCACTCCTCTTGCTCGTCCAGGAGGCGCCGCCGACAGTCTACGTGATCAGCGTCGCGATCGCCAGCACGATCGTCGCTGGCGTCTACGTCGCCTGGCACGACACGATCTACGAGAATCGTGCGGAGTTCCTCTACGCGACGACCGGCCGAGACGACGACGTACTCGTCCCGATGGTCGATGGATGCGAGTCGATCGCTCGACTCGGCGCGCGGATTGCGAGCGGCCACGACCAGGGCCGACTCGTGTTGCTTGGCATCGCGAACGGGCCCGAGGAACGACACGCGGACGGTGAACAGCCTGAATCAGGTGACGGGGATTGCGTGGGGGCCAGTGATGCGCAGCGGCCCGACCCCGAGCACAGCGGGTCGCCCGACGCCGAGAGAAAACAGCCTGTCGATGCCGGAACCGTTTCTGGCGGGGACGAGGACGACGCTCGGGGCACGCACGGCAACGAAACTCCCGGTGGCGATGGCAGCGAAGACGCCCCAAACAACGACCCGGAACGGCCCGCCGAGCAAGCGATCGTCGACCGTCTCGAAGCGCAGGCCGACGAGCTCCGCGACGCCACCGGCACGAACTGCCAGGTCGTCGTGGCTCGTGGCTCCAACCCCGCCACAGTTACTCGGGAAACCGCCCGCGAAACGGGCTGTGACCTGATCCTGGCACCGTTCCACGGCCCCGACGAGGACGGGTTCGTCACGTCGCTGTTCGCGAGCGAACTCGACGTGGCGGCCGCGCGCGTCGATCGGGAGCGCTGGCTGCAGGTGCTCGTCCCGATCCGGTCGGCCGGCGATCTCGCGCACCGCAAGGTGGATCTCGCCCGACGAATCGCCGGTCCGGCGGGCCGCGTGACAGTCGCCCACTGTATCGGCTCCGAGACAGAGCGGCGCAAGGCAGAGGCGATGTGTGCCAACGTCGTCGACGCCTACGAGGGCCGATTCGGAACGCTCGTTGCCCGCGCCGACGTTCAGGAGTTTCTCGGCGATCACGCGCCGGCGAACGATCTGATCGTTCTCGGTGCGAGCACGGACCGTAGTCCGGTGTCGCGGATGCTCTCACCTCCGACGTACGAACGCGTCCACACCGTCGATACGGACCTCCTGGTCGTTCACGCTGGGCGGCCCTGAACCGGTTCGCGACCAGGCCGTCGGGAGTCCCGGATCTGGAGTCCTCGTGAGTGGACGCTCCCCCTGACCGGCGCTTTGCACCCCTCGCACGTCGCCGGCTCGCCGTTGCCGGTACTGGTTTATCCGTGGCGTCGTTGCCACAGAGCATGAGCCTCCCCTCCGAGTTCGTTCTCGGCCTCTACATCGGACTGCTGACGGGGATCATCCCGGCACTCGTCTCGGGCGTTCTGGGCTTCGTGTTCAAATACTTCACCGGCGTGACGCTGCCTGGACTCGGAGTCGTCGTTCTCGCCGTGGCGATCGCCGGCGTCAACGGCGGGCTGCTCGGACTGATCGACCCGACGGTCTCGCAGTCGCCGCGCCTGCTTGTCGCCCTCGTCGTGATCATGATGCTCGCACTCTACGCGCACAACCAGGGCGACAAACTGGGGGCGACGATGCCGAGACGATTCTCCTTACGGTCGCTACGCAAGCAGACCCTCTCGGCCGACGTGATTAGCGTCGTTGGCGGGATCGGCCAGGTGACGGTGACGCCAGTCGGCGAGGTCGACGACGTCGAAGGGTATCCGCCACTTGGACCCGACCTTCGCGCCGAACTCTCGGAGGGCACCTGGGATCTGCCCGCCGACCTTCCCATCTCCGAGCTCGAGACGCGTCTCGAGGATCGCCTTCGCACCGACTACGATCTCGCCGACGTAACCGTCTCGATGGACGATCGGGGGCAGGCCTCCATCGCCGCGGCGCCGCCGATGGGCGGGCTCTCACGTCGGGTTCCCTCCGGGCACCGTGCCGTCTCGGTCGCGGCGCTCGTTCCGACGGGGATCGCCCGCGGCGAACTCGTACGGATAGAGGTCGGCAACGAGCGCTTCGACGGCGTCGTCGTCTCCGCTCGATCGGCGTCAGCGAGCGGGTCTGGGAGTTCGACCGCGACCGACGGTGGCGCCCCGGTCGCGTCCGGGAACAGGGGCCACCTCCTGACCGACGGCGGTGGTTCCGGTGACGCAGCGTCGATCCTTCCGGCCACGACGTCGGCACCGACCACGACTGGCGGAGACGGCCGCGTGACGGTTGCGCTCCCGCGATCGCGGGCACTTCAGTTGCTCTCCCACGATCGAGCGCGCATCGTCGTTCGATCGCGTGGCCGGCGACGCGAGTTCGAGCTACTCTCCCTGTTCCGACGCTCGGGCAAGCGTATCGCGAAGCTCACGGTGACCGCCGGTGGGCCCCTCGATGGAACCTCGATCGGCGAGGCGGCCGTCCGGGACAGATCCAACGTCGCAGTGCTCGCGGTTCGAAGCGTCCGATCCGATACTGGCAAGCGAACCTGGACGTTCTCCCCCGACGGCTCGACGACACTGACGGCCGGCGACGAACTGTTCGTCGTCGGATCCCGCGGTGCGATCGACGCGTTCCAGGGTGAGGCCGCGTGATCCACGAATCGGTCGACGTGGTGCCAACCGCGGCCCGTATCCTCGCGATGGGGATCGGTGCGGCAGCCGTGGCAGCGGTGGCCGCGTTCGTCTATCGCTGGTACAGCGGCGGCTCGATCCCAGAGGGCGTCCCGGTCCTCCTCGGCGTCTCCATCGTCGCGACGGCGCTGAACACGACGGCGACACTCCAGAAGAGCCTCGTCGCGGACCAGCTCGTTGGCGGGTCGGCGGCGGGATTCACGCTGGCTGCCTTCGCAGCAGGTGCCATCGCGGCCGACGCGGGGCGGCGGTTCGGCGAGCGCCTCGCCAGCGACTTGCCGCAGTTGGATACGGTTCGAACGATGGAGTCCGACGTCGGCTCGCTGGTCCGTGCTGCCGGTCGAGTCATTCGCGTCCGCGTCCCCGAGACGATCGAGGACATCGACGGCTACGAGCCGGTCTCGGCCGACGTCAAGGCCGATCTCGCGGGAACGACCTTCCTGTTTCCCCGCCGGATGACCGTCGGCGAGCTCCGGGAGCGTCTCGTGGAGCGGCTCAAGCGCGACTACGAGGTGGGACACGTCGACGTCGAACTCGACGACGAGGGCGGCGTCGAGTATCTCGCGCTGGGCCGTCGGCTCGCCGGCGTCGGCCAGACGCTCGCGCCGGGAACGGTCGCCGTGGCTATCCGTGCGGATCCAGCGTTCACGGCCACGCCTGGCGATCGCGTACAGATCTGGCAACCACCCGAGCGGGATCAGGTCGATGCTGCTGGTGGTGACGGCACTGCAACAGAGGGTGGCTCGGCTACTCAGGGCCAGGACGGCGTTGCCGCCGAGACTCACGACGGATCCACTGAGCACCGCAAAGGACCCGTTGAACCCCACGAGGGGTCCACCGGGCAGCCCCAGGACGAACCTGGGGGCGACCCCCGCACTGCCCCCGGCGATCAGCAGCCGGAATCTGGTACCGTCGACGCGTCTCCGAGCGAGCCGACACAGATCGCGACTGGAGAGCTTCGGGCCGCCGTCGGGGACGTGGTGACAGTCGCCGTCGACGACGCGGACGCCGACCTGCTGGAGGACGACGTTCGGTATCGACTGCTGACGCTCCCCGCCTCCGTCCAGACCGAGCGGGAGTTCGCCTCGCTGCTCCGGAACGCCGAGGAGACGATGAGCTCGGTCGCGGTCGTGGCAGGGAGCGATCTCGACGGACAGCCCGTCGAGTCGATCGAGCTGACCGTCGCCGCGCTCCAGAGCAACGGTGACGTCACTGCGATCCCGGCCGGCGATCGAATCCTCAGCGCTGGCGAGACCGTCTACGTCGTCGGGCGGCCGGAAGGAATCCGAAAGTTGGAGGCGCGAGCGGCCACCAGTGGACCCGATTCCGCGACGTCGGACGAACGAACCGAAGGGCCGGCGACCCCGCCGAATCCCGACGATTGATCGGCCGACGCGACCCGACATTCCTTTGGGCTGGCACACCCAGGCGCGAGCATGCACTGGAAGCTCTTCGCGGACCTCGCGGAAGTCGCCGGAACCGACACCGCGGCTGCCGACGAGGAAGCGACGACCGTCGGGGAAGCCCTCGACGCGCTCCTCGCGGACCGACCCGCGCTCGAAGATCGCGTACTGGACGACGACGGCACCGTGTACGAGCACGTCAACGTCCTTCGGAACGGGACCGACGTGACGGCGACGGAGGACGGCCTCGAAACCCAAATCGACGACGGCGACGAGCTGGCGCTGTTCCCGCCGGTCAGCGGTGGGTGAGCGAGGCCAGAGCAACGCCACCGGTGTTCGATAGCCGGAAGCGTCGTCGACCTACCGACCAGTGAGATCCGCTGCCAGAACGAAATCCGGTTCGTCGCCGATCTCGACGCGACAGGCCGCGAGGTCGCTGACGTGGCGAACCGTTTCGGGGATCAGAACGCGCGTCTGGTCCGCACCCACGGCGGCTGCGTCGGCGGCGATCGCTGACGTAAGCGACGCGCAGGCGTTGACGTCGTCCCAGGCAGCAGCGCCGTAGATGGCGATCCGTTCTTGCTCCCCCTCTTCCTCGCCCTCCTCCGTCCTTCGTTCGTCAACGCGTGACCGAACGGCCATCGCGACGGTGCGGTCCCCGTGCTGAATCGCGATGGTTCCAAGCCCCTCGTCGTCGGTGGGTTCCCCGCTGGCTGCTGCACCCCCGGCCGCCGCTGCGTCGAGGTCGTCACGGGTGAGCTCCCGGACGGCCCACGTCTCCGCGTCGTCGGCAGCGAGTCCCGAGAGCTGCTCGCGCGCGTCGCTGTGCGTCCAGTAGCGCCAGGCAGCCGCGGGATCGAGGACAGCTTCGGCGTCGTCGGGGCCGTGATCGGACGGATCCGCGCCTGCGGTCGGCTCGGGGCTGGCAAAACGTAGCTCCGTGGCTGGCTCGAACCCCGTCGCTCGGGACTGGCCGAGCCCGGCCCCGTTCCAGGAGAAGACCATGTTCCTGGCGACGGTCGCACCCTGCTCGTGCGCCCAGTCGAAGCCAGCCTCGACGATCCGGCTGCCAACGCCATCGCCACGGTAGGCCGGATGGACGCGCATGCCCTGCGCCCAGACCTCCTCGGCGGAGAGCATGGTGAACTGTGCGATGCCCGCGACGGCAGGTGCGCCGTCGGGAACGGCGCTTTTATCGGTGACCTCCGCAACCAGCGTCCTGGCGTCGTCGTTCTCGACCCACGACTCGAAGACGCGCGGGAGATACTCGAGACCATCCCGGTCGGGCCAGGATTCCGCGGCAATCGCCTCGATTGCCGTTGCGTCCTCCAGCCGAGCGTCGCGGACCGCGAACGAACTGGTCATTCCCACGGCGTCGATCGCTCGGTCAGTTCGCCGGCGATCGGGGTCCGCATCGTTTCGGCGACGGCGTCGGGGCGGTTCGCGAGTGCCCACATCAGCTTCACCGTCGCGGTGCCCGGGAGGAGGTCCTCGCCCTCGATGACACCGGCGTCGAGGAGATCCCGACCGGTGTCGTAGACCCGGTCGCAGATCCGGCCGTCGATGCACTGGCTGGTCATGACGACAGGCGTACCGTCCTCGATGGCGTCCTCGAGAATGGGGACGAGGTCGGTGTTCACGTGGCCGAGACCGGTACCCTCGATCACGAGGCCGTCGGCGTCCTCGGCAGCGATCTCGACGATGCGCTCGTTCATGCCCGGAGCGAACTTCACGAGGTCGACGTTCGACTCGATCTCGTCACGCAGAGTGAGATCCGCCTCGCCGCGCTGGGCGTACTCGCGGCGGAAGCTGACCCCAGCGCCCTCGGCGTCGACGTCGGCGTCACCGCCAGGGTCCGCGTCGCCGGCAACGGCGTAGTCGACCTCGCCGAGCGGTGCCGCGCCGACGGTCTCGAAGGCGTCGCGGCGGGACGTGTGATTCTTCCTAGCGCGCGTCCCGCGGTGGAGCGCACAGACGTCGTCGGACTCGGAGGCGTGCATGCAAATCATGACCTCCGCGCAGTCGGATTTCGCTGCCTCGACGGCACAGACGGCGTTCATCACGTTGTCCGAGGACGGTCGGTCCGCGGAGCGCTGACTGCCGGTGAAGACGATCGGGACCGGCGAGTCGAGCATGAAGGAGAGCGCGGCGGCGGAGTACTGCATCGTGTCCGTGCCGTGCATGACGACGACGCCGTCGGCGCCGGCCTCGATCTCCTCGTGGACGGCGCGGGCGAGCTCCTGCCAGACGTCCGGCGTCATGTTCTCAGAGAGGATGTTCGCGACGACGCGGCCCCGATAGTTCGCCCGTCCGGCGAGATCGGGCACGGCGCGCAGCACGTCCTCGGCGTCGAAGCGAGCGGTCACCGCGCCCGTCCGGTAGTCCACCGTCGACGCGATCGTTCCGCCCGTCGAGATCAGCGAGATCGTCGGGAGCGCCTCGTCGAACGACACTTCGGTGTGGCCGTCGGCGTCCGTCTGTGCGCCCTCGATCTCGTGGACACCGGTCTCGAGGACCTCGACGTCCGCGTCCTCGCGGTCGATCCCGACGTTGTAGCCGCCGTCGAGCTTCACCACCAGATGCTCGCGCGTCGAAGAGGGGAGCATGACGCCCTCGTAGGTCTGGTCCGCTCGATCGACGCGGACCCGGTCGCCTGCGTTCATACTGGCGCGTTCCGTCCCGCGGCTCTTGAACCCTCCCGTTCGAGGGACGCATCGCGTGACTCCCCGATCGGCTTGATCGGCCGCATTCGCTTGCGGTATCGTATCAGCTGGCAGCATCGTATCGACTGGCGCAATCGTATCGGACCGTCGGCTCGACCAGTCCGAGGGCTTAGGCCTCGGGACGAACAACGAACAGCACATGACGCCCTCCAACCCGATGACGCGCCGTCGAGCGCTCAGCGTCGCCGGCCTCACGATCGGCCTCGCTGGATGCATCGACGGCACCAGTGATTCCGGCGACGGTACGAACGCCGACGCAGACACGGACGATGGGAACGGAAACGGCGAGGTACTCGCCGACGTTCCCGACGCCGTCGCGCTGGAGCCCGTGCTCACCGGCATCCAGCAACCAGTGGGGACGGCGTTCGCGTCGGCGGACGGCCTCCAGTACGTCGTGCTTCAGTCCGGTCGCGTTCTGGGCGTCGACGGGAACGGTCAGCTCGATTCGCCGGTCCTCGATCTCACGGAGTCCGTCGAATCGGGCGGCTACGAGCAAGGACTTCTGGGGATCGCACTCCACCCCGAGTTCGCGAGCAACCGGCGTGCGTTCCTCCGGTACAGCGCGCCAGTCCGGGAGGGCACGCCGGAAGAGTACAGCCACACGTTCGTTCTCGCGGCATTCGAAGCCACCGAGGACGGCACGCAGTTCCGCCCCGAGAGCGAGCGGACCATCCTCGAGATCCCCGAACCGCAGGCCAACCACAACGCCGGCGACCTCGCGTTCGGCCCGGACGGCCACCTCTACGTCCCTGTCGGTGACGGCGGGGCAGGTGGCGATCAGGGCCTCGGACACGTCGACGACTGGTACGACGCCGTCGGTGGCGGCAACGGTCAGGACGTATCACAGAACCTGCTCGGCAGCATTCTCAGGATCGACGTCGACAGCGAGACGGGCGAGGGCAGTGCAGGCGAGCCCGACCAGCCCTACGCCATTCCCGAGGACAATCCGCTCGTCGGCGAAACCGGGCTCGACGAGCACTACGCGTGGGGACTGCGCAACCCCTGGGGCATCGCCTTCGACGGCGAAGACTGCTACGTCGCGGACGTCGGCCAGAGCAGCTATGAAGAGGTGAATCTCGTCGAGGCTGGCGGAAACTACGGCTGGAACGTCAGAGAGGCGACCCACTGTTACGGCGCCGATTCCTGTCCCGACGTCACACCCGCGGACGTGCGCGGCGGTGAACCCCTGCTCGACCCGATCGTCGAGTACCCCCACGACGGCCAGGGGATCACCGGGAACTCCGTCATCGGTGGCCACGTCTATCGCGGCGACGCGATTCCCGAGCTCGACGGTGTCTACGTCTTCGGCGATCTGAGCGCCCAGGGCCGACTGTTCGTCACCGCTGCTGGCAAGGATGGAGCGGAGAGCGAGGACGGACTGTGGCCATTGGCGTCGATGCAGACCGATGGCGCGGGACTACAGTCGATATTCGCATTCGGGCAGGACGCCAACGGCGAGCTGTACGTGCTCGGCAGCGGTGAGGACGGCGGTGGAGTGTGGCGGATCGGTCCCAGAGGATAGTAGGACGAATGGAGGCGTCAGCGTGGCTGCGGCTCAGAATGGTGAGATCAGGAAGTCCGGTAGGATTTGAACCACGGTCGCACGATCGCCTCGCTACGCTCGGCGCTGCGTGCTCCCTGATTCAAATCCCTCCAGGTGGCTGCTTCGCTCCTCACGTTCGTTCGCCTGAGCGGCAAAGCCGCTCCGAGCCTTCGCTCACTCCGTTCGCGCAGACGCAGCAGGAAGCCGGTGGAGGGATTTGACCCTCGGCCCGACGAGGCACGCTGTACCTCGTCGTTTAGTACTACGACGACGATCCGTAGCCGGATCGCTGTACACAGAACAGGGTTATGATGATTTGGTGTAAGATAGTTAATAGAAAATTGCGATAGGGCGGGAACCTCATCTGAGCGTTTAAATCCATCCCTTATAGCCAATAGCTACTTGTGATTTGACTTCAATGTCGAAAATAATGAGCGAGGTTCCCCTTGCCCCAAGATACGCTGCAAAGAATTACCCAATTGCCCTCAAGAACTTATCTAAAAGATGCCAGAAAAAGGACGAAGGAGAGGAGGTCCATTACTCAGAACTCGCCTTTGGTGAATTAAGTGAGGAACAGGCCAAGGTGGCACTTCGATTCTTCTCTCAAGCTGGATTAATCGAAAATACGACGGGAGCTAACTACATTCCGCCGAAGGAAGTAGTAACTTGGCAAATTAAGATCGGAGAGCAATCAGATGCAGCGAAGAAAGAGGTGAGGGAATTACTTAATGAATATGATGTTTTTAGCGAGATGATGTTTGTCCTCAATGAAGGCGAGATGGACCTTAGCGAATTGGCCGAACAAGTTGGAGGAATGGTTGGGATTGACGAGGATGAGGTTTCTAAGATGGAGAAAACAATTGAGGTATTTTCGGAAATGGAATTTGTTGAGGTCAACGAGGATGGAACAGTATCCTCTATTGAAAATACGGAGAGCGAAAAGGCAGAATCAACAAAAATTGACGGGCAGGAAAGTGATGCAGGCAATGGTGATTCGCTAAGCGTTGGAGGGGCCGAACTTGACAAACCAGATGCTTCTGGGACGACTCATGATTCTAGAAACGATGATGGCAGCAAGAACGAGGCGCCTCAGGATTTAACCGTCAACCTTGATGTTTCAATCAATGCCACGGAGATGGATCCTGATGATCTGGAAGAGAAGTTAGAAGTCATCCGCCAATCGATCGGTCATGATGGAGAGTAGTTGGTCAAAGATCGAGAGTGATTTATTATCGGTATATACTGGGGAGGCAGACACCCTTGACGAAGATAATTCGCAGTTTCTTTCACTATTGGAATTCACTGATGAGGAAGGAGATATATCTAAGACTGGTAAGAAGTATCTAGATTCAAAGCACATTTATGAGAACGGAAACCATGAAACCATCCTGCGTGACAAGGTTCTGGGCTTACCGGAGATTCGAGAACTTTGCCAGTCGTTCTATGGGCAAAAGACAGCAAGGGAAAACGTTGAGCTCTTCTTCCAATCAAAAACAGAAGTAGCAGACAAGACTGAGATAGGCCGAATATTGGGATTGCTAAATTCTGTAGATATTGTATCATATAACAAGCGCAAAGGAACAGTCCAATTCAAAGGAACTGATCAAGTCGAGGAGCTGGATCAAGAAAGCTATAGAATTACGCACCGGACACCATTCTCAAACATCATTAGATTCAGAAAATGTCTTCGTGCATGTGAGGGAGATGTATTCTGGATTGACGCCCATTTCACAAAAAAGGGACTTGAGCCACTGGCCGAAGAAGCAACAGGTGATAAATTCAATTCAGTGAGGATACTTTGTGGTCCTGCCCACGTTGCGTCCCACATGCGAGACGATTTTGATCGGTTTCAGGAAGAGATGGAAAACAGAGATATTGATGCCGAGCTTCGTGTGATTACGTCTGAGGAAGTATTACGATCTCTACACGACCGATGGGTTCTATCCTCCGACGGGGCTTCTTGGAATGTCCCGCCGATCAACTCCCTGTACGGCAACCAGGAAGCAGAAATACACAAAACTGATCAAAAGATTGATTTTGAAGATTGGTGGGATGATGCAGAGAATATAATGGAAGATTGGAACAATATTCAGCCATATATCGACGAATAGGCAGGTCCCCGGCGTTTAACAGAATTAGGTAGTTTACCTACGTAATTTGGGGGCAGGAAAGCGAGACGTTCAGAACGAAAATTGAAGAGCCAGCTCCTCTGATGGGCGAAACAGGTCACTTGGAGAGCGTAGTGAGCCGAAAGCCGGTGGAGGGATTTGAACCACGGTCGCACGATCGCCTCGCTCCGCTCGGCGCTGCGTGCTCCCTGATTCAAATCCCCCACGTCGCTCTTTCGCTCCTCGCGTCCGCTCGTCGCAGAAAGAGCCGGTGGAGGGATTTGAACCCTCGGCCTAATCCTTACGAAGGATTCGCTCTAGCCAGTCTGAGCTACACCGGCGTGCACTCCTTCGTACCCAAGTTCGGGAAATAAGGGTTCCGAAAGTGCGTGCGGGCTCACCGACGCGAGAGCCGAACGTCCAGACAGATGTTAACCTCGTGAGGCGCGTAGGAGCGCACCACGCGCTCGGTCTCGACCTCGACGTCGTAGCCCGGCTCTTCTCCATCGCCCGCGCGCTCCGCCGCGGCTTCGATCGCCTCGGTCCCGGGGCCAAACGGATCGTCCTCGTGCTGGATGTCGTAGAAGTGGAGTACGCACTCCTCGCCGGCGATGGCCATCGCCGCGTCGAGGAACTCGTCGGCGCTGTGAGGCAGGTTCATCACGATCCGATCGGCCCACTCTGCGTACTCGTCGGTCGTCTCTCGAACGTCCGCGGCGATCCCCGTGACCGCATCCGCGACGCCGTTGGTCTCGGCGTTGGCCTCGAGATACTCGATCGCGACGGGGTTCTTGTCGACGCCGACGGCGGTCGCATCGCGCTGTGCCGCGGGGATGACGAAGGGGCCAACGCCAGCGAACATGTCGAAAACCTGCTCGCCGGCGTCGATCTGCTCGGTGACGCGATGGCGCTCAGTTGCGAGCCGGGGCGAGAAGAACACAGCCGCGAGGTCCACGGCGTAAGAGCAGCCGTACTCGCGGTGGACGGTCTCCGTCGACTCGCCGTAGAGGACCTCCCACTCGCGCACGCGGAGTTCGCCTTCGATCTTCGAGGCGCGGTTGAGAACCGTCTCGACGGGAATGTCGGAGGCGACGATCGCGTCAGCGAGCGCTCGCGCCCGATCGGAGTCGTCCTCGTCGATGACGACGACGTCGCCGACGCGCTCGTAGCTCGGGTCGAACTCGAGGCGATCCGCGGGCATCGTCTGCGTCTCGCGATCGCCCGTCTCGTGATCGACGACGTCGAGATCGGACGGCACGGCGTCGGGATCGACGATCGGCACGAAGATATCCTCGCCCTCTACGGCGATCCGGCGATCGCGATCGAGGAGGTCCGCGTTCTCCAGTTGCTGGCGCACGGCCTCACCGTCGGTGCGCGGCGCGCGGACACAGGGCGACTGCATGCCATCGTCTCGGACCGGGCGTTCGGTAAGGCTGACGTTCCGAGCCGGCGGCCGAATCCGCGGATCGGTGCCGCCACCTGGAGTCCTCCGACCCCGGGAGATATGCCACCGGGGCCCGTCCTATCGCGCATGGATCTCGGACTCGACGGCAACGCTGCACTGGTCACTGCGAGCACGAGCGGGCTCGGGCTCGCGAGCGCACGAGCACTCGCACGCGAAGGTGCGAACGTGGCAATCTGTGGCCGAACGAAATCCGACCTCGACGAAGCGAAGGCGACGGTCGAGGCCGACGGCGGGGGCGACGTCATGGCGCGCCAGGCCGATATCACCGATCCCGACGACGTGGAGGACTTCGTCGAGACGACGGCGGAGGCCTACGACGGCATCGACCACGTCGTCACCTCTGCTGGCGGCGTTCCCAGCGGTGCCTTTCTCGATACCGACGATCGGGACTGGTACCGCGCCTACGACATGCTCGTAATGAGCCACGTCTGGACGCTCCGGGCGGCCCATCAACACCTGACTGAGAGCGATGCGGGCTCGGTTGTCTCGATCACCTCGACGAGCGTCAGTGAGGCGATCGACGGGCTCGTGCTCTCGAACGCGGTCCGGCGAGCCGTCGTCGGCACGATCGATACCATCGCCCGCGAGTGGGCACAGGACGTTCGCGCGAACGTCGTCATGCCCGGTGCTCACGAGACGCCGCGGATCGAGGAGCTGATCGAACAGGCACTCGACCGCGGTGAGTACGACAGCTACGAGGCGGGCCTCGAGGATTGGGCTGCACCCATCCCGCTCGGTCGAATCGGCGATCCGATGGAGCTCGGCGACGTCGTCGCGTTTCTTTCGAGCGAGCGCGCGAGCTTCGTCACCGGGGCGACGCTCCCGATCGACGGCGGACGGACGCGGAGCTAGGCGAGTTCCACACGGAGCGTGCAAATAACCAAGTTCCAGGAATACCGGCGGGTCGCGCTCACCAGGTCTCGACGTCGCCGTCGGTGACCGCTTCGACACAGGACTCGCAGTCCGCGTTTCCGGCCTCGTAACACGTCGGCCGGCCCTTGTCGTCCAGCGGCGCAAGCCGGCGTTCCTCGTAGCGTCGGCAGACGAGTCGGACGCGACCGTCGTCGTCGGTTGGCAGTGAGCCGGCGCCGCGAGCGTTCGAGAAGGCGTCCTTCGCGTCGCCAAGCTGGCTGCGTGCGTTCTTGAGGTTACCGAGGAAACCACTGGCTCCACTCGTCGACTCCTCCGGTGAGTCCGATTTCGTCTCCTCGGAGTTGGCGTCCGCTGCGGGCGCGTCCGCGTTCTCCACATCGTCGCTCACACTGACCACCCGTTCATGCGTCGGCGCTACGTGAGCAGGCCTAAAAAGGGGCAGGACGGCCAGACGGATTGGAAAACGTTGCGGAGGACCGTTGGGAGGAGTCGAAGAGTTCGATCGGTACCAACTCCCCGGCAGGGTGTCGCTGCTTCGGCAGAGCGTCCGCGATACCGGCCGACACACATTTTACTCGCAACAGCAAGAAAGCCTTTTTACCCAGTGGTATCTCCTCACACCCATGTCTGAATCCGAGGCCAGGAGGCCCTTCGAGGATCCCTCCCTGCCAACGGAAGAGCGGATCGACGACCTCCTCGACCGGATGACGCTCGAGGAGAAGGCAGGGCAACTCGTTGGGATGCCCCTTGGCGACTTCGACCGAGGCCGCGACGTCGAAGAGGCCAAGGAACTCATCGACGAGTACAAGCTTGGCTCGGTCGCGCCATTCGGCTGGGGCGGCGCTTTCTACTGGACGCCCGAGGAGTGCGCGGAGGTCGCACGCGAACTCCAGGAGTACGCACGTCAGGAGTCGCGCCTCGGCATTCCGCTGCTGTTCAACGCCGACGCGGTCCACGGACACGCCTACGTCAAGGGCGCGACGACGTTCCCGAACGGCCTCGGGATGGCGGCGACCTGGGACACCGACCTCACCGAGCGAGCTGGGCAGGTAACCGGTAGCGAGCTTCGTGCGACGGGCATTCACCAGAACTACGGCCCGACCTGCGACGTCGGTCGTGATCCCCGCTGGGGCCGCGCCCACGAGACCTACGGCGAGAGCCCGTATCTCGTGAAGGAGCTCGTCGGTGCGGAGGTCACTGGCCTCCAGGGCGAGTACGGCACTATCGGCGACGACTCCGTCATCGCGACGGCCAAGCACTTCCCGGCGTACGGCGAACCCCGACGCGGCGAGGACGCCGCACCGGTCGAAGTGTCGAACTCGACGCTCCGGCGCGTCTTCCTGCCGTCCTTCGAGGCGGCCATCGAGGCCGACGTCGGCTCGGTGATGCCGTGTTACAATTCGATCGACGGCGAACCCGTTCACGGATCCCGGCGCTTCCTGACCGAACTCCTCCGCGAGGAACTTGGCTTCGACGGCCACGTCGTCTCGGACTGGGGTGGCGTCGACCATCTGCAGGAGGATCACAAGGTGACGCCAAACAGCAAGGCCAGCTCGCGACTCACGCGAAACGCTGGCCTCGACGTCATCTCCGTGGGAATGGGTCGCCACGCCGAACACACCGTCGAGCTGGTCGAGGAGGGCGAACTCTCCGAGGCACAGATCGAAGAGAGCGTCCGACGCGTGCTCCGCGCGAAGTTCGATCTCGGCCTCTTCGAGGGCGAGACGGCCGATCCCGAAACGGCCGAATCGACGCTTCGCGACGACGACCACGTCGAAACGTCCAGGGAGAGCATCCGCAAGTCGCTCACACTGCTCCAGAACGACGGCGACGTGCTCCCGCTCGACGATCCCGAGGAAATCTTCGTCGGGGGGCCCAACGCCGACGACCTGATCGCCCAGATCGGCGGCTGGTCCGTGATGGACGAAGAGGAGGTCCCCGGCAAGACGATCCGAGAAGGGCTCGAGACCGTCACCGACGCCGAGATCAGCTACGAGCGCGGTGCCGGCATCGCCGAGTACGACGACGTCGAGGCTGCTGCGGAGAAGGCCGCCGAAGCCGACGTCGCAGTCGTCGCCGTCGGCGAGGACTGGTACATTCACGAGTTCGGCCCACAGCAGGACGCTGGCCACCCGACGGGTGAGTTCCCGACGCGTACGAAGCTCGAACTTCCCGATCCCCAGCTCGAACTGGTGCAGGCGATTCAGGAGACAGGTACGCCGACGGTCGGCGTGCTCGTTACCGGTCGCCCGCTCGCGACGCCGTGGATGGCCGAGCACCTGGACGCGCTCCTGATGGCCTACTTCCCCGGGAGCGAAGGTGGCGAAGTGCTCGCCGAAGCGCTCCTCGGTGAGGTCGAGCCAGCGGGTCGCCTCCCGATGTCGATTCCGAAGTCTGCGGGCCACCTTCCCAGCTACTTCAACTACCTCCGACATCCCCGCCCGATCGGTGACGACGAACACACCGACTCCTACGACCCACTGTTCGAGTTCGGCCACGGGCTCGGCTACGCTGAGATCGAGACGACCGACCTCGCACTCTCCGAGTCGACGATCGGCCCCGCCGAGAGCGTCGAGGTCGACGTCACGGTCGAGAACACCGGCGACCGGACGAGCAGCGAGGTCGTCCAGCTCTACGTAACCGACGAGTGGAGCACCACCGTGACGCCGATTCGCGAGCTCAAAGGGTTCGAGCGCGTCGAACTCGACGCCGGCGAGACGGTGACGGTGACGCTCGAACTCACCGCGGACGAGCTCGGAGTCACGGGACCGGAGCCGCCACACCACGTCGAGGAGGGCGCCTTCCAGCTCCGCGTCGACGAGCACGAAGCCGAGCTCTCCGTCGAGAGCAGCTACTGAGCGGAAGGTAGCATTCGCCACAACCTCGACGACTGCGAACAGTACCCGACGGCTCGACTCCGTTTCTCCTGACAACGCCGATCGACCTCTCGAGTAGCATCCCTCTCGACCCGCGCTTCACTTTCACTCCGGCTTCCACTGGTTTATATGCGATACCGACCTAGCCTCGCTTGCCTCCCACCCAAACACACGAGGAGGCGAAAGATACCGATGGCAGATCTACGCCAACACGCGGAGGAAATCCGCGACCGATTTGACGATCACCTCGACGTCGACGTCGAGGAGGTACAGGAGAAACTCGAGACGCTCGTCGAGCAGTACGCGGTCCCCGTCGAAGAGGCCCGACGCAGCGTCGAGAGCAGCTACCGCGAGGAAGCAGGGATCGAGCGCGAGGACGTCGCTGGCGGCTCCAGCGATCTCGTCGAGATCACGACGATCGACGCCCCCGAGGAGTGGGTGACCGTCGAGGCAGTCGTGGTCGAGCTGTGGGAGCCCCGCAGTGACTCGATCGCCCAGGTCGGCCTGCTCGGCGACCCCACGGGCACGGTGAAGTTCACGAAGTGGGCGACCTCCGACCTCGAGGAGCTCGAGGAGGGACAGGCCTACCGACTCGGCAACGTCGTCACTGACGAGTACGAGGGCAACTTCTCGGTGAAGCTCAACCGAACGACCACCATCGAGGAGCTAGACGAGGAGATCGAAGTCGGCGACGACAACGAAGAGATCGACGGCGCGCTCATCGATGTCCAGTCGGGCTCCGGCCTGATCAAGCGCTGCCCAGAGGAGGAGTGCACGCGCGTCCTCCAGAACGGACGGTGCTCGGAACACGGCGACGTCGAAGGCGAGTTCGACCTCCGAATCAAGGCCGTCCTCGACGACGGTCTCGAGGCCCGCGAGGTCATCTTCGACAAGGACGCAACCGAGGCGCTCACCGGCATCGAGCTGGAGGAAGCCAAAGACATGGCCATGGACGCCCTCGACACGGAGGTCGTCGCAGAGGAGATGACCACCGACGTGCTCGGACGCTACTACCGCGTCTCGGGTCCAACCTTCGGACGCTACCTGCTCGTCGACGAGATGGAGCAACTCGGCGAGCCAGAGGAAATCGAAGACACACTCATCACAGCGAGGTCGATCTAGATGTCCAGCGCACCCACCCGCGAGGTCGCCCAGCGCGTCTTCGCACGCGAGTTCAACGACGCCAGCTACACCTTCAAAGAGTCCGACGACGAGCGCGCCCCCAACTACGCGCTCATGCCGACCGGTGCACGCGCCAATCGCGTGTTCTTCGTCGGCACCCTCACCGAGAAAGAGGACGTCGGCGACGACAGCGAGTACTGGCGTGGCCGTATCGTCGATCCCTCCGGCACGTTCTTCGTCTACGCCGGACAGTACCAGCCCGACGCCGCGTCGATGCTCCGGGAGCTCGAAGCCCCCGAGTACGTCGCCGTCGCTGGAAAGCCCCGGACCTACGAGACCGAGGAGGGACAGGTGAACGTCTCCGTCCGACCGGAGTCGATCACCGTCGTCGATCAGGGCACCCGCGATCGCTGGGTCGTCGAAGCCGCCGAGCGCACCATCGAGCGTATCGAAGCTATCGACGACGAGACAAGCGAGTACGCCACCATGGCCCGCGAGCAGTACGGCGAGGACACCTCCGAGTATCTCGAAGCCGCCATCGAGGCGCTCGAAACGATCGAGGGCGAGGCGGCACCGACGCCGTAGCTCCCCGCAACTCACACGCTCCGCTGGGAGTTTCCCGGCGACGCTCCCCTTTCTTCCGTACAGCGACGGCTCCTGCCCCGTCCACCGGCGACGGCGATCGGTTCGGACGTTGCTACGCTCGATCGGCCGAACCCCACCGGGTGGGACTGAGCGGAATCTTCGATTCTGCGAAGGTCGAGAGGCGAGCGAAGCGAGTCTCTCGGGACTGGAAGGGGCCGACCGGTCGCTGGATCTACCGAAGTAAGCACTGCACTGAGCGAACGCAGTGAGCGAAGGAAGCGCGCAGCGAGATAGATCCAGCGAGCGGGAGGGGGCTTCCAAGACGGCATCCGCGACGTAGTTTCAGAACCAACTGTGTCGCCGATTTGGTTTCTTCCTTTCAAGCGCTAGACGGGCGTCTGACGAACGGTTAAGTACGATGAACACCCATATCGATGACACCATGGGCAACAAGAACAAGACGATCTCCTTCCGGGTCAACGAGGACTCCTTCGAGACTCTGCGGGAGATCGCGGAGGAGCGGGACATCTCCCTCTCTGCCGTGTTTCGGGACTACGTCGACATGCTGGTCGCTCACGACGGGCAGGTAGAGGTCGTGCCCGAGCACGAAGTGCGGGACAGCGCCGAAGAGTCGACCTCGGAGTTCCCGCCGAAAGTCACCGTACCGAAGAGCTTCGTTCGCGAGCACGAGCGCCTCGAACTCGAGGCGGAGCATCTACGCGAGCAGCTCGACGAGCACAAGCAGTACGTGACCGCGCTGCGTGAGGAGCTCGAATCGACCGAAGACGGCGAGGACGTCATCCACCTCGAAGAGCTCGACGAGGATCGTGGTGAGACGGACGAACCCTTTCGTCTCGGCTGAGGCGCACAGTATCGAGCGCCACGCTAGCCGGACAGATCAGCGATCGCGGCTGCTGCCCGACGGCGGGCCTCATCGTCACCCTCGACGTCGGCCAGGGATTCGACAGCCTCGAGGGTCCGAACAGCCTGATCGAGAAAGGACAGGACGTCGCCGGAGTAGGCGTAGACCATATAGTCGGCGGACATGACGTCGACGATGGCCTCCGGCGAGTGACCCTCCTCGCGTAGTTCGAGCAGGTAGACCAGGAACTTCTCCTCCGGGCAGCCACAGTAGGGATTCGCGTTGCAGTCGCAGTCCAGAAAGTCCTCGGCGAACTCAAGCACCTTCTCCCGGGTCGCTTCGTCGAGCTTCTCGAGCCCGTTGCCCTGGAAGAGGAGATCGAGGGTCGCACCGGAGAAGGCACCACGCGGGATCGACGTCTCGAGCTGACTCGAGAGCTGCCGGTGGTTCTTCACGTAGATCTTGTCGGTGATCGCCACGGTGACGCCGGTAGGGGGAGCAACGCTAAAAGCACCACGTCACGGGCACGGACGCGATTCGATCGGGAACCCGTGGCACGCGTCGGGGCCAGTCGTAACCTATAACACCGCACCACGGGGTACAATCGAATGCGTGTCCGGGTTGGGGTAGTGGTTATCCTTCAGCCTTGTGGAGGCTGAGACGCGGGTTCGATTCTCGCACCCGGACTTCTCCGCGAGGAACGTAGTGACGAGCGGTGTAGCCGGAAGGCGAGAGTCGAACCCTACGGGTCGCGCGCAACGAGCGAAGCGAGTGAGCACGTCTCGGTTCGGTTCGATTCTCGCACCCGGACGTTTTCACAACGACCGCAGGGAGGAGTGGCAAAGCTGGAACGCGAAACCGAATCCTGCCAGTCGCAGCGGCCGAGAGAAGCGACGCCGACCGTCTGGCTCCGGTTCGATTCTCGCGCCCGGACGTTTTCGCCACGCCCTCGCGAACGGAGTGAGCGACGGCTCGGGGGCACTGCCACTCCGGTGAACGAACGTGAGAAGTGGTAAAGCTGGACGCCGAGAGTGAAATCCTAGGAGACGTGGGTACCGAGCGAACCGACTAAGCACGTCTCGAGCCAGTTCGCGCATGCAATCTTTGTTGCTGCTGGGAGCCATCTCACGACCGACAGGAATTCACAGAGAACGAATCGTTCAGAGCACCAGCTGCTCGAGCTGCGTCGATCGCCGTTGAATGTCCACCGCAGGGTCGAGACCGGGATCTTCAGCCAGCCGGTCGAGTGCGAGCATCGGATCGCTTCCTTCGTCCTCGAGCTGGTCGACCAGCTCCTCGATCTCCGAGCGGTTCGTGGCGAGCGCATCGAGCAGATCGACGAGGAGGACGACGCCGATTCCTGCGTCGCCCGCCGGCAACTCCTCGCTGATGGCGTCGAGGTCCTCGGCCGTCGAGTCTCCGGCATCCGACTCGATCGTCAGGCAGTTCGTACACACTGTGACCGTTTCGTCGCGGGCGAACTGCTGGAGCGAGCCTGGCACTGCGTAATCGACCGTTGCCGCTTCGCACAGAGAACATGGCATACCCAGAGTCTGATAGACGAGGGTGTAAATGGGTGCGGAATCAGGGACGACGGCGTAGCCGCTGAGTGATCGGCAGTGGTGAAAAAGTGGGGAAAACGAAACGGGAAGGGCATCGAACGGGGAGGCGGCAGTCAGTTCGACGTTCCCGCAGCGACTGCCTCTTCGGCGTCGGCGGCCTCTGCTTCGGCCCGCTCGGCCTTTTCGGCTTCCTCCTTCTTGTCCTTGATCTTCTTCATCCGGAAGATCTCTTCTCGCTCCTGTTCTTCGAGTTTCTGCTCGATGTACTCCTTGTTGTCGTGGAGTTCGGGGAGCAGCTTGAACTCGAGTGCGTTGACGCGGCGTTTGGTCTTCTCGATCTCGTCGAGCATCTTCTTCATCGCTGTCTCGACTTCCGCAGCGAGAATGATCGACTCGAGGAGCTCTTCGTATGCTTCGGCAGCCTCGTCGATACGTGCGCTGGTGCCGAGAACACCGTAACCACGCTGATCGAGACTCTTCTGGACGCTGGTCGACTCGATCTGGGGGACGACCACGCCCATGATGTTCTTCGCCTCGGTCGAGATTTCGGGGTGGTCCTTGAGCGCAGTCGCCGCGCCACGGACCGCGACGTCGCCCTCCATCGCGCGGGCCATGTCGATGGTCTGCTGGGCGTCCTGATAGTCGGACTCGACGTTCTCCCGAACGGACTGAGCCTGATCGAGAATCTCCTTGAACTCCATGATCAGCCCGTCACGCTTCTTCTCCAGGGTGTCGTGCCCACGCTCGGAGAGCTCGATCCTGTCCTCGATCTCCATGAGGTTCTTCCGGGTGGGTTTGACGTCCTTGGCCATTGGCAGACGGTTACCAACGGACGGGGGTAGTCCTTACGATCGGGCGTCGGAAAAGTGGGACCAGCGCACGGCAAAACAGCCGTCCCTGCGGTCAGTATCGACGGTTCGCTGGCTCCCTACCGGGGAGTCGCGACGTGCTGTAGCCGAACACCACGTAGCCCAGCGGACCCGCAAGCGCCAGCGACAACACCGATTCGAGGAAGAGGTCGGTTCCGGCGACGAACCGAAACGCGGTGAAGTTGATCACTACCCACAGCAAAAGCGTGTAGGTAGCGTACTCGCGGAACGCATCGAATCGGCTTCGCATCACGCGTACCACTCACACGCACCACTATATAGTTTACCCATAGTTGCGGCTACAACAGCTCCTCAGTGGCGTGGAAGAAACCGCGCAATCGATCGGCGCAGTTGATGCCATCGACTCCTGGTCGAACCAGAACGGCGAAAAGTGAGATCAGCTACGAAGACCGTCAGTCCGCAGAGAGTTCTTCGGCCGCTTCGTCTTCGTAGTGCTCCTCGATGAGCTCCTCGTCGATCCGGTTCAGTTCGTCGCGTGGGAGCGTCGAGAGCAGATCCCAACCGACGTCGAGGGTCTCCTCGATCTCGCGGTCGGTCGTGAAGCCCTGCTGGACGAACTCCTCCTCGAAGCGGTCCGCGAAGTCGAGGAAGCGGTTGTCACGCTCGCTGAGTGCTTCCCGACCCACGATGTTGACGAGGTCACGAAGGTCCTCGCCCTCTGCGTAGGCTGCGTAGAGCTGGTCGGAGACGTCCCCGTGGTCCTCGCGCGTGAGGCCCTCGCCGATGCCGTCGTCCATCAGCCGAGAGAGGCTGGGGAGGACGTTGATCGGGGGCTCGACGCCCTGCGAGTTGAGGTCGGGGTCGACGATGATCTGCCCCTCCGTGATGTACCCCGTCAGGTCCGGGATCGGGTGGGTGATGTCGTCGCTGGGCATCGTCAGGATCGGAATCTGCGTGACAGATCCCTCCTCGCCCTCGATCCGACCTGCTCGCTCGTAGAGCTGTGCCAGGTCGGTGTACATGTACCCGGGATATCCCCGACGACCGGGGACCTCCTCCCGAGCGGCGCCGATCTCGCGCAGCGCCTCGCAGTAGTTCGTCATGTCCGTCAGGATGACGAGGACGTGATAGTCCTTGTCGAAGGCGAGATACTCGGCGGTCGTCAGCGCCATCCGCGGGGTGACCGTCCGCTCGACTGCGGGGTCGTCCGCGAGGTTCATGAAGACGACAGAGCGCTCCAGCGCGCCGGTGCGCTCGAAGTCCTGCATGAACTCGTTGGCCTCCTCCTGAGTGATCCCCATCGCACCGAAGATCACTGCGAACTCCGAGTCTTCCTCGTCCTCGTCGGAGGCATCCTCGGGAACGCTCGCCTGTCGAGCGATCTGAAGTGCCAGGTCACTGTGAGGCTGACCCGAACTGGAGAAGATCGGAAGCTTCTGGCCGCGGACCAGCGTGTTCATGCCGTCGATAGCCGACACGCCGGTCTGGATGAACTCCTCGGGGTACTCCCGGGAGTAGGGATTGATGGCTTCGCCGACGATGTCGCGTCGCTCGTCGGGGACGATGTCCGGTCCGCCGTCGATCGGTCGACCGGAGCCGTCGAGCACCCGACCGAGGAGGTCCTCGGTGACGGGCATCTTCATCGTCTCGCCGAGGAAGCGAACGGAAGCCTCGCGGTTGATGCCTTCCGTTCCCTCGAAGACCTGGATCGCGACGACGCCGCTTTCACTCTCCAGAACCTGACCGCGCTTGGTCTCGCCGCTTGGCGTCTCGATCTCGACGATCTCGTCGTACCCGATTGGCTCGTCGACCTCCGCGAACACCAGCGGTCCGCTGACCTCGGTGATCGTCTGGTATTCCTTCATTGTTAGTACAGCTCCTGGAGTTCCGCGGCGACGTCGTCTTCGATCTCCGAGACGAACTCGTCGGCCTCGTCGTCGGGGGTCGTACCGATGCGGTTGAGGCGGTTGACGGCGTCGATGTCCGTGATCTCGTCGATCGGGACGCCAGCGTCGAGGGCCTCGAACGCCTCGTCGTTGAAGGTCTGGATACCCTCGAGGATGCGGAACGCCTTCTCCGGCGGGCAGAACGTGTCCACGTCGTGGAGCGCGTTCTGCTGCAGGAACGCTTCGCGCAGGTACCGGGCGACCTCGAGCGTGAGCTGCTGGTCAGCCGGGAGCGCGTCACGTCCGACGAGCTGGACGATCTCCTGAAGTTCGTCCTCCTCGTCGAGAGTGTCGATGGCCCACTGTCGTACTTCGGGCCAGTCCTCGTCGACGTTCTCGACGAACCAGTCGTCGAGCTGGCTCCGGTAGAGCGAGTAGGACTCGTTCCAGTTGATCGCCGGGAAGTGCCGGCGCTCTGCGAGGTCGGAGTCGAGCGCCCAGAACGTCTTCACGATCCGCAGGGTGTTCTGGGTGACCGGCTCGGAGAAGTCACCGCCAGGCGGTGAAACCGCGCCGATCGCGGAAATCGACCCCTCGTCGCCGTTGATCGTCTCGAACTTGCCGGCACGCTCGTAGAACTCTGCGAGTCGTGCTGCGAGGTATGCGGGGTATCCCTCCTCACCGGGCATCTCCTCCAGTCGGGAGGAAATCTCGCGCATGGCCTCTGCCCACCGTGAGGTGGAGTCGGCCATCAGCGCGACGTCGTAGCCCATGTCGCGGTAGTACTCCGCGATCGTGATTCCCGTATAGATACAGGACTCACGGGCAGCGACGGGCATGTTCGAGGTGTTGGCGATGAGACACGTGCGGGCCATCAGGGGCTTCCCGGTCTTCGGGTCCTCCAGGTCCGGGAAGTCCTCGATGACCTCAGTCATCTCGTTGCCACGCTCACCACAGCCGATGTAGACGACGATGTCCGCGTCGGCCCACTTGGCGAGTTGCTGCTGGGTGACGGTCTTTCCGGAGCCGAATGGGCCCGGAATCGCCGCCGTCCCGCCCTTGGCGAGCGGGAAGAGACCGTCCTGAATGCGCTGTCCGCTGACGAGTGGCTCTCGCGGCGTCCGCTTCTCCTCCGCGGGACGCTGCCGTCGAACCGGCCACTCCTGGCGCATCGAGATCTCTTCGCCGCTATCCAGCTCGACGACGGTCTCTTCGACGTCGAAGGAGCCGGAGTTCGCTGCGACGACCTCGCCGCCTTCGGATCGGGGCGGAACGAGTACTTTGTGTTCGATGCTCTCGGTTTCGGGAACCGTTCCGAGGACGTCGCCGGGCTCGACCGCGTCACCCTCTTCGACCGTCGGCGTGAACTCCCAGGTTCGATCGAGATCGATCCCGGGGGCGTCGACGCCGCGGTCGAGGAAGGCAGAGCCCATCAGCTCCTCGAGCTCGTCGAGCGGGCGCTGGACGCCGTCGTAAATCGTGTCCAGCAGACCAGGGCCGAGGTCGACGGAAAGCGGCGCTCCCGTGTTCTCGACGGGTTCGCCGGGGGCAACACCGGAGGTCTCTTCGTAGACCTGAATCGTCGTAATGTCACCCTCGATCTCGATGACCTCACCCATGAGGCCCTCGGTACCGACGTAGACGACGTCGTTCATGCGGGCCTCAAGCCCGGTCGCGGTGACGACCGGGCCGCTGACGCTCTCGATCTGCCCGTCCTCGCGAACGGAGTCAGTGTCAGTTGTCGTACTCATTGTGTGTCAGTCCATCAGGTCGATACCGATGGCTCGTTTGATCTGGTCGCGCAACGCTCCCCCGCCCGCGTCACCGCCGATGGTGACGACGACGGGTTCGACGCTCGTCTCGACGGCCTCGCGGATCTCACGCGAGAGGTGTTCGAGGTCCTCCTGGTGCATGACGACGATACCGACGCCGTCGTCAGCCAGGGTGTCCTCGACCGCATCGTCGAGATCGGCCGGTTTCTCGTCGTCGGGAACGTTCGCGAACCGTCGGACGCCGGCGAGCCGGAAGCCGGTCGTGAACTCGGGACTGCCGATGACTGCTATCTCCTGGCTCATTGGATAACCAGCTCCTCTTCGATCTGTTGCTGGTCGAGCCCGACCTCCTTGCCCCGGGCGATGGCGCGGATGTTCTCGACCTCGAGTCGCTTCGCGAGGACGTAGGACATCACGGCGGTGATCGACACCGGGTAGACGTTCGAGAGGTGGTCGGTGTACTCCTGGAGCGCGGCGTCGAGCGCGTGCTCGAACTCGATGAGGCTGTCTGCCTCGCGCAGTTGGTCCAGCGCACCGGAGAGCTCGTCACCGTACTCGCTGTCACGGAGGATCTCGACGAGTTGGTCGGGATCGCCACCGATCGTACGCAGTTCGTCTGCGCTGAACAGATCCCCGCCCTCGATGACGTAATCGTCCGGGTCGATGTCGGCACCGCTCCGGGCGACGCGGAGTGCGTTCCGCGCGTTCAGGAAGTCGATCTCGGCGACGAGGAACTCCTGATACAGTGCGAGTGGCCCTTCCTGCTGACGGGTGTCGTCGACCTCGGCGAGCAGTTCGGAGTAGAACGCGCGATCGACGGCGTTCTCGAGGGGAATCAGCACCTCCTCGTTCTCGAACTGGTCGTAGGCGGCGACGAGTGGCTCCTCGAAGAGGGTCCCCTCGAGGGCCTCGACGATCGCCTCGATCGAGTCTGCCTCGACGATACGGTCGAGAACGGTCTCGTCGAGCTCGCCAGCCTGAATCAGGTCATCACGGATCTCCTCTGGGGACGAACCGGAGTAGACGCCCCGAATCGCGGTTTTCACGTTCCAGGCGTCGTAAAACCGGAGATAGCGGACGATCTGCTCGTGGAGTTCGCCCTCGGACCAGCGAAGCAGATCGTCGAAATGCTTCGCGAGATTCCTGTTGAGCGCGTACTCGATGAGGTCCACGCCGTCGTGGCGGGACGCCAGCGCGTTGATCTCCGTCTCGTACTCCGACTCCTCCATGAACCGGGCGATCCCGCCCGGGCCCATCCGAACGAGCTTCCGATAGTCCTCGTCGTCGAACAGCGCCGCACGACGCGATCGAACGCGGGCGTTGACGAACTCGGGGTTCGAACTTCCGCCCGTGTCGCGAGTCGTGCTGGTAGGTGTCATTGCTCGAACAGATTCTCGCTGACGGTCTGAAGGTTGTCCTCCCAGACGTCATCGAGGATCGAGTCGAAGGTGTTGTTGATGCGCACTCTGGACGCCTCGCTCTCGACGACGACGCCGCCGAGGCAGTCGTACTCCCCGGCCTGATCGAAGCCGTCGTACTCCGCACACAGCGACGCGACGAGTTCGGCGTCGTCGGGTCGGCAGTACACCGACACGTCGTTGCCGGCATCGAACTCCGCTGCCGCTGCGTCCAGTAGTGCTGCTGTCAGTTCCTCGCGGCGTTCGCCCTCGAGCGCAGCCAGCTCCGCCTCGACGCGGTCGTGAACCCGCTCGAGTAGCTCTCGACGGGCTTCGAGGCGCTCTTGCTTGGCCTCGAGCTCGGCGGCAGAGAGGCGCTGCTCGCGCTCCTGCTCGATCTCGCGTTCGACCGATTCCTCGGCCTCATCGCGAATACGATCCGCGTCCTCGCGGGCCGCCTCGAGGAGCTCCTCCGCACGCTCCTCGGCGTCCTCGCCGATCTCGTCAGCGCGCGCGTGGGCTTGCCCCTTGATGTCCTCGACGACCGTGTCAAGACTCATTGTGGAAAACGGTCCTCGTTACGGGACGACGAAGATGGTCACGAGCGCGATAATGATCAGCGTCTCCGGAAGCGCAGTGAAGATGAGCCCCGGAACCAGGTTGTCGCTGTCCTCGGCGACGGCGCCGACTGCGGCCGAACCGATCCCACGCTGGGCATAGCCCGTACCGATCGCCGCAAGTCCGACCGCGATAGCGGCCGCACCCTTGTTGTTGAGGAACAGCTTCTGAACGCTTTCCTGCTGTAGTACGATGCTCGCAGCGTCGATTGTGTCGATCATGGATTGAGTTTACGTAGTGCTCTCAGTCGAATCTCGATCCGAACCGAACGGATCGTAGTTCTCCCCACTGCCCTCATAAAACTTCCCAAAGAACTCGACGTACTCCAGGCGAATAGCCTGAATCATGGCGCTTACGCCAATCGCGAGTACGACGAGGTGGCCGATCAGCAACACCAGCAGCCCACCGATTTGGCCGGCTGGACCTGCGTGCCAGAGCCCGGAGAACACGATCTCCGCGCCCTCGTGAGTCTCGGCGTAGTGAGGGCCGTGGTCAATCATGTAGTGGTACGCTCCCTTCTCGTCCTGGTAGGCACCGAAGTACAGCATGTTCACGACCAGCGCCATCCCTGCCTTCGAGAGCAACACCGCGGTCAACCGGGTGTAGGATAGCGTGTGTGCGAACGGCTGTGCGACCTCCGGAAGCTCGTGGGTCGGACCCACAGCCAGGAGGACGATGCCCAGGACGAGCAGCCCGATGCCGACGTAGCCGATGCTCGGCGCGAAGCCGGCAAAGCCGAACGCGAACGGGTGGCCGTCGAACGTCGTGAAGAGGAGTTCGGGTTTCGTGCCCTCGAGGTGGGTGCTGAACACCCACACCCAGATGCCAGTCAGCATCGCGAGCCACGAGCCCGACTCCAGCACGGCGTCTTTCAGTCCGTGCAGCGTGTAGTTGTCGACGAAGTCGAAGATCCACCCGATCGTGAGGTGGACCCAGCCAGCCAGGACCGCGACGACGAGCCAGCCGGTGGCCCACTCGCCGTAGCTAAGCCCTTTCCGGAGTGGTGGATGACCGCCCCAGATCCACTCGCCGAGCTGGTGGAGCCCGAAAATCTCTCCGTAGAACACGCCAAAGACGATCGTGAGAATGCCGGCCCAGACGACGACCATCCCGAACTGCTGGATGGCATCGCTGTCGAACCGGCGCATGGCGAAGAGCCCGATCAGGGCGTAGACGGCGCCATATCCGACGTCCCCGATCATGAAGCCGAAGAACACGGGGAACGTCAGGAAGAGCACGATCGTCGGATCGAGCTCGGAGTAGTTCGGGCGACCGACAGCCCCGACGAGCACCTCGAAGGGCGTCGTCGGTTCGGGATTGTCCTGCACTGTCGGAGGATCGTCGGGAACGGTGACGACGCCGCCATCGGCGGCCACCTCTTCGTCCGACGCCTCGCTAGCGGCACCGGCGCCCGCTGCGCCCGCCGCTCCTCTCGAACCGTCGCCGTGAGAGTCGCCAGTTGCGTCGTCGTGGTTGGCGACAGCGCCGTGGCGATCGTACTCGGCGCGTTCGAGTTCCTCGAACTCGATCCGGTCGCCGACGGCGTCTCGAAGGGCGCCCTCGACGGACGCGAGGTCCGACGTCGGGATCCACCCCTCGGCGACGAAGCTGTTCTTCGTCGTTGCAAAACGCAGCGGCGCCTCCGCCTTCTGCACCTGAGTGGTGAGATACTCCTCTGCCGCGAGGAGGAACCCACCGACCTCGAGTTTCAGCTCCTCGAGATCGGCGGTCAGGCTCTCGAGTTCTGCCTCGAGTTCTCGGCTCTCGTGGCGAAGCTCTTCGACGACCTCTTCGGGGGACCCGTCGGTGTCGGGTACCTCGAGACGCGTGAAGTCGACGCCGACGAGCGGATCTGCGACGGCGTCTTCGTGGTCGACACCCTCTGCGGGAGCGACCGCAGCAGCGACGACGCCGTCGCCGCCAAACAGCTCGACGGCGCGGACGTCCTCGGACGCTCTGTACGCGTCCCGGACGGCGCCCTCGTCGCCCTCACCGACCACGACGCTGATTTCGTCGTAACCCGTGAGGAGGTCGAGATCGATGCCGAGCCGCGCAAACGGCTCGAGCGCACCGATCCGCTCCTCGAGCTCCCGGCGCTCCTGACGGAGCTCCTGGCGACGGTCGTCGAGTTCGTTGACCTCGGATCGGACCGAGGCGAGTCGCTCCTCGAGCGACGACGGGTCGAACCCGTGCTCGGGTCGTACCTCCGTCGCGTCGAGATCGAGCGTACTCTCGAGTCCGCGGACGGTGACGAGTCGCTCGGAGGCCTCGTCGGCCCCCTCCACGGGATCCCCGTTGTCGAAGGAGTCCCAGGACCCATCGTAGTCCGTGAGGTGGACCCGATTGAGTTCGTGCATGGCCTCGATGACCTCGTCCATAACGGACTTGGAGCCGGTCACCGCGACCTTGCTCATCCGCTCAGGTCTGAGCATGCACCGCCGTCTCTACAAGATCGAGGACGTCGTCGACCACGTCGTCCAGGCGCTCTTCAGCAGCGGCTTCGAGCTCCTCCCGGTCGTCGCGGCCGTCCTCGAGAATTTGGTCTCGCTCCTGTTCGATCTCCTCGCGGGCAGCCTCGAGTCGTCGCTCGCGCAGATCGCGCGCCTCCGCCTCCGCATCCTCGCGGATCTCCTCGGCGCGCTCGCGGGCTTCCGCGAGGCGCTCCTCGCGATCAGCCTCGGCCTCTGCGACGATCTCGTCAGCCTCCCGCTCGGCCTCCTTGACACGTTCCAGAACTTCTGGCCTCGGCATATGCGATACGCAGCCGTGAGTTGTCAGGACCCGCTTATACCGGTTGCGAAAAACCTCGGTGGACGAAACTGGAGTTGCGGGTCAGACGGGCGCTACCGGTGGAACCGCATAGCCAGCGTTATGACGACCCTCTCCGAATTGCATGGCGATGGGAATCCTCGAGGACAAGGGTCGGGCCCGGCTGTTTTACAAGTACCTCTCGCGGATCTACGATCGGATCAACCCGTTCGTCTGGACGGAGTCGATGCGGGACGACGCGATCGACCGCTTCGACGTCGACGCCGATGACCGCGTCCTCGACGTCGGCTGTGGGACAGGCTTCGCGACCCAGGCCCTCGTCGAGGAGACCGACGACGTCTACGGGCTCGACCAGAGCCCCCACCAGCTCGGGCGAGCACTCGGAAAACTCGGAGACGACGATCGCGTCGAGTTCGTCCTCGGCGACGCCGAGCGACTCCCCTACGAGACCGACAGCTTCGATAAGGTCTGGTCCTCCGGATCGATCGAGTACTGGCCCGAGCCCGTCCAGACCCTCCGCGAGATCCGTCGGGTCTGTCGGCCCGGTGGAACAGTACTGATCGTCGGGCCGAACGAGCCGAAATCCCGGATCGGTCGCGCGCTCGCGAACGCGATCATGCTGTTTTACGGGGTAGCCGAGGCCGACAGGATGTTCGCGGCAGCAGGCTTCGAGGAGGTCGAACACTGGACAGACGGGCCCTCCCACAAGCCGGACGTCGCAGTCATTTCGATGGCCCGCGTTCCCGAGTAACGGAACGAACAGCTACCCGCCGACGATTCTGGCATCGACGCGTGCTGGCGACGCGAATGAGAACAACTCAGTGAGATCGGTGGGCTGTACGGCCCGACGGCTCTCAGCCAGGGTGTACGCATAGCGAGGAGATTGCTCGACGACCGGCCGGTTTCGACGCGGCCTAGTTGCTCTCGGCCTGGTACTGCGTCGACCACTCGATGGACGTGCTCACTGCAGCGTCGTCCGACGCGACCGAGACCACCGGCGATTCGTATGGGAGCACGACCCAGGCAGTTCCGTTCGTGCCGGTCCTGGAGACGGGCGTGCCTCCGACGGCTACAGAGACGTTCGAGACCGGCTCGCCGTCTTCCGTCACGGTTACTTTAGCGGGCCCGCTCGGATATGTGGGTTGAACGGCGAGCGTGAGGTTGCCCGCGGTCGTCTCGGACGGCTCCTCGATCGGCAGATCACCGTCGAGTTCCATTCGCTGGTACTCCCAGAACACGTTCTGTGAGACAGCGTCGATGTAGCTGCGGAGCGTTCCGTGCTCGTAGCTGGCCTCCCCCTCGCCCAGTACCAAGTAGAACTGCCCGATGACGCCGTCAGAACCCCTTCCTACCGTCGTGAAGTCGTAGTTCGAGGCGTACTGTGAATAGAGTTCATTCTGGGTGAGATCGAACGCCTCGCTATAGGTGATCCCCTGCTCCGGCCCATCAACGAGCAGGTCGTCCCTGTTGGCCTCGCGGTGGTATGTGCCATCCTCGATCATCGAGAGGACGGTTCCGTTGCGGGAGACGGACACGTAGACGCGCTGTGGCGGACTATCACCTACGACCACGTCACCCAGGTACGAGCGAACAGGTCCCTGTCGGGCGATTAGACTCCCCTGAAGCGCCCTGATCTGCGCAGCGACACCGGTTGCAGATACGTCGTCGGCGAGTCCGTCCGCGGCGGTGGGCGCGATCAGGTCAGCAGTCTGTTCTAGCTCCTGGGCGCGTTTGTGGATGCTGACGAGTTCGATCAGAAAGCCGCGCTCGCTCAGCTCTCCGTTTCGGTAAGCTATCCGGGCCGATCGTTCCTCGGATCGAAGGCCCTCGACGTCCGTTTCGAGATCGTCGACGGCCTCCTGCAGGACGGATCGTTTTGCTGCGGTGCCGTCCGCGCTCTCGAACCGTTCTCGCAGAAGGTGCCGCTGGTAGGCACCCTCGAGTTTCGCGCCACTGCCGTCGAGTGCAGCGGCCGCTTCCGCCCCGATGACTACCGATCCGTGGCTAGTTTGTCCGGGGAGCACCACCCGTTCTGGCAGCGCGAGGTCGCCTGCAGGCTGTGGCTGCACCGTGTGCCCAGTGGCGGCACCGGTCGCCGGCGAATCGGCCGCGAGCTGTGGGCCGGCCGCGCCGGGCGCCGCCATGGCGAGCAGAAGCACCAGACAGGTGACGACTGCGATCCGCGGTCGCGTGGAGGGGACCATTGCCCGGGCGTACACACACGGTCCTCATAAGCTAACCGACAGTGCTCCATGTGAACCGACCGCAGTCCCACGGCGGTCTGCGCGATCGTCGCTTCCGGCATCCGCACGAATAGAGCCGATATTCTCCCAGGAGGACGATGCAGATGCCACGAAACCGTTTCAAACGGCTTCAGACGTTTTATTGGCCATAGAAAACATTTTGCCCCCGGATCGTGGATGCGGTGGTATGCGGACCACCGCGGCCGCCCTGACCTGCTGCCTCCTGATCGTCGCCCTCACGGGAGCGACGGTCGTCTCTGGCGCGTCCTCCACGCCCTCCCCAGTTGCGAGCGACAGCGGCGTCGATCTCGCCCCGATTCAGTCCGGAGATACGTCGAACCTCACGAGTCCCGAGACGATCGAGATCGAGATCCAGTCCGACGGGGACGCTCGATTCGTTCTCTCGAAGGAGTTCCCTACTGCGAGTGAGAACCAGAGCGCGGCGTTCGATCGCCTCGCTGCCGAGTACGAGAACGGCGAGCACGGCCGTCTCGGCTACGGAACCTACGTGGAAATCGTCGACGATGTCGCTGCAACGACGGGGCGTTCCATGGAGTTGGTAGAGAACGGTCCACGGACGACTCGAGACGGCGACGACGTCGGTACGCTCGAGTATCGGTTCACGTGGACGAACTTCGCGACCGTCAACGAGGCCAATCTCACCGTCGGCGACGCCTTCCACACGGGCCAGGGAATCTGGCTCGGTGGACTGTCCAGCGGCCAGCAGTTACGTATCCAGGCGCCAGAGGGGTACTCCGTCACCGAGAGCCCCTCCGGTCCCCAGATCGACGACGACGCGCTGGTCTGGGATGGACCGGTCACCTTCGAGGAGGCGGATCTCCGCGCGACCTTCGAGGAATCCACCAGCACCTCGACCTTTGGCATGACAATCGTGCTCGGCCTCGTCGTCGCCCTGATCGTGCTGACGGTACTGCTCTTCGGGTGGCAAGTCCTGAGCGACCGTTCCGACGACGACCGCTCCGACGATCTGCTCGACCGCGCAGGAGAATTTGTCGCCGCCCTACCAATCCTCGGAGAGCGCCCAACGCGCGACGAGCAGCCGAACGGCGGGACGGACCACGATAGCGCGTCGTCGAGCGCGAACAGCGGGACGACCGCCGTCGCCGACGCTGAACCTTCGCCGGCAGCCGACGCCACCGAACAGTCCGCTTCCCAAGAGACTGAGACCAGTAACGGCGATGCGGAAGGTGAGTCGGTGGACCCAGAGCTCCTCTCCGATGAGGAACGTGTCCAGCAGCTACTCGAGGAAAACGGTGGGCGGATGAAGCAGGCGAACATCGTCACCGAGACCGGCTGGTCGAACGCGAAGGTGTCCCAGTTGCTCTCACGCATGGACGAGGAGGACCGCATCGACAAGCTCCGGATCGGCCGCGAGAACCTCATCACACTCCCGGACGTCGACGTTACGGACCCGGAGTGAGAAGAACGGCTCTGTCGTTTACTCCGACGGAAGACTGCCGATAACGGACGATAGTGTGCAGAATCGAGGCATTACGCGTGAAGTTGCAACTCTCGTAGGGTTGCTTCCAGTTCCGCAAGGATTTATCTCCCGACCGCCCCAGATGTGAACCATGCAGATTCTGGTAACGGTGAAGGAGGTCGGCCAGCTTGGCGACGAAGTCGTCATCGAAGACGGCGAAATCGCCGAGTCTGCTCTGGAGTACGACCTCAACGAGTGGGACGAGTACGCGCTCGAATCCGCCGTGCAGCTGTCGGAGGCCTACGACGACGTGGAGGTCGTCACGGCGACCATCGGGCCCGAGCGAAGCGACGAAACGATCCGGATGGCCCTGGCGAAGGGCGCAGATCGCGCCGTCCGAATCTGGGACGACGCGCTTACCGCGGATGGGGCCGGTGACGAGACGCCAGCAGACGGTCTTCTCGACACGCGCGTTCGAGTCGAGCTCCTCTCGGCCATCGTCGAACGCGAAGAGCCGGATCTCGTCCTCTCTGGGGTCCAGTCGGCCGACGCGGCGTTCGCCTCAACTGGCGTTGCACTTGCAGAAGAAATCGACGACGCGTGGGCGGCCGTCGTCAACGATCTCGAGGTCGATCCCGACGCCGGCACGGCGTCGGTTCATCGCGAGCTCGAGGGGGGCATCGAAGAGCTGACCGACGTACCACTGCCCGCAGTGCTGACGATCCAGACCGGAATCAACGAACCTCGCTACGCGAGCCTTCGAGGAATCCGGCAAGCACAGTCAAAGGAACTGACGGTGCTCGATCTCGACGATCTCGGGATCGGAACCGACGCAGTCACCGGAGCGCTCGAAACGACCGCACTTTACGAGCCAGAGACCACCAGCGACGCGACGATCTGGGAGGGCGACGCCGAGTCGACCGCCGGGGAGCTCGCTGCATTCCTCCGTGATTCGGGGGTGATCGAGGGATGAGCGACGTCCTCGCAGTCGCGGAGCACCGTCGCGGCGATCTGCGACCGATCAGTCACGAACTGATCACTGCAGGACGAGAGCTCGCGGATGCGACCGGCGGAGAGCTCCACGTCGCAGTGATCAGCGGCGACGTCGAAGCCTTCGCCGACTCGCTGAACCGGGAGGGCGTCGACGCAATTCACACGATTACCGACGGCGAGGAGTTCAACCACGACCTCACCGTCGAGAGCCTCGACGCGCTCTGGTCCGCTCTCGACGCGAGCTATCTCGTCGCGCCGAACTCGGTCAACGGGCTCGACTACGTCCCCGCGATCGCACAACGTCTCGATCTCCCGCTCGTCACCGACGCGATCGGGCTCTCACTCGAGGACGGGCTCGAGGTCACCCGCGAGCGATACGGCTCGAAGGTCGAGACGACCGTCGCAGTCGCCGACGATGCCGGCGCTGTAGTCTCGGTTCGCGACGGCGAGTGGCCGCCCGCAGAGGGCGTCGGGGATGCGACCGTGGAGTCCTTCGATCCCGGTGTCGACGAATCGGCGATCCACAGCACCGTCACGGGCTTCCAGGAGGTTGGCGCGGGCGACGTCGACATCTCAGAAGCCGACTTCGTCGTCTCGATCGGCCGCGGAATCGAGGAAGAAGAGAACCTCGAACTGATCGAACGGCTGGTGGACGCGACCGGCGCGACGCTCGCGGCCTCCCGGCCGGTCGTCGACAACGAGTGGCTCCCGAAGAACCGGCAGGTTGGCCAGTCAGGCAAGACCGTGACGCCGGACATCTACATCGCGATCGGGATCTCCGGCGCCGTCCAGCACGTCGCCGGGATGAAGGGCGCGGAGACGATCGTCGCGATCAACACCGACCCCGACGCGCCGATCTTCGACATCGCTGACTACGGGATCGTCGGCGACCTCTTCGAAGTGGTGCCCGCGCTCATCGAGGAGTTCGGCGGCGAAACGGCCTGAGAACGCACAGTTCGGTCGATTTTTGCTGGACTCGGTTTTCCGTGTACTGTACGATAGGCCGGCAATTCTCGAAGAAACAGCAGAGCGAACGCGAAAAAGGTCCGACGGCCCCGGGCGTTCGAGGTCTCGAAATCCAACACCTGCTGGCCGGTATCGGGCTTTACTCGGTAACCAATACGGCCGCAGAAGAACGAGTTCCAGGCGCTCAGTCGTCGCGAAGATACCAGCCGTCCTCGTCGCGATCGACGATTCCCTGTTCGGCGAGAGCGACGAGTCCATCCTCGACGACGGCTGGCGGGGCGTCCACGGCCTCCGATAGCTCGGTGGTGTCCATCGGTTCGTCGGCGAGTCGAACGAGCAGATCCGCGTGGAGTCGGCCATCGCTGTCGGCGTCACCGTCGACGGCGTCGCAGAGCTCCTCGACGGTCTCGGTTATCCGCCCCTGGACCCAGCGCTGGGCCATGGAGAGCTCGTTCTCGAGGTCCTGCAGCTGACTCAGCTCCGTCGCGAGCTCGCCAGGGTTCTGGCCGCCATCTTCGAGCGAGACGTCGACGGTGAGGTAGCGCCAGGCGGTAATGTCGAAGCTCCGGCTCGCCGGATACGCGCTCTTGGCGCCAAACTCGTATGGCGAGACGTTGACCTCCAGCCTGAGATTTCGCGAGATATGGAAATATTTCCGGCGACGCTCGTCCATCCTGCTCTCGACGAGCCCCGCCTCCTCGAGCTTCCGGAGGTGGTCGATCACGGCCTTCGGGCTCACGCCCAGATACTCACTGATCTCCGTCACGTAGCAGGGCTTGCGGGCGAGGAGGCGAAGGATACGGCGGCGATTTTCGTTGCCCAGCAGGTCCAGCAGCGCGGCGGAGTCCATCTACTCGTAGTTTGCGACCCTGGCGGCAAAAGGGTGTCTGCACGGATCGTGCGAATCCCACGAGTGCGACGACTCCTGACCGCAGGACAGAGTTACTCTGCGGCCATCATACGAGGGCCGCGAGCGTCGCGATCAGGGCACCCACGCCGGACTGTCCGTTTCCACCACTACTGCCTGGGCCGTTTCCGTTGCCAGCGTCGGGGCCGTTCCCGTTGCCGGTATTCGCACCGTTTCCGTTGCCAGCGTCGGGGCCGTTCCCGTTGCCGGTATTCGCACCGTTCCCGTTGCCGTTACCCGCTCCGGCCCCGTTTCCCGTGCCAGTGTTGGGCCCCGTTCCGTTCCCGGAGTTGGTGCCGTTTCCAGCGCCAGTAGATCCGTTCCCCGCTCCCTCGCCCGGATCGTCAGGCGGTCCGTTTCCCGATTCGCCCGGAGTGCCGTTCGGTGGCCCCTGCCCGTTCCCGGGGTTCTCTGGCGGACCCCCGTTGGAGGCGCCCGCGAGACCGCGTGCGATCGATGCGACCTGCTGACCGGAGAGCTCGCTAGCGTTCTGTCGGAGCGTCTCGAGCTTGCTCGTGTTCACGCCGGAGGCGATCGCGTCCGTTTCGGTCGCGTTCACGCTCGATTCGATCGACTGAAGCTGGGCGGCCGCACCACTGATCTGCGCGCGGTATGCCGTCGGAGACATGTTCTCCCGCTGGCTTTTGAGATTCTCCACGCGCTCCTCGATGGCTGCGAGTCGGTTCGCGAGATCGTTCGTCTGGGCCTCGACGAGCGCCGCCTTCTCGGTCTGATTCGCAGCAGCGTACTTCGCCTGGTAGACGCCCTGATCGACATCCCCCTCGGTGCTGGCTTCAGTCGATTGCATGAATCCGGAGATCGACTGGCCGAGCGTGACGTTGTCGACGCTACCGTTCTCGGTGCCCGTTGTGTCGTCCTGAGCGACTGCAGGGAGCGCGACGGCGAGTGCAGCTACGGCCAGGAGACAGAGGACGAGGGCGACGCGAGTTCGCATGTACACCATGCCAGGGGCCCATACTGCAAAAATAACGGTGTTCGTTCCGATCGTTCACGAACTGCCGAAAGAACCCGCTACGTGTCCGAGAGCGTTTATTAACGGTTCTTAGCCGTTATTCCCGAAGTACCGTAGGGAGATGTTCGGAGACGGAATCTGAGCCAGTGTGACTGAGAGTTTGTGGATGAGAGTGTTTGCGTATGGAGCGCTGGCGAGCGTGGGGTGAAAATGGGAACCGACGCTGATCTGTTCCTCGGTACGATCCTCGACAGGCACCCTGCTGTGAGCAGAACACTCCGATGGTCGACGGCCACCCGGCGTCGATCGGTGGTCGCTTTCGACGCCCGTTACCTGGTAGTCCATCGAAACGAGATCCATGGCATTGAGATGCTACATAAACCTTGGCGGACACGTTCATATGCGTGTGATTCGTTAGCATAGTTGTACCACATGTTCGAGGAGTTCTCGAGCGGCTACTACCTCGGCCGGCTGTACGTGCAGCCGACCGACGAAAACGCGGCTGTGATCGACCGTGAGCAGCACGAACACGTCAACCGCGAGCTCTACGCGAGCGGTGAGGGGGTCGAACGACTCGACGCCCCGCTCGTCATGAAAATCCACGAGCAACACGTTCCCGTGCACGGTGAGGACGGCGTGCCACGGGACACACTGCTGTTGCCCGAGTCCATGGTCGACGAGACGCGCATCGAGAACCCACCAGCACTGACCGAAGTCTTCCTCGCCAAGGCCGACCGCGCGAAGCAACTCCTGCGGATCACCGGCCGGGACGGCGGTACGCCTACGTAGTGGGTGGGTGTCCGACCCACTTCCTGAGCGACACCTCAGCACCGACCCGCCGCAAGCGCTATTATTGCAGTACCACAACCCTCCGAGCGAGCGGCCTGCATGAGTCGAACAGAGCGCATCCTGCTGGATGGTACCGGCCGATTTCTCCAGGTGGTCAAGGACGGCCGGACCATCGACGATGCCAACTGGATCGAAGGACGGGTTTTGCTCTCGAGCGAGCGGCTCGTCCTCGCGGGCAACGAAGGGACCAGAACGATCCAACTGGAGAACGTCGACGAGTTTGGCGGCCGGTACGACGTCAATCAGGCCATTACGAGAGTCTCACACTATACGAGCGTACGCATTGGCGAACAGGTCCTCCTCGTCACCACTGCAGCTGACCCCGAGGCGCTCGAGGGGAAGCTCTATAGCGCACTGCTCGATCACGAACGCGTCTTCGCACGCCACCCCGCGGTCGAAGGCGGCGTCCTCCAGGGGACTGAGTGGCATACGGCACAGCTCAAGACCGAGACCGACGTCCTCAACGTGGCACTGACCAACGGCACGCTCGCGGAAGTCGAACTCGACGACATCTCGGAGCTCACCGCAGCCGAGCAGACGCTTTCGGTCGGCAATCTCGACGCGGAGGAACGGCGCGTGCTCAAAGTCGAACACTCGAAGGACGACGGCACGAGCGTCCAGACCTACCTCTCCGGGACCGACCGGCAAGTCCGATTCCTCGAATCCTTGCTGCGTGAGGGAGAGGCGCGCTCCGCGATCGGCGTCGAGCTTACGGTCGACGAGAAACAGGTCTTGATGGCGCTACACTCCGGCGTCTCTCCGTTCGAGATTCCGGAGTTCGTCGACATGGAGGTCGACCGCGTCGAAGAGATCTACCAGCGACTCGTCGATCTCGACGCGCTCAACGAGGTCCGCACCCGTTTAGAAGTCGAACTCACCGCGCGCGGGCGCAAGATCGCGGGCGGTGCGATGGACGACGAGTAGCGTCTCGTAGCTGCCAGCGGTCAGGACTCCACGTCGTCGAGCCGGTGAATAGCGACCAGCGCGCCGTCGTGAGTGAGCGCACCGGTGTCGGCGTCGGCGACGAGTCCTTCGTCCGCTAGCTTCGTGAGCACCGCCGGAACGTCGATCGATTCCTCGGCTTCGTCAGCACCGGCCCGTCGATCGGCGCCGACGGCGCGATCGGGCTCGGAGAGGACTCGCGGTAACGAATCGGCCGCGACGCCCGCGTAGAGTGCGACGAGCGTTCGCTTCTCGACGTCGTCGAGTTCGACGTCCGCGAGGATTTCGTCGGCCCGGTAGTACTCCGAGCGGAGGATCCGTGCCAGAACGTTCAGTCTGCTCGACGTATCGTGACGAATCTCGGTCGTCACGGTGGCGTCACCGTCCCGGTGGCGAACCCCCAGAAGAGGACGGCCGTTCCCACCCTCACGTCGACGGTACTCGACGCCGACGACGTCGTCGAGCGAAATGACCAGATCCACCGCCTCGCCTCGGAATCGGAGCGAATCCTCGCGTGGCACGACCGAGACCTGTTCGGTGTCGGTTTCGCGGACGCGTCCGCCCTCACGAGCGGGATGTCGAATCTCGGCAGGATGGCCGCGGAGGATCGCCTTGTACAGAAAGAGTGCGAACCGATCGATGCGGTCGTGTTCGCCCCGGATTACCGCAGTCCGGCGGTCGTCACCGACGGAATATGCGACCAGAACGGACTGATCGAAGAAGCTGCCGAGGTCCTCAGGGATCTTGCTCACGACGACGTCGAACACGTCGTCGAGGTCGATGACGGTCCGGCCGCTGTCGCTGGCGAGCACCAACTGGTCCTCCGAGAGGAGGACTCTGGCCTGCAACGGCTCGTCGCTGTCGGCGCCATCGTAGATGGCTTCGGCGACGAAATCCGCGACCACGGATCCGGACATCGACGTTCGTGGCCGATTCGCCACGGCGTCACATATCAGTTCCGGCACCATCGAGATGCCGTGCCCCGACCCGACCCTCGTTCGTAATCGGTCCGCCACCTGTGAGGACGAGGTCACGGCGCCTGGCATCCCGCGATCTGTCGGCATATAGAATTATCCCTGTAGATAATTTCGCGGCATAAGAATCTCTGGCTACGCGTCGAAGAAATCTCCCAACAGACGATCGTACAAAGGGATAATCGATCGATAGCGGCGCTACGATTGATCGATCGATCGCCGAGTCGAGAGGGGAGAACATCCGAGATTCGGCAGAGAGAGCAACTGAATGTCGGAAAAACAGCCGAAATATTGAAGTGATAATCGGACCCCTTTACAGTACAATGCTGGCGCTCGATCCCGCACCTGTCGGTGACGCTGCGGTCGCGATCGCGAGCCCGACGGTTGCCCTGGGCTCGCTCGCGGCGATCGGGCTACTGGGCGTTACTGACTGGATCCTCGGTGACGACGAGTCGCCGGAATCGGCCGATCAGCCGTCCGAGGACGCCGGGAGCGGGATGTTCGACGAGCCCGAAACCGCCGGCGATGGTGGTCTCGTCGGCGGCGACGACGGTGGCGACGAGTTCGCTTTCGACGACGACGGGGACGACGCGTTCGACGATTTCGACGTCGGCGGGATGGACGACGATGGCGACGGTGGGGGCGGCAGTGCACAGGTGCGTGAACTAGAGGGGCGAATGGACGAGCTCGAAGACGAAGTATCGAGCATCTCGTCGACGGTCTCGACAGTCAGAACCGAGAACGAGCAGATAAGCGAGTCCGTCGACGACATCGAGGAGAACGTTCGGAAACTGCTCGACATCTACAAGATGGTGACCAAGGGAGTCAATCCCTTCGTCGACGAGAACGGGGGCGGCAGCGGATTCGCTGGGGCTGAAGGATCCTCGCTCGGCCTCTTCGACCAGGACGACGAGGAGGAGGCCGAGTCTGAAAACCTCGACCCAGACGTCACCGACGCCGATGCCGAGGAGTTCTTCGACGACGACTTCGAGGACGAAGAAGAGATCGACGAGGTTGAGGAAGAGGAGGCGGAGCAGAGTGAGGGTGAAGAGGAGGAACTGGCCGACGTGGACGAGGAGGACGACGAACCAATGGCACAGAGCGACGACGCACCGACGGACGATGAGGGCGGCGCAAAGAGCTTCGACGAACTCCGCGAGGAGTACGAGGAAGGCGCTGAATGGAGTGAGGAGGATGAGGAAGAAGAAAATGCAGAGGACGACGCCGAGGCCCCTGACGAGGAGACCGAGGCCGAAGAGGAGGCGGCCGAAGCCCCGGACGTATCCGACGAGGGCGCCCAAGCGGAGGCAAGCGACGACGTCGACGAGGGGCGGGTCGACGGCCTCTTCGACGAGGCAGAGGATCCTGCGGAGGGCCAAGGCGCTGGTGCGCACCAGCCCCCCGCGCAGCCCGCGGCCCAGCCCGCCTCGCGTGCCCCTCCCCGGAACGGTGCGAGACAGCCGGTCGCGGGCGGAGCGGGTGGCGAGAAGCCCTACCTCAGGGAGCTCCCCTCCGGCTACGTCTCCGACCTGCTCGTCATGGAGTGGGTCGAGTTCCTGGTAACCGAGAGCAGCCCCGCGGGCGCACACCGGGCGATCACCTACTACGAGAACGTCGGCTGGATCGGCCATCGCGCCGCCGACCAGCTCCGCGAGTTCGTGGACGGCCACCCGGAAGCAGCCGACGACGAGGGCGAGTCCGGCGCACTCACCATGGATCACCACACCACGAGTCTGCGCTACGTCGCCCGGATCACCGGCGACGTACAGGAGAACGTCCTCGCGTCGTGGGACGACGGCGACAACCGCTGGCTGCAGCGCTGAGTTGAGCGCGTTCGTGTCTGTTTGCTGAGAGGCGAGCCGCACTCTCCATTCTACCAGGGCGATTGGTCCAACTCATCCGCCCCAGTGACTCACCTCCAGACATATCATCTCCCTTATCGAAACTGCTGGAACGCAACCGCGATTTTATCGCGTGATAACGGGGCGGATACGCTTAAGAGCCGGTCGGTAAAAGAACGGGCAACCGATGGCAGAGAACGTGTTGATCGTCGACGATTCGGACTTCATGCGAAACCTCCTGCGGGAAATTCTCGATGAAGAACATCAGATCGTGGGCGAAGCAGAGAACGGCGTGGAAGCAGTCGAACGGTACAAAGAGTCCGAGCCGAACGTCGTGATGATGGACATCGCGATGCCGATCCGCGACGGCATCGACGCGACGGCGGAGATCAAAGAAGAGGGCCCGGGCACGAGCGTCATCATGTGCACCTCCGTCGAACAGGAAGAGATGATGAAGGAGGCGATCAAGGCCGGCGCAGACGGCTACATCACGAAACCTTTCCAGAAGCCAAACGTCCTCGAAGCGATCGACGACGCCGTAAACGCCTGACCATGCGCGTCGATCTCAAGACGCTCGGCACGTTCAACGAGCTCGCAAATCGGGGTGCCAGCAGCGCCGCCAAATCGCTCTCACAGCTCAGCGACACCGAGACGACCGTCGGCACCACGAGTGCAGATCTCGTGCCCGTAGGCGACATCGCGGATCGCTTCGACAGCGGCGCGACGTTCGTCGGCGTCGAGATCGGGTTCGAGGGTGGGATGGAGGGCTCGATCGTGCTCGTCTTCGACCGTGAGAGTGCTGGCCGACTCCTCGAACGGATCGTCCCTGCCCACTGGGACGACGTCGACGCGACCCTCGACCGGAGCACCGTCAGCGAGGTCTCGAACATCATGATCGGTGGGTTCGTCGACGCCTGGGCAAACCACTTCGACACGCGCCTCCAGCTCGGGCCGCCGACGTACATCGCCGGCGCAGCGGCTGACGTCATCCCCGGAAGCGTTCCGACGTGGGACGAACGTCGAACGGCGCTGACCTTCACGAGCCAGCTCCAGACGCCAGGGCCCGAACCGCAGAGTGGTCGCGGATCCGATGGAAGCGAACCGGCAGGGGCATCGGACGCGCCCGACGCGGACATCGACTTCCACATCTACATGTTCCCCGAGCGGAGCTCCTTCGCGGCCGTCGTCGGCGAGGCCGTGCCGGACCAGGAGTTTCCGATCTCGATCGAGAAGCTCTCGGCCTTCACGGAGATGACCAAGCGCGGCGCTGGACGGGCGGCGGACAAGCTCAGCGGGATGACGGGTATCCAGACCGACGTCGAGGTCGGCCGGACCACGTTCGTCCCGATCGAGGACGTCTCCCGACGCGCTGCGACGGGTCATCGGATCGGCTCCGTCGCACCGCTGCAGGCGGCGCCGGGAGGGTTCATCGTCATCCTCTTCGATGAAGCCTCGGCAATCACCGTGGGCGACGCACTGCTCCCGATCGAATCCGACGAGGACGGCCTCACCGATCAGCATCGCTCCGCGATCGAGGAGATCGGGAACATCATGACCAGCGGGTTCATCGACGGCTGGGCGAACGCACTCGACCGGAAGATCCAGCACGATCCGCCGGAACTCGTCGAGGATTCGGCCGCCGTGACGCTCGCCTCCCTGGTCGACCGACTCGACGCCAGCCAGGAGCACGCATTCCTCCTCGACGCGACCGTGCGAGCCGCGGGCCGCGAGATCAACTGCGACCTCTACGCCATCCCCGACGAACGCTCCTTCCAGGAGGTCCTCGGCGAGATGACCATGACCGAAGCACGGGCCGCAGCCTCCGACCCCGACGAGCTCGAGCCCGCGGCGTACGACGATCTGCGGTGACCAATACTCTGTGAATTAGCTGCGGTGACCGGTGGCCTGTGAATTCGGAGATAATGAACGCCAGTGAACGCCGTCGATCGCGACCGATGCGCGTTCACTGGCGACCGAACGCTTTCGACACCCTCTTGGCCGAATTGTCCGAAGGACGTGTAGATGGAGTTCCTCCAGCGTCGTCGGTCACTGGTGGAGGACCGCCTCACCGAGGTCGTCGAATCGGTGGATCCAGCGGAGCTCTCCGCCGAGATGGAACACGTCGCACTCGCCGGCGGGAAGCGCGTCCGCCCGATGGTGACGATCCTGGCCTGCGAGGCGGCCGGCGGTGAGCCGGAGGACGCGGTCGACTACGGCGTAGGGGTCGAACTCGTCCACAACGCCTCGCTCGTCATCGACGATATCATCGATCGCTCTGAGGTTCGCCGCGGCACGGACAGCGCGTGGCTCGCGTTCGGGCACGGCCCTGCGATCGTCGCCAGCGACGGGCTGCTCGGGGAGGCCTTCCACCTTTTCGCGGCCGACGGGCAGGCCACCGAGGTCGTCACCGGGGCGATGGTCGAACTCGGAGAGGGGGAGGCGACGGAGCTACAGGCGATTCCGGACGGTGAAGCGGAGTATCTCGAACTTGCACGGCGGAAGACGGGCGCGCTATTTCGTGCAGCCGCGGAGCTCGGAGCGATCGCCGCCGACGCGGACCAGGAGACGATCGACGCGTTTGGTGAGTACGCCGAGCGGGTCGGCGTCGCTTTCCAGATCCGTGACGACGTGCTGGACGCAACCGCAGAGGCAGACGACCTCGGAAAACCGACCGGCCAGGACGCAGCGATGGACCGGCCGTCGGTGGTCCACGTCACCGATCTCGATCCCGAGGCGGCGGACGTCAGGGCTCGCGAAGAGGCCGACCGAGCCCTCGCAGCACTGGACCGGGTCGATCTGGCCAACGACACCGCGGAGGGCTATCTCCGCGATCTGGCCGAATTCGTCGTCGTCAGGGAGCGATAGTGATTCGGCGTCGTGCGGTGCGCCGAAACTCCAAGAAGCGTTAGGACGTCGGGTCCGCGTCGCGAGGGAACCGAGATTCTGCGATCGCGAACGCGAGCGTGCTCGAGACGCCCAGCAAGAAACTGCCGGCGAGCGCCACCGCGAGCGCTGAGAGTGCGACTTCCCCGAGGACGTAGCCGCTAGCGGCGTAGAGCACGATTGCGATCGCGCCGACGTAGAACGGAGCGTTGAGATAGCGCCACTCAAGGGTTCCAGCGAGATACTCGTCGGTGATCTGGCCGAAGCTCGTAGTGAGCCCCGCCGCCGCGAACCACGCGATTGCACCGTAGAGAATCGCAGCGCCGACCTCGATGGCACCGAGTGCGGTGTCGGTGTCGGCGCGCACCGACTCCAGTTGCTCTACCCCGTTGATGCCGCCGACGAGGAGAATGACCGCCGCCACGAGGGTCGTCACGATTGTCACGCGCCCATCGTAGAGCCCGTTCCGGAGACGGTCGACAGTCCGGTCGAGTGTCGACCCCAGTCCGAGCCCTCGTCCGAGGAGGTAGAGGCCGATGAGCCCGGAGGTGAGACCCAGCACGATGCCCGGCATGTCGAAGTAACTCGCGACGACTGCCAGCGGATAGATCATCAGGAGGATCCCCAGCGGGATGAGCAGCGTCCCCCGGGTTTCCGGATCGTCGAGTACCTGCTTGATCGTGTAGTACATCGATTCGAGATCCTGGGCCTGCCGGACGACGACCCGGCGAACGCCGTCGACGGACACCCGGGAACGGATCACGGGCATGACGCTCTCGTCTTGTGCGCCGTCGGTGACGACCAGCGCGCGGACCTCCTCACCGGTTTCGAGCCCCGCGAGGATCTCGTCGACTTCCTCGCCGACACGTCGGTTCGCGCGAACGTCGTCCCCGTTCTCACCTGCGACGGCAGCGACGACGACGGTCTCGTCGGTGACTTCGGTGGCGACGTTGACGCCTTTGAACAGCACGTTCACGTCTGAGTCCTCGGGATCGGCCGTCGCGAGCGCCACGGCGGCCTCCTCGACGCCGTCCCGGCCGACGACCGGCGTCTCGATCCCGGTCTTCCGGCCGATGTCGTCGTCGAGGTCGACACAGAGGACCAGCAGCATTGCTCGGGAGTTGTCCGTCGCCCCATACAACAGTTCCGGAGGCGCAGAGATTCGTCGAACTAAACCCCGCACGTCGCACCTGTCCAGGGGCATTTATGGGCGTTAACGTGTAGCAAGGTGCCTGGACGTGTGCGGGTAGCGGCCGTTCGCAGCAGCTCCACCGGCCCGTGACTCTTGTAGCCGTGCAATCAGTCACTCACGATCGCGTCAGGGGCCCACAACCACCCGGCGAACGAGAAAGGTTTATATAGAATTGCAAAATAGGTTCTACCGACTCACAATGTCCGAATCACGCCAGCGACGCATGGGTGGACAGCCCATGTTCGTGCTTAGCGAGGACAGTTCTCGAACGAGTGGCCGAGACGCCCGTCAGGCCAACATCTCCGCGGGGAAGGCCATCGCCGAAGCGGTCCGGACGACACTGGGCCCACGCGGCATGGACAAGATGCTGGTCAGCGACGGCGACGTCGTCATCACCAACGACGGGGCGACGATCCTCGAGGAGATGGACATCGAGCATCCCGCCGCAGACATGATCGTCGAAGTCTCCCAGACCCAACAGGAAGAGGTCGGGGACGGCACGACGACGGCGGCAATCCTCACCGGTCGCCTGCTCGCCCAGGCCGAGGATCTCTTCGACGACGACGTCCATCCGACGACGATCGTCGAGGGGTACCACCGCGCCGCCGAGATCGCCGCGGAGGCCATCGACGACATCGCGATCGACGCGGCCGTCGACGAGGACGTGCTCCGCACCGTCGCGGAGTCCTCGATGACCGGCAAGGGTACCGGCGGCGTTACCGCCGAGTCCCTCGCACAGGTCGTCGTTCAGGCCGTCACGCAGGTTCGCAACGGCGAGGACGTCGCACGCGAGAACATCACAGTTCACACGCAGGCGGGCGCGTCCTCCGCAGCGACCGAGCTCGTCGAGGGGATCGTGCTCGACGAAGAGGCCGCCAACGCCCAGATGCCCGCGTCCGTCGAAGACGCCAGCGTCGCCGTGCTCGACGTCGAGCTCGGCGTCCGCACCGGTGACGTCGACGCGGAGTACACCGTCGAGAGCGTCGATCAGCTCACCCAGGCCATGGAGGCCGAAGAGGGTGAGCTCCGCCGGCACGTCGAGACGCTCGAGGAGGCAGGCGTCGACGTCGTCTTCACCACCGAGGACATCGACGACCGCGTCGCCGCCCAGCTCGGCCGCGCAGGCATCCTCGCGTTCGAGAGCCTCGGCGGCTCCGACGCGACGGCCGTCACAAACGCCACCGGCGCGACACGCGTTGGCGACATCGACGACCTCGAGGAGTCGGACCTCGGTCACGTCGAGACCGTCCGCACCGAGACCTACGACGACGACCAGCTCGCGTTCATCGAGGGCGGCGCAGCTGCGAAGGCCGTCACCATCTTCTGCCGCGGTGGCACCGAACACGTCGTCGACGAGGTCGAGCGCGCCATCGAGGACGCGCTGGACGTCGTCACCGCAGCCGCAGAGACTGGCGAGGTCGTCCCCGGTGCTGGCGCGACCGAGATCGCGATCGCGGACCGCGTGCGCGAGGAGTCCGCGAGCGTCGAGGGCCGCAAGCAGCTCGCCGTCGACGCGTTCGCCGACGCCATGGACGCCATCCCGCGGACGCTCGCCGAGAACGCCGGTGCGGACCCGATCGACACGCTCGTCGATCTCCGTGCCCGTCACGATTCGGAGGGGCGCGCGGGCCTCATCGCCGAGGACCGCGAGGCAGAGGTCGGTGACCCCGTCGAGCACGGCGTCCTCGACCCCGCGACCGTGAAGCAGGAAGCCGTCGAGAGTGCGACCGAGGCGTCGACGATGATCGTTCGCATCGACGACGTCATCTCCGCGGAGTAATCGGCACCGTAGTGGTTCGATCCGTACCGAACCAGTTCGGCAACGATCCTACCGTTCTCGCGGCAGTCGTCGTACGTGGAGCGGTGGTCTGCGCGGCCAGACCGCCGAATCGCCGGCCACGTACCGCGAGCGATCGCTTCACCCACGCCCGAACATGTTTGGGCCGATTCCCCGTTCGTGGGGATCGACGACCCCCTTTCTTGGGTGTAGCAAGAATCCTCACCTGTAATGTCACACGTCGATCCATCGATGGACCGTCGGGCGGTGCTCGCAGCTGGTGCAGGGCTGGCGGCGGCCGCTACGGTCCCGGGCGCGGCCACGGCGCAATCCGAGGAAATCGAATCGTGGCTCTCCGAGGCGAACAACTACGACGAGATCCAGGACATGACCGGTCAGGACGAGGTGACGGTCGACGTCGGCGACGGGAACGGGCTGGCGTTCGGGCCGGCCGCGATCCGCGTCGATCCCGGGGCCACGGTCGTCTGGGAGTGGACCGGCAGCGGCGGTCCACACAACGTCTCCGAAGTCGATGGCGCATTTCGATCGGGGGACGCCACGCCGGAAGCTGGCACGACCTTCGAACAGACCTTCGAGGAGGCGGGCGAGTTCCGCTACGTTTGTGAACCCCACCAGGGCGCCGGGATGAAAGGCGCCGTCGTCGTCGGTGGTGGCGCAGGGCCTGACCCAGCGGCGCTGGTCGAGGAGTTTCTCGCCGACGCGAACAACTACGACGGCGTCACGGATCTTCGGGGCCAGGACCAGGCCACGGTCGACGTCGGTGCTGGCAACGGGCTGGCCTTCGGGCCGGCCGCGATCCACGTCGATCCTGGAACGACGGTCGTCTGGGAGTGGACCGGCAGCGGCGGCCCCCACAACGTCTCCGAAGTCGATGACGCCTTCCGATCCGGCGACGCGACGCCGGAAGCTGGCACGACCTTCGAACACACCTTCGAAGAGGCGGGCGTCGCTCGCTACGTCTGTGAACCCCACCAGGGCGCCGGGATGAAAGGCGCCGTCGTCGTTGGCGGTGGCGGTGCTGGCGGCGCAGGTGGCGGCGGATCGGGTGACGGCAACGGGACCATCGGTTCGAGCACGTTCGCGGCCGTCACCGGCGTGTTCCTCGTCCCGATTCTCTTCGCGCTCGCGCTCCTGGGCAAGGAGCTCGCAAGCGACGATGAGAGCGACGAGGCCGTCGGCCACAGCCACCCCTGACTCACCGAAGCGAGATCGAATCGCCTGCTTCGACGCCGAACACCCCGTCGCCACGCCCGCGATTGACTGCGAACTCGACGTTTCCGTGGCTACCGACCGTGAGGAGTCCCGTGCCTGATTCTACCGCAGCGTACTGATCGACGACCGGCCAGCTCGTGCCGTCGACCTCGACGCGGTCACGTTCCGCGAGGACGTCCCCAGGCACGTTCGTGATCGCGTTGCCGAACCCGTCGACGACGAGTATCTGACCCTGGATTTGCAGGTCATCTGGGTCGTCGCCGCGCTCGATCACCGGATCGGGAAATCGGAGGTCGACGTACTCCGTTCTCGGTTCGAGGAACGGACACGCGTCCATCTCCGAGACGCCGCGTTCGTGGATCAGGGCCGCAGCGGGCGCGAACACGTCTCGGCCGTGAAACGTCGAACTCGCGGGATCGTCGACGAGGATTTCGAACGCCTCGATCTCTGTTGGCGTAGACGCAGCGCCCGGGTCACCGCTCTCGTCCGACGGCTGATCCGGAGAATCGACTGGATCGACCCCGCGGAGCCCACTGCCGGCGATTGCTGGAGGATCCAGAAGTTCGCGAGCGGCCGGGAGAACGAGTCCGTTGTCGGGGGCCACGAGCGCGTGCTCACCGACGCGGAGAGCGATCGCCGATCGGTCAGTCCCGACGCCAGGATCGACGACGGCGCAGTGGACGGCTGGCGGTGCGTAGGGGAGCACCTCGCGGAGCCAGAACGCCGCAGTCCGAACGTCCTGTCGGGGAAAGTCGTGAGCGACGTCGAGGATCTCGGCGTCGCTGTGCTGGCGGATCGCGGCACGCATCGCTGCGGGGTAGGGCGTGCCGAAATCGGAGGCGAGTGTGAGCATCGCTGGCGCTGGTTTGTCGTCTCGATCTACTCCTCCGCGGCGTCGTCGGAGGCGACCTCCTGTAGCCGTCCGACGCCGTCGACGTCCTCGATCGCCTCGACGGTCGTCTCGGGGACGAGATGCTCCCAGGGATCGTCGGATAACATCCGCTCGCGAATACCGGTTCCCTCGTACTCCGCACGGTTGAACATCGGCAGTTCGCGGACCTCGACGCCCTCCTCTTCGAAGAGGCGCGTCACGAGCGGATTGTTGGAGTAGACGACATCGAAGGGCGGACAGAGGCTCTTCACGTGACTCGTCCACAGCGCGTTCCGATCGACGTCGACGATCGGAACGACGAACGCTTCGACGTCGAGCGTCGCCAGCGTTCGGGTGATCATCACGTGCCGTTCGCCGGCGGTGAACGGGTTATCGACGCTGTGAGACTTGTCTGCGCTCCCGATCCCGACGACCAGCTCGTCGCACTCGGTGGCGATCTCGCGGAGTACGGCCTCGTGTCCCTCGTGCAGAGGCTGGAACCGTCCCACGTAGAATCCCCGTTTCATGTGTACCCGTGTGTACGCGGTATTTATAAGGGTGGCGAGTGGTCCCAGTTTACCGATACTGACGGTAGGCCGCCTCTATCCTGCGGTATCGATCGGACGAAGTAGGTGATCTGGGGGAGAAAGTATATCAGTCGCGCTACCCTCCGCCGATCTAGCGACAACGGTCTATGAGCAAGGATACGGAACCGGACGACGAGCCCTCCGATACCGGGGCCGACGGCGACGCGGAACGGCCCGCGTCCGATGGACCCGACGGAGGTGGTGACGAGCACCGTGCCGACGAGGCCGACGCTCCGAGTAGCGACGGGAGCGACGGCCAGACCGATACCACCGGTGATACTCCCGATCGACGGGACAGCACCGAGCAACCGTCGACGCGACAGGACGAGCCGAACGACGGTGGCCACGCAGCCGGATCCGACGGCACCAACCACGGCCCGGAGGGCTCGGACCCCCCGACCTGGGAGGAGCGCTTCGGAGACGACGGAGCGGCCGACGACGGCGGAGCTGCCGATCCCGCAGGTGGAACCGCCGACTTCGACGGCGGTACCACAGATGCAGACGAGCGCGCCTTCCCGCAGGAGGAAGGCCCCGAACAGATGTCCGAGGCCGACGGCGAGGTGCTCGGCGAGGACGTCGAAGAGGAGCTCATCGCCGACGATTACGATCCCGAGACCGACGACGACCTGCTCGGCGGCCTCGACATCGAGTCCACGGGAGAGATCCCGATCCCCGACCGCCTCGTCGATCAGGTGATCGGACAGGACGACGCCCGTGACATCGTCATCAAGGCGGCCAAGCAGCGCCGTCACGTGATGATGATCGGGCCGCCCGGGACCGGGAAGTCCATGCTGGCCAAAGCGATGAGCCAGCTCCTCCCGAAAGAGGAGCTCCAGGACGTGCTGGTCTATCACAACCCCGACGACGGCAACGAGCCGAAGGTCCGGACGGTGCCAGCGGGGAAGGGCGACCAGATCATCGAGGCCCACAAGGAGGAGGCCAACAAGCGCAATCAGATGCGGATGTTCCTGATGCTGATCATCGTCGCGATCATCCTCGGGTACACCATCCTGACGCCGACGAACATCCTCCTCGGACTGATCGCGGCGATCGCGGTCTACTTCGTCTTCCGCTACATGCAGCGGGGATCCGACGCGAACATCCCCAACATGATCGTCAACAACGCCGACCAGACGGTCGCGCCGTTCGAGGACGCGACCGGCGCCCACGCCGGCGCGCTGCTGGGCGACGTCCGCCACGACCCGTTCCAGTCCGGCGGCATGGAGACGCCCAGCCACGACCGCGTCGAGCCGGGGTCGATCCACAAGGCGAACAAGGGCGTCCTGTTCGTCGACGAGATCAACACCCTCGACATCCGGACCCAGCAGAAGCTGATGACGGCGATCCAGGAGGGCGAGTTCGCGATCACGGGCCAGTCCGAGCGCTCCTCGGGTGCGATGGTCCAGACCGAGCCCGTCCCGACGGACTTCGTCATGGTCGCAGCCGGGAACATGGACGCGATGGAGAACATGCACCCTGCGCTGCGCTCCCGAATCAAGGGGTACGGGTACGAGGTGTACTTCGAGGACACCATCGACGACACCCCGGAGATGCGCCGGAAGTACGGCCGGTTCATCGCCCAGGAGGTCGAGAAGGACGGACGGCTGCCCCACTTCACCCGCGGCGCAGCCGAAGAGGTCGTCCTCGAGGCCAAGCGCCGGGCTGGCCGGAAGGACCACCTGACGCTCAAGCTGCGAAATCTCGGCGGCCTGATCCGCGTCGCCGGCGACATCGCTCGCGCCGAGGACGGAGACTTCGTCACGCGCGAGCACGTGCTCCGCGCGAAGAAGCGCTCCCGATCGATCGAGCAACAGCTCGCCGACGAGTTCATCCAGCGCCGCAAGGACTACGAACTCAGCGTGTCCGAAGGCGCGGTCGTCGGACGCGTCAACGGCCTCGCCGTCATGGGCGGCGACTCGGGGATCGTCCTCCCCGTCATGGCCGAGGTCACGCCCGCGCACGGCGCCGGCGAGACGATCGCGACGGGCCAGCTCAAGGAGATGGCCCAGGAGGCTGTGCAGAACGTCTCCGCGATCATCAAGAAGTTCTCCGACGAGGACCTCTCCGAGAAGGACGTGCACATCCAGTTCGTCCAGGCCGGTCGCCAGGGCGTCGACGGCGACTCCGCGTCGATCACCGTCGCGACTGCGGTCATCAGCGCGCTGGAGGACATGCCGATCGACCAGTCCCTCGCGATGACCGGCTCGTTGTCGGTCCGCGGCGACGTGTTGCCCGTCGGCGGTGTCACGCACAAGATCGAGGCGGCCGCGAAAGCCGGCTGCGATCGCGTGATCATCCCGAAGGCCAACGAGCAGGACGTGATGATCGAGGACGAGTACAAGGAGATGATCGAGATCATCCCCGTCTCACACATCAGCGAGGTGCTCGACGTGGCGCTGATCGGCGAGACCGAGAAGGACGGGCTCGTCGACCGTCTCAAGTCGATCACGGGGAGTGCGCTGGACCAGCAGGTCGGTTCCGGCTCACCCAGCCCGCAGTAAGCCGTGCCCGACTGGACGGCCTTCGGGGCCGTCGCCGGGCTCATTCTGTCTCTCGTTCTCGGCCTCGCATGGATCACGAGCGGCGCACTCGGTGGTAGTCGAGACCCACCCGACGACCTGTACGCTCAGGGCGACACTGGGACCAGCGACGGAATTGGAGCGACCGTGGGAGCGGAGGCGAACGACAGAGCAGAGTCGACCGACAGCGCTACGCCGCGTTCGGCCACAGTACCGACCGAACACGCGGAGAGCGACCCCGATATCGAGCAGGCTACGGAGCCAGCGGCGGCCCCCGAGCCGGCGAGGAACGATGGCGTCGAGTCGATACCGACCGCGGCACTGCTCGCCAACGTCGCACTGACCCACGGCGGGCTCGGCGTTCTCCTGCTCGGCGTTGCAGCGCTGACCGGAATCCCCGCGGAGGCATTCGGCGTCACCGCAACGGTCTGGAGCACCGGCGCTCTCGTCATTCTCGGCGGAATCGGCCTCGGCCTCGCTCTCGCCGCGTTGAACGTCGGGATCGCCGCCACGTTCGATCGCATCGGCATCGAGTACAGCGACGATCTACGGAGCGCGCTCGCGCCGGAGTCGACAGCCGGTTGGCTCCTCTTGTTGGTGGTGATTCTCCCACTCGTCGCGGGGTTCGAGGAGCTGCTTTTCCGTGCCGTGCTGATCGGCGTCGCCGCGACGGCAACCGGACTCTCGCCGTGGCTGTTCGTCGTTCCAGCGACGATCGCGTTCGCGCTCGGGCACGGACTCCAGGGCAAGGGCGGCATCGCAGTGACGGGGCTCCTCGGTGGCGCACTCGGCGTCGCGTTCGTCGTGACGGACAGTCTGGCGCTCGTGGTGATCGCTCACTACGTGGTCAACGCCGTCGAGTTCCTGCTCAAGGAGCGGCTGGGTTGGGAGATCGGCCGCACGGAGTAAGGAGACGTCGACGGTCGCCAGTGGGCTCGGTCAGGCCGTTTCGAGTCGGTCGAACGTCTCCGCGACGAGCTCGCCGGTCTGGTCGACGATTCCCTGCATCGCCTCGTCGTCGGGTGCGATCCCGAGCAGTCGGCCGATCTTCATGATAGACACGTGAAACACGCGCTGCTGGCCGGGTTCCTCCTCCCAGATCACCATATTGCAGGGAAACAGACCGCCCATCTTCGGGGTCAGGTCGAGGACTTGATCGGCGACGGCAGGGTTGCACGCACCCAGGACGTAGTAGGGATCTCGATCGGCGTCGACCTTTTCGTTGAGCATCTCCGAAGGGGAGAACTCGACGGGAATGCCGAAGCCGACGTCCGTGCACACGTCGCGAACGACCTCGATCGCCTCCTCGTGGTCCATCTCGAGTGTAGTCTGGTGCTCGCCGTAGTCCTCGGGCTCGATCTGGGTCGGGTCGATCGGGAGCGTCATGGTCGATAGTTGGTGCGCGAGCGCAAAGGCAGTTGGGTAGCGGTCCCGTCAGCACGGCTCCATCGCTCACGGACCGCGGTGCTGGCGTTCCGCCGAGAGCCGCGACAGACTCCCACCGGCATCGCAAAGCCTGATACCCTTGCCCTCACAACCAGCGCGCATGGCAACCTCGAGCGCTCCCGGGAAGATCTACGTCATGGGGGAGCACGCAGTCGTCTACGGCGAGCCAGCGGTGCTCTGTGCGGTGGAACGCCGGGCACGGGTGACAGTACGGGAGCGATCCGACGGCGGACTCCGGGTGGACTCGGAGGACCTGACGCTCGACGGATTCACGATAGAGTACGGAGCGAGCGCTGGCGAGGACACCAACGTCGACGTGCCCGAACACCTCCTCGAGGCAGCGACGGGATACGTCGACGAGGCAGTCGCGCAGGCACGGGACGCAGCGAACGCACCAGACGCGGGATTCGAGGTCGAGATTCACAGCGACATCCCGCTCGGAGCGGGACTCGGCTCCTCGGCGGCGGTCGTCGTGGCGGCCATCGACGCGGCGACGCGGGAGCTCGGCGTCGAACTCGATCGCGAGGAGATCGCTGACCGGGCCTACCAGGTCGAACATTCAGTGCAGGACGGACAGGCCTCCCGCGCGGACACGTTCACCTCGACGATGGGTGGGGCGGTTCGCGTCGAAGGTGACGGCGGGGAGCCGATTCCCGCGCCGGATCTCCCGCTCGTGGTGGGCTACGACGGCGGCGCCGGCGATACGGGGAAGCTTGTCTCTGGCGTGCGCGAGCTCCGCGATCGGTACGAGTTCGCTGCGGACACCGTCGAGACGATCGGTGACCTCGTCGAAGAGGGTGAAGACGTCCTCGCGGACGGGGACCTCGACGAACTCGGGGAGCTGATGGACGTGAACCACGGCCTGCTCTCCGCGCTGGGCGTCTCCTCCCGATCGCTCGACGCGATGGTCTGGGCGGCACGCGACGCCGGCGCAAAAGGGGCCAAGCTCGTCGGCGCTGGCGGCGGTGGCTGCATCGTCGCGCTCGACGACACCGACGAGAGCAAGACAGCCCTGGAGTACACGCCGGGCTGTGAGGAGGCGTTCCGGGCCGAACTCGCCGAGGACGGGGTGCGTCCCGAGTGAGCCCGAGCGACCGGAGGTCGCGACGGGCTCCAGTCCACGATCGGCTCCGGCGGAGGTGGTCGCCGTGACGACTGTCCTGAAGCTCGGTGGAAGCGTCATCACCGAGAAGGACCGGCCGGAGACGCTCGACGGGCCAGCGCTCGACACCGCCGCTGCGGCGATCGGCGAGGTGACCGCGTCGGTCCGTTCGGGAGGTGACGGCGCGAAGACAGCCGACTTCGCCCCCGCCGACCTCGTCGTCGTCCACGGCGGCGGCAGCTTCGGTCACCACCACGCGGAGGTCCACGACGTGTCCACGACGGCCGGAACCCACGATCCCGAGGCCGTCCTGGCCATCCACGGCGCGATGACCACGCTGAATCGGTTCGTCGTGCAGCGGCTTCGTACGCACGAGGTACCGGCGATTCCCGTCCATCCGCTCTCGGCAGCGAACCGCGACGGTGAGGGATCGCTCACCCTGCCCGCCGGCCAGGTCGAGACGCTCCTCGACGAAGGATTCATTCCGGTGCTCCACGGCGACGGCGTCGCGCACGCAGGAGAGGGAGTCTCCGTTCTGAGCGGCGACGAGATCGTCGCCTCGCTCGCAGATTCGCTCGCTGCCGAGCGGGTCGGCGTCTGTTCGACCGTTCCCGGGGTGCTCGACTCGGGGGACGAGGTCGTCGAGTCGATCGAGGCCTTCCAGGACGTCGAAGCGCTTCTCGGCGGTAGCGACGCCACAGACGTCAGCGGTGGCATGGCAGCCAAGGTCCGGGAGCTACTCGCACTCGAGGGCGCTGCCTCGATCTTCGGACTCGACGACCTGCCGGCGTTTCTCGGAGGCGGACAGCCGGGGACGACCGTCGAGTGACCCAGGTAGCTGGCCCCGTCCGTGCGAAGTGACCGAACCGCCCTTCTGCAGACCTCGAGGAAAACACCTAACAGATCTGACTGTGTGCGTCGACGCATGAACGAAGGCGACACGCTCGCGAACGCGCTCGTCGGTGGAGCAGTCACGTTCTTCACCGGGAACTTCGTGCCCTTCGCACCCGTCCTCGGTGGTGCCATCGCAGCGTATCTCGAAGGCGGCTCTCGTCGGGACGGTGTCCGGGTGGGCGCCTACTCCGGGTTCATCGCCTACGTGCCGCTACTGGCACTCACCTTCGTGATCTCCAGCGTGCTCGGAGTGGTCGGCTTCGGGATCGGCTTTCTCAATAGGGGAGGGGTCGGTCTGGGCATTGCCGGGTTCGTCGGAGCGATCGTGTTCCTTCTCTTTCTCATCGTGAGTTTCCTGTACTTCGTCGGCGGTGGCGCTCTGGGCGGCTGGCTCGGTAACTACCTGAAGCACGATTCTGATCTGGATCTCTGAGTCGAGGTCTGGCGGTCTCGCGTCTCCGACCTCGCCAACACCGCGAACACCATCACACCGGTCCGCCTCGTGCTCGGCACATTCAGCGACGAACGGCCCGGATCGGCGTACCCACGCCCTTTATCACGCTCGGACGAATAGTTCGCTATAACCGAGCAAACGGTCGCCCCGGGACGATGCGGGCGACCGGCGCTCCGCCGTACGACGGTGACGGCTGGGCATCCAGCCCACGTCGCCCGACGGCGGACGTCTCGACGTAGTCGGGAACCTGCGGGCAGTTGGCTGAGCCAACCGTGCTCGCCGGGCGCCGGTCGTCACGCGCTGGGGTGTCCGCCTCGGACACCAACTATGGAAATCGAAATTGCCACGATCGGCGGCTACGAGGAAGTCGGCCGCCAGATGACTGCGGTGCGAGCGGGCGACGACGTCGTCGTTTTCGACATGGGCCTGAACCTGTCGAAGGTCCTGATCCACGACAACGTCGAGACCGAGCGGATGCACAGCCTCGATCTGATCGACATGGGAGCGATCCCCGACGACCGGATCATGAGCGAGCTCGAGGGAGACGTGCAGGCCATCGTGCCGACGCACGGCCACCTCGACCACATCGGCGCCATCTCGAAGCTGGCCCACCGCTACGACGCCCCCGTCGTCGCGACGCCCTTCACGATCGAACTCGTCAAGCAGGAGTTCGAGAGCGAGCAGAAGTTCGGCTCCGAGAACGACCTCGTGAAGATGGAGGCCGGCGGTACGATGTCCATCGGCGATTCGGGCGTCGAGCTCGAGTTCGTCAACGTCACCCACTCCATCATCGACGCGATCAACCCCGTCCTCCACACGCCGGAGGGGTCGATCGTCTACGGGCTCGACAAGCGCATGGACCACACGCCGGTCATCGGAGATCCGATCGACATGAAGCGGTTCCGCGAGATCGGACGCGAGGACAACGGCGTCCTCTGTTACATCGAGGACTGTACGAACGCCGGAAAGAAGGGTCGAACGCCCAGTGAGTCCGTCGCTCGTCGACACCTCAAGGACGCGCTCTACTCGATGGAGGATTACGACGGCGGGATCGTCGCGACGACGTTCTCCTCCCACATCGCACGCGTGAGCTCGCTCGTCGAGTTCGCCAAAGACATCGGCCGACAGCCGGTCCTGCTCGGCCGTTCGATGGAGAAGTACTCGGGCACCGCCGAGCGACTCGACTTCGTCGACTTCCCGGAGGACCTCGGGATGTTCGGCCACCGGAAGTCCGTCGACCGCACGTTCAAGCGGATCATGAACGAGGGCAAGGAGGATTACCTGCCCGTCGTCACCGGCCACCAGGGCGAGCCCCGCGCGATGCTCACCCGAATGGCCCGCGGCCAGACGCCGTACGAGCTGGACGCTGGCGACAAGGTCGTCTTCTCCGCCCGGGTCATCCCCGAGCCGACCAACGAGGGCCAGCGCTACCAGGCCGAGACGCTCCTGGGCATGCAGGGTGCACGCATCTACGACGACATCCACGTCTCCGGTCACCTGAACAAGGAAGGCCACTACGAGATGCTCGACGCACTCCAGCCCCAGCACGTCATCCCGGCCCACCAGGACATGAGTGGGTTCTCGGACTACGTCAATCTCTGTGAGGACCAGGGTTACCAGATGGGTCGTGACCTCCACGTCACGCGCAACGGCAACCTCATCCAGCTCGTCGAGTAGCGATGACCGACCAGGAGGCCCGGGAGGCGGCCGTGCTCGCCACGATCCGCGAGCGACGCGAAGTCGTCAACGGTGCCATTCCCGAGGAGATACCAGTCGTCAAGCCCGAGCGACTCTACCAGGCGTCGCGGTACCTGCTGGACGCGGGCGGGAAACGACTCCGCCCGACGATTTCGCTGCTCGTCGCCGAGGCGCTCGCGGACGTCGAGCCGGGCTCGGAGAACTACCGAGAGTTCCCGACGCTATCGACGGAGTATCCCGAGATCGACGTGCTCTCCGCAGCCGTCTCCGTCGAGGTCATCCAGTCCTTCACGCTGATCCACGACGACATCATGGACGACGACGACCTCCGGCGGGGCGTCCCTGCAGTCCACCAAGAGTTCGACCTCGAGACCGCGATCCTCGCGGGCGACACGCTCTACTCGAAAGCCTTCGAGATCATGCTCGGCACCGGCGCGGCCGACGACCGGAGCGTTCGAGCACTCGACGTCCTCGCACGGACCTGCACCGAGATCTGTGAGGGCCAGGCGCTCGACGTGGAGTTCGAGGATCGCGACGACGTTGCCGTCGATGAGTATCTGCACATGATCGAGCAGAAGACGGCGGTGCTCTACGGCGCTGCGGCGAGTCTCCCGGCGGTGCTGATGGGGGCCGGCGACGAGACCGTCGATGCGCTCTACCAGTACGGGCTCGACGTCGGCAGGGGGTTCCAGATCCAGGACGACGTACTCGATCTGACCGTCCCCTCCGAAAAGCTCGGGAAACAACGCGGCTCGGACCTCGTCGAAAACAAGCGAACGCTCATCACGCTTCACGCACGCGAGCAGGGCGTGGACATCGCCAACCTCGTGGAGACGGACTCCGTCGAAGCCGTCACCGAGGCCGAGATCGACGAGGCCGTGGCGACGCTTCAGGAAGCGGGGAGCATCGAGTTCGCGCGAGAGCGCGCGGAGAGTCTCGTCGACTCCGGAAAGTCCCATCTCGAAGTCCTCCCCGACAACGAGGCGCGGACGCTCCTCGAGCAGACGGCAGACTACCTGATCGAACGCGGGTACTGAGGAGTCATCTCGGCGCAGTCTGTTTTTCTTCCGGCCAAATCGCGTGGTCAGACACGTGATTGTTCGATCCGCTCGCAGCTACTGGTCGGCCAGCGGCGCGTCGCGCTAGAGCGGTTCGACCAGATTCCGGAGCGCTGCGGCGGGGTCCTCGGCCTTCGCGACGCCGCTTGCGAGCAGAACTCCCGTTGCACCGAGATCACCTGCAGCGACGACGTCGTCGCCAGTCGAGATTCCGGCGCCGCAGTAGACGTCCACGTCGGGATCGACGTCGGCGGCAGCGGCGACCGCGCCTTCGACGACGTCCGGGTCGGCCTGGCTGACCGGCGTTCCGGTGCCGATGAGCGCCGGCGGTTCGACGGCCACGGCGTCGGGCCCGAGTGCCGCCGCGGCGGCGACCTGCTCGGGGTTGTTCGCACACGCGACGACGTCGAGATCTGCGCGCTCGGCCGCCTGGATACCGGCGTCGAGATTAGCGAGCGTCAGTCGACGCTCCGAGTGGTTGAGAAGCGTTCCCTCCGCGCCAGCTGCGGCGACCGACTCCGCAAGCGTCGAGCCAGTGTTCGAGCCGTGCTCGACCGGACTGACGTGCTGGGCCCAGGTCTCGACGCCGGTCTCCGCGACTGCACGTAGGTCGGCCGCCTGTGGCGCGATGGCGATCCGGGCATCGGCGTCGTCGGCGACGTCCGCGGCGGCCGTCGCGATCTGGACTGGATCACAGTCGTAGGCCTTCAGATTGACGAGGACGAACATACACGAACTGGCGGTCGGGAGCGGGAAATAGGTTCGTGATGCTGAGCGGACGAAGCGCTCGCTACCGAACGATGTGGTCGGTAATATCTTCGCGAATGATCGTCTCGCAGTAGACACAGCGAACGCCGTTGTCGAGCACCTCGAACGTCGTGTCGACTGGCTCGTCGCCCGCCGTGATGCAGTCGTGGTTCGGGCAGGCGAGCACGCCCGTCACGGACTCCGGGCGGTCGAGCCGCTTCTTGTCGACGACCTCGTAATCACGGATGATGTTGATCGTCGCGTCCGGCGCGATCAGGCTGAGGACGTCGACTTCGTCCTGGCTGAGCTCGCGGTCCTCGACCTTGACGACGTCCTTGCGGCCGAGGTCGTCGCTCTCGACGTTCATCCCGATCGAGACCGTCTCGCCACCGGTACCGTCGATGCCCAGCACTGCGAGGACGTTCAGCGACTCGCCGCCGGGCACGTGGTCGATGACGGTCCCGTTCTGGATCTTGGAGATCCGGAGTTCGCGCTCGCTCATCGCGCGTCACCTCCAATTGCGCCGACGTCGGCGTCCTCGAGCAACAGATCGAGCAGCGCCATCCTGACCGGCACGCCGTTGTGAGCCTGCTGAAAGTAGTTGGCGTGCTCGGTGTCGTCGATCTCCGGTGCGATCTCGTCGACGCGGGGCAGTGGATGAAGCACTGCGAGATCGTCGTCGGCTGCCTCCAGCGTCTCCGAATCGATTCGGTACTCGCCGGCGACCTGTCGGTACTCGTTCTCGTCGGGGAACCGCTCGCGCTGGATGCGGGTGACGTAGAGCACGTCGAGTGACGGTAATACCTCCTCGAGTTCGGTGTGCTCCCGGACCTGCGCGCCGGCCTCGTGGAGGTCGTAGCGCACGCCGCGAGGAAGCTGGAGGCTCTCGGGGCTGATGAAATGTTGGCGGGCGTCGAAGGTCGTCAGCGCGTGGGCCAAAGAGTGGACCGTACGGCCGTACTTCAGATCGCCCATGATGCCGATCGTGAGGTCGTCGAGCCCGTGAGCCTCCCGGATCGTAAAGAGGTCCAGTAGCGTCTGTGTCGGGTGGTGGCCCGCGCCGTCGCCCGCGTTGAGCAGCGGAACGTCGACGAACTCCGAGGCCATCTTGGCTGCGCCCTGTCTGGGGTGGCGAAGGACGAGCGCGTCGGCGTACCCCTCGATCACCCGGATAGTGTCCGCGAGGCTCTCGCCCTTCTTGACGCTCGAGGACTCGACGGAGCCCATGTCGACGACGTCGCCGCCGAGGCGCTTGATCGCCGCTTCGAAGCTCATCTTGGTGCGCGTGCTCGGCTCGAAGAAGCAGAGTCCGAGCAGGGCACCGGCGTGACGGTCCGCGACTGCCGACGGATCCGCCGCGATCTCGGCGGCGCGGTCGAGGACCTCCTCGACGTCCCCCCGCGAGAGCTGTCTGGCGGTGAGCACGTGGTCGTGACGCATTGGCTGATTGGGAGTGCCGGGAGCCCTTGAATGCACAGGGTCGGCCCGGATGAATGGAGGTAGTTGTCACAGCCCGTCTGGCCATCCAACCGAGGGCACAACGACGAACCCCAATCCAGGAAGCTGGACTAACCGGACGGACGAACGGCCGAATCGAACGATTCGAGGGAGAGTACGGGCGAAAACAGCGGAGTAGTCAGGCGCCGATGACGCCCCAGAGCGGGTCGACGATGAACCGGAGCGACTTGTAGCTGATGTAGATCGCTGCGACGGCCCAGGCGGCCAGCGCACCCTTGGGGAGTTCGAGGGAGCGATCCGTCCGTGCCTCTGCCAGGCGCGACTCGAACTCGAAGTAGTCGGTGATGATGATACCGACGACGAGGAAGAGGACGATCGCCCCCGCCTCCAGCCGAACCGTCGTGTAGTAGACCGCCGCGAGGAATAGGAGGACGTTCGAGAGCGTGTGGGGCGCGAACCGCTCGACTGCCTCCGCTCCATCTTCCTCGTTCTGTCGAACGTGTCGCCGGTGACCGATCCACCGGGTCACGGCGTTGAACAACACGAGTGCCAGAAGTACGTACGCCGCGTGGGGATAGAGGAGATCCAGCGGCCCAAAGATCGAGGTCGGATCCATGTTCGAGCAAAGGACGGGCGACCCATTAGTGTCTTTCCAATCTCGGGTGGGCGCATGCGCGGATCCGCGCTAACAGGGCCAGGTACAGGGACGAACTGCCGTTTGTGACAGTCACCGAGGGTCGCGAACGCTCTCCTCGACGACGAGTACCCCCAGTTTGCCGGCTGGAGTGAGCGACACTTCGACGTCGCGACCGACTGTCGTGAGCACCGCGCCGTCGGCCTCGACGGTGACGTCGGCCTCATCACGCTGGACGCACACCGACACCCGTTCGTGCGGGACGACCCAGCGGTCTCGATCAGTTCGAAACGGCGCCACGGGGACGATCGCGAGGCCGGTACCCGGCTCGAGCAACGGGCCGTCGCCAGCGGCGGCGTAGGTGTAGCTTCCCGCGGGCGTCGCGATCACGACGCCGTCAGCCCGGACCGTGTCGAGCGGGCCCGCGCGCTCGTGCTCGATAGCGAACTCGGAGATGCGAGCAGGCTCGGCCGTGATCATCGTCACCTCGCGGAACGCCGTGGCGTACACCTCGTCGTCGACGGCGACCTCGAGCATCGGAGCCTCATGCTCGGTGGCATCGTTCGCGACGATGGCTTCGACCGCAGCTGCGAGATCGGCGCGTGGGACGCTCGGCAGTCCACAGTCTACACCGACCGGGAGCACCGGAACGGCCGGCTGCCAACGTGCGATCGCGCGCAGCGCCGACGGGCCGACGGTGACGATCGCGGCGAGATCCTCGGGGAGCTCTGCGGGGGAGTCCACGGCGCACGGGACGGCGCCAGCGGCCTCGATCACTGTGCCAAGTTGCTCCCGGTCCGGCGTCTCGGCCGTCGCCGACACGCCGAGAACAGGAGCATCCTCCGTCATAGCGCCCGCTTCGTACTCACCGGTTATATGCGCCGTGGACCGACCGTCGGCAGGTCCGATCCTCGGTACCTGACCGTCAGGACGCTCGTCGTGTCGTGATCGACCGACGACCAGTCCGCTCGATCGGCCGTCGTGGACTGACCGACGGCACCTCGATCGATCCGTATGGCCCGCACACCAGCACGGTCAACCGATCGGCGCTAACTGACCGACGGGGCTCTTGATCGTAGAGTCATCGGTCGATTTTCACCGATCTACGGGCGCGCCCGCGTGTCTGAACCTTTTTGCACCTCCCTGCTCCACTGGCGAGTATGCGGGAGACCCTCGCCGAATGGCGGCCCGACGTCGACGAAGCCATCGAGGAGGTCCTCCCACGGGAAATCGACGAAGCCTATCTCGAGGAGTACTTCGGCGAACCCTCCTACAGCTACGACCCCCAGGCGATCCAGACTGCACTGGCAGACCCGATCTGGGATCTGCTCGATCGGGGCGGAAAGCGCTGGCGCGCCGTACTCTTTCTCGTGCTCGTCGACGCCTTCGGCGAGGAGCCAGAGAACTACCTTCCCTACGCGACGATCCCCGAGATCCTCCACAACGGAACGATCATCGTCGACGACGTCGAGGACGGTGCCTCGATGCGCCGCGGTGCGCCCGCACTTCACCACGAGTTCGGGCAGGATATCGCTCTCAACGCCGGCAACGCGATGTACTTCATCCCACTGAAGATCGTCACCCACGATCCGGGTGAGCTGGGTAGCGACACGCGTCTGCAGGCTTACGAGATGCTGATGCACGAGCTCAACCGGACCCACCTCGGCCAGGGGATGGACATCTGCTGGCACAACGAACAGGAGATCCGCATCGACGAGGAGGAGTATCTCGAGATGTGCGCGTGCAAGACCGGCTGCCTGGGGCGCATCGTGGCCCGACTCGCAGCGATCGTCACCGAGCAAGACGACGAAACCGAGCGCGCCGTCGCGCAGTACGCGGAGAAGGTGTCCGTGGCCTTCCAGATCGGTGACGACATTCTCGACGTGGAGCACTCGCTCGGCGAGGCCGGCGAGTTCGGCAAGGAGTTCGGCAACGACGTCCGCGAAGGGAAGAAGACGCTGATGGTGATCCACGCGATCGAGCACGCGCCCGAAGAGGAGGCCGACCGGCTGGCCGAAATTCTGGCCGCCGACGCCAACACCGACGACGAGATCCTCGAGGCGATCGAGATCCTCCAGTCTGCGAACAGCGTCGAGTTCGCACGCGATACTGCACTCGAACTCGCTGCGGACGCTCGCGGACAGCTGGACGACCTCGACCTCGCTGAGGGTCCCGAGTCCGACCTCCGCGCATTCACCGAGTTCGTCGTCGAGCGGGACGTCTAACCGCGGTTCGGCGGCGGGCCACGTGCGACGCGGGTAGATGCTTCGAACCGAAACCGACTTTCGCGGACTGCCCGGAGTACTCATCGACATGGATCCGGGGACCGTCGCAGTGTGCCCGCTCCCGCGGGGTGGCCGCCTGTGAGTAGCGACCGCAGGGTCCTCGGCGCCGTCGTTGCGAGCACCTTCTTCGTCGGCTTCGGTGGCGGCGTCGTCTTTCCCATCCTCCCAAATCTCGGAGCAGTCCTCGGGATCACACCGTTTCTCGTCGGCATCATTCTGAGCGCCAATCGGTTCGTCCGCCTCGTCGCCAACGCGCCAGCAGGCGCTCTCGTCGACCGGATCGGCACACGGACGCCGTTCGTCGTCGGGCTAGCCATCGAGGGCATCGCCACCGCCGGCTACGTGCTCGCGCTCCGGATGGACGCGGCCGGACCGGTGATCCTCGGCGGCATCGATCTTACCGGCGCGGAGTGGTGGTTCATTCTCGCGCGCGTCTGCTGGGGGCTGGGAAGTGCGCTGGTCTTCGCCACGGCCTACACCATCGCGACGGACGTCTCCTCCGGCGGCTCGCGCGGGATGGACATGGGAATCGTTCGCGGCGGAATCGTGCTGGGGTTCCCCGCGGGGCTCGTCCTCGGCGGCGTCGTCAGCGAACTGGCGAGCGTGCAGGCCGCCTTCTGGGTCGCCGCCACGTTCGCGCTGTTCGCGAGCGTCCTCGCCTATCTCACGGTCCCCGAGACCCACGTCGAGACCGAACGCGATACCGTCAAACCCTGGGACGTCGATACGGCGATTCCGACGCTGACCGTCGGCGCTGTCAACTTCGCGGTCCTGTTCGCCTACATCGGCGCGCTGTTCGCGACGCTGGTGCTCTTCCTCGACGCGATCGACGTCGGCGTCCTCGGACTGAACGCCCAGGGATCCTCCGGCGTCTACATGGCCATCACAGTGCTCGCAGCCGCAGCGTGTATGCTGGGCGGCGGCAAGGCCAGTGACGTGCTCGACTCGCGTGTGCCGATCCTGCTCGGGTTCCTCGGCGTCTCAGTCGTCGGTTTCCTCCTGCTCGCGGCCGTGGACACCGGTGCCACCGACGAGATCCTCTCCCCGGCCATCGCCCTCGGCGTCGCGTGCGTTCTGGTCGGCGCTGGCCAGGGTGGGGTCAGCGGGCCGATGACTGCATTGCTGGCGGATCTCACGCCCACTGAGCGGACCGGCCGTGCGATGGGAACGAACAACGTCTTTGGCGACATCGGCGGCGGGCTCGGCCCACTGATCTCCCTACCGCTGGTCGACGTGATCGGGTTCGGCGGCATCTACGCTGCCTGTGCCCTGCTCCCGGCACTCGCGGGAGTCGCGTTGCTCGCTGGCGTCTACGTGGAGACCGGCTCGATTCGGCCGGGAACCGGTAACGCCGCGAGGCCGGAGCCAGATTCGACCGACTGATCGGAGTTCTGGACCAATTGACCGCGTTGCAGCGGCGGCGATGCTCGGAGTGAAGACCGGAGAGGGAGGAGAGGTCGGTAAAAGAAATAGAGAGTCTGTGTGAGGGGTCTGCGCCTGAATCGAGTGAACGCAGGCGGAACTCTAGCTCCCGCTGGAGTTCGTGGTGTTGCCGTCGTCCGTGGTGTTCCCGTCAGTCGTGTTGCCGCCAGTGCTCCCGCTGCCATCGGACGTGTTGCCGCCGTCAGTGGTGGTGTTCCCTCCGTCAGTCGTGTTTCCGCCAGTGGTACCGTTGCCATCGGTCGTATTACCACCGTCAGTTTCCCCCGAGCCGTCGGATTCTATTTTCTGGTAGCTAACCTCAGTCTCGGTCGCGACGGGCTTGAACAGGTAGGAACCGTTGCCGCGCCGGACCGGCGTGAAGTCGGCCAGGAAGGTGGTTCGGTACCCTTCTCGCACGTCGAAGGATTGGTTGAACTTCAGCGGTGCGTTGCCGGGCGTATCCACCTCGGCCTCGCTACCGTCGGTGAGGGTGCCACTGATGCCTGCGATGTCCAGCTGGAGGAACTGGTAGGTAGCGACCTCGAGTTCGTGTTCGCCGACCAGCTGCTGGGCGTCGCCCTGGAGCTGCGTGAGGTCGGCCTCCTGGGGCTCGTCGAACCCGTAGTAGGTTCGACCGCCGGAGTCGTCCTCGGAGTCGTCGGCGTCGGATTCCTCGGCCTCGTTCTCTCCGTCCGTTTCATCGTCGTCATCGTCTGCGCCGCCGTCCTCGTCGTCAGTGTCGTCTGCGTCGTCGCTGTCGGGATCGTCGTCGGTCTCGTTGCTCTGGGATCCCGACACGGTGTCGCCGCTTGAGCTGTTTCCGTTGCCGCTCGCCTGCTCGGGCGGTCCGTTCCCTTCGTCGTCCTGTTCGGTCGTGTTCCCGCCGTCACCGTCGTCCGTCTCCTCGCCGTCCTCATCGGTGGACTCGGTGTCGCTCTCATCGTCGCCGGAGTCCGTCTTTGGACCGACCCAGATGCCGTCGAGCGTCACGATACACGACTCGAAATCGCCGATGTCGCCGGGATCGTCCGAGACCGCTGTCGAGAGAAGCCCGGTACTCGACCCGCTACCGTCGTTCGAGGAGTCGGAGTCCGAGCCTGGAATTCTGTCCGCACAGCCAGCGAGTCCGGCCGTAGCGCCCGCGGCGAGGGCACCAGTGAGGCGGAGATACTCGCGGCGGTCGACCAGCGTATCGGGCGTACTATCGTTTGGTTGCATGTGGAGAGGACAAGGGAACACAGATACATCAACCGGGTCGGCCGACGCACCGAATTCAGGACGGTTAACGACAGTTTTGCCGGATTAAACGGTTCGAAACGGTCTGCAGTCGTGCGACGGATCGGTTCTGCGTGCTGAAAACTGGATGCGCGGACGCGTCGATATCGAAGCCACTGGCCAGTACCCCGTCGAGATACTCCGTCGGCTGTCTCGGCCGGGGACAGAAATGGAACGTAAAACTGGACGGGGAGAACGAAACGGAGGCGGGAGAACTGAAAATGAAAGACGCTTCGCCGCGTTCGAACCGCCCGCTCTACTCGACGCGAGCGATCAGGTCGAGGATCGTTCCCTTCTCCTGAACGCCGACGAGCTGTTCGGCCTGCTCACCGTCGGCGAACACGATGAGGGTCGGGACGCTCCGGACGCCGTAGGACTGCGCAATCTCCTGTAGCTGGTCGATGTCCAGCTTCGCGACGGCCGCTTCGCTCTCGGCGGCGACGTCCTCGACGATCGGCTCGAGCATATCACAGGGACCACACCAGTCGGCGTAGAAGTCGACGAGTACGACGTCGTAGGTGTCGAGGAGCTCCTCGAAGTGGGCGTCGTCCTCCACGTGGATCGGCTCGGCGGGCGTGCTGGCGCCCTCGTCCCCCGGCGTTGATTCGATCTCGGCGTCTTCGGTGTTACTCATCGGTCCATCGTACGTGCCTGTACGGAAAAACACTGACGCTGGACGACCCTCGGGGTGCACGACCGCACGGAGCAGCTCAGATCCGCACTGACCGGGAGAACGGGACCGTGCCGGAACCGACCAGCGAACCGAACTGACCGCGAACGACGTGTTCCCGGCACCACCGGTCCGAAACGCTTAGTGGGGGCGCCTCCCCATCCCCAGCCATGATGGACGTTCTGCCGCTCGTCTTCGGGTTCGGACGCCAGGAGCTCATCGCCAACGCCGGAATCGCAGGCGGCATCGCGATGGCACTGGCCGTCCTCGCGATGATCGTCGTCTCGGTGCTCCCGGCATTCTCCGAATCCTGGGCCGATCGCCTCGGAACGAGCAATACGACGCCGACGGGCCCGGATCCAAAAGAGGTCATCCCTGGTCGAGAGGAGCCGATCTCGGCGCCGAGTGCGCTACAGTCGGGCGGCGGCGCCACTGGCGACGACGCCGCGAGCGGGGAGACTGCGGTTCCCGAGCCCGAAACTGCGGGCACAGACGACGGCGACGTCCAGGCGGCCGACGGCGACGACACCGACGGCGACAGCGCCGGCCGCGCCGAAGAGGCCCGAACCAACGCCGCCGACGAGCGATCCGACGAAGAGTAACTCTGCTGCGGGGCTGCTCTACCCGTAGTTCTACCGCACCGATCGTACGTACGCAGCCTCAGCTGAAGAACTGCAGGAGCTCCTCTCGCTTTTGCTCACGGAGGTGTTCGCCGACGGCGTCGGTCATCGGACCGATCGAACCGCGTTTGGCCGTGATCGGCGCGATGGTGTCCTGCCACTGCTGCCAGGGCGGGTGGAGCCCGAGCCGCTCGGCGATGGCGTCGAGCGTTTCGTCTCGATCGTCGGCCTTGTCCATCTTGTTGACGGCGACGACGGTCGGAATTCCGAGCTCCTGCAGAAAGCCGAACAGCTCGACGTCGTGGGGGATCTCCCCGCGACCCTGGTGGCGGTCGATGATCTCGACGGCGCTGTTGGCGTCGAGGACGAGAATGCCGACGAGGATCGAGTCGGCGTACGTCTCGAGATACTGCACGATGGCGGTCTTGATCTCCTCCCGACGTGACTCCTCGACGCCCTCCATGAAGCCAAAGCCCGGGAGATCGGTGAGAACGAAATCCGGACCGGTCCAGTCGTAGTGGTTCGCGGCCTGGGTGACACCCGGCCGACGGCCGGTGTCGACGCTGTGGCCGGTGAGTTCGCGCATGAGCGTCGATTTCCCGACGTTCGATCGCCCGAGCAGTACGACCTCGGCCGACCGATCTGGACGCTCCTCGATCATGGCTGCTACGAGGGAGTCGACGCTGATAGCCTCCGTGGTTCCACACGAACTGCGTCGACCCCACCGCGATGCAGGGGGTTTTTCGCGGCGCAGTTCGATGACGGCGCTGTGCGACTCGTCCAGGTCACGATCCCGACCGGCAAGCGGCAGGCGGTCACCGACGCGCTCGACGACGAGGGCGTCGACTACGTGCTCTCAGACGAGACGAGCGGTCGCGAGTACGCAGCCGTCGCGCACTTTCCGCTGCCAGCGAGCGCGGTCGAGCCGATTCTCGAACGGCTCCGTTCGGCTGGCCTGGACGAAGACTCCTACACGATCGTCGTCGAGGCGAACACGGTCGTCTCACGGAAGTTCGACGAACTCGAAGAGCAGTACGCAGAGGACACGGACGAGGACCGAATCGCGAGACAGGAGCTCCGGTCGGCCGCGAACGACCTCATCCCGGCGAGGCGGAACTACCTCGTGTTGACGGTCGTGAGCGCGATCGTCGCGACCGCCGGCCTCCTGCTCGACTCGCCGGCGACCGTCGTGGGCTCGATGGTAATCGCGCCATTGGTCGGCCCGGCACTCGCGGCGAGCGTCGGCACCGTGATCGACGATCACGAGATGCGCACGCGAGGCGTGATCTATCAGGTCATGGGGATTGTCGCTGCCGTGACCAGCGCGGCCGCCTTCGCCTTCTTCGTCCAGGCGACGAACCTCGTTCCCCCCGGGCTCGACGTGCTCGCCGTCGAAGAGATACGGGAGCGACTCGCGCCGGACTTCCTCTCACTGGCAATCGCACTCGGCGCGGGCGTCGCTGGCGCGCTGTCACTGTCGACCGGCGTCTCCGCGGCCCTCGTGGGCGTCATGATCGCGGTCGCGTTGATTCCGCCGGCCGCTGTCGTCGGGATCGGCATCGCGTGGGGACAGCCGACGCTCGCGATGGGATCTGCTGTGCTCGTTCTCGTGAACGTCCTCTCGATCAACCTCGCTGCGCTCGCGGTCCTCTGGTACCAGGGGTACAGGCCGGAGCAGTGGTTCCGGGCACGAGACGTCCGGACGATGACCCTGACGCGGATCGCCCTGCTTGCCGGCGTCATCGTCGTTCTCTCGGTGTTCCTCGGTGCGGTGACGTTCGCCGGCTATCAGGGCGCGGTCGCCGAGCAGAAGATCACGGACACGGCCGATTCGACGGTGTCGGAGTACGAACAGCTCACGCTGTTGAGCGTCGACGTCGAGGGGAACCAGAATCCGCTCCGTGGAACGCCTGAACGGGCGGTGATCACGATCGGAAAACCGGCGGACGCGCCGCCACCAGAGATCGCCTCGACGTTGCGCCAACGGATTCGCGATCGGCTGGGCGAAGACGTTGCCGTCGAGGTGCGGTATCTCGAGTTCCAGACCGCGGGCCAGGAACGCTAACCGTCCGGTCGACGACCGGCAGAGAGCAAACGATCGTGCCGATTGCACCGAAACGCCGGCCAGGTCGGTAACGACGTCAGTGACTCCTTTCGTCCAGAGATACGGTCGCCAGTACAACCGCCGAGCGACAGAACCGTCCTCAGCCGTCGTAGGGAAGCTCCGGTTCGAACCCGATCCGCTCCACCGCGTCGTCGATCAGTGCGTCGAGCCCGTCGTTCTCCGTGACGCTGACGTAGTGGTCGGCGTCGACCTCCTCGGAAAGGTCGGCCTTGTTGCAGACGGTGAGGACGGGGACGCCAAACTCTGCTTCGAGGTCGTCCCGGAGCGCGAGCTGGTCCTCGAGGGGGTAGCCACAGGACTCGGAGGCGTCCACGAAGACCAGCACGCAGTCCGAGAGATGCTCGAGCGCGCTGACGGCCTGGCTCTCGATGTCGTTGCGGTCCTCAGCAGGTCGGTCGAGCAGCCCCGGGGTGTCGACGAGCTGGTAGCGAACGTGGTCGCGCTCCAGGTGACCGACGCCGATTCCCGTCGTCGTAAACGGGTAGGACGCCGTCTCGTTGCGCGCTCGCGTGACACCGTTGACGAAGGAGGATTTGCCGACGTTGGGGTAGCCAGCGACGACGATCGTTGGCTCGTCGGGGAGCAGCTCTGGCAGGTCTCGGAGCTGCTCGCGAGCGTTCCGAACGAGCGTGAGGTCGTCGTCGACCTGTTCGACGACGTCGGCGAGTCGCGCGAACGCCTGCTTGCGATGTTTGCGCGAAGCGTCACCACCTTTCGCGACGCGGGACTGGTACTCGTCGCGTAGCTCCGTCGCCTTCCGGCTCGCCCAGCCGACCTGTGAGAGCGCCTGTCGGAGCGCGTCGATACCGGCCGTTTCCGTCTCGTTGCCCTCGCCGTCTCGCGTCACGCGGACGATGCCGTTGCCAGCGAGCACCGCGTCGGCGAGCTCGTAGTAGAAGGGGTCCATCTGGTCGAAGTCCGGCCAGCCCTTCACCACGTTCTGGAGGTTGTCTCCGATCACGTTCGCCGCTGTCTGGAGCATCGAGAGCTGGGCGTCGACGCCGGATTTCGCCCGGCCAGCTCTGGCCGCCCGGGAGAACGCCTGGTCCTCGAGCTCCTCGGCGGTGGGCGTCCCGGGGAGCCCCTCGAATATCATGGGCCACGGTACCCGGCGAGCACCCAAAAGGCCACGCATCCGTGCTCGCGGCCCGAAGGATCACCAGCGAACGCGAACGGATGCGATGGGACGCGGTCGGAGTCACTCCGCTCCACAGACAGCTTTAGGCGTAAGCGATGGGTAGACGATCACGATGCGACGACGTCATTTCCTGGCGGGAATCGCGGGGACCGCCGGGGCGGTCGGAGTCGTGGGCGCCGGCTCACTGCTGACCCAGCAGCGGTCCGGATCGTACGGACCCACAGGCTCCGTCGACGTCGACGGGGCCCGAGAGCTGGTGACCAGCAACGACGGCACAGTCGCCTATCTGGCCGTCGACGATGGCATCGCGACCGTCGACCTCTCTGCACCAGCGGCACCGACCGTCCTCGCCGAGCGCCGCGGACTGCTCGCCGACGAGGAGAACGGGCCGCTCGAACTCCTCTGGGACGTCTCCGTCGACGGCGATCGGCTGCTCGCAGCGGGGCCAGCAAACGGGCTCGCAGGCTCGTCACTCCACGCTGCGCTCCTGTTCGACGTCGGCGATCCTGCAGATCCTCAGCTCCTCGACGCACACCGGACGGACTCCCCGATCCACAACTGCCACCTCGAGGACGGCACCGCCTATCTCACGTCCTACAGCGAGAGCGGCAACGCGCTCATACTGCTGAACGCGAGCGACGAGCAGCTGGACGAGGTCGGTCGGTGGTCGCCACTCGACGTCGATCCAACCTGGGGTGACGTTCCGATCGCGCTCTGGCAGCTCCACGACGTCGCCGTCCAGAACGGCGTCGCCTATCTCCCATACTGGGACGCTGGAACCTACCTCGTCGACGTGAGCGACCCTGCCGATCCGGCCCATCTCGGCCACATCGGCGGCCAGGATCCAGCCACCCTTACTGCGGATAGCATGTTCGAACTCCAGATGAATCTGCTCACCCTACCCGGCAACAGTCACTTCGCAGAGCCGGACGAGTCCGGCGACCTCCTGGCCGTCGGTCGAGAGGCGTGGGCCGTCGACGTCGGCGACTGCGTTCGTGGCACGTCCGGAGGGATCGACCTCTACGACGCGAGCGATCCGACCGACGTCGGCCACCTCGCGACGATCGATCCGCCACAGTCCGCTACACCCACCCGGAGCGGGCAGTTCACCACGGCGCACAACTTCGAGCTCCGGGACGATCGTCTCTACTCGTCGTGGTATTTCGGCGGCGTGAAAGTCCACGACGTCAGCGATCCGCGATCGCCCGACCAGCTCGCGTGGTGGCGCGATCCAGCGGTAGCCTGTTTCTGGACGGCTCGAAGCGCCGTTCCCGGGGAGCAATTCGTCGCCAGTAGCGCCGGCGACGCCGGCGGCTTCGACGACTCGATTCAGGGGCGCGTCTACGTCTTCCCAGACCGCGCCGGCAATCAGTCGAACCCGCCGGATCTGACCGAGCCTCCCGCAGGTGCCGATCCGCTCCCCGAGTGTTGAGCAGCTCTGGCCGTCACTGAACGACACCCGACCGAAGCCGTCCACAGGTGGTTCGCGTCATCGAGTCCGTCAACAGGGGTGGACTGGAAGGGGCTTCCAAAGGAACGGAAACCGTCGAGCTACTCGTGGACGAAACCGGTCTTCCTCCGCGGCCGTTCCCCAAACAGAACCCCTTTGGAGCGCGAACGCCTATTCGAATTCATGAGCGAGGTCCGCGACGAGGAACTGGCCGACCGGGTCGAGGAGTGGCTCGCTCGCCAGATGCCGATCATCCAGATGCACGGCGGAACCTCGAACGTCCGCAAGGCGGATCCGGAGACTGGCGAGGTCGTCATCGAACTCGGTGGCGGCTGTGCCGGCTGTGACGTCGGCGACATCACCTCGGGCAACATCGAGGAGGAGCTGATCACGTGGGAGGAAATCGACGAGATCACCGTGCGAGTGCCAGAGAGTGGCGAGTCATTCGGCGTCGATCAGGAGGAGTCGATCATGGGCGTCGACCGGACCGAGGGCGGCCGCGGTGACGTGAAAGGCGGTCGCTGGTCCTGAGCAGTCCGTCGCAGTACAGCGATCCTCTGTCTCGCGAACCAGATTGGCGGTAGAAAGCAGCTCTGCGACGCCTATCGGCTGCCGAGCTTCTCGCGACTGATCTTCACGCCCGCCGGCGTGACGATCAGCTGATCGTCGCCCTTCTTGACGATGTCACCGCTGACCTCGTCGGCGACCTGACGAAGGTCCTCGACGATGTGCTCTGTGGTCTGGTCTTCCGTACGGAGGCGCGTGATATCCGCGACCACGAGGTGACCGTCGTAGACGGCGTCCTTGATCTCGAGTGCGTCCTGCTGGTCGGCGATCTCCGCGACGTAGACTTGCATGGAGGCCTCCTCGACCGTGGTGTCGACGCCGCCGACGTCGAGATCGGCGTAGTCGTCGAGCTCGCGGGAACCACGCCCGCCGAGGATTGTGCTCATCAGTCCCATAGGATTCAGGACCGCCGGAACCGGTAAAGGTCTTACGTCAGACGGAGTCCGCAGATCGCCGTCACCGCGTCAATCTCCAGCCGGAACCGTGCGGTCCGGCTTGCCAGTTCCGGAAGCACCGTCGCTCGGCACAGCGCTGACGGTGCTGGGCGTCGAACTCGGGTCGTGACCTTCAGCATCTGCGTCCGGGAGCGTTACACCGATTCCGACGGCGAGGAGCAGTACCGCTTCGGCGTCGCGGTCACCACCCGTCTCGCGGCCGTGGGCACGCTCTGTCCGTTCGCGAACGAACACGGAGCCGTCGCCACCCAGAGCCTCGTCAACGTCGAACTCGGCGAGCGAGGGATCGAGTATCTCGCCGACGGACTCCACGTCGAGGACGCGCTCGACGCGCTGCTGGCCGCAGACGACGGCGCCGCCCAGCGGCAGCTTCACGGCGTCGATCGCGAGGGGACGTTCGCCTTCTCGGGCGAGGAGTGCAACCCCTGGTACGGCCACCGCGAGGAAGAGAATTTCACCGTCGCCGGGAACCTGCTCACCGGCGAGGACGTGATCGACGCGACCGCCGACACCTACGCAGACGCGCGGCACGACCAGCAGGCGGGGCCCGATCGCGATGGAGACGCCGCTCCGCTCGCCGAGCGCCTTATTGACGCGCTCGCCGCCGGCCATGCCGAGGGTGGCGACAAACGAGAGGATCTCACCGTCCAGTCCGCTGCCCTGCTGGTCACCCGGACCGAGGACCGCGCATTCGAACCGTCCTACGACGATCTCCGGGTCGACGCCAGCGAGACTCCAATCGAGGACCTCCGCGAGACCTACGAACTCGCCCACGAGAGCTACGAGGCGACCCTCGAACGCTACGGCGAGGCGTACGAGGACGACGATATGGACGCCGCCAAGGACGAGTGACGGCGGCCGGTCTCCCGGCAACGTAGCTGCCTGCACGGACCACCGGACGTAGCACGACTAGACCTTCCACAGCTGGGTGGGACTGGAAGGGGCCGACCGCTCGCGGATGCTACCGAAGGAAGCACCGCAACGAGCGAAGCGAGTGAGGAGCACAGCGAGATAGCATCCGCGAGCGGGAGGGGGCTTCCAAAGCGGTGGCTGCTGTCGCGGTTTCGCCACCCAGAAGAACTCACAGCAACCCTACACCACGAACTCGTAGAGATCGTCGCCGACGTGGTGGACCGATTTCACGACCTTTCCGCTGTCGCCGTCCATCTCCTCGCCGCCGACCATCGCGCGGCCGATCCCCAGCACCTTCCCGTGGGACTCCTCCGCGATCGCGACGAGATCGCCCTCGTCGATCGTCTCGTCGGCCTCGACGATTCCCGGTCGCATCACGTCCGCGCCATCGGAGACGAAGGAGACGGCACCGGCGTCAACGGTCACGACGTGCGTCTCCGGCGAGAACCGGTTTGCGCCCCGCACTGTCAGGAACGGCTCGGGCTCGCCATCGTCGTCCTCGACGTAGAGGACGTCTGGCTCGCCGTCGACGAGCACGAGATCGAACTCGCTGTCGGTCAGCTCCACGAGTTCGTAGCTGTCGCCGTCGACGTCGACGCCGAGCTGGTCAGCCATCGCTGCCTCGACGTCCGACACCTCGTCGCTGCGCAGGTGGTGGCGCGAGCTGATCTCCATTGTCGAACTGTCCGTGCAGGGCGCCCCTATGTGTTGCGCTTGCGAACGGTACTGACGACCGAAAGTCACGGATTGTGCGCGGAAGAGGCGCTTCAGCAGTTAGGCACCGAATGGACCGTCCGTGAGATCGTGGGTGATCCCCCCAACGAGTGCGGCCACACCCAGGGCAGCGAGCGCGATCCCACCGTACAGCCACATACTCTCCACCACCCCGATCCGATCGCCCGCAGCGACGAGCCAGAGGCCAGCGGTCAGGGAGATCCCGCCAGCGACGATCAACTGAACAGAACGCTCCATACGCAGCCCCTCACCGTCGCCCCACTTCGGTGTTGGCCCGGGGCGATCGGAACGACGCGGCTGAATAGAGCCCGTTGGAATAGTGGCCGTCGGGATTGTGACCGTCGGAACACGCATTAGTGGCGCCGCCTCGAACCCGGAGTATGGACACGCCGACGCTGGTCTTCGACGACGACTGTGGCTTTTGCACGTACTGGGTGGAGTTCGTCGCCGAGCGATCCGACGTCGCGATCGTGGGCTTCTCCGAGCTGTCCGAGGAGCTTCGGGACCGGCTTCCCGCCGACTACGAGGAGTGTGCACACCTCCTCGTCGACGACGAGATCTACTCCTGTGGCGCGGCGATGGAGGAGGCCTTCCTCCGCACGGGTAAGGGCGGGCCACTCGCCGATGTCGCTCGGTTCGGTCGCGGGTTCGACGAGTACGACCAGCTCCGGGAAACCGCCTATCGGTGGGTCGCGGACAACCGGGGGACGCTCGGGAAGTTCGTCTCGCGGCCGCCGCCCGCGCGGGATCGATCCAGCTGAGTACTCGGGCGGAGAATCCATAGATCGACGCTCGATGCGGCTGCCGATCGTCGCTACGTCGATGGAATCTCCTCTGCGGAGACCGGCGGGACGTAGGTGTTCTCGCGCTCGCGCACCCACCAGTCCCCACTCTCGGCACGCTCCTCGGGCGTGGTGTACCGGTAGCGATAGCGATCGACGCGGACGTAGGTCGGTGCCTCGCCGTCGAAGGGATCGTCTGCGAGCAGTGCGATTGTGGCGTCGTCTCCGGCGAGCAGCTTGTCGAGAAAACGCGTGAACCACGGAATTCGCCGCGGTGTCCGGCGCATGGCCGCGAACCAGAGCTGCCAGTCGAGCCGGAGGTGGTACGGTGCGATCTGGCGCGGTCGCCTGCCGGGATCGGTCGGCTTCCCGGTGAACCGGTACGTGCGCCACTCGGTGTCGTCGGTGATTCGCTCGTCGGTGGTGCCCTGGATCACCAGCTCGTAGCGATCGCGAGTGATCGATCCGAAGGCGCCGTACGTGTTCACCAGGCTGAGCGGGTCGTAAGCGGTGTTCATCACCTGCCGCTCGGAGAGCATATTTTTGACCGGATGGACGCTCAAAATTGCGACGAGCAACGCGAGCGTCACTGCTGCGATCTGGAGTGCAACGGGCGCTGTGGACGCGGCGCTGATGGAGTCCGGCCCGGCAGGAATCGCCCGGGTGATCGCAGCGACCGGTACGAACGCCGAGGCCAGCACCCGATCGCTGAACGCGGCAATCGCCTGCACGATCGTCAGCGCGTTCAACCACGAGAAGTTCCCGGTGAGCAGCAGCCAGGCCTGAAACCCGACGATCGCCGCGCCGCCGACGGACGACCACGGTTGGGGAGCGAACAGAAGAAACGGAACCGCCAGCTCGACGACGTGGTTGCCGAGCACCTCGAGCCGGTGGAACCGATCCGGCAGGTGGTGGGCGAACCACGAGCCGGGGTTCGGGATCGGCTGCGTCTCGTAATGGTAGTCCATCGCCGTCAGATCCCGCCAGCAGTCGTCGCCGCGCAGCTTGATCAGCCCCGCTCCGAACATGTTGCGGAAACACACCCACTTCACGAGCCAGATCACGACGATGGGCGGTCCCGCAGGGCCGGCGCCCAGAAAGACGGCCAGAAACCCGGTCTCCAGCAGCATCGACTCCCAGCCGTAGCCGTAGAACAGCTGACCGGCGTTGACGAAGGAGAGGTAGAGGGCCCACAGCGCGAGCCAGAGCGCCATCGACGCGGCGATCGCGTACTCGCCAGGGAGCCAGATCGTGAGCCAGTACGGGCCCGCCAGCAGCGCGACGGCCGAGAGGACGACGCCGCTCCAGGCGGCGATTCCGATCGCGCGGTCGCTGGGGACGAAGTAAAACAGGCTCGGACGATCGGCGAACTCGGCCCGGTCGACGTACCGATCGAGGGGCAGAATGCCGTTCTCGCCCGCTAGCGGGCGAAACTGGGTCGCAGCGACGAGGAACGCGAGCAGGTAGAGCACCGCCAACCCCCGCTGGAAGAGAAAGCGAACCAGCCAGTAGTCCTCCGAGCCGGTGAACACGGGCGGATTCTACGCGTCGCGGTCGACGTAAGCGATGGGGTCGGCCAGGGGACGCTCGGACTCACCCACTGTCGATCGCCGAGGAACCCGACTCCGGTGCCGTGGAGTTATTGCAGGCCGGAGCGTTTTCCAGGCAAGATGCGATTCGTCGAAGAGATCGTCGCCGACGCGTTCCTGCCGACGGTCCGCGCGATGCTCGCCGAACGCCTCCTCGACGCGGGCCGAACCCAGCGCGAGGTCGCGGAACTCCTCGGCATCAGCCAGAGCGCGGTCTCGAAGTACGCCGGCGGCGGCGTCGAGCGCACCGAGCGCATCGAGTCCGACGAACGGGTTCGCGAGGCCGTCGACGATCTCGCGTCGGGGCTCGCCAGCGGTGAAGTCACGCGCGTCCAGGCGCTGATCGAGCTCGAGGTGCTGATCAGGGAGCTGGAGGACGGCGACCTGCTCGCCGCGATGCACGAGGACGCCGTCCCGGAGCTCGCAGATCACGGCGGCGGCTTTCGCGTCCACGACCCCGACAGCGAACTGCGGACGAGCGAGCGGACGCTCGCCTCGCTACGACGCGGACTCCGCACGCTCGAGTCCACCTCCGGGTTCGCCGGACTCCTCCCGAACGTCGGCTCGAACCTCGTTGCCTGCGTTCCCGGCGCGACGACGATCGACGACGTCGCGGCAGTTCCGGGACGAATCGTCGACGTGAAAGGCCGCGCCACGGGCGCTGGCGATCCAGAGTTCGGCGTCAGCGAACACGTCGCCGGCGTCCTGCTCGCTGTGCGGGAGGCAGGGAGCGACGCCCGCGCCGCCATCAACGTCCGGTACGATCCCGAGATCGTCGCGACGCTCGAATCGCTCGGTCACGAGACCGTCGAGTTTCCCGCAGAGGAGGACACGGCAGAGGCCATCCGGGAAGCGATCGAGCGCACCCCCACGGCTACCGTCGCCTACCAGAGCGGCGGGTTCGGCGTCGAGCCCAACGTCTACCTGATCGGAGAGAATCCCCAGACGCTCGCGGCGACTGTCCGGGAGCTCTGTGGGTCGTGACGGAACCCACTGGGTCGCCGGGGGCTGCTGAATCGGCGGAGTCAGCGGGGCCATCCGAGTCGACGGGACAGACCGCTGCGGACCCCGACGACCGGTCCGACAGTAGAGGCGGCTCCCAGTCCAACCGACAGTCCAGACGCACTGCCAGCGCTACAGCGTTCTACGACCGCTGGGCGCGGCTCTACGAGCCGATCGCGGCCCACGCTCCCGGCGTGGGACGGCTCCGTCGACGCGCAGTCGACGCCCTCCGGCTCGAACGCGGCGACACCGTCGTCGAGATTGGCTGCGGAACCGGCGCGAACCTCCCACTCCTCGCTCGCGACGTCGGTCCGACGGGCACCGTGATCGGGATCGACCGCTCCCGCGGCGTGCTGGAGCGGGCACGCCGGAACACCCGCGGCTATCCACAGGTCGAGGTGCTTCAGGCGGACGCCACTCAGCTTCCGATCGACACTGGTCCTGCCGCGCTCGAGAATGATGCGACCGACACTCTAGTGGGCGAGACCGAGGGAGTGCAGGGCGATACCGACGGAATGGAGAACGAGATCGACGGTGCGCAGAGCGAAATCGACGGCATGCAGGCAGACATCGACGGTATCCTCGCGACGTTCGTCGTCGGGATGCTCGACGATCCGGCAGCCGCGGTCGACGACTGGATCGATCACCTCGAACTGGACGGACACGTCGCACTCCTTCACCTCCGGCGGAGCGAGCACGCGATCGCGCCGATCTCGAATCCGGCACTCGAGCTGTTCACCGTGCTTTCGACGCCACCGACCACGAAACTCCGCTACGACCGCGAGCTCTCGCGAATGCTGGATCGGCGGGTCCGCGCGGCCGGCGATACCGTTCGCCAGCGGACGGAGCCGTCGATCACCGAATCTCATCTGTTCGACCTCGTCGAGCTGACGGCCGGGCGACGGCCCTGAAAAGGCAGCGTTCGAATTCTCTTGCACCGGTGGCGAGCTACATCCCCTCGTGGGCCTTGATCCGCTCCCGGACGTCGTCGGGGATCGGTACGGTCTCCTCTCCGCTGCGGTCGAGGAACACCAGCGTCGTCTCCGCCGTCGCCACCCGCTCACCGTCGGCGACGATTTCATAGCGCATCGGCACGCTACTCGTTCCGAGTTCTGGAACTTCGACCGTCACTGCGACGGATTCCTCGGCCTCGATCGGGCGCTCGAAGTCGATTTCGATGTGTGCGATAACGAACGTGAACTCGTCGAAGCCGACTTCGAAGACCGTATCGAGATAGTGCAGGCGGGCCTCCTCCACGTACGTAGCGATCACTGCGTTGTTGACGTGTGCCAGCATGTCGAGATCACGGTAGCGAACGTCGATTTCCTTCGTGACGGACATACTCGGTTGTCGAGCGGACGAGGCATCAAGCCGGCGGTGAACGAGACGTTCGCCGCCGGTGGGGAGACGTTCGCCAGTGATAGGGAGACGTTCGCCAGTGGTAGAAAACCGTCAGCAGTTCGAGAACTACTCGGCGTACAGTTCGGCGTGCGTCTCGCAGAACTCGGGCTCGCGGAGCTGTGCGTCGATCAGATCGGCCTGATGGTGGGCATCGAACAGCCGACAGCCGCCGTCGTCACAGAACGCCTCGCTGGTCTCGAGGAGGTGCACTGCAGCGAGAACGTAGCCGCGGAGAGCCTCGGTCGTCCGCGGGTCGTCCTCGATTAGGAAGTCGCCCTCGACCTGTTTTTCAAGCACCTCCCGGGGCGGCGAATCGCCCGAAAGCAGTGCGTGGCGTTGCTTTTCCTTGTAGTAGGCTTCGGGTTTCGCCGGCGCCTCGTAGAGCCCCGGCACGGAGATCACGGCGGGCTGGCCGAGGACGGCGACGCGCTTGTGCCAGCGGCCGTCGTGGTCGCCCCATGTGCCGATCGCTCGATCGAGGAGGGCGACGTGTGCGTGATCGAGACCGGCGTCGTCCGCGGGCATCGCGGCGTTCAGCGCGGACTGGACCTGAGTGCCGTCGTAGAGCACGCCGCCCTCGCGCTCTGGATCGTCCAGCGCTCGCTCCTCGTACCGTACGATCCCGAGCATCGTGTTTCCCGTCGCCGGATCGTGCGGGTCGGCGACACGAGCTTCCGCGAACTGCTCGGCGAGGTCCTCGGTCCGGTGTTCATCGAGAAACCGGTCGCGAACGTCGACCGCGGCGTCGACGCGAGCATCGAGCCACTCGGCGATCGGCTCGGCCGCTGCGACCGTCGTCGGTGCTGCGTAGAGTGACACCCGATCGACCATCGGCTCGCGGTTCGTGAGCGGAGACCGTCAGCCCATCGGTCCGTCGATGGACGGGGTTCGGATACTGGAAGATTGATACGGGCAGCCTTCGGAGTCCGGAGCAGTGTCCGGTTCGAACAGCCCGAGGAACCTCACGGAGGGCAGTCTGGCACGCCCACTCTTCCATCTCGCGTGGCCGATCGTCACGATCCAGCTCCTCCAGGTCACCTACAATCTCGCCGACACCATCTTCCTCGGCTGGTACGACCCGACCGCCGTCGCCGCGATCAGCCTCGGGTTCCCGATCCTCTTCCTGTTGCTCTCGGTCGCGGGCGGCTTCACGACTGCCGCCGCGATCCTCGTCGCACAGTACACCGGCGCGGAGGGCAGCGAGGACGCCGGCCGCATCGCCGGACAGTCGCTCGCGTTCGTCGGCCTCCTCTCGATCGGACTCGGGCTCCTCGGCGTCCTCGTGACCGATCCACTCCTCGCATTCCTGCCGGCGAACGCCGAAACGGGCGCGTCGGTGCTTCCGATGATGGGCGACTACCTGACGATCGTCTTCCTCGGAACGCCCTTCATCTTCGGGTTCTACGTGTTTACGGCGCTCATGCGGGGGTACGGGGACACGTACACCCCGATGCGTATCATGGCGATCAGCGTCGCGATCAACGTCGTGCTCGATCCGATCGTGATTTTCGGACTGGGTCCGGTCCCCGAACTCGGGATCGAGGGCGCCGCGCTGGCGTCGGTGTTCTCTCGGGGCCTCGCAACGGTGGCCGGCATGTACGTGCTCTTCCGGACGAACCGCGGTCCGGACATCAGCCTCCCCGACCTCCGGCTGGAGCGTGAGACCGTCACGGAGATAGTTCGCATCGGAACGCCGACCGCCCTCGAGCAGTCGATGGTCGCGTTCGCGATGGTGCTCCTGACGGCACTCGTCGCACTGTTCGCACCGCCGGTCGCGGCGGCCTATGGCGTCGTCAATCGGCTGGTCTCGCTCGTGGTGCTTCCCGCGATCGGCGTCGGGCAGGCAACCGAGACCGTCGTGGGGCAGAACCTCGGGGCGGAGAAGCCGGACCGCGCCGAACGAGCTGTGTGGCTCGGAGCGACTGTCGTGGGCGGGACCATGATCGTCGTGGCCGTGATAGCGGCAGCCTTCCCGGAGCCGATCGTGGCGTCGATCCTCGGCGCGGACTCCGAGCACACGGAGGAGTCGATCCGGCTCGGCAGTCAGTATCTCAGGATTCGCTCGGTCGAGTTCGCGTTCATGGGCGTCCTGCAGGTCTTCCTCGGCGGGTTCCGTGGGGCAGGCAACACCAAACACGCCCTCGCGATCGCGCTGTTGATCCTCTGGGGTGCCCGCGTTCCGGCGACCTACGGGCTCGCGATCTGGCTCGACTGGGGCGCGCTCGGCATCTGGATCGGGATGTCGGTCGGCGACATCGTGGGCGCACTCGTCGCGGTTCCGTGGTTCATGCGTGGCACGTGGCGCGAGTCGATCGTCGATCGCGGCGCGGTCGGCGGCGCTGGCGTGGCTGCCGAGGAGTGACATACCCACCGTTTTCTCGTCGGGGTGCTCGCGATGCTGGCACCACGCCTTGAAAAACGTGGGCGAAAAACCGCACACCCCACCGCAGCCGCAGAATTGTCAGCTTCTGCTCGGCAGTGACGTTACCGCTCTTCGGAGTCCAGCACGCGGATCCAGTCCCACCTTTTTCGACTCGGGTGCGCCGTTGGCGCACCGCTCGTCGAAAAACGTGGGCGAAAAACCGCACACCCCACCGCAACCGCAGAATTGTCAGCTTCTGCTCGGCAGTGACGTTACCGCTCTTCGGAGTCCAGCACGCGAATCTGGTCGCCGCGGACGGTGACCGGAATCGGGACCGTCGCCTCGTACAGCTCGACTGTTACCTGGTCCTTGCCCTCGTCGAGACGCTGGACCTGTGCCTTCTCGCCCTTGAACGGGCCAGCCACGAGCTCGACGATGTCGCCCTCTGCGATCCCTTCGACGTCCGGCTTTGGCGAGAGGAAGTGCTCGACCTCGGAGAACCCGCTCCCCGCTGCCTCGCCGCCGCGCTGGACGACGCCGCGTGCGTGAGGAATTTCATCGAGGATGCGCTCGAAGACCGCCGCGCTGTCGGCCTCGACCATCACGTAGCTCGTGACGGAGTCGGGGGCGAGGACGGCGTGGATCGTCTCCTCCTCGCGGTTGATGATCATGTCCGCGACGGTCTGCTCCTGGCTGGCCGTGGTTTTGACGTGGAAGATTGACATTGTCAGGAAGGAAGGGCGCCCATCAGGAGGAAGATCAGGAAGCCGAGCGTGCCGATCAGCAGGATCCCAGCTCCTGCGATCTTGGCGACCTGGGAGAACTCCTCCCAGGACGGGGTGCTCGCCATCTTGAGCACCCGCACGTACGAGCTGAGGTCGGTTGGAACGCGCATGGTCTTGTCGTGGGCTACTCCAGCGCGGTTTTTCTATCTGTTGATGTGGACGGCAGCGGTCCCCGGCCAATTCGGGGGCGCAATCGGGGTCAGGACGTCCGTTCCGGTGAGACCAGCAAGGTGTCGATCGCGTCCGGAACGACCAGCACGTCACTCCCCGGTTCTATTGCATCGGCGACGGACTCCATCGATCGCATCAGGCATTCCTCGACGATCGCCGAGGCGTCTGGGTCCGACACGTTCGTCACGTAGACGTCGTGCTCGCGAAGCACGCGGGCGAGGACGAACGCTCGCTGAGCACCGGGTTCGTAGCCCTTCGCCATCGCGTCGTAGAGCGAGTCGGGCGTCGCCGCGTTCGAAAGCCACTCGTAGAATCGCTGCTCGCCGGTGCCCTGGCCTGCACCTTCGGGTAGCTCTGCGGGGATCACGATTCGCCCACCATCTCGGAGCGGGTTTCGATCCCCAAGGGCGACGTAGGTCGCCGCGCGACTCGCCTGGTAGAGATTCGCGTCCTTCGGCGCGCCGATGCCCGCGACGACGGCGTCGTACTCGCGGTCGATCGGCACCGAAAGCGCCTCTCGTGCGGCCTCGGCGAGCTCTCGAACCACGGGCCGTGGCGAGCCTGCTACGACGTCGAGGATCCCCGAGGGACCGTGGGTCACGTTTACGCAGAAGTCGGGTCCGACGAGCTGTCCCGCTCGATCGACGAACTCGCGGAACGGATTGTTCGCAACTCGCCCGAGTCGGACGCCGTCCTGTCCGAGCAGTTCGGGGCCGTGCGTGTGCCGAATAATCGGTTCGCCGCCGGCGCCGATGGCGACGGTCTTGGCGCCGCCGGAGAAGCCCGCGTACTGGTGTGGCTCGACCATCCCGGTCGCGAGCACGAGATCCGCTGACGCGACCGCAGGGTGGAGTTCGATCGACACGCTATCGACCGTCCCGACCTCGACAGTCCCCTCCGGATCGTGATTGATCGCGAGATCGGCGTACTCGCCGTAGGCGTCTGCCAGCTCCGCATCGGTCAGCGGGCGGTGCAGTCCGAGCCCGACGACGATCGTCACGTTCTCTCGATCGACGCCCGCCGCGTCGAGTCGGCCGAACAGCGCGTCGAGGAGCGCGTCGTCGGGCGTCGCACGGGTCACGTCCGTAACGACGATCGCGATCTCGTCGCCCGCGTCTACCCTGTGTGCGATCGGCGGGCCGAGCGGTCGGTCAAGCGCTCGTTCGGCAGCAGCAGCGACGTCGACCGGCTCACCACCCGTGGGCTCGGCGACGGTCACGTCGCAGTCCGGAAGCTCGACGTCGATCCTGTCCTCGCCGAGCGGGAGTTGCATACCGGATCGTCTTCGGTGCAGTAGCAAAAACGGTGCGCACCGATCGGTCGGGACGGGACCGTCCGCCAGCAGCTTTGCCTACCGCCCTCAGCCTGTGCCAACCGTCCTCAACTCTGCGCCCACTGACCTCAGCCCTGCGCCCACTCGACCATCCGTGCGTAGACCGGATCCGAGCGGAGTGCGTCGGCGTCGCCAACCAGCACGAGCTGGCGTTTCGCTCGCGTCAGCGCGACGTTCACGCGGCGGTAGTCCTCGAAGATCGGACTGTCGAGATCCTCAGTCGCGACGAAGGAGACGACGATGACCTCCTTGCTGGAGCCCTGGAAGCGATCGACGGTGTCGACCGCGATAGCCGTCGTACCGTCGTCCCCGCCGACCCGATCGTCGTCGGCGAAGTGATCCTCGAGCCGGTCCCCGATCGTCGCGACCTGGGCGCGATAGGGTGCGATCACGCCGATGTCGCCGGGATCGAGACCGGCGTCGAGATAGGTCTCGACCATCTCGGCGATCCGGTCGGCTTCGACCGCGTCGGTGCGACCTGCGTCGTCGCCACCAACGTCGAGGAAGCTTACCCGATCTGCAATCTCGGCGGGGAGCGCGTCCGCGTCGACGTCGTCGAGATCTGCGAGCGCGTGCCCGGCGACTCCCGGCGTCGCCGGCCGGAGCGCGCCGTCGTAGAACTCCCGGGAGGAGAATGCCTGGATCGCCTGCGCCATCCGGTACTGCTCCTCGAGGGAGACGCCGGCTTCGGGGTACGTCTCGAGAAGGCGCTGGAATAGGGAGGTCGAGAGGTCGACCTCAAATGGCGTGCTCGGGGCCTCCTGCGGACCGGATTCGGCCTGCACGACCGGCGGGAGCTGCTCGTGATCACCGACGAGAACGAACCGATCCGCCCGTTCGATCGCGGCGAGCGTTCCGGGCTCGGTGAGCTGAGAGGCTTCGTCGACGACGGCGACGTCGAAGGACTGCTCGCTCATGATCGTCGAGCCACAGGAGGCCGCAGTTGCGGCGACGACCGGTGCGGATTCGAGGGCATCGACGAGCTCGTCGGGATCGCCGCGACGCTCCAGCCGAACGTCCTGCATGTCCTCGCGAACGCCGTTCGCGGAGCCGACGCGGATCGCATCGTCGAACTCCTGATCCTGCAGCGCTTCGAGCGCGTTGTCGACGGCTCGGTTGGTGAACGCCGAGAGCAGGACGCGATCTCCCTGATCGACCAGGGCGCGGACGAGTCGCGCGATTGTGTACGTTTTCCCCGTTCCCGGCGGCCCGTGGATCAGTGCGAAGTCCTCGGCGGCAACGGCACGCTGCACGGCGGCGTTCTGGGCATCGTTGTTCGGGACGAAGGTCTCGGCAACGTCGTTGCTGAACGCCGGCTCGGCGCGCTCGAAGAGCACGTCCTTGCGTCGCTCGTCGCCCTTGAGGACGCCATCCATCAGCGCGGCGACGAGCCGATCGGCCGTGATCTCGGAGGGGTACTGATCCAGTCGCGTGAGTTCCACCGGCTCGTCCGCTGTGACCACGACCAGTTCGGGATCGAGCCGCTTAATCCGGCAGAACTCGGCGTGGCCCTCGATCGGATCGCCGTCGCTGGCGAGGGCGAAGTCGCCCTCACGGAGCTTCGAGACCGCGGCGCTGGGGCGCCGGGCGGTGAGTCGCCAGCGCCCGCCGGGGAGCGCCTCCTTCCCCTCGAACTCGAGGTCCACGAGCGCGCGGTCGTCCGCGGCCCGTTCGGCGGGCGTCTGCTCCCAGAGCTTCCGGTACTCGTCGTGGATCGCCCGTCGTTCCAGCTCGATCGCGTGGTAGAACGCGTCGAAGTAGTCCCGCTCGGCGTCGGGGACCTGCCGGCCGATGGCGCCGGCTTTCGACTCCTGGCCGAGCCGCCCCGCGACGACCATGCAGGTGTCCTGCACGAAACACCGGTCGCAGTTCGCGTCGGCCTCGTGGCCGGTCGGCACGCTCACGTCGTGTTCCATCGCGGCCAGCTCGTTCCGTGCGCGCAGTGCGAAATCGAGCAGTCCGTCGGAGAGGCTGAACTCCTTGGCCGGCGAGAGGTCGCCGCCGGTCTCCGCGCGGTCCAGAGTCGCGTTCTTGGTGTAGAGGAGGATGCCGGTGTCGACGGGAACCCCGCGCTCGCGGAGCATCAGCGCGTACATCGCAGCCTGAATCTTGTCGTGAAAACGTGGATCCGAGCGGGTGTTCTTCCCCGTCTTCAGCTCGACGGGCATCCCGCGACGGACGGCGTCGGCGCGCCCCTTGAGCCCCAGCTGCCTGGAGATGAGCAGCTGCTCGCTGCGCCAGTCGTCGCCGTCGGTGAGCGTGCCCTGGTCCAGCCAGCCCTGGATCGCCTCGGCGTGTTTCGTGACGGTGTCGGTGACGGCCGCGGGATCGAGTTCGAGGAGGCCGATCTGGAGCCCGGACTCCTCGACGCGATCCTCGACTGCCGTCGGTACGTCCACGCCGCGCAGGAGGTCGCCGAACACCTCGTGGACGATCGTCCCGAGCACCAGCGGCTCGGCGAGTTCGGCGTCGTCGATCTTCGAGAGGTAGTACTGGCGAGGGCACTGGACCCACTCCCGAACGTCGGTCACGTCGACGAGGAAATCCGGCTCCACGACGACGAGGGAGTCCGGCGTCGTCGACGCCGAGTGAACCGCGCCGGTTGCTGGGCTGGTCGCCGTTCCGCCGTCCGTCGTCGGTTCCTGGTCGTCGGCGGGGGTCGAATCGGTCGAACTCGTAGCGGCGTCGGGCTCGGGCGACTCCTCCCAGTCGGGATCGGTCACGCCGAGTTCCATTCCGGGGTCGAGGTAGCCGGCGGTCTCCGCCCAGCTGTTCCAGAGCGTGACGGTCACGGGACCGTACTCGTCGCTGCGGAGCGTCACCTCGACGAGCTCGCTGGTCCCGCGTTTCGTGGAGACCTCCCGGACGTCGCCGACCTCGAGTACCCTGCCGCGTAGCACGTGCAGATTCGGATCGGCATCGGTCAAAACGCTGTCGCACACTGCCGATGGAGGTATCACGCTGGCGGCCTCGGATCCGATCGTGCTAGATCGCAGATCCGTCCTGCGACGGACCGGCGCTGCGCTGGCGACTGCGTCGGTCGCGAGTGCCGCTGGCTGCCTCTTCGGCGACGGAGGTAACGACGACGGCGACAGCGACGACGGCGGCTTTCTCGCCGTCCTCCCGGACCCGCGACCGCACGTCGTCCCGAGCTTCCACGTCGCGTTTTCGTACGACCCGGTCGTGCTCCGGAACGAACTCGGCGCGGATCCGATGCCGAATCTCGCGGGTGAGTTCCTCGCGATCGTCGGCGAGATGGACGGAACCGCAGTCGCGGACGTCGATCGACTCGCGGGGCAGACGGTGCAGCAGGTCGGACACACGGGCGACCTCTCCTTCGCATCGCCACACGGCACGGATCTCGTGATCGAGGGATCGATCGACGCCGACGGGGCGGCGAGCTGGCTTGCCAGCCAGGATCAGCTGTCGGACCTTGGCGACGAGGCGGGCTACCGACGGTTCGGCAACGGCGGCCAGATCGTCGAGGCGTTCACGGTCGACGACGCGACGCTGACGTTCGGCAACCGCGAAGTGACGGACGTCGACGCGAGCGGGCTGGTAACAGCGGCGATCCAGGCGCTCGACGACGGGTTCGACGCGAGCGACTACCCCTCGCCGGAGCTCCACGGCGTGATCCAGGCGCTCCCGGCGGGGACCGCACGGATCGCGACGACGTTCGACCTCGTCGCCGAGCGGCCGGACTCCGGCACCGAGGCCTACGACGAGGCTGCGGGCTCGCTCCTCGCCGCCGGACTCGGCGCGACGATCGGCGCAGAGACGACCGAGGTGACCCGAGTGCTGCGCTACCGCGAGAACCGCGCGCCCAGCGCCGACGCCGTGCAGACCGCCACGGAGGCCGCAGTCGCAGCGGGTCACGTCGCCGAGGGCGACTGGACGGTCAGCAGAAGCGGGCGAACGGTCCGGATCGAGGGGTCGGTTTCGACCGCGGCGCTACAGGATCGACCGGTGCTACTCCGGCGGGCCGTCCCGGTCCCGGCCTACGCAGATCTCACGGCCCCCATCGATCCGGCGACGCTTGGTCGAGACGCACCGCCGCGCACCAGCTGGTCCGCGACACAACGCGACGACGGCACCATTGTGATCGTTCACGAGGGCGGCCCAGAGGTCGATGATCTCACGGTCAACTACGTCGTCGACGGCGACCAGACTGCCGAGGAGTGGGTGGGCCCCGTCTCGTCGGGCGACCAGTTCGTCACTGCGCAGGCGCCGGACCCCGACAGCACGCTCGACCTCGTCTGGGCGAACGGGACGGCGAACGAGACGATCCTGCTCCGGGCCGGAATACCGGGCGGGTGATCGGATTCGAGGATCGGTTCACGGAGGACCGCTCCCCTGCCACGACCACCCACGGTTAAGGTCGTCTCGACCGTATCTCCGTCTGTATTATGGAGCTTACCTGGCACGGCCACTCGACGTGGCACGTCTCCGTCGGCAGCACCGACTTCCTGATCGACCCATTCTTCGACAACCCGCACACGAGCCACTCCCCCGGAGACGTCGACGCACCGGACTATCAGCTCCTGACGCACGCCCACGCTGATCACATCGCCCACGCGGGCGAGTTTTCGACCGCGACGACCGTCGGGACCCCCGAGCTCACCGGCTATCTTGAAGACGAGCAGGGCCTCGAGGACACGATCGGAATGAATCTCGGCGGCACGATCGAGTGTGGCGATGCCTTCATCACGATGGTCCAGGCGATGCACACGAACGGTGTCAACACGGGCTACGAACACGAGGCCGGCATCCCCGCGGGCTACGTGATCAGCGACACCAAACCGACGCAGCTCGACGACGAAGAGAGCGAGACGTTCTACCACGCCGGCGACACAGCGCTAATGACGGAGATGCGAGACGTGATCGGTCCGTTCCTCCAGCCCGACGCCGCGGCGGTCCCCTGTGGAGATCACTTCACGATGGGCCCCCAGCAGGCCGCCGTGGCGATCGACTGGCTCGACGTCGATCACGCGTTCCCGATGCACTACGACACGTTCCCGCCCGTGGAGATCGACGTACAGGATTTCGTCAACGAGGTCGCCGGAACGGGAAGCGACGCGGACGTTCACGTGCTCGACGGCGACGAGTCGTTCACCCTCGAACCCTGAGACAATCATTTCCCCTGGGACAGTCGTTTCCCCCGAACGCATCGCAGGTCGCTCGACCGATTCCCGGATCCGCGTACAGGGTTTATGAGGTGCGAGCCGCTACGATCGGGCGATGCCTCCCGAGGACCCCCGACGTGGACCGGACTCGTCGGGGGGTGGCCGACGTACCGGGACCGACCCACCAGACGACGGCCAACCGGGTGACGGGGGTGACGATTCACCATACTGGAGCAGCACGTCTGCCAATGGTGGAGCCGTCGACAGACGAGACGGCGAATGGCCCGCAACGCAAGGCGGCCCTGGCGACACCAGTGTGCCGCCGCCGTCCCCGCGAGAGATCGAACGCGCGTTCCACGTGGCGGAGGTCAGGACGGAAGGCGATCGCGTGTACTACTTCGGGCACGCGCTCGTAGAGGAGGGGCTCGCGCCAGCGCTCTCGACGACCTTCGAGCGTGCAGGATACGAGATATCACACGTCGAGCGTGCCGGCGAGGACGTCGTCGTCGCGCGGCCGCAGACGACCGACGACGGCGGCCTGCCGTGGACGCACCTCCTGCTGTTCGTGTTGACGATCGGGTCGACGCTGGTCGCCGGCTCGTACTGGTTCTACGTCGATCCCGTCCAGGAGCCCGGACAGATCTGGCGAGGATGGCCGTTCTCGGTCGGGATCATGACCGTTCTGGGGATCCACGAGCTCGGCCACTACGCGATGACGCGCCGACACGGCGTCGACGCGACGTTGCCGTACTTCATTCCGGTACCGACGCTCATCGGCACGATGGGCGCGGTGATCCGGATGAAAGGGCGGATGCCCGACCGCAGGGCGCTGTTCGACATCGGCGTCGCCGGCCCGATCGCCGGGATCGTCGCGACAGTCGTTGTGACCGTGATCGGACTCCATCTCGATCCCGTGACGGCGCCGGCCTCGCTCGCGAACGCTGAGAACACCCAGGAGATAGCGATCGGCTTCCCGCCGCTATTGCAGTTCCTGGCCTGGCTCACCGGGCAGCCGCTCTACTTCGAGGATCCCGCGACGACGGTTCACCCGCTGGTCATTGCCGGCTGGGTCGGGATGTTCGTGACCTTCCTCAACCTCATCCCCGTCGGGCAGCTCGACGGCGGCCACGTCGTCCGCTCGCTCGCACCGGCCTACCAGCAGGCGATTTCGGTCGCGATCCCGCCGATTCTTTACGGGCTGGCGAGCTACCTGCTGGTCGTTCGGAACGTCGCACCGCGCAACGTGTTGCTCTGGGTCATCTGGGGGACGATCGCCCTCGGACTCGCCGTGCTCGGGCCCGCGACGCCGATGGACGACGACACCGAACTCGACCGGAAACGACGGCTCGTCGGCATCGCAACGTTCGTCGTCGGACTCTCCTGTTTCGCGCCGGTGCCGATCGCGATCGTGAGCTGAACGGGTGCGGCCCCGGGCCCCGTTCCCGACCGCCTTTCACCCGTTCTGACAGGATGTCGGTGGCACTGCGACCGATCAGTTCTCGCCGTGCGTGTAGCCGCGATCGGGCAGGGGTTCGCCGTCCATCGTGAGCGACTGCGCGTCCTCCCTGTCCGCTTCGGTCACCTCGCCGATTTGGGTGAGCGGAACCGGACACGCCGCCGTCGCGGCCTCGACATCCTCGGTCGGAATGGTACAGACCAGCTCGAAGTCCTCGCCGAAGAACGCGCCCAGTTCCAGTCGGTCGGCAGCGTCGGTGGCAACGTCGTCGACAGCGGCGTGGATCGGTACCAGCGTGGAGTCGACGTCGACGCCACAGCCGCTGGCTTCCGCGAGCTGGTGGAGCGACCGGGCGAGCCCGTCGCTACTGTCCATCATGGAGCTGGCGACAGGTGCGAGTGCTTCACCCGCAGCGACCCGTGGCGGGAACCGGAACAGCTCGTTTGCCCGCTCGAGTAGCTCCGCGCTCTCCTCCGTCTGGCCGCGCTGGAAGAATCGGAATCCGGCAGCCGATCGGCCGAGGTCGCCAGTCACGCAAATCGCGTCGCCGGGTTCCGCGCCGCTTCGACGGACTGGATCGTCGGTCTCTCCGAGCGCCGTCGTCGCGACGGTGAACTCGACGTGCTGATCGAGGTCGCCGCCGACGTACGCCGCCTCGACGGACTCACAGACGTCGTTGGCACCGGCGACGAACTCCCTGAGATCGTCGTCCTCGAAGGATGGCGCCGCGTAGACGGCGACGGCGGAGGTGGCGTCGGCACCCATCGCCGCGACGTCGGAGAGCGATGCGCCGACGGCCCGCCAGCCCGCCGTGTAGCGCGTCGTTCCGTCGGGGAAGTCCGTCGTGTCGTGGAGCATGTCGGTGGTGACGACCTGGCCGTCGACCACCGCTGCGTCGTCCCCCGCGTGGGGCAGCGTCTCCCCCAGCATCCGGAGGGCCGATCGCTCGTTCATGTGGTGATTTGGGTGCGCGACGTGGTATAAGGGTACGGACGCCGATCGGCCGTAGGTCGTCCGAGTGCCCGAACGCTCGAACGCTCGAAGGCCCGAATGCCCGACACTCGAACTCCAGATCGCTCGAACTCCAGATCGCTCGAACTCCAGAACGCTCGACCGCTACTCGGGAACCGCCTCCATCCCAGTCAGAATCCCGAACAGCGCGGTCCAGTAGTTCCGTATCGTGAGCGGCGATCGGCGGACGATCGCCAGCGGCTCTTGCGTCCAGCGGCAGGCGTGTTTCTCGAAGTGAGCGTCGGCACGCCAATCCTGAAATTTCGCGATCGGACCGACGCTGCTGCGGCCGTGTTCGAGCAGGAGGACCCGTCCCTCCGGTTTGCAGACCCGGGCCATCTCCGCGAGCGCGGCGTCGGGATCGGGAAACGTACACGTCGAAAGCGAAGAGATCACGGTGTCGAAGCTGTCGTCGGGGAAGTCGAGGTCCTGGGCGTCCATCTCCCGCAGGTCCTCGCCGAGCACGAGGTCGTCGTGGCGATCCGAGGCCCGGTCGAGCATCGCCGGGCTCGCGTCGATACCGGTGTACGTGACCGATTCCGGGAGGTATGCGCGGTTGGTCGTGAGTCCGCAGGCGACGTCGAGCACCTCGCCATCCGCGGTGTCGAACGCGCGCCGGCGGTACCGGCCGCTGAGGAGGCGGTTGAGCGCTGCGAAGCGATCGAACGTAGCGGCCTGGTCGGCGTAGACGCACCGGACGTCCGCGAGCGTGCTCGACCGAGAGTCGGCGGAGTCGCGCGCCATTCGTTCGTGTATCTTCGGAGGGCTGGGACGGGCAAAACCGCTTCCCTAATCCAGAAGGGCCACTATACGTAGCTACCAGATCGGCGCCACAGGACGAACGACGCCGTCGCAGGCCGAACGCCGTCGCAACAGCCCCACCCGACGCATACCAAATGAACCCAACGACCACCACCCCTTTCACTGGACCGGCCCCGAATCCGATGCCCTTTAATGCCACGCCGGGGAAGCAGAGGCCATGACGACGCTCTACGACGTCCCCGCCGAGGACCTCATCGACGCTGTCGCCGAGGATCTCGCGGATCGACTCGAGGAACCGGAGTGGGTACAGTTCGCGAAGACCGGCAACGACAACGAGCTCCCCCCTGAGCAGGAGGACTTCTGGTCCCGACGTGCCGCCAGCGTCCTGCGCAAGGTCGCCACCGACGGCCCCGTCGGCGTCGAGCGACTCTCGACGGCCTACGGCGGCACAAAGCGCGGGTCCAACCGATACGTCGTCTCCCCCGCAAGCCGCGAGGACGGCTCCAAGAACGTCATCCGGACGATTCTGCAGGACCTCGAGGAAGAGGGCCTGGTCGAACAGGCCGGCTCTGAGGGCCGCATCGTTTCGGACGACGGCCGTGCGCTCCTCGACGAGACGGCGGACGAGGTCCTCGAAGATCTCGATCGGCCCGAACTCGAGCGCTACGCCTGAACGCGGATCGACCGCGATCTCTTCGTCCCCAGCAGTCCCGAATGGTGCAGTAGCCAGTTCGTTGTAGCCGGTCCGTTCCTACGGTCCAGTGTGCCATAGTGGCTCCGCTCACACCTACGCCTGCAGCCAGTTTTCCACCGACTAGCTGCGGGCTGTTCCCGCGTCACACGCCTGGGCGCGAGACTTAAGCGTGCTGACGGCGAATTACTGATACATTGTTCATCGGCCATGCACTTCTGGCGTTCGCCCTCGCGGTGCTGATCGCGGAGTGGCGAGGCTGGCCGGCCCGTCGGGCACTCGCCCTCGGGGTCGCGACCGGTCTGTTCGCTGCACTCCCCGACGTCGACGTGCTCTGGGCCGTCGTCGCGATGGATCCCGCCGCACTCGTCGCTGGCACGCAGATTCGTCCCGGCGAGTTCTGGGGAACGGCTCACGGCGTCCATCGCTCGATGACGCACTCGCTCGTGGCCGCGGCGATCGCAGGCCCGGCGTTCGCACTCTGGACCCTCCGGCGCACCGACGGCGATCGTAGCGAGAATGGCCGTCGCGTCGGCGACGATGCTGACATCGGCGACGCGCGCGAGAACAGACTGCTCGAGGCGCGAGTCCTCCCGAGCCGACGGTCACTCGCAGGTGGCGCCATCGCACTCGTCCTGCTCGCAGTGCTCGTCGGCGCTTCCGTCGTCGCAGACGGGTTCGTCGGCGGCTTCGTCATGACCGCGTTCGTCCTCGGTGGCATCGGGATCGCCGCCGGTAGCAGGCGGTATCTCGGGCTCTCCCCGCGCGTGATCGGGGTCGCCGCCGTCGCCGGAATCGCCTCCCATCCGTGGGGCGATCTCGTGACCGGCGAGCCGCCCGCGCTGTTCTATCCGCTGGACGTCCACCTGCTCACGAGCCGCATCGCCCTCAGCGCGGATCCGACGCTTCACCTGCTCGGCGCCTTCGCCATCGAGTTCGCGGTCGTCGCACTTGCAGCGGCCGTCCTCGCCCGGCACGTGGGGCTCTCGCCGCACCGGCTGGTCGATCGGCGGGCCGGTGCGGGAGCGCTCTACGGCGCCGCAGCCGTCTTGATGGTCCCGCCGACGATCCACGTCTCCTACCAGTTCGTCTTCTCGATCCTGACCGTCGGCGTCGTCTGTGGCGGTATGCGTCGATCACAGCGCCGGCCCTACTCGCTACGGGCGCTCTATCACCGTCTGATCGGAGACCCCGAAGCAGCGCTTCGGACGACGTTCACGGCGCTGGCCGGGATCGCGATCGCACTCGCGAGTTACGGTGTCGTCTATCTCGTCGTCGGCTGAACGGCGGCCCTCGGACCGTGGGAACTATCGATTCCGTCGGCGTCGCGATGCCGATTCCACACAGATAGCAGATGCCACACTGGTAGCAGAGTAGATGAGCGGAGCAGGCTACCCGAGTGGCGAGTAGGGAGCCGTGAGGCTCACCGCAGTTTGGTCACACAACGTTATTATATCGACTGCCAGTAGGACGTGCCATGTCAACGAGCGGCCTCGGAGAGCTACTCGCGGACGGCCGACGCAACGCTGCCGCGTCGTGGCTGTTCGTCGCCGTCGCGGCAGCCGCCTGGATCGGCGGGGTCATCGTCGCCGGACCCCTCTGGTCGGTGTTCGCACTCGCGGTCGTCGTGCTCGCGGTGCTCCCGCCGATCGTCTATCGATCGCGGTACGTCATGTTGCCCTGGGAGGTGCTGGCGATGGCGTCGCTGCCGCTGATCGGGCTCGCCATCGGCGCACAACGGCTCTCCGGGCCGTTGTTCGCGTATCTTGCGATCGCGGCTGTAGGGCTCGTGATCGTCGTCGAACTGGACTCGTTCACGTCGATTCGTTCCTCGCCAGCGTTCGCGCTCGTCCTCGTCGTCGCCGCGACGATGGCCGCGTCCGCCACGTGGCAGCTCCTGCAGTGGTACGCCTCCATCCTGCTCGATCGGAGTTACGACATGACCAACGACGAGCTGATGATCGAGTTCGTCTACGCCACGCTCGCCGGCTTCGGCGCCGGCGGCCTGTTCTGGGCGTACTTCCGACGGATCGCACTCACCGACCGCGTCCCAATCGATATCCAGGATCAGGTCGCGCAGTCACCGTCCACCGACGACGCACAGGAGGGCAACGATGTCTAGGCTTGCCCGCCTCCTACCGTCGGAGCGCCGCCAACGGCAGCTCACGCGAGCGATGGAGATCGCGCTGGTCGGACTGCTGTTCATCGGCCTCGAACGCGGCAACCCCGGCATTATCGTCAACACCGGCGTCGCACTGGCCGTCATCCAGCTGCCGGCGATTCTTCAGCGAGACTATGGGCTCCCGATGGACGCTCGGCTCACTCTATGGATCTCCTCCGCAGCCTTCCTCCACGCGGTCGGCGTCGTCGGAATTCCTGGCATGGGGTGGACGTTCTACAAGGGGCTGTGGTGGTGGGATCACGTCACCCACTCGCTGTCGGCCTCGGTCGTCGCCGCGGCGGGCTACGCGACAGTTCGTGCCATCGACATCCACTCCGACGACGTCCAGATCCCTCCGCGGTTCGCGGCCGTCGTCATCCTGATCTTCGTGCTCGCATTCGGCGTGCTCTGGGAGCTCCTCGAGTTCGCGATCGGGATCAGTGCCGACCTGTTCGGGATCCAGGGCATTCTGACCCAGTACGGCGTCGAAGACACGCTCAAGGACCTCACGTTCAACACCATGGGCGGGCTCATCGTCGCCATCTGGGGCGGAATCTACCTCACCGACCTCTCGAGTGCGATCAGCGAGAAGATCGGCGTTCGCTGAACCACTCTATTCGTCTCGCTTCCGAGAGGTACGAACGTATTTGCGAGTGGCTCGCTTACCCTTCCACACGCCCTCCATGTCGAACGGATCCGCCGATTCGCCACAGGACGACGTAGCGTCACCGCCCCGCCGACCGTGGGCGCGCTCCGCCCGACGCGCGACCGCGGCCGTCAGTGGTCCGGTTCGAGCGATCGCATTCTGGAGCGCGACACTCCTCCCGTTCGTGTACGTCCCACTGCTGGTGCTCGGACTCGACACCAGGCGACGAGCGGGCCTCTTCGGGTTGCTCCTGCTGGTCCACATCTTCGCACTCCTGCTCGGACAGTCCTACAGCTCGGAGTGATCGTACGCCAAGGAGTGGCGGTCACGACCGGGCGGAAGCCCTGGCGTGCGACCTGAGACGCCTGACCAACTGTGGCGGATCGCCAGCGCAGGAGTGCAACGTTACCGCGTCGACTCCGCGAGATCGATCGCCAGTTCGACCGCTTCCTCGGCCGTCTCCCCGAACACGTAACAGACCGGCTCGACGCCGAAGGCACCGCTGTGGTAGCAAACGGTCGGCACTGATCCCCGCTCCTCGAACAGCGCGGTCAGCCGCTCGCAGCGATCCTCGTACTCCGGATCGAACTCGATCGGCTCGATCCCGCGGTCGCGGGCGGCTGTGAGGAGCGACTCGTCGAGCGCGAGATTGATCGCGCCGCGAACGTCGGGATCGACGGCCATCGCTGCGAGGACGGCGGAGGCGACGTTCCGGGACGCGCCGAACTCTGGGTTCGCGGGCACCTCGATCCGACCGCGCATCCTGATGAGTCGCCCCGGAATCGCCGCGACGTCCGCGGGCTCGACCGCACCGGGAACCGCGGTCGCGACGTTGGTGCCGACGTTGGGGATCAGCGGCGCCATATCCGGGGTCGCGCCGAGTTGACGCGCGGCGCGACGTACTGCTGCGAGGGCCTCTCGCTCGGCTGCGACGGCTTCGTCGGTGCCTCGCACGCAGAGGTCACAGCCCAGTCCCTCGAGGGCGGGCATCGCCTGCTCGTGCAGCTCGCAGATCGGGCCGCGGTCCTCGAACTCGCGAACGGTCGTGAGCAGCTCCGCCAGCGCGTCGACCTCGTCCAGCGATCCGTCCGCGAACCCGTCTGCGATTCGCTCGACGGTTGCCACCATTCGCGGATGCTCTGCGATCGGCTCGGCTATCTCGACCTTCCCGTTGAGGTGGTTGCTGACCGCGGCCTGAGTGATGCCGAGCCGGTCCGCGATGGCCTGCTGTGTCAGCCCCCGGTCGTCGAGCTCGCGAGCGAGCATCGCCCTGGCCGTCGGGACGAACTGCTCGGCGACGATCTCTTCGGGGAGCCGAAGGGTCATAGAACGGCGTACGCACAGGCCCTACAAAGCCGGTCGGGTCTGGAGACGAGCGACGGTCGTATCGAACGATCCGATCAGTTCGAGACGACGGGCTGTTCGAGCCCCGGATCAGTTCGGAGCGCCCGAGCCGGCGCGTCGGTCGAGCACGTCACGAACTGCCCGCACCGCGACGCCGAGCGTGCCCAGCCCGAGGACGGCAGCGAACGCGACGACGGCAGCTGCGGTCGGCTCCGCCATTCCGCCGTCGACGAGGGTGTCCCACTCTCCGCGAACGAAGTCACCGGCAATCACGGTCGTGACGGCGACGAGCAACACGCCGCCGACGTTGGCACCGATCGACGGGCGAACCGGCACGGCCTCGGGATCGTTGAGCAGGGCGAGAACGACCACGAGTGCGAACGGCGTCCCGACGAGACCGAACGCGAGCGTGAGCGAAAGCAGTTGGAAGAAGGCGCCACCGAGGAACGGCCCGATCGCACCGGCGGCCGCGAACGCAACGATCGCGATCCGAAATCTCGCGTCAGAGACGGAGGGCTCCCAGCCTAGCTTGTCGGCGACGAGATACGGCGGCACAACGGTGTTCGCGCCGAGCGTCGTGACCGCGGCACCGGCGAGACCGAGCAGGAAGAGGTTCTCCGCCTGCCCGCCAACGGCGGGGCCGAGAGCCTCAGCCGCGCCGAGAGCGGACTGGCCCTGGCCGGGATCGAGCACGGTCGCCGCGACGACGAAGATCGCGAGACTGTACAGTCCGAAGGCGACGAGCATCGAGCCGGCGACGTCGACGCGCAACAGCCCCTCGTTCTCCGCGGTCCAGTCACGGGCACGCATGGTGTAGCTCTGCATCGTAATCAGCGTGACGTGGACGGCGCCGCCGAGAATCGCGGCGGCGAGCAGTGCGGCGTCGACGTCGGGAATCGCTGGGACCAGTCCGCCGGCTGCGGCCCCGAGATCCACGGGGACGAGAAACACTGACGCGACGAAGAGCACGACGACGGCGGAGACCAGCACCTTTGCAGCCCACTCGATCAGCGCGTAGCCGCCCCCAGCGAGGCCGACCGCGAGGATCACCGCCCACGCGACGCCCCACAGCTCCGGGCTGCCCCCGACGAGCGTCGACGAGACCTCCGCGACGGTCTTCATAATCACGATCTGGGCGAGCCCCGCCGCGAGGACGACGTCGAGGACGAGGAGCCACGCCCAGACCTCGCCGAGGTGTTCCTCGACGACGGCGACGATGCCGGCCTCGGTATGCAGGCCGACGAGCGCGGCGAGATACTGTGCGAGCGCGCCGAAACCCGCCGAGAGGACGACCACCCAGAGGAGCGTGTACCCGTACCCCGCGCCCGCTGCCACCAGCGACGCCATCGTCGCAGGGCCCGCGGCGATCGCACCTGCAATCCAGGTCGGGCCGACGTGCGCTGCGACCCCGCGGAGCCGTCCAACGCTACCGTCACTGCTCGTCTCACTCATACCCCCACTGTCTGGGGTTCCGGCAAAAGCGTTCAGATTCTCCTGTCCGATGGTGGGCGACCGGCATCACGGCCGGGCCACTGTGGCCCCAGATACGCTGGTGGCCGCATCCGACTCAGTCGCCAGACGATCGCCGGCGGCAGTTGACGCCGCCCCAGCGTCGGTGGTGCAGTACCGAGATCAGACGACGTGCACTGCGCCGACCATCCCGACGGTCTCGTGGGGCACGCAGATATACTGGTACGTGCCGGTCGACTCGAAGGTGTGTTCGAAGGTGACGTCGTCGCCGGCTTCAGCCGTTCCGGAGTCGAACGACCCGTCCTCGGCCTTGACGTTGTGTGACTGTCCCTTCCCGGTCCACTCCCAGGTGACGGTGGTGCCGCTGTCGATCGCGATCGCGGGCGGGCCGAACTGGTAGCCGTTGGATCCGGCGCCGACGTCGACGGACACCGAGCTCTCTCCGGTCCAGTCCACCGTCCCTTCGTAGAGATCCGTATCGCTGAACCAGTCGCCGTAGTCTGGCTCGTCGTCGATGTACTCGTACTCCCCGCTACCGTCGTCGCCGCCATCGTCTCCGTCGTCGCCACCGCCATCTCCACCGCCAGAACAGCCTGCCAGCGAAGCGGTTAGCAGGACGCCACCAGCGGCGGCCAGAAAGCTACGACGGTCGGTGGATTCCGATGTCATCTGTGTGAGTGCCTCCACCCGAACCAATTCGGGGACGAAAGAAGGGCCGTTCGTCGGTTCCCAGGAACCGGGAAGCGATGGGAACCAGTTGGGGGCAAGGCCCCTCCGAGCGACTCACACGACGTCGACCGCACCGACCATTCCCCCGGTTTCGTGGGGCTGACAGACGTAGCGGTAGGTGCCAGCAGACTCGAACGTGTACTCGAACGTCGCGTCGCCGCTCGCGGTCGCGTTGCCGGAGCTGAACGTCGCGTCCGTCGCGACGACGTTGTGACGACCGCCGGCACCCGACCACTCCCAGACGACCGTCGTCCCCGCGTCGACCTGGATCGCCGGCGGGGCGAACAGTCGTCCTTGATCGCCCGCGCCGACGTCGACCGTGACCTCGTCCCGGCCGGTCCAGTCCACGGTTCCCTCGAAGTTGCCGGTGTTGTCGAACCAGCCGTCGTAGTCGGGACCGTCGTCGAGATACTCCCAGTCGTCGCTGGTCGCGCTGGCGCCGTTGCCGCCGATACAGCCCGCGAGAGCTGCCGCGATCGCACCGCCGGTCGCCGCGAGGACGCTGCGTCGATCGATCGATGAATCGAGAGACATCGGTTCAGTCACTGGATTCGCGTAGACCTGAGAACTACAAAAGCCGTCCCGTTCGTTCTCGGTCGATGAGAGCGACGGGACTGAGAAGATGATCGAGGAGCGTCCCTCGACGACTGCGATCGAGCGGAATCCATTTGCCGGGCCACGACCACTGCCCGGACGTGTTACGCCTGGCCGTCGCCACGCAGGCGGAGACCTACGAGCGGCTGGTCGAGCCACTCGCCGATCGCGGGATCGAGGTGGACCACCTCCAGACGCGGGAGCGCACGCTGCCGCTCACCGGAGCAGGATCGGACGAGGAGCCAGCCGCTGCAGCCTTCGGGGAGACCGAGTACGACCTCGGCTACGTCTACCCGCCCCGCGACGTCGAAGGCGCAGTCGCCGACGTGCTGCTCGACCTGCCGTGGCTCAACGGCCGGACCGCCGTCCAGACGTCGCGGAACAAGGCAGCGGTGCTGGCCCGGTGTGCCGACGCGGGACTCCCGGTCCCCGAGACGGTGCTGGTCTCGAACCCCGTCGACGAGTCGGCGATTCGAGAGGCGGTCGAGCGGGTCGGCACGCCCGCCGTCATCAAACCCACGTCGACGACGCGCGGCGTCGGCGTCGCGAAAGTCGGTGACGCCGACTCTGCGCTCGGCGTCGCGGACTACCTCGAACTGGTCCACGAGTTTCCCGCGACGGGCGACAAGTCCTACCTCGTCCAGTCGTTCGTCCCCGACGCGAGAGACGTTCGCGTCATGACCATCGGCGGTGACTACGTCGGCGCCGTCGAGCGCCGACGCGAGGACGGCGGCTGGCGCCACAACGTCCACCGAGGCGCCGAGGCGACGGCGATCGACCCCGATCCAGCGCTCAAAGAGCTCGCGGAGGAGGTCGCCCAGGAACTCGGGATCGACCTGCTCGGCGTCGACCTACTGGTCACCGACGACGGCGCCGTCGTCTCAGAGACCAACGCACGACCCACGGTGGACGACGCCTCGAAGTACGAACCGGAGTTCTACGATCGGCTCGCGGCGACGATCGAACGCGTCGCTGGGGAGAACTGAGAACCCGCAAGGAGAGCCGGCGACCGCGAATACCGCTACAGCCGATCGCTACAGACTGATCGATGCCGAGTCGTCGGTGCGCTCGAAGGTGACCTCGAGAACGCCGTTGTTGAACGACGCGTCCGCGGAGTGTTCGTCGACTGTCGTCGGGAGCGTAATGTGCTCCTGTAGGGCGCGCTGTTCGCTTTCGACGTCGAGGGTGAGCATCTCGCCGTCACACCGCAGGGAGAGATGGTCGCGCTCGACCCCGGGCAGGTCCGCGACGACGCGCACCTCCTCTTCTGTCTCGTGAACGTCGACGTGCGCGTCGGCGCCAAAGCCCGTCTCGTCGATCGTGGAGGCACCGCCGGTCATCACGTCGTCCATCAGCCGCTCGATCTCGCGGAAAATGTCGTCGAATGGGTCATCCCGATCGTCGCGGCGCATGAGCGTGGGTGGTACCCCACCCGGCAAAAGCCTTCTGTCCCGTGCAATCGTGTCGCATGGACCGACAGAACGACCTGCGCAGCAACGACGAGGCCCTTGCGCCGCTGTGCGACGATCGCCGCCAAGGCCTTTCGTATTATCTACGCGCGAGCCAGCGGTGGCTCGCGTTCGCAGCCTGCTGCACGCTACCACAGCGCGTACATTTCCAGACGAAGGCGCCGAGTTGCTCGTACCCGTTTGCCAGACCGTCGCCGTGGCTGGTGCCCCATTCGAGTCCGCAGTCGGAGCACTTGTCGGGGTGTCGGCCCCCGCCGGCGCCGGCGTCCTCGCTCGCGAATCCTGCACCCGGATCCGCCTCGAGCGACTCCATCAAGATGCGACGATCGGTCTCGTCCATCGAGGTCCTGATCCGTTCGAGCGCCGCCTTCGTCTGGTCGATCCGCTCCTGGATGTCCTGGTAGGTCTCGTCCTCTGAAAGCGCCGTCTCGCTCTTGCCGACCTGCATGTTCGCGGCGTGGGTCGTGTACTCGAAGAAGGCCGAGACGGCTCGCTCGTACGTGGCGATACGGGCAAGCCGACTGACGGCCTCCCTGAGGTCGTCCTCCTCGAGTGGTGTGAACAGGCAGATGTCGTAGCCAGCACCCTCCAGCATCGGCGGCTCGTCGTCTCCCTGCACGAGAATCGACCGCGCAAAGGGGTTTCTGACCCCCAGACTATCGAGGAGCTGCTGCTTGCTGTCGTCGGAGACGCCGGCACCGAGGACCGCGACACCGATCTTCGGCGAGATCAGCTCACTGGCGCCCGCGGGAGAGTTCGCAATCTCGACCGGGAACGGCGAGTCGATCCACGATGCGTAGCGATCGGCGCGGTTCGGCCCGTCGGCGACGAGGACCGTCGGCGCCGAAATCGCTGGCGTATCGGCGGCTCGCGGTACCTCCTCGGAGGCTTCCTCGTCGGAGTCGTCACCGAGGGACGCGCTCATGTATTCTTCGTGTCAACGCTACCTCAAAAGTGTTCTCGCTGCGTTCTCATCGTGTAGAATTCGATTCGACAATCGCCGGACGTGGGACGTAAACAGAATGAAAACGAAATAGAGTTTCGTGATATTCAGTTGGGCCTGAAACGGTCGGTATATCGGAGTCGTGCGCGTCGCGCAGAGGCCGAACTCAATCGTCCGCAGCACCGGCCTCTCGCACGTCCCGTGCGGGTCCGACGGGCCGGTCGTCGAGACCGAGTGCGACGTTCGTCATCCGCCGGCTCCGATCGGCGTCGGCCAGGCCCGTGACCGCTCGGACGGCGTCGACGTTCTCCGGGACGACGTCGGCCTCCTGGTGAATCGCCTGGAAACAGCTGATCTCCCCGTCCGAGACGGAGATCGAATCGGCCCAGACGCAGTTCTCCCAGACGTCACCTCGCGGCCGGTCGGCGTCCTTGGCGATCTCCTTGAGGCCGCCACAGCTCTCGACGCCGAGGTCGCCGGGGACGAGGAACAGCCGCGGCTCCGCAGCGAGGCGGTCACGGACCGTCGCTTCGTCGAGATCGGGCGCGGCCTCGTCCAGCGTAACGGAAACCGCGTGGAGGTGCATCCGCGTCGCCGGCACCGTCACGCCCATCGTGTCGACGTCGACGTCGGGGAGGACCGTTCGCACGTCGGGACCGTGGTGGGAGGGAATCTCGATCGGGTCCGGCAGGATGTCGTCGATCGGGCCGCGGTCGGGCTGGGCGGGATCGCCACCCCGGCGTACGAGCGTTACGCGGGCGCGCTCGACGCCCCAGGCGTCGTCGAGCGGCGCGAGCAGCCGGGCGAGCCCGGTCGTGTTACAGGAGACGACGCGCACCCGATCGGCACCGATCGCATCGTCGAAATTCGCGCGGGCGACGAAGCTCGCGTCGGCGACGTCGTGTCGTTCCGCGCCCTGGAAGATCGCCGGCGTGTCACGAGCCGCGTACTGGGGTGCGTTCTGCTCGCCGACGCCGCCCGGCGTCGCGTCGACGATCACGTCGCTCTCGTCGATCAGCGACTCGACCGGTCCCGAGAGCGGGATCCCTGCCTCGTCGAAGCGGTCCGCTCGCTCGGCCGGCGCGTAGACCGAGAACCCCTTCGACAGCGCACTCCGGGCGCCGGCGTCGGGGGAGCGTTTTGCGACGCCCACCACGTCCATGTCCGGCTGTGTTGCTATCGCGTCCGCGACGCGTTTGCCGATGGTACCGTAGCCGTTGACGCCGACGCCTACCATGCACAACGATCCGGCTGCCGACACCATAAACATTCCTAAAGATCATTATAGATCCCTACTCGGAATAGAGTACCCGGGCGACAACAGCGGGGCCGGCCGGACCAAAATCGGGCGAAGCGTCCGGGGAGCAAGTGCAGCCACCACAGTCGTCCAGCAGCGTACGGCCCAGTCCATTAGACAAATACTTTACCCGCACTGCACGAACATTCGACCATGAGCACCTCGAGCGATTCCGTGCGCGTCGGACTGAACGGCTTCGGACGCATCGGCCGCAACGTCTTTCGTGCGGCACTGGACAGCGACCAGGTCGATATCGTCGGCATCAACGACGTCATGGACGTCGACGACATGGCGTACCTCCTCGAGTACGACACCGTCCACGGGACGACCGAGGGCGTCGAGATCGACGGCGGGGACATCGTCGTCGACGGCACCACGTACCCGACCTTCTCCGAGAAGGATCCCGCCAAACTCCCCTGGGACGACCTCGACGTCGACGTCGCATTCGAGGCCACTGGCCTGTTCCGCACCCACGAGGACGCGAGCAAGCACGTGGAGGCAGGCGCAGACAAGACGATTATCTCGGCACCGCCCAAGGGCGAGAGAGAGGTCCTGACGGTCGTCTACGGCGTCAACCACGACGAGTACGACGGTGAGGACGTCGTCTCCAACGCCTCCTGTACGACGAACTCCATCTCCCCGGTCGCGAAGGTGCTCGACGACGAGTTCGGCATCGAGTCCGGCGTCCTGACGACGACACACGCCTACACTGGCTCCCAGAACCTCATCGACGGCCCGAAGGCCAAGCGCCGCCGGGGCCGCGCGGCAGCCGAGAACATCGTTCCGACCTCGACCGGCGCCGCACAGGCGACCACGGAAGTTCTCCCGCAGCTCGAGGGCAAACTCGACGGTATGGCGATGCGCGTGCCGGTCCCCGACGGATCGATCACGGACTTCGTCGTCAACCTCGAGGCCGACGTCACCGAGGCAGAAGTCAACGCCGCACTCGAGCAGGCCGCCGCTGGCGACCTCGAGGGCGTGCTCGGCTACACCGAGGACGAGGTCGTCTCGAGCGACATCGTCGGTGAGCCGTACTCCTCGATCGTCGACGCCAACTCGACGATGGTCATGGGCGATCAGGTGAAGGTGCTCGCCTGGTACGACAACGAGTTCGGCTTCGCGAACCGGATGCTCGACCTCGCAGCCTACGTGACCGCCGAGGCCGCGGCCGAGGCCTGATCTCGGACACAGACGCAGGCCGCTTCGTTTTCCGTCGGATCGTTCGAATCGATCGATTGGGTCGGTTCCCCCGATTCGGCGCTTTTTTGCCTCGTTCGCGTGCAGTAACGAGCATGGCAGGCTTCCACACCACCGACGACCTCGACACCGGCCAGCGTCTGCTGGTCCGGATCGACGTCAACGCCCCGATCGAGGACGGCGCAGTCCAGTCCACGCGCCGCTTCGAGCGACACGCCGAATCGATCCGCGAGCTGCTCGACGACGGGCACGCGCTCGCGATCATGGCGCACCAGGGTCGGCCTGGTCGCGACACGTTCGTCACGCTGGAACAGCACGCCGACGTCCTCTCCGAGCTCGTCGGCGAGGAGATCGACTACGTCCCCTCGACGTTCGGCGAGGAGGCCGTCGAAGCGATCACGGAGCTCGAACCGGGGACGGGGGAAGAGAACCCCGGCGACGCCATCCTGCTGGAGAACGTCCGGATGACCGACGGCGAGCTACCCGAAGAGCCGCCGGAAGTCAAGGCACAGACGGAGTTCGTCCGCACGCTCGCCAACGCTTTCGACGCCTACGCCAACGACGGCTACTCCGTCGCGCACCGCTCGCACGCGTCGATCGTCGGCTTCCCCGAAGTGATGGACGCCTACGCCGGCCCCGTCATGGCCGACGAGTACGAGTACAACACCTCGATCGAGCGCCGCGAGTTCGACGGCGACGTGACGATGGTGCTCGGCGGCACGAAGGCCGAGGACGTCATCGCGGCGATGGACCACCTCGAAGACACCGTCGACACCTTCCTGCTCGGCGGCGTCGTCGGCGAACTGTTCCTCCGTGCGAAGGGCCACCCCGTCGGCCACGACCTCGAGGACGGCCCCGACCTCTACGACGACAACTACGAGAAGAACGCCGATCTCATCGACGACGTCCTCGAGCGCTTCGGTGACCGCATCGAGACGCCCGTCGATCTCGCGTACGAGGACGAGAACGGCGAGCGCGCCGAACACGCCGTCGCCGACGTCGAGGAGAAGACCGTCTCCTACATGGACGTCGGTCACGAGACCGTCGAGCTATACCAGCCGATCGTCGAGGACTCCGCCGCGGTGCTCGTGAAGGGGGCGCTGGGCGTCTTCGAGGACGAACGGTTCAGCTACGGGACCGTCGAGGTGCTCCGTGCGGCTGGCGAGTCCGATGGCTTCTGCGTCGTCGGGGGCGGCGACACGTCCCGAACCGTCTCGATGTACGGGCTCGAGGAATCCGGCTTCGACCACCTCTCGATCGCCGGCGGTGCCTATCTCCGTGCGCTGACCGGCGAAGGGCTCGTCGGAGTCGAGGCGCTCGAACGCGCGGCCGAGCGGATGGACGGCTAGGTCATCCCTCGCGGATCGGCCCGGTCGAATCGACTGGCACGTGCGCGCTTTTGAGAAGCGGTTTTCCGGGACAGACGTGGCAGCCTATTCGAGTGGCGTCCACCGGGACGGCGACCTACCGAACCCGCGAACGCGGTACTCGACCGCCCCCTCCTCCGTCTCGCGAAGCTGGACGACGCCGTCGAACTCACCAGTCAACGTGTTGACCGTCTGTTGGTCGTGACTATCGTCGTCGAGCGTGAACACGGCGAATCCACCGCTGGATTCCACCCGGTTCGTGTAGATGTGGAGGAACTTGAACACGGTCTCGACGTCGAGATACTGCAACAACGTCGAGATCGAGACGAGTCCGTGCCTGACGTTGGCGACGCCTCTGTCGGCGAACCGCTTCGTCAGTTTCGCCGTGCCGATGGAGATGCCGGTCAGATCGCCGGGGGACCCGACGTACTCCGTCGCGACCTCCCGAATGCCGTCGCGATCGTCGGTGCCAGAACTGTCGATCAGCCCCACCCGATTGCGATCGAACTCGGGCTGGATCCGTTCGAAATCCCGAAGGATCGAGGCGGCGCTTGTCTTGGTCGTCACGAGTAACATGCCGTCGCCGTCCCCGTTCCCGGCGGCGAGCATCTCGATTGCGATCTGTCGCTTGCCGACGAGCGATGGCCCACTGATCAACACGGTCGTCCCCGGCGGCAGTTCGTCGAGTTCGTCTCCTGGAAGTACCCCAGAAACGTCGTAGGTAGAACTCACTCCTCATCACCCAGCTGATCCGCTCCCTCCTCGCCCGCCGCATCTTCAGTCAGTTCCGATAGCTCCCTGACTGCGCTCACGAACTCGAGATCCGACTCCATGTCCCCAAGTGTCTCGTCGGCCTCTTCGCGTTGCGCGTCGATGCGTTCGTTCAGCCGCGCGTACTCCTCGCTATCTTCGAGTTTTGCCTCGGTCTTCTCGGTCTCGAGTGCGCTCCGTCTGGCGACGAGCGAGTAGTACTCCTGAAGCGCCTCCGATTGCTCGGCACGATCGAGCAGCGTCTCGATGGTCTCCAGCAGCCCATCCCGCGTCGGCGGTTTCGTCACGTACTCGTCGAACCCCATCTCGACGACGTCGAAGTCCGGGTCGACCGCACTGACCATCGCAACGCGGGTGTCGATCCCCCTCGATCGGATGGCAGAGAGCACGTCCGCACCGCTCATGCCCGGCATCATCCGGTCGAGGAGGACGACGTCGACGTCGTCGTCGACTGCGGCCAGCGCCGCGTCACCGGTCTCGGCGGTGCGAACGTCGTAGCTTCCCTGTAGCCAGATCTGATACGTCTCGGCGACGTCTGGCTCGTCTTCGACGATCAGGACGAGCGGTGCGTCTGTCTCCGTCATAGTGAGTTGTCCGATGTCATGGCTGGATATGGTTCGGTATTGGCGTCGAGATACGTCATGCTATGGGCCGTCACTGGACGATTCGGGGCTGTGAGCCGGATCTGCGACGGTCGAATCACCCGTCGCCATCTGGATAGCGCGGGGGAGCTCCACGACGAAGGTGGCACCACCCGCTTCGTTGTCGACGACACTGACCTCTCCCCCGTAGCGGCCGACCATCACGTCGACGAAGAAGAGACCGAAACCCGATCCGGTCTCTTTGGCGTGTCCGGTCTCGCCACGGCGGAAGATCGTCTCCTTCCTGTCGTCGGGAACACCGCTACCGTCGTCGGCGATCTCGATCGTAACGAACTCCTCGCCCACCTCGACGCTCGTTCGCACCGTAATCTCGCCCTCGTTGTGCTCGATGGCGTTGGTCAACAGATTTCCGAGGACGTCCGAGAGGAGTTCGTCGGCCTCGACGGAGGCGGTCTCGGGCAGATCTCGCTCGAACGTCGCGTGCGTATGCGTGGTCCGAAGCCGATCGAGCTGCTCGTCGATCAGCGCCGTCACGTCCGTGGTCGAGAGCGACGTCGACGCTTCTGGCGCGGTCAACGCCTCGATGACGCGCTGGACGCGACCTGTGACGTCGGTCACGTTGCCACACCACTTCACGATCGTTTCGGCGTACTCCTGCTGTTGGCCGGTGGTTTGCTCGGCGAGGATCTCGGCGCGCGAGCGAATCACCGTCATGCCGTTGAGCACGTCGTGGCGGAGGATGGAGCTGAAGAACTCGAGCTGGTCGGTCTGACGGCGAAGCTCCTCCTCGCGACGGGCCCGATCGATCACGGCGACGAGGTTGGAGGCGAGCACTCGGGCGCCGTAGACGTCCACTTCGTCGAACGGCCGGTCCCCAGTGGTCCCGACGTTCATCACGCCGATATCGCCGATCGGTAGCACGATCTCGTGTTCGACCGTCGTGTCGGGGTTGAGGGCGCCGTCGCTGGCGTCCGGATTCTCGAGAACGAACACCTCGCCCGATGCGAAGGCTTCCCACGATTTGCTCTGGCTGTCGCTCGTGTACGTTGGGGGCTCACCGAACTCCTCGATCGCAGCGTCGGAGGCCGCAGCGGGAAGGAGCCGTTCGCCAGCGTCGTCGACCAGCCAGATGCCAACGAGTGGCGCATCGAGCAGTTCGCCCGCGGCCGCTGCGGCAGCCTCACAGACGGCGTCGACGTCTGCGGCGTCGATCACCGTCCTGGTTGCCTCGTGGAGCCGTTCGATCATCTCGCGACGTCGTTCGAGCTCGTGGCGGTACGTTTCGCGATCGGTCACGTCCCGCGCGAGCCCGATCATCTTCGTCGCTCCGTCGTCCTCGACGATCTTCCCCCGAAGATCGATCCAGCGATACTCGCCAGACTTGTCAGCGACCCGAACGTCGACTGAGGTCACCGAATCGGCGTTGCGTGCCTCCGCGACGCCCTCGAAGACGGTGGCGTGATCGTCCGGATGAATCATCTCCACGAACTCCGTGAAGTCACCGGAGAACTCGCCCGGATCGTAGCCGAGGATCCCGTGCATGCTCTCGTTCCAGACCAGTTCGTCCGTGTCGACGTTCCACTTCCAGATCGCCGGACTCGCGCCGCCGAGCGCGAGGTGGAGCCTGCTGGACGTCTCCTCCAGCGCAGAGACCCGCTGTTTGCGGTCGGTGACGTCCGCAAGGATCCCGACCATACGACGGTCGTCGCCCGAACCGATGAGGCGCCCACGCGCCTCGGCCCACATGACCGTCCCATCGGTCCGCTCCATCCGGAACTCGGTCTGGTACATCTCACCGCCGTCGAGGGCTTCTTCGACTGCGGATTGCATGGCCGACACGTCGTCGGGATGAACGAACTCGGCGAAGTCGTCGAACGTCCCGCCGAACGAGCCAGCATCCAGGCCGACGAGCTGTTCGAGGCTCTCGTTCCAGACGACCTCGTCCGTCGCGAACTGCCACTCCCAGATCCCCATGCCCGTCCCCTCGAGGGCGAGCTGTTCGACCTCACGATCACGGCGCTTTCGCTCGCTGACGTCTCTGACGATCGCGACGACCTGACCGTCGTCGAGCGCCGAGAGGGAGAGCTCCTGCGTGAACTGCTCGCCGTCGGCGCGGACACCGGTGGTCTCGCCCCGCCACGTTCCGGTTTCCTCTAGCTCCGGGGCGATCTCCGTCTCGACGTGTTCTGCGTCGTCATCAGGATATCGGATTCGCCAGTCTTCCCCCAGTACCTCGTCTCGAGAGTCGAACCGGTGGAGTTCGAGAAACGCGTCGTTGACGAGCGAAAACGTGCCATCGGGACCGACGATCGCGATGGCGTCGGTCGACTCCTCGATCGCCGCGCGGACCGATCGGGCTTCCGATGCCTGCTCGCGTCGGCGGGCGTCGTTGTACCCGAGCAGGACACCGATTCCGCCGCCGATCGTTCCGAAGTATGCCACCATCCCGGCGAGCAGTCCGACCGATACTCCGTCGGCGAGGAGAAGGATCGTCAGGGCGCCGAGGAGTGTACTTCCCACGACCGTTCCCCCAACCCACCTGGCGATGGAGAACGTCCAGTCCGGCGTGGCTCCCCGGTACAGCAACCAAACGCCGTACGCCGTGACGCCCACCGACGTCCCGACTAGCACCACGACCGCACCCGTCTCCAAGAAGAGACCCCTCGCGGCGGCTACGGCGGTGACGATCGATCCACAGAGAAGCCCGACGCCGAGAAGCGCGACGGACCACTGTTTCACCGTTCGCGTAGATGCGCGCACGGTCATCAAATGCGACGACCAGGCATAAAGGCAACCGCTAGATACGACGGTCTCTGGAGACGCCGGTCATCCCACTCCGGTGGCTGTGTGAGAAAACTACTGCGTCCAGCGCGGACGGGGTGAGAAGAACGGTTGAAGCGCTACTCGTCGAGGCGCTTCGAGATGAGCTCCTGAATGTCGTTGCGAAGCTCTTCGACCTCGACCTCCTCGAGGACGGGGACGAAGAACCCTTCCACGAGCATGTCGCGTGCCGCCTTCGGGTCGACGCCGCGAGAGGTCATGTAGAAGAGGTCCTCCTGATCGACCTGGCCGACCGTCGCGGAGTGGGAGGCCTCGGTGTCGTGGTTGTTGATGATCAGCTTCGGGGAGGCGTCGGCCTCGCTCTCGTCGGAGAGCATCAGCGTGTTCTCCCGCTGGTAGGAGTTCGTGTCCCAGGCCATCGAGCCGACGTCCTGCACGCCCTCGTAGACGGAGCGAGCGACGTCGTCCACGACGCCGCGCATCACGAGGTCGGCGGTCGTGTGCTCCGCGCGGTGCCAGACCTTCGAATCCAGATCGAAGTGCTGGTCGTCGCGGCCGAAGAAGGCGCCGACGATCTTCGTCTCCGCACCGTCGCCGTTGAGCTCGGTGGAGACCTCGGTCTTCGTCAGTCGGGAGCCGAGGTTGCCGTCGATGAAGGAGACGGTCGAGTAGGTGCCTGCGTCGGCGCGCTTGAGCGTGTAGTTGTAGGTGTCGTCGTCGAGGTTCTGGAGCGCACCGTACTGGACGTGGGAGTTCTCGCCGGCGGCGACCTCCACGATCCCGCTGTAGTAGCGCTCACCCTCGACATCGGCGTCACCGGTAGACTGCCGCTCGAGGATCGTAACGGAGGAGGACTTCTCGGTCACGACGAGGGTGTAGTTGAACAGCGAGGAGGAGTTCATCCGCGTGCGGATGGCCACGTCCTCGGCGTCGACCTCTTCGGGAACGTAGATGACCGTTCCAGTCGAGAACAGCGCCGTCGATAGCGCCGTGAGGTAGTTCTCCTGCGGGTCGACGACGGAGCCGAAGTGCTCCTCGAGCACGTCGGGGAGCTGCTCGACGGCCTCCGCGATCGAGAGGACCTCGATCTCGTCGGGACCCTCCTGGTCCTTCTCCTCGGCCGCGTTCAGCGGATCGACGAAGGACTCGTAGTCCAGATCGTAGAGGTTCGTCCAGGTTCGGCCCGGCGTGCGGATGACGTCGGGCATGTCGAGCTCCTCGAGTGCGTCGAGGGCCTCGAGACGGGTCTCGAGGAGCCACTCGGGCTCGCCCAGCTCCTCGGAGATCTGGCGGACGGTGCTTTCGTCGACCGCGGTGTGTAGCTGCGTGCTCATTTGTCCGGACATCTTACCCGAGGCTTCCCTCCATCTCGAGCTCGATGAGACGGTTGAGCTCGACGGCGTACTCGATGGGCAGTTCCTCCGTGATCGGCTCGATGAACCCGGAGACGATCATCTGCTTGGCGTCGTCGTCGTCCAGCCCGCGGCTCTGGAGGTAGAACACGTCCTCGTCGCCGATCTTGCCGACGGTCGCCTCGTGGGCGACGTCGACCTTCGACTCCTCGATCTCCATGTACGGCATCGTGTCGCTGGTCGACTCGTTGTCGAACATCAGCGCGTCACACTCGACGGCAGTCGAGGAGTTCTCGGCGCCGTCGGCGATGTGGACGAGACCGCGGTAGTTCGTGCGGCCGCCGTCCTTGGAGATAGATTTGGACTCGACGGTGGACTTCGTGTTCGGCGCGTTGTGGTAGACCTTCGCGCCGGTGTCGATGTCCTGCCCCTCGCCCGCGAAGGCGATGGTGATGTGGTTGTCGCTGGCACCCTTCCCCTTGAGGATCGTCGAGGGGTAGAGCATCGTGGCCTTCGAGCCCATCGACCCGGAGACCCACTCCATGCGACCGCCCTTCTCGGCGATCGCGCGCTTGGTGTTGAGGTTGAACGTGTTCTTCGACCAGTTCTGGACGGTCGAGTACTGCACGTGGGCGTCCTCCTTGACGAACACCTCGACGCCGCCGGAGTGGAGGTTGTGCGCGGCGTATTTCGGTGCCGAGCAGCCCTCGATGTAGTGAACCTCGGAGCCAGCCTCGGCGATGATGAGCGTGTGCTCGAACTGGCCCATACCCTCGGAGTTCATCCGGAAGTAGGCCTGAACGGGCATCTGGACGGTGACGTCCTCGGGAACGTACACGAAGGAGCCGCCGGACCAGACCGCGCCGTGGAGCGCCGCGAACTTGTTGTCGCTCGGCGGCACGCATTTCGTCATGAAGTACTCCTTCACGATCTCTTCGTGCTCCTGCACGGCCTCGTCCATGTTGCAGAAGATGACGCCCTTCTCCTCCCACTGCTCCTGCATGTTCTGATAGACGACCTCCGATTCGTACTGGGCGCCGACGCCGGAGAGGGCCTTCTTCTCGGCCTCGGGGATGCCCAGCTTGTCGAAGGTGTCCTGGATGTCCTCGGGTAGGTCGTCCCAGTCGTCTGTGGCGTCGCGTGCCTCGACGTCTGGTCGGATGTAGGGAACGATCTCCTCGATGTCGAGCTCGGAGAGGTCGGGGGCTCCCGGCCAGTCGTCGGGCATCGGCAGTTCGTGGTACTGCTCGAGTGCGCGGAGGCGTCGCTCGAGCATCCAGTCGGGTTCGTCCTTGTCCTCGGAGATGAGGCGGATCGTGTCCTCGTCGAGGCCCTTGCCGGACGTCACCGCGGAGGCCTCCTCCTTGCGGAAGTCGAACCGTTCCTCGGTGTTCGTTTGCTGTAGTTCGTCGTCTTCTGAGCTCATTGGTCGATCATGGGGTCGCTGGGGGTATAGTCCTGTTCACGATGCCGGCAGTTCGAAACCGTCATCGGTTACGCTGTCTCGTACACTTCCTCGCGCACCCAGTCGTAGCCGCGGTCCTCGAGCTTCTCTGCGAGCTCGGGACCGCCGCTCATGGCTATCTGGCCGTCGAGCATGACGTGGACGCGGTCGGGCTCGACGTAGTCGAGAATACGCTGGTAGTGAGTGATCTGGAGGACACCGGTGCCCTGCTCGTCGCGGAGGGCGTTGATGCCGTCGGAGACGTCCTGCAGGCGGTCGATGTCCAGCCCGGAGTCGATCTCGTCGAGAACGGCGATCTCCGGCTCGAGGATGGCGGCCTGGAGTACCTCGTTCTGTTTCTTCTCGCCGCCGGAGAAGCCAGCGTTGAGATACCGCTGAGCGAAGGACTCGTCCATGTCCAGCAGCTCCATCTTCTCCTGGAGAATCTGCTGGAACTCGGCGACGCCGACTTCGCCCTCGTCGGCGGGACCCTCCATCGGGGAGGTGTCGTAGCCGGAGTCGTCTTCATCGTCGCCTTCGTCCGCGTCGGCTTCGTCCTCGTCTTCGAAGAGCTCCGCGCGCTCGTCGAGCTTGGCGTTGAGCGCCGTGCGGAGGAAGTTCGCCATCGTGACGCCCTCGATCTCCGCGGGATACTGGAAGCCCAGGAACACGCCGATCGCGGCGCGCTCGTTGGGTTCGAGTTCGAGCAGGTTCCACGTCTGCATGTCCTCGGGGATCTCCACGTCACCGCCGAAGTCGCCGTCGTCGAGGTGCAGGAGGACCTCGCCGCCGGTAACCTCGTACGCGGGGTGACCCGCGATGACCTTCGCCGTGGTCGACTTTCCGCTCCCGTTCGGTCCCATCAGCGCGTGAATCTCGCCGGCCTCGACCTCGAGGTCGACGCCTTCGAGGATCACTTCGTCGTCCTCTTCGGCCACTTCGGCCTCGAGTTGATTGAGTTCGAGTCGTGCCATCTTGTCGGTCGACTAGTGGTTCGAGCGGCCCATAATGCTTTCGTAATCGACGGCAAAGCACTTCCATATTCGACAAAATATTTTTCCCATTCCGAATCCGGGGCGAACGTGATCGGCATGCGCCAGCGACGGTCGGAAAGAGCGTTTCGCAGAATTCGGAGTGCTTCAGCCCGATTCAGGGTCGTTTCGTGGGACGTGCACCGCTCGCCTCGTTCAGGCGCGCGGGTCGTGTGACCTCTTCAACTAGATCTCCGACGCCATCCACGACGTCAGCCGTCGAGCATCGCTTCGGCAGCCGTCTCGGCGGTGAGGACGTGGTACTCCGATCGGATGTCATAGGGGAGCTCTAGCTGGACGCCCGACGCGCCGTCGTCTGTGATCCAGTTCACGACGTTGTTCGGGTTCTGTCCTGCGAGCTCGGTGTCCGTGACGACCTCGACGACGACGTCGGCGTTCGCATCGTCGTACGCGGTCTGCAGCCGATTGGCGACGCGATCCCGAGCCTCCACACCAAGTCCGCCGACCTGCACGGTGTCTGCACTCGTGCCGTGAAACGCGATCGCAGCGTCGAACCCGACGTCGGCGATCGAGTCCAGTTTCGGGAAGGACGCCCGTGAGAGCGCCGGCGAGGTGATATGCCAGCGATCGTAGGCGCCGGCGTCGCCGTTGTAGCCGTAGCAGGCCCAGCCGACTGTGTCGTAGTTTTCCGCCACGTGAACGGCCTGGCGGCCAGTGTTGTACTCGACGACGCCACCGTGGGGTGCGAGCGCGACGAGTCCGGCGTCGATTGCACGGCTCCCACCGACGAGCCGCTCGACGAACTCGTCGTTCGACCAGGCCTGCTCCCGGCTGTCGAGGCTGGGGTGTGGAACGTGTGCGGAGACGCTCCCGTCGGCGCCGTCGCTCGCGCCGAACTCCGCGAGCTCGTCGGCCGCCGCTGTGACGGTGTTCTGATCAGTGTTGACGATCTCCGCGACGGTGAAACACTTCTCCTGAAACTCGACGTCCCCGGAAGGCTCGTCGACGGCGACTCGCACCTGCTGGCCCGCCTCGATGCCGACTCGCGACGCGAGCGTTTGATCCACCGTGCAGTAGTCGCCGCCAGGATAGGGCCCAGAAACCGACCCCGCGGCGAGCGTCGCGTCGTGTCGCTCGATCATCCGTCCCTGCGTTTCGTCGTCCTGAGACGGCTGGAGGGCTTCGGTAGCGGCCAGTGCACCACCGCCGACGACTGTCCCGGCCGCCAGTAGCGCTCGTCGCCGGGAGAGCTTCATCGGAATGGGGCCAACCATGACTATTGGTAACAACCGGCAACAGTTAAGCGTGTATGTGGTGACCCACGCCCCTCCGAACGTCGTGATCGAACGCCGATCAACCCGTGGTTCGTTCGACGAGCGGTAGCATAGACAGGACAGCGTGCCGGAGAGACCTCACATGAAGCCGGAGAGCCCGGTCTGCTCCTGGCCGCTCTCGACTTCCTCCCAGGAAACGTCCAGTGCCTCCAGAATCCGCTCGATCGGTCCCTTGAGCGTCTTGTCGAGCATCTTCTCCCAGTCGATTTCGAACTCCTCGGGCAGCTGATCGGCGTACTCGATGCAGATAACGCCGTCACCGGCCTCGACGTCTCGCTTGAACTGGAGATACAGGTCGTTCTCCTGTGGGTTGAACCCGCGCTCGTTCTCCAGCCGGCGGAAGAACGTGGGGTGAACGTCCTCGAGGTAGAGCCGCTTTGGCTTGCTCCCGCGATCGAAGTTCGTCCCCAGCAGCATGTTCGCGAACTTCGCGCCACGGACCTGCGCGGTGTCGGTGTCGTAGTTGTCGAGGCGTTTCCCGATCCCGCCAGGAATCCCAATGTCGGCGGGGTCCGCCTGTCCGGATTTGAACTCCTCGATGCGCTCGTGGACGTAGTCGGTGACGTCGTCGATCGCCTCCCCACGGACGATCATGTCGATGACCTCGAGCTGGACCTCCTTCGTGACGGGCGCGATGTCCGATCGCTGGTACTCGAACCCGGTGATGTCCACGTCGTCGACGCTCTTGCCCTCCTTCCAGACGATGTGGCCGGCGTAGCGCTTCTTCTTGCCCGCCTGGAAGAATCGCCGGTAGAGCTTCTCGAACTCGATCTGGAACCGGTGGTCCTGTGCGTTGAGTTCCTCGCTCGCGAACTCGTCGTAGGAGTCGTTGATGTGCTCCTCGATCTCGAAGGACTGCTCGATGGCCGTCTCCGTGGAGACGTCACCGCCGAGCTCCAGCATGATCGAGTCGGTGTCGCCGTAGACCACGTCTCTGCCGAGCTCGTTCGCCGCCTGCTCGGTGAACTCGATGACCTCGCGGCCCGTCGCCGTCACCGCAGCGCCCATCTCCTTGTCGTAGAGCCGGAAGCGCTCCCAGCCCAGCACGCCGTACAGCGAGTTCATGATGACCTTCACCGCGGCCTGCTGACGGTCGAAACGATCGTAGTCCGCGGAGGTGGGATCGTGCTCGTTGCGTGCAGCCTTCTTGGTCTCGCGCTCGGTGAGTAGCTCGTCGACCATCTCGCGGATGATCCCATCGGGCTCCTTCCGGAAGTGGGTGCCATTGGGCGCGACGAACGTCTCGCCGTCGTAGCGCTCCGGATCGACTTTCGTCTCCGGCGACGCGTTCGTCGTCACCATGCACATCGGGTACAGGCTCTTGAGGTCGAGCACGCTCACCATCTCGCGAACGCCCGTGATCGGGTCGAAGACGGCGCCTCCCTCGTACTCCTCGCTCTCCTGTTGACCTTTCGAGGGGAGCACGAACTCGCCGTTGACCTTGTGGAGGACGAACATGTCGACCGCGTCGCCGGGCGTCGTCGCGTCCTCGAGCTTGCAGCCGACGAAGGTTCGCACCTCGTCCCAGAACGCGATCACGTCCTGTTTGCGATCGAGTTCGACGCAAAGCTCCACGTCGCGAACGTTGTACTCGAGCAGCCGCTCGGGATCCTGCTCCCAGAGATCGCCGAGGTCGCCGGTGTAGCGTTCCTTCCCGACACCGAGTTCCTCCTCCGCGACGGCATCCAGTCGGTAGGAATCGAGCTCCGAGAACTGCGTGCGCTGGTAGGCGTAGAGCAGGTCGAACACGACCCGTCCCTTCACGTCCGGCGCGCCCCAGTTCGACCGCCAGACCTCGTCGACTCGGGAGAGCCGTTCGATGGAGAGGTCCTCGTCGACGTCGAACCTGCCGTCGAGTTCCTCCAGCCGGTCGAGGACGTACGGCATGTCGAAATCGTCGAAGTTCCAGCCGGTGAGCACGTCCGGATCGGTCTCCTCGACGTAGGCAAGATACGATTCCAGCATCGCCGCCTCGCTCTCGAACGCTCGAACCTCGATTGCAGCGTCGTCGGTGATCGGATCGTACTCGAGCTCGTCGAGGTCGCCACTCCACTGGGCGTCCTCGCCCGGGAAGATCCAGCCGACGTACTCATCACGGACCGAATCGTGCGTGGTGAGACAGACGATCGGCTCCTCGCCGTCCTCCGGGAAGCCGTGGCGATCGTCGACCTCGATGTCGAGCGTGTGCACGCGGGGCTCGGCGACCACGTCGACGGGCTGGATCTCGTCGTGGTGAATCGTGATCGGCTCGCGCTCGCCGCCGGAGTCCCGACCGTCGCGTCGGGCTGGCACCCGAATTCCGCTTTCGATACCCTTGTCGATGAGGAGCCGGTTCGGGAACAGCACGTCCGCCTCGTAGTGGTCGAACTCGTCGCGAACCTGCCCGACGTCTCGCGGCGTGCGACCGAAGATTTTCAGGAGCTCGTCGCCGCGGATCGACTCGTACCCCTCCTCGTAGTCGACGATGCCGTCGTAGCTCGCGAGCGAGTCCGGCGCCACCGACGCTACTGGCGCGTAGAAATATGGTCGAAACCCGCGAACGCGCACGTGCTCTCTGGCTCCCCCCGACGTCCGTCCGAAGACGTGGACGATCGGCGTCTCGTCACTGCCGCTGCCCTCGATCGTGTAGTCGATCTGCATCACGCGAAGCTCGACGGTGCCCTCGGCGTCGGGAAGCGTCTCCACCATCGGATCGACGACGTCGTCGCTCCCGTTCTCGCCCTCGCCGGCGACGTACTCGGCCTCGGCAGCGGGCCGGGCGTCCTCGCCCGAATCGGCCCACGACGAGAGGTCCTGCTGGCCCGCGTCAGTCATGATCAGCGACTAGGCGAGCCCCGACAAAAACACCGGGGATTCCGGTGGCGGCGGCGGAGCGGTGAGAGCATCACCGCCGGTTGGACGGCCGTCGACCGTCCCGCTGACTTCCACCCGTCGGCCGCGGCGGCGGTGTCACCGTTTCAAACCAGCGGACCGCAGCACGCGGCTTTAACACCGAGCTGGATGAACGAGAGGCCATGCAAGCAGTTCGCTTTCACGAACACGGCGACACATCGGTGCTCCGCGTCGACGAGGTGCCCGATCCAACCCCGGCGGCGGACGAGGTCGTGATCGCCGTCGAGTCAGCGGGCGTCAACCCCGTCGATACGTACTTCCGGAGCGGCGCGTACGAGCCATTCACGCTCCCGATGATCCCCGGCGTCGACGCCGCCGGAGTAGTCGAGACCGTCGGCGACGAGGTCCAGAGGGTCGCGAACGGTGATCGCGTGGTCGCGACCGGCCTCGGAAAGGATCACTTCGGCGGCTACGCAGACCGAGTCGCGATCCCGACCGACCGCATGGCCCTGCTTCCCGAGGGCGTCGACTGCCGCGAAGCAGGTGCGGCGGGCGTGGTCGCAGTCACCGCCTGGCGGGCACTCGTCGATCACGGGGATCTCCGCCCGACGGAGCACTGCCTGATCCACGGCGGGAGCGGCGGGGTCGGCCACGCCGCCGTCCAGATCGCCGCTGCCGCCGGTGCGAACGTTATCACGACCGCAGCGCCGGCGTACCACGACGAGCTCGCTGCGCTCGGCGCCGACGTGGTTCTCGACTATCACCGCGACGATCTCGCGGACGCCGTGATCGATGCTGCCGACGGCGGCGTCGATCTGACCGTCGACCACCGGCTCGACGACTACCTGCAGTTCGACGCCGACGTCGCCGCGAAAAGAGGGCGCGTCGTCGGCATCGGCGAGAACGATCCGGCGATCGGCTTCGAGAACGACGGCGCAGCCAGGAGCAAGGATCTCTCCGTTCAGTTCATGAGCATGTTCAACACGCCTCGTCTCGCCGACCCACTCGGACTGATCGCAGCGCTACTCGGCGAGGGAGATCTTGGCATCGAGATCGCAGAGACGTACTCGTTGGAGGACGCTGCTGTCGCCCAGGAGGCCGTTCTGGAGGAGTCGTTCCTCGGCAAGCTGGCGATAACGCCCTGATATCCTTCGAGCGGCAGTTTCGACGCCAGATGAGCGTTCCTACCCCCTCCTACTGCTGGCCTAGGCAAGTCATTCTCGCTGGGAGGCGGTTCGCATACCACGGGAGAGAATCGAATCGCAAGCGGGCGCGGGGCCGAAACCCATATACCGCGTCGTTCGGCGAACGGCCCGAAGGGTTAAACACCACCAGAGGGCTCGGCGGTAAGGGCTTTATTCGATACCCCCATCCACACCAGTAGGTGACGACGATGCCAGAAACCCCGCCGTCCGACGGCACTGAACTCGAGCCCGAGGAGCGGCCGCCGGAGGAGACCGTCGACTTCGTCGAGACGTACGATACCGACGACGGAATCGTGTTCTACGACGTCGACAATCCGCTCGCGTGGCTCGAGTCCGACCGAGTCGTTCCACTCGACGAGACACTCTGAGGGAGACCGTCGGGCGAGCACGCTGTCCGTCTCTATCCCGAGAGGAGTCCGGTGCTGGCGTCTGCGAGACGGTGTCCTTATTCTTCGAGCGGACGATCTCTCGAACACGTGACCGACGAGACGACGGAACGCGGCGAACCGCCGGCCGATCAGGAGGACGCCACGGACTCCGACGATCAGCCGACGGATTTCGTCGAGGGGACCTTCGAAGCCAGCCCGCACGAGCCCGACCCGCCGAGTTTCGACGTTACCTCCGGCGAGGACCTCGTCGAAAATCTTCCCTCGGGCGACGAGGTCTCCGCGGACGTCCGCCGGTCCTTCTGGGAGATGGTCGTCCTGATCAAGATCGCGCTGCTCGCGCTCAGCGTCGGTATCATGCTCGCGTACTTCCAGGGTCGGTTCGACCTCGCAGCGGGCCTCGGGCTGGTCGCCGCTCTCGCGGGCGTCCGGGTCCTTCTCCGGATTCGATCGTTCGACGGTGAGTAGTTCGGCTCCGATCGTCCGACAGCAACTAGTTCTGGTCCGAGTATCCGAGCCGCGGAATTCGTCCAGGTGTTGTCTCGTCCGCAACGCAACAGCCTTCGAAAAGGGTACCCACCTGCAGCCCGGACCACGACCATGAACACCGTCGAGGACGAGAACGGACGGCGATTCGTCCTCCGAAAGCGATCGAGCGACGCCTGGCTGGTTCGCGATCCCGCCACGGGTGAGGAGTCATTTCGTGATCCCTCGGATCTCACCCTCGTCACCGAGGCCGACGCGCTCGCCACTGCAGCCGACGGCATCCCGCCCGCGGTGCGGACGCTCCTCTCCGCGGTTCCAAACGAACGCGTGCTCGGCCTCGTCATCACGATCGTCGATCGCGAGGCCGTCGGCGTCCGATCGCTCCTCGCAGAGACGACGCTCTGTGAGTCTGATCTTCACGGCGCGATCGCGGAGCTGGTCGCCGCAGGCCTGCTCGCCGAGACGACCGTCGCCGGCGAGCGAGGCTACGAGGCGACGAATCTCGCGAGGGATTCGATCGAGCAGCTCCGCGAGGAGTAGCCAGGGTCGTCGCTCGGCCGATCGAGGCGGAAAGAAGAGCGGATGCCACCGCACGCCCGGTCAGTCGTCAAGCGCCGCCAGGTCGATCGGCCCGCGCTCGACCGACGCCCGGTTGGTGCTCGGATCCTTCCGCACGCGAACGTGCGCGTCCGCGGCGGCGAGCAGCTCGTCGTCGTGGCTCACGACCAGAATCTGCTCGACGCCGAGCTCCGTCATCGCGTCGATCAGCTCGACGAGCTGGCCGACGTGACCGGAGTCGAGGAACACCGTCGGCTCGTCGAGGATCAGGGGCGGCATCGGCGCAGCGCCTTCGATACCCTCAGCGAGTAACCGGTAGATTGCACAGCGCAGGCTAAGGTTGAACAGCGCGCGTTCGCCGCCGGAGAGCTGGGTAGGCGCGAGCGGTTCGCCGTCGCGCTGGTAGACCGTTAGCTCGTAATCGCCGGAGAGTTCGATCCGATCGTAGGCGTCGTTGCGGTAGACCAGCTCGAACGTCTCGTTGAGCAGCTGTTCGAGGTGGGCGACGTTGCGCTGGCGGAGTTCGGCGCGGAGCTCCCCGTAGGTCGCTTCGAGTTCCTCGGCCTCGGATTTGAGCGAACCGAGCGCGTCGCGCTCCTCAGCCAGGGAGTCCTGGCGCTCACGGAGCGACTCCAACTCCTCGATCTGGGCCGTCACGCTCCCGATCGTACTCTGTAGCTCGTCGCGTTCCTCCCGCGAATTTTCGAGCTCGTCGGTCGCATCCTCGAGATACGACTCGGCGCGATCCCGCTCCTCGCGGGCGTCCTCGATGCGGTCCTCGTCGTAGGCATCCTCGATCTCCTGGACGCGCTCGCGGCGCTCCCGGAGCGTCTCGCGGCGCTCCTCGTTTTGCTCGGCGAGCAACTCCCGGCGCTCGCGGATCGACTGGACCTCGTCGTCGAGATCGTCGAGCGCTTCGATCGTCGACACGATGTTCTCGAGGCGCTCCTCGCGCTCGCGGAGCGCCTTCCGCTCGGCGTTGAGCTCCGCGATGGCCTCGCGTTCCTCGTCGGCTGCCTCGCGGTTTGCCTCGGCGGTGTCGCGCGCGGATTCGGCGTCCGCCGCCAGCTCCGATGCCTCCTCGCGAAGCGTCTCGGCGCGCTCGCGCTTGTCCTCGATCGTCGCTTCGCGCTCGGAGAGCAGCTCCGTGACCGACTCGCGACGCTCCTCGATACGCTCGATCTCGCTCGCGGCGTCGACGAGCACCTCCGCCCGTTCGAGGCGGTCCTCACAGGCGTCTCGGCGCTCTTCGAGTTCCTCGATTTCGGCTTCGATCTCCTCGAGCAAATCGCGGTCCTCGCCGAGTGCGTCGACGTGTGGCGAGTCCTCGACGGGCTGGCCACACTCGGGGCATTTCCCTTCCTCGAGGAGCTCCTCGCCGCGCTCGATGCGATCGACGACGGCCTCGCGGTTCGCACGGAGGTCCGCGATCTCGGCGTCGACCTCCTCGAGTTCGGCGTCGATCTCCTCGCGGTGATCGGCTGCTCCGTCGGGACCTACAGGCGCGTCCTCGAACTGCTCCAGCAGCGCCGAGCGTTCGTCCTCGAGATCCTCGAGGTTTTCCCGGCGCTCTGCGAGTGTCGCCTCGTCGTCCTCGATTTCGGCGTCGAGTTCGTCGGCACGCTCGCGCGTGGATTCGGCCTCCTCTTCGAGCTCCGATGCGGTCTCCTGGGCGTCCTCGGCCTCGCTGGTGAGCTCCTGAATGGCGAGGCGCTGGTCTTCGAGTTCGTCGCGAAGTTCGTCGTCGCGGGATTCGACGGCCTCGAGGGCGCCCTCGACGGTTTGGAGGTCGATCGGACCTTCCACAGAGTCATCGGCAGCGTCGAGATCGCTGGCGTCGAGCAGCTCCGTTCGGCGTTCCTCGAGCGTCTCGCGTTCCTCGCGACACTCCGAGAGTCGGTCCTGTAACGTCTCTCGCTCCTCGGCGGTTGCTGCGATCCGATCTTCGAGCTCCTCGATTCCCTCCCGGAGCTCGGACAGCTCCTCCTGCTTCTCCGCGAACTCCTCGAGGATGGATTCGGCGTCGGCTTTCGTCTCCTCGGCCTGCTCGATCTGCTCCTCGACGTGGTCGATCTCCTCCTCGATCTCGCCGAGCTCCGTTTCGAGCTCGTTGAGCTGGCCGTGGAGATCCGCCTCCTCCTTCTCCGCGATCTGTTTCTCGACGTCGGTGACGGCGCCCTGGACCTCGCCCAGCGCGTCCTCGACGGCGAGCCGCGCGTCGCCGGCCCGGTCGCGGTACTCCTCGAGCGCGCCAAGCTGGAGCAGCTCGTCGATCGTGTCCTGCCGCTCGCTCGGCGTCGCGTGGATCAGTTTGTTGACCTCGCCCTGCCGGACGTACGCGCAGTTGACGAACGCGTCGGCGTCCATCCGCAGGAGGTCGACGACCGCGTTCTCGACGTCCCGCGCCCCTTCGATCGTGTGTTCGGGCGTCTCGAGGATGCAGGTCGCCGTCGTCGCTCGTTCGCCAGTCGCGCGAACCCGGCGACGAATGCGATACTCCGCGCCATCGTGTGCGAACCAGAGCTCGACTTCCGCGTCCTCCGCTCCGGTGGAGACGAAGTCATCGAGCGTCTCGTCGAGTGCGCGGGCCCCATAGAGCGCGAAGAAGGCTGCTTCGAGCAGGGTGGTCTTCCCGCTCCCGTTGGGGCCGTGGACGACGATGACGCCAGCGTCGAGATCGATCTCGGCCTCGCCGTAACACCGAACGTTCTCGAGGCGCACGCGCTGGATCCTCACGGCGACACCTCCGGAGTCACAGGAAATCCTCCATGGACACCTGACCGTCGCCACCGGCATCCGAATCGGACGCCGGCTGGTCATCTCCGGACGGTGCGTCGTCGTCCGGTGTCGATTCGTCGTCTGGCGTCGGCTCGTCGTCGGCTACGGGTTCGTCGTTCGCGGCAGTCGTTTCGTCGTCGGCTGTCGTTCCGTCGCGAGAAGTAGATTCCTCTGACGTGCTGGATTCATCGCTCGAGGAGAGGTCCTCGGCGTCGTCCTCTGAGTTCGTCTCTTCGACAGCCTGCTCCGAGCCAGTGTCTTCGCCATCGCCCACCAGATCCGCCTCTTCGACGTCGATCTCCCCGTCGGGGACCGGCTCGAAGGCCTCCTGGCCCTCTTCCCGACGTTCCTCGACACGTCGACGGACGGTCTCGCGAACGTTCGAATCGGCGATCGAGCCGTCGCGAATTGCGCGATCGAGATCGCGGGCAGCAGCGCTCAGACCCATCTCGCGGACGCGTCGGCGAACCGCCTCGTCGGGGTCGGCGAAGGACACGTCGTGCTCGGTCTCGGCCTCCTCGCGCTCGCGGCGGTCGTTGACGCGGGCGACGATCGCCCCCTGCTCGGTCGCGAGTTCCTCGATCGGGCCCGGTGCGATCGGCTCGCCCTCGCCCTCGATCGTGACGATCGTGACGGCGTCCTCCTGGTCGAACTCGCGGACCCGATCGCGGACGAGCTCCGCACCCTCGCCCTCGTCCAGTTCGACGTCGACGAAGACGAACTCGCGACTCTCGAGCGTCCGGCGGGTGATCCGTAGCTCGCCGTCCTCGACGGTGACGATGTTGTAGCCGCGATCGGCGCGCTCGCTGGCGCTCGCTCGCTCCGTCGATCCGGGGTAGGTCACCCAGGTGTCGGCGACCTGCTGCTTACCGGGAATGTGATTGTCACCGAGCAACATCGCGTCGAAGTCGATGGACGCGGAGTCGAGCAGTTCCTCAGTGTCCCACTCCGCGGGGTCGAACGGCGCGAAGAGGCCGTGGGCGACGAGCGCGGTTGGCGGTGCAGCGCTGCCGTCCGCAGCGGCTTCGGGAGATGTGAACTCGTACTCGAGATCGTCGCGCTCGCTCTCGGGGACGTGGTCGAGCCCGTAGAGCGCGAGCGTGTCGGCGGCTCCGTCTGCCCCGGCTTCGTCCTCCTCGGTCGAGCCGACGATCCGGGGCTCGCCGTCGAGGCGTTCGGCCAGATCGAGGTCGGCGAAGAGATCGAGCCACTGGCCGGATCGCTTGGCCTCGTGGTTCCCGACGATCGCGAGGAAGGGGATATCGGCCGCGCGTAGCTCGCGAAGCGATGCGACGACTCCCTGGAGGTCCTGAAGATCCGGGCGGCGATCGTGGAAGAGGTCGCCCGCGTGGACGACGGCGTCGACGTCGTCGGCGATCGCGTCCTCGATCACGGCCTCGAACCCCCGGAGGAAGTCCTGCCGGCGGCGGGGATCGTGGTACTGCTGGTAGCCCACGTGGGTGTCCCCGGTGTGCAGTACCCTGGTCACTATGCTGGACACGCTGCCGAAGGGGTTTAGCAGTGACGTATGGGCGCGGCGGAAGTGGTCGGCGATCGGAACTCGGGCTGCAGTGGTTCGACGCGAACGGGCGAAGAGAGTGAGAGACTGGAGGTGTGCCTTCGTCGGAGGAGAGGCAGAACACGAAACTGCAGCCCTACAGCAACGGTTCTACGATCCCGCGACCGGCAGCGAGTAGTTCGTCGATCCGCTGATCTGTCTCGGCCTCGGCGTAGATCCGTAGCTTTGGCTCGGTGCCACTTGGCCGAACGAGTAGCCAGGTGCCGTCGGCGAGCATGCACTTGACGCCGTCGGCGGGGTTCATCGATTCGACGGCCGATCCAGCGATTTGCTCGGGGATCGCGCCCTCCAGATCCGCCATGACTGGCCCCTTGTTGTCGTCTGGACAGTCGACGCTCACGCGGTCCTGTCGGAGGTCACCGTAGGTCTCGCGGAGCCGAGCGATCCGCTCCTGCAGGGGCTCTTCCGCGTGGGCGGCCGCGGCCAGCAGCGCAGCGAGTGTGCCGTCCTTCTCGCGAACGTGGCCGCGGATCGAGAGGCCGCCGCTCTCCTCGCCACCGATCAGCGCGTCCTCCTCGGCCATCGCCTGGGCGACCCACTTGAATCCGACCGGCGTCTCGGCGACCGACGTGCCGTGGTCGTCGGCGATCCGATCGACCAGACTCGACGTCGAGACCGTCCGGACGATCGGGCCGGAATCGGACTGGAGCAGATACTCATAACACGCCGCGAGCAGCTCGTTTGCGTCGAGAAAACCATCGCCGGTGACGATCGCCACCCTGTCGGCGTCGCCGTCGTTGGCGATCCCGAGATCTGCATCGCCGGCGGCGACCAGCTCGGAGAGCTCTTCGAGCATCTCGGGTTCGGGATTCGGTTCGCCCCCGCCGAAGGTCGGATCACGGCCACACCGCAGCCGGACGACGTCGGCGCCCGCACGCTCCAGCGCCTCGTCTGTCACACCACGTCCACTGCCGTATATCGCGTCGTATGCCACCGTCAGTCCATCGAGATCCGGGTCGACGAGGTCCAGCACCGCGCCGATCTGAGCCTCGATCAGATCGACCTCCTCGATCTCGCCGTGCTCCTCGTCCGGGAGCGGGTCGGGCTCGCCGAGGCCGTCCTCGATTCGGTCCGTGATCGTCGGCAGCGCCGGCGCACCATCGTGGGGGATGAACTTCACGCCGCTGTACTCCGGCGGGTTGTGCGAGGCTGTGACGACGAATCCGCCCGCGAGGTCGCGCTGGACGATCGCGAGCGCGACGGCGGGCGTCGGGGAGTCCCGATCCGCGAGGAGCACGTCGTGGCCACCGGCGGCGAGCACCCGGGCGATCTCCTCGGCCCGGTCGCGTGCGCCGTCTCTGGCGTCGTAGCCGACGACGAGGGGTTCGCCGGCGAATCCGTCCTCCGCGAGCAGGTCGACCACTGACTGCGCGATCGCGTGGAGGCGCTCGGGCGTAACGAGGTCGGAATGGGCCCGCCAGCCGTCGGTTCCGAAGGAGATCTCGTCCATACGCTCACGACAGCGCCGCCGGGCAAAAAGGTTCGTCAGATCCCTGGACGGCACCGACGGAGGGGCCGCGACGGCGCTGGGCTCACCTCGATCCGTCAGTCCGCTACCGCGCCCTCGACGCCGAGCTCCGCGGTGGGATCCTGAATCCAGAGGTCGCCGAAGAGCTGGTCCTGCTGGAGCCGAATCTCGCCGCGGTTCGCGAGGAAGAGAACCGACAGGAACGTGTGGACGCGAGAGCCGCCGGCGTCCTCGACCTCGCGGAAGAGCACCTCGGGCCGGCCCGCGTCGTAGTGTTCGAAGAGCTCCGCACGAACGTCCTCGATGATCTCCTCGATGTCCTCGCCGTGGGTCCGCTCGGTGACTTCCTGAGCGGTCGGCTCGCCGTCCATGCGGCGATCGTCGTCCATGTGATAGTCGACGGTCTGGGTACCACGGTCGAAGCCGGCGGGCGACTCGCTGGTGTCGTACTCGCGGCCCTCTTTCCACCAGGAGCCCCGCTCGGCCTCGCGGAGCTCCCTGACGAGCTCGTCGAGCGTCTCGGGCGTTCCGCGGACGTGTTTGCGCTGGAGACGGCGCTCCATCTCGTCCTCGAGGGAGTCGACCGGGTCGAACGCGGGTGGCGCGTCCTCCGGCGCATCCATCGGCGCGTCCCATTCGTCCTCGGCCTCCTCGGCGACCTCGGGATCGAGGAGTACGTCGCTCTTCAGGCGGACCAGCACGGACGCGTAGAATAGCGCACGACCGGACTCGCGGAGGCTCCCCTCGTCGAGCGCGGCGAGGAACTCCTCCGTGACCTCGACGACGTCGATGTCCCAGGGGTCGATCTCGCCGTCCTTAGCGAGCTGGACGAGCAACTCGATCGGTTCGACTTCGTCGTCGGACTCGTCGGCGGAGTCTGCGGGCTGCCCGCCGTTCTCCTCGGCGATCTCCTCTGCGAGGAGGTCCGCCCCCTCCACCGGGCCAGCGTCGGCGCTGGGCGTGCCAGTCTCGACAGCTGCCGTCCCGCCGTTGGCTGCGACGGCCTCGTCGCCACCGGCGTCGCTATCCTCGCCGGAATCGCCCTCGCCGGGCGGTGATCGATCCTCGTGACCGGTGATGTCGAGTGGGATCTCGTCTGCGTCGTCCGCATAGTTCGAGACCTCCTGCGTCGGCTTCGCCTCCTCGTCGGCCTCGTCGTCTCGCGGGTCGGTTCGCTCACCGTCGGATCGAGGATCCGACGAGCCACCGTCAGACCCGCCGTTCTGACGGGCATCCGACTCGCTTTGCTCGTCGGATGCTCCGCTCGCTTCGCTCGCGGAGACCCCGCTCGAGGTTTCCGAGACTCCGTTCGTCGGCTCCGCCGCCTCCGGAGTCTCGTCAGTCATCAGCAGGCACCCCCTCACCACCGAGGTCGATCCCGGTGACTGCACTCACATTGTCGTCCTGCATCGTCACCCCGATCGCGCGTTCGGAGCGTTCGAGCATCGCCGAGCGATGGGAGACGACGACGAACTGCGCGTCGCCGGCGAGCTCGTCGACCATCTCACCGACGCGCTCGGCATTGGCGGCGTCGAGGAAAGCGTCGATCTCGTCGAGCGCGTAGAACGGTGCCGGGTCGTGGCGCTGGATGGCGAAGATGAAGGAGAGCGCGGTGAGTGACTTCTCGCCGCCGCTCATCGCCTCGAGGCGAGCGACCGGCTTGTCCGCGGGCTCGGCCTTCATCGTCATGCCGCCGTCGAAGGGATCCTCCTCGTCTTCGAGAACGAGCTCGCCGGTGCCGTTGGAAAGCCGCTCGAAGATGCGCTGGAAGTGGTCGTCGATCGCCTCGAAGGACTCCATGAACGCCGATTTCTTCTGGCTCTCGTAGGACTCGATGCGGTCGGTGATCCCCTCGCGCTCGTCGACGAGCGTATCCTTGCGCTCCTGGAGATCCTCGAGATCGGCCTCGACGGCGTCGTACTCATCGATCGCCTTCATGTTGACCGGCTCGAGTGTGGCCATCTCGGATTCAAGCTCGCCGATGCGACGGCGTACTTCGTCGTGGTCGGGGACCTCCTCGGGATCGTAGGCGTCGACCTCCGCCTCTAGCTCCTCGATCTCGGAATCGAGCGTGCTCGCACGCTCGCGGTGTTCGTTCAGCTCCGTCCGGGCGCCCTGGAGGTCGGATTTGACCTCGTCGCGAGCGTCGACGGCCTCCTGGACCGTATCGCGAAGCTCCGTGCGCTCCTCTTTGAGGTCGGAAAGCTCCTCTTCCAGCGCGAGTATCTCCTTGCGAGTCTCCTCGAGGGTCGCCTCCTGGGCCTCGATTTCGTCCTCGAACTCGGCGATCTCGTCTTGCTGGTCGGCCTTCGTCTCCTGGGCCTGTTCGATCTCGTCGTTGAGGTCGTCGATGGCGTCCTCGGCGTACCCCTTCTCGAGTTCGTACTCGTTCCGGCGGGCCTCGAGGGCGTCCATCCGGTCCTCGAGGTCGGCGATCTCGCCCTCGATCTCCTCGGCCTCGGCGGTGAGTTCGGGGACCTCGGAGTCGGCGAGCTCGCTTTCGATCTCCTCGATTTCGTCGTCGAGCGTCGCGATTTCGGAATCGACCTCCTCGAGGGACTCCTCCAGCTCGTTCATCTCCTCGTCGACGGCCTCGCGCTGGTCTTCGAGGTCCGCAACGCGCTCCGTCTGGGCCTCGATCTCCTCACGAACGTCGGCCATCTCATCCTCGACGCGATCGACGTCGGCCTGCAGCGACTGGACCTCTTCCGTCGCGTCCGAGCGGCGGTCGCGGGCGCTGTCGATGCGCTCCTCGAGATCGCGGATCTCCGATTTGAGGTTGCTCCGGCGGTCCTGAAGCCCGTTGATCTCCTCGGCGACGCGCTCGAGTTTGCCCTTCCCGGTCTTGGTGAATGAGTACCGGGAGCCACTCGTCGACCCGCCGGTCATCGCGCCGGACTTCTCGACGAGGTCGCCCTCCAGCGTGACCATGCGGAACCGACCCATGTACGCGCGGGCCGTCTCCATGTCCTCGACGACGAGGGTGTCGCCGAGCACGTAGGAGAAGATGCCCTCGTACTCGCCGCCGAAGTCGACGAGGTTGTACGCGAAGTCGACGACCCCGGGGTCGTCGGGCGCGCTTGGCAGGCCGCGCTTGTCCATCTCCGTCAGCGGGAGGAAGGTCGCACGGCCCGCGTTCTGGGCCTTCAGATAGTCGATACAGTCCTCGCCGACGCCGTCGTCGTTGACGACGACGTTGGCCAGCCGGCCACCGGCGGCGGTTTCACAGGCAGTCGCGTACCGATCCTCGACACTACCGAGCTGGGCGACCGTGCCGTGGACGCCCGGCTTTTCGGCGTTCAGGATCGTGGATACAGCGCGGCCGTAGGAGGAGTCGCCGCTTTCGCCGGCCTGGGCCTCGAGCTGTGCGTATTCCTGTTGTTTGGCCTGGATCTCGTCGTCGAGCGCGTCGAGTTCTTCCTGCTGGTCGCGCTTTTCCTCCTGCAGATCGTCGACGACCTCGGCGATGTTCTCGCGGTTCGCCTCGGCCTTGCGAAGCTCGGATTCGAGGTCGTCGCGCTCTGCCTCGAGCTCCGGAAGCTTCGCCTCCAGATCCTCCCGCTCGGCCTCCGCCTCGTCGATCTCGCTGGAGCGGCGGCGAGCCTGGTCGAGCAGCCGGTCCTGCTCGCGCTGGAGCTCGTTCTTCTCGCCGCGACGCTCCTCGCGTTCCTCCTTCGCCGTCTGCAGTTCGTCTTTGAGCGCCTCGAACTCCGTGTCGACGGCGTCGATGCGCTCTTCGACCTCGGCGAGCGCCTCCTCGCGTTCTTCGAGTTCGGATTTCACGGAGGACTGCTCGACCTTCGTCTCGCGGATCTGGCGTTCGAGTTCGTCGATCTCCTCGTTCTTCCGGTCGAGTTTGACGAACGCGTCCTTCCGTCGGGCCTCGGCCTCGTCGATGCGCTCTTCGGCGAGTTCGATCTTGTCTTCGAGGCGGGCGATCTGGTTCTGGATGGCGTCGACCTCGCGTTTGAGCTCCATCTGCTCGTCTTCGCCCTTGCGCTCGATCTCCGCGTTGAGATCCTCGAGATCTTCCTGAAGGCGGGTGACACGCCCCTGGCGTTGGTCGAGTTCGGACTCGAGCTCTTCGAGTTCGGCCTCGCCGTCCTCGATCTCCGCCTGGATCGACTCGCGTTCCTCGCGTTTCTCCTCGAGCTCTGCAGCTTTGAGGTAGCCCTCGTACTCCGTCTTCTCCTCACGAAGGTCGCGGTACTCGAGGGCGGTCTCCCGCTCGTCGGCGAGCTGTTCGAGCCGGTCTTCCTTCTCCTCGATCCGGAGTTCGGCCTCGTCGATGCGCTCCTGGACGACCTCTAACTCTTCGAGGGCGTCCTCCTTCTTCGCGTCGAACTCCGCGACGCCGGCGATCTCGTCGATGATCTCCCGACGCTCGCCGGCGGTCATGTTGATGATGCCGGTGACGTCGCCCTGCATGACGACGTTGTACCCCTCCGGCGTCACCCCGGCCTGTGCGAGCAGGTCCTGAATGTCCGAGAGGTTGACCGACCGATCGTTGAGATAGTAGTAGGAGTAGTAGTTGTCCTCGGTCTCCTTGACGCGCCGTCGGATCGAAATCTTGTCGACGTCGCCCACCTTCTCGGTGCCGGCGGCGTTGACGACCTGTGCCCGGCTGAGCCTGCCGTCCTCGTTGTCGAGGATGACCTCGACGGTTGCCTCCATCGGCCCCGCTGCGTCGGCGCCGGCCTCGTGGCCGGGATTGTAGATGAGGTCAGTCAGCTTCCGCGCCCGGATACCTCTGGTCCGTGCGAGGCCGAGCGCGAACAGCACTGCGTCGATAATGTTGGATTTGCCCGATCCGTTGGGCCCAGAGATGGTCGTGAAGTCCTCGTAGAGCGGGATTCGGGTCTTCCGCCCGAAGCTTTTGAAATTCTCGAGGACGAGTTCCTGAATGTGCATGCCTTCTGGGCCCGGGGACGAGCCCGATCAGGCGACGATGATGTCGTCGCCGAGACCGGAGCCGCTCCCCTCCGCCTCGTCTGCTTCCTGATTCTCGGGCTCCTTATCCGCTTCGACCGCCTGCTCGACCTCGTCCGGTGCCGCCTCTTTCGTCGGTGCACTCTCCGCTGGCGCTTCGCGGATCTGTGAGTCCTGAACGACGTCTGCGGCGTCGACGTCCAGCTGCGATTCGATTACGCGGAGGCGCTCTTTGGTCTCGACGAGCTCCTCGGTCAGTCCCTCGATCGTCGACTCGAGCTCCGAAACGGTCGTCTCGAGCTGCTCTACCCGGTTCGACATACAGTAATGCCCCCGCGCCGGCACCTTAAGTATTCGTCAGACGAGTGTAATATAATAGATACGTCCGAGTTCCGAGAACCTGGCCCGGTCGGGCCTCCATGCCGACCGGCCCGACGAGATACCAGTGGTTCGAAAACGGCCCTCGACCAGCATCTCCGCACTGCTCGGCAGTGCAATCGTCTTTCCGGCTCGATTTGGTCAATCGCTCCCGCTTCCCGATTCGACAGTTCCCGATCCGAAGGCAGTGGGTTCACCATCGCCACCGGTCCAGTAGATCACGATCCGGTCGCCGGTGGTTACGTCCGAGAGGACGAGCTGGTTCCCCAAAGAAACGATGCCCGGCCCCTCGCCACCGAGCTCGCCCCACGTTCCTCGCCGTTCTCCGTCGACCTCGATCACGATCGAGGTCGGGCTGACGGAGTCACCGCCGGCGTGGGTAATGTTCGCCGCGACGCCGCCATCGCGGTCGATCGTCTCGACCGTGAAGTCGGCGACTGGATCGCCGGGATCGTTCGCTCCCCACGCGTAGGACGCAGCCGTCAGTCCGAGAATCGTCGCGAGCAAGAGCACCCCGATACCGACGGACGCGAAGACGAGCCAGCGAAACTGCTCGCGCGTGAGTCCGTCGTCGTCCTCCGACATGCACGATCGTACCCATTCAGGAGAGGTAAGTTGCTCGCACCGAGATCGAACGTCGACACCGGGCGGTGGCACGGATCGACCGCAGGATCCAGCCGATCAGATGTGGCCCATCGCCTCGAGGCGCTCGGGGAGGTAAGTGTCGGTCACGAAGTCGAGACCGTGCGACGCCAGGGCCTGCTGTTCGGACTTCTTCCCGATGTCGAGCTGCAGTTCGATCTGTTCGCGCCAGTAGTCGGTCTGGAACCGTGGGTCCTCGAGCTCGCTTTCCAGCGCGTTGATGTCGGAGTCCGCGAGCGGATCGGTCGGCAGGTCGTACTCGACGATGTCCTCTGGCTGGATGCCGATGAAGTCGGCTTCCGGGGTCGCGAGATACTCCGAGAGGTGTGCGGACTTGATGGAGCCGTAGGCGACGGAGCCGTAGATCCGGTAGGACCAGGGGTCACCGTCAGTGAACACGACGACTGGCAGGTCGAGCTCGTCGTGGAGGCGTTTGGTAAGCCGGCGAGTCGCCCGCGCCGGCTGGCCGCCGAGGTGGACGATGATCGTATCGTACTCCTCGTCGAACCCGTTCTCGACGAGCCGGTCGCGCATCCCACCGGTCTCGACGCACAGGACGAACTCGGCGTCGTTCTCGAGGAACTCGATGGTGTCGGGGTTGTTGGGAATCTGATAGCCGCCCTGCCCGACGTCGAGCTGGCAGTGGATCTCCCGGTCGCCACGGTTCGTCTGCTCGCGGAGGTGTAGCGGTCCCATCACCTTCGCGCCAGACTCCTCGGGCCGCATGTGGAAGTCCTCGCGAGTCACCTCGGTGACGATCTCGAGGTCTTCGACGAGCTGGTTGGACTCGTCCTGATCGTTGAACTGGGCCTCGTCGTTGTCCCAGGATTCTGAGAGGTAGTACAGCTCCCGGAGCGTCGAGGAGCGGTCCTGATCGAGCTGCTCGGCGAGGAAATCGACGGTGTAGACGGCCTTCAGGAGTTTCCGGGCGCCGCGAACGCTGTTCGCGGATCTCGTCGAGGTGCGGTCGCCGTAGACCCAGACGTCCTCCTCCTCGGAGTACTCGATGTTGGATTTCGTCCGGGTCGGGATGGTCATGCTCGGAATGTCGCCTGCGTTCATCTGGTCGTAGATGTCCGCGGCGAGGTCGATCAGTTGCTCTCGGGCTTCGGCTTCGTTGAGGCGGGTGTCGGCTGTCATTGGTAGAGATCGTGGTGTGGTGTATCAGTCGATGCGGTCGGTCACTCGCTCACCGTCAGCTTCGGATCCTCGACGCCGTCGACCTGCAGGTCGTACTCGGCGTCGCCGTCGATTTCGTACGCGAGGGTGGCCGACTCACCCCCGCCGACGGACGGCTCCCAGGTGAGGAAGTACTCCCCGTCCATCTCCGTGACGCTCGCACCGTCGGAGACGTCGCGGGGTTCGGCGGTGACGATCTCGGTGAGCTTCGGGGACTCCGACCGGTCGCTGTTGTTCTCGACGGTCACCGAGACCGTTGTCGCGTCGCCGTTTGCTTCGACCGAGCGCTCGATCAACACGTTGTTCATGATCCGGGCGAGCGCGTCGTCGAAGACCGGCTCGTCCTGATCGGTGACCTCCGCTACCTTGCGAGCCATCTCCGGGAGGATCTCGCCGAGCTTGTTCTGTTTGTGCTTTCGCTGTTGCATCGACTGACGCTTCTTGAGGAAGCTCTTGAGCTCGCGAGCGGCCTCGCGAATCGCCAGTTCGATCTCGTCCTCCATCGCCGGCACGTTCGCGACGGCGTCCTTGGACTCGCTGGTGAAGGGGACGTTCGTCGACGCGACGTGAACCATGATGACTGCTGGGCCGTTCGGGATGCCCGAGCCGCCGGGCTGCTCGAGGTTGTAGTTCCGCCAGCCGATCGATTTCACCACGTCCGTCGTCGCACAGGCGCCTCGCTGATAGACCAGTGGCACGCGGTTCGCGAATCGCATCACGTCGACGGAGCCCTCCTCGGCGATCTCACCGCCGTAGGCGATCCCGGCTTCGACGATGAAGGGATCGCCGCCGTGGACGTCGGCGTCCCGCGTTGAGGCCGCGTAGAAGTCCGCGTCGTACTCCTTTTTCAGCCCCGCTTCGATCAGCCCGTCGGTGATCGGTGCGAGACAGGAGGTTGGCGGCGCCATCACGTCGACGGAGCGCATCCCTTCGAGCAGACTGCTCGCCGAGTTGCGATCGTCCTGAAGCGAGCGGACCTTTGGCGGCTCGTCGGGGACCGTCCGCGAGATGCCCCAGAGCGCCTCTATGACGTTCTCGCGGGCCGTATCACCGATCGAGACGCCGTCGCCCTGCTTCTCGGTCATGTCCGCCGACCGCGCCACGTAGTCCTCGAGCTCGTCGCGCGTGAGGCGATCACGCGGGCCGGTCTCGGCAGTCAGTTTCTCCGCGATCCGGCGGGCGAGCCCGTCGAGCGTCTCGTCGTCCTTCCGGTCGCTCGTGGCGTCGTCGAGGAGCGCGTAGACGTCGGCTCGGCGGCGCGTGTCTGCGTCGAGATTGGCCTCGGCGTCGCCCATGCTCGCTTCCCCGTCGTCCCCGGCCGCCGCGTCGCCAGTCACCTGCGCCCAGACCGCTTCGACCGCGTTTTCTCGGACCGTGCTGCCAAACGCCTTCGGATGTTCCTCCTCGACCGCGTCGGCGGCGTTGTCGGCGATCGTCTCGAGTTCGTGGTAGCTCACCCGCTCTCGCTCCTCGAGGACGTTCGCGATTCTGTCGGCGAAATCAGCCGTGGCCTCCTTCCCCTTGTTCGAGACCGCTCGCTGGACCGCGCGGCGCACGTCCGCGTCCTCGTGGCTGTCTGGCGACGACCACGAGAGCTCGCGGCCGAAGTGCTCGTCGCGGAAGGAGTCGATGATGCCGTCGGCGGTCTTCTTCCCGACGCGCGTGAACTCGCCCTGGAGGAATCCAGAGACGGAGTGGGAGTCCGTCGCCTTCAGCATCTTCAGGAGGGTGCCGAGCTCGACGCCGTGGGGGTGTGGCCGGATTTCGTCGGTCTCTGCCGGAAGCTCGTCGGTCGCACGCTCGAACTTCAGCGGCTCGTCGAGCCCCGGTTCGCGGAGTTCGATCCGGGCGTGCGGGTTGACGACGGCAGTGTGGAGGACGTAGTCGTGGAGCTGCTGGCGGGCGCGCATGTTCGCCTCCATCTCGAGTTCGATGCGCGTACCGTGGGGCCGATCCCAGGTCGTCTCCTCCTCGGCGCGGATCTCGGGCTCGTTCTCGTCGGTGTCGATGATCAGCTCGAAATACTGTGCCCGGTCGGCGCCCTTCGGCCGAGAGGTAATCTCGGCGGGCTTCCCGCTCGTAAGCTGGGAGTAGAGGACGGCGGCGGAGATCCCGATCCCCTGCTGACCGCGGTTCTGCTCACGGACGTGGAACCGGGAGCCATAGAGGAGCTTCCCGAAGATCTTGGGGAGCTGCTCTTTCGTGATCCCTGGTCCGTTGTCCTCGACGGTGAGCCGGTAGTAGTCTCCGACCTCCTCGATCTCGACGTAGATGTCGGGAAGAATACCGGCCTCCTCCGTGGCGTCGAGTGCGTTGTCGACCGCCTCTTTGACCGCAGTTACGAGTCCTCGGGCCCCGCTGTCGAACCCGAGCATGTGCTTGTTCTTCTCGAAGAACTCCGCGATGGAGATGGCTCGCTGCGTCTCGGCGAGCTCCTCGGCAACCCCCTCCTCGGCGCCGAGGGTCTGCTGGAAGGACGTCATTACGGACCGGATAACGCCCGGGATGGTATAAGTCGTCCGCAACCAGGGTGAAAGTGGAGCGAAAGTGAACGACGGCGCGGCGGTGACCGCTAGGATCGCCCGTCACGGTCCGAGAGGCCGGCTGATCGGGCAAATCGTCCGCATGTTCGCAGAATCGCACGACGACGCCGCATTGATCACACAGCCAACTACTGGGGCAGGTAGCACCTACAGCGGAGAGCGTAGGAGTACTCCGATACGACCGAAGCCCTCCGAATTCCAGGGGCCTAAGCCCCATTCGGGCAGTAACGAGGAATTGCTCGACGGAGGTTCGAGTATACTTCACCAGACTACACCCCGAAGATTAGTCGTTCCTGCACTCGCTCGCGCGCGAGCGCGCACACGGGGGATTTATGACCCCTGCACCGTAAGGCGGAATCAGGTTTTATGAACGGCGACGATCCGGCCTACGGCGCCGAGGAGATTCAGGTGCTGGAGGGCCTCGAAGCGGTCCGGAAACGGCCCGCGATGTACATCGGTTCTACCGACACGCGAGGGCTTCATCACCTCGTCTACGAGGTCGTCGACAACGCGATCGACGAGGCCCTCGCGGGCTACTGCGACTCGATCGGCGTGACCATCCACGAGGACGACTCCGTCACCGTCTCCGACGACGGTCGCGGGATTCCTGTGGATACCCACGCCGAGTACGACCGCCCTGCCGTCGAGGTCATCATGACGATCCTCCACGCCGGCGGAAAGTTCGACAACAAGTCCTACCAGGTCTCCGGGGGGCTCCACGGCGTCGGCGTCTCCGTGGTGAACGCGCTCTCCCAGCGACTCGAGGTCCAGATCAAACGCGACGGCGCGCTCTGGACACAGTCCTTCGAGCGGGGCGAGCCCGCCGGCGACTTCGAACGAGTTCGCGATCTCGATGACGGAGAGGACACGGGCACGGAGATCCGGTTCTGGCCCGACCACGACATTTTCGAACACACGAACTTCTCCTTCTCGACGCTCGAGAGCCGGCTCCGAGAACTTGCATTCCTCAACTCCGGTGTCGAGATCGTGCTCACCGACGAGCGGGAAGAGGTCGATGACGACGCCTCGCTCAGCTCCGTCTTCGAGTACGAGGGCGGCATCCGGGAGTTCGTCACCTATCTCAACGAGACGAAGTCGGTGCTCCACGACGAGGTCATCTACTTCGAGGACGCGGACGACGCCGCCGGTGCGGAGGGCGAGGTCCACGTCGAGGTGGCGATGCAGGCAACCGAAGAGCTCCAGGGCTCGCTCCATGCCTTCGCGAACAACATCAACACGCGCGAGGGCGGCACGCACATGACCGGGTTCAAGACCGCTCTCACCCGGACCGTCAACGACTACGCCTCCGAGGAAGGGATGCTCACGGATATCGACGGCACTCTCAAGGGCGACGACATTCGCGAGGGACTCACCGCCGTTATCTCGATCAAACATCCCGACCCGCAGTTCGAGGGGCAGACGAAGACCAAGCTCGGGAACTCCGAGGTTCGCGGCGTCGTCGAGAGCGCCGTGCACGAGCACCTCGGCACCGTCTTCGAGGAGAATCCCGACGTCGCTCGGGCCGTGATCTCGAAGGCCGTCGAGGCAGCCAAAGCCCGCATGGCGGCCAAGAAGGCCGAAGAGCTGACTCGCCGGAAGTCCGCACTCGAGAACACGGCGCTGCCCGGCAAGCTGTCAGATTGCCAGGTGCAGGATCCCGACGAAGCCGAGCTGTTCGTCGTCGAGGGCGACTCCGCAGGCGGCTCCGCAAAACAGGCCCGCAACCCCGAGAACCAGGCCGTGCTACCGATCAAGGGGAAGATCCTCAACGTCGAGAAACACCGCCTCGACCGGATTCTCGAGAACAACGAGATCCGCTCGTTGATCACCGCGATCGGCACGGGGATCGGCGACGAGTTCGACATGGAGGAGGCCCGCTACAAGAAGATCATCATCATGACGGACGCCGACGTCGACGGCGCCCACATCCGGACGCTGCTGCTGACGCTGTTCTACCGCCACATGCAGCCGCTACTGGAGGCCGGCTACGTCTACGCCGCGAAGCCGCCACTCTACCGGGTCCGCTACCGCGGCGAAACCTACGACGCGATGACCGACGCCGAACGCGACCAGATCGTCGCCGAGAAATGTGACGGCAACCCCACGCAGGTCCAGCGATTCAAGGGCCTCGGCGAGATGAACCCCGATCAGCTCTGGGCGACGACGATGAACCCCGAGAACCGTCGGCTCAAGCGCATCACCGTCGAGGACGCCGCAGCAGCGGACCGCATGTTTTCGGTGCTGATGGGCGACGCCGTCGAGCCCCGCAAGAAGTTCATCGAGGAGCACGCCCCCGAAGCCGAGTGGGTCGACATCTGAACAGTCCATGCGTTCACAGGACACACCCCAGCCACACATCACACGACACAGCAACACATGACACGACACCGAAACCGGACGCGGCCGATCCGTCGAACGCCCTCGGCCGGAGGTGAGGCATGAGCTCCGATCTTCCACAGGAGGGCAACATCGAGGCCGCCGACGTGGAGACGGTCCGCGTCGAGGACGAGATGGAGCAGAGCTACATCGACTACGCGATGTCCGTCATCGCCGGGCGGGCACTGCCCGACGTCCGCGACGGCCTCAAACCCGTCCACCGTCGCATCCTCTTCGCGATGCACGAGATGGGCGTCACCAGCAACTCCGGTCACCGGAAATGCTCCTCGATCGTCGGGGAGACGATGGGTGACTACCACCCACACGGGGACAGCCCGATCTACGACGCCCTCGTTCGGATGGCCCAGGACTTCTCGATGCGGTATCCGCTGGTCGACGGCCAGGGGAACTTCGGGTCGATGGACGGCGACCCGCCCGCGGCGATGCGGTACACGGAGGCCCGGATGTCGGAGATCTCCGAGGAACTCCTCGAGGACATCGGCAAGGACACCGTCGACTTCTCCTCGAACTACGACGATAGGCTCCAGGAGCCCGAAGTGCTCCCCTCGGCGTTCCCGAACCTCCTCGTCAACGGGGCGTCGGGGATCGCCGTCGGGATGAGTACGAACGTTCCACCACACAACCTCGGTGAGGTGATCGACGCCGTCGTCCACCTCATCGACAACCCCGACGCGACGGTTCGGGACCTGATGGAGCACGTCCCCGGCCCGGATTTCCCGACAGGCGCGAACATCGTCGGCCGTGACGCGATTTACAAGGCGTACTCGGGCGGCCGCGGACGGCTCCGCCTCCGTGCCGAGTACGAGCTGGTACGGGAGGAGAACGGCTCGGACCGGATCGTCATCACCGAGATGCCGTACCAGCAGAACAAGGCGCGGATGGTCGAGCGGATCGCCGAGGACGTCAACGAAGGGACGATCGAGGGGATCAGCGACCTTCGCGACGAATCCGACCGCGAGGGCGTCCGCGTCGTCGTCGAGTGCAAGCGCGGCGCGAACGTCGAACTCGTCGAGAATCAGCTGCTAGAACACCACCTCGAGCGAACCTTCAGCGTCATCCTGCTCGCGCTCGTCGACGGGCAGCCCCAGGTCCTGACGCTCAAGCAAGCCCTCGAGCACTACGTCGACCACCGACGCGAGGTCGTCCGCCGGCGCAGCGAGTACGATCTCGAGGAGGCCGAACACCGTGCGCACATCCTCGAGGGGCGACTCCACGCGCTCGACAACATCGACGCCGTCGTCGAGCTGATTCGGAACTCCGAGGACCGTTCGGAGGCCGTCGACGGCTTGCAGGAAGAGTTCGACTTCACCGAGGAGCAGGCGATGCACGTCGTCAGGATGCAACTCGGGAGCCTCACCTCTCTGGAGGCCCAGGAGATCCGCGAGGAGTACGAGGAGGTCCAGGCCGAGATCGAACGGCTCGAGACGATCCTCGGGGACGAGGACGAACTCATGGCGGTCATCAAGCGGGAGCTCCGCGAGGTCAAGGAGGAGTTCGACGACGACCGCCGGACGAAGATCATCGAGGACGACGGCACGGTCACCCACGAGGACCTCATCCCCGAAGCGGAGTCCGTCATCGTGCTCACCGAGGAGGACTACGTCAAGCGGATGCCCGCGGCGCGCTTCGACGACCAGCGGCGCGGTGGCAAGGGCGTGATCGGCGCCGACGTCAAGGAGGGCGACCGGGTCGACAGGGTGGTCACCGCGAACACGCACGACACGCTCCTCTGGTTCACCGAGTCCGGCGAAGTCTACGAAACTCGCGGCTTCGAGATCCCCGAGATGGGCCGGACCGCCCGCGGGACGGCGGCGGTCAACGTCCTCGACCTCGAGGACGACGAGTCCATCGCCACGGTGCTGGCCTACGACGAGATCGACACCGACCAGTACATCGTGACCGCCACGCGAGAGGGCTACGTCAAGCGGACGGTCGCGTCCGCCTTCGAGAACGTCCTCTCGACTGGGATCATCGCCGCCGACGTCGACGAAGACGACGCGATCGTCGACGCCGCGATGACCTCCGGCACCGACGATCTCCTGATCGCCAGCGAGGGCGGAATGGCGATCCGGTTCCCGGAAACCGACGCCCGCGCCATGGGCCGGAGCGCTCGCGGCGTCGGCGGCATCGAGCTCGTCGGCGACGACACCGTCGCGGGGATCACGGCGATCTCCGACGCCGACGGCGAGTTGCTGACCGTCACCAGGAACGGCTACGGCAAGCGCACCAAACTCTCCGAGTATCGCCCACAGTCCCGCTTCGGCAAGGGACTCGTCGACATCGAGACCGTCGATCGTAACGGGTCGACCGTCGCCGTCGAGGCCGTCGACGCCGACGACCATCTCGTGCTCTACTCGCGCGATGGCCAGATCATGCGAACCCGCGCCGCCGACGTCTCCGTCGTCGGTCGAAACACGATGGGCGTCATCGTGATGGGCGTCGAGGAGGGCGACGCCGTCGCGGACGTCGCCGTGCTCGACGTGAGCGACGACGGCGATGACGAGGGAGATGACGATACCGAGGACGACGATGCAGATCTCGACGCCGACGCGAAGGAGGCCGACGCTGACGCAGCCGACAGCGACGGCGAAGAGTAGCGCCGCCCCGCCGTGGCGGCCGTCGCCGGAACGTTTTTCACGATTTCGGCGGAATAATTGAGTATCCGATGACCCTTTCCTGCTGACCGGGAGCGTTCGTCGCTGGCACGTGAGACCATCCGGTTCGTGCCATCCCGGCAGTTACTCGTCGCCTGGAAACCTTCTGTAGTCACGGAATCCGCAGTGCTGTTTCGACAGCTACGGGCGATAGCGGGGCTGCCGCGGCGCGCTCTCCGAATACGACACGCTGGGAGCGACGCGTCCGTCATGCAGCCTCCGCGTCGAATCCGTGTCTCGATACGGGATCGAAGCAGGCGGCTCAGCGGCGGATCGAATCGTGAGCGACAGCTACGGGTAATCTATGCAAGCAATCGCGGTACGGAGACGACGAGACGAACCGATCGACGCGACCGAGCTACGCGGCCTCGCAGAGACGGCCGGCTACGAGGTGGTCGAGACCGTCGGCCAGCGGCGCGCGGAGGATTCGACCTATCACGTCGGGCGCGGGAAGGCCGAGGAGCTGGCCGAGCTAGCAGCAGAAACGAACGCCGACGCGATTGTGATCGACGATCAGGTGACGCCACAGCAGGCCTACCACCTCGAAGAACTGTGCCCGCCGGAGACGCGGGTGCTCGGCCGATACCGGCTGGTCCTCGAGATCTTCGCTGATCGCGCGACCGACCGGACCGCACAGCTACAGGTCGAACTCGCCGAACTATGGTACGAACGCAAGCGGGTGCGGGCGGCGCTCAAACTCGAAGAGGACGCCGCGAACGAGCGCCGGACGCTGGGTGAGTTCGAAGCCAGCGAACAGGGCGAGATCAAACACATCGACGAGCGAATCGAGGCCCTGCAGAACGAACTCGACTCGACGAGAGCAGTTGTCGAGCAGCGGCGTGAGCGGCGGAGCGATGCCGGATTCGATCACGTCGCGATCGCGGGCTACACGAACGCCGGCAAGTCGACGCTGTTGCGACGGCTGGCCGACGAGGAGAGCGCACTCGATGCGGCTGAGGAGAGCGAGGACTCGCCGGAGCTGACGGAGCGAATCACGGTTCAGGATCGCCTCTTCGAGACGCTGGAGACGACGACGCGACGCGCGACGATCCGAGGGCGGCGCGTCCTCCTGACGGACACGGTCGGCGTGGTGAGCGACCTGCCACACTGGCTCGTTCGGTCGTTCCGGTCGACGCTGCGTGCCGTCGAGGAAGCGGACGCGGTGGTGCTGGTCCTCGACGCGAGCGCGCCGCAGGAGCGTTTCCAAACGCGTCTCGAGACGGCAGTCGAAACGCTTACCGATCGGACCGACGCGCCGGTGCTCCCCGTCGCGAACAAGGTCGACGCCGTGGACGAGGAGCAGTTGTCAGCCCGGCGGCGACAGATTCGCGACCGACTCGACGGAGCGGATCCGGTTCCGATCAGCGCGCTCGATGGAGTGGGATGTGAGGCGGTCCGGCGACGGATCGCCGATCTCGTTCCATCTGAAACGGTCGATCTCACGCTGCCGAACTGTCCGGAGACGATGCGTTTGATTTCGACGGCCTACGACGAGCTGTCGGTCGATACCGCCAGCTACGAGGGCGAGTCCGTGCGGATCGTCGCGAGTGGACACCCTGTCGCGGCGAATTGCCTGAAGACGCAAGCGGAAGAGCTCCTCGGCCGCTGAGGACATTGTGAACATATGGCACGAACTGGATATCCCTCACCATCGATGTACGTGAATGTCGATACGTATTAGTGCGAGCGCCGACGGCTTTCGCTCGGTATGACAGCAGACGACGGTGCGTTCGGCAGCTACGGGGGACGGCACGTCCCGCCGGTCATGGAGGAGCCACTCGAGCAACTCACCGAGGCATTCGAGAACGTGGTTCCGAGCGACGAGTTTCAGGCGTCGCTTCGCGAGACGCTGGAGGAATACGCCGGTCGGCCGACGCCGCTCTATCACGCCGAGAACCTCTCGGATCGCTTCGGTGCGGAGATCTATCTCAAGCGCGAGGATCTGCTCCACGGCGGCGCGCACAAGATCAACAACACCGTCGGGCAGGGCCTGCTCGCGAAGGCCGCGGGGAAAGAGCGGCTCATCGCCGAGACGGGCGCGGGCCAGCACGGTACCGCGACGGCGATGGTCGGCGCGATGCTCGACATCGACACAGAGATCTACATGGGCGCGAAGGACGTCGAGCGCCAGCGGATGAACGTCTTCAGGATGCGCCTGATGGGCGCCGAGGTCAACGAAGTCACGCAAGGGGGTGAGGGACTCGCGGACGCCGTCGACGCCGCGCTCGAGGACTTCGCCCAGAACGTCGAGGACACCCACTACCTCGTGGGCTCGGTCGTCGGACCGGACCCGTTCCCACGAATGGTTCGCGAGTTCCAGTCCGTCATCGGGCAAGAGGCACGCGAGCAAATCCAGGAGCGTGAGGGCCAGCTTCCCGACGCCTGTGTCGCCTGCGTCGGCGGCGGCTCCAACGCGATCGGGCTGTTCCACGCCTTCCGCGACGACGACGTGGCGTTCTACGGCGCAGAGGGCGGTGGGGAGGGCGCGGATTCGAACCGCCACGCCGCCCCGCTCGACACCGGCACCGACGACGTCCTTCACGGCATGCAGACACGCGTCATCGACGAGGACGTCGACGTTCACTCCGTATCGGCAGGTCTCGATTACCCCGGCGTCGGCCCCGAGCACGCGATGTTCCGCGAGGTGGGCCGCGCCGAATACGTCGGCGTCGAGGACGACCGCGCGCTGGAGGCCTTCCGGACGCTCTCCGAAGAAGAGGGGATCATTCCTGCTCTGGAGACCAGCCACGCGATCGCGCTCGCGGAGGATCTGGCCGACGAGCACGACGTCATCGTCATCAACTGCAGCGGACGCGGCGACAAGGACGTGGAGCAGGCCGCCGAGCAGTTCGACCTGGCGTAGCGGTCGACGGCACTATCCAGTAGTCGAACAAACCACGGAAGCGAACTCCGCTCCTGCCAGAATCGTCTCGCGCACTCCCTCAGACTCGTTCTCTCATTCTCTCAGTGGTCAGTCGTCGCCGGTCAAACCCTCCGCACTGGGATCGAACTCGCCGCGGGCGGGTTCGGGGACGTAGTCCTCCAGATCGACGTCGTCGAGGACGATCCGCTCGCCCTCCTCGGCAGCCTTGTAGGAGGCCATACAGAGTTCGACGACTTCGAGACCGTCGTAGAGGTCCTCCCGGGCGTTCTCACCGTCGCGGAAGGCGTCGACCACGTGGCGATTCTGCTGGAGATAGCCGTAGGCGTTGGCCTCGTCGGGGATAACGGGCATCTCGCCCTGGCCAGCCTGTTGTTTCTCGACGACGTAGCCGGTCTCGTCCTCCACGTCGCTGGAGAAGAACACGTCCGTTCCAGATTCGAGCGTGTTGATCGTCCCGGAGTACTCCGGGCCGAGTAGCTCGATCGTGATCCGGAGTCCGGTGCCGACGTAACACCAACTGTTCGTGGCCTCACCCACGACGATCTCGCCGTCTTCGGTCTCGTAGAACACGGTCGCGTGGGCGTAATCTTCCGATGGATCGGATCGGTAGTCCACGTTGAAGTTCTCCGCGAGTTCGTCGGCGTACTCGTCTCGAGTCCACTTCAGGGTCGAGAGGTCACAGCTCACGGCGACCGGCGTGAGCGCCTCACCGCTGGCGGACTCGAGCAGATGTTTGTTCACCTTGTGTGAGTGACACATCATGTCGCTTAGCACGCCGCCGCCCTGCTTCTCGCCGTCCCAGAACCACGCGGAGTGGGGCCCGGCGTGTTCTTCGGCCGATCTGGCGAGGTAAGGGCGGCCGGTCGCCGCGGCACCGTCCCAGAGGAGATCCTTGAGTTTCGCGACGCCCGGCATGTACACCTGATTCTCGAGGTAGGCGTGCGCGACGTCGATCCGTTCGATCAGTTCGACGACGCGCCTGGCTTCGGCGAGATTTCGCGCGAGTGGCTTCTCGATCGCGATGCCCGTGAGCTCCGCGCCGTCCTCGATCGCTTCGACGACGCTCTCCACGACGTCGACGCGGGTGAAGTTCGGGCTGGTGATCCAGAGCGCGTCGACGTCTGGATCGCGAGTGAGTTCGCCGACGGACTCGTGGACCGCCGGATCACCGCACTCGGTCTCGCGGATCGAGTCGGCCACTCGCTCGGCCGTGCTCGTCGTGGGATTGTAGATTCCCGCGCCGTGGGCGTGGCGAATGCCGCGAAGCGTTTCGGCGTGGAACGTCTCGGTGATGAATCCGGCACCGACGAAACCGATGCCGAGTGAGTCTGTCGAGGACATTACTGTCTGTGAGATTCGCGCAGTCGACCATAAGCGCCGCCCCTGTTCCGGTATCCAAACACTGTCGCCGTTCGTCTCGCCACGTCTCGACCTCAAACCCACCGATAGCGCCGCTACCGGACGGCAGGGCCGCCAAAGGGTACTTTATTACGTTACGGACGGAAAAGTCGCGTCGATGAGTATGCTGACGACGCCCAGCGGTCAGCCGATGGAGTGTGAACGCCGATGATGCGCGCGATCGCGGTCGAACGCGGCGAGACCGATCCACGCGTTATCGAGATCGAAGAGCCCGAACCCGCCGACGGCGAGGTGCTCGTCCGCACGCTCCGCGTCGGTATCGACGGCACGGATCACGAGGTCATCGGGAGCAACCACGGCGGCTACCCCGAGGACGAGGAGTTCCAGATCCTCGGGCACGAGGCCATCGGCGTCGTCGAAGATGCCGGCGAGACCGACCTCGAGGACGGCCAGCTCGTCGTCCCCACAGTGCGCCGGCCGCCGGGTGGCGACGCCCACGGATCGGGTGGCGAGCCCAACGAGTTCTTCGACCACGACGAGCCGGACATGGCGCCCGACGGCGAGTACGTCGAGCGCGGCATCGCCGGCGCCCACGGTTACATGGCGGAGTATTTCACCAGTGAACCGCGCTATCTCGTTCCGGTCCCCGAGGAGTTCGCAGAGATCGGCTTCCTCGTCGAGCCGATCAGCAACTCCGAGAAGGCGTTCGATCTCGCCACCGCAGCACGCTCGACCTTCGAGTGGGACCCCGAGAGCGCGATCGTGCTGGGCAACGGCCCGCTCGGGCTCCTCACGCTCGCGATGTTCGACGCAAAGGGGTTCGACCGATCCTACTGTCTGGGTCGCCGGGATCGGCCGGATCCGACGATCGACGTCATCGAGAAGCTGGGCGCGACCTACGTCGACTCCCGCGAGACGCCCGTCGACGAACTGCCCGACGCCCACGAGCCGATGGATTTCGTCTACGAGGCCACCGGCTACGCACCCCACGCGTTCGAGACGATCGACGCGCTCGCCCCGAACGGCGTCGGCGTCCTCCTCGGCATCCCCGGCGATTGGGAGTTCGAGATCGACGGCGGCCGACTCCACCGCGAGTTCGTCCTCGAGAACAAGGCCCTGCTTGGCTCGGTGAACTCCCACGTTCCGCATTTCGAGGCTGCCGTCGAAACGCTCGGCGAGTTCCCGGAGTGGTTCACCGACGCGATCGTCACGCACGTCTTCGAGCCCGAGGACGTCGACCACGCCTTCCAGACCGGCGACGATCGAATCAAGGTCGTCGTCGAGTTCGACGATCTGTAGACTGATTGAGGGAATAGGTTCTCAGGCGGGGGATTTCGGTACCCCACCTCGCCGTGGTCCGAAGTCTTTTGCGTCGGCTGTTACTCGAAGAACGTATCCGAGTCAATACATCGGATTGCAACCACTCATGACAACGGAATACGGAGCCAGCTACTTCGGCGTCAGGAATCGAACCCACGCAGAGACCGATCTCGAGCGCTTCGAGGACGCGGGCCTCAACGCAGTCTTGCATACGTTCAGCGAACGGGACAAACGCTACTACGAGGAGACGATGCAGGACATCGTCGCCTCGAGCAAGGACCGCGGATTCGAGGTCTACGTCAACCCATGGAGCGTCGGCCGCGTCTTCGGCGGCGAGGCGTTGTCGCAGTTCATCGGCGAGCATCCCGAGTCCCAGCAGGTCACCTCCGAGGGCCAGCGGATCGCCGCGGCCTGTTTCAACGCGCCCGAATTCCGGGAGTACATGCGCGAGTGGACGGAATCTGCAGCAGGACTGGGCGCCGACGTTCTCTTCTGGGACGAGCCACACTGGTTCCTGCCGGAGTGGTTCGAGGAGGAGTTCGCTGACGACGAGTGGGGCTGTCGCTGTGAGCACTGCCAGGCACGGTACGAGGACACCTACGGCGAGCCGATGCCGGAGGAGGTCACCGACCGCGTTCAGGAGTTCAAGGCCGACCAGCTCATGGATTTCCTCGAGGAGATGATGGCGATCAGCCGGGAGGAGGGCTGTGAGAACGCAGTCTGCCTGCTCCCGAGCGAGGACGCCGACCACGGCCTCAGCGACTGGGACCAGCTCGCAGCGAGCGAGTACCTCGACGTGCTCGTCACCGACCCCTACTGGGGCGTCTTTCCGGAGGCCGAGGGCCCCGAGGAGTTCGTCGGCTACTTCTCCGAGAAGGTCGCCGACATGGCCGAGGAGTACGACCTGCGTGGCCAGATCTGGATTCAGGGCTTCCGCCTGCCAGCGGGCTCGACGGAAGAGGTCAAGACCGCCACTCGGACCGCAATCGGGAGCGGCGTCGACAGCGTGATGCTGTGGGGGTACGACGGCTGCAAATCCATCTCCGACATCGCCTGCGAAGAGCCCGAGGACGTCTGGAACGGGTTCCTCGAGGAAGTGCAGGCGGCACAGGAGTAGCGATTCGACCCGAGTCACGGTGGCGGAAACGCATCGGCGTACGCAGCCGGTAGCAGGGCGTCGGGAGTCCAAACGAGTATCCCACGCCGCGCCCTACACTGACCGATGCGTTCGCTGTTCCGCTCGAGCACGATTGCGGCGCTGGTCGTCGCGCTGGCGCTCGCCACGAGACCGGTCGCGGCTCACGTCGAGTATACCGCGGAGAACCCCGAACGGACGGAGCCGCTCGCGTTCCTCACCGACGTCGTCTCGGAGCCGTTCAACGCGGCGCTGTTGCTCGGCGGCGCGGTAACTGTCCTGCTCGCCGTCGTGGCCTATCTCCGGATCTTGCCGCTCCGCCGTGACGTCGCCGTGTTCCGTGAGGCCGTCACAGAGTACGAGGATCTGCTGCCCTGGCTCCTCCGATTGAGTTTCGGGCTTCCACTCGTCGGCGCCGGATTCGCGGGCTACTTCGTGAGCCCGGCCGTGACGCCGTCGGGCACTGGCCTTCTCGCGATCAGCCGGCTGTTTCAGATCGCGATCGGCTTCGCCTTGCTGTTCGGTCTGGCGACGCGAGCCGCGGCGTTCGTCGGGCTCGTGAGCTATCTCGCAGTCGCGGTGATCGAGCCGCGGATCCTCCTCGCGATGGAGTACGTTCCGGGATTCCTGGCGATCGTGCTACTGGGGAGCGGTCGGCCCAGCGCCGACAGGGTGCTCGAGACCGTCGCGTCCGCCGAGGGAACCGTCTACGGCCAGATCGACCCGATCCATCGGCTGAGCGGCTGGTTCCGAGTTCGCGTCGCCCCCTACCACGAGTACGTCCCGACGGTGATCCGCGTCGGGCTGGGCGTCAACTTCGTCTACCTGGGGCTCGTCGAGAAGCTCCTCGCTCCGGGAACCGCCCTCTCCGTCGTCGACAAGTACGACCTCACGGCGGTCGTGCCGGTCGATCCAGGGCTCTGGGTGGTCGGTGCCGGCGTCACCGAGATCGCGCTCGGCGTCGCGCTCGTCCTCGGTGCGTTCACCCGCGCGGATTCCCTCGTCGCACTGCTGATGTTTACCCTCACGCTGTTCGCGTTGCCGGACGACCCCGTCCTCGCCCACATCTCGCTGTTCGGGCTCGCGTCGGCGCTCATCGTGACCGGCCCCGGTCCGTACTCCCTCGACGACAAGCTCGTCGGGTGGTTCTCCAGCGCACCCAGCGGAGCGGACTCCGGAACGCCGAGTCCTGGTGGAGAGTAGCGCGGACGGCAGCAGATCGAAATCCTCCCACCGGTATTCACTCCCAGTACCCGACACGCAGAGCGAAATTGACAGGAGGCCACGATCCTCACGTCCCGGCATGGCACAGACCGTCGGCGACCTCCGCAACGAGATCAGACTCGCAGTCGACCGGTTCGAGCGCCCCGATTCGGCCGGCTTCACCAAGGAGTCACTCGCTGCGATCTGCGAGGCCGTCGGCTACGGGATCGACCACGACAGCTACCCACCGAAGGCGGCGATGCGAGCTGGGATCCGCGAGTCGATCGACGAGTTCGAACCCGAACCCGACGCCGCCGAGCGGTCCTTCCGCAAGGCCGACCTCCAGACGATCGCTGCAGAACTCCGCGAGGAATAGCTGGGTGGTGGGGCGCCTACCCTCCGATCGCTCCGACCCCTTCGATTCCACTGATCCCCAGATCGTTCCCACCGATCCCATCGCTTCCATGCTGGCCTTCAGAACGGCAACTGTTCTGCTAGTGCGACCCGATACCGCCCGCTCAGCTCTCTGACGACCAGCAAATCGCGCTCGTCGACGCCGAGGAGCCACAGCGCGCCGAGGTAACTCACGATCCCTACGACCAACGCGACCGCGATCCCCAGCGGCCCGCCGACGAGCCTTCTGACCCCGGCCATCACTGCGATCATCGTCGCGCCCGCGCCGAGTGGCGTGAGGAAGGAGCGATCCCACGGCCAGAGGCCCTCGAACCGCCGGAGCATGAGCACCTGCAGGAAGTTTTGCACCGCGATCGCGAGGGAGGTTCCGAGCGCCGCGCCGACGAGGCCAAAGGTTACGACGAACGCGTAGGTCAGACCGACGTTCAGGACGGCGAGGAGCCAGTCGAGTGCCATCCGCGCGTACTGGTGATCGGTCATCATGAGCAGCCAGCCGGTCGCGCCGACGGCGCTGCCGACGAGCACGCCGCCCAGGTAGACCCCGAGCGGGAGATAACCGCGCGTGTACGTGTCGCCGAACAGTCCGAGCAGCTCCCGGCCGAAGACGAGCTGCACTGCCACGATCGGAAGTACGGTCGTCACGATCAGCCGCGTCGCGGAGGTATAGACCGCGTTCAGCGTCTCGACGTCGTCGTCCGCGTAGAGGTCGGAGGCGACGGGCGGGAGGAGCTGATTGAACGCCATGAGCGGAATCCACGCGATCGCGACCAGAACGAGAACGACGTTGTAGATCCCGGCTGCGACGGCGGTGAGCAAGGCGCCGACGAGAAAGACGTCGACGCGGTTCTGGAAGATTTTCCCGAGACTGCTCATCGCGACCGGAGCGGCGTAGCGGTAGTAGTCCGCGGCGTCCGATCGCGTGATCCGGAACGTCGGTCGAATGCCAGTCACGCGCGTCGTCACCGGCACGCCAATCGCGACGAGGACCGCCATGCACGCCACCATCGCGCCGGCGATCCCGACGACGGAGTAGCCCAGCGCGAGCGCCGCGAGCGCGCCGAGCAATCGGGCTGCTGGTCGGAGGAGCTTGTTGAAGAGCACCTCGCCTCGTGCAGATCCCACGGCACGGAAGATCGCCGAGAGGATCATCACGAGGCCGATCAGGACGACGAGGACGGCAAAGATGCGCAGGGCCGGCGTGAAGGCAGAATTATCGACGGTCGCGGCGTCGATAGTCGGCGCGAGAAGCCAGATCCCACCGGCGATCAGCGCGCCGACGACAAGCGTCGTGAGGTAGGCGAGCCCGGCCGTTCGTGCGCGTTCGTCCGGATCGTCCTCCGTGGCGGGGAGGTACCGCTGGAGTGCGGGCACGCTGCCGAACGTCACCAGACGGACGAGCGTCTCCGCGATCCGCCAGGCGAAGGCGTAGACTCCATACGCCACGGGGCCGAGTCCACGGGCGAGGACGAGCTCCGTCGCCGAGACGAGCGCTCGTTGCACCGAGACGCCACCGCTGGTCACGACCGCACCGTGGGCGATCGTCACCAGTGCCTCTCGCTCCGCCGTCGAGACCGCAGATTCGTCGCCGTCCGGTTGCTCATCGGATCGCTCCGTCACTGTTCACTCGCCGATTTCGGTGCCGAGTGATAAAGCGCTCCGAAGCCGGAACGCGGACCCGGCACTCGGGTATCACGAATCTATATGTACCGTCCAATTCTCGGCGGAATCATGTGCTCTGGCGCACCGGTTGCCGCGATGTTCGGTTTGCTCATCGGCCCACCGCTCTGGAAATGGCCCCGAGGCATCGCGAAGTTCCAGGAGTGGTTCGACGCCATCGGGCGAGCATCCGCGGGGCCGGTCGAGCCCGCGGAGTGGAAGGTCGGCATGACGTACGTGACCGGAATTGGGCTGACGATCGTCGGTATTCTGGGCGCTGCGGTCTGTTTCCTGCTCTGAGGGGCGGGAATAGACGTCGGTAGCGAGTGCAGCGTACTGGTGAGATCACCCTAATTGCGGCAGTTTCCGCCAGCCGAACCTTTGTCACCCGGCGCGATCATCTCCGCGTATGACCTACCGATTCGTCGGCGCGAACTTCGATCAGATGCACATGAACACGAACCTCGAGTGGGTCGCCGACCACCCCGACGCCGAAATCGTCGGCGTCTGCGACGAGGACCCCTCGACCTCGACCGGATCGCTCGACGACGCCGTCGAGGAGCACGACATTCCCGAAAGCGCGGTGTTCGACGATCTCGAGGCCTGCATCGAGGCGACCGATCCCAATGTGGTTCTGGGCTGTCCGATGAACTCCGAACACGCCGAGTTCGTCGAGCGGGTCGCGCCCTACGACGTGCACGTCGCACTGGAGAAACCCCTCGCTGACACCCTCGAGAACGCCGATAGAATGATCGACGCGATGGCCGGAACCGACGGGCTACTCGCCCTGAACTGGCCCGTGATGTGGGATCCCACCAAGCACGCAGTCCGCGAACTCGTCGCGGACGGCACGATCGGCGACGTCGTCGAAATCCAGTACTACGGCGGGAACGCAGGCGCACCTCCTGCGGACAGCTGGTTCTACGATCCCGCGGCCGGCGGTGGCTCGATGCTCGACTACCTCGGCTACGGCGCGACCTTCTCGACGTGGTTCCGCGACGGCGAACTCCCCGAATCCGTCACCGCGGAGGAGTACGTTCCCGACGACCTCGACGTCGACGTCCAGTCCTCGACCGTCGCACGGTTCGAGGATGGTCTCTCGGCGTTTCAGACCTCCTGGCGGATGCCGACGAACCCCTGGGAGATCGAGCCGCAGCCGATGAAGGGCTACGTGCTCGTCGGAACGGAAGGGGCGATCTCGACGGTGGAGCGCGGCGTTCCGATCCGCGTCCAGACCGACGAGGAGCCCGAGGGGTACGAGGTCGAGCCCGAGCCGCTGGCCGATCGCTTCCAGAACCTGATCTACTACCTGATCGATCGGCTGGAGACCGATGAGGCGCTCGAAGGGCCGTGCGATCCCGAGTTCTGCCGGGACGCCCACCGGATCGTAGAGACCGCGAAACGGAGTGCGGAGGCGGGCGAGCGGCTCGATCTGGTTGAGTAGTAGCGGTATCGTCAGGTCGCGATCCAGGCAGACAGAACAGGCGGCCAGCGGTGCGGTGGAGGTCGGGACGCCCACTGCGTCGCTCCTCGGGATGCTGACGGTGACGCTCGTTTGGCGCTGGCGACCGTACTTCTACGGGGACCCAGCGGAACCTATTTTTACCGCACGTGTATCGTATCTAACGTGAATCGTCGATCCCTGCTCCAGGGGCTCGCGGTCGGGTCGATCTCGGCCACCGCCGGGTGTCTCTCGTCGATAGGTCTGGGATCGAGCGACAATCAAGCCGCGACGGTGACCGACGTCGGCGTGGAAAATGCGGGAAATCTCACTGGATACGGCAATCTTCCGTGTGATATCTCCCAGGCGGAGTCGCTGGCGACGCCCGTGAGCGCTTTGCAGTTCGGTAGCGGTGGCGGCGAGCACTGGATCTATCTGATTCTCGATGCCGACGAACCGATCACCGTCGACGTCGACGTCCAGCTGGGCTCGAGCACGATCTACGAGGAGAACGTAGAGCTCGGCGAGGATCGGTACACATCCTACGAGTTCACGTCCGGCGCAACGTATTCGATCGACGTTTCCTACCGTGGCTTCAGTTCGGCGGTCGCGGTCCACGAAGACAGAATTCATACCCCGGACCGACCGTCCCTGAGCGTCTCTGGACAGACCTGCTGCCTCGATCTGAACGGTGTCGTTCACCAGGAATCCTGGCCCTGATACGCAGCGAGGTAGCATCGTTCCGCCACACGTTCTGTCACTCCAGTGGAAGGAGCGTTACTCTCGGTCCGACGAGAATTCCCCGAAAGCACGTGATGCAGAGCTTTCAACGCGAGAACGGCGACCGTGAGAACGACGACCGATACGACCGCACCGTACCGGTGGAGGGATCGATGTTCGGCGACGTTCACCCCGAGGCTGGTGTCGCCAGGCCAAAACCATCGTCGCGCTCCCAGTGTGGGCTTCCGTACGGTCCTCTGGAATGGCTTCTCGCTCGCGGTTCGGCTACCGCGCCGGCGGTGGGACGTACGTCGACAGATCTGCTTCGCGCAGATCGACTTCCTCACCCTCCTCCGCAGCCTTGTACGCTGCCATGCAGATCCGCAGGACGCGCAGACCGTCTTCGACGTCGAGCGTGCCATTCTCGCCGGCGCGGAACGCCTCGACGGCGTCGCGGTTCTCCGCGACGTAGCCGCCGTCGACGACGGCGCCGGCACCGATCGGCATCCGGCCGCTCGTCGCGGCCTGCTTCTCGGCCCAGCCCTCGCCGTCGCCGAGGTCGTCGGAGAAGAACACGCTCGAGGACTCGTCGTCGGTCATGACCTGCCCGGAGTACTCCGGACCGAGCAGTTCGATCGAGCGCCGGACGCCGGAGCCGACGTAACACCACGAGCCGGTGGCCTCCGAAATCAGAGGATCGCCGGCGTCGGACTCGTAGCGCACGGTCGCCCGAGCGTAATCGTCGGAGGGGCTTTCACCCCAGTCGACGCCGTGGGCTTCCTGTAGCTGCTCGGCGTACTCCTCACGGCCCCACTTGAGCGTCTCCGTATCCGCGGAGACCGAGACCGGTTCGAGGCCGCCGTCCTCGCTACCGGGCTTCGAGAGCAGGACGTGGTTGCCCGCAAGCGCGTGACAGAGCATGTCCGTCAGCGCGCCGCCGCCCTGGAGTTCGCCGTCCCAGAACCACGCGGAGTGGGGACCGCCGTGCTCGGCCTGCGAGCGTGCGATGTAGGGGCGGCCTGCCTCCTCGCCGCGCTGCCAGAGGAGATCCCGGAGTTTCGCGATGTCGGGCTCGAACGGCCAGTTCTCGAGATAGGCGTTCGGGATGCCCGCGGACTCGATGCGATCCGCGACGTGCGTCGCTTCCTGCATGTTTCGCGCGATGGGCTTCTCCATGGCGATGCCGTCGATCAGCGCGCCGTCTCCGCCGGCATCCTCGACGGCGTCGACCGCCGCGTCGATCACGTCGACGCGCGTGAAGTTCGGGCTGGTGACCCAGAGCCCGTCCACGTCCGGATCCTCGACGAGTGCGGCCACCTCGTTCTCGCCGTACACTGACGGATCGCCACGACCCTCCTCACGGCACGTCTCGGCGACGGCTTCGGCGTTCGATCGCGTTCGGTTCTGGATGCCTGCGACGTGAACGTCCGGGAGGTAATCGACGCTCGGAAGATGCATCTCGCGGGTGATGAACCCACAGCTGACGACGCCGATGCCGAATGAGTCCGACATAGCAGGTGACTGGGCCACGTTCGTGGATAGTTCCTCGGATCGCGGCCAGCTGGGAGCCCGATTGCCATAGCGACGATGCCTGCCGCAGGGTCGGCCAGTTAGAGTTCGTCGTACCGGATCGGATCGACGCCGGTTTCCTCGACGTACGCCAGGACGCGCTCGTCGGTGAACATCCGGCGCTGGGCGTCGCGTTGGGCCGCGATCTGGCCGGGCTCGCCGCCAGGGAGCCAGATGTCCGCCATCTCCTCGTCGTCGTACGCTGGATGGCCGACGACGATGTAGGTGCCCGGTTCGGGTTCGTCGAGGTGCTCGAGGAGCCACTCGGGCCCCTCGCCGATCCCCTCCGCGCCGGGCAGAGTGGACACGCCCCACCAGTTGATCAGCCCCTCGCGCTCACAGAGATCGCCGAACGCGTCTGCGAACCACTCCGAGGCGGTCTCGATGAGCATGTGCGTATCCGCGTACTCCGGCTCGAAGCCGACAGTTCGGAGTCGCTCGATCTGAGCGGTCGCCTCCGCGAGGATCTCCTCCCGGTCGGGATCGGACTCGAACAGCGCTTCGGGAGATCGGTGGAATCGCCCCTCGTCGGTGACGAGGGACGGCACGTCGTCGACGTCGAGCACCGGGCCCCACGTCGGGTCGACCCACTCCGAGGAGAGGGTGACGTGCGCGCCGACGCAGAGACCGTCGACGCCAGCGAGCCGGGTGGCTGCGTGCTCGAGCGCCGGGGCGGGTGCCATGACGCTGACGTTCCGGAGGATCCCATCCTCGAAACACTCGCGGATCGCGTCGTTCGCACTCTCGGCGAGTCCAGCGTCGTCCGCTCGCGTGAGCAGCCGGATTCGGTCGTGGTCGGCATCCACCGTCATTACTGGCACCTTCTGTGCCGTCGTGCTAAGGCTGCCGGCCAGGACTGCGCCGTCACGGCGTAGCTCTCTGCCGGCAGGCGAGGTTTCATGTCCGTGTGCAGAGGCATCTCTAGCATGACGATCGACATCGGTATCGTCGGTGCAGGGAACAGGGGCGAAACGCACGCGGGCGAGTACGCGGACGTCGACGGCGCGGAGGTCGTCGCCGTCGCGGACGTCGACCAGGACGCCTCGGAATCGCTCGCTCAAGCCGTCGGCGGCACTGCCTACGGCGACTACCGCGAGATGCTCGACGACGCCGACCTCGATGCGGTCGACGTCTGCGTCCACAACAATCTCCACCGGCCGATCACGGTCGACGCCGCCGAGGCTGGCTGTCACGTGTTCTGTGAGAAGCCGATGGCGGCGACGTACGCGGACGCGAAGGCGATGATGGACGCGACAAAGGAGGCCGGCGTTCACCTCGGGATCCAGAACTTCGAGTTGTTCAGCGAGGAGACGCGCGCCGCAAAGACCCTCCTCGACGGCGGTGATCTCGGCGATCCGTACTTCGCTCGCGGGGTGTTCTCACGGCGGCGTGGTCGCCCCTACGTCGACGGCTACGGCACGCCCTCGTTCGTCACGAAGGACAGCGCCGGTGGCGGCCCCGTCATCGACGTCGGGACCTACGTCGTGGGGCGACTGCTCTATCTGCTCGGCAACGAATCCGTCGAGCGCGTCTCCGGTGCCACCTTCGAACACACCGACGACGCCTACGACGAGGAACTGGTGGGAAACAACCGCGATGAGTACGTCGACCGCCTCGACGACTCCGGCTACGACGTAGAGGACTCCGGCATGGGCTTTGCCCGTCTCGCCGACGGATCCCTGCTCACGCTTCGGGCGGCCTGGCACATGTTCCTGCCCGACGACTCGGACGTCCTCGCCGGGACGAAAGGAGGCGTGCAGTTCGACCCCTTCGAGTTCTACACCACGACCGGCGACTACCAGGCCACCGTCTCGCTGGATCTCGAGGAGTTCGAAGGCCGGCAGGCGTTGCTCGAGGGGGACACCGGCTACGACTTCGAGCGTGGCGTCGGTCAGTACCACCACTGGATCGACACGCTCACCGGCGACGCCGAGGAGGTCGTCCCGACCGCCGAAATCGCGTTGAACTCCATGCTCGTCATGGAGGGGATCTACCTCTCACAGGCGGCCGGCCGAGAGCTCACCGCCGAGGAGATCGCCGAGCGCTCCGAGTCGGCGTCGGTCGACATCTGAGCAACGGTCGCGTCTCTTTTCGCACTTTCGAGGAGTCGGCAAGCCGGAGGGGCAAGGAAACCGCCTTTTAGCGAGGCCAACTCCAGTGTTGTATGGCCAAGACTGCCATTCAGCTGTATACGCTTCGCGACGTCGACCTGCCCTTCGACGAACTGCTCGAAGCGGTCGCCGACGCAGGGTTCGACGGCGTCGAGTTCGCCTATCGCGTTCCCGAGGAGGATCCCGAGGCCGTACGTGCCGTACTCGACGAGACCGGCCTCGAGGCCGCCGGCGCCCACATCCACCTCGAGGACCTCGAAGACGACTTCGAGGAGACCCTCGAGTTCTACGAGACGCTCGGCGTCTCCGACTTCGTCGTCGCGTGGCTCGACGAGGAGTATTTCACCAGCCGCGAGGGGCTCGACGACGCGATCGAACGTCTCTCCGCTGCCGACGACCGCCTCGCCGAGCACGGCCACACACTCCACTACCACAATCACGATCAGGAGTACTCCGACTTCGACGGCGAGCCCGGCTTCTTCACCTTCATCGACGAGAGCGAGTTCGGCCTCGAACTCGACCTCGGGTTCGTCCTGCTGGGCGGCGACGATCCCGCGGAGCGCCTCCGCGCCGTCGGCGACCGCTGCAGTCTCGCCCACGTCAAGGACGTGGACGTCGACGCGGGCCACTCCGTCCCCGTAGGATCCGGCGACGTCGACATCGAGGCAGCCGCGGAGGCGTTCGGCGACATCGGCGGCGAGTGGCTGATCTACGAGTACGAGGGCGACGATCCGCTCGCCTCCCTCGAGGACGCCAGTGCGACGATGCGTGACCTGGTGTAAGCCGGTCGAGTACGGATCGTCGTTTAGATGCGGATTTTTTGTGCGCGCGATTGGGTAGCTCTTGCTCGACTGGACTACTAGGTATTGCAGTGGCCGAGCGCAGAGTGACATGGAGAGCAAACAGCTTGGAAGCCCCCTCCCGCTCGCGCCCGCTCGCTCGCTGCGCGCGGCCTCGCTACGCTCGGCCGTGCTTTCGTCGCGAGCGAACGCGAGCGGTCACCGGGAGACCGGAGGTCTCCCGAGCAGACGGACGTAGTCCGTCAACGGCCCCTTCCAGTCC